>CDZT01028615.1_pt1 | contig 680304 bp, 531 predicted proteins | sample 557531 | NCBI WGS metagenome assembly CDZT01 (sample SAMEA3182066, study PRJEB8094) | gut metagenome | biome: human; feature: gut; material: Stool; isolation source: human stools | place: Canada | collected 2013-03-05
CGCATGGCTTTGTCCCGCTCGATTTGCGCCTCACGAAGTGCCGCCTCGCGCTCAAGCTGAGCCTCGCGCAAAGCCATCTGCCGTTCCCGCATGGCTTTGTCCCGCTCGATTCGCGCCTCACGAAGTGCCGCCTCGCGCTCAAGCTGAGCCTCGCGCAAAGCCATTTGCCGTTCCCGCATGGCTTTGTCCCGCTCGATTTGCGCCTCACGAAGTGCCGCCTCGCGCTCGGCCTGAGCCTTTTGCCAAACAGCCTGTTTTTTACGATAGGCGCGGGCCCGTTGTTTCGATATTTTTTCCGAGCCGGCAGGAGAAGCCGAGCAGCCGCTTTCCGCGGCCGGACGAACCGTCTTTCCGAAAACGGAAATCCGCCCGCCCCCCATAAACATGCAAAGGACCAGCGTACATAGGATACTTTTCATAGCGTCGACTTTCAGATCGTTTCCAAAATACGCTTTTATTCCGTATTATGCAAAGACCCGCCGTTTTTTGTCCTCGTGTTTATCGACCGGTCCCCCGCCTCCCGAGCGACGCCTGCCCGGCGACGGCAATCCGCCCTTTCCGGCCGGGACACGCCAATCCGCTTATTTTTCATGCGAGCGATTGGCAATCCGTACAAAAATCGTATCTTTGCGACCCTTTGCCTCCGGCCGAAACGGCACGGCAAATGCAAAATATCCGCACGCCTTATGAAACCGACCCGCAAGCAAATATGGACGATCGCCTACCCGATTCTCATCAGCCTGCTGATGGAGAACATGATCGGGCTGACCGACACGGCTTTTCTCGGTCGCGTGGGCGAAGTAGAGCTGGGAGCCTCGGCCCTCGGAAGCGTATATTATCTGGTGATTTTCATGCTCGGATTCGGTTTCGGAATCGGGGCTCAGATTCTGATTGCGCGGCGCAACGGCGAGAAAGCCTATGCCCTGATCGGGCCGCTGTTCCAGCAAGGACTGCTGTTCCTGCTGTCGCTGGCGACCGTGATGTTCGTCATATCGCACACGTTCACTCCGATGGTGCTGCGCTCGCTGATCAGCTCCGACGAAGTGTACGAAGCCGCCGTCAGCTACACGAACTGGCGCGTGTTCGGATTCTTTTTCGCGTTCGTCGCGATTATGTTCCGGGCGTTCTTCGTCGGCATCACGAATACGAAAACGCTGACGCTGAACTCGATCGTCATGGTACTGTCGAACGTCGTACTGAACTACGTGCTGGTTTTCGGCAAGCTGGGCCTGCCGGCCATGGGCATCGCCGGAGCGGCGATCGCCTCGTCGGCCTCGGAGATGATCTCGATGGTATTCTTCATCGTCTACACCCGCCTGAGGATCGATCATCGCAAATACGGGCTGTTCCGCTTCGCGGGATTCTCGTCCAAGCTGCTGCGGGGCATGCTGAACGTCTCGGTATGGACGATGATCCAGATGTTCGTCGCCATCTCGACATGGTTTTTCTTTTTCATCGCGGTCGAGCATCTGGGCGAGCGGCCGCTGGCCGTCACGAACATCATCCGCAGCGTGTCGGGCATCGTCTTCGTCATCGTCAGCTCGTTCGCCTCAACGGCCAGCACGCTCGTGAGCAACCAAATGGGAGCCGGACAGCCGGAGCTGGTCGCCGGCACGACGCGGCGGATCGTGGGCATGTGCTACCTGATCGTCATTCCGCTGTTGGCCCTGTTCGCGGTTTTCCCGGAGCTGATCCTGCGCATATACACCGACGAGCAGTCGCTGATCGACGGGTCGGTCGCCTCGCTGCGGGTCATGCTCTCGTCCTACCTGATCAGCGTGCCGGCCTTCATCCGCTTCAACGTCGTCTCGGGAACCGGCAACACCCGCTCGGCCCTGATGCTGGAACTCGCGACGCTGAGCGTATACGCGATCTACACGGTATGGATCGTGCTCTACCGGCACTCGGACGTCGCGCTGTGCTGGACCACCGAACACGTTTACGCGCTGGTACTGCTGCTGTTGGCAAGCCTCTACCTGAAAAAGGCCCGTTGGCAAGACCGGAAAATATAAAACGATAAAACGCGGGGGAACGGCCCGAAGGCACTCCCCCGCGCAAAACGCAAAAAACTGTCTCATGGAAGAATTGACACTGACGACCCCGTCGATCCTGTTTTCGGCCATATCGCTGATCATGCTGGCCTACACGAACCGCTTTCTCGCCTATGCCTCGGTCATCCGCAATCTGAAAAAGGAGCACGAGAGCAACCCCTCGCCGATCACGCAGCAGCAAATGGACAACCTGCGGCGCAGGCTGCACATGACCCGCTCGATGCAGATCTACGGCGTCAGCAGCCTGTTGCTGTGCGTAGTATGCACGCTACTGATATACATCGGCTTGCAGAAAACGGCCGTCTATACGTTCGGCGCGGCGCTGGGTCTGCTGGTCGTCTCGCTGTGGATCTCGATCCGCGAACTGCTGATCTCGGTCCGCGCGCTCGAAGTGCACCTCGACCATGTGGACGAAAAGAGGCTCGAAGGACAGAACAGGTCCAAACGTTCCCGGAACAGAAGCCGCACGAAAAAGCGCCCCGGCACGCAACAGGAAGCTCGGCCCGTCTCGCAGCGAGGCAACCGCAGCGAATCACCCGACGGGAGGAACCTCGATCAATAGCACGCGGGTATCGCTCAACGCCCGAAGCGAAAAGTCGGACATGCGGGTAACGCCCAGCCCGTCGCGGCGGCCGAGGGTCGTACCGGCGATTTCGACGCTGCCTTCCACGACGAATACGTAGACGCCGTAACTGCCGGCGCTGTGCAACACGTATTCGACGCGCGTATTCTGCCGCAAATCGCCCAGCGACAGCCAGGCATCCTGATAGATCCACAGGCCGCGACCGTTTCCCGGGTAGGGAGAGACGATCTCCGACAGCTCGCCGGGACGCGCCAGATCGGAAATCACGGCATTCTCGTAGCGTGGCTTGACGCCCCGACGGTTCGGGAAAATCCATATTTGCAGAAACTCGACGGGCGCGCTGCGGCTCGGGTTGTACTCGCTGTGATAGATACCCGTCCCGGCACTCATTGCCTGAATTTCGCCCGCACGGATCACGTCCGCGTGCCCGAGGCTGTCTTTGTGCTCGAGCCGGCCGCTCAACGGAATCGAAACGACCTCCATCTCACGATGCGGATGCATGCCGAAACCCGCCCCCGGAACGACCGTATCGTCGTTGAGGACCCTCAGCGCACCGAAATTGAGGCGCGCCGGATCGTAATAGTCGGCGAAACTGAACGTATGGTGGGTCCTGAGCCAGCCGTGGTCGAAATAGCCGCGCGTGGCGGCCTTGTGCAAAAGCATGTCCATGAAACTATCCGTTAGGAATTACTGTCCTGTTTACACAATCAAATAGTCTGCCAGCTTCTCCCGGCGGACCGGGTATCTCCCGGCCGAAAGAAAAGCCATCCGGAGCCCGGCAGGATACCGCTCGCGGCCGGGCGGAGAAAATCCTCAGTCTACCGCAAGGCAACGGAGCGGATGCCCTTGCGGGAAACGAAACGGAAACGGACCCAAATCATACGGAAGAATAGAAACAGAGCGGGAAAACGGAAGCGCTCCCAATCGCCGGGAAACAATCCGGAGAGCAGCAGGATATACCCGTTCATGACCGGACGCGCCGTACCCTACTGAAAGACAAGACAAAAACGGCTCCAAGCCTACGCGCAGAACGGCAGATGAGCAGCAAGGGAAAGCCCCCGTCTCAAACGGAACCGCGCGCCGCCGGCATCGCCTACTCGGATCGCCCGCCTCCGACATGACGGAACGGCCATCTCATCGGACATGCCGGCATAAGGCAGGCGCACCCTCCCCGGCCTCGGGCAAGCTCACTCCCCTCGCTCCAGATAAAGTTCGGTCAGCCGCGAGACAGGGTAACGGGATATTTCCGACGAAAGAACTTTCAGAAAGGACGACAATCCTGCCGGCCAGGTCGGCAGGTCGACCCGATAGAAACAGGCATGGATCACACGGTGCGACAGCACATGCCGGGGCATCGGGAGCATGCCCGAAACGCGGACATCCCCCGCCTCGTCGAACCACTCCCGCCACCGAGCCGTCCGCTGCAGTTCGCCGAAATCGACCGCCCGGGGCGTCTCGATCAACGGAAACTCGTACAGATTGCGCCAGATATCGCGGCCGGTCCGCTTCGCCAGCAGCGTCGAGCCGGCGCAACGAACGTGCAGATAATTGAAGTAACGGGGGACCGCCGCCTTTTTCTCCCGCTTCGGAGGACGGTCGGCCACCGTGCCGCGAGCCAGCGAAAGACAACGGTCGCGTAACGGACAACATTCGCAGTCGGGGTTCGCCGGCACGCACTGCAACGCGCCGAACTCCATGACCGCCTGATTGTGCAGGCCCGGACGCGACTCGTCGAGCAGCAAGCGGGCCCGTTCGGCATAATAACGCTTTCCGGCAGCCGTATCGGTCGGCACATCGGCGTCCGTCAGGCGCGACAATACGCGATAGACGTTCCCGTCGACCACGGCGCAGGGCTGGCCGTAGGCAATCGAGCAGACTGCCGAGGCCGTATAGTCGCCCACGCCGGGCAGCGAACGCACGTCGTCGTAACCGGTCGGGAAAACGCCGTCGAAACGCTCCGCCACCCGGCGGGCGGCCGCATGCAGACTACGGGCCCGGCTGTAATAGCCCAGCCCCTGCCACAGCTTCAGCACTTCGTCCTCGGTCGCGGCGGCCAGCGAACGCACGTCGGGAAAACGCGAAGCGAACCGGCGGAAATAGTCGAGGCCCTGCGCCACGCGGGTCTGCTGCAGGATCACCTCCGACAGCCAGATCAGGTACGGATCGGACGTCTCGCGCCAAGGCAGCGGACGGAAATGCCGGCCGTACCATTCGATCAGAACGGCGCTTATGTCGCTGGTCTGTTTCATCGGACGCATATACGCTCAGACTGTCAGATCGACGACCGACGCGTCCGTCGTACGGATCAGGTCGTCGGGCGCGATACGAATCTGCAATCCGCGCACGCCGGCGCTGACGTAGATCGAATCGTAAAGCCGGCAGGTCGAATGGATATAGGTCGGAAAGGACTTTTTCATCCCGATCGGCGAGCAGCCGCCCCGGATATAGCCGGTCGTCGGCAGCAGGTCTTTCATGTGCAGCATCTCGACGCTCTTGTTGCCCGATGCGCGGGCCGCCGCCTTCAGATCGACCTCCGCGTCGCCCGGCACGACGCAGATCAGAACGCCCGTCCGGTCGCCGCGCAGCACGAGCGTCTTGAACACGCGCTCAATCGGCTCGCCGAGCTGCTCGGCTACATGGACGGCTGCCAGATCGTCCTCGTCCACCCTGTAGGGGATCAGCTCGTAATGAATTTTCGCGCGGTCCAGCAAACGGGCCGCATTCGTCTTGCTCACTTTCTCTCCCATGCGTCGAAGCCCTCCTTTCTTCGGCGAAGATAGCGCATTGCTTCGGGAAAGAAAAACGGCAGCGGCATTCCGGTACTAAAGTTGCATGTCGTCCGATGCATAAAACCTTTTAAATCTTCGTTATGGACAATTGGAAAATCACTTTCGGGGGACAACCGGTAACGCTCGTAGGCACGCATCTGCTGCCGGGAGACCGCGCGCCCCGTTTCGAGGTACTGGACGGGAATCTGCAACCGGTGGCCTCGACGCAATTCAAGGACAAAACAATGATCATAAGCGTATTTCCGTCCGTGGACACATCCGTCTGCGCGTTGCAGAACATCCGCTTCAACCGCGAAGCCGCCCGGCTCGACAAAGACGTCGTCATCCTGTCGCTGTCGGTCGATCTGCCGTTCGCTCAAAAACGCTTCTGCGCGGCCGAGCACATCGACAACGTCCGCGTCTACTCGGACTACCGCGACCTGGATTTCGGCATGAAGTACGGATTCGTCATCAAGGAGCTGCGGCTGCTGGGTCGCGGCGTCGTCGTCGTGGACCGCAAAGGAATCGTCCGATACATCGAATACGTGTCCGAAATCAAGAACGAGCCCGACTACGACGCGGCGCTGAAAGCCGTCAGGGAACTGAAATAGAAACGCGGGAGTCGGGGTCGGTCCCCGCTGAGCAGGCACAAAGCTACCGCGCGTCCTGCCGGGGCTTGACGATCACGAAAGAAGGCAAGGCATCGAGCAGCGGACGAGCGTACCGAATCAGGTGGTTCCATGCGTCGTAGCTCACGACGACCAACTGCTTGCCCTCGATGCAGCGCTCGAGCGGAGTGCCCGGCCCGCACAGGGTCAGACGCCCGGACGGCGTCATTTCCGAAGCCAAATCCAGCTCCGGATCGACCGACATCAGCTCGACTTCGATCCGCTCGGCCGCAGTCCGGATATACTGCAACAGCATCCGGTCGTCCGGGCCGCCCAGCATCACGCCGACACGGGTCACCGTCCCGATGCCGCGATTGACGAACACTCCCAGCGTGCAGGGAATGCTCTGAAACAGGATGCGGCTCTTATCGGGCGAAAGCCCCTCGGGGAAGAGCCAGTTGCGGCGGCGCAACAGTCCGCCGACACGGTACTCGGCCCCGGCAAGCGGCGTGCGGCGCACCGGTCCGAGATAGTTGCGGATGAAGCTGGGCCCCGCTCCCGTCAGTACGAAATCGTAATGCTCGCGCATGGCCAGCGAGCGCAGATCCTCCACATAACGGTCCGTCACCCGGTAGCGCGTATCGATCCGGAGTCCGAGTCGGTCGGCCTCGGCACGCAGCGGGGCAAAGCTGCCTTTGGAATAGTCGTAGGCGTTCAACGGACTCGTATCGGTCCCGATCGTATAGTGCACGGCCGTCACCTTGGCGCCGCCGATCATGCGACCGTAAAGCAGATTGACCAATTTCAGGAACACCGGGCCGCTCTCGGGATTGGCGAACGAGATCAGAATACGCGGATAGCGGTGAATCGTCGGCCGTTTCGCGCGCGACTCGCGGGCGAACAGCTTCTCGATCAGCGACAGCAGCGGCGTGGCCATGAAGGTCGTGAACAGCGCCATAATCACGAATATGACGAACAGCGAGCCGGGAATGATCCCCATCTCGTAACCGATGTTGAGCACGATGAGCTCCATCAGTCCGCGCGTGTTCATCAGCACGCCGATCGACAGGCTGTCCTTCCACGACTCGCCGACGGCCCGGGCCGACAGCGTAGCGCCGAGCAATTTGCCTGCGATCGACATCACGATGAACAGTGCGCAGACGCCCCAAAGGTAGGGCGTATTGAGCAAGCCTATTTCGGTCCTCAGGCCGGTGAAAACGAAAAACAGCGGCAGGAACAGCACGACGGCCACATCCTCGACTTTCTCGGTCATCACGCGCCGGAAACTCAGGTTGTCGGGCATGATCACTCCTGCCAGAAAAGCGCCGAACAACGCATGGATGCCGAGTACCTCGGTAATGTAGGACGAAAGGATCAGCACGAGGAAAATGAAAGCCACGAGCGTCTTGCCCACCGTCTCGCGCTTGTTATACAGTTCGCCGATCTTACGCAGGAACGGGCGCGCGAGGCAGAACATGAACAGGATGTAAACGGCCGTCAGGGCAATCGTATAGAGCGCGCCGACCGCGTCTCCCGCCTTGGCTACGGCGATCACGGCCGCGAGCAGACACCACGCCGTCACGTCGTTGTTCGCAGCGCTGGCGATTGCGAGCATTCCCATCGGCGTTTTGCCCAGGTTGCGCTCCTGCACGATCCGGGCCAGTACGGGAAAAGCCGTGATGCTGACCGATATGCCGATGAACAGCGCGAAAGAGAGGAAAGGAGCGTGATGCGCCCCGAACTCGGGATAGACCCAATATGCGAGCACCAGCCCGAGAAAAAACGGCACGATAATGCTCGCGTGGCTGATGACGAGCGTCTCGCTCGCCTTACGGCGCACGACGCCCAGATCGAGCTCCATACCGATCACGAACATGAACAGCACCAGGCCGATCTGGCTGATCACGTTCAGCGGCACGAGCGACGACGGCTCGAACAGGAACTCGAACGCGCCGGGAAAGAAATGGCCCAGCACGGAAGGCCCCAGCACGATTCCGGCCACGATCTCGCCGATCACGCCGGGCTGACCGAGATACTTGAACAGATAGGAAAAGATCCTGACGGCAACCAAAATCGCTATGATCTGCAACAGCAGCAGCGGCACCGGGTGCGTCAGGTTCGACGCCAAAGTCTCGCGCAACAGATCGACCGACGAGTCCGCATGCCGCACGGCAACCACGTCGGACGTATCGTAGGCTTCTCCCATCCGGACGACCCACCACATCAGCAGCCCGAACACGGCGAGCATCGTCCCGTATATCATATAGTTGCGCTTGGAGCCGTTCATCTTTTCAGCAGGATCGGATAGATAACGCAAAGATAAAATTTTTCAGGAAAAACGGAAAGGGCCGTTCTCACCGGCAACCCTTCGGGGAAGTCGGAAAAGTCCCTTTTTTCTCGGTCGCATCCCCTCGCGAAAGCGACGCGAATCGCAGAGAAACCGCCGGAAACTACCGCCGGGATGCCTCGGCGTCCATCTGAGCCTTGGATTTGCTCCGGGTCACGGCATAAACCCCGGCAAAAACCAGCACGACGGCCGCCGCCTTGATCGTCGTGAAACGGTCCATACCCGCGAGAACGGCGACCAGCGAGGCAACCAGCGGCTGCAGGTAATTGTACATGCAGCCGACCGTCGGGCGCAGGTTCTTCTGTCCGACAGGCAACAGCAGATAGGTCAGAAACGTCGCCCCGAGCACGATAAAACCTACCTCGGCGAAATTCCGCCACCCGAACGCCTGCCAACGAGTCGAAACGAAATCCTCCGCCCCGAAAGGCAACCAGCAAAGCGTTGCGAAAAGGAACATCCACTTCATCAGCGTAACCGGCCCGTAACGACCGATCAAACCTTTGAAGACGACGAAATAAGTAGCGTACGACAACTGCGCGAACATGCACAGCAGATCGCCGCCGACCGAGCCGCTGCCGGAGGAGGCCGCCGCCGGGGAAGAGAAGATCAGCATCAGCGCCCCGACCGCCCCGATAGCCACACCGGCTATCTTCATGCCGGTAATCGGCTCGCGCAAATAGAGCGCCGCGATAATCATGGCGAAAATCGGCGCCGTCGTCGTAACGACCGACGCGTCGATCGGCGAGGTCATCGACACCCCCAGAATGAACGAACCCTGATTGAGCACGATGCCGAGCAGAGCCGCGAAAAAGAGCGAAAGCCGGTCGCGCAACGCGACCGGCTCGCGGCGCACGAACAACGAAGCGGTCCAAAATGCCGCCGCTGCGCCCGCCGTACGGGTCATCATCAGTCCCGCAGGACTGATAAGCCCCGAATCGAGCAATGCCTTGGAGACGGGGGAAAGCAAGCCGAAAATCACGCCCACCCCCAACATGGCCGCATGGCCTCGGATATTACGGTCTTCCATCGCCTGTCCGGATTTGACACGCAAAGGTATTCAAAATCCGGATTCGATGCGCTCCGATCGCCCCGTTTTACCGCTCGACGGACGAAACCAGCTTCAGCGTATAGTTGAGTTTCGACTCGGCCCGCTTCATATCCGCGCCCAGCATGATCAGGCTGTCGGGATAGCTCAGAAAATTGATCTGCTCGAGCGTCGTATCGCCGATATTGAGCTGGTAAACAGTCGCGTCAGGATCGTCGTCCGTACCGCGCAGCGTACCCCATCGGCCGCTCGAAAAGAACGTGGTGTCCCGTCCGTTCTCGGCCTCGAGATAGGTCATGGCCAAACGGTAGGTCCCGTCGCCGCTGTGCTCGCGGTTCTCGAGCGTCAGCTCATAGCGAATGCCGGGCCCGTCGGCAGCAGGCAGAAGACCTTCGTAGGTCCGCAGCATTTCCGGACCGAGAGCTGCCGTATCGGTAGCCTGAGCCGAAGCGGCGGCAGCCGGTTTCGAGGAATCGGGCGCGGCGGTACTGCGATCCGTCCGATGGCCGCACGAAGCGGCAAGCAGTGCCAGCAGACTGGCGGTAACCAATTGTTTTTTCATCGCTTTTGTTTTTTATTGATCAATCGCCGGGCGTTCGCATGTCGTCCGGCAGAAAAAGCAGTCCGTCGCCCGCCGAGGCTCTCCGTCTCCGGCACGCCGATCGCCAGCAGGCTTTACGAGCGGCACCTCTGCAAAAAACCTTCCAAACGACCGCCGCCGAATTCTTAAGTGCGGAAAGACAATCGATTGCGGCAACTCGCGGCACATACCCGCCCGATTTCTGCATTGTCCTCCCGCAAAAGAGGCCCCATTTCCCCGAGGAGCTGCGTTTCATATCGTACCGCCCGCACGAACCGACATCGTCGAAAAAACGGCCGTATTCCGACCGGCCGGAATACGGCCGTCCCGAACTGTCATAACTGTCAAACGGAAAGTCCCTTACGAAGCAGAATGCGCAGATGAGCGGGAGTAATATCCTGACTGATATGTCCCTTACGAGCGATCGAGATCGATCCGCGCTCCTCCGATACGACGATCACCAGCGCATCGGTCGCCTCCGAAGCGCCGAGAGCCGCGCGGTGCCGCATGCCGAACTCCATCGGGACCTCGCGCTCGGTCGACGGCAGCACGCACTTGGCTGCAGCGATCCGTCCGTTGGCAATGACGATCGCTCCGTCGTGCAGCGGAGAATTCTTGAAAAAGATGTTCTTGATCAGCGGCCCCGAAATCAGCGCGTCGATCTTCTCGCCCTTTTCGATGATCGGAAGCAGATTGACGGCACGCGCGATGACGATCAGCGCGCCGGTTTTCGTACGGGCCATATCGGCGCTGGCCTCGACGACCGTTTCGATCCACTCCTGCCCCACGACGTTCACGCCCCGGCCCCGGGGACGGAATATCCGGCTCATGAACGAGTGCCGGCGATTGGTGTACTGCGTGCCGAGCAACAACAAAAAACGCCGAATCTCCTGCTGGAAAACGATGATCAGCGCAATGACCCCGACTCCGATCACCTGACCGAGTATCATGCTCAGCAGTTCCATCTTGAGAGCCCGCACAACGATCCACAACAGATAGACGATCAGAATGCCCGCCACGATGCGCAACGCGTTGGTGCCGCGCGTCAGCCGGTAAATCTGAAACATCAGCAACGCGACGACAAAAATGTCGATCACGTCGATCAGCGTCATATTTAAAAATCCGAAGCCCATATCGGAAGCAAAGATAATAAAAAGAACAAAACGGCCGCTGCAAAAACAGCGGCCGTTTCGTTCGTTTCCCTCACGCGTAAAGCTAAGCCTGCTTCCGGTCCCTGCGGATCAGATCGTAAGCGATCGGAGTAGCCGTGAATACCGTCGAGTAGGTACTGATCAGCACGCCGAACAGCAGCGCGAACACGAAACCGCGGATCACCTCGCCGCCGAACAGGAAGATCGCCAGCAGTACGACCAACGTCGTGCCCGAGGTGTTGATCGTACGGGACAAGGTGGAGTTGATCGCGTTGTTGATATTCTCCCGGATATTGCGTTTCGGATAGAGCGTCTGGTACTCGCGGATACGGTCGAAGATCACGACCTTGTCGTTGATCGAGTAGCCTATGATCGTCAGAATGGCCGCGATGAACGACTGATCGACCTCGAGATTGAAAGGCAGAATACCGTGCAGCAGCGAGAACAGTCCGATCGTGAACAGCGCGTCGAGAGCCAGCGAGATCACACTGCCGACGCCCCATTGCCAGCGCTTGAAGCGGATAATGATGTAAAGCGCGATGGCCAGCAGGCTGAACAGCACGGCGATCACCGAATTGACCTTAATGTCGTGGGCCACGCTCGGACCTACCTTGTCGGAACTGATGATGCCCACCGGATTGGTCGCCGTCGTTACGAACTCGTCCTCGGTCAGCGACTCGTCATTCAGCGGAGCCAAAGCCTTGTAAAGCATCTTGTCGATCTCGGCCGTCACATTGTCGCCCGCGTCGTCGTACTTGTACTGAGTAACGATGCGCATCTGGTTCTCGGGCCCGAACTGCTTCACCTCATAACTGCTGTTGGCATCGGCGCCGTCGAAAACGGTGCTCAGCGCGTCGCGCACCTCGTTGGCGGTCACGTTATGGTCGAAACGCACGACATAGGCCCGGCCTCCCGAGAAGTCGACGCCGTAGTTCATACCGCGCACGGCGAGCGAGACGAGCGTAACGAGCAGGAACGCGCCCGAAATGATATAGGTGATTTTCCGCTTGCCGATGAAGTCGAATTTCGTATGAGCCAAGAAATTCTCGGTCAGGCGGTTCGAGAACGTGATCTTCTTTTCGCGGGAAAGCATGCCGACGAAAATCAGGCGCGTGATCAGGATGGCCGTGAACAGCGACGTGATGATACCGATGATCAGCGTCGTAGCGAAACCCTGAACGGGACCCGTACCGAAGACGAACAGCACGATACCGGTGATCAGCGTCGTGACGTTACCGTCGATGATGGCCGACATGGCGTTCTTGTATCCTTCGGCCACCGAGACGCTCAGCGTCTTGCCCATACGCAGCTCCTCCTTGACTCGCTCGTAAATGATCACGTTGGCGTCGACGGCCATACCCATCGTCAGCACGATACCGGCGATACCGGGCAGCGTCAGCACGGCTCCGAACGAGACGAGCACGCCGAACAGGAAGAACAGGTTGCATATCAGTGCGATGCTGGCCACCATGCCGGCCTTGTTGTAGAAGAAGATCATATAAAGAAGCACGAGCACGAATGCCAGAATGAACGACAACATACCCGAATTGATCGACTCCTGTCCGAGCGAAGGACCGACGACCGTATCCTGCGTGATGCGCGCCGGAGCGGGCAGCTTGCCCGACTCGAGCACATTGGCCAAGTCGCGGGCCTCGGTAATGGTGAAGTGACCCGAAATCTCCGACTGACCTCCCGTAATCTCCTGATTGACCACGGGAGCCGAATAGACGTAGCCGTCGAGCACGATGGCGATGCACTGACCGATGTTATCGGCCGTCATGCGGGCCCATGTGCGGGCTCCGGCGGCATTCATCGTCATCGAAACCACGGCGCTCGATCCGTGCTGCGCATATCCCTCGTGAGCGCTCACGACCGCGCCGCCGTCGAGCGGAGCCTTGCCGTCGCGCGTATTGGCCTTGATGGCGTAAAGCTGGAAGACCGTCTCCTGCACATCGACGGGCTTGATGCCCCACATCAGCTTCAGGTCGCGGGGCAGCAACGCCTTAACTTGCGGCAGATTCAGATAACGGTTGACCGTCGCCGTATCGAACGACAGCGCCTGACCGATAACCGGCCCGTCGCCCACCCGTCCTTGCTGATCGGCGACCGGCGTCAGCTTCGAGAAAAGCGGATACTGGGCAGCCAGAGCGGCATCGTCCTCGGCCTCGGCCGGATGTCCCAGACTGTCGAGAGCCGACAGCAGCGACGTACTGTCGGAGACGGCCTGACGCGAAACAAGCGAGTCTACGGCAGCCACCTCGCGCGCGATCGTATCGTCGCCCGCGATCTGACCGGCGTCCTGCAGGTCCTTGATCACCTGATTGGCCTCCATCAGCAGGGGGTAGATCTCCGTATTATTATAGGTAGCCCAGAACTCGAGGCTCGCCGTACCCTGAAGCAGTTTGCGCACGCGCTCGGGCTCCTTCACGCCCGGCAGCTCGACCAGAATGCGGCCCGAGTTCTCCAAACGCTGAATATTGGGCTGCGTAACGCCGAAACGGTCGATACGGTTGCGGAGCACGTTGAACGAGTTCTCGATCGCACCGTCGGCCGACTTGCGGAGCACTTTGATCACATCGGCATTCGAACTGTTCGGAGTGATCTGCTCGCGCAACTCGGGCGTATTGAAGACATAGCTGAGCCGTCCTCCGTTCGAGATCCGCTCGTATGCCTCGGCGAAAAGCGTGATATAGTCGCTCGTACTGTTTTTCTGAGCCTCGGTGGCCTCCTTGAGCGCCTGATTGAAAGCGGGGTCTTTGCTGTCGTTCGAAAGAGCCCGGACGACGTCCTCGACCGAAATTTCGAGCATCACGTTCATACCGCCGCGCAAGTCGAGGCCCAGGTTGATCTCCTTCTCCTTGCACTCCTTGTAGTTGAACTTGACGAAACCGAGGTTGTAGACCGTCTGGGACTTGATCGAGTCGAGGTAATTCTGCTCTTTCACGGCATCCCCGGCTGCATATTCGGCCGCTTTCTTCTCGACATGCCGCGTAACGAACGTAAACGACAGCTGATACGCGCAAGCGATCGCGAGAGCGATGGCCAAAAATTTCAGTGCACCTTTATTCTGCATGTTGTTTCTAGTTATTATTTTTGTTTCGATTGTCGGCTATCTTACTGCAATATCCGCATTTGGTCTGCAAACCTACGCATTTTTTTTACCAAATACAACAGAAAGGCATCCCGACGTATTAATTTTATCCCGCACGTTCGGAATCGTGGACCGATGCGGTTATCTTTGCAGACGCAAGTCGGTGCAGCGGTCCTTCAAATCAGACTATATAATTGCAAATCAGCAACAAATACATAATTCAACGAAACAATTCCTCGCAAGCTTCCCCAAAAACGACGACATGGAAATACTCGCACAGAATCCGACCGAGAAATTCCTCCTGCTGCAATCGCTCGAAAGCTATTTGCAGAAAACCGGGCTGAGCCCGGCCGGAGCAAGCGCTTTCACGCTGCTGGCGACATTCGCCGTACTGGCCCTGCTGGTATGGGTACTGGACCGGCTCGGGACGAAGGTCCTGCTCGGCCTGATCCGGCATGCGGTCAGCAAGACCGAAACGCTGTGGGACGACCATCTGCTACAGCACAAATTCTTTCCCCGACTGATCGAACTGGCAACCGCCGGCGGGTTATTGGCTCTGGTCAGAACAGTCTTCAGCGGGTACGGGCCCGCGCTGATCGGAGCGATCACGCTCGTGCTGCGCGTCTACATGACGGTCGTGGGAGCGCTGATGATCGGAGCGCTGCTCAATACGGTCAACGACATTTACGAATCGAAGCCCCAGTCGCGCCGGAAATCGATCCGGGGCTACATACAGACGGCCAAGATCGTCGTATGGATAATCGCAGGCATCCTGATCGTCTCGATCCTGATCGGCCGCGATCCGACGGACCTGCTGCTCGGACTGGGAGCTTCGGCGGCGCTGGTGTCGCTCGTGTTCAAGGACACGATTTTGGGCTTCGTCGCATCGATCCAGCTCTCGGCTCAGGACATGATAAGGCCCGGCGACTGGATCGAGATGCCGTCGAAAGGAGCGGACGGGGTCGTCAGCGAAATCAACGTTAACAGCGTGAAGGTCCGCAACTGGGACAATACGATGACGATGATACCGATCTACTCGCTCGTTTCGGAGTCGTTCACGAATTGGCGCAACATGGAGGAGAGCGCCGGACGGCGTTTCAAGCGCCCGCTGCGCATCGACGCGACGACCGTCTCGACGCTTTCGGAGGAGCAACTTACGGCCCTGACCGCCGATCCGCGCATCGCCGAACTGGCCGAGGACATGCTAATACTCGACCGGCAAACCGGTACGAGCCCGTGCCGGACGAATTTCGGCTTGTTCCGCTGCTATGCCCAGATCTACATGGCCCGACATCCGAAAGTCGTGCACTCGCTCCCCGTACTGGCCCGTTATCTTCCGTGGGACGAAAACGGCCTGACGTTGGAAATATACGGCTTCTCGACCGAAAAATCGTTTCCGGTCTACGAGCAAGTGGTAGCCGACCTGCTCAACCACCTGCTGGCGGTCATGCCCGCTTTCGGACTGCGGCTATACCAACGGCCGGCCGCTCCCTCCGCCTCCGAGTTCGGAAGCCTTTCCCCGACAACAAACGTTTCCGCACGAGCCGGAAGCGGAACTCCGCTGGCTTGACACGGTCTCCGGACAAACGCAGGGGAAGGGGAGCGCATGGCGCTCCCCTTCCCCTGTAAACTATCGGTTCCGTGCGAAGGCTACTATGCCTCGGCATTTTCGGCTATGATGCGCATCGCGCATTCCAGTATGGACGTATCGTCCAATGTAACGACCCCGCCGTCCGGGCCGCTTTCGATATGAATCCCTGCCGGGCACCCTCCCTCATCGAAATGCCTGCCGCCAAAATAATTGCGAACGACGTTGACATCCAAATTCAATTCATCGGCAATCCGCTGCGAACTGCCGCTGGGCAGCTTGTCCTTGATACGACGCAGCTCGTTAAATGTAATTACCATAACGTCTGAGGTTTAGTTTATAGTTATGCAAGATTTCGATTCCATTTTCATGCCATGGCGATCCGCTTTTAAAATTAAGGTAAATTATTATAAATTCAAAATGTATCGTCCGATTTTCGCAAAAACAGTTTCCGATCGGACGAAATGTCAGCGAAGGATGCCAACTTGTCCGAATGGCAGCGCCCTCGCTGACAGCATAGACGCAAAATCGCCCTGTCGGACCGCTTGGCATAAAGATTGAAGAATCCGAGAGCAAAACAAAATCAGAACGATAAACTGAGTAATAACAGAAATAAACAGATAACGATTATGGGAAAGATTATTGGAATTGACCTCGGTACCACGAACTCCTGCGTCGCCGTCATGGAAGGCAGCGAGCCGGTGGTAATACCCAACAGCGAAGGACGGCGCACGACGCCCTCGATCGTCGCTTTCGTAGACAACAACGAGCGCAAGGTAGGCGACCCGGCCAAGCGTCAGGCCATCACCAACCCCAAGCGGACGATCACGTCGATCAAGCGCTTCATGGGCGAGACCTACGACAAAGTGGGCAAGGACATCGAGCGAGCATCCTATGCGGTAGTACGAGGCGACAACAATACCCCCCGCATCGACATCGACGGGCGTCTCTACTCGCCTCAGGAAATTTCGGCCATCATCCTTCAGAAAATGAAGAAAACGGCCGAAGATTATTTGGGCACCGAAGTGAGCGAGGCAGTTATCACCGTACCGGCCTACTTCTCGGACTCGCAGCGTCAGGCAACCAAGGAAGCCGGTGAGATCGCGGGCCTGAAAGTCCGCCGGATCATCAACGAGCCGACGGCGGCCGCACTCGCCTACGGTCTGGACAAGGCTAATAAGGACATGAAGATCGCCGTGTACGACCTGGGCGGCGGTACGTTCGATATCTCGATTCTGGAACTGGGCGACGGCGTGTTCGAGGTCAAATCGACCAACGGCGACACCCACCTCGGAGGCGACGACTTCGACCACGTGATCATCGACTGGATGGCCGACGAGTTCCAAAAGCAGCACAACATCGACCTGCGCAAGGACCCGATGGCCCTGCAGCGGCTCAAGGAAGCGGCCGAAAAAGCCAAAATCGAGCTGTCGAGCTCGACCTCGACGGAAATCAACCTGCCGTACATCATGCCGGTAGACGGCATTCCGCAGCACTTGGTCATGACCCTCACGCGCGCCAAGTTCGAGCAACTGGCCGACCATCTGATCCGCGCGACGATCGAGCCGTGTAAGAAGGCCATGGCCGACGCGGGCCTGACCAACAGCCAGATCGACGAGGTGATCCTCGTGGGAGGCTCGACCCGTATCCCCGCCATTCAGAAAGTCGTCGAGGAGTTCTTCGGCAAGGCTCCGTCCAAGGGCGTGAACCCGGACGAAGTCGTCGCTATCGGTGCGGCCATTCAGGGCGGCGTGCTGACCGGCGAGGTCAAAGACGTGTTGCTGCTCGACGTGACCCCGCTGTCGCTCGGTATCGAGACGCTCGGAGGCGTGTTCACGCGCCTGATCGACGCGAACACGACGATCCCGACGCGCAAGAGCGAGGTATTCTCGACTGCGGCCGACAACCAGCCCTCGGTCGAAATCCATGTGCTGCAGGGCGAGCGCCAAATGGCCCGCGACAACAAGACGATCGGGCGCTTCCATCTGGACGGTATCCCGGCTGCCCCGCGCGGTGTACCGCAAATCGAGGTGACGTTCGACATCGACGCCAACGGCATCCTGAACGTATCGGCTAAAGATAAGGGTACGGGCAAGGAGCAGAAGATCCGCATCGAAGCTTCGTCGGGCCTCACGGAGCAGGAGATCCAGCGGATGCGCGACGAGGCGAAGGCCAACGAAGAGAAGGACAAGCAGGAGCGCGAGCGCATCGACAAGATCAATGCCGCCGACAGCATGATTTTCTCGACCGAGAAGCAGCTTAAAGAGTACGGCGACAAGATTCCCGCCGACAAGCGGGGAGCGATCGACGCGGCACTCGGCAAGCTGAAGGACGCCCACAAGGCTCAGAACTTGGCCGACATCGACAGCGCGACGACCGAGCTCAACAATGCATGGCAAGCGGCTTCGCAGGATATGTATAACGCGCAGCAAAACGCCCAGCAGGGTCCGAACGCAGGGGCCCAATCCGGAGCGGGAGCAAACGGAACGGGAGCCGGCGGAGGACAATCGCAGGCGGCCGGCGACAATAATGTGACCGACGTCGATTTCGAGGAAGTGAAATAGTACAGCAGATATCCGCAAGGATTGACAAAAGCAGATTGCGGCACGACGGAGCCGCAATCTGCTTTTTTGTTCCTTGGGTAACCGGCTCGGCAGACGCTTCTCCCCGAATCGAAACGATCGAGGCGATTCCGCCATATGCCGAAGCCCGGGCAGACTTGCCCGATGCAAATACAGCCTCCGAAATAACCGGAACGGCAAGTCCGCGAGGCGGCTCGAACATGCCAGCAAAGGATAACACAAGGCCGGCCCTCTTTCCGGGGGCCGGCCTTCTTTTCTCCGTCAGTCACCCGATTGCCGGGCAGGACTTTCGTACGATAAGCGCAGTCCGCAATACGGAAGATCACCTCGCCACCTTCATCTCATCCGCCTCGAACAATTCGTTTCCCTCCAGATCGATATAGAACGAGCGATCGCCGAGAACGACCAGCGCCTTATTCTGCTCGTCGAAGTCGTAGGCGTCGTCGTATTGCAGCGCGATAGCTTGTTTGCCGTCGTGACGGATATAGCCGCAACGTCCCGCCTCGTCGCGGACCAGGATCAGCGAATTGTCGGTATCGCCCATCCAGTCGTATTGCAACGGTACGATCTCCGTTCCGTTGCGATCGGCCAGGCCGAATACGCCTTCGTAAGAGACTTTGACCACTCCGTGCACCGCGTCCCATTCCATCAATTCGTACATGGCGGGCAAAATTTCCCGACCCGTCTTGTCGATCAGCGCATACGTCCCGGACGGGGCGACGACGACCGCCCGGCCTTCGGCGAAGTCGCTGGCCCATTTGTACTGAAACGGCAGCACGACCCGGCCTTCGCCGTCGATGTATCCCCACTTGCCGTTCTGCTCCGCGCTGATCAGCGCCTCGCTCATTCCGCCGACCCAGCTATACTGCGCCTTGAAGCTGTTGTCTCGCAGCTTTCGCTCGTTCTCGCAAGCCATTTCGTGCATATAGGTTTCCTCTTCCGAATCGATAGCGATTTTCGACAAATCGACCGTTACCGGCGTACGGTCGGCCGTCAGCGCCTCGAGCACCTCGGAGAGCTCGCGCCGGCTGTGCAGGGTATGATTACAGGTCGAAAGCATTTCGACGAGCGCCTGCATCGGCACGCAACCCGATTTCTGCGCCGCATGCGCGAACATGGGCAACAGGGACGAGCGGAGTATGGGCAGCCGGAACATCGAATTGCCCCTCAGCGTATAGAACAGGCTCGGGTCGTCGCGCAGCACGCGCAATGCGAGCGCCAGATTGGCCACGACGATGTTATCGTTGTCGATCACGCTGCCATGCATCGATCCGCTCGGGGGAATCCTCATCGACTCGTAGTTGATCAGACGCACCGTCCCGTCGGAAGCGACCAGCACATTGCTCGCGCGGATCGCGCCGTGCACGATCCTGTCATTGATCAGCCAGACCGCCATCCGGCAGAAATCGTCCAACAGCCGCTCCACCGCCTGCCGGTCGCCTCGCTTGGCCGCCCTGTCCAGAAACTCGTCCATCGGAACCATCTCCGAAGAATATCCCATCAGAACGACGTCGATATAATAACTGTTTCCCGAATCGTCGAATACGAGCATCTCATCGTTCAGATAAACGTAATCGACCAGAAAGGGCGAATTGATTCCCTCGAGATATTCGGCGATCTGCTGCAAGGAAGCCTTGTCCGATTCTTGGCAATGCAAAAAACATTTCAGGACATACCCGTTCCCATTCCAATCCACCCAGAAGCAGACGGACCGATCCTTATACAAAAATACAGGGTCTCCCTTGCTGTCCGTTTTCACACGGATTCCGTCCAGCATTTTGAAACGTCCCGAAGGATTGCAAACCGACTCTATCAAATTATGTATCGCCAAACCCATATCTCTCTCAAAATAATAGATTCACACTGACTGATCCGATATCCATCATGCTCACCAGCTCCGTCATTCCGGCATTGTAGCTCATCCCGCGAAAAGGCCCGTCGCCCCCTCCGCGCAAACGGACGATGCTTTCGCCGTAAATATCCGGCATCGTACTCGACATCCGGTACAACAGCCGGGCATAACGCTGCTCGGGCAGCTCCTGCTCGGACATCGGAAACAGCACTTGTCTCCGGCTCTCGTCCGAGCAAATATGGATGTTGATCAAAAGGGCGGTCCCGTCGTCCGTACCCAACTTGCGGATGCTCTCGGCCGCGTCGAGCAACCGCCGCTCGTCGCCCTCGGACGACTCGCCGTCCGTTATATTGAAGATCGTCGGCGGATAGCTCTCGCGGTTTGAACGCCGAGAGCACCACTGGCTGCACAACTCGTGGCATCGCCTCAGGGCCGAGTACATCGGGGTCTTATCCGACGCCAAAGGCCTGACCCAGATTTTCTGACTTATGACCGAAACGACGGTCTTGCCTCCGGGCAGCGTACGTTCCTGCTGAACGTCCACGCGGCAGAGCTCGGCTCCCGCCAGCTCGCTCGGACGCATGAACGTCCGCTCCGGATCGCCCCAGAGCGAAACCACCCGGTCGCCGTGATAACCTTGTACGGCAATATCGAAATAGTCGCGATACCCTTCCTCGCGCTTGCAACGGTTCAGCAATTCGTCAATCAGCATATTGACCGTCAGGGCAACGGCCTCGGACTTGGACATTCTGCGGCCATGGAACGTCGTAGGCTCCGACATGGAACCGGACTGATCGATCAGAATCAAAAACGCAGCCGGATGGTTCCGGCTGATTCTTGCCTCATACATATATCTTGTCTGTCAATATCTTAAAATTGTGTATCGGCACGCGTCACAACAGGCATTTCCGAAAAAACCAAACCAGGAATCCGCCCATCCCGAAAATAACGGAATAAAGTTAGCGACTTTAATCAAATTTAAGCCAACATTCATCCGATTTGTCAATAAAAAAAGTCTCGCCGCAACGGTTGACACGCGCTTTTCCTCCAATGAAGCGATATGCCCGGTCGAAAACGGGCGGGATCGCCTGACGTCCCTCGGTATCGATATAGCCGTACTTGTCGCCGATACGAACGACCGCCCGGCCCTCGTGAAACCTACAGGCGAACGGATACCTCACGGCTATCGCCTCGCGGCCGTGGCGGTCTATGAAGCCGTAGAGACCGTCGCGGCGGACCAGAGCCCGGCCTCCGCTCAACGGCCCCACATAGTCGTACCGACCGCAGTCGATACGCCACACCCCATCGCGGTCGATCAGGCCGAACCGATCGCCGAGGCGCACGACGGCCAGCCCCTCGCGAAAAGGCCCCGCATCCTGATAGACCGGAGGCAGGAGAAGCCTTCCCTGTTCCAAATCGGCATAGCCGAAAAGGCCTCCCTGCGAGACGACGGCCATCCGGGGATCCTCGTCGTCGATTACGCTCCAACTTGCCGCTCCGGATGTCGTCTCGATTCCGGAGAGCCCTGCCAACGCCTCCGCAAGCCCGTCCAAACGGGGCGACGGACTTCTCAGCAATCGGCCGAGACGAACCTGCGCAAGCGCGCCCTCCTTGGCGAACCGATCCATCAGTCGGTCGTACAACTCCGAACGGCCGGGCTGCACCTGTTCCGCATCGAGCAGAATGTTCTCGCCGTCGCTATAGCGAAGAAACAGCGACGGGTCGTCCGCAAGCGCATGCAGACTGAAACTTATCAAGGCCAGCGGATAGTCGTCCGCCTCCGGGCCGAAAAACCCGTTGCCGCACAAAGGATGCCGGTAAGCCGGCGAAGCGGCCACCAGCCCGGGCCTGCCCGCCAACGAAGGCAGGTAGACCCCGTCGTAGTCGATCAGGCGCAACGACCCGTCGGGCATGACGATCAGATTGTCTTGCTTCAGGTCGCCGTGTGCGAAATCGGCCTCCAGCAGCCACAATCCCAAACGGTCGAAGCGCCGGGCCAGCGCCCCGAGCCCTTCGCGGTCGTCCGAGCCGCACAAGCGGGCTAGACAACGGCCCAAAGGTTCTCCATCGGCCCACTCCATCAGCACGACCGAACGGTAGCTGCCCTGTCCGGCCAGATCGAACACGTACAGTTCGTCGGGCAAATAGCGGCACTCGACCAGATACGGGGAGCGGACACGCCCCAGCGCCTCGCATATCGCCTCGGCATAGCCCGTCGGCCGTATGTAGCATTTCAACGCCCTGCGCTTGCCGTCGGCCGTCCGTATCCGGAATACCGCCGCGTAGTTGCCGGCTATGAAGACCGGGGCCCCGCAGGCATCGTACTCGGGCGATACGTCGCCCAGCGTGCGAAACAGTCCGTAGGGCGCGCCGAGCGCCTCGACGTAACGGCCGATCGCCGGCAGGGAAAAGTCAGGTTTTCGTTTCATCAGGCTATCGTTACGAAAAAGGGGAAGTCCCGTCGCGAGAACTTCCCCAAAATAAAGATTCCGAACAGAATGCGCAAACAATACGTCGAAAAACGCAATTTTCTTACGCGCCTTACCGGTTCATGATCCGGTTCTGCAGGTTGATGCTCTCGAGATGAATGGCTTCGAGAACGGTCTTGAGAAACTCTTCGCTGACCCCCAGCTTCGGAGCCTGCGAGACGACCCGGTCGACGATGCTGCTCCAACGGCCTCCCTGCAGGATCGCCACGTTGTTCTCCTTCTTCACGCGGCCGATCTCCTCGGCCACGCGCATCCGCTTGCTAAGCAGCTCGAAAGTCTCGGCGTCGATCTGATCGATTTGCGCGCGCAGCTTCGCCAAGGCCTGCTGATAGGAAGGGCTGTCGGTCGTCGAGCGGCGCCATACGATGCTCCGAAGCAACGCCTCGAGCCCGTCGGGCGTCAGTTGTTGCGAAGCGTCGCTCCACGCTTTGTCGGGACAGATATGGCTTTCGACGATCAGCCCGTCGTAATCCAGATCGGCGCTCTTCTGCGCCACGTCGAGCAGATAGTCGCGGCAGCCGCAGATATGCGACGGATCGCAGATCATCGGCAGCTCGGGGAAACGGCTCCGCATCTCGATGGCCAGATGCCACATCGGGTTGTTGCGGTACAGCGAGGCTCCGTAGGCCGAAAAGCCGCGATGAATCAGCCCGAGCTTCTCGATGCCGGCGTTCCGCATCCGCGCGACGGCGCCGCCCCACAGCTCGATGTCGGGATTCATCGGATTCTTGATCAGCACGGTCACGTCCGAACCTTTCAGCGCATCGGCTATATCCTGCACGCTGAACGGATTGACCGTCGTGCGCGCGCCGACCCAGATCACGTCCACACCGAATTCCAGCGCCGCCTCTACATGCTTGGACGTAGCTACCTCGGTGCCGATCGGCAAGCCCGTAATCTCGCGGGCACGGCTCATCCACGCGAGCCCCTTGAGGCCCACGCCTTCGAACGAACCGGGCTTCGTACGCGGCTTCCAGATGCCGGCCCTCAGCACGTCGACGAGACCCGTGCCGGCAATCCGCCGGCAGGTTTCCAATGTTTGTTCCTCGGTTTCCGCGCTGCACGGGCCCGAGATAATGAGCGGGCGTTTCGCCTTGATGTCAAACGGTTTCATATCGTTGTTCTTTTCGCGTTGTTTCTCATTTGCCTTGCCGGAGCCCGGACGAAACGGGAAGGCCTTGCTCCGCCGAGAAGCGATCCCGACCGGCGGCTTTCGTTCCGTTCCGGCCCGGACGCCGACGCCCGGGCCTCCCCTCTCGGAATCCCCGGCCGGCTATTTCAATATCTTCTTGATCCGGTTGGCGCGCTGCATCATCGTTCGCAGCCCTTCCGTATCGTCACGCTCGAGCATGCGCCGGAAAATCTGCAACTGGTGGATATGCTCCCGCAGCACGTCGAGCACGTTATACTTGTTCTGCATGAAGATCGGAACCCAAGTCTCGGGCGAGCTCTTGGCCAGACGGACCGTGCTCTCGAAGCCGCCTCCGGCCAGATCGAAAATATGCTCCTCCTCGCGCTCCTTTTCGAGCACGGTCAGCGCGAGCGCGAACGACGTAATGTGCGATATATGGCTCACATAAGCCGTATGGGTGTCCTGCTCCTCGGCGCTCATGTACTTGATCGGCATGCCTATCCGCTCATAGACCCGCTCGACGAGCTCCACGGCGTCCGGATCGCTCAGCTCGCGGTCGCAGAAGACGACCGTGCGGCCCCTGAAAGCGTCGTGCTCGGCCGCCTCGGGACCGCTGTACTCGGTTCCCCACATCGGATGCGTCGCTACGAAGCGCCCCCGGCGCGGGTGCTGCGCGATCACCTCGCACAGTTCCTGCTTGGTCGAGCCCATGTCGATAACGACCTGCCGATCGACCTGATTGAGCACCTTGACGGCCAACAGAGGAATAGAATCTACCGGCGTAGCCAGCACCACCAGATCGGCCCCGGCGACAGCCTCGGCCAGCGATGCCGTCCGGTCGACGAGCCCCAGTTCGAGCGCCTTGGCCCGGTTTCGCTCGGAATTGTCGACTCCGATCACCTCGTCGCAAATTCCGTTATCCTTGAGCGTCAGAGCAAACGATCCTCCGATCAGCCCGACGCCTACGATGGCCGCTTTCATAATACCATTCCTTTTATTTGGTCGGCCGCGCGTTGCAGCACTTCCTCCGTTGCGCAGAGGCTGATGCGGATGTAACGGTCGCCCTCCGAGCCGAAAATGCCGCCGGGCGTCAGGAACACGCCGCAGCCGTTCAATACCCTGTCCGAAAACTCATAGCAGTCTCCGGCTCCCTCGGGGAGCCGTCCCCAAACGAACAGCCCCGCCTGAACGGGATCGTAGGTGCAGCCGACCGCGTCGAGTATCTCGTAAGCCTTGGCCTCGCGGCGGCGGTACAGCGCATTGAGCTCCCGATACCAGTCGTCGCCCAGCGACAGGGCTTTCGCGGCAGCGGCCTGCAGCGGATAGAACATGCCCGAGTCCATGTTACTCTTGAAACGGATGATCTCGTCGATGCGCTCGCGGGCTCCGCCGATCATCCCGATTCTCCAGCCCGCCATGCAGTGACTTTTGCTCAGCGAATTGAGCTCGAGCGCCACTTCCGTCGCTCCGGGCGTGGCCAGCAGGCTCTCCGGACGGTCGTTGCGCAAAAAGCTGTACGGATTGTCGTGCAGCAGCAGGATGCCGTGCCGGCGGGCGAAATCGACCAGACGGCGGAACAGGCCCTCCTTCGGGGCGGCTCCGGTCGGCATGTGCGGATAGTTGACGATCATCATCTTGACGCCTTGCAGACCGCCGCGCTCGATTTCGTCGAAATCGGGCATCCACCCGCCGTCCTCGCGCAGCACGTAATCGACGCAGACGCCCCCGGCGATCGTCACCGCCGAACGGTAGGTCGGATAGCCGGGATTGGGCACCAGCACGCGGTCGCCTTCGTCGAGATAGGTCATACAGACGTGCATCACGCCCTCTTTCGACCCGATCAGCGGAAGAATCTCGCCCTCCGGATCGAGCGCGACGCCGTAGCGCTCCTTATACCAAAGCGCGAACGCCTCGCGCAGCACGGCCGCGCCCTTGTAAGGCTGATAGCCGTGATTGCCGGGCTTGGCGGCCTCGGCGGCCAGCGTTCCGATCACGTCCGGATGGGGCGGCCTGTCGGGACTGCCGATACCCAAATTGATGATCTGACGGCCCGAGGCGCGCATCCGGTCGATTTCGCGCAGCTTTTTCGAGAAATAGTACTCTCCCACTCCGCCGAGTCTCCGGGCCAATTTCATTTCGATCGGTTTCATCTCTTGTCGTTTTTCAATCGTTCTCATTGTCCTTTGCGGTACACGCCGTACACGTGCAACTCGCTGGTGACCGACCGCATCCGCTCGATCACGCGGTTATAGTCGTCCATGCAGGCGAACTCCATGTCGACATGAAACATATAGTGCCACGGCTCGCTCGGAATCGGCGAGGACTGCAGCTTGGTCATATTGATCGTCGAGTCCTCCATTTCGCGCAGTACGCGTATCAGCGAGCCATGACGATGGTCGGTCTTGAAGCAGAGCGAAGCCTTGTCCGAGCGCTCGTCGATCGGCTGGTGGTCGGGACGAAGCACCAAAAAACGCGTGTAGTTATTACGGATCGAGTGGATGTCCGCCGCGACGATTTCGAGCCCGAAAAGCTCGGCGGCCAAATCGCCGGCTATGGCGGCCGCATTGCGGATGCCCCGCTCGGCGATGCGCCGGGCGCTGAGGGCCGTATCCTCGGTCTCGACCAGACGCCAGCGATGCGTATCGAGAAAATCGACGCACTGCAGCAGCGCCATCGGGTGCGAGTGCACCTCCTCGATTCCCTCGAGCCCGACCCCGGGCAGCGCCATCAGGTTCTGCCGGATATGCAGGTAATACTCCCCGGTCACCTGAAGACGGCTGTTATGCAGAATACCCAGATTGGGCAGAATACTTCCCGCGATCGAGTTCTCGATCGCCATGATACCGTACTCGGCTCCGCCGCTCTCGACCTGCCGGGCCACTTCGCGGAACGTATCGCAGGGAACGATTTCCGCCCGCTCGCCCAGAAAGCGACGCGCGACGATATGATGGAAACTACCTTCGTAGCCCTGAATGGCGACGCGCGCTCCCACGCCGCCCACAGCCTCCGGCTCCGTCCATTCGTTCTGGCTTGTCATCTTCATCTCAAAAAAAAACCCGGACCTTGCAAGGACCGGGATCGTCTATCTTTTCATCGTTCGATTCGTTCGCTAAAGGCAACGCGATCCCAGTCCGCTTTTGGTAAAGTAGAAGTAAAAATAATAACCAAAAAAAGGCGAAAGCTGATTCATCGCTCCTCGTAACGGATTAAACGTTCTACAGTTTCTGTTCGACACGGCAAATGTATAACAAAAAAGAGAAAAAACAATGCGCCCCGCCCCGAATTTAACAATTCGGCCCGGCAAACATGGAAATTTCACAACCAGGCGACGATCCGGAAACTTCGGGCAGGCCATATCAGGGGAAATCCGGCTCTCCGAAGATCGCTCGGCCGCAAACTTACTTGGGCGTTTGTTTAATGCCGTCTGAAAAACGTTGCAAGAATCTAACGCATTTTTATAATAATCATAGGCTTTTCCTGCCGAAGTAAATAATTTAAAGGCGTCCGATTTCCCCTTTCGTCCATATGGAAATATTCCCATACAGAATAATTTCTCAATAAAATGCCACAATCTGAACGAAGGGAACCATCTAAAAAGTAACGACTTAAACGTCCTGACTTTTCAAGTTTCCGCTCCAATTCTTTTCTGGTCATATCTAACTTTTATATAGAGGTCGGATATAGTCCTAAATTCCGAAGGGCTTTGTATGAATTCTTGTACCAGATTGACCAAAGATAGGTACCGCAAAACTTGATTGTATTTAAAATTTCATAAGTCAAGGTAAATCAAATTGCCCTGACTTCGATTCATGGCCGCTTAGGCTTTGGAAATCATCTGATCACCATTTTATGCCATATTTCTCACTTGTTTGATGGAAACTTAAAGCATCTTGATAAATAAAATCGTAAGCTTCTTCTTCGGAATGAAAAAATCTCATATTACTACGACCTCCTTTTTCGTCGAAGAAGAAATATTCCCAAACAGAATAGTTATGATATAGGATATATTTATCAGGTTCTAATGATCCATCGAGGGAATACAGATGCTCCAATTCCCATTCCTTCAAGTTCGCGGTTAACTCGCTTTTTGTCATAACGTCCTTTTACAGGTTTAAAATTTATGAAACTTCAGACCTATCAGATGTAATCAAACGATGATACGAACCGGAACGCCGAACTTGAAAGCATAGTCTGCCTATCGCTTACGGATCAACGGACGTTCGGGACGGAAGCGCTCTCCTCTCCGTTCTTGTCCTCGTTTTCGGTTACGGTCTCTATTTCCGTCCGCTCGTCCTCCTCGTCGTAGTCGGACAGCTGGTTCGGGAGGCTTTTGGTCGCTTTGACGCCCAGCTCGCGCAGCCGCTCGGTGCGGCGGATCAGATTGCCCTGACCCGTCTTGAGCTGCTTGATCGCCTTTTCGTACTTTTCCGATGAGGCGGAGATGCTCTTGCCCAGATCGAGCAGCGTCTCGGCGAAGCCCATGAACTTATCGTAGAGCTTGCCGCCCTCGTCCGCTATTTTTCTCGCGTTGCGGCTCTGCATGTCGCGCTTCCACAAGTCGTCGACGATCTTGAGCAGAGCGAACAGATTCGTCGGGCTGCTGACGATCACCTTCTTGTTGTAAGCATAGCTCCACAGCGAGGCGTCCTGCTGCATCGCAAGCAGGAAAGCCGGCTCGCTCGGAACGAACATGATGACGAAATCGGGCGATTCGGACCGCGTCCGGTCGAGCAGCGCCTGATAGCACTTGCCGCTCAACTCGTCGACATGAGCGCGCACCGAGCGCAGATGATCCTTCACGGCACGCGAGGCTTCCTCGGGCGTCGCGCTCTCGGTATAGGCCACGTAAGCCGTCAGCGAAACCTTCGAGTCGATGACGATCCGCTTGCCCTCGGGCAGCTTCAGGATCACGTCGGGACGCAGGTTGTTACCCTGCTCGTCCTTCAGGTTGTGCTGCGTCTCGTAGTGGATGCCTTTGGTCAGATGCGAACTGTCGAGAATCGTCTCGAGAAGCATCTCGCCCCAGTCGCCCTGCACTTTCGAGTTGCCTTTCAGCGCGCGGGTCAGGTTATCGGCCTCCTCGGACATGCGCAGGTTCGCCTCGCGGAGCCTACAAATTTCCGTTTCGAGTGAAGAATGCTGCTTAACTTCTCCTTCATACACCTCGTCGACACGCTTGCGGAAACCCTCGATCTGCTCGCGGAAAGGATTCAGCAGCGATTCGAGCGATTCGCGGTTGCTCTGCTTGAACTGCCGGCTCTTCTCATCGAGTATTTCGTTGGCCAAATTCTTGAACGCCAGCCGTTGTTGTTGTTCGAGTGCGGCGATCTCCTCGGCGCGGTGGGCCCGCTCGTGCTCGCGCTCGGCCTTCAGCTCGGCGAGTTCTTTCTCCAGCGCCTGCCGTTGCGCGGAACTCTCGGCCGCGTCGCGGGTCAGCGCGATCAGCTCGGCACTTCGCGTCTCGGCCTCGGCGCGAAGCCCGCGCTCGGTCTCCGCCCAGCGGCGGGCGGCCGGGCGGTGGACCAATCCGGCGACGACCAGAGCGCCGACGGCCAGTCCGACCAACAAAACAAAAGCATACAGCATGGTCGTTTCGGTTCGATTTCTGCCGCCGGGATAGACGACAGAGCAAAAATAGCGATAAAAATCATTACCTTTGTACGAATTTACAGCAAACCGACAAAAACAGACGGATTATGCCAAGAATCATATCCCCCTCGGTCCTCTCGGCCGATTTCGGCCATCTGGCCGACGACATCGCGATGCTCGACCGCAGCGAGGCCGAGTGGATCCACATCGACGTGATGGACGGCGTCTTCGTGCCGAACATCTCGTTCGGGTTCCCGGTCATGGGCCCGATCCGCCAAGGCACGAAGAAAGTGCTCGACACGCACCTGATGATCGTGAATCCTGAGAAATACGTCGAACGCTTCGTCCGGGCGGGAGCGGACATCGTCACGATCCACCTCGAGGCGACCGAGGACGTGCGCGGCGCGATCGCCATGATCAAAAAGGCCGGCGCCAAGGCCGGGGTGTCGATCAAGCCGAAGACGCCCGTCGCGGCCGTCGCGCCCTACCTGAACGAACTCGATCTGGTGCTCGTGATGAGCGTGGAGCCGGGATTCGGCGGACAGTCGTTCATCGAAGGATCGACCGAGAAAGTGGCCGAGCTCCGCCGGGAGATCGACCGCTGCGGCTCGCGGGCCGTGATCGAGATCGACGGCGGCATCACGCTCGCCAACGCGGCCGAGGTGTACGCCGCAGGCTGCGAGGTGCTCGTGGCCGGGAGCACGGTGTTCGCCAGCGAGAATCCCGAAGCGACCATTCACGAACTGTTGAACGTATAGCGGAGGAATGATTTCGGTGGACAACCTGACCGTCAGCTTCGGCGGACAGGATCTATTCAAGGAGATATCGTTTCTGATCAACCCCAAAGACCGGATCGGTCTGGTGGGCAAGAACGGAGCGGGCAAGTCGACAATGCTCAAGGTGCTCGTCGGGGAGCAGCCGCCCACCTCGGGCGGCGTCTCGCGTAACGGCGAGTGCACGATCGGATACCTGCCCCAGCAGATGAAGGTGGCCGACACGACGACGCTCTATGCCGAGACCGAGTCGGCTTTCGCCGAAGTGCTCGATCTGGAAAAGGAGATCGACCGCCTGACGGCGCAGATCGCCGAGCGGACCGACTACGAGAGCCCCGAGTACGAGAAACTGCTGCACCGGCTCAACGACGCGACGGACCGCTTCCATATCCTCGGCGGCCAGAACCGTGAGGAGGAGGTCGAGAAAACGCTGCTCGGGCTCGGTTTCGAGCGAAAAGACTTCACGCGCGCGACAAGCGAGTTCAGCGGCGGCTGGCGCATGCGCATCGAGCTGGCCAAGCTGCTGTTGCGCCGCCCGTCGGTCTTCCTGCTCGACGAGCCGACGAATCACCTCGATATCGAGAGCATCCAGTGGCTGGAGGGCTACCTCAAGGAATACAACGGGGCCGTCGTGCTGATCTCGCACGACAGGGCCTTTTTGGACAACGTCACCACGCGCACGATCGAGCTGTCGCTCGGCAAGGCGTACGACTACAAGGTCCCGTACAGCCGGTATGTCGAGCTGAGGCGAGAACGGCGCGAGCAGCAGATGGCGGCCTACCTGAACCAGCAGAAGATGATCGAGCAGACCGAGGAGTTCATCGAGCGCTTCCGCTACAAGCCCACCAAGTCGAATCAGGTCCAGTCGCGCATCAAGCAACTCGAGAAGATCGAGCGCATCGAGATCGACGAGGAAGACACGAGCGCGCTGAACATCAAGTTCCCGCCCGCTCCGCGCTCGGGACAGATCGTCGTCGAGGCGAAGGACGCGGGCATGAGCTTCGGAGCGAAGCACGTCTTCTCGGGCGCGACGTTCACGATCGAACGGGGACAGAAAGTGGCGCTGGTCGGCCGCAACGGGGAAGGCAAGACGACGTTCGCCCGCATGGCGATCGGCGAACTGACGCCGACCGAAGGCAGCGTCCGCATCGGACACAACGTCCGCATCGGATACTACGCGCAGAATCAGGACGACCTGATGAACGGCGACTTCACCGTCTTCGACACGCTCGACCGGGTAGCTGTCGGCGACATCCGCACGCGACTGCGCGACATCCTCGGAGCGTTCCTGTTCCGGGGCGAAGAGATCGACAAGAAGGTGCGCGTGCTGTCGGGAGGAGAGCGGGCCCGGCTGGCCATGGCGCGACTGATGCTCGAGCCGTATAACCTGCTCGTGCTCGACGAGCCGACGAACCACATGGACATGCGCTCGAAGGACATCCTGAAAAACGCCGTCAAAAAGTACGACGGCACGGTGATCGTCATTTCGCACGATCGCGAGTTTCTCGACGGACTCGTCGAACGGGTCTACGAGTTCCGCGACGGAACGGTCAAGGAACATCTGGGCGGCATCTACGACTTTCTGCGCGACCGGCAGATCGCCTCGATGCGCGAAATCGAGCGGAAGAAAGCCCCGGCAGCCGATACCGGCGCGAAAGCCCCGAAAGTCTCGGGCAAGGCCGAATACGAACGCAAGCGCGAGGCCGAGAAACAGTTGCGCAAAGCCGAGCGGGACGTGGAGCACGCCGAGACGGAGATCATGGACTTGGAGAAGCAAATCGCCGAACTGGACCGACAAATGGCCGACCCGGCGGCTCACGGCATCGACCTGAGCGACGGAACGGTCTACGCCCGCTATAACGAAATGAAAGAGCGACTGACGAAGCAGACCTACCGCTGGGAGGAGTTGAGCATCACGCTCGAAAACCTGAAGGATTCGCTGAAAGCATAGAAAGCCGGAGCGGCCGATTCTACGGGACATCCCGCCGGGAAAGGGCGCACCGGTCCGGAATGCCGCATGCGGCCGGAATGCGGGGCTCCGGCCGGCGCTGCCGCCGGAGCCCGCTCTTCGGACCGGAGCCCGGCCGCAAGGAATATTAGGAAAAACCGCGTCATGGAAAACAAGAACATGCTGTTCGGCCTACGGCCGATCATCGAGGCGATCGAGGCCGGAAGGCAGATCGAGAAAGTCTATCTGAAGAAAGGGGCCGACGGCGTACTGCTCGGCGAGCTGGCCGAACTGTGCCGGCAGCGCCGGATCCGGGTGCAGTGGGTCCCGGTCGAAAAGCTGAACCGGCTCGCGCAGGGCAACCATCAGGGCGCCGTAGCGCTGACGGCGTCCATCGAGTACGTCGGCCTGCACGAGCTGCTCGAATCGATTCCCGAGGACGAAACGCCCCTGCTCGTCGTGCTGGACGGCGTGACCGACGTGCGCAACTTCGGCGCGATCGCCCGCAGCGCCGAGTGCGCAGGAGCCCACGGACTCGTCACGTCGCTCAAGAGCTCGGCCCCGGTAAATGCCGAGTCGATGAAAAGTTCGGCCGGGGCGCTGAGCCTAATCCCCGTATGTCGCGCAGGCAGCATACGAGGCACGCTGAAAATATTGCAGAGCGAGGGGTTCCGGATCGTCGCCGCGACCGAGAAAAGCGACAAACTGCTGTTCGAGGCCGACCTGAGCGGCCCGACCGCGATCGTGATGGGGAGCGAGGACACGGGAATATCGAAGGAAGTGCTCAAGTTGTGCGATATGCGGCTGGCCATACCGATTCGCGGCAGCGTCGAGTCGCTGAACGTGTCGGCCGCTGCGGCCGTCATGCTGTTCGAGGCCGTACGCCAGCGGATAGGGAAAAGCCGGTCCGACGCATAGCCGGACGATATCTCTCCGAAAAAAGCCGCGCTCCCGACATGCCCGTACGGGCGGACGCGATGCCTTCTTCTGCAAGCCGAAGCGGACCGTTTCGAAACCGGACAGGATCTCGTTTTTCGGTCGGCAACGGTATGACGGCGTATCCGAAATCCGGAACGGAGCCGGCCGGAAACGGTGCGAACGACAAGCGTGGAACAGCGGGCTGCGGACGACTTGAACGAAGCGAGCCTCGGCACAAGGGAAAAGAACAAAGAACAGAGAAAAAAGGACAGAAAGCCCCGCTCGGGATACGAAATCGGCCATACGGCAAGCCCGAAACGGAGAGCGGCCGGCCGAACGGCACGAGCCGAGAACAAGGCAAAACAGATTGCGAATGACTTGTACAAGGCCGGCATGACGCAGAGAGGGAGAGAAAAACAGAAACAGAAACAGAAACAGAAACAAAACAAAGACAAGGCGAAACGCTGACACCTGCCGATCAATAACATGGCAAACCCGAAGCGAAAACAGTTCCAAACGGCACCGGGCGCGAGCACCCCGAAAGCGAAGGAGAAAGCAGAGGAGAACTCCGGCCTTCGCGCCTGAAGCCGAACGAAGAAAGACTCGATCATGAAACGACATACAGACATGAACACGGAAGCTCTTTACAGCGATGCGGTCGCGCTGCTGCGCGACCTGATCCGCATTCCGTCGCCGAGCCGCGAGGAAGCGGGCACGGCCGAGCGGCTGGCGGCTTTTCTCTCCGACAGCGGCATCGAGACGCATCGGAAGAAAAACAACGTCTGGGCATTCAACCGGCATTACGACCCCGCGAAGCCGACGATCCTGCTCAACTCGCACCACGACACGGTGCGGCCCAACAGCGGTTACACGCGCGACCCTTACGATCCGGCCATCGAGGGCGACCGGCTCTACGGGCTTGGCAGCAACGACGCCGGAGCGAGCGTCGTATCGCTGCTGGCGGCCTTCCGGCACTTCTACGACCGGGAAGAGATGAAATACAACCTGTGCGTGGCGATCACGGCCGAGGAAGAGAACAGCGGCAGCGACGGGCTGGAATGCGTGCTGCCCGAGCTGGGTCCGCTCGACTTCGCCATCGTCGGCGAGCCCACGCAAATGCAGCTGGCCATCGCCGAACGGGGATTGATGGTCGTCGACTGCACGGCGCGCGGACGTTCGGGCCACGCGGCGCGCGAGGAAGGCGACAACGCGATCTACAAGGCCATGCAGGACATCGAGTGGTTCCGGAGTTACCGTTTCCCGAAGGTGTCGGAACTGTTCGGGGCGGTCAAGATGACCGTCACGATCATTTCGGCCGGAACGCAGCACAATGTCGTGCCGGCCGAGTGCCGGTTCACGGTCGACATCCGAGTGACGGACCGCTACACGAACGAGGAGGTGCTGGACGAAATCCGCCGCCACGTCCGAAGCGAGGTCGCGCCCCGCTCGACCCGGCTCAAGCCGTCGAGCATCCCGCCGGCTCACCCGATCGTCCGGGCCGGACTGGCGTTGGGCCGCACGACCTACGGATCGCCCACGACATCGGACCAGGCCCTGCTCGACATCCCGTCGCTGAAGCTGGGCGTAGGCGACAGCGCACGGTCGCACAGTGCGGACGAATTCGTCGGTCTGAGCGAAATCCGCGAGGGAATCGATTTGTATATCCGGATGCTTTCCGCTATCTTGTAGGAAAATTCGGACCGTATTTCGGCAGCCTGCATAGCGACTGAAAGCGGATAGGAGAACCGTCGTTCCCGGCCGATGCAGCTCGTCGCTCCTTCGCAGAGAGACGGACACGGCGGTCCGCACCGGAAATCGGCCGGTGGTGGCCGGCGCAGGTTCCGGCCGGCGTATCGGCTCGGTTTCGGGGCATGAAAATCGCGCACGGACGTACCGGTGCGCGGGAAAAGATACGCCGGGACCCGCTGCACGTGCGACGGACGGACTTCAAGCCGCCGTACCCCCGGGGAAGCGGTACGGCACATTCGACGAACGACAGAAAAAACGATACGGAAAATATGAAACTGTGGCAGAAAAGCAATGACGTCGACCGGGAGGTCGAGCGCTTTACGGTCGGACGAGACCGCGAAATGGACCTGTACCTGGCCGAAGCCGACGTGCTCGGCTCGCTGGCTCACACCCGCATGTTGCACGCGGTCGGGCTGCTCGGCAAAGAGGATCTGGACGCCGTACAACGCGGGCTCAAGACGATATACCGCGAAATCGCCGAAGGAAAATTCACGATCGAGGAAGGCGTCGAGGACGTTCACTCTCAGGTCGAGTTTCTGCTCACGCAGCGCGTGGGCGAGGCCGGTAAGAAGATTCACAGCGGCCGCTCGCGCAACGATCAGGTGCTGGTCGATCTGCGGATTTTCCTGCGCCGCCAGCTACGCGAAATCGTCGGGCAATGCGGCGAACTGTTCGCTGTGTTGCAGCAACTGTCCGAAAAGCACAAGGAGGTGCTGATGCCGGGCTATACGCACTGGCAGATCGCCATGCCGTCGTCGTTCGGTCTTTGGTTCGGAGCCTATGCGGAGAGCCTGGTCGACGACGCGGAAATGCTGCTGGCCGCCTACCGCATCTGCAACAAGAATCCGTTGGGATCGGCCGCCGGCTACGGCTCGTCGTTCCCGCTCGACCGGAAAATGACCACGCGGCTGCTGGGCTTCGACACGCTCGACTACAACGTGATCTATGCCCAGATGGGCCGAGGGAAGACCGAGCGCGTGACGGCTCAGGCCCTGTCGTCGGTCGCCGCGACGCTTGCGCGGCTGGCGATGGACAACACGATGTTCCTGAGCCAGAACTTCGATTTCATTTCATATCCGGCCGAACTGACCACCGGGTCGAGCATCATGCCGCACAAGAAGAATCCCGACGTCTGGGAACTGATCCGGGGCAAGTGCAACCTGCTTCAGGGACTGCCCAACCAGATCGCGATGATGACGACGAACCTGCCGCTGGGCTACAACCGCGACCTGCAACTGCTCAAGGAAGTGCTCTTCCCGGCGATTGCCGATCTGAGAAGCTGCCTGTCGATGGCGGCGTTCATGCTCGGCAACATCCGCGTGAAAGAGCATATTCTGGACGATCCGAAATACGACTACCTGTTCAGCGTCGAGACGGTCAACAATCTGGTCCTTTCGGGCGTGCCGTTCCGCGAAGCCTACCGCCGGGTGGGGCTCGACATCGAGCAGGGTCGGTTCAAGCCGCAGAGGCAAGTGCATCATACGCACGAAGGCAGTATCGGCAATCCGTGCAACGACGAGATATCGGCGCTGATGCAGCAGACCGTCGAGCGGTTCGATTTCGGGAAGGTCGTCTCGGCCGAGGCCGACCTAGTCAAATAGCTCGCTCACGCCCCGCATGTCCGAGTATGCACATCCCTCGCTCGGGACGGTCCGGATCGTCCGCTCGGAGCGCGCCCGCAGGCTGACTCTCAGCGTCCGGGCCTCCGGCGAGATCAGACTGACGATCCCGCGCGGCATGAACGAACGGGAAGCGCTGCGCTTTCTGGACGAGAAGCAAGCATGGGCCGAGCGCACGCGCGCCCGGTTTGCCGCGCGGCTGCCGCACGAAACGATCGGAATGCCCTACTCCACCCGCAAGCATACGCTGAGGCTGGAGCCGTGCGCCTGCATCGCCGCAACGGCACGGATCGACGGCGAACTAATCCGGGTACGCTACCCGGCCGATATGAACTATGCCGACGAGCCGGTGCAGGAGGCGATCAGGCGGGGAATCGAGCAGGCGTGGAGAATCGAGGCACAGCAATACCTGCCCGGACGCGTGGCCGAGCTGTGCCGCGAACTGGGATTCCGCTGCGGAAAAGTGACCGTCCGCAACAGCCGCACGCGCTGGGGCAGCTGCTCGTCGAGAAACGACCTCTCGCTGAGCCTCCATCTGATGAAACTGCCCGACCGGCTGATCGACTATATCCTGATCCACGAGCTGTGCCATACGCTGCACCGAAATCACGGCCCCGCCTTCCATGCCTTGCTCGATCGAATGACCGAAGGCAAACACAGGCTGCTGCAAAAAGAGCTGAGAGACTATTCGACCCGGTGGGGCCGATGATTGATTCCATACGGCGGTTTCCGATTCTTTTCCCAACCCCTTGTATGGGAACCCGCCGGGCCGGAGACCGGGAAGGCTGCCCGGACTATGCCCGCCCCTTGCGACTGTAGGCCGTTGTCCCGCAAGCCCGTTTTTTCACGCAACCGTGCAATTCGTTGTAACCCCGCCTCGACAGTGAAACCCGGTAGCCGTTCCGGTCGCAGCCATGACACGGCCTATCCGCCGATCGACGAAATCCGGCGAAAAGAGCGACAGCCGGCATACGTACCCGTCGGCAACCCGCCGCGCCCCGTCTTCCGCAAGGCTCTGGCGGACAGTCTCCGTCAGCAGCGGACCTTAACGATGCACTTGCGGACCTCCCCGCTGCCGATCAGCGGAGCATGGGCATCCGACGGGAAGAAAACGGCCATCCCGCCGGGCCGAAGCGTCAGGAAAGTATCGGGACGGTCGTCATAGAACAGGATGTCGCGCTCGGCGCAATAGGTTCCCCTCGGCGCCGTGCACGAAGCGACGCTTCTCCAGCCGTAACCTTCCTCGCCGGAAAGCACGATCTGTATGTCCGCATAAAGGCGATGAGCCTCCAAAGAAACCTCCGTCGAAAGGCGCAACGACGAGCGGGTCAGCGTCAGGAAAGCATCCTCGCCGGAAATTTCGTAGCGGCCGTCGGCCATCAGGTTCAGGTCGCTGCGACGCAGGTACTCGGCTGCGCGCAGAAAAAGCGGATTCAAGACGGCATAGCGGCTCAAGCGGGAAACGGTGTCGAGAATCATGACTTTCTTCGTTTTTATGAACCCGGGACTTCCCGAGACAGGCAGAAACGGTTACCGGCGCAGCTTCAGATCGACGATCACCGGATTGTGGTCGCTCCACAGAGGCTGCTCGCTGTCATAGTCGACCGTTTCGAAATCGTCGGAATGGAACAGGTAGTCGATCCGGAAAACGCCCAGAAATCCCCGGTAAGTGTAAATCATTCCGCGGCCCTTGCGGGCGAATGCGTCCGTCAGATCGCCTCGCAAGCGGCGATAGGTGTAAGACATCGGCGTATCGTTGAAATCGCCGCAGACGATCACCCTCGGCGTGCCGTCGTGAATGAAGCCGGCCACCGAATCGGCCTGCGTCGCCCGGACCCTGAAATTGCGCACCAGTTTGCGCACGATTCCCTTGGCCCGGTCGTCGCGCGCCGAGTCGGGAACGGCCGCCATGGCCCCGAGGAACTGCTTGTCGTCCTCGCTGATCTGCGTGCTTTGCATATGGTTATTGTAAACCCGCACCGTATCGCGGTGAACGATCACGTCGGCCCACATCGAGGAATTGGTCGAGCCCGGATAGCGGATGCCCCCCCTCGGAATCACGCGGTACTTGCTGAACAGGGCCAGTCCTCTCCCGTGCCGACGGTCGGCCGTGCTGTCGAGAAAAAGCGCCCGGTACTTCCACTCCCCGAGTGCCGACTCGAGGCTGTCCAGCGTATTGACCCGATTGTACTCGAACTCCTGCAGGCAGAAGATATCGGGATCGGTATCGGCGATGAAGCGGACGATCCGCTTCATCTGATTTTCGCGTTTGCCGAGCGAATCCTTGCCGAAAAACCCTTCCACATTATAGCTCAGCACGCGCAGCGTTCCGGTCTCGCGGGGCTGCTCGTAGCGCCGGCTCAGCTCGGGACGGAAAAATTTGGAGACATGTCCCAGGCCGAGCAACGCGGCAAACAGCAACAACAGGGCGACCGGTCTCCAGCGCATCGTCCAGTAAAGCGCCAACACGACGTCGGCCACATAAAGAAACGGAGCCGCCAAGCCCAGAAAGGCGAACCACGCGGCCCGGCGAGGATCGACGTGAGGCGCCAGATAGGAAAGCATCAACGCCGCCGCGACCAGAAACGACAGCACGAGGACGACCGCATCCGCCGTCGCAAGCAGAATGCCCGCACTCTTTTTCTCCTTATCGCGTACTCTCATGGCTCTCGTATGACCGCTCGTTCGCCGGAGGCTTCCGCCCGGCATCCTGCTTCCGGCAGCCGGACAGGCAGCGATGCGTCGGCGCGCTCCGCCTTCTTCCGGTCGCGTCAATAGTAAATCTTACCTGTTTTCTTCCAATAACGAAGCAACAGCCATCCCCAAAGCATTCCGCCGACATGAGCGAAATGGGCCACGCCGCTTTGGCTGCCCGACATGCCGAGATACAGCTCGAGCAAGCCGTAGCCGATCACGAAATACTTCGCCTTGATCGGAATGGGCGGAATCAGCAGCATGATCATCGAGTTGGGATGCATCATGCCGAAGGCCAGCAGTACGCCGAAAACGGCTCCCGACGCCCCGATCGTCACGGCATGGATGCGGGACTGAAGCACATAGGGACTGACCGTGCCGGAGGCCACGCCATCGGCAAGCGAGCTGACCTCGATCCATGTCACGCCGAGTTGCAACAGACCCGCCCCGACGCCAGTCACCATGTAATAGAGCAGGAAGCGCTTGCTGCCCAGCTCGTACTCGAGCGTGCGGCCGAACATCCACAGCGCGAACATATTGAAAAACAAGTGTGTCAGACTCGCATGCATGAACATGTGCGTCACGAGCTGCAGCGGCTGGAAATTGCCGCTCCCCCAGTAGAACAGCCCCAGATGACGGATCATCCAGTCGCCCGCCCCGGCAGGCAGCACCATCTCGGCCAAAAAGAACAGGGCATTGAGGATAATCAGGTTCTTGACCACCGGAGGGGTCGAATAGGCAGCTTGAAATCTCATCGTCTCGGTCTATTTTAGTCGTTTAGCCAATTCTTCGACGGTCAGCACCGTCATCACCGGCCGGCCGTCGGGCGTATAGTTGAATCCTTCGCAACGGAGCCATTCGCGCAAAAGCTCCCGAACCGCATCGGCGTCCATCGCATCGCGGGAGGTCATGGCTCCGCAGCGCGCCATCACGGCCGCCGTGCGCCGAATCCGGTCGTCGGGCGACAAACGTTCGCTTTCGCGGAATTCGGAAAGCATTTCGCGAACGGCCTGCCCGACACCGACGTCCGGCAGGTCGGCCGGAATGCCCGTCACCGTCATGGATTCCTCCCCGATCCGGAAATCGAACCCGACGGCCTCCAAATCCCCGGCTATCTCGCGTGCGATGCACGCTTCGGCGGCGGAAAGCGGAACCGTCTCGGCGAACAGCAGCCGCTGGGTCGCCGAGGTCTCGTTGCCGAGCATGCCCAAATAGCGTTCGTAGCGCACCCGCTCCCACGCCCGGGGCAGATCGACCACGGCCAGACCTTCGCGCAGACGGGTCGCGCAATAACGCCCTCCGAGCATCAGTACTTCGCCGACGACAGGCTCGGCCTCCCAATCGAAAGCCGCTTGAGCCGCACCGGACCCGCCGCCTTCGATGTACTCCAACTCGTCGCTGTCGAACTCGACCAACCGATCCGCGCCGGTTTCCCCGATTTTGTCCGTCGGGAATATCGCCTGCGAGTCCACTTCGTAAAGCTGCTCCCAGTCGCTCACCCGATCCCGGGACTCGCGCCCGCGGCCGTATGCCGAAAAAGGGCGGTCGGCTCCGGACGTTTTCCGCTCCTCATCGAACGGATTGAACGACGGATCGACGCCCAAATCGGGCTCACGATAGATCACTCCCTTGCGCGCGACCGGTATGTCGATCGACGGATCGATCTCGAAATCCATCAGCGGCACGACGCCCGTCTTGCCGAGCGCCTCGCGGACGGCGGCATTGAATATCTGCCACAAAGCCTGCTCGTCGTCGAAACGGATCTCGGTTTTCTGCGGGTGCACGTTCACGTCGATCCGCTCGGGATCGATCGTGATATAGAGAAAATAGGACGGCTGCGTATCGGACGGAATCAGCTTGTCGTAAGCCTGCAGGACGGCCTTGCGGAAATAAGACGACTGAAAGTAGCGCCCGTTGACGAAAAGGAACTGCTCCCGATTCGTCTTCTTGGCGGCCGACGGGCGGCCGACGAATCCCTCGACGCGCACCATCGACGTATCGACGGAGACCTCGAGCAGGTTCTTCGCGATCTCGCGCCCGCCGACGGCCGACACGATACGCTGCCGCAGATTCGTCGCCGGCAGCTGTACGAGCGGCGCATCGCCGTCGCACAAGGTGAAAGCAATCCCCGGATTGCACAAGGCCACGCGCTGGAACTCGGTGCGGATATGCCGGGCCTCGACCGAAGCCTCTTTCAGAAAGCGACGGCGGGCCGGCGTGTTGTAAAAAAGGTTTTTCACCGAAAACTGCGTCCCTTGAGGCATCTGAACCGGCTCCTGAGACTGAAAACGCCCGCCGTGAATGCAGACCTTCGTTCCCAGCTCGCCGTAAGGCGTGCGCGTGCGCAGCTCGACCTCCGCGACCGACGCGATCGAGGGCAGCGCCTCGCCGCGGAATCCGAACGAATGGAGCCGGTACAGATCGTCGGCCGAGCGGATCTTGGACGTCGCGTGCCGCTCGAAAGCGAGCCGCGCGTCGGTGTCGCTCATGCCGCAACCGTTATCGACGACCTGAATCAGGCTCTTTCCTCCGTCGCGATAGTTGACCGTCACGACCGTGCTGCCGGCGTCGACGGCATTCTCCATCAGCTCCTTGACGACCGAAGCGGGACGGCCCACCACCTCGCCCGCGGCGATCTGGTTGGCGACCCCGTCGGGCAACACTCTGATCTTGTCGTTCTCCATCTATTCCTTGGTCGGTACGGCCTGCCGCCTCCGCCGAGAGGACGCGGCGTCCTAACGGAAAAAGCTGCGCATGCGGTCGAATATGTTCATATCGCGGCTCTGTCCCGCCTGCTTGAAATGCTCGGTCTGAGCGAGCTGCTCGAGCAGGCCCTTCTCCGAAGCGCTTACCGACGAGGGCACGTCGATATTGACGACGACCAGAATGTCGCCCCGCCCGTAGCCGTTCACGTCGGGAATACCCTTGCCGCGGAGTCTCAGCACCTTGCCCGCCTGCGTACCGGGCTCGATCTTGATCTTGGCCCGGGCGTCGACCGTCGGCACTTCGACCGAAGCGCCGAGCACGGCCTGAGGGAAAGTTATATTCAGGTTGTATATCAAATCGTTGCCATCGCGCACGAGTTCCTTGTCGGGCTCCTCCTCGATCAGTACGAGCAGATCGCCGTTGACCCCGCCGTGACGTGCGGCATTGCCCTTGCCGCTGACGGTCAGCTGCATGCCCTCGCCGACGCCGGCCGGAATCCGTATCTCGACGATCTCCTCGCCCCGGACAATTCCCTCGCCGCGACACTTCGGACAGGGCGTCGTGATGATGCGTCCCTCGCCGTGGCAAGTGGGACAAGGCTGGGTTGTCTGCGTGCGACCAAAAAAGGTATTGACCACCTGAGTCACATAGCCCGATCCGTTGCAGGTCGTACACGTCGCATAGGAACTTTTGTCCTTCGCTCCGGTACCTCCGCACTGATCGCAAGCGATCATCTTGTTGATCTTTAGTTTCTTCGTCGTACCGTTGACGATCTCCTTGAGCGTCAGCTTCACCTTGATGCGCAGGTCCGAACCCCGATTGACACGCTCGCGCGAGCGTCCGCCGCCGAAACCGCCCGAAAAGCCGCCGCCGAAATGGCCGCCGAAAATATCGCCGAACTGGCTGAAGATGTCCTCCATCGTAAAGCCGCCGCCGCCGAAGCCGCCCGCGGAACCGCCGAATCCTCCGGCTCCGCTCATACCCTCGTGGCCGAACTGATCGTAGCGCGCCTTCTTGTCGGGGTTGCTCAGCACGTCGTATGCCTCGGCCGCCTCCTTGAACTTCTCCTCGGCCTCCTTGTCGCCGGGATTCTTGTCGGGATGATACTGGATGGCCGCCTTCCGGTAGGCCTTCTTGATCTCGTCGGCACTGGCCCCGCGCTGCACGCCGAGCACTTCATAGTAGTCTCTCTTGGTTGCCATATCCGAATTATTCTCCTACAACGACTTTCGCGTAACGGACTACCTTGTCTTTCAACTTGTAGCCCTTTTGCACGACATCGATGATCTTTCCTTTTTTGTCATCCTCGACAGGGAGCTTGGCTACCGCCTCGTGCAGATCGGTGTCGAGCTCGCTGCCGATCGCCTCGATCTCCTGCACGCCCTTGGCATGGAGCGTATCGAGCAGCTTTTGGTGGATCAACTCGATCCCCTTGCGGACCGACTCGATGTCGTCGGTCTGGCTCATCGCCACCAGCGCGCGGTCGATGTCGTCCATCACGCCGAGCAGCGACTTGATCACATCCTCGCCGCCGGAGGCGACCAAATCCATCTTTTCCTTGAGCGTCCGCTTGCGGTAGTTGTCGAACTCGGCCACCAGACGCAGGTATTTGTCCTGCCATTGCCGCTCGACGTCCGAAAGGGCGCCGTCCCCCGCACTCTGCGCTCCGGCAGTTTCGGCCGATTTGTCAGTCTCGGGCGCGTCGTCTTCTGACATATTGTCAGCGGTCTGCTCCCGCTCCATTTCCGCCTCGGCGTCAGTCACGACCTCGCGATTATCGTACATCGGGTCTGTATCAACGGATTGCTCTTTGGTTTTGGTATTTTCCATAACGCTTCTTTTAATTCGATTCCTAAGGTATCGCAAATTGTATACCACGCGCCGGGTCCCAAAAAACGGCTAAATCAATGCAAAATAAATCAAAATTATCGAAACAAAAGAATCTTCGCGCGACAGTATCCGAATCCCTCCCCGGCAAAAGCCCGGACCTTCGGCTGCAAACCGATCGGCACACATGCGGACCGGACCGCGCACGAGGACATCCCGGCGGTCTCGGGCTCGGAGACCGGACGAAAACGAGGCATCCGAGGGAAAGCGACCGGCCCCGCTTCCTCCGACAGCCGCTGCAAGCCGGACGAGGAAAGCAGAAAAACAGGTTGCAACGGCCCTCTCGGCACGAGTGCCGAGCGCAAGACCCGACGAAACGGACAAAACGGCTCCGAACGCCCCGGAAGATCCCTGCGCGCAGAATTCGCCGGAACGGCCTCCGCACGGCCGTCAGAATCCGCTCCGTCCCCGATTTCGGGCCAGAACACCGGGCGACCTCCGGAACCGTGTCCGAGGCAAAGCACCGGATTACGAAAAAAAACGTATATTTGAACATTCCGTCCTAAACGCGGACACACAAAGCATATGAACCTTCTGGGCAATATCGTATGGCTGCTGCTGGGCGGCTTGGCCGTCGCAGTGGAATATTTCGTTTCGGGACTGGCGCTCTGCCTGACGATCGTCGGCATTCCGTTCGGGATTCAGGCGCTCAAGTTAGGATTGCTGGCCCTGCTGCCGTTCGGCCAAACCTCGGTACGGACAGATCAGGGAACGGGTTGTTTGTATACGCTGATGAACGTGATCTGGTTCTTTCTGGGAGGGATTTGGATCGTGCTGACTCATTTGCTGTTCGGCGCGCTGCTATTCATCACGATTGTCGGCATACCGTTCGGCAGACAGCATTTCAAGCTGATGAGCATGGCTCTCACGCCGTTCGGGCGCAACATTGTCCCGACCGCCGCGCTGTAACGAAAAGACTCGAAAATCCGCATACGCTATGAAACATCGATTCTGGATCGTCTGCTTTCCGCTGGCCGCCTCGCTCGCGGGATGCCTCGCCCGTCAGGAGAAAAACGGGACCGGCCGACGGGACAGCGCCGCCGTAACAACCGCCGTAGGCGCCGACCGGGACGCCCACGGGTGCATCGGGTCGGCCGGTTACGTTTGGTCGCAGGTGCGCGAGGAGTGCATCCGCCCGTTCGAGGCCGGTATCCGAATGGCTCCGGCAGCCGAACCGGACGCTACGACGGCCGCGTATATCGTTTTCGCCGAAGATTCGTCGCGTGCCGAGCTTTTTCTGCCCGACGGACAGAAGACAGAGATACTCGACCGCCGAACGCTTCCGGGCGGAGGATCGGCTTGGAACGTCGAGGACGACGACACGAAAAACGTGCGCCTCGCGAACGGGCGCTGGATTATCGAGCAGCGCGGGAAAACCCTCTACGAACAGTACGAAGCCCCGATTACCACCCTATTCGAAGGGACCGACGGCAAGAGCCGCCGCCGGTTTCGCGTCGAGGTCAGATTCTCGGCCGGGCGCGCCGAAGTCACGCTCGACGGCACGGTGTTCGACCTGCCGCAATACCCGACCGGCAGCGGATACGGATACGGCAACGACATAGCCGACTTCCGAGGCAAAGGAACGCATGCGACGCTCAAGATGCGCGACGGCCTGACCCTCTCGCTCGAACAAGCCGAAACCCGCTGATCCGGCCGCCCGGCATTTCGACGAGTATGCGCAGGACAACCTAACATAACACACTGAATTTACTCAGGACGGCTCGTTGCAACCGGGTGTCACAAAGCCGTTCTTTATTTTCGTACATCGTTTCCTCGGAAAGTTTCCTAAACGCATCGAATCGCCGTTTGACAGAGACACGCCGCAAGTCTTCGGATGCAAAACGCGACGACGTCCCCGCGCTCGAAACTCGAACACGCCTCCCGCCATGCGCTTTTCTGCGGTTATCAGCCCGATCCTGTACGATCCGGAACAAATCCTTCCTTGACGCAGAGCTGCCCCGCACGAATGAAAAAGCAGGTCATGCGACACACCTACCGACGGACGAGGCACCGCATCGGGCCGAAGGCCGCTATCGCTCGGACGGGAAAACAGCTTCCGGCCAACGCACGACGCAAGCACGTTCCTTGGCCTATCCGTCACAGCAAGAGCCCCGGAGCAGAAGCTCACGGGGCTCTATGTTCAACTCGATCGACGGGAGCTTTCTGTCACTCAGACCCGCATTGCGGTCCGAAGCCAGAATACCCGCCCGGCGATTACCTGTGCACGGTCAACCAGCGGCCCGAGATAGACGGATCGACGTTGAGTACGAGTTGCCCGTCGGCTACTTCCGTCTTGATCGTCTTTTTCCCGAGCTTCACGACAGGTTTCTTCTTGCCTCCGGCCAAAGGCAGCGTCACGCGGCCCTGTCCCTCGACGAGCACCTCGGTCACCTTCTCGTCGGCCAAAGACGGAGCGAAAACGATCCGCGACACCGGCTGCTCGCTGAACGAATATCTGACGCCGTCGATCGTCACGCCGTCGCACTCACGGCCGAAGAACGACACGAGCTTTCCGTCAGCGCCCGTGCGGAACGCCATCGAAATCTTGCCGTCGTAAGTCACTTCATGGCCGTTGACTTTCAGCCCGCGCAACTCCATTCTGTCGCAGGGCAGCGGATTGGCCTCGAGCGCCTTGACGTCCTCCTCGCGATTGCGCGAGAACCCGCCCGGCCAGCTTTCGGGATGCGTGCGGTAATGTTTCACGACAGCCGTCGCGCCGTTGGGGAACGACGTAGCGAAATAATCGGTCGTGCGCGACACATAGGAAGGATTGTCGTTGACGCCGGCGAACTTGCCTGTCGCCGGATAGGCTCCCACGGCGTTGAGCACCTCGAACAGCGTGCGCGTCTCATAGCCGAGGCTTTGCGACTGGTCGTCGCGCGGACGCATGCCTACATAGCAGAGCGCTCCGCCGCCGGGCAGTTTTTTCAGCGTACCGAGCACCTGATTGCCGCACTTGGCCACGACCTGCGCTCCGTCGGCCTCGACCGGATAGATGCGGTCGACCAGAAAGTCGGTCAACACCGTCTGCTGGGGAATCGCGGCGAAATCGTTGCAGAACGACACGACGCGGCCCGGCGCCATTTCGCCCATATAGACGTCATGCTCGTATTTCGCGCCGAACAGTTCGGACCATGCCGCCGCGCAATTGCCGCCGGCCTTATCGATCAAGGGAGGAGCGCTGAACCAAACGACCTTGCCGCCCGCCTTGGCCAGCCGTCCCATCATATCGAGCAGTCCCTTCTCGGGCAGAACCTCGAACATCGCCACGAGCGTGCCGTAAGTCTTGTCGCCGACTTTGATTTTGCCGTCGGCGGTCACCTCGCCCATAGCAAGCAGCTTGTCGGCCGTCAGATAGTTGGCATATCCGTACTGGGCCATCCAGCTTCCGAAGCGCTCCTCGGCGGCCACCAAATTCATCGGATAGAGAATCAGCACGTCCACGTCGCGCGTCACATGCCCGGTCAGCATGTCCATCGGCTTGCCGGCCTTGGTTCCGAACGCGTCGTTGACCGACATCTTCCAGTCGTACACTTCGGCGGGCATGCCCCAAGCGGCCGCATAGGCCACCGGATATTCGTTCACCACCGCGATCGATGCGGCCATCGCAGCGCCGTAGTAGTCGCGGTCGGCCCATCCTCCTTCGGCGAAGTCATTGCCCGTCGGCTCCAGATACTCGCTCCACTTGAAGTAGTCGTAGCAGGCGGCCGCAGCCTGATGCACGGTATTGCCCCATATAAAATTAGAGGTATACTCGTACTGGTTCGCGCTGCCGTTGCGCTTCTCGTAGTTCCAATAGTCGATCGTCGGACTCTGGGCCCACGATGCGTGCGCGCTGGTTTCCAGCTCGCGTCCGAACAGCTCCTCGGCATAGTCCTTGGCCGCCTTGAACAGATCGACCACCTCGTCGTTGAGCATCCGGTAATAGCGGTCGCGCAGCAGGAAAGTACGGTGGATGTCCTCGGGAGTATCCCCCATCACGTATTGCACGTTGACCACGGCCTCTACCGTAGGCTGATAGTTCGGAGCGCCGTAAGCGAAATAGAGCATATACTTATCGTCGAAAGGCTGGCCGAATTTCTTGCGGTACTTGTCGGCCATGCTCTCGGTCAGATAACGTTCGGCAAACTGGCCGTTCTCGTGGTGGCTGAAGTAAAACCAGTCCTGCTGAATGTGCATCTCGTCGGAATAGAGCGCCGTCAGATTGATGTCGTTGTCATGGTACTTCTTCATCAGCGCCTTGAGGAACGGCAGCGCGTCCTCGTTGAAATAGTCCATCTCCTGCGTCTCGTACTCGAGCAGCACCATCACTCGGTCGTAGCCTTCCAGCCCGCCGCCTTCGCCGTAAACGCGCAGCAGACGCATCAGATTGCCGGTATTGCCTACGCCGGGAACGAAATTATCCGAGTCGTAAGTGTCCATCGCCTCGTATTTTACCTCCTTCAGCTCGACGATTTCGTCGGGATTCACGGCCCGGAAAGGACTGTTGCCGACGGGCTTTTCCTTGAAGGCATAAGCTTTGACCCCTTTGAGCTTGACAGGCGTCTTGCCCTTGTTGTTGGTCCAGTAGAGCTGCTCCCAGATCGGCACGCTGAACTTGCCGGTACTGCCGTCGCGCAGGCCCACCTTGTAAGCGAGCCAGCGACCGCTGTGCCCCGTCTGGTTCTTGTAGGCGGTCCCCAGCTCGAGCGGACTGAGCAGGCTCAGGCAAAGGCCGATGTCGTACTTCTTGGCGAAGTCGCTGACAAACTTGATTTTTTCGACGTACTCGTCCATATCGGGCGTAAGCCGCCGCTCCGTACCCGCATGCTGGCGGTATTGGCGGAAAAATTCGTCGAACGCGAAAACCATTTGCTTGGAACCTTGTTTCTTGCCTTGCTCGCAGATGTCGCGCAGACTGGCATGGTAGGGTGTATAACCCAGCGAAAGATCGAGCTTCTTGTCGGGATCCATCAGATCGTTCAATTGCTCGTCGCTCGTAAGAATCAGCGACTGAGCCCCGAGCCTCGCCCCTCCGAGCAGCAAGGCCGCCAGAAGCAGGACGGCCGAAAGCTTGAAGTAAGTGTTTTTCATCAGGTAAAAAGTTTGGATTGAGTTTGATAAAGTTAGTTAGTTCGTATCAAAGATAGCAATATTATCCGACAAAAGCACGTCCTGCCACAACAAACTCCGTTCTCAACCCGAAAAAAATAAACCGGCCTCGTCCATGCACGCCATCCGTACAAGCGGTCCCCGAAATTTTCTTCACACAACATAAAACACACATCATGAACAAGTTATATACTAAAACCGATAAAATTTAAAATTTAATACTACTTTGCATTGCATAATATTATTATTTTTCATAGATTTGTATTGTTCATTTAACTGAAAACTCAATCCTCCCGGCGCGGAACGAACGACCGGACCCGCTTCGGACCCTACGCCCAAACCAATGCTCGCGGACAGTATGATCAGACTGGAAAACATCAACAAGACCTATTACAACGGCTCGCCGCTCCATGTGCTCAAGGGCATCGACCTCGAAATCGGGGAAGGCGAGATGGTCTCCATCATGGGAGCGTCGGGCTCCGGCAAATCGACCCTGCTCAACATACTGGGGATTTTGGACGACTACGACAGCGGGGAATACTTCCTCGACGGGAAGCCGATCAAGAATCTGTCCGAAACGAAGGCGGCCGAATACCGGAACCGGATGATCGGCTTCATTTTCCAGTCGTTCAACCTGATCAGCTACAAAAACGCGATGGAGAACGTCGCGCTGCCCCTCTATTACCAGGGAGTGCCCCGCCGCAAGCGCAACGCGATGGCCCTCGAGTTCCTCGACCGGCTCGGACTGCGCGATTGGGCCGACCACATGCCCAACGAGATGTCGGGAGGACAGAAGCAGCGCGTGGCGATCGCCCGCTCGCTGATCACCCGGCCGCAGATCATTCTGGCCGACGAGCCGACCGGCGCTCTCGACAGCAAGACGTCGCAGGAGGTGATGGACCTGCTCAGAGAGGTGAACCGCAGCGGCATGACGATGATTCTGGTCACGCACGCTCAGGAAGTGGCCGATCAGACCGACAAGATCATTCACATCAAAGACGGGCTGATCGGCTCGGTAACCGTTCCCGGGCGATGAGAGAGCAGCTTCAGGAGATATTCTCGACGGTCAGCCGCAACAAGCTGCGCACTTTCCTCACGGGCTTTTCGGTCGCATGGGGCATTTTCATGCTGATCGTGTTGCTCGGCTCGGGCAACGGACTCCGCAACGCGATGCAGGACAATTTTTCCGGCCGGGCCATCAACTCGATGTTCATCTACAGCGGGCAAACCTCCGTTCCTTACAAGGGATTCCAAAGCGGGAGGCACATCCAGATCAACCAGCGGGACATGGAAATCCTGAAAACGGAATTTTCGGACCGGATAGACAAAATCACCGCCTCGGTATGGCACAACGACGCGCATATCTCGTACGGAGGAGAGTTCACGTCGGCCACGCTGTACGGAGTGCTTCCGCAAACGCAGCCGATCGACGGCATCCAGATCGTCGAAGGACGCTTTATCAACGAGACCGACGTGAAGGAGAAACGCAAGGTGGTCGTACTGGACGATCTGGCCTGCCGCGTCCTGTTCAAAGACGGAGGCAGTCCCGTCGGGCGGATGGTACAGATCGACAAAATGGGCTATACGGTCGTCGGAACCTACAAAGGACTGAGCTACAGCTACACTTCGCAGATATACGGGCCGCTCTCCTCGGTTCTGCTGACATACATGGGCGACAAACGGGACGTGGCTTCCATCTCGTTTACCGTCCGAGGTATCGATACGGAAGAGCAGAGCGACCTTTTCAAACGGCAGCTCCGGACCCGTCTGGGCGCCGAGCACAGCTTCTCGCCCGAGGACAAGAGCGCGATCTGGATCAACGACCGCATGGAGAGTTACCAGCAGACGATGACGATTTTTCACGGCATCGCCCTGTTTATTTGGATCATCGGCATCGGCACGCTGACGGCCGGCATCGTCGGCGTCAGCAATATCATGCTCGTGACGGTCCGCGAGCGGACGTCCGAATTCGGCATCCGCAAGGCGATGGGCGCCAGGCCGTCGTCGCTCGTCAAGCTGGTCCTGCTCGAATCGGTACTGATCACGGCGGCCTTCGGCTACGTCGGACTGATCGGCGGCGTAGGGGTCATGGAAGCGGTCAACTTTTTCATGGACCGGGCCGCCGCCGCTTCGCCGAGCCAATTTTCCATGTTCAAGAATCCCACGCTCGACCTGTCGACCGCCGTCAGCGCCACGCTCGTACTGATCGTCGCAGGCATGATCGCAGGCTACGTTCCGGCTCGCCGGGCCGCACGTATCAAGGCGATCGACGCGATGAGGCACAACAAATAAACGACCCGCAACCAATCAACCCGAACCGCAACTACACGCCACGGAAACCATGTTCGACTTAGACCGCTGGGAAGAAATCTGGCAGACCATCAACCGAAACCGCAAGCGCAGCATCATGACCGCCTTCGGAGTCTTTTGGGGCATCTTCATGCTGACCGTCATGATGGGGTCCGGACTGGGCCTTCGCAACCTGCTTTACGCCAACCTGAACGGCATGAACGAGAACTCCTGCTTCCTGTGGGGCGGCAAGACGTCGATCCCGTACAAAGGACTGCCGGCCGGACGCTACTGGCAGCTCGACAACGACGACATGCGCATCATCGAGACCCAGATACCGGGCATCAAAGCCGTGGGAGGTATCTTCTGGGGAAGTTCCTACAATTTCAGCCGCAACGACCGCAAGGGAACCTACTCGATCGTCGGCTATACCCCGAGTTTCCAGCAGATTCTGCCGCAACGGCTGCTGTTCGGCCGTTTCTTCAACGAAATCGACATGGAGCAGCAGCGCAAGGTCTGCGTGATTACCGAGCGAATCTGGCAGGAGCTGTTCCCGGGTGGAGAAAATCCGGTCGGCCGCACGATCCGGATGAACAACACCTATTTGACGGTCGTCGGCGTGACGGCCGTATCGAACGTGGGCATAAGTTTCCACTCGGATGCCTCCGTGTTGCTCCCGCTCGGCACAGTGCAACGGATGTACAACACGGGCAAGCGCCTGCACCAGGTCTCGGTGGCGGCCTATGACGGCGTTCCCATTCCCCGCGTCGAAGAGAGCATAAAACAGATCGTCAACAGCCGCCACACGCTGTCGCCCGACGACACGAAAGCGGTGATGATCTGGAACATGAGCGAACAGGTCGAGATGGCCAACAGTCTGTTTCGCGGGCTGAAGATCCTTACATGGATCGTCGGTCTGGGCACCCTGCTGGCGGGTATCGTCGGCATCAGCAACATCATGCTGGTGACCGTCCGCGAGCGGACGCAGGAGATAGGCGTTCGCCGCGCATTGGGAGCCAAGCCGCGCACGATCATCTCGCAGATCATGAGCGAGGCTTTCGTACTGACGTTCGTGGCTGGCGTTTTCGGGCTGGCACTGGCCGTCGGACTGCTGTCGGCGGCCGAAACGCTCCTCTCGCCCGGCATGCCGGTCCCGCTGAGGGCCCAAATCCCGTTCTCGACCGGCATGCTCTCGCTCGCGGTGCTGGTCGCCGGCGGCCTCGTCGCCGGTATCCTGCCGGCCAACCGGGCCATGCAGATCAAGCCGGTCGACGCCATACGGGAAGAATAGAAACGAAACATAAACCGAAAAACTCGAAATAATGAAAAAGGTTCTGAAAATTTCGCTGGGCGTGCTTTTCCTGCTCATCCTCTGCGGCACGTTCGCATTCCTGTGGTACAAGACCCGTCCTGTCAAAGAGGTCTACCAGATCGTCGTTCCGCAGACCGACACGATCGAGAAACGGGCCGTGGCGACCGGGAAGGTCGAGCCGCGCGACGAGGTTCTGATCAAGCCTCAGATTTCGGGTATCATATCCGAAATCTACAAGGAAGCGGGCGAGCAAGTGCGACAGGGGGAAGTGATCGCCAAAGTGAAAGTGATCCCCGAAATGGCAACGCTCAATAGCGCCGAGTCGCGCGTCAACGTAGCGAGGATCAGTCTGGATCAAACCCGGCGCGATTTCGACCGCGTAAAGGAGCTGTACGGCTCGGGCGTGATCTCAAAGGAGGAATTCGAAACGAGCCAGACGACCCTCTCGAAAGCCGAGGAAGAGATGCAGAACGCCAAGGACAACCTCGAGATCGTCCAGAACGGCATAGCCAGCCGCAACGCCGAGCTGAGCAACACGCAAATCCGCTCGACGATCACCGGCATGATTCTCGACGTGCCGGTCAAGGTCGGCAACTCAGTGATCCAGTCCAACACGTTCAACGACGGCACGACGATCGCGTCGATCGCCGACCTGAACGACATGATCTTCCGGGGCAAGGTCGACGAGACGGAGGTGGGACGCCTGCGCGAAGGCATGCCCGTCAAACTGACGATCGGCGCGTTGCAGGACGTCGCGCTCAACGCCGTATTGGAGTACATCGCCCCGAAAGGAGCCGAGGAGAACGGCGTGATCATGTTCGAGATCAAAGCCTCCACGCAGATACCGCCAGATCTGTTCGTCCGGGCGGGATACAGCGCGAACGCGGAGATCGTGACCGACCGGCGGGCCGGCGTGCTGACGGTACCCGAGAGCGCCGTCGAGTTCGAGGGCGACAAAACGTTCGTCAACCTGCTTACGAGTGACTCGACTGCTACCGACCAAACCTTCGAGCGCAAGGAAGTCAAGCTCGGCCTGTCGAACGGCGTCAACGTCGAAGTTACCGAAGGACTGTCCGGAGGCGAGAAACTGCGCGGCACGAAACAGCCTGCCATAAAATAACCGGTAACCGAACGATTTCAGAACCCGTTTAACCGCACAACCATGACCATACGAAAAACCATGCTGGCCGCCCTCGTCCTTACGCTTCCCGCGGCCGGAGCCTCGGCCCAGCAAGAGCCTTGGACGCTCGATCGGTGCATCGAGTACGCGGTCGAGAACAACATCTCGATCCAGCAGTTCCGCCTGCGCGCCGAAGATCAGGACGTCAAACTGAACACGGCCCGCAACAGCCGGCTGCCGAATCTGAACGCAGGACTCGGAGGCAGTTTCGGATTCGGCCGGACGATCGGAGAAAACAATACCTACGAAAATGTCAATCAATTCTCGTCCAACCTGAGCGTATCGACCAGCATCCCGCTGTTCAACGGCATGCGCATCAAACACGACATCGCCGCCCAGAAGCTGAGCCTGCAAGCGGCGATGCAGGATCTGGCCCGGGCCCGCGAGGACGTTTCGCTGAACGTGACGGCGCTCTACCTTCAGGCGCTGCTCAACAAAGAGCTCGTCCGCGTGGCCGAAAGCCAAGTCGCGCTGAGCATGGCTCAGATCGAGCGCAGCCGGCTGCTCGTCGAAAGCGGCAAAAGTCCCGAATCGGAACTATACGAGAGCCGCGCGCTGCTGGCCAAGGACTCGCTGACACTGACTCAGGCGCGGAATACCCTGACCCTGTCGCTGCTCGACCTGAGTCAAGCCCTCAACAGAGAAGATGCGACGGGCTTCGATATCCGAATGCCCGAGCTGGGGACGATCCAGATCGGCGCGATGAGCAGTATGGAATCCCCTTCGGTCATATACGAATACGCCGTCGGGAACCGCCCGAGCGTGCAGGCCGAAAAATACCGACTACAGAACAGCGAGAAAAATCTGTTGTTGGCCCGCTCGGCCCGCTATCCGCAGATTTCGCTCGGAGCCAGCTACGGGACCAGCTATTTTCACATATTCGGTAACGAAGCGATGAATGCGAGTTTCGGAAACCAGTTCCGTAACTACGGAAGCGAATCGGTCGGACTGAACGTCAGCATACCGATCTTCAACCGGATGGCCACACGCAACAACATCCGCTCGGCCCGGATCGCCATCCGCAATCAGGAGCTGGCGCTGACCGAAGCCCGGCAGGCGCTTCGCAAGGAGATCGAACAGTCGTACTACAATGCCGGGGCAGCCTATCAGAAATATCTGTCGGCCTCGCGCTCGCTCGAGGCGGCCCGGGAAGCCTTCCGCTACGAGGAGGAGAAGTCCGCCGCCGGCCGCTCGACGATCTTCGACTACAACGATGCCAAAACACGCATGGAGCGGTCGGAGTCGGAACTGGTGCAAGCCAAGTTCGAATTCATCTTTCGCCGCAAGATTCTCGACTTTTACGCGGGCGAACCTCTGGGCTTCGAGAAATATTGACGGGAACTCTCTCTCGGACCGATGCCGCCGGAACCGCAACCTCATTGCTTACCGCAAAGGATACGGCCTCCGGCGGCTTTTCGGCAAGTGTGGCATCGACTTTGACGAAGACCGGACAACAACCGACTAAAACCGGAATGCCATGAAAAAACTTCTGTTCATACTGCTCTCGATGATGTCCGTCTCGGCGGCGCTTCGGGCGGGAAACGAGATCCGGACGACCGATCCGCAAAAACTGCCCGCAACGGCACGCGAATTCATCGCGACCCATTTTCCCGACACGCGGATCGCCCTGATCAAAATCGACCGCGAAGGAGGCCGGACCGATTCGTACGACGTCCTGCTCGAAAACGGTTCCGATCTGGAATTCGACCGTCGGGGCCAGTGGACCGAGATCGATGCCGAGCGGACGACCGTACCCCAGAGCATCATTCCGCTCCGCATCGCCGACTACCTGAAACGGAACTATCCCGATCGGCCGGTCGTCAAGATCGACCGAGACCGCCGCGGGTACGGCATCGAGCTTTCGGACGGAACCGATCTCGAATTCAACGTTCGGGGCGATTTTCTGCGCATCGACTATTAACGCCTCTTCTCCGGTGGCAGGACTCGCTTCCGCGGATACCGGACACCGGACCGTTCGCGAACTTTTCGTACCTTTGCCGGGAACGACCGAAGGCCGATCGGGGAAAAGGTCGGCCGGTCGCAAGACAACCCGATGAATATGAACGAAAAGTATAAGATCCTGTTCGTCTGTCTCGGAAATATCTGCCGCTCGCCGGCAGCCGAGGCCGTTTTCCGCGACCGGGTCGAAAAAGCCGGGCTCGCCGGGCGGTTCGAGATCGACTCGGCGGGGCTGATCGGCTACCATGCCGGCGACGGAGCCGACCTACGAATGAAAGCGCATGCCGCGCGGCGGGGCTACCGCCTCGATTCGATCTCCCGGCCCGTCGCGCCCGAAGACTTCGACCGTTTCGACCGGATCGTCGGCATGGACGACCGCAACCTGCGCGAGTTGCGCAGACTGGGCCGCAAAACGGAGTCCGGAGCCGCCATTTGTAAAATGACCGATTTCTGCCGGAAGTCCGACTGCACGGAAGTCCCCGACCCGTACTACGGGGGCGACGTGGGATTCGAGCTGGTACTGGACCTGATCGAGGACGCCAGCGACGGACTGCTCGAACGGATTCGCTCGGAACGCAACTTATAACGAAGATACGGACCCGGTCGGAGTTCGGCCGCCGCTTTCCTCAACGCACGGGCAATCCCGCTTCAGTGCATGTCGCCGCATCCTCTCCCCAGCCTCGACGCCGGAAATCATCGGTGCCGGAATACTCTGCCGGACGACTATTCGACGGCAATCGGCCGGCCCGACGGCATGTTCGGGAGAAAGACGAAGCGCCGCTCCCTAAAACCGGAACGGCGCTCCAAAAACTAACGACCACATACCGCACGCCTCATCGCTCGCTCAAGGTTCCAAAGACGAAGCGCCGGCATCCGACCGGCCGATCGGCGCCGGAAGCGTTTTACTTCAGAAACTGCACGATCCGGCCGCAGGCTTTTCCGTCCCCGTAAGGATTGACGGCCTGACTCATGGTCCTGTAATGCTCGGGATCGTCGAGCAGTGCGCTGACGTCCCCGACGATTCGGTCATAATCGGTGCCGACCAAGCGGACCGTTCCGGCATCGAGCGCCTCGGGACGCTCGGTCGTATCGCGCATGACGAGCACGGGCTTGCCGAGCCCCGGGGCTTCCTCCTGAATGCCTCCGCTATCGGTCAGCACGATCGCGCTCCGCTCCATCAGGCAGACGAACGGCAGATATTCGAGAGGCTCGATCAGGAACAGGTTCGGCAGGGACGAATTCCCGAACGCCTCGTGAATCGGCCGGCGCACGTTCGGATTGAGGTGCATCGGATAAACGAAATCGACATCGGGATAAGTCTCGGCCAGATGCTTGATCGCCGAGCATATCCGCACGAATCCGTCGCCGAAATTCTCGCGCCGGTGACCGGTAATGAGCACCATGCGGCGCGATCCGTCGAGACGCGCCGTGTCGTACCCGCCTGCAAGCAACTCGCCGGCCAACCGGCCGGCCAGCTCCCTGTCGCTCCTGATCCGCTCCACCACCGTATGCAGCGCGTCGATCACCGTATTGCCCGTCACCAGAATCTTCCCGGGATCGACTCCCTCGCCGAGCAGATTCCGGCGCGAGAGTTCCGTCGGGGCGAAATGATACGAAGCGATCCGGCCCGTGATCTGGCGGTTCATCTCCTCGGGCCACGGGCTGTATATGTCGTGCGTGCGCAGTCCCGCCTCGACGTGTCCGACCGGAACGCGGCGGTAAAAGGCGGCCAGTGCGGCGGCCGTCGAGGTCGTCGTGTCGCCGTGAACCAGCACCACGTCCGGACAGGCCTCGTCGAGCACGTCGCGCATGCCCGTCAGCACGCGGGAAGTCACGTCGTAGAGATCCTGTCCCTGCCTCATAATGTTCAGATCGTAGTCGGGCTCAATAGCGAACAGCCTCAGCACCTGATCGAGCATCTCGCGGTGCTGTCCGCTGACGCAGACGACCGTCCGGAAAGAATCCGGATGCCGTCGGAACTCCCGTACCAGCGGGGCCATTTTGATCGCCTCGGGACGAGTCCCGAAAACCAGCATCACCTTTTTCATTAGATAAAATCTATTTTCTGAATATTCCGCAAAAATCGAGTATCACGGCATCGTCCCGGTACGCCAGCGAACGGAAAGGAGCGTGAGCGACCAGAAACGCCACGATGTCGGCCTGCGCATAGGCTTCCGCATAATCGGTCAGCTTATAGACCCGATGCTCGCGCACGTTCGGCTCGACGATCATATAGTCGGCGTCCTCGGCCTCCATCACCTTGGAAACGATGTACTTGGCCGGGCTTTCGCGCAAATCGTCGATATCGGGCTTGAAAGCCAGTCCCATCAGCGCCACGCGCGGAGGACGACCCTCGCGCACCTTGAAGCCGCGAACGGCCTCACGAATCCGCTCGGCGCACCAGAAAGCCTTGTAGTTGTTGATTTCGCGCGACTTGGCGATCAACTGCGACTCGACCGGAAACTCCGAAGTGATGAAATAGGGATCGACCGCGATGCAATGCCCCCCCACTCCGCTTCCCGGCTGGAGGATGTGGACGCGGGGATGCTTGTTGGCCAACTCAATCAGCTCCCAGACATTGATACCCGCCTTGTCGCAGATCAACGACAGCTCGTTGGCGAAAGCGATCTGCACGTCGCGCGAGGAATTCTCGGTCAGCTTGCACATCTCGGCCGTCTTCGCATCGGTCGCATGAAGCTTGCCCTCGACAAAACGGGCATAGAACTCCATGGCGCGCCGCGTCGAACGGTCGTCGATGCCGCCGATGACGCGGTCGTTATGCACCAGCTCGTAAAGCACGTTGCCCGGCAGCACCCGCTCGGGACAATAGGCTACGGACAGCTTCCCCTCCAGTTCGGGACGCTCGGCGAAAATCAGCCGCGCCATCCGGTCGGTCGTCCCCACCGGCGAAGTCGATTCGATGACGAACAGATCGTTCTCCTTGAGCAGCGGAACGACCGAACGCGTGGCCGCCTCGACGTACGACACGTCGGGCTCGTGATTTCCCTTGAACGGAGTCGGTACGACCACGACATAGACATGGCCGGGCACAGGCTCGAGCGACGCGCGCAGACGCCCGGCCGACACGGCTTCGCGGACCGCCTCGGCCAAGCCGGGCTCGACGATATGAATCTCGCCCCGGTTCACCTTCCCGACAATCGCCGGATCGACGTCCACGCCGACCACTTCCAAGCCTCTCGAAGCGGCGAGAGCCGCCGTCGGAAGACCGATGTATCCCAATCCCAAAAACAGAATGCGCTCCATAGCTTTCGTTCGTTTGCGCCCGCGCCGGAGACGGCCCCATCCTCTCCCTTCGCGCGATGCGCCGTAAAGTTACTCAAAATTTCGTCCCGGCGCGCCGTGCTTCCGTCTATTTGCCGCCGGCGGTCGCCGTGAACGTCCCGTTCGCAGCGGCCCGGGGAAGTTCTCCGAGAGGAAAGAAGTGTGCCTGAACGGATTACTTGCAATTCCGATTTTTTTCATTTACTTTTGAAATACGCGCATCGCGCTCACAAATAAGGAATCCCACAATTCACCTAAATCCTTATTATATCTATGAAACACAATTCAATCACCCGACTGCAGACGCAGGCCCCGGTATGCCTCGGCATCCGGATTCGTCGTAGCGCATCCGGCGCAAGTTCTCTCCCGATCGGATCTCCGGATCCGGAAGTATCCCGGCTCGGTCCACGCCCTATGAAAGCCCTATCCGGCAACCGCACGGCCCCCGAATCCTCCACTATTTCCGCAACCGCCTAAAACGACAAACGATGAACAAACTGGGAATCATTTCCCTGCTGCTGATCTCAGCGGCAGGGTGTTCGGAACATGCCTCAGAAGAGGGAACCGGCCGACTGCAAATCCGTCTCGACGTCGATCCGTCGGTCACGGTGAGCCGGACCAAAAGCAGCGATGCGACCGCATTCACGCTCGAAATCTCGCGCGACGGCGATATCGTCCGAACGATATCGCCTATCGGGGAGACTCCCGATCCGATAGAACTGACGGCGGGAGACTACCTGCTGACCGCCTACTCGGAACCGTTCGAGACCCCGCAATTCGACACGCCGGTCTACGGGGGATCGGCCCCAACCCGCATCAGCGTCGGCAAGCAGAGCGAGGCCTCCGTCTCCTGCGCCCAGACCAACGCGGGCGTGCGAATCTCCTATACCGACGACTTCGCGGCAGCGCATCCGGTCCGCTCGGCGAGCGTCCGGCAAATCGAGGGCATTCTGAACTTCGAAGGCGACGACGCGGAACGGACCGGCTACTTCCTGCCGGGCAGCGCGACGCTCGTCGTGACGGCAGGCGAAGCGCAGTACGAACAGGAACTCACGCTGGAAGCCCGCAAACTCTATCTCATCGAAATCGACGACACGCCCGAGCCGACCTCCGGCAGGCTGAGCGTCAGCATCACCGTCTCCACCGACGTAACCGAAGAGCAGGTACAGATACTCTTTCCGTCGGGACGGATCGACTACCTCGAGACGATGGGAGCAGCGACGGTCTCCACAGCCACTCAGGTAGCCAAGTTCACCGGCTGGTCGTATGCCGAAGCCGAATATGCCGGAGCCGGCGTCACGGTATCGGCCCAAAACCCGTCGTCCGCCTACGTCGGGGCTTCGGGAGGCAACAATCTGACATTCAACTCGTCGGGAGCCTATTTCACTATTTCGGGCCTGAACGCGTCCTTGGCCTCGTCCGCTCCGGTCCTGCAGTTCGGCTGCGCCAACTCGGAACAGGGATACAAGCCGGGAGAACTGACCGTCAGCGTCAGCGACGGCGGCGGCACGTTCACGCCGCTGATTATCGGGGACGACGCGCGCCCGACCAATAAAAGATGGGCTCAGATTACGCTGAGCGACGGCATTCCCCATGCCAAAAATCTGATCGTCCGCTTCGAGTCGCGCGCAGCGGGCTATCAGATCGACGACATCGCACTGACGACAGCCGACTGATTCCGAAAGAGGCCGGCTTTCGGGCAAACTTTCGGACCGGGCGATGCGGATTCCGGAAAACCTGCAACGACCGGCTCCGATCTGGCAGACAGATCGACGGCTTTTCAGCGTACCGATAGCCGTGCAATCCGCAAACTCGTCCGGACTCGCCGAATAAACACAGGAGGGCGTCTCACGTTTGTGAGACGCCCTCCGTATTTTTGCCGGACAACCGGGCTGTCCGCCCGAACGGTCCGAGCTAAAAGACGTAGCCGAAGCCTATATTCAGATACACGTTGTACATCGGGAAACCGATACTCTTGAAATCCTTCGGGAAAAGAGAGTTGAAAGCCCATGTCAGATCGGCATACACCGTCAGATGCCTGTAAGCGGCGAACTCGGCTCCGATCTCGCCGCCCCAGTTGAACGTGCGCACGTCGCTGCTGAAATCGTAAGAGGCCGCCTCGACGCCCACCTTCGTGCCGACCGGATTGCCCTCGCGCATATATCCGTCGTAGGCGGTCCCGTCGAAGCCGCCCTCGATCAGGCAGGAGAAAAAGAGACCGGCTCTCAGGTCCCAGCGCGGAGACAGCTCGCGGAGCACCAGCACGGGCAGCGTGATATACTCGTTGCGGACTTTCGTATTGACCATGCCGGTGAACACGCCGCTGATCTCCCCCGGCTCGTCGCCGACGCTGACATTCATCGTCATCGCGTAATTCTTGACGCGCGCTTTGGTGGACATCCCCTTCGTTTCGAGACGAATACCGCTCAGCAGGGCCCACTTGTCGGTAAACCGCCGCATGATGTTGCCCTCGATCGAAAAGGCCATCGTCGGATTATAAGACTTGATTTTCCGTATCTCGGCAGGGAACGGAATCGGCAGCGCGCCGCCCACGTTGAATCCGGCCTTGACCCGATATTCGAACTTGCGTTGCGCGGAAAGCGTGCCGCACAGGCAGGCCAGCGCCAACAGAATATATAGTTTTTTTTTCATATTCACTGGATTTTACTGCTCCCCGGCCAGAGGCTCCCGACAAACGACCTCCACGTCGTCGATCCACAGCGTGCTGCCCACCGCGCCCCGGAACCGGCCGCCGTCGCGGCTCGACGTGAAAACGACGGCCAGCTTGTACTTGAACTCCTTCGACTTCTGCGGATCGTACGGCTTCCGATACTCGAACTCGACATCGAACTTCTTGTATACATCCGTCTCCTCGGGCTGATCGACCAAGGCGACCGCCACCAGATTCGGAGAAGTCAGCACGTTGTCGCCATAGAGGCACTCCACTTCATCGTCGGTCTCGTAAAGCACGGCGTAGATATTGCACGAGTCGCGACGCGCGGGAACCACCAATTGGTTGTTCTCATCGGTAATGTCGCCACCCGACTGATAACGGTAATAGCCCGTGAGCCGCAGGGGCTCGCGGCCGAAAGTCATTCCGAAACGGGTCGCTTTCATCGGATCTTTCGTCGCGCTCATACCGTCGAACGTACCGATGAACAGGTTACCCGCCGCGATGGGCATCTTCAGATTGACGCCGAACGTTCCGGTAGCGCGCGTAACGAGCTTGGCCGCCCACTGACCCGAGTGAGACTCCTCGGTATAGGCCGTCGGGAACTTGTCGTACGACCCGCCGCCGCCGGTCAGCGCAAAGCCGGAATTGCCCGACGACCAGATGTTCTGGATCTGATCGCCCATGATCTCATAGGGAATCACGTAACTGCCTTGCTTTTTCCAGTTCTCGAAGTCGTATTTGGTCTGCATGTCGGACTGCGTGATGCTCACGCGGTACGTTTTCTGCCAAACTCCGTCCTCGGAAGTAACCGTATACTGCTGGTCCTCGGTGAAATCGCGCTCGGTGCCCGACTCGGGCGAAATCGTCGCGCCGGGAGTCAGTTCGAATTCCGGCGCGAGCTTCTTCATATCCACGCCACCTACGACGAAAGCCTGCACGCTGTTGTCGTCGATCGTCGGCTCCGACTTGAGTATATCGGCGGGAAGAATGCAACGGACGATGTCGGCTTCCGTATTGCGAGGTTCTCCCTTGATGCAGGAACTCAGCAGCAACAGCGACAGAGGGAAGATGCGAGTAAAAATTTTTTTCATAGAAGAGCATTTAAATTCACGCTCCCCGCATTCGGACGAAAACGGGGAATGGAGCAAAGATAATCCACATGGTTTCACTTTTCCAAATAAAAAACGGAAAAAGCGCACGGCTGTAACTTTTCGGTCCCGCCGGCGTTGTACATTTTAGCGATTCGGAATCGAAAAGCAAGGAATATTCTCGTTATGAAGCGGATAAACAATAATAACAAAATCGGAAAACCTTCCTCGGCCAGGATCGTCATCCGCTCGTAAACGACGAAAAACGGAAACAAACAGTGCATACGAGCACCATCATTAATTAAACTTAACTTAAAAATTCAACATGAAAAAAATTCTCCTGTCTGCCCTTCCCGTTCTGTGCGCGGCGCTTCTTATGACCGCATGCGACGACGACAATGCAACGGCCAACTACTCCGTTCCGTTGGACGAGGCCGTAGGCTCCTATACCGGAGACAAGCTGCAGATCAACGTGGGAGGCCAAAGCGTCCTGCTGCTCTCGGGCGAAACGGCCCAGATCAGCGGCTCCGACGCCAACCAGCTGACGATTTCGATTCCCGACTATGCGGTTCCGGGCGAAACCGGCCTGACATTCACCGACGTGAAGATGACCACGCCGTTGTTCAACGTCTTCGAAGGCACGAGCAGCAACGCCTCGCGCGACATCACGCTGAGCGGCGAGCTGCGCGACGGCCGGCTGACGCTGAATCTGACCCCGACCTACAAGTCGGACATCATCGGCGTGTGGAACCTGAACCTCGAAACGGACGACTTCGGTACGGCCACGCTGACCCCCATCTCGATCGAAACGGAGCAGGATATCAGCGGCTCGCAATTCATCGTCCAGATTCTGGGCGCACTGCTCAAAGGCTCGATGGCCGTCGTCAATATCGACTTTCAGGCGGACGGCAACCTGACGGCGACCTACAACTCCAACCTGCTGAACGACATGATGCCGGCCCTGAGCGGCGAACAGATCAGCCCCGTCTTCGTGCATAGCCCGCTGAACGCGATCAAATGGTACGTAAAGGACGGCGCCCTCTATCTGGTACCGAACCTGAACCTGATGCTCAAGAACGATCCGAGCAAGGCTCAACTCGGCCCGCTCGATCCGGGAACGATCACAACGGTGGGTATTCCGCTCTATTTCAAGAAGGAGGGCGACAAGATGACCGTATATGTCAGCAAGGAGCAGACCGCTCCGGTATTCGGCCTGCTCTCTACCGTTATCTCGATGATCGATCCGAGCTTCGAGTTGTCTTTGGGAGGTAGTAGCCTTCCGCTGAGAAGCTTGCTCGAAGCCTTGGTCAAGCCCCTGATCGACGCGGCGCTCGCTGCCGAGCGATTCGACCTTTGCCTGAATCTGGTAGCCGGAGCGATCCCCGAAGAAGCGCCTCAGCCGAGCGAAGAAGCATCGGCCGCTGCGGTCAAGCGTCTGGAGGCTTTCATTGCACAGCAATAGGCCGGCCCTTCTCTCCGCACCGATTTTCCCTTGGCAAGGGACGGCAAGGATTCCCGGCACAGGCCGCTTCCCGAAACGACGAGTCTGCCCGTGCGCCGGAACCGGACAAACGGAGCGGACCGACCGAGAGGCTGTTCATCCAGTCCCTAAAATAGAAATCACCCCTGTCAGAAATCATGCTGACAGGGGTGAAATCGTAAAAGAGCGACTCGTCGGACTCCTCCCTTATTATCATGTCGGGAAGTCCTCAGACAACTCACAGCATGTTTCCGCTCGCATCGACGCGCAGCGTCGCCTCGGAATCGCCTCGTTCCAACTCTATCCGGTAATATTCGGTCCCGGACGTCTGCACGTATTCTATATCGTCCACGCGGTACGACGCATACTGCGACCCGGCTATGGCCGTCCTTACGGCATCAGGCAGTTCGGAAAGCCTCACGTCCCACTCGGTCTTCACCCACCGGCCGGCCCCATCGAAGCAAACGCTTTTTTCCTTACCCTCGTGGTAAATTTCCACTTCGAGCAAGCCGTCGTCCCAATCGAATTCCCGAACCAGGGCATTCGGATACTTTTCGGCGATGAACCGCGCAGCCGCATCGTCCAGCATCGAACCGTTCCCGGTTCCGGGCCCGGAAATCTCCGGCGTCACGACGCTCAGCGTCCCGTCCAAGGCAATGTCGATCTTCACGTCGCCGGAGGCCGACTCCAAATCGAAGCGATAGAACTCCTTCTGCGAAGTCTCGTAGCGATCGACGTCATCGATACGATACCCGCCATATTCCGAAGCGGAAAGGGCCTGCATGATCGACGCGGGGACCTCCCCTGCATTCAGCTCGGTCTTGGTATGCACCCACGAGTTCGTCGCGTCGAAAAGCAGCTCGCGGCATACGGTTCCGTCGAGGATTTCAACCTCGGTCATGCCGTTCTCGCGCTCGACATCCAAGATCCGGGCCCCGGGATAACGCGTCTGTACGAAACTCTCCACTTCACCGGTAGGCCGTGCGGGAATGTAATCGCCGTAATCGTAGTCGGAATCGGCGTCCACGACTTTCTTAACCAGCACGCCGTCAGAAGAATAATAGAGATCGACCTCGGTCTCCCGGCCTCCGGACCGGCCTTCCGCCTCGATCACATAAACCGTTTCGACACCTTCGCGCTCGAGCATATCCACGTCGTCGATCCGCCACCCGGCATACTCGCTGTCGCGGAACGCCGCCTGCACGGCTGACGGCAGGGAGCCGAAAACGATATCCGTCTCGGTCATGTACCACTCGCCCCCGTCATCGAACCAGGCAGCGTGGTCCCGCCCGCCGTGGACTGCGGCGCGCACGGCCGGCAAACTGAACTCGGCCACGGAATAATTGCCGCTGGTTCTCCATACGACATCGGTCGCCGCAGGGTATCTCGCCAACAGAGCCGCTTCCGCCCGGGGACTTACCGCCGGACCGCCTCCGTCTTCGCTCTTGTCGCATCCGTACAGCATACATGCCGCACAGGCTATCGTTGCAATGAAAACGAACTTTTTCATAACTTTCTCACATTCAGTATCGGGTATGTACGTAATTCCGTCGTCGCACGGCGTCAGTCGTCTATATCGATCAGATTGAACTTCAGGTCGAACGTCAGTTCCAATCCGTTGGAAAGTTTGACCTCGTAGTCGTGCTTGTCACGGTCGATCTGCACGATGGACGCATCGGGATAGTGTCCGGACACGTACTGCGCGATCTGCGCGGGGACCACCGCAGCGGGAACCGACGAATAACGGCAATCCACTTCTTTCCATTCGCCGTCCTTGTAGAACTCGGCCTTCGCGCCGTCGGTGAAGATCACCTCGTAGCGGACTTCCAGAAAATCGCGCTCCACCTTGGCCAGAGCGACTTTTTCGCCGGCGAAATGCTTCTGAATGAATTGCTGCGCCTTCTGGGGAAGCTGAGCCACGTCGATCGGGCGGTCGCTGTCGGCGCACGCGGTGGAAATTCCGAGGGCCAGCAGGGCGGCCACGAGAAATAAGAACTTTTTCATAGCGTTTCAAATTTTATCGGGTTAAACTTCGCTTTGTTCGGTAGGACAAAGCTCCGCAACGATTTTGTAACGAATTTGAAACGGAGGGCCTTCTGAAAAAAATGTCGCCCGTTTTTTCATGACCGTCTCGCTGCGGCGGATGGAAACGGTTGTCCGTATTCGCAGTCAAAGGCCGCATGAAACGTCGGCAAAAGGATCATTTGGCCGGTCTGTTCGCCAAGACCGGTTTCGAGACCGCGGAAGGTCGGTCCCGATAAGCAAGAGCCTGACATCTCGGGCGGACATGAATTCGGCTGAATCTTGCGAAACGGCTTATGCAGGTTCGACTTCGAAACGTTCCGGCAGATGCCCGATTGCGGGCATTTTCAGATAGCGCGATGCCCCGGCTTCGGACCGGAGCATCGTGCTGTTTTCGGATTTTTTCCTCGTCAGGGACACAGAGAGACGTTATGCGTGCCGCTGCGGCTCGCGGACCGACAGCGACAGCTCGTCGAGCTGGGCATCGGACACGGTCGAGGGCGAGTCGATCATCGTATCGCGGCCCGAGTTGTTCTTCGGGAAGGCAATGTAGTCGCGGATCGAGTCGGCTCCTCCGAACAACGCGCACCAGCGGTCGAACCCGAAAGCGATACCTCCGTGGGGCGGGGCGCCGTACTTGAAAGCGTTCGTCAGGAAACCGAACTGCTTCTCGGCCTCTTCGGCCGAGAAGCCCAGTACGCGGAACATTTTCTGCTGGAGCTCCGAGTCGAAAATACGGATCGAGCCTCCGCCGACCTCAACGCCGTTCACGACGAAATCGTAGGCATTGGCACGGACGCGACCCGGATCGGTGTCCATCAGCGCGAGGTCCTCGCTCTTGGGCGACGTGAAAGGATGGTGCATCGCATAGTAACGCTGCGTCTCGTCGTCCCATTCGAGCAACGGGAAATCGACGACCCACAACGGCGCGAACCGGTCGTGGGGACGAAGTCCGAGCCGCTCGCCCATTTCCAGCCGCAACTCGCACAAGGCCGATAGCGTGCTTTTTTTCGGACCGCTCAGAATCAGCAGCAGGTCGCCCGGCTTGGCTCCGCATCGGGCGGCCCACCGGGCCAGGTCCTCCTGTCCGTAGAACTTGTCGACGCTCGACCGATAGCTGCCGTCCGCTTCGCAGCGCACGTAAACCAAGCCCTTGGCTCCGACCTGAGGACGTTTGACGAATTCGGTCAGGGCGTCGAGCTGCTTGCGCGTGTATCCGGCGCAGCCCTCGGCGCAGATCGCTCCGATATACTCGGCCGAGTCGAATACGCCGAATCCTTTGCCCCGGGCCTCTTCGCTCAGGTCGTTGAACGTCATGCCGAAGCGCAGATCGGGCTTGTCCGAGCCGTACTTTTCCATAGCCTCGGTCCATCCGATGCGGGGGAAGGCTTCGGTGAACTCCTTGCCCAGAATCGTCCGGAACAGGTATTTGGCCAAATCCTCGAATACGTTCAGGATGTCCTCGCGGTCGACGAACGACATCTCGCAGTCGATCTGAGTGAACTCGGGCTGACGGTCGGCCCGCAGGTCCTCGTCGCGGAAGCAGCGAACGATCTGGAAATAGCGGTCGTATCCGGCGACCATCAGCAGCTGCTTGAAAGTCTGCGGAGACTGCGGCAGCGCGTAGAACTCGCCCGGGTTCATCCGCGACGGCACGATGAAGTCGCGCGCTCCCTCGGGCGTGGACTTGATCAGGTAAGGAGTTTCTATCTCGAGGAATCCCCGGCTATCCAAAAAGTTACGTATCTCGTGAGCCATCCGGTGACGCAGCATCAGCGCGTTGCGGAGCGGATTGCGCCTCAGATCCAGAAAGCGGTATTTCATCCGCAGTTCGTCGCCTCCGTCGCTCTGATCCTCGATCGTGAACGGCGGAGTCAGCGAAGCGTTCAGCACGTCGAGGCTTTCGAGCACCACCTCGATTTCGCCGGTCGGTATCTTGGCGTTCTTGGATGCCCGTTCGACGACGCGGCCCGTCGCGCGGATCACGTATTCGCGGCCCAGATGCGAGGCCGTTTCGAGCAACTCGGCGGACGAATGCTCCTCGACGACCAGCTGCGTGATGCCGTACCGGTCGCGCAGGTCGATGAAGGTCATCGCGCCCAGGTTGCGCACTTTCTGTACCCAGCCGGCCAGCGTGACGGTCTGATTCAGGTTTTCCATGCGGAGTTCTCCGCAGGTGTGTGTTCTGTACATCGTTTCGTTTTTCATAGCCTGTCTTTTGGGGCGAGATATACCCGGTCGGCGCCGCACGCCCGCAAACGGACTTCAAAGGTAGCAAATTTAGTCGAACCGGAATCTTCCCGGCCGTTTTTTTTCCGGACACGCATGGCGGAACACACGGCCCGAACCGAGCGACCTTTCGGCTCATGTCCGCTGCGGAACCGTACCGGCACCGAGGAATCGGAATATCTTGCGCGAAATCGATAATTATATTATGCTGATTATCAAAATAATAATTATTTAACTAAATTTTATAGTTAAAAATAATGTATTTTTCGTTTGTAAACTAAAAAATATAGTTATATTTGCATTGAGAGCCTTATGAAACGAATGTAAACCAACTGTCGACGAGATGAAACATCTGACTAATCGAGAAGAGGAGATTATGGAGCGGTTCTGGGATCGGGGAGCGCTGTTCGTTCACGATCTCATTCGGGATATGGACGAGCCGAAGCCGCATTACAACACCGTATCGACGATCGTGCGGGGTCTGGAAGAAAAAGGTTTTGTCGGTCACGAGCGTTTCGGGACGACTTACCGTTATTTTCCGCTCCTGTCGCGCGAGGAGTTCGGCCGGATGTCGCTGCAGAATGCGGTCGGCAAGTATTTCAATCGCTCCTATCTCTCCGTCTTGTCCATGTTCGTGGAGGAGAAGAAAATCACTCCCGAGGAAATCAAGGAACTGATCCGGCAGGTCGAAGCCGGATCTCAAAATGAGAAGCCATGAACGGATTGCTGATCTATTTGCTGAAAGCGTCGGCTGTTACGGCATTGCTCTACGCATGCTATTTCCTTTTGATGAGGAAAGAGACGTGTTTTGGCCTGAACCGGGCTATCTTGCTGCTGATTGCGGTCTGCGCGTTCGTAGTGCCTTTGCTGCCGTCGCCCGTACCGGTCCCGACGACCGCTCATTCCCCTGTCGCTGTTGCGACCTCTGAGGTCGGAAGAGAGCCGGACGCGGAGCGGAAACCGGAGATCTTCGTTGCCGGGGAAACGAACGATTCTCCGCACGGAATATCCGAGCGCCCCGCGCCCGGGCTGTCGTGGGCCGGCTTGCTCCTCCTCGCGTATAGTGTCGGAGTGCTGTTCTTGCTGGTGAAAATGTTTCGTGAAGCGATCGTTACGATACGGCTGATTCTGGGCCGTAAGACGCTGAAGCATGGCAAATGCCGGCTGATCGTGGTTCCGGACGATACGACGGCCTGTTCGTTGGGACGCTACGTGGTCATATCCCAACGTGATTTCGAATACAATTCCCAGGAGATACTGACCCACGAGGATGCGCACCGTCGTTTCGGTCATCTTTTCGATTCGCTTTTTCTCAATCTGTGCCAGGTCGTCCTGTGGTTCGATCCTTTTATTTGGTTGATCTGCCGGGACATGCGGGAGATTCACGAGTTTCAGGCCGACCGTTACGTGCTCGGCCAGGGAGTCGAGCGTCGCTCCTATCAGATGCTCGTTATTCGCAAGTGCGTCGGCGAGAAACTGTTCGCTCAGGCAACGGGATTTCACGGAGACTGTTCGGTGAAAAGACGTATCCGGATGATGGGGCGCGTGCGGAGCCGGTCCGGGTGGAAAGCGTTGGCTTACGTACCGCTGCTGTTCGTCACGGCACTGGCTTTCGGACGTCCGGTCGGAACGGACGGGCTCCATAGCGGGACGTCTCCATTCGTTCGGGGGGAGAATCGGATACCGAAGGACTGGTTCGCGGCGGGAACGCGAGTCGAGGCCTACCGGATAGGTATCGATCCGGACGAAACGAAAGACGGTAAGCCGACGGTCGCTATTCGCCGGGATACCGATGTGCCGGGCGACGGGTTCGGAACGCTGATGCAACAGTGCCTGCCCTCCGAGTACGCCGGCAAACGGGTCCGGATGAGCGGCTACATGAAATCGCAGGACGTGGCCGGCTGGGCCGGATTCTGGTTCCGCATCGACGGACAGGGCGCTCGGCCGCTGGCTTTCGACAATATGCACGGACGGGCCGTTCGCGGCACGACCGGATGGAAAAAGTACGAGATCGTGCTCGACGTGCCGCAGCAGGCGACCAACTTAGCCTACGGCGCTCTGCTGGACGGCACTGGTGAAATATGGATTTCCGATCTCTCCTTCGAGACGGTCGATCGCAACGTGCCGGTCACCGTCCGATGAGCGGCGAGAACGGTCGGTCAGTCGGATCCTCGTAGGCGATTTATAGCGGACGTGCCGAACACCGCTCGACAAGAAGTAGGCATAATTAAAATCTTATCGTCATGAAAACGAACGTTTTGAGGGGGACGACTCTCGTCGCCCTGGTGGTTTTATTGTGCTCTTTCGACGTGCCGAAGAACTGGTTTGCAGCCGGTAACGAGCCGGACAGCTATCGAATGGGAACCGATCCTACCGTTACGATGAACGGTCGCCATGCGGCCACGATTCAGTCGATCGAACCGGAGATCGACGGGTTCGGAACGCTGATGCAGCAGTGCCTGCCCTCCGAGTACGCCGGCAAACGGGTCCGGATGAGCGGCTACATGAAGTCGCAGGACGTGGCCGGCTGGGCCGGATTCTGGTTCCGCGTCGACGGACAGGGCGCTCGGTCGCTCGCTTTCGACAATATGCATGGGCGGGCCGTTCGCGGCACGACCGGATGGAAAAAGTACGAGATCGTGCTCGACGTGCCGCAACAGGCGACCAACTTAGCCTACGGCGCTCTGTTGGACGGTACGGGGAAGATTTGGTTCAGCGACCTGAGCTTCGAGGTGGTCGACCGTTCCGTGGCGACGACGAACGAAAGCGGATGGGACGCATTGCCTAAACCCAGCAATCTGGACTTCAGCGAATAATTTTGCTGCCGGACGTTCCGGTTTCCGATATTTCGGCTATTTTTGTTTTTGTTTGCACGCGAAAGTTGCGGTTTTCCGAGGACCGCAACTTTCGAGCGTCCGAACCTATAAGGAAAAATGATAGACGAACAACTCAGCGAAGACGAGCGTTTCATGCGGCAGGCCCTAACCGAAGCGCGGAAGGCGTTCGAGCAGGGCGAGGTCCCGGTCGGAGCGGTCGTCGTATGGAACGGCCGCATCGTCGGTCGAGGACATAATCTGGTCGAGACGCTGTCGGACGCTACGGCTCATGCCGAAATGCAGGCTATCACGGCCGCCGCCTCGTCCGTCGGGGGAAAGTATCTGGCCGAATGCAAGCTCTATGTGACCGTCGAGCCGTGCGTGATGTGTGCCGGGGCATGTTTCTGGAGCCAGTTGGGCGCTGTCGTCTACGGGGCGTCCGACCCCAAACGGGGCGCCGGACGGCTATCGCCCTCGCCGTTCCACCCGAAGACAGTGGTCCGGGGAAGCGTTCTGCAAGACGAGTGCGAGGAACTGATGACTCGCTTTTTTGCGCGGCTGAGGACATAGGCGGCGTCTTGCGGGCCTTGCGGAAGGTCGGACATCCGGCGGCCGAAGAGCTTTTCAGAAGACCGTTTTGAACCGCCGATATTTCTTCGTTTCAATTTCTTTACAAAATCAATTCCGTACATTTGCCGTATGAAGATTCTGATCGTCGAGGACGAGCCTTCGCTCCGGGAGGTCATGCAACGTGCGCTGCGGCAGGAAGGGTACGTGGTCGAGACGGCCGCGACTTATGCCGAGGCGGACAGGCGCGTGTCCGGATACGACTACGACTGCATCCTGCTCGACATCATGCTGCCCGACGGCAATGGGCTGCGACTGCTCGAGCGGATCAAGGAGCTGCGCCGCAAGGAGAACGTGATCATCGTGTCGGCTCGCGACTCGCTCGAGGACAAGGTACTCGGTCTGGACCGTGGCGCGGACGACTATCTTGCCAAGCCTTTCCATACGGCCGAGTTGCTGGCCCGCGTCAAAAGCGTGTTGCGCCGCAGCCGCAGCGGAGGAGATATGACCGTCGTTTCGGGCAATGTGTCGCTCGACCCCGAGAGTCGGCGCGTCTCGGTGGCCGGCCGCGAACTTTCTTTGCTGAAAAAGGAGTACGATATCCTTTTCTATTTCATGCAGCGACCCGGACATCTGGTCGACAAGACGGTGCTGGCCGAAGCCGTATGGGGCGATCACGCCGATCAGGCGGACAGTTTTCATTTCCTGTACGCCCAGGTGAAAAATCTTCGTCGCAAGCTCGCCGAAGCCGGAGCATCCATCGAGGTCAAGGCCGTTTACGGGTTCGGCTATAAGCTCGTAGCATCCGAATCCGATTGATCCCCTTGTCGCATGAAACTGATCTATCGCATCGCGCTCCGCCTTTCGCTCGTTCTGCTGCCGCTGCTGGCCCTTTGGGCCGTGCTGTTCTATGCAGCGATGGTCGACGAAATCAACGACGAGGCCGACGACGCCCTGGAAGACTATTCGGAGCTGATCGTCACGCGGATGCTGGCAGGTCGCGCGCTGCCCTCACTGAACAGCGGTTCGAACAACAGCTATTCGATCGCTCCGGTCGACGAGGCTTATGCTTCGAAACACCCCCGCATCGTTTACTATGACGCCGAAGTGTTTATTCCCGAAAAGGACGAGACGGAGCCGGCCCGGATACTGACGACCGTGTTTCAGGACCGGGACGGGAACTATTTCGAACTGAAGGTAGCCACTCCTACGTTCGAAAAGGACGATTTGCTCGAGACGATTCTGGGGTGGGTCGTTTCCCTCTACTTCCTGTTGCTGGTTACGATCGTCGGCGTGACCGTATGGGTTCTCCACCGCAGCATGCGTCCGCTTTATGCCTTGCTTCGCTGGCTCGACGGCTACGTGCCCGGGAGGAACAATCCTCCGGTTCCGGACGATACGAACATATCGGAATTCCGCCGGCTCAACGAAGCGGCGCAACGGGCCGCCGACCGTTCCGACGAGCTGTTCGATCGGCAGAAGCAGTTTATCGGCAATGCCTCTCATGAGTTGCAGACGCCTTTGGCCGTGCTCGGAAACCGGCTCGAATGGCTGCTGGACCGGACCGAGCTCACGGAAGAGCAAATGGGCGAGCTGTTCCAGATGCAACGGACGCTGGGCGGCATCGTACGGCTCAACAGAACCCTGCTGCTTCTGACGAAGATCGACAACGGGCAGTTCCCCGAGAGTACGGAAGTCGATATAGCCGGTCTGGTTCGCGAACAAGTCGCTCTTTGCGAAGAGATATACGAATCGCGGGGCATCGCATGCTCGGTGAATTGCGCCGGACCGCTCGCGGTTCGGATGAACGAGTCGCTGGCATCGGTGCTCGTGGCGAATCTGGTCAAGAATGCCTTTATCCATACGGCGGCGGGCGGCGGCATCCGAATCGACATAGAGGATCGTACGCTTTCGGTAGCCAATGACGGCGACGCGTCGCTCGACGGAGAGCGCATTTTCGAGCGCTTTTACCAAGGAAGTAAAAAAGAAGGATCGACCGGGCTCGGACTGGCGCTGGTCAATGCAGTGGGACGTTACTACGGACTTCGGGTCGCATATCGTTTCGAGTCCGGCCGGCATGTTTTTTCCGTCGCGTGGCCCTGATTTCCCGAAAAAGATCATTTTTCAAAAGAAAAGGAGAAAAAAAGCGAACGAATATTTGGAAGTAAAAATATTTTACCTACCTTTGCACTCGCAATCGGGAAACAACGGGTTGCATGAAGAAGGAAGCATAGCTCAGCTGGTTCAGAGCGTCTGCCTTACAAGCAGAGGGTCCGGGGTTCGAATCCCTGTGCTTCCACAGAGAAACGGGTTGCGATATAAATCACAACCCGTTTCTGCATTTACGACCGTTGCACGGTCCCGCACCACAAGGCACTCCGATACGGCATCCCCTACACCCTGTTACCTTACGCCTTGCTTTTACAACATGAACGGATATTCGCTCCGAACGAGCGCATAGCCCCTTTCCCGAACTTTCCACAACCCATGTTCGAACGGCCGACGCCCTCCTGCAAGCATACGCACAAAAGCACGAGCCTCCTCGAAGCGCCTCCGGCAGACGCCCGACAAAATCGCAGAAAAGACCGTATTCACGCCAAAGCATCACCAAACATACGGTGTCCGAAGATGCGGCCGCAGCTCGACGGGCTGTGCAAACCTGAAGAAAACAAAGGCAGCATACGGCCGGAAGAGCAGAACGTCCACGCCCCTTCTCTCAGAATTCCGGTCAGATATCCCGCCGGTGTCTCCTCGCTCGTCGTCCGAAATCCGGAGCGTTCGAAAAACGTATCGGCTATCGAGGGGTTGCAACTCCTCGACAGCCGATATGCTCAATCTTTCCATCCGGGAGCTCGCCCCGCCAGCGGGAAGCGGACTTTCCGTGCGGCTCTTCTCTACCCGATCACGCCGCGAACCCGGTCGTCGAAAGCCGACAAAGCGGCTTTCGCTCCCTCTCCCATCGCCACGACGATCTGCTTGTAAGGAACCGTCGAGACATCGCCCGCCGCATAAACGCCGGGAATGCCCGTCCGGCAATAGTCGTCGATAACGATCTCGCCGGCCCGGTTCCGCTCCAGCAAGTCGTCGAACAGGTCGCTGTTGGCCGACAGTCCGATCTGCACGAAAACGCCGTCGAGCGGAATCGTCCGCTCCTCGCCGCTCGCACGGTCCTTGAGTCGCACGGCGGTCACTTTCGAGCCGTCGCCTTCGACGGATGTCGTCTGCACCGAAGTGAACACCACGACGTTCGGCAGGCTCCGCAACTTGTCCTGAAGCACGACGTCGGCCTTCAGCGAATCCATGAACTCCAGCACGGTCACATGCGAGCAGATGCCGGCCAGATCGATGGCCGCCTCGACGCCCGAGTTGCCGCCTCCGACAACCGCGACCGGACGGTCCTTGTAGAACGGTCCGTCGCAATGCGGACAGAAAGCGACTCCATGCCCCGTATACTCCCGCTCGCCCGGCACGTTCAGGCGTCGCCAGCGGGCGCCCGTAGCGACGATCAGCGCCGGAGCCACGAACCGCTCGCCGGTCGCAGTCGCCACGCTCTTGAGTCCGTCCGCTACCTCGACCTTCGAGGCCCGACGGTGCTCGAACACCTCGACCGGATAACGGCCGAGATGCTCCGCGAGCCGACCGACCAGCTCGCGACCGGTCGTTTCGGGAACGGAAATCAGGTTCTCGATACCGACCGTCTCGTTGACCTGCCCGCCGATGCGCTCGGCCACGAGGGCCACGCTCAGTCCTTTGCGGGCCGAGTAGATCGCGGCCGAAACGCCGGCGGGTCCGCCCCCGAGCACAACGACGTCGAAACGGCGCTCGACAGCCTCGATTCCCGCGGCATCGATCCCGTAGCGGGCCTCCAGCTTCGCAAGCAACTCGCCGAAATCGCCCCGTCCTACGTGCAGCAACTCGCCGTCGGCAAAAACGGACGGAACGCCCTGAACGTTCAGCGCGGCCACCTCGGCCTGATGGATCGCCCCGTCGACCGTCTCGTGTTCTACGCCCGGATTCAGCGTAACCATCGCATTGAGGGCCTGCACGACATCGGGACAGTTCGTACACGTCAGCGACACATAGGTCGTCAGGCGGATCGGACCGTTCAGCGCCCGGACCCGGTCGCAGACGCTCCGGTCGGGAAAGTTCTTGCCCTGGCCGTCGGCATTGAGCACGGCCAGCAGCAGCGACGAGAACTCATGACCGGTCGGCACGGCCCGGAACGAGATCCCGGTCGGCTCACCGTTCCTCAGCAGCGAAAAGCGCAACCCTTCGCCCGGGCGCTCGCGGCAAGCGATCCGGTCGGAGCACGAGGCTACCTCGCCGAGCAGCTCGACGAGCTCGCCACGGCTTTCGTGTTGCGGCGCAACTTCCATATCGAACATATAATCGGCCTTGAGGCCGGAGAAAATGGAGCGGACCTGCTCCTTGAGGGATGCATCCAGCATGGCTCTATCGTATTGAATCGTTCATGAACCGAAATCCGACGGAGAACGGATCGGACCGGCTTCGGAAGGCCGGTCCGACCGCTCGCCGAAAAACTAAATCTTACCGACCAGATCGATGCTCGGCTTCAGCGTAGCTTCGCCCTTCTTCCACTTGGCAGGGCACACCTCGCCGTCGTGCGAGGCAACGAACTGGGCCGCCTCCACCTTGCGCAGCAGCTCGTCGGCGTTGCGCCCGATGTTGTTGTCGTGAATTTCGGCGATTTTGATCCGCCCCTCGGGGTTCACGACGAACGTACCGCGATAGGCCATACCCTCGTCCTCGATCATCACGCCGAAGCCCCGGCTCAGCGCTCCGGTCGGATCGGCCAGCATCGGATACTTGATCTTGCGGATGCTGTCCGAGGCGTCGTGCCATGCCTTGTGTACGAAATGGGAATCGGTGCTCACGGAATAAACCTCAACGCCCATCGCCTGAAACTGCTCGTACTTCTCGGCGATATCGACCAGCTCGGTCGGGCAGACGAACGTAAAGTCGGCCGGATAGAAAAAGAAGATCGCCCACTTGCCCTTCACATCGTCGCTGCTGACGGTCTTGAAACTGCCGTTGTGGAATGCCTGAACCTTGAATTCAGGAAGACTGGAATTGATAATCGGTTCCATAGTTTTCTGTTTTTATTCGGTTTATAGTGATTGTTCCTTTTCGGAAACAAATATATATCACAAATAATTATCATCGTAAAAATATCGATCATATATATTTATACATCGATAAGCGGAACCGATACATGCCTCCGCAAAGCCCTCGGAGGCCTCTAAGCCGAATTATTTTTCTGTCCGCCCCTCGCTCGCCTGCCGGCGAGCCGGACTGTCGGCCGTTCCGCATCCGGAGCCGGAGGTTCGACCGACGGTCTTCCGGATGTTCCATGCCTGAGCCGGCCGCCGCCCGGACGCGGCAGGCGTACGCCGGTCACGTTTCGGGGAGGCTTTCGGTCTCCCCGAAACGCTCCGCATGCCGTTTCCGTAACGGGCGAAGAAAAACATGAGCGGCGCTTGATCCTCGTCCCGCGCCGTTCGCCTCAAGCCACCGTGATATCGCCGTCAAGATAAACGTCCTGAATCGCATGGAGCAGCTCGACACCCTCGCTCATCGGGCGCTGGAACGCTTTGCGGCCGCTGATCAGCCCCATGCCTCCGGCCCGCTTGTTGACCACGGCCGTCACGACGGCATCGTGCAGATCGTCCGCCCCGTGCGACTCGCCGCCCGAGTTGATCAGACCGACACGCCCCATGTAGCCGTTGGCCACCTGATAGCGGCACAGGTCGATCGGATGGTCGGTCGTCAGGTCGTACATGGCGTCGCTCGTCTTGCCGAACCCTACGGCCCGGAACCCTCCGTTGCCCGAAGGCAGCTTCTGCTTGACGATATCGGCCTGAATCGTCACGCCCAGATGATCGGCCTGACCGGTCAGGTCGGCCGCCGCATGGTAGTCGGTCCCGTCTTTCTTGAACGCGCCGTTACGCAAGTAGCACCACAGAATCGTCGCCATGCCCAACTCGTGGGCACGCTCGAAGGCCCCGGCCACCTCGACCAGTTGCGCACGGCTCTCGGGCGAGCCGAAATAGACCGTAGCCCCGACCGCGACGGCTCCCATGTTCCACGCCTCCTCGACCGTACCGAACATCACCTGATTATAGGTGTTCGGATAGCTGACCAGCTCGTTATGGTTCAGCTTGACGATGAAGGGAATCCGATGTGCGTACCGTCGCGCGACGGCACCCAGCACGCCGAAAGTAGACGCTACGGCGTTGCAGCCTCCCTCGATCGCCAGGCGAACGATATTCTCCGGATCGAAATAAAGAGGATTGGGTGCGAACGAGGCGCCTGCCGTATGTTCGATGCCCTGATCGACCGGAAGGATCGAAAGGTAGCCCGTCCCGGCGAGCCGGCCGTGTCCGAGCAGGGTCTGCAAGCTACAGAGCGTACGCACGTTGCGGTCCGTCCCGACCCAAAGCCGGTCGACCGTATCGGACGAGGGCGCATGGATCAGTCTTTTGCCGATCTTCCGGCAGACATGATCGAGGTAGAAAGAGGCCTCGCTTCCCAGAATTTTCTCGATTTTCGTATTCATAGCCAAATTCGTTTCAGAGAGGTCGGAACTGACCCCGCATCTTCATCTATTGTCGCATTTCCGGAGGACGAGAGTCTCCGGTCACTTCTTTTTTCCCTGACTGGCGACGGTCTCCATCATCTTCCGGATCTTCTCCGGATCGCCGAGGAAATAGTCGCGCACGAGGTTCAGCCCGCCATCGAACTCGAAAACGTAGGGTACGGCCGTCGGCAAGTTCAAACGGACGATCTCATCGTCGGAAACGTGCTTGAGATGCTTGACGATACCCCGCAGGCTGTTGCCGTGAGCGACGACCAGCAGATCGTCGTAATCCTTCAGCGAGGGGAACAGGATGCACTTCCAATAGGGCATCGTCCGCTCGATCGTATCCTTGAGCGACTCGGTTCTCGGCAGCTCGCGGTCGGGCACCTCGCGGTAGCGGGCCTCGAAGCGCGGATTGCGCGGATCGTCCTCGGGGATCGGATCGGGAGCCACGTCGTAGCTGCGGCGCCAGACGAGCACCTGCTCCTCGCCGTACCGCTCGGCGGTCTCGCTCTTGTCGAGTCCCTGCAGCATGCCGTAATGCTTTTCGTTCAGCCGCCAAGTCTTCTCGACCGGAATCCAGTCCAGATTCATGCGGTCGAGCACGCAATCCAGCGTCTTGACGGCCCGCTTCAGATAGGAAGTATAGGCCTTGCCGAAAGAGAATCCCTCCCGGCCGAGCAATTCCCCTGCCTCGCGGGCCTCGGCCACTCCCCGCTCGGTCAGATCGACATCGGTCCATCCCGTGAACCGGTTCTGCAGATTCCACTCGCTCTCTCCGTGACGGAGCAAAACAATTCTTTTCATAACGCATTCTCCTTTAGAATCGCCGTGCACGACGATTATCGTAAAGGTATGCAATAAAACGGCCAGACAAAACGCCAGCAGGGAAAACCGTCGCTCCCCGACCGCAACGGAACGCTTCCGCGCTCGCTTTCTCTGCGCGTCGAAACAAAACGGCCGCCGTAAAGCGGGCCGCCCCACGCCCCCGATATTCCGTATGGTTATTGATATGGAAACGCTATCTTTGCCTACGGAATCAAGGTTCTATGGAAATCCGGGAAAAAGAACAGGTCAAGCAGCGGGTGCAGCGACGCATCGTACTGTGCTCGGTCATGCTGATGGCAGGCAAGTTCGCCGCCTATTTCCTGACCAATTCGGTCGGTGTGCTGACCGATGCGATGGAGAGTATCGTCAACGTAACGGCGGGCCTGATCAGCCTTTACAGCCTGTACCGAGCCGCCCGACCCGCCGATCGCAACCATCCGTTCGGATACGGCAAGATCGAGCTGATCTCGGCCTCGATCGAAGGCCTGCTGATCCTGCTGGCCGGAGCGGCTATCGTCTACGAAGGCATCCGCAGGCTGTTCGTACCCTCGCAGATCGAGCAGCTCGACACGGGCATCGCGATCGTAGCGGCGGCGGGAGCGGTAAACTACCTGCTGGGCCTTTACAGCATCCGGACCGGGCGGCGCTACGACTCGGTCGCGCTCGTAGCCGGAGGCAGGCATCTCCAATCCGACACGTACTCGACGATCGGGCTGGTCGCCGGCCTCGTACTGCTCTACGTAACGCGCATCGGGTGGATCGACAGCGCGCTGGCCATGCTCTTCGGGGGCATCATCGCATGGACCGGAATCTCGATCCTGCGCAAAACGGCATCGGACCTGATGGACACGGCCGACGAACGATACCTCGAAAAAATGCTCGAAACCGTATCGCGCCATCCCCGTCCCGACTGGATCGACATCCACAACCTGAAAATCATCCGCTACGGGAGCTACGCCTATATCGACTGCGACCTGACGCTGCCGTGGTACTATACGGTCCGGCAGGGGCACAAGGCCTGCGAGGAGCTCAAGCGGGTGATCGAGCAAAGCTTCTCGGACCGGGTGCTCTTTTCGGTACACTCGGACCCGTGCGAGGAACGCCATTGCAACCATTGCTCGGTCGAGGAGTGCCCGTACCGCCGCGAAGCGTTCGCCGGCCCGCTGGTCTACACGCTGCGCGAACTGACCGAGAACGACGAGCAAAGGAGCGAGTAGCGCTTCCCGGCCGGACGACGCCCGCTTTCCCGGCCGAAACCGGGCTCCCTGCCCTTCCCGAAATACGCGCCGGTTAGAAATACACGGACAACCCGGTCCGGCGATGCGAGAACATGGAAAAGCATGAGAATAATTCCGCCCCAATTATATCCGTTGACCGTACCGGCTTTCGAGTTTCCGATACGTCCGGTTTTTCCCCGTATGAAATCACTTCCGACGAAGGAAATCTCATAGTAGCAGCCTAACCGGATACGCAAGCTGCGGCCACATGCCGCGGCCGACAGATTATAGAAATCCGGAGACAAACATGCATGGTACATTAAAGTATACAATTACCTGATTCCGAAAGCCGATCCCCGTTTTCCCGTCCGGACAGAAAACACGCGCGGCACGCGACGGCAACGGATCCGCCGCGCGAAACGCGAAGCGGCAGTTTTTCCGATGTTCGGACGGTACAGAAGAACGTTTCTCCGGCAGACTCCGCGCGGCGTACCCAAACGCCCGAAGGACGGTCCCGCACAGCCGGCCATACGCAGCCGAAAGGATGGAGAAGCCCTGCCGCCGGTCGAAACGACGACAACGGCCCGCCATGCACGGCCGGCCGAATCCGGCAGGAAAGACAAGGAACCAGGCCGACTGAAACGAAAAACCGACCGACACGCGACGGGCATACGAAAGTCCGGGTACTCCATGTCTCCGCAGACGCGGGTCGTGGAATACCCGGACCTCTAATCCGTCTCGGCCGCGGATCCGAACGGGCACACGGCCGAAAGCATCGGACAGGCTGCGCCTCAATCAAGCGGCTCGGCCTTGAAACCCGCTTCGGAAACGGCTCGCACGACAGCCTCCGAGGGCTCGTCGGTATCGATCGTCAGCAACTTCTCCGGCGAGGCAAGGTCGATCGACCACTCTTCCGGCTCGGCCATTTTGTTCAGCTGTTCGCCGATCTTGGCGACGCATCCTCCGCACTTGGCGTTGGTCTTGAATCTCTTTTTCATCGGATAATCGTTTAAAGTTTTTTCCATTTCAGACGCAGGCTGTTCGCAACGACCGACACCGAGCTGAAAGCCATAGCGGCTCCGGCCAACATCGGACTCAGCAACAACCCGCACAGGGGATAGAGCGCTCCGGCCGCGATCGGTATGCCGATCAGGTTGTAGACGAAAGCCCAGAACAGGTTTTCGCGGATCAGGCGCACGGTACTGCGCGAAAGCGCATAGGCCTTGGGCAGCAGCGACAAGTCGGAGTTCATCAGCGTAATCATCGCCACGTCCATCGCCACATCGGTCCCGCGCCCCATAGCGATGCTCACGTCGGCTCGCGCCAGCGCCTGCGAGTCGTTGATCCCGTCGCCCGTCATCGCTACGCGACGCCCCTCGGCCTGCAACCGTCGCACGTACTGTTCCTTGTCGTCGGGCATCATCTCGGCCCGGAAGTCGTCGATGCCCAACCGCCCGGCCAGCGCAGCGGCGGCCCGACGGTTGTCGCCGGTCAGCATGACCAGACGGATATGCCGCCGTCGGAGCTGCTCCAGCGCTTCGCGGGTCGTCTCCTTGAGCGGATCGCTGACGACGACGACCGACAGCAAGCGGTCGTCCTGTCCGACGAATACGGTTCCCGCGCCCTCCTGCTCCAGACGGTCGATACGCGCGAGCAGTTCTACGGACGGACGGACGTCGCGAGTCTCGAGCAACGCCCGGCTTCCGATCCAGTAAGACGCTCCGTCGCAACGGAAAGCGATGCCGCGACCGGTCAGGCTCTCGAACGAGTCCACCTCCCGGCGCCGGGCGCCCCGGCCGGCCAGATAGGCCGTGACGGCCGAAGCCAGCGGATGCTCGGACTTCATCTCGGCGGAATAGACGGCATCGTAAAGTCCGTCGGACGGCGGGACGACGTCGATCCACTCCGTGACCGAGGGACGTCCCTCGGTCAGGGTTCCGGTCTTGTCCAGTACCATCGTGTCGATACGGCACATCTGCTCGAGCGCCGCCGCGTCCTTGATCAGGATCTGATTCTCGGCCCCGCGCCCGATACCCACCATCAGCGCCGTCGGAGTGGCGAGCCCCAGCGCGCAGGGGCAGGCGATCACCAGCACCGAAACGGCCGACAACAGCGCATGCGAGAAATAGGCTTCTCCCCCGATGACGAGCCAAAGCACGAAAGTCAGCGCAGACAGCCCGATGACCGTCGGCACGAACACCGAAGCGATACGGTCGGCTATGCGCTGCACGGGAGCCTTGCTGCCCTGCGCCTGCTGTACCATGCGTATGATCCGCGCGAGCAGCGTGTCGGCGCCGGCCCCGGTCGTCCGCAGCACGAACGAGCCCCGGCCGTTGATCGTTCCGGCAACCGCCCGGTCGCCGGACTTCTTATCGACGGGCAGCGGCTCGCCGGTAATCATGCTCTCGTCGACGAACGATTCGCCGCTTTCGACCGTGCCGTCGACCGGAATCCTCTCCCCGGGACGCACCGACACGAGATCCCCTGCGCGCAATGTCGCTATCGGAACGTCCCGCTCGATGCCGCCGGCCAACAGGCGGGCAGTCGAAGGCTGCAATCCCATCAGCTTCTTGATAGCCGACGAGGTGCTTCCCTTGGCCCGCTCCTCGAGCAACTTGCCCAGCAGGACGAAAGCTATGATCATGCAGGAGGCCTCGTAATAGACATGCGGTTCCAGCCCCCGCTCGGTCCAGAACCGGGGATAGACCGTATTGAACAGACTGAACAGAAAGGCGATCGACGTGCTGAGCGCGACCAGCGTATCCATGTTGGCCTGTCCGTGACGCGCCTGCTTCCACCCGCCTACGAAAAACATGCGCCCGAACACGCCCAGCACCGGCAACGACAGCGCCAGCATGATCCAGTTGACGTAGGGCATGTGCATGAACGCCATGGAGACCAGCATGAGCGGCAGCGAGAAAGCCCATGCTCCGACCGTATCGCGACGCAACCGGCGATAGCGCGCACGCTCGGACTCCTCGCGCTGCTGCTCGCCGTTGCGCTCGTCGACGATCAGGTCGTAGCCGGCCGCCCGAACGGCATCGCGGATCTGAACGGGCGTGATCGTCCCGGGGTCGAACGCGACCGACAGCGTGTTCGAAGCGAAATTGACGGAAGCCTCGCCGACTCCCTCCAAATGCCGGACCGTCTGCTCGACATGGTTCGCGCAGGACGCGCAGCTCATTTCGAGCACCGGAAACTCTTTTCTTTCGATGTTCCTTGCCATGACACGTTTTTTCGAACTACTCCAAAAGACAAAAACAATACCCAAAGACGACTCGCATCATCCCTGAATATTGTTCGGTTAACGGTCCTGCGGAAGCTCTCCGCCCGAAAACGTCAGAGCACGGCCGTCTGGCCGTTGCGGCGGCAGGCGGCGGCGAACTCCGACTTGAGCGACTCGATCGTCTCGCGGACGCTGGTGATCTTCTTCGACATATAGGCGTTCGCTCCGCAGAAAGCGTACCCCCTCGAAAGATTCCCCTTGGCCGCGTTGTAGAGCGCCATAATGATGCAGTAGGGACTTTTCGTATAGTCGCAGGTCTTGATGCAATGGAAAGGACACTTCTTCGGACGCATGAGTCCCTCCTTCACCCGACGGATGAACTCTCCGCCGATCGCGCGGCCGGGCATGCCTACCGGACTGGCGATGATCTCGATGTCATCCTTCGACGAGTCGATGTAAGTCTGCTTGAAGGTGGGCGAAGCGTCGCACTCCTCGGTCGTCACGAACTTGCTGCCGAGCTGCACGCCCGTCGCGCCGAGCCGCATGATCCGGTAGATATCCTCGCCGGTATAGAGGCCGCCTGCGGCAATCACCGGAATCCGGCGGCCGTAAAGCTCCTCGTAGCGCCCGACCTCGGAAACGACCTCGGGAACGATGCGCTCGAGCGAGTAGTCGGCATTGTCGATCTGCTCCCTCTTGTAGCCCAAATGGCCGCCGGCCTTGGGGCCCTCGACAACCAGAGCGTCGGGCAGATAGTCGTAGTTCGCCTTCCATTTTTCGCATATCACGCGGGCGGCGCGGGCCGAGGAGACGATCGGAACGAGCTTCGTCGTGCTATCCTCCCGCAAATACGAAGGGAGATCGAGAGGCAGCCCCGCCCCGGAAAAGATGATATCGGCCTTTTCGGAGATCGCCGTGCGAACCATGTCCGAGAAGTTGCTCAACGCCACCATGACGTTGACGCCCACGATACCGCGCGTTTTGGCTCGCGCCTTGCGCAGCTCCTCGCGGAGCCCCATCATGCTGTTGGTCAGATAGTCTTTGGAGAAACGGGGATACAAAAGCCCGATGCCGGCACAGGAAATGACTCCGACGCCGCCCTCGTTGGCTACGGCCGAGGCCAGACCCGACAGAGATACGCCGACCCCCATACCGCCTTGGATAATAGGCAGTTTTACGGTAAGATCCCCGATTTTGAACGATTTCATTGAATACGATATTGATAAATAGATTGAACAAATGTAATTCATTCATCCGGTTCGCCAGCAAAAAACGGGTTAAATATACGATGCCCAAACAAAAACGGCCTCCCGCTATGAGAGGCCGTCCGTCCTAAACAAATTACTTAAACTACTTTTATTATATGAAAATCAGAGGATGATCAATGTGCCTGGCGTACCGACGAGGCGGAAGAATGAACGACCGAGCCCAACGACGGATTTCCCCGGTAAGTGATCGACGATGCGCCGCCGCTGTCGGCCGACAGTTCTTTCTCGACGGGTCCCAGCGCAATTCGGGAAGCAGCCGACGCCTCGGCACGGCAGCTTTGCGTCACGAGCCCGGCCGCGTCGAAGTCCGAAGCACCGCTGCATTTGACCGAAACGATGCCGGCCGCGCCCGACACTTTCATATCCGAGGCTCCCGATAAATCGCAATACAAATTCCCGCTGAATCCGCTCAGCACGATGTCCGACGCACCGGAGAACGTCCCGTTGAGCTCACGGCAGCGAACCGAGGCGTCGATATCGCTCGACCCGCCGGCTTCGACGCTCACGACGCCCGCTGCGGCAAGCTCGAGCCCGCCCAGATCGGACGCTCCGCCCAGTTCGATCCGCACGTCGCCGCTCTCGAAAAGTCCGGCGCAATCCACGTCCGAAGCGCCCGAGGCACGGATGTAAGCCAAATCGCTCAGATAAAGGTAAAGCCGCCGCTTCGCATGGCGGGAATCGATCCGAACGCCGCCGTCCATACCCACATGCACGACGCCGCAGGTGTCGATCTCGAAGCGAAGCATCGGTTCGTGTCGTTCGTCGATCTCGACCACGGCGCGGGTCTCGTCGGAACGGATCAGCCGCACGTCGAAAGCGCCGGAAGCCGAAACTCCCGTAATCGACCGGCCCTCGTAGCGCGTCAGACGAACCATACGCGTCTGGGCCGAAGCTACGCTCCCCACCAGCAACAGGACGAACACGAAACAGACTTTTTTCATCGGACAGACCGTTTTCGAGCCGGCACGCTCCGGCTTTATATATAATACGGAAACCGTCCGCAAAAGTTACACTGCGCCAGCTATTTTATTTACAATAGTTTTTCGTATCTTTGCCCATTGCAGCCCGCGGCTGCGGCCGCGCCGCCTTCCGCGCCGCGAGGAAACATTCGACCGAACGAACCGAACATTATGAGCGACAATAAAATAAAGATAGGCATTACACACGGAGACGCGAACGGAATAGGATACGAAGTGATCGTCAAAAGCCTTTGCGACCCGCGCATCTGCGAACTGTGCACGCCTGTCGTCTACGGCTCGGCCAAGGCGGCCGGCTTTTACAAGAAACAGATCGAGGGAGCCGAAAACCTCAGCTTCAACATCGTAGGATCGGCCGCCGAGGCCAATCCGAAACGCGTCAACCTGGTCAATTGCTGCTCCGACGAATTGCGCGTCGAGCCGGGCGAGATGACGCCGGCGGCGGGAGCCGCCTCGGTCGCCGCGCTGAAGGCTGCGGCAACCGACCTGAAGGCCGGAACGATCGACGCGGTCGTCACGGGTCCTATCTGCAAGGAGAACGTGCAGGGCGAGGCGTTCCGCTTCACGGGCCATACGGAGTTTTTCGCCTCGGAGTTCAGCGGCGAGCCGCTGATGATGATGTGCAGCGATCTGCTCAAGGTCGGACTCGTCACCGTGCACATCCCGGTCTCGGCCGTCAGCGCGTCGATCAGCAAAGAAGGCATCCTCTCGAAGCTGCGAGCCCTGCGCCATGCGCTGATTCAGGACTTTTCGGTCCGCGAACCGCGCATCGCCGTGCTGAGCCTCAACCCCCACGCCGGAGACGGAGGCCTGATCGGACAGGAAGAAGAGCAGATCATCGCGCCGGCTATCCAAGCAGCCTTCGCCGAGAAGATTCTCGCGTTCGGGCCTTTCCCCGCCGACGGATTCTTCGCCGCCGCGGCTTATCGGAAATACGACGCCGTACTGGCCATGTATCACGATCAGGGACTCGCCCCGTTCAAGGCACTGTCGGAAGGAGGCGTCAACTTCACGGCCGGCCTGCCCGTCGTGAGGACCAGCCCGGCGCACGGCGTAGGATTCGACATCGCCGGGAGAGGCATAGCCAGCGGAAACGGGATGCGCGAGGCGATCTACATGGCGATCGACGTGCTGCGCAGCCGCAGGATATACCGACAGATCAGCGCCAACCCGCTGCGCAAGTATAAGCGCGAGACGGGCGCCGACGTGTCGGCCTCGGAGCTCCCCGAGCAGTCCGAAGGCCAACAGTAAGAACAAGCAGAGGTACAGCTCGTATTGTACCGCGATTATACTTAAGTTTCGAAACTATGATTAAAGTGACTTTCCCCGACGGCGGCATTCGTGAGTACGCCGAGGGGACGACGGCGATGCAGATCGCCGAAAGCATCAGCCCGCGTTTGGCTCAGGAAGTGCTGTCGGCCTCGGTCAACGGCGAAATCGTGGACCTGAACCGTCCCATCGTCTCCGACGCGCAGATCAAGCTGCACAAATGGGAAGACCCCGAAGGCAAGAAGGCATTCTGGCACTCGTCGTCCCACCTGATGGCCGAAGCGCTCGAAGCGCTCTACCCGGGCATCAAGTTCGGCATCGGCCCGAGCATCGAGAACGGATTCTACTACGACGTGGACTCCCCGACCCCGATCACCGAGGGCGACCTGCCGAAAATCGAAAAGAAAATGGAGGAGTTGGCCCGGACCAAGGAGGCCATCACGCGACGCGAAGTAAGCAAGGCCGACGCGATGAAGACCTACACCGAGAAAGGCGACCAATATAAAGTAGAACTGATCGAGGGGCTCGAGGACGGCACGATCAGTTTCTATACCAACGGACAGTTCACCGACCTGTGCCGGGGGCCCCATCTGCCGCACATGGGATACATCAAGGCGATCAAGCTGACTTCCGTAGCCGGAGCCTACTGGCGCGGCGACGAGAAGAACAAGATGCTGACGCGTATCTACGGCATCACGTTCCCGAAGAAGTCGATGCTCGACGAGTATCTGGCCATGCTCGAGGAAGCCAAAAAACGCGACCATCGCAAGCTGGGCAAGGAGCTGGAGCTGTTCTGCTTCTCGCCGAGGGTCGGCGCGGGATTGCCGCTGTGGCTGCCCAAGGGCGCCGCGCTGAGAGACCGTCTGGAGCACTTCCTGCGCAATGTGCAGAAAAGATACGGCTACCTGCAAGTCATCACGCCGCACATCGGCATGAAAGACCTCTATGTCACGTCGGGCCACTACGCCAAGTACGGCAAGGACTCGTTCCAGCCGATCCACACGCCCGACGAGGGCGAGGAGTTCCTGCTCAAGCCGATGAACTGCCCGCACCACTGCGAGATCTACAAGTTCAAACCGCGCTCGTACAAGGATCTGCCGCTGCGCTTCGCCGAGTTCGGCACCGTTTACCGCTACGAACAGAGCGGCGAGCTGCACGGACTGACGCGCGTGCGCGGCTTCACGCAGGACGACGCCCACATCTTCTGCCGGCCGGACCAGCTCAAAGAGGAGTTCATGAAGGTGATCGACATCGTGCTCTACATCTTCAAGACGCTCAGTTTCGACAAGTTCACGGCTCAGGTTTCGTTGCGCGACCCGAACAACAAGGAGAAGTACATCGGTTCGGACGAAAACTGGCACAAAGCCGAACAGGCCATCATCGAAGCGGCCGCCGAGAAGGGACTCAAGACGACGGTCGAGCTGGGCGAGGCCGCGTTCTATGGCCCGAAACTTGATTTCATGGTCCGCGACGCGATCGGACGGCAGTGGCAGCTCGGCACGATTCAGGTCGACTACAATCTGCCCGAGCGCTTCGACCTGACCTACAAAGGCTCGGACGACAAGCCGCACCGGCCGATCATGATCCACCGCGCGCCCTTCGGCTCGATGGAGCGCTTCGTGGCCGTGCTGCTCGAGCATACGGGAGGCAAGTTCCCGCTGTGGCTCTCGCCCGATCAGGCGGTCGTGCTGCCGATCAGCGAGAAATTCAACGATTATGCGAAAAAAGTTTCGGATTATCTAAATAATTCCGATATTCGTGCTACGGTCGACGACCGCAACGAGAAGATCGGCCGCAAGATCCGCGACAACGAGCTGCGACGCATTCCGTTCCTGTTGATCGTGGGCGAGAAGGAGGAGGCCGAGGGCATGGTGTCGGTCCGCGCGCAGGGCGAGGGCGACCGAGGCTCGATGACGCAGGACGAGTTCATCGCTCTGGTACGCGAGAAAGTGGCCGGCGAGATTCGGACGCCGGGCAAGTAGAGCGCGGCGACATAGCTGGGGAAAGGCTCGGCGACGGTAATATTTCAGCCGGCAGCCGTTTTGCAGCGCGGTATTCGCAAGAACAAAGTGGGAGGACCTTCACCGGGTTCCCCCGCTTTTTGAAGGATAAAGGATTTACTAACTAACGGTGGAGGGCAAAGCTATAATTACAAAACCTCAGACAAGATCCCCCTATCGGGGCAGGGTGCAGGAGAAAGAAGCTGCACACCGAATCAATAACCGCATCACGGCGCCTCAGGTAAGGCTCGTGGGCGACAACATCGAGCAGCCGATGGTCGTTTCGCTGCGCGAGGCACTGCGCAAGGCGGACGAGATGGGACTCGATTTGGTCGAAATTTCTCCCAAGGCCGATCCCCCCGTATGCCGGATCGTCGACTACTCGAAATTCCTGTACCAGCAGAAAAAGAAAGCTAAGGAGATCAAGTCGAAGATCGTCAAGGTGGTAGTCAAGGAAATCCGTTTCGGGCCGAACACGGACGATCACGACTACAACTTCAAGCTCAAGCATGCGGAAAATTTCCTGAAAGAGGGCGCCAAAGTGAAAGCGTACGTCTTCTTCCGCGGCCGCCAGATCGTCTTCAAGGATCAGGGCGAAATCCTGCTGCTGCGCTTCGCGACCGATCTGGAAGAGTGGGCCAAAGTGGAGCAGATGCCGCGTCTGGAGGGGAAAAGGATGATTCTGATCCTCGCTCCGAAGCCGAAAAAGTAAACGGCCCGCATGCCCCGAAGCATCGAAACCCTCCCGGGAAACTCTCCGGGAGGGTTCGGCATACCGGATCACATCCCGACAGCCGGTTTCGTCCGAGAAGGAACTGACCTCGGCGGGAAATTCGTGGTCTCGGCCGAGGAAAGGTTTCCCTCGGCTTTCGGAGCGTTCCGCAACGGCATAGCGCGGACCGCTCGTTTCAATGGAAAGCCACAGCCGTTCAAGCGCTGACAGGCTAAACATGCTTATGCTATCGGGCATTCACCATTCGACAGTCTTCGGATCGCCCGGGACGGAAATGTCGAATGCGGAAATCGTTGCGAAAAGCCATCGATCGGGAACACGACCGGTCCGCATGTCCCGGACAACCGTTTTCGGACATTTCGCGACTGCCCTGTCCGACGGAAAACGACAAACGGCCTGCGGACCCGATAAAATCGGCCATCGTTCCCGAAAGCCGCAAATAGGAACAGCCAGCCCCTCCCCTATCTCCCCGATACGACGAAATCTAAATCCCGAACCTATGAAAAAGAATCCGTTTCCGACCGTCTTTCTGACCGCTTTACTTTCGTGGGCGCTTACCGCCGGCACGCTGTCCGCGCAACCGACCGGCAGGCAGGGTGCATCCTCCTATCCGCCCGTTCCGCCCTCCGAGCGCGAGGTGGGCATCGCCTACGGACTGTGGGCCGACAGGGACCTGTGGTCGAGCACATGGGACAAGCCGCAGATCGGCGAGTACGACTCGCGCGATCGCCGCGTCATACGCAAGCATGCCGAATGGCTCTCCGACGCCGGAGTCGACTTCGTCTGGCTCGACTGGTCGAACAATGTCACCTACGACCCCTGCAAGCTGTGGACCGGCGGCAAGCAGGACGTGATCGAAGACGCGACCGCCATTCTGTTCGACGAATACCGCAAGATGTCGGAGGCGGGCCTCCCCCACCCCAGAATCAGTATTTTCATCGGCGTGACCGGCGCGCCCGAGGCCGCCGAGGACGGTCGTCTCCAGAAAAAAGCCGACCAAGTATGGGAAATGTATGCCGGCAATCCCCGCTACCGGGAGATGATGCAGCTCCACGAGGGCAAGCCGCTGCTGGTCGTGTACGTCGATACGCCCTCGCCTTGGCAGAACGGCACGCCGGCATGGGACGACGAGCGTTTCGCGGTACGCTGGATGACCGGATACGTCAGCGAACAGGCGCCCCTGCGGACCGACGACCGGGTCAGCCGTTACGGTTACTGGTCGTGGGAGGACCGGGGCGAGCAAACCTATCCCGTCCGCGACGGCCGACCCGAGTCGATGGTCATATGCGCGGCCGTGCGACCGCAAGGAAAGCCCGGAGATACCGACTACATTCCGGCCAAGGGTCGCCGCGACGGCGCGACGCTGCGCGAACAGTTCGCCCGGGCCCGCGCCGTCGGTCCCCGTTTCGCCATGGTCGTCTCGTGGAACGAATGGACCACCGGCGAGCAGCCCAGCATAGAGGTCAGCAAAGATCTGGAGCCCTCGCTCACGCTGGGCGACCGTTATCTGAAACTGCTGAAGGAGGAAATACGCCGGTTCAAAACCGAATAACCCGATATCCGAACCAACTGCCTAAAACGATACTGCCATGAGAAAAAACCCTGCGCGCCTCTCCGCTTTGCTCGGAGGCGCATGTCTGTTGGCCGGCTGCGCTTCCGGCCCGCAGACCCAAGCGCTCGCTCCGGCCGGTTTCGACCGCGTGACCGTAGGAGGCGAACTGCGACAGAGAATCGAGCGCAATTTCGACCGGCTGGAAACCGACTACTACCAGCCCGATCAGGTCTACTGGACCGAGGAGCAATCGGGCGGATGGCCCGGCGACAAGGAAGGCCGCACGATTCTGGCCCTCGTACTCGACGCTCAGGCTTCGGGCCGCACGCCGCTCTATCTCGACGAACTGATCCGCCGGCTGCCCCGCGAGCTGAATGCGAAAGGCTATCTGGGCTCGATCCTTGAAGGATCGGCCGACGAACAGCAACTTTCGGGACACGGCTGGCTGCTCCGCGGACTGTGCGAATACTACGCATGGAAGAAAGACCCGCAGGTGCTGGAGATCGCTCGCGGCATCGTCGACAGCCTCTTTCTGCCGATCGCCCCGCTGGTGGACCGCTATCCGCTGAGCGAGGAGCAGCGCGTCTCAGGAGCCGGCGACATGTCGGGCCGCGTGCAGAATACGGTCGACGGCTGGGCGCTCTCATCCGACGTGGGCTGCGTGTTCATCGGCATGGAAGGACTGATCCATTCGTACCAGTACATTCCGTCCGAGGAGTCGAAAGCATTGATCGACAAATTGATCGCGCTGTTCGAGCGAATGGACCTGACGGGAATCCGGGCCCAAACCCACGCCTCGCTCACGGCCCTGCGCGGCATGCTCCGCTACGCCGCCCTGACCGGCGACACGACGCTGATTCCCCGCGTCGAAAAGCGCTGGAAGCTGTACAAGGAATACGGCATGACCGAAAACTACGAGAACTACAACTGGTTCGAGCGCTACGACACATGGACCGAGCCCTGTGCGATCGTCGATTCCTATCTGCTCGCCACGCAGCTCTGGGCCGCGACCCGCAATCCGACCTATTTGGAAGACGCAGACAAGATTTATCTGAACGGCATCGCCGCCACGCAACGCCATAACGGCGGATTCGGCTGCGACAAGCCGGTAGGCGTCGTCTACCCGGAACTGGGCATTCACGCCGACGAAGCCTACTGGTGCTGCACGATGCGCGGAGGCGAAGGGCTGGGCCGCGCGGCGGAGTACGCCTACTTCACCGAAGGCAATCGGATCGTCGTACCGTTCTACCGCGAAAGCCGGTTGCAACTGCCCGACCGGAACGTCGTGCTCGAACAGCGCACCGATTATCCGTTCGGGGATCGAATCGAGTTCCGCTTTGCCGAAAAACCGGACAAGGAGGTTTCGCTCGCCCTCGTCGTTCCGTCCTATATGCAGCTGCGGTCGCTGACGCTCAACGGACATCCGGTCGAAGCGAACGTTTCGGCAGGATTCGCCGAAGTGGCCGGCCCGTTCTCAGCAGGGGACCGGATCGAGCTCGAATACGGTTTCGCCGCCCGCTGGGTACCTCTTGAAAACCGGGACATCACCGACCGAACGCTGTACAAGGCGATGTACGGTCCGCTCGTGCTCGCATACGAGGGCGAAGCGCCGCTGCATCTCGACGGAGAAACCCCGATTCTGGCCGACGGAGACGGCACGTTCCGGATCGAAGGAACTCCGTACGAACTCTCGCCGGTTTACCATCTGATGAGTCCGAAAGTCTGTCTGGCGGAAAACTATCGGCCGGGCATTACGGTCCGCATCGATTGAACCGAACGACGGGACTTGACCGAATCAAAGACGAATGCCGTCGGACTGTAGTCCGACGGCATTCGTCTTTCTCAAAGGCCCTGGCGATCAACAATCCGGCAACAACCGCCGCGCATAATCCGAAACGAGCATCGGATCGCATTGCCCCGACAGGCGAGCGATCGCCCGGCACGCTTCCGGCACAACGAAACGTGACCGCCGGCGCTGCGCCAACCCGGTCCCAGTCCCGGAGAAACCACCGGCTGCGAACCGCAAACCGGAATCGGAAGCATCGTACATCTTCCATCCGATACGGACATGAGCCACGCACTGCATCCCGTCCGACTATTCAGGCCTTATTCCCCGGCCTCCAATACAGTCCGAGCATACCGGCGCGGACGGAGCATGAAACCTTTCCGTACACCGTAACCTGCCAGACAACCGAGTTACCCTCAGAACGCTTCCTTGCTCCATACCCACAACCCGCAACCCGTAAACCTGCCCAAAAATTCCGTCGTCTTCAGAACAAACGCTCCATATCGCTCCGCAATATCCCGAACCGGAACAGCTCGCACGCGACCGGGCTTCTCTCCGACAGCGGTTCCGCCCGATTCAAAGAGTGCCGAAAGCACGGCCATATCATCGGGACACGCAAAAGAGACGTACCCGGCGAAGCAAGGCTTCGCACCGGCGCGTCATCGCGAACTTAACCCATCGTGCCGGCCCGGGACGGAGGAAATCAGAAGTCCGAGAATTACGAAAGCAAGGCCGAACGGCGGTTCCGTCCGAAAATCAAGGAGCGGCAAACCGGCGGCTTGCTGCTCCTGAAAAGACGTATGAATCGGTTCTTCTGCGCACCGAACCGCAGCAGCCTCCGACCCGGACCGAAAACGCAGATAACGAAAGCACGATCCGTTCCTCGCGTGCCGCTACGACCCGTTCCCGGACTTTCTCAGCCCGCAGGCAACTATTCCAGACCCATCAGCGACTGTATCTTCTTCGACAGCTCGGTATTGTCCATCACGCCGTTGATCCGCTCGGCGCCGGTCCCGTACAAATAGACGGGAACCATCGTTCCGGAATGGCCGGTCGTGCCGAAATGATAGCCGACGCCGCTGTCCGACAGCGTGAAATCGGTCTCGTTGCTCGTGATCGACAAGCCCGACGTCTCGTGATCGGCCGTCACGACGACCAGCGTGCCCGGATGCGCGTCGGCATAGTCCATCGCCGCGCCGACGGCCCGATCGAAGTCGCGCGTTTCGGCCAGAATGCCCTGAGCGTTGTTGGCATGCGCCTCCGAGTCGATCTGCGAGCCTTCGACCATCAGCAGGAAGCCGCCTTTCCTTCCGGCATTGTTCGTCAGAATCTCGAGAGCTTTTTTCGTCGCATCGCACAGATAGTTCTCATCGCGCCCGTTCAGTACGGTCGGCATGTACTCCTCCGAGAACAGGCCCACGATCCGGCCCCGATCGACGGCGTCCGCCTCCTGAAGATCGTACACGACACGGTAATCCTTGGCTTTCAGCTCGTCGATCAGCGTCTTCCCGTCGCCCCGGTCGGCCGCGAGGAACTTCCTGCCGCCGCCGAAAGCCACGTCCACGCCGCTCTCGACGAACTGCTCGGATATCTCGTCCAGATCGTTCCTGCTCGGCACATGGGCATAGAACGCAGCCGGCGTGGCGTGCTGCAGATAAACCGTCACGACGAGCCCCGCCTTCCACCCTTCATCCATGGCTTTCTCCATCATCGACTCGAACGTTTCGCCGTCGGGCGTCATTCCCAGCATGCCGTTATTCGTCTTGCGGCCCGAAGCCAGCGCCGTACCCGCCGCCGCCGAGTCGGTAACCCGGTTATTCGCCGAATAGGTCGTAATCAGCGCCACGTTTTGGCTGCGGTCGAACGAAGTCGGACGATAGCCCTCCTCGAGCATCATCATCGACACATGGGTCAGCCCCATGCCGTCGCCGATCATGTAAATCACATTCCTCACAGGCACCTCTTTCGCGCGGGAGCTTTCCCGGGCCGACAAATCGGGCGCGACGGCCAGCATCGCAAGAGCCCAAGCCGTCCAAGCAAGTTTTCTCATTTTTTCGATTCCGTTTAATGTGGTTCGTTTTTCCCGTATCGGGATGATAAAGTTACTCTTTTTCGGCCAGCCGCCCTATTTTCATCCCATTAATTTTTCATTATTTTACCTTAAACGGTCCGAATTATTTGCGGGCAAGGAAATAATTATTACTTTTGCACTCGCAAACGCCGCAAGGGCGGGATAGCTCAGCTGGTTAGAGCGCATGATTCATAATCATGAGGTCGAGAGTTCAAGTCTCTCTCCCGCTACGAACAATCAACACATACTCAAGTGTTGATTGTTTTGTTTTTATAGGGCACGAAGCGAGTTCTATCCGGCGAAAGATTCGCGCTTCCCGATTTACCCCGCTTTAGTTACGTGCCTTGCGTGAACAAAATAACGCTCGGATTCACTCGCAATCAAGAACTATTTTTCCGCCACATTATAATATCTTAGCAAGAATCGATACCTAGCTTGTCAAGATAAAAATACCGTTTCCTATCATTCGGCCCGTACCGGATTTGTTTCTCCAAGTCATAAATAGCCGGCGAAGCTTTGGCTCTCTATCCGGGATAACCGTCACGCATTGTTTTAGCATGATTACTGAAGAACCGTTATGCCGAACGGATAAACGATACGAAGCCAAAAAACAATCAGCTACGTAGTACGAACGGTACTTTTAGCACCTAGTGAGACCGTCTCAGGAATATGTCCGTCACGACGTCGCACAGCGAATATCAACATTTGCCATCGCTTCATATTTCACTTAAGAAATTCGTATCCCCATTCTGCCGACAAAACAGAACACGAATGAGACGGAGAACAAAACTTTTTTGTCGAGCCAACGAATCGCTCTATTACGGCAGTTCGACGCCGTCGCAATACTCCGTCACAAAACGGCGGTTTTCCCCGAGCGCATAGGGATAGTCGTCGGTATGTTCGATGCGGTTGTCATCCGTAAAAACGAACCCGTCGACACAATAAAGATTGACGATTCGGGGATCGAAACCCCGGAATACATTGTTCTCAATCCGAATATTCCGGTGATACCGGCTCTGCCGACGCTCGGGAATGCCGCTTCCTACGGCTATGCAGGCATTTCCCCAGCCCAAACTGCCGTAATTGCAATTCTCGAACACGTTATCGCGTATCGACACGTCGCGCACCCCGGACTGCTCGAACCAGTAATTGCCGTCGCCCTCGAACAGAACAGCGGCCCCGGCTATATGGAAGTAATTGCGCTCGATAACGATCCGTCCCCGGGAGCCGAGCAAGAGCCCGCGCGCCCGGTTTCCCGACATCCGGCAACCGCGAACGAGGACTTCGGGATAATCCTCATCGGCTGCAATCAAATGACTTTTGCCTGCACGTTCGGGCAAAGGCTCGGCAAATTTCACTTCCGTATAGTTTTTATTGATCCGATTCACGCTCTCGACCGTAAGATGCGCATAAGTCTCGAGATTCATGTTATCGACTACCTCGACACGCATTCCCGGAACGAGAAAATCCACGCCATACTGCCCTGCATGTCCCCAACGCAACAGCGCTCTGTCCGGAGCCGTAATGCTGTCGACAGGCATATACAAGCCATGAATATTCGTAGCATCGTCTTTCTGATTCTCGAACGTACAATCGAGCAGACGAATATACCCGCCGCAATTGACAAAATGAGTAGCGTCGGCCGTAATGCTGATCACGCGCCCTTTCCCGGGAGCAGGAACGACACGGAGCCGATGAAGTTCGATATCGCGGCTACGCTGCGCGATTACCCCCATGCCCCCGCAATGGTAAAGGTTTACGTCGCGGATCGCGATGCCCTCCGAATCGGAAATCGTAAATCCGGGATTAAGGCGTCGGGCCGCGCCGAAGACCATGATGTTGCCGATGCCGGCTTTCAGATCGTCCCGAAATATCCGAACCAGTCCGCCGGGTTGCTGCCGGGCTACGATCGTATGCTTCGCGAGCCAATAATCGTCCACATGAAAAGCCGGTTCTCTCTTCACGGCATCGAATTCCAGCAAACTGGAAAACGGATATGCCGTACCTTCGTCGTCGAGAAAGCGCAGGCATCCGTCCGACAAGTCACAAACGTACTCTCCGGGAAACTCCACATCCAGCCATCCGGGACCCGCCGCCCGAACGATACCTTCGGAGTGGAACGTTCGGGTATAATCGATCGAAAGGTCGCGGATCGTCACATTGCGGCATCGTTCCAAGTTAAACGGCGAGATAAAGCCGGAGAAGAGAAGCTTCGTGCCGGCTCCTTCGATCGTAAAATCCCGCATGCCTTCCAGATCGAAGGCGATCCGTTTCAGACTCTCGTCGTTGTTGCTTATGAACTGATATTTTTCTTCGGCCCGGTCCGGACGCAACCTCAGTTCGCCGCCCGGCAATACGAGACGGGACGCACCGGTCTTCGCACAGTATGCCACTGCCGCCCGTATCGCCGGAACAGCATCGCTTTCGGCCGATGCAGAATCGAGAAAGTCGCTCAAATAAACGTCGCCGCCATTCGTTGAGACATTGCAGCCTGTCAACAGACAGAGGGAAGCCGCCAAAAGGGCCCGAAATGTCGTTTTCATAATTTTGGGTTCACTGAAACATAATACAAACGCCTTCGAATCGGATGCAAGAACGTTGCATCGGGTTCCCCCTACACATCTCTCCTTCGGTATCCGCGCCGAGCATGCCGTACGGCCATGCTATAGATTTCGACGCCGAACGCACGATCCGCGGGAAAATCCGCAACGGGGAATCTCCGAAGCCGCACGAGCGGACGTCAACTGTTACCCGAACAATTTCGGGCAACAGTTGACGTAAACGCCCGACACACATCCTTCACATCGTTCAAAAATACCTATTTTCGACAACAAGACAACCTTCCTGCGTCGTTATTGCCTTCATCCATACGTCGTCCTCGCCGAAAAAAACGGTAAAACGGAGGTACCCCGCCATTCTTCCGGCATAATTCACTTATGCGACGACACAATCATGAGGCCGAAAGCTCAAGCTGTTCTTCCACGACGGACAATTTCATTCCTTAAAACACGAATTAGCAATATTCGAATAACACAAAGCCAATCGTATGTATCGAAAAATTACGATCCGACAATCAAGTTAAGGAGCCTTGCCTAATCGGCTCCCTCCGCTTCACGCCATCACTCGAAATCACTCAGCATCTTCCTGCTTCAGATCATCTTCCATCTGAAAATAATTCCTCACGAAATAGACCCACAAATCCAGCTTGTCGTACAAATCGGTCGGGCGAGGAAAGGGAATATAGCAGTCCGGCGCAATGCCGATGTTGTCGATCGGATGATCCGGCAAGTCGAGCGACCGGGTCATCGGAAGAACCAGTTCGTATCTCCCCGACGGCAAAGTGTGGGGTACGGCATTGGAATAATCCAGTATCCCGGCCGTATGCTCGTTCCCGAACAAAGTCACTTTGGCGCTATTTTTCGCAAACAGCAAAAATCGTTCGGCAGCCGAGGCATTCGACTTATCGATCAAAATACCCACCCTGCGCGGGTATGCATATACCGTATCGTAGACGACCGTATCCGATTCGCCCTGATCATACGGATGGATGACAAAACCGCCACGGTGCTTTTTCATTTCCCGGATCAGGGCTTTCGTCCAAGCGATACCTTCTTCACCCCCTACTATATCGCCCTCTTTCAATGCCGTTTCGAATTCCTCGATATTTCCCGCCGAAGCGTACCACTCCACACCTTTGAGTACGAAAGGATGGGTGTACAAAAGAGGAAGAAGCGCTTCATAAGCCGGATCTTGTCCTCCGCTATTCCCTCTGAGGTCGATGATAAAATAGGGGCATTTTCGTATATCGTCCCGATACCATGTCAACATCTCTTCGATGCGTTCTTTATCATAATCATAAAAACCCGGAATCCGCATAAAGAAGGTACTGTCGTCGAGTACGCTGGCCATTATATAATTGTTCCGACCGTTCGGACAAGACGGGATAAAAGTGTATGTCACAGCCCGATCGTAAATATCGTCATTCGATTTCCGCGTAAAACGATGATTCGAATGGTGTATTTCCAGTATTTTCCGATTCAGTCTGAGCAACGCAAGACTTTTTTTAGGGAAACCCGGGGCGACTCCTTTCGCAGTGAAAGCGAATATCGTATCAGCGAGCGGAGTAAAATTGAAAAAACCCTCGTCCTCAGACAAAAACACTCCATCGAAGGAATTCGTATCGGCTGCGGACCTCAGTATGGCGATCTCTTCCCCGAAATTCGACACCCAAAGCCCTTCCAAGTTCTGAGAATCGCTGTTCTTCCGCAGCAGGGAATCCCTGTCGATACGATGAACGGGAATCGTCACCGACTCGCTCTGCGGAGCCGAAGAACCGCCGAGCCAGCCCATCCGTAAGTGTCCGTCCCTGAAATAGCTCGTATATTCACTGAAATAGTAAAAAGAGGAATCCGGATGCAGCTCCAGCTTATGACGAATCCGATCCTCCAAAGCAAAAAGAGCCGGCGTGACTTTCGCTTCATATCCCGGATAGTCGTTCCGTATCTTTTCGACCAGAAACTCAAAATCTCGAATGGAAACATGTTGTTGGGCTGACAAATAACACGGAGCGGCGAAACAAAGCACGATGCTCCATAAATTCTGTTTCATGACAATAATATATTTATTGGTTTAACTGAGTATCGATATAATCACACAAGCTGTTCAGCAGATCATTTTCTATTGTAAGTTTGCAATCATTCTTGTTACAATGCTTTTGTAAAAAGTCGTCGCCACTTTCGATATATTTCTGACTGCAAACACCCAAACACGCAGGCGCATACTCACACTTCCTGCATTCATCGTTATCGAAAGGAGCTTTTAAGAAATGTTTATAATAATTATTATTCCATACGGGTTTCCCGTCGTCGTCAATGTATCCTACAGCTTGATCCGAACTTGCAAAATCCCGTGCGGTACACTTAAACAAACTCCCGTCGTAATTAACGACACTCTGTCTAACGGAATCTGCATAACAGATACATCCTTTATTATATGTGAATGTATTATATTGGACAAAGGCCCCTTTTTCTCTGATTAGATCAATCTCTTCTTCTAAGTTGCTTTCGGCGTCGTCTTCTTTATTTATTGTTTGCCAAACCCGCTGAAACGACACCTCCAATTTCTTTCTATTATCGACATGAATGTCATCGATAATTTTATGTATATCCGGAACCGTTTTATTGGTAAAATTAATCCGGAGGGTTACGTAGGCTTCGGGAATAGAAGAACAAATCTTATTAATATTTCGTATGATTTCGGCATAGCTTCCTTTTTGTCCAATCGGATGCCTAGTTTTATCATGAACATCTTGATATCCATCGAGTGTTATCTGAAAACTGTTCAATTTGATTTCTTTGAACTTTTCAATCATATCGTCGTCTATCAAATAACCGTTCGTTGTGATGGAATTACTAAAATGTATGTCTTTACTTTTTGTTAATTTCATAACATACAAAGAAAGGGGATATATAATCTCATCGAAACATAGTAGGGGCTCTCCTCCGAACCAATTAAGTTGAAAATTGAATATCGGAATACTATCAAGAATATAATCGATATATTTTTTTACCTTTTCGAATACTTGCAAGGTCATTTTCCCCTGAATATGTTTTTCATAACAATACCAGCATCTAAAATTACATTCCAGCGTTGGAAGTATAGTCAGCCTATATGAATTGTTATTATAAAATACGTCTTGATTTCTCTTGTGGAGTAGTTTTGAGAATTCGTTATCCTTTTCGGCGATAATGAATCCACACGCAACCAAATTATGATACAAGTCCCTATTGTTCTGCTCAATTCTATTTATATCTTGCGACATAAACAGCTCGTAGTCTTCCGTTAGAAAAACTATTTTTTTCCCGGACATCAAATTGATACCAATATGGAAATCACCCCATTCGGCAAATATATTGTAATTACTAAATTTCATAACATTTACAATCTTAAATTGGAAGGAATATCATGGACGATATTCCTTCCAAAGTTAAACTATATTGTAATTGAAGTATTAGTAGCTACCGCCGCATGGACCATTTGTACAATCACACTTGTTAGCTTTATTAGTATTATCTCCCAAGCCTGAGCAATAACAGTTTCGTCTATCATTGAGATTAGCCCTTAACAAAGAAACATCTCCGAAATCTTCAACGACTCCTCCTTTAATTTTTGCGAGTTGTTCGTTGCTCAGCAACGAAAGCTTTTTCAACCTTTTCATGGCTTTTAATTTTAATATTATTTCTGCAATATTGCATTCGCACAAAACATCTATCTTTTTTTACTATTGGCAATTTAATAAAAATGAATACTAAATTTTTTGCCTAATGTACCGTAGTTTGATACAGTGCGATATTAACTTTGGTCAGACAAAAGCAGAAGAGATGAAACTAATCGACTTTATCAGCAAATTCCCCGATGAGGAAAGCTGCAAGACCAAATTAAGAGAGTACAGGGAGAGACATGGGGTTGTCTGTCCCCGATGCGGAAGCATTCAGCACTACTGGAAGCGGGACAAGGAATGCTTCGAGTGCAAGAGCTGCCATTACCGCCAGAGCCTGAAGGCCAATACGGTGATGCACGGGAGCCAGCTTCCGGTCAGGTACTGGTTCATAGCCATGCACCTGCTGACAAGCACGAAGAAGAGCATATCGGCGTCAGAGCTCCAGCGTCAGCTCGGCCATAAGAACTACACCCCGATATGGGCGATGCTCCACAAGCTCAGGGCGGCTATGGGCACGCGGGACTCCAGATATGAAGTAAGCGGCATGGTCGAGGTTGACGAGGGCTTCTTCAGCACGGGAGTGCCGGAAGGAGACAAGGACAAGCAAGCCTCTGAAGCGCGGCAAGGGCAGCCAGAAGAAGACCAAGGTACTCGTCATGGCCCAGACCGGGGCTGGCATGCCGACAAAGAAATCCGACAAACCTACATCCGTCAAATACATCAAGATGATTGTCATTGACAACCTGAAGTCTGAAACGGTTGACGGCAAGGTCAGGCTCAATGTCGACCCTGCCTCCACTCTCATTTCCGATGACTCGAAGTCATATACCAACTTCTGCAAACTTGTGAAAGAACATATACATCAGGTCATCAGCCCCAAAGAGGTCGGAAAGGTGTTGCCATGGGTTCACATCGCCATCTCAAATGCAAAGAGGCTCCTCCTGGACATATACCATGACATCCGTCCGGAATATCTGCAGAACTATCTGAATGAGTTCTGCTGGAAGTTCAACAGGCGCTTCTTCGGTGATGCCCTCTTTGACAGGCTTATGCTGGCTGCTGTGGCATACAAAAATCAATTTAGGTATAACATTTAGTAATCATTAATAAAAATATCAGAACAAAAAATATTTTTAATACCTTTTCTACAATATTGCATTGTTTTACATTTGGCGATACAGCATTTTTCTACTTATTAAAAAGCTGCTTTTCGTGTCACTCCCTTTCTTCTTGTTTTTGGACCGACTGTATCTTCTGGATTCGTTTGACACGAACATCCTTTGCCGATCTGAAGTTATACTGAATGCTGAAAATCAAAGCGGTCTGGTCGGTCAGGAATCTGCTTCGCGATTGATAGATCTCCTTATCGATTCGATTGGATCGCAATTTGGATACGATCTGATTGGCGCTTAGCTTCAGAAGAAACTTTTTCTTCAGGATATATTGATAAACTTTCGCGCCGATACTGTAAACGGGGAATACCGTCTTATCGTCGATTTTCTCCGCGGTCTCTCCGTAAAAACTGATTTCGCCCCCGGATGTGTTACCGAACGTGAAATAGTTGGTGATATCCGCAAAATAGGCGGTGCTTCGGTATGCTTTTTTGACTCCGGATTCTTCATACCGGGTCTTACGGTTTCTGAGCATCAGATCGGCAGATAGATTCCACCACTTGGTTATGTCGAATTCGCGGGTAAAGCCTGCTATATGACCGGTAATCGAGGAGGAATTCATCGGCATCGAATATTTGACCAACGGATTTTCATCATCGATAAATGTCACATAATGGATCATGTTGGGAATATATTCGTAGTTATAGTAGATATCCCATTTTTTGATCGTTGCGGAAAACTGTACGGCATTGTAAAACGCCGGGGTCAGGTCGGGATTTCCCCGCGTATACGAGTATTCCGACAGGAACCTGACGGTCGAAGAGATCTCATTGAAAGGCATATATTGTATGCCTCGCGTATAGGAAAGGCTGGCCAGCATCGTATCGTCATCGTCCAATGCATAGCTAAGACTGACCGTCGGAAAAAAATGCATATAGCGACGCTCTGTATTTTCATGTCCGATCCGGGAGGTATAATCAATTCTGTCCCATTGGGCACGCAGCCCCAAAGAGTAAGAAAACCGATGAATGGAAGACGAAAAGCTGGTATAAACGGCATATCCGTCACCTTGCAGGCCGAAACGATCGCTCAGCTTGGCATCGTTCACCCAGACTTCATCGTGCAACGAATCGTATTGAGCGATTCGGTTGGTCCGATTCAGATAATAACGGCCGCCGAAAAGCAATTGATGTTTTTTCCGGATAGGGACACTGATATCGATCCGGTTATCGAACATATGAATGCGATCTTGCAGATGATCCTTATTCCGAACGGAATACGGCAATTCTCCCTCGTAATCGTAACGATATGTACGATAAGCGTCGTTTGTGCCCAGAGTGTTTAAATAATCCGACTTGATATTGAGAGAAGCGCCGTCGTCATTGATCTTCCAAAGGTAATTCAAGGTGATCTGATACAAATTATTCCGTCCGCGGGGAGTGCTCGTTGCGGACGAGCTGCCCGACGGCGCGCTTTTATTATACGTCGATATGTACGAAAGCGACGATTCTTCGGAATCAGAGCGATCCAGACTCAAATTGAAATTAGCTCCCAGATTATGTCGAGGATTGATTTCGTATACGATTCCCAAATTGTCGCTTAGTCCGTGACTATGACCGCGACCTCGCGTTCGCATGTCGATCCGGGAGAAGGATTCCGGGTAATAGGAATCGATCGCATAGTCCGACAGCGTCTTAAAATAATCATAATCGACATAATTGTACACATTCCATTTATCGTATTTGTAATTCACAACCGAATTGACACTCTCTCCGCCGATACCGTACCGAGGTCGAACTCTCAGATCGTTCGCAATCGTGCCATATCCGCCTCTGTCGTCCGGGTTATCCAACGTAATCAAAATAACTCCTCCTCTCGATCGGGCGTCATGGGCGCTCCCGGAAACAAAAACGACCTCCACATTCTTGACTAAAGCGGCAGGAATAGCATCCAATTCTTTCTCACTGGACAATTTGCGTCCGTTCACGTAAACTGTCGTCCCGCTTATGCCGTTGATCGAAAGCCCGTTACGGGACGAAACGCCAGGTAACCGACCTAACGCATCCTTGATATTGACACCTCGGGCAATCGGATTATTTTTCATCGAGACTTTATAACGATCCGCTTGTCGACGAATCCACCGTGGCCCGACGACCAGATCGTCCAGCACATAGTCACGAGAAGACAAATAAAGCGTATCTGCCGACGATATGCCATGCCGAACCGTCCACGGGAGAAGACGATCACTATATTGAATATGCGAAATATGCAACGTATATTCACCCTCGGCAATACCTTTCAATACGAAAGTCCCGTCTTTGCCGGAAACCGCATTCGCAACTAATATCGAATCGTGCTTATACACCATGATATTGGCTGAGGATATTTCTTCTTTCTTTATAGAATCGACAATAATCCCTCTAATTATGGATTTATTTTGAGCTTGGACAGGATGCATAATCGCCAGAAGCAGAAAACAAACAAAACTTTTCACTATGATAGCATCACCACGTTTCATGAGAGACAAGTTTTTTCAACATATCCAATAAGATCCACTTCATAATTATTTTGTATGAAGTTAATAAATTTCATATCAAAACCTAAAAATACAAATACAAAGAGTGTTTTAGTTTTATTGTTGGGGCGGCATTCATATTTGTACCGTGTTTTTTACAATACTCACTCTTATTCATCGCTAACTCTATATTTACAAAATCATCTATATATGAGAGACAAATTTATATATTAGCGTCTGTCTGCTATAATAATTTTGATGATCTTGCAGAAAAAGGAACACCATAAAGTATGGTATAAATATCCTCACAGCCGAAAGAAATACCATCAATCAACTTTTTATATTATAAAAATCACACACCAACAAACAAAAAAATAGATAAACAAGTCAAATTGCAGCCAAAATGAAAAAAAATAAATATATTTAAATGTTTAACTATAGGTTGTCTGTATCTATCGGGAGATAGCTAAAAATGATTGAAGTTATAGACAAACGATCAAGAATTCGCAAAAATGCAAAATTTTAAAATATGCTATTAATGCGATCTGATTTTAGTCGATATGAAGTAGACATAGAGACACTTAAGAATTGGTGTGCATATGAAAAACCTTTATGTATTTAATGTCAATACACGTGGAGCTATGTATGGCATTGGCACCTATATCGAGCAACTGGCCAAATGCTCGATTAAAAAAGATATGAACGTGTCCATTGTCGAAATAAATGCCTCTTGTGAAGAATTTAAGGTTGAAACAAAAAATGGTATCCGTTATATATACATTCCTTGGCCATCAGTCTATCCGTCGGGATTAGGTTTTGCGCGACTACTGACAATTATTCAGAACTACATCCCGTTTTTTCTGAAAGAATTCGTCAAACAGGGAGACGAAAACATTTTTCATTTGAACCGAATGGAATTTCTTCCATTGGCAAAGAATCTAAAAGCGTATTTTGATGGCAAAATAGTGCTGACGATGCACTATACCAATTGGAGTATGTTACTTTTAGGTGACAAGACAAAACTTCGGAGAATATTGAAAAAACATCCCGATTCCCTTGTGGCATCGGAAAGGCAAATATACGACGAGGTTATTGAAGGTCGAGAGTTAATAAACGATTATTGCGATAAAATCATTGCTATTTCCCAACATTCGTACAATGACATAATTTCTGTCTATGAAGCAAATCCGGAAAAAGTTGTACTAATAAATAACGCACTGCAGGATCATTATCGCCCTGCATCAGAGGAGAAAAAAACTTCAATTCGCCAAGAATTTCATATTGGGGCAAATGAAATGGTTTTGATTTACGCAGGACGCGTCGATGAAGTCAAAGGCATATTTGTATTAGTCGCAGCTTTTATTGAAATATTGAAAACGCATCCTCATTGCAGATTGATTATCGCCGGAAGCGGGCAACTTGACGCCGTCATGGAACAGGCTAAATATGTGGCTTCAAAAATTACATTTACGGGATTCGTTCCTAAGAAGACACTATATCGACTATACTCTGTTGCGGATATAGGAATAGTTCCTTCCATTCATGAAGAATTCGGTTATGTTGCTCTTGAGATGATGATGCACAATATACCAGTAGTCGCCTCGGATACTACGGGTCTTGCCGAAATTATTGAAAACAATGTAACAGGGTTAAAAACCACACTAAAGCGGGGAAAGGGACAATTAAAAGCTTCTGCCGTTGATCTGGCTGCGACGATCAATCGGTTAATAGAAAACGAATCCATGCGAAAGCAATACGGGAATAACGGGCGAAAACGATTTAAAGATCGATACGGTTATTGCCTTTTCGAAAAACGCATGGTGGAACTTTATAATAATATCATTAAAAATCAACAATAATTGAAGCTACTTGGATTGTTTCAATTTCATTCTATTTACCACAAAGCGATCCTTTCATTTTGTATTCTAATGCAAAATATTTAATTTTAGACGCATCAAAACACAAAAAGATCAACAAAAACTCGTTTTAGAATTAATGAAATTTCCCCATTATTTGCAGTTGGATGCAATGGATTGCGGTCCTACGTGCCTCCGGATGATTGCCAAGTTCTATGGCAAAAGTTATTCATTGAGGTCGTTACGTGCCAAGTGTCACATTACCCGTGCCGGAGTATCCATGCTGGGAATAAGCGATGCGGCGGAATCGTTGGGTTTCAGAACGAAAGGCGTTAAGATTACATGGAAACAATTGCGCGATGAAGTTCCTTTACCTTGTGTAGTCCATTGGAATCAGCAGCATTTCGTTGTTGTGTATGATATTAGAAAGAAAAAATGGGGGAACAACGAAGAGTTAATTTATGTATCCGATCCTGCGCAAAGTAATCTTGTTTATCGCCGAGAAGAATTTCTAAAATGCTGGTATTCCACCGAGTCGAAAGAGGGTTCCCAGAAACAGGGAACGGCTTTGTTATTTGAACCGACTCCCAAATTTTATAATAACGAGGAGGAGAAAGAACCGGGACTCCGATTAAAGTATTTGCTTGGTTATTTACGACCTTACAGGCGTTTTATTTTTCAGCTGTTTTTAGCCATGCTGACAGGCAGTGTCATCAGCCTGATTTTCCCTTTTATCACGCAATCCGTCGTCGATTTCGGTATCAATAATAGCAACCTGAATTTCATTATCGCGGCTTTGATCGCTCAGGTCGTACTGACTTTCGGCCAAACAGCAAACAGTCTAATTCAAAGCTGGTTGTCTCTGCACGTTACGACTCGTATAAGCATTGCATTCATTTCCGATTTTTTAAGCAAACTCATGCGATTGCCTATCTCGTTCTTCGATGTGAAGATGTTGGGAGATATCATGCAACGTATAGGGGACAATAGCCGTATTCAATCTTTTTTAACCGGAACCTTGATCAGCATGGTCTTCTCTGCTTTCACCTTCGTCATATATTCCATTATCATGGCGAGCTATCATGCCGGCATATTGGCTATATTTCTTGCCGGCAGCCTGTTGTATGCATGCTGGGTTTTGGTCTTTTTGAAACAGCGCAGGAAACTGGACTACAAACGTTTCCAGCAGGCGGCGGACAATCAAAGCAGTATCGTGCAGATGATCAATGGAATGCAAGAGATCAAACTCAACAACTGCGAAAAGCAAAAGCGTTGGGAATGGGAACGGATTCAGGCTAAACTTTATAAGATATCCATTCAATCCATGACTTTAGGACAAACCCAGCAAGTCGGAGGATTATTCATCGACCAGACAAAAAATGTTTTCGTTTCGTTTTTGGCTGCCAAAGCGGTAGTTGACGGAAACATGACCTTAGGTATGATGATGGCCATGCAATACATATTGGGGCAGCTGAACGGTCCCATTTCTCAGTTTATCGGATTCATTCAGGAGGCGCAGGATGCAAAAATCAGTACGGAACGATTGAACGAGATCAACGACATGGATGACGAGGAACCTGCCGACGAGGATAAAATACAGGATATCCCAGCACACAAGGATATCGTATTGAAAGACGTGATGTTCCAGTACGAAGGTCCTCATTCAGAAAAAGTATTGGACGGTATCAATCTGACTATACAAGCAAATAAAGTGACTGCGATCGTAGGGATAAGCGGCAGCGGGAAAACGACTCTGTTAAAATTGATGTTAGGTTTTTACCAACCGGTCGAAGGCGAAATCACCTTGAACGGTATTCCGATCAAACGATACAGCGATTCGAAGTGGAGACGGAACTGCGGTGTCGTTATGCAGGAAGGCTATATTTTTTCCGATTCTCTGGAGTGTAATATCGGAGTCGTTGATGAAATCCCGGACATGGAAAAAGTTCAGAATGCAGTAAAAACAGCCAATATCGGAGATTATGTGGAAGGTCTTCCATTGAGGTATAACACTAAAATCGGAGCGGATGGACAAGGTTTAAGCACGGGCCAGAAACAACGTCTACTGATAGCCCGTGCAGTTTATAAAGACCCTGCATATATATTTTTCGACGAAGCGACCAATTCACTGGATGCTAACAATGAGAAAACGATTATGGATAATATGAAGCTCTTTTTTAAAAACAGAACCGTCGTCGTCGTCGCCCATCGTTTAAGTACGGTAAAAAATGCAGACACGATCGTTGTGTTGGAGAAAGGGAAAATCGTCGAGCAGGGTAATCATACGGAACTGATAGCCCATAAGGGCGCTTATTTTAATCTGGTAAAAGACCAGCTGGAATTAGGGAATTAACAACCGAGAGGACTGATTATGCCGAGACCTATATATAGCGACGAAGTGCAGGAAATCATGGGGCGTATTCCCGGATGGGTCGTCCGATGGGGTATTTCTGTGATTTTCAGTATATTTGTCATATTACTTGGCGTCGCTTATTTTTTTAAATATCCGGAAGTCGTCACATCTTCTATCGTACTGACCACGACGAATCCTCCGACCGAATTGATCGCTCGCTCTACCGGAAAGGTGGAGCATATATTGGTTGAGAACGGTCAGTCCGTTCTGCCGAATGAATTGATCGCGGTATTGTTCAGTACGGCCGATTACCGGTCCGTTCTGCAATTGGAAAAAGTCTTATCGGACTCTTTATTTTCTTTAAGTACAGAAAGAGAGTATTTTAAAAATGAAATAAATCAGTTGGGAGAATTACAGCCCTATTATACCGCGCTGGAAAAGACTTGTAAATCCTATAGCCATTATATACAAACAGATGCGATTCCCCAACAAAAAATTCAGATCGAGCAACAAATAAAAATGTTGTATGCGGGTTTACGAGCACAAGAAAAACAGCTGGAGATTCTTCAAAGAGATCTCCGGTTCGAACGAAACAATCAAAAACGGGATTCCGTATTATTTTATTCACACGCATTGACAGAGGCCGATTACGATGCGAGCCTTCAGAAACTGCTTCAAAAGGAATTATCTGTTACATCCCAACAAAATTCCATTATTTCAACAAAAACGAATATTCTGAGTCAGGAAAAACAATTGACGGATCTAACCATCCAATACGACAACGAGCAGAACGAATTCCAGTTACAGTTCGACGAACAACGTGCTCAGTTGTTGGCCGAAATCAAATTATGGAAAGATAAATACATCTTAAATGCTCCGATTGCAGGGAAAATTACGTTTACAAAATATTGGGCCGAAAATCAAAATATTACCACCGGAGATCGCTTGGCAACGATCGTACCTGAGGATTCTACGCAGATTATCGGAAGGATAACCATTCCGTCTTCTGGGCTCGGTAAGGTCGAAATCGGACAACAGGTCAATGTCAAGCTGAACGGGTTTCCGTATATGGAGTATGGCTTGCTGAAGGGACGTTTGATTTCCATATCTTCCGTTCCGGAAACAATCGATCAAGAAGAAATAGGTTATATAGGCGAAGTCGCATTTCCTCAGGGGATGGTATCCAGCTACAAAAATAAATTCCGTTTTATTCAGCAAATGGATGGAACGGCAGAAATTATCACGAAAGACACCCGTCTGATCGAACGCTTCGTTCAACCCGTAGAATCTTTATTTAAAAACCATTAATACGGTCTGTTTATGCGTCTGTCTGTCGCCATGTGCACATATAACGGAGAAAAATATATTCGGGAGCAACTGATGTCTATCCGAAACCAAACGTTACGGATAGACGAAATCGTTATTTGTGACGATTGCTCCGAGGATGACACCGTTGAAATAATCGAGAATTTGATTCGACAATACGATTTGCCGGTCCGGTTACACGTAAACACATGGAATCACGGTTATCGAAAAAATTTCGAACAGGCTATTTGCCGTTGTTCAGGCGATATTATCTTTTTATCGGATCAGGACGACATTTGGTTGCCAACGAAAGTCGAAACCATTATCGGCTATTTTAACAGCAATCCGGATAAGGAGTTCGTCTTTACCAATGCCGCACTTGTCAACGCCGCAGGAATACCGAGTTATAATCAAACGCTTTTCGATGTGTTGGGTTTGGACAAGGAAACTCTCGATTTGTTCGATCAAGGGTATGCGCTTGAAATGTTAAGTGTATATTGCCGTGTAACTGGGGCTACATGCGCCTTACGTGTTTCTTTGATACCCTATTGCATCCCTTTATCCAATATTGTCGCTCATGATGAAATGATTGCTATGGCATCCGCTTTTCGGAATAAAATAGGATACATCGCCCAATGTTTAATCAAATACCGGCAGCATGGAAAACAAACCATCGGTTTAAAAATGGCGATCAGACATCCCGGAGAGAAATGGGAGCACACCTCAAACATTATGATGTGGCATGACGCCCTGATAGAAAAAAATGACGAAAATACCCGTAAACGCCTGCGTTTTATTTACCGGCGTTTTTGGACCTTGCGCTCTCCATGGGCATTGCTTAGAATTGTCCGAATGTATGTTTCCGGACATTATAAAAAATATTATACGGATACGTCAGCCGTATTCTGGTGGGATGTCAGAACCGTATTTTTACGGATGTGGAACAAACTCCGATCGTTGAAAACATTGTCAATCATCTCAAAAAGAATGATATGAATTCGTCAGCATTAAAAATAATCAGCCAACATACGTATACGCCGTTAAAACGGATAGGACGTCATGCATATGAGTTTTTTCTGACGGACATATGCTATTTGCCTTTACAGCTTAAAAAGAAACAATGGTCCGCAGATCGGTGCGTATTAGCTTTCGATTATAAATGTTCTTCTTTTATCTCTCATATCGGGATTTATACCAAATCGAAAGAATTAATAATAGTCCGCAATATCGATGTAACTCAGAAATGGCGTTCTTTTTCAATCGATTTATCTGATTACAGAGATTTGTTGATGCAATATATATTAACTTCTCATGTCGTTCTACAATTGATCGTAGCTCCGGTCATAGCTTCGGAGGCCGTTTTGTTTCAAATCAAGAATATCCGGTTGCGTTCCAGAACGTCCGATGAACAGGAAAAAGCCGCTATAAAGGAAGATTACAAAAAACGTTTATCGCAGCAGAACATTATCTGCAAAGAAAGCTATTTATACGATTCTGTTTTTCCTAATGAGATCGACCGGATAGAAACGGATGAAAAAGAGATCAGGGTACAGGGGCAGATCGTTTCAAATCCATCTTTGACCGTTTGTTTATGCGAATTACCTATTTTCAAAGACTTGGCAGTGCATAATATGACAGAGATCACCGTGCTCTGTCCCGAAAATGGGCGCTTCGAAGTGTCGGTTCCTCGTATTACAAAATATGACGGAACATTTTACGATCGTATATATTCCCGTTGGTTTTTGGCTTATCGCAGCAACAACGAACTTTATCTATGTTCGTACGGTCGTTACACGACGAAGACTCGTACAGGACCCCATTTTCCGCCACTCATTCCCAAGACGAAAAAAGGGCTGGGCGATTTTAAATACAACCATTTATATACGGATTTGGAAGACCTCGGGATATCTTATATTTCATTTAATATCCGGATCAATAATTTTTTGCGCCTTACTTCCTCCCCTGACCATATTCCGTTCGAATATAATGGCAAAACATACTATGCAGATAAACGAAAAATCGAAAAATATGACAAAACGATCCGCTGCGCTGCCGAACACGGTATTGACGTATCGGCCGTTATTTTAATTTATCCGGAACTATGGAGCCGCGACCTTCAGGTAGGACGCCTGCTGGAATATCCGGAATACAAGCGTTGCGGAGCTTATACCATGCCGAATTTGACTAATATTGACTCTGTTAATTTGTATGCCGCTGCTTTGGATTTTTTAGCGGCCCGTTATAATCGTCCAGACGGTAAATACGGTCGAATTCATAGATGGATCGTACATAATGAAGTCAACTCCGGAAGCGTATGGACGAATGCCGGCAACAAGACACTTGTCGAATTTATGGATATCTACGTCAAGTCCATGCGGATGGTCTACTATACGGCACGGAAATACGATGCGGATGCTGAAGTCTTTATCTCGTTGGACCATTGTTGGAATGAAGAATATACCGAACCGCACTGTTATCCGGCCGCCGAAGTCATGGATACATTAATGGCTTACTGTAAAGCAGAAGGAGATTTTAAATGGGGAGTAGCGATTCACCCTTATCCGGAAAATTTGCTCGACCCCAAAGCATGGCTGGATAAAAAAGCCACTTATGCGACCGATACGCCTTATATCACGTTTAAAAATCTGGAAGTATTAGATGACTGGATCAAGCATACGGCCTCTACTTATGAAGGGAAAAAACGGACATTGTTATTGTCGGAACAGAATCCCAATTCAATGGACTATACAGATGAGGCATTACAGGAACAAGCCGCAGGATTGGCTTATGCATGGAAAAAAATGGAGGTTTGCGACGGAATCGATGCCTACCTCGCGCATAGTTGGATCGATGCTCATTTTGAAGGTGGGTTGAAAACCGGACTGAGAAAATATTCTGATGACCCCGAAGATCCGTTCGGCACAAAACCTTCATGGGTAGTCTTTCGCGATGCCGGGACAGAAAATGAACCGCAGACTTTCGAATTTGCCAAAAGAATAATTGGGATTTCGTCGTGGGAGGAGATCGTGCATTTTGTAAACAAAACATTAAAACGGACATCTGATGAATAACAAGCAACCGATATTTACCGAAGCAAATCAAAAAAATATTTGGCAGAAAATAAACGAGATCGCTCTCCTATTAATGATAAGATTTGATCGGGATTATGATCCGTTTTTGATGTACGGCGAAGCCGGCATTCAGTTGTTTTTATTTCATCGCTGTTTTGAACTGGACGACGAGGAGTGTTATGCAAAAGTCACTGATAAGTATTTTCAAAAAATCGACAATATCCATAAAAAAATTCTGTATATAAACGATCCTCAGGAATGCAATGCCTGTTTAGCCGACGGGCTAGGCGGTATAGGATGGATGCTCGATTATATGATTCGGTATCCCATGATTGAAGCGGATCTTTTCGATGTAATGGGAAGTGTAGATCCGAAAATTTTCCGTCGAATGATTTACGATATACAGGAAGATCGTTACGATCTGCTGCAAGGTGCTGCTGGTATCGCACTGTATTGCATGAACCGCAATGAAAGATTCCCCCGTGAATACTTAAATAGATTCATTGCGGAACTGTATAAAAGAATGACGCTCGGTAAATTGAATAACATTCAGGATTATAGCATCCCATCCGGCTTGTCGGGACTTTATTTGCTGGTTCGGAAAATACGGCTGAAATATCCGGATATGGATTATATAGCAGAGCTTGCGGATAATCTCGAAAATCAGTTGAAATGTCAGGCTATCTCACTGAAAAACACGTTGAATACACTTCCCGGTTGGAGCCAGTCGGAAGCCGGCGTACTATGGAGCCTTTTACACATTCCTGAAACAAGGGATAAGGCTCTGGAACAATGGGCACAATACGGGAAATTGCATCTTGAGCACGATCATGAATATCTGGAAGCCGGATTGTACGGAGGCAATTTCAGTCTCGGTCATCTGTTTAATCGAATATATCGGTTGTCTGGAAGTTCGGAATTTCGGGAGTTATCGTCCGATTTTTTGCATCGGGGATTAAGTCATGCGAATTATACGGATAAAAAGACGGGTTATAGGTTATGGTACACGGGAATCAATGGCGTGTATGGAGTGCATTATGGATTGCTGGGCGGTCTGGCCGGAATCGGCTTGACGCTTCTGTCGGCGGTTTCTGAAAAAGAATCCGCTTGGGATGAATCGTTATTATTGACATAGACTATGTTCATCATAAGAAAAATAATTGTTTGCATCGGACTTTTTTTCCTGTGTATAAAATGTTTTGCACAGGAAAAATGGTCGCTTCAGCAATGTATCGATTATGCTTTGCAAAATAACGTGTCTATCAAAAAGGCCGAATTCAACAGCCAACTATCCGAATTGGACCTTAATACGGCTAAAAACAGCCGTTTGCCATCCGTTTCCGGAAGTTTAGGGCATACGAACTATTTCGGACGGGGACCTTCCCGTGACGGGACATATCAAGATAATAACCAAATGTCTACGAGCGGGAGCATTTCAGGGAGCATGACAATTTTCAACGGAATGCGTATAAAACACCAGATCAAAAGTCTGGCAGCCGGTTTCGAGGCGACATTGGAAGATCTTCAGAAAGCAAAGAACGATGTAATATTGAATATTACGGCTTATTACCTGCAAGTTCTCCAATACAAGGAGTTGGTTCGAATAGCTGCTTCCCAGGTCGAACTGAGCCGCTTGCAGGTGAACAGAAGTCAGCTATTCGTAGATAACGGGAAAATGCTGGAGTCGGAATTGTTGGAAAGCAAGGCTTCATGGGCGCAGGATAAATTGAACCTGACTCAAAACAATAACAACTTATCGACAGCTCTTCTGGAGTTAAGTCAAGCATTAAACAGAAAATCTTCGGCGGGTTTCGATGTTGCAGAACCATCCGGCGATGAACTGTTAAAAACCGCACTGCATAGTTTACGGTCATACGATACGACTTTGCTGTTCTCACGAATAGACGATCGTCCTGAAATTCGCTCCGCATCGTTAAACCTTCAAAGCAGTTGGCATAACCTTCGTATTGCCCAAGCGGCCAGGTATCCATCGGTATCTTTATCCGGAGGTTATAGTAACAGTTATTACTATTCGTTTGTTACAGGGTATAATAACGCAGCATTCCGGCAACAACTTAAAAATAACGGAAGTGAGTATGTGGGTATAAATCTTTCCGTACCGATATTTAACGGACTGGCAACACGGAATCAGATTCGGGCCTCTCGTATCAATATCAAGCTTCAGGAGGCGGTCTTGGATGAAACTAAAATGGCGTTGCGTAAAGAGATCGAAACCGCCTTACAGAATGCAGAAAATGCCTATCAAAAATATTTGTCCGCACAAGAGTCCTACAAAGCCGCTTCGGAATCGTTCCGATATGAAAATGAAAAAATGAAAGTCGGACGGTCTACCGTTCTGGATTATAATAATGCCAAAACCAAGATGGAAAAATCCGAATCCGATATGATACAGGCAAAATATGAAGTTATATTCAATTGTAAGATTTTAGATTTTTACGCACAAGAAAGATTTGCAAACAATTAATTGATAAAGCTTTGGTAACACGCTTAGATATAATCAATTATCTGATAAAAGCCCGTCGTTATACTTCCTATCTTGAAATCGGAATGGATAACCCGGCTGTCCATTTTCAGAAGGTTCGATGCGCGGAAAAAGAATCGGTCGATCCGTATGATTTGGACAGTAGGTATTGTACAGACTGGACACAGGAAAAGTTAAAAGAGTATCTTCCTTTTCTGACCTACCGGATGACTTCGGATCAGTTTTTTTCGGCCTATCCTCAGAAAAAATACGATGCGATATTTATCGATGGGTTGCATCTCGAAAATCAGGTAGACCGGGATATATCCAATGCTTTGGAACATTTGAATCCGGGTGGAGCGGTCATTGTACACGATTGTCTCCCGACAACTCCGCAATCCCAATCGGAAGAGAATCCGACGGGGGACTGGGTCGGAACGGTTTGGCGTTCCGTTGTAAAATATACATTATATACGCCTTGCAACGTCAAGGTAATCGATACGGATTGGGGGGTAGGAATTATTGAATATACGGACGACACGGATTTTGTCGTACCGGAACGACTTGATATGGACTATGCTCATTTTTTATTGTACAGAAATGAGCTCATGCACATTTACGAGTGGACGCAAATACCCGATATTATTTGTGTATCCGACAAATCGGTGCATTTTTATCCGGAACGGTTGCAAAAAATTACGGATATTCTGCTTCACAACATGGATATTCTGCCCAATCAGGGATTGGCTAACGGCAAAATGGGTGCGGTTCTTTATTTGTATCGGTTAAACAAATTCGTCAACGATCAATATTTGGGTGATGTTGCCGATAAGTTACTCGATACCGTAACGGAGAATATTCAAAAAGAAAATATTTTAGGGAGTTTTACACAAGGACTGAGCGGGACCGGATGGGCGATCAATCGCCTGATTCAGGATGGTTGCATTCAATGTACGGACAAAAGTATTCTGGAAGATCTGGATACTGTCGCCATTCGTATTCTCTCAACTCAAAGTTACAATTTCGATATAATTGTCGGTTATTTGCTTTACGGGACGGAGCGTATCAATCCATCCGTAAAACATATACGCGGGAAAACGCGAACGGCTTTAATCGAGGCTATACTGCTGCAATTGAAATATCTCTTATCGTTCGGCAAGAAATACTGTTTTCCAGTCCTACTGAATGATCCGAAAGATTTCGATATTACTTGGTATTTTCCGTGGTTATTATGGAGCCTGATCCGATTGAAGCACTTAGATGCCACTCGCAGTCAATCCGAAAAGTTGATCTCGATGCTTTTGCCGCAAGTCGAATTCTTACAGCAAAATAAGGGAATGCATTTCTGCAATCGTTTCTTCCTGTATTTGGTGTTGCTTAACGGAGGGTATCATGTATCGTTTGACATGCCGCCGCGAATGTGGGAAGCGCCCGATAACCCTTTTATGAAAAACGGAGTTGCGGGTCTCCTATTTATACTAAAACAGCTAACCTCCTCCTGCGACTTTTTGGAACTGAAACAAAAATTGTCTTTCAGGCTGGCCGAGTTCGAAAGTTCCGTAGATTCGACAGAGTACCGTCAGGGAGCTATCACTCCGGCCAATTGTTTCGGATTGCTGGAAGGAATTGCGGGAATCGGGATATGCAATGTTTATTAAACATATGAGCTCTCACAACGGGTTTTGGGCCTTACCGATCAGTTTCAAGGCTATTTCAGTCAGCCCGTTCTTAATGCCGATCGGCAATGACCGTAAGTTTTCAGGAACAGTAACGGATTCCGATAATGAGATAATATCCGAAATATTCGGCTTACGAGCAAAATCCGGTCGTTCGGCTTGGATATCGGCTAATCGTTTTATTAATTGTAAGTGTGGAGATAAAGAGTCCTTGTTTTCATAGGCTTTGGCATAAAGTTCTTCTATATATGATCGATTGAACGGTTTCGGCAGTCCTGCTCTGTCAAAAGATTCCAAACGTGTTATTACGTATAATAAGATTCCTTCGAGCCCCGTATCGAAACTCATATCTGAAATTCGGCGGACATCGCGTTCCATCACTTTCTTATCGATATCCTCGAGAACCTCGTCGGGCTCTCCTTCGCTCAATCCGTTTTGCAAGATATACTCCACTGCCCAACCTACGCCACACAATCCATTTGCAAAGTCAATCGGCGTATCTTGACGTAAGGATGTAAAAACGGATTCAAACAGCATGTCTGCGTAATCGAAAAAATAATCTTCTCCTATACATTTAGCATAATAAGAAAAAAACAAAACGCCACCCATGCGTCCATTCATCAGACCAATATCTGCAACAAATGGATAATTAATCATCAGATACTTAATGATCCGATCTAATGTTTCTTTATGGCTCATAAGTTTAAAAATTAAAAGTAATGGAAGTTTCTTTAAAAATCCACATAATATATCCCCCTATCATATACTGATTGCAAAAAATATAATTTATTTGTCACATCCTTGCTTTTTAAATAATAATTCTTAATTTCGCAATAGTTGCTTTGCAATATAAGCAAAAATAATTTTATTTAACCCTAAAAAACTATTGTTATGAAAAAATTAAAGAAGCTAGTCGTTTTAAACAAAGGTCAGAAAGATGACCTAAATTTAATGGACAAACAGGCCATGAATCTGATCAGAGGAGGAGTTGAGTGTAAGAAAAAATATACTGCAGACTCTTGTGGTTGTGGATATACAGGACCGTCCTATTAATGTTACAAATGAAAACAAGCGAGTCGTAATGATGCAATTGTACGGCTCGCTTGTTTGTTAATAAATGAATTTATTATGCGTTATTCAAAATACAACATCTTTAAAACGGACGGCAATTCGACATGGATATTTAATTGCTTGACAAGCTCTTTCGTAATGATCGAAAACAAGGTATTAAATGAATTAGCACATGATACCGAATTGCAGAAGGGTCTTATTAACGAGGGGATATTAACGAATGAGGATAACGAAATATACAGGTATAAATATTTGTACTATCACTCGGCTTTTCAAAATCAATCTATCTATTTAACCATTGCTCCTACAATGAAATGCAATTTTGCATGTCATTATTGCTTTGAGGAAGGCAACAAGAATCTGTCCATTATGGATGAAGACGTTGAAAATGCTATAGTGGAATATCTGCATATTAATCGTGATAAAAAAATTGCAATCAATTGGTTTGGCGGAGAGCCGTTAATGGGTTTTGCAAGAATCGTTTCGATATCCCATAAATTAAAAAACTTAAATATCAAATTCCGGTCTTCTATTGTAACCAATGGGAGCTTATTGGATGAAGACAAAATAAATCAACTTCATGTTTTGAATTTAAATCACCTACAAATTTCTTTAGACGGACTTGCACATACACATGACAAACGTAGATATTTCAAAACGGGAAAACCTTCTTTCGATCTGATTATCTCAAATATTGAAAATTTCTTGCGATTAACCGATATTCATTTATATATCCAGGTGACTGTCGACAAAACAAATAGTAACGCGTATGAAGATATAGTGAAATTCTTCAATGAAAAATTCCCTACATACATGAACGAAAAGCGTATAGAGATTGGGTTTAATGCCGTGCAGAATCGTACTGATTTTGAACGAAAATCAGACTGTTTCAACCAAGAAGAAGTGTTTTTAAAAAATAAAATTCGTTTGTCACAGACTAAACGCAAAAACTTAAGTTCAATTTTACCCGGTATCGTCCCAAGTTGTATGTATCGTAATCCGACATCGTTTGCCATCGATCCTTCTGGAGATATGTTCAAATGTTTGGAACACTTGGGAAACTCGGAATATAAAGTTGGCAACATAAAAGAAAAAAGCGTATCTTTATCGAAAATGGCTCAAGCGACATTCGGTTTGGATCCGTTCGAGGACGAAGAATGTTTGGCATGTAATGTTTTCCCCATATGCGGTGGCGGTTGTCCATTAGACAGACAAAAGAAGAAAATGGGGAAAAGCATAAATTATTGTTCCATTTATAAAACGAGACTGGCCGATATGTTACCCGCCCTTTATGAATGCTATGAACAATAAAAATCCCAACTCTTATGAAACGTTTTCTGCTGTTAGTAGGATATTTGTGTTTTTCCTCCGCATTTGCACCGGCACAGAACTCAACGACGATCAGAGGTTCCGTAAAACTGGCCACGGGGGATTCGGTCGAATACTACCATGTGGTCGTATCGACGCTGAATCGGTCCGACACGGTAGTGCTCGCCGGCGAAATGTTTTTCGAAGATCGTTTCGAGATGAAAGTGCCGGCGCATAATCCTCTGTTCGTAAGCGTGTCGCTGTTAGGTTACCGATCGTCCTCCATCCGTCTCGATTCGACCGCATCGGAAAGCATCGCTCAGGGTCTGGAGTTCGTTCTGAAGCCCGACGCCTTCCATCTCCAAACTGTTACCATAACGGCAAAAAGACCCGCCGTTAAGCTTGAACATGGCAAAATTCTGGTCGATGTTCAAAATTCGACATTGCGCGACGCAGGGAATGTCATGGACATGTTCCGAAGAACTCCGGGAATGATCGCTACCGGCAGGGAGGATTTCAGCGTGATCGGTCGGGGCAAGCCGCTGGTGATCGTCAACGACCGAGAGATCAAAAACTGGGAGGAGCTCGAGGCGATCCGTTCCATCGACATACGCAGCATCGAAGTGGATCGCAACCCTTCGCCCGCCTATACCGCCAAAGCGGTCGTGCGGATTAAAACGACGAAACGCCTGAAGGACGAATTGTCCGTCCAGCTCTCGAACGCACTGAATATGACGCGTAAAATATCCGATAATCCTTCGGTTCGCTTAAGTTTTCGGAAAAAGAGCGTCACCTCCGTGTTGAGTTATAACTATAACCGCATCAACAGCAAAATTTTCGAGAGCTCGGAAAAAAATATCATCGATTCGACCGGTGTTTTCAGCAATACCAAACGATATGATTTTCTGACTCATGCCAACAGACACCGTTTACTGACAGGCGTCGACGTGACGATCAGTCCCAAAAGCAGTCTCGGATTTCAATATTTTTATAGCGGGACCCGATCCGAGCATACCTCTCAGGGAACAGGAAAGATTATCGGTCGCAACGAGGAGATATTCAAAGACATCTATGAAAACTCTCTTCCCGACCGGTCTTTACACAGCGGAACGATCAATTACGTTTACGAAAGGAAACCGGACAGCCGCCTGATGTTCATTGCCGATTATTCAACCGCGGCCAATACGGAACAGAGCCATATCAAAGAGACGAATCTGACGTCCCATTCGATTCTTAATACGGAGATTCGGAACAAAAGCAAATATCGGATTTATACCGGACATCTGAAGTACAGCTTTTTGCTTCCGTCCCGAATAAAATCCGATGCAGGCGCTCAATTTTCATTCGTCGACAACAATTTTCACTCCTCTACCCGGACGACTTATCTCTCCGACCTGTCGGAACGTACTCGGATCGGCGATCTGACCGCTGCGGGTTACTTGAATCTGAACAGAGCATGGAAGTTCGGAGAATTGGAGGCGGGAATACGATACGAATATGCACGAACTCGGATCGACCAAAATTCGGCCGAAGCGAACGAAGCTGAAGAAGTCGACCGATCTTTCTCGGATTTTCTCCCGAATGCGAATATTTTCATCCATGCGTCCGAGAAACTGAAGGTCCGTGCAAGCTATGCCCGCCGGGTGTCTCGGCCCGGGTTTCGCGAACTGGACCCGTGCATATCTTATGAAGATTCGCTAAGTTACGTGAGCGGAAACCCTTTCGTAAAACCCTCTTATGAGAACGAATGGGTCGTAGGGATCGACTTCAAGGATATGTTATCTTTCTCTATGAGGTACGTAAAGACCAAAGACGCACGGCTGCAAACTTACATAAACGATGAGGATAACTCGAATATTTTGAAAATGGTACCGATCAACATTCCTCGATCGGAGTCGTTTTATTGCGAGGCTTTTTTCAATTACGCCGCACGGAAATGGAGCTTCAATTGCATGGCCGGATTGGGAGTGCCGAGAGTCAACGTCCCTTTTTTGAACGGCCGTAAATTGGTAAACCACGCGTCATGGGAGTGTGCGGCCAATGTCAACCTGACGCTGAGCAAACATTTTGAGCTATACACAAACTTTTCCTATTCCAGTCCGAGTTATTCGCTCACCACTTACCAATTCGCCTACAACAACCTCACAGTGGGAATGATGGGCTACTTTTGCCAAAGGAAACTGACCGTCAATATCGAAGGGACGGATCTGTTGGACGGGAGCAATTGGAATAACTGGGAGGATCGGTACCTGAACGTCGTGACGCGTAACAGAGGCAATTTTGACATGCGGGGAGTCAAGGTAGCCGTTTCGTATCTTTTCAACGGAACTGTCAAGGCGTTGAAATCCCGTCGAGGCAATACGGAAATCCTGCAGCGGGCGGATTAACGGGTCCAAGCGTCATTTTTTCGGAACCAAAGCAAAAACGAAAGATACTGTAAGCAGTACAAACGGGGCATATCACACTTTTCCATGCTGAAGACTCGATCGGATTAATGCATAAGGACGAATGTTATATCTTATATTCTTAAATTATATATTTTAAGGCACTTGCTTTCGAGTTTCCGATATTTTCGGTTTCCCCCCCTCATGAAATTCCTTCCGACATAGAGACTTCAGAATAGGAATCTCCTAATCGGATACGTAGCTTATGACCGCAAGTCGTAACTAACAGATATAGAAATCCTATGCGCGAACAAGTTGGTACATTCAAAATAATAATCATGATCGTTTAGATTTTTTTTGCAAATCGATGTGCAAAAGCACAAGTTATTTTCATGTAAAAACACTTTTATCCTACCCACACCTATTATTCACCAAATAATCGTTCAAATCTTTCCTGCCATCGTACAATATCGAATCGTCATGTACCCGCGTTCCGAATATCGCGCATAATTCGCTGATAAGCCTCCGGCCTGTCGCATCTCGGTCGAGGCAGCATACGATACGTTCGTATCCCTGCAATCTACCTTTTGCCCGTGGAAGCAGCGATGCGGAGTTCAGGATCAGAAAGTCTTCATTCGACGAATGCCATGACACATCGCCTTGTTTGCACAGAGTCAGATATGAAAGGTAATCAGTAAATCCTTCGAACAGCCGGCAGCTCCGGTTCGACTTCTGCGGTCTGATCCATGTCGTGTCCTTCGGAGGAATGGCTCCTTTGAAATAGCGGTTACGTATCTCATAGCCACCGCGGTCATTGGCAAATCCTACGGCGAAATAGAACTTGCCGCGTACGGTGTAGCGTACTTCTTTACAGAAGGTCTGCGCTGTCTTCAGATCGATCTTGCGTGATGTCAGGTAATCGAGTAATACGGGATGAGCAAGCGACTCGACTTGGACGTTTTTAAATTCCGATTCTGTGGATGAGGTGTTCTTTCTCGGTATATGATCGAACGGAACTGAAGTCGGTGTATTCGTGCCGATCAACTGCAAAAGACGGGAAATATCGTCCGTGTCGTATATTTCAGCCGCCAGAGAAAGAATGTTGCCACCTCTTCCTATTCCAAAATCGAACCATGTATTGAGGTGGGTATTGACTTTGAACGAGGCCCGCGTCTCTTTGCGAAGCGGGGAAAGATACCAAAGGTCAGCACCCCGCCGTTTTACAGGCTCGAATCCGAGACCGGAAAGATAGGCAGCCAGTGGAATCGATTTGGCAGTCCGTATGTTCATCTCGATACAGTTTGTAAAATGTCTTCGCACAGAATGCGCCGGGATACGGCCTCGCGTAACAAGGCCGGATCGATCCTTCCGGTAGCGGCCATTTCTGAGAGTTTGACACGGATTTCTCCGCTCTTGTCCGAAGCGATTTTAAAACGATGGTAGGCCCTGCTGCCGTAACCGTAGGGGATCGACGCGAAAGATCGTATTCCCTTGTCGTTGATCCGCGCGTAGGCGTCCATATGTCGGCGGAACAAAGCGTTGAATTGTTTGTCTGTCATAGTAGTCTCTATTTTTGAATGTGATATAAAAACGGAAACGGTTCCATACAGGACTGTTTTCGTAATCAAACGATTTTTTGTAATGTCTTATTTATCGTAGCAATGGCAGTAAGTACGCATAATACGATGACTTCTATATGTATTTACTGTTTCGATATATGTCAGTCGGTGATCCCGAAACATTTCAGGTGTTCGCGGATGGTTCGGGCCAACGAATAGATATCACGCTCTATGGTCATACCGAAAGGCAGCCGCAGATTCAGCAGTTCGGACAGCAAAACGTAGCCCCATTCCCATTCGTGAATGTGGATATAGCCGAACAACAGCCAATCCCCGTCTTCCTGTTTCTCGGCTTCGGTAATCAGCCAAGTGCCCGATCCGCAGGGGTTGAAATATTTGACTATTACTTTTGCGTCGAATCCCTGCCCGTCTTGAGATTTCAACGGATGAGACATAAAGCCTTCTTCTATTTTTTTAGTCGTCAGTTTCATCATAGTCGTTGCAGTATTTATCCTCCCGCACAGAGTTTTTAATATTAATATAACAAGTGGCAAAATGAGGTCGTGTCCGTTTTTATGCATCGGACTTGTCCGCTTTTTCACGAAAACGTACGACCGTTAATGTACGTGTACCGAAAAACGTATCGGAACGGAATGCGATCCGCTGGCGCAGCCAGAAAGGAGTCGAGGTACCGAAGCCCCAACTGAAATAGCTCGACAGCTCGTGATTCGGAGAATTCATATCGGTCCATGCCAGCTGCCGGAACAGTTCCCCGCTGTCTCGGCACAGAAGCATACAGTTCAAAATTTGCGTATAGGCCCACAGAGAGCCGGGACCGGTATCGTAAACCGGTCCTTCCATTCGTATAACCATATTGTCTTCATATTGCTTCCCATTTCAGAGAAACGGGATGATATTATTCAATAGTCGGAGAGACGATCTTCAAACCACCTAAGATCAAAGAAATCATGTATTCGAACATGTTCGAATACATGATTCAACAAATCGGATTCCGGATATTTGTAATGCGATCGATAATCCGACGAATTATGGAAGATGAATTTTCAAAAAAGACCGAGTTATTGTCTGCTCTTACCGGGATCAAGGAAAAATTAGATGCAGTTCACATCGATGTGCTGGCTGTGAAAAAACAGCACAACATGATTATGGGTGATCCTATTCTCGATTTTTATGAAACCTGCCAGATGCTTCATTTAAGCGAAAGGCAAGTGAGAAGACTGCGCGAAGAGAAAAAATTGATCGGTTTTACTTTCGGATCTAAACGAATGTATCGTTATTCGGAAGTCAAACGGTACATCGATAAAATGGAACGCAAGTCTCAAGAACAACTCTCGGAGCAATATGCTGAAAATACTCAAAACAAGTGATAAACATTAAAACATGGACAACAATGAAAACCGATGAAAACATAACGATTTCTCGAAATGTACTGATGAGATTGATCAAACGTAACCGTCAACTCATCTATATGAATTTTTTCCTTGTACACTTATGTGCGATACGCAACATCGATCTTGTGTTTGTGGCCGATGAAGTATGTTCCATACTGAAAATTACACCCGAACAACTGGAAGCAGCACGTAAAAAGCGATATATCCGTTGCGGTGTTTTCGATCATAAGTTTATTTATCATGCAGCAGACATGGTTTTGTTGGCAGAGTTACTCGGACGGAAAACGGTTCTTTCGAAAAGCCGATAACACGTCACGTAACAGACAGGGAGCGCGTATACTGTAAAGTATCAATAGATACGCTACAATTTTTCTTTTCGTAGACAAATCTTAATCTGTATCTTCGTGGCATGAAAGAAGATATACGAAAAATACGGATGCGCCAAAAATGGCTTGGGATATACACCGAAACGGGTTCTGTGACAAAAACAGCCCTTCGGTGCGGGATTGCCCGTTCCACGTTATACCGTTGGATAAATCGCGAGAAGGAACAAGGTAAGTCAAAATTGTCCGATAAGTCTAAACGCCCATCAAGACTCGCAAATATGAAGGTAACGCCTGGAATTGAAACCATTATTCTTAATCTGCGTGAGACGAGAAAATGGGGAGCGCAACGGATTGCCAACTATCTGCTTAGGAAGAGAATAAAGCTCTCAGCCATGACCGTGTGGCGTGTGTTGAAAAGGCATCAGGTTAAAGCTGTTGTGAAACGGCGTAAAAAGTCAGACTATATCAGATATAGTAAAGAAATTCATGGTGAAAGGATCCAGCTGGATGTAATGAAAGTACGAAATGGAGCATATCAGTTCACGGCCATAGATGATTGTACCCGTTTGAGGACCATTCGTGTATATCCCAATAAAAAAGCGGAAAGTACAATTCATTTTTTAGGAGAGATACTGAACACCTTTCCTTTTCCCGTTCAGCGGATACAGACTGATTGGGGAACAGAATTCTTCAATTATGATTTCCAATATGAACTGCATGACCATTTTATCAAGTTCAGACCTATCAAACCAAGGACTCCACATTTGAATGGCAAAGTTGAAAGGTCTCAGCAGACCGATAAGACAGAGTTTTGGAATCTTATAGATTTGTCGGATAAGACACTTGATTTGAATGCGATGGCTATGGAATGGCAGGAGTTCTACAATAAGAAACGACCACATTCCTCGCTGAACGGCAAGACTCCGATGCAAAAACTCAAGTCTGTTGAGCACCTTATTCCAATCCAGCCCGATGTGAGTGAAAAATTCTTGGAGTCAAACGAAGAAATCCTGCCACGTAATTACGAATATCTTAAATTCATAAAACATAGAAATAAGAAAGCTGTTGTTCAATAAGCTGTGGAGAATTACAAATATATCACTGACTGTTAACACTTTTAAGCTCATCGGTCGGGGAACGGCCAGCGCCAAGGGGCGGGACCACCCGTCCCGACGAGCGTAAAAATACGGCAAGCTAATGTAGCGAATCTGTTGTTATAGCACACGTATACACCTCCTGCCCATATGAAAGACTTGTTCCATACTTATGCTGCCTGAATTTCGGATACGGAGTTATCTTCCGTCCTTTGATCAAGTTCTTCCAGCTCGGGATATTCCTCGATATCGGGACTGGTTTCCTCCGAGCTGTCGTCCGGCTTCGGCAGGTAGGGTTCCTTTACGGGAATTGCAGGCTCCGGACAGATATCGTCGCCGGGTACATCCTCTACTTCCGGCTCCTCCGTCTGTGGAATCTCGCAGGGCGGCTCCTGTGGCATGTCATTCGGATCAAACGGAACGGCTTCCGATACCATGTGTGATTGAAGCGTCTCAGACGCGAACGTATGCAGGGTTTCAAGTTCCACTTCGTTTACGGGAAGTTCCGTGTCCTTGCATCCCAGTGTTTTCAGCCGTTGGGATATACCCGAAAGCCGACGGTCATAAACGTCCTTATGCCGTGAACGGATCTCCCGGTAGGCGTCCGGCTGATGAATATCTACGAAATCGCCGGACAATCGGCTGATTAGTCCTGGTACAGAGCAATGCTCCATTAGTTTGTCGCGTATGAATTCCCGCAGAAGCAATACCTGCTGTTCCGTGGTAAGTTTTCTGCATATTCGCACCTGTTGCTCTTCGGACATCGGCCAGTCTTGTTCATCCAGTCCGAACTGCGGGCATAGTCTTCGATCGAGTGTCCGGAGCAGTAAAAACCAGAAAATCCGCTGTTCTTCCTCCGTCAAAGCACCTTCCCGGTAGTCTGTCTTACGCAAAGCTATTTTCATATCAGCCGCCATATGGTCGAGATATAGCTGATAGTTATTGTCGTGCCGCTCTTTTAAGACATTTATTTTCTCTTCGCGTTCGATCTCCTCCTGTGTCTTGGCCCGGTCGATCGTTTCCGCGGACATCTCTTCCCCTTGCGATGAGAGTATTTCGCCCGTTTCCGGATCAATGCTTTCGCCGGCGAACGACACGATGTCGGGAACAGTCGTAAACGTATTTTCAGAAAATACCGCCGAATTATCCGGACAGGTTTGCTGAACCGAATGACTTTCATTCTGCTCTTCCTTTACCGGGATCGGTTCGTCGTAGCAGAATTCGATACTGCGGTCCCCGATCACAGCGTAACGTATCAATTCCCCCGCTTCGACCCGTCTTTGTATGTCGGCACACTCCTGTTCATACTCATCCAATGCGCTGCGAAAAGTATTCATGCTCTCCGTATAATCTACCTCTTCGATGAAATCCTCTCTACATGGTTCTTCCGGTTTTTCGGGATGAGCCTCGTAGTAGCCGGCATAGCCCAGCGCACGGACCAGGCAGGATTCGTTCCGAAGGGCTTGTAAAACTTCTCCCTGAGAACAATCCTCGAAATAACCGATCTGTATGCCGGGATATTCTGAAAGCAGCCTCTTTGCTTCGGTGACCAAATACTCTGTATTCTTGCGCTTCATACATGCCCGGTTTTGACAGACGTTACAGTCGCCGCAATCAGCGAAAAGCACCTGATTGGCCTTGTTACTCGCACAGGATGTACATTCAGTCTTATCGAAACGGTAAGAGTTTAGTTGAGAAAGGTACATACCGGCCAGACGGTTTCTGAGCTCTTTGGCCCGGAGATGCCGCCAGTGGCAGCTAAGACCTATTTTGAAGTACCCGTCGTAGACTTCCCGCTGAATTTCTTTCTCGTATCGGCACAACTCCAGTGCCTGCGAAATATTGATCTCCTCGCTATTCAGCAATTCTATTACTTCGGGGATCAGATCCAGCAAGCGGATGCGGCTCAAGACAAAATCGCGCGTTCGTCCGAAATGCAGGGCGAGTGTTCCAACGTCGTAACGGCGCGTATCAATCAGGTGTTTGAACGCCTGTCCTTGTTCAAACGGCGTAATGTCTTCCCGCTGCAAGTTCTCGGCAATGGCGAAGTCTTCTGCTTCGGCGTCGCTCATCGGGCATATCTTAGCCCGTATGGTATCCCATCCCGCCAGCCGGGCCGCGCGAAAACGTCTTTCGCCGCATATGAGCGAGTAGCCTTCCTGCCCGTCGCTGCGGGGACGGAGCGTAACAGCATGGATCAGGCCGATCCGGGTTATGTTGTCGGCCAGTTCCCGGAGACTCTGTTCTGAAAAATTCCGGCGGGGATTGAAATCGTTCGGAACGATCGAATCCAGCGCGATCTGCTGTTCGGGCAGATAGGCCGTAGTCTGAGCGAAAGGAGAATCCGTATTCTTTTTCGCATGGTTTTTACCGGTCGTACGGGTTTTCGTGTTCGTCTTGTTCCGTACAGTGTTCCGTCGTACAGAAACGGTTGCATTGGCTTTCATAAGCACTGTTTTTAAAAGGTTAATAAAAAATGAAAACAGGCTGCAAGCCTGCTTTCATTGAATTACTTATTGTGGTATGTTACGGTTCAGATATACGTCATTACTCGATCTGTTTCAGATACAACAATGATTAAATTTGAAATAAAATTCAAACTGTTTATTGTAATGAATGATAAAATAAGCGGTTGTCGGAACATCAAATCTTTACTCCTCGAATTTCGTTCGTTCCATTTCCTGTAATTTTTTTAATCCTAATTTCTCGATTTCCGGACGTCCTTGACGCATCCATGCATCGAGTTCTCGGGGGTCGAACCGAACCGAATGCCCGAATTTGACATGCGGTATTTTTTTCTGATGGACGAGTCCGTAGATATAAGACGGCTTAAAACGGGTAATAACCGCCGCTCCTTTTATATCGACCAACCGATTCGGAGGAATCGGCTGTAAGGACGATAGCTGTTCCGTCAGAACGGACAGTTTCTGTTCGATCTTGTCGAATCGCCGATCCAACCATACGATCAACTCTGTATTCATAAATATCTGTTTTAGCGGTTTCCGTGCTAAAATAATCGTATATGTCGTCCGTTCAAAGCGTTGGCCGGAGCAGGCCGCATAAGGCCGTCGAACAAATACCTACAAAGCGTTTTGCAACTTCTCTGCCGTGCTTTTTTTGCGGTTCTGAGAAAACGATGCCAGATAGTTCCGGGTCGTCTCGATGCTGTTATGTCCCAAACTTTCCGATATTTCTTCAACGGATACTCCGAGATTTTTTAACATAGTTGCATAGGAATGACGGGCAACATAGGTTGTCAGCTTGCTTTTTATTCCGAGTAATTGTGCCAATTTTTTCATGTAATAATTAATACTGCGTATAAAATTGCCTTTAAGTCTGTACTGTTCTTCTAAAGAGTATTGGTCTGATGTGAGACCGAAAACGTAATCGGAAGGGGAAGTCTCTTTGACTTTCCATCTATTCAGAATGGCAAGGGCATCGTCCAGCAGATAAATTTCTATCGGCAGGACATCCCGTCGAGTCCGCTCTGTTTTCTTGCGGTAAAATCTCAGGAAGCGACCGTCGATCGACTCGAATTTCAGGAAAAATATATCCACCATATTCATCCCGTTGCAATAAAAACTGAACATCCACATATCCCGGGCAAATTGGTATTCGGTCGGAAGAGAATTGGCGTTTTTAATTTTCCGAATATCTTCAATATCCAAAGCCTTTTTAATATTGCGACCGATCGGAATCTCATATTTACGGTATTTCTTAGGCCCGAATGGATAGTGTTCTTTTGATATGACTCCCTCCAGTATAGCTATATTGTATATAGCTCTCAGACTACGTAAATTGATACCTACCGTTGTTAACGATTTACCTTGAGAAACCATATTGGCCTCGTATCGTTCCAAGAATTTGGGTGTAATTTCAGCAAAAGATAATTTCGGTTTAAACTTCTGCAATGATTTCATCGAATTACGATAAGCATTTGCTGTCCCGATCCGTTTTGATTTTTCTAATTCTTCTAAATAATCCTGATAAATATAATATACATTCTCTTTTTGCTTTTGTATTTTAGCTTGTCTTTCTTCTTTCTCTAATTGTCGTTTCTCAGCCTCAGTAAGTTTTCCTAAAAACAGGCGCTCGAATTTCTCAAAAGAAAACTCATTATCCAATGTTTCAAGAACCTCATTGGCCCGAACAAGTTCCTTTTCCAAATCGTTCTTTTTCGATTTCAGATCTTTATTCAACAATTTGGGTCCCCACATAAGATTCCATTCTCTCGTATCAAATCGGAATACGGTACTATACCTTTTCCACCGACCATGACAACTTACAATGAATCGTACGGGAAAACGATTGTCGCGGGAACTCGCTCGTCTTTTGTCGAGCTCCAGTCTAACAGTTGCACATTGCATAATTTTAAAATTTATGTGCCAAAAATGTGCCTTGTATTTGCCCTTAAAATAAACGAACTTACTTATCGAATATTGTTCAATGTGTGCACATATAATACTGAACAACAGAAACTTAAATAAAATAACCAATTGTACGAAAAAATAAAATAAAACATTAGACAAGCCTACGGATCAAGAGGTTACAGGTTTGAATCCTGTCGGAGTCACTGGAAAATCAAGCACTTGCAAAGGAATTTGCGAGTGCTTTCTATTTTTGCCATGCGAATTTGCCATCAAGTCGCGAAACCGAATAGGAAAACGGAAAACATGCGACAAAAAACCCCGGGTATAGAACCCGGGGTCGGGGTAAGCACAGGCTTGTCTGGTCACAATCTGTTTTTCCTGAATTGCTGCACTCGTCGCTTTTCCTTATCCGAAAGCGCCCTTTGTACGGCAGGATACTTTCTCCGGAACTTAGCGAACGTATCCCGCGAGAGCCCGAACCGTTTGCATATGTCGGTGATCGATTTGTCTTGCTCCAGCATGCGGACGATCTCCTCCTGATTGTCGATCAACACCTTCTGTTTCGTAAAGCTGCCCTTTTTACGGCCGAGGACCATTCCTTCCGCCTTGCGCAGGGCCAAGGCTTCCTTGGTTCGCATGGAAATCAGATTGCGCTCGATTTCCGCCACCAGTCCGAAAGCGAAGCAAAGGACTTTGCTGTTGATGGTATTGTCGAACGAATACCCCTCCTTGGTAGTATAGAGATTGATCTCCCGGGCCAGACACTTGCCCATGATAGCCATGATGTCCGTCAGCGTCCGGCTCAGCCGCGAAATTTCCGTCACGATCAGCGTGTCTCCCGGCTTCATCCGCTTGAGAAGAGTGCCAAGTTTGCGGTCGCGCTCGCGCTTACGGCCGCTGACCACCTCCGTGACCCAGCTGTCGATTACGAAATCCTTACTGTCGGCGAAACGCCGGATTTCATTCTGTTGGTTAGCCAGATTCTGCTTGCCCGTACTAACCCTGAGATATCCTATAACCATTATTCTGAAAAATTAAGCGAAGGCGACGTTGCCTTCATTCGCAAAAAATAATCGGCACGGGAAGATGAAAAAACTGAACCGCGATTTTCCCGCTTCGGACATCTATCTCCCCCGAACCGGCAACGCACGGATTTGCCGTGCGCCCTCACGCTTACCAGGCAGAAACAATACCAAAAGCGGTATGTCCTTCGATGAAAGACATACCGCTCGAAAATCCGGAGGACCGGACGGATCAATACCGTCTTCTGCCGTAGCCTCCGTTGTTGCCGAATCCGCCCCGGTCGTTCCGCTCCGTTTTCGGACGGGCCACGTTGACCGTGATGACCTTGCCTTCGAATTCGGTCTCGTTCAAAGCGTCGATAGCCGACCGGCCCTGAGTTTCGTCGGGCATCTCGACGAAGCCGAATCCTCGCGAACGACCGGTTTCGCGGTCCGTAATGATGTTAGCGGACGACACGTCGCCGTATCCCGCGAATAAGTTTCGCAAACTTTCGTCTTTCGTGGCGAAATTCAGGTTGGAAATGTAAATGTTCATTTTTTCGTTTTTTAAATCCGTAACTTGTTATTCTATTTCGTTCTCGTTATGCTCACCGCATTCATTCCCCGGGTTCCTCTTTCCGTTCCGAAAGCGACGATATGGCCCTCGGCAATGTCCGGGGGAGCCGACGAAACGTGAAAGAAATATTTCTCGGAAGATTCCATATCCTTGATAAAACCGTATCCCCTGCTCTCGTTGAAATGCTCGACCCGGCCCGTAAGCATCTCCGGAACAGAACTTTCCCTTTTGGGCGTAGCGATCGGCACGTCTTCCGGCCTGACCTCCTCCCTACCGCTTTTTTCGGGCAGGGTATCGGCTATCCGCCCGTTTTCGTCGACATAGGCGATCATCTCCTCGAACGAACTGGGACCGCCGGCCTGCCGTTCCTCCCTCCGCTTTTGTTTTTCGAGGCGCCTGGCCCGCTTCTTTTTTTCGTTCTCTCTTTTTCCGAACGATTGTGATCCTGCCATAGAAAAGTTTTGAATGGATAAAATAATCAGGCGGTGCAAGACACCGTCTCGAGTTTTCTGCCGGTCAGCTTCTGGATATCCCTGACCTTCGCGTGCTCGTCCTGCGAACAGAACGTGAGCGCTACGCCTGAGTGGCCCGCCCGGCCGGTTCGGCCGATACGATGGACATAGGTCTCGGCCGCATCGGGCAGATCGTAGTTGATAACGGTATGGAGCTCGCTGACGTCGATGCCCCGTGCGGCGATGTCGGTGGCCACCATGACCTTCACCTTTCCCGACTTGAAATCGCCCAAGGCCCTCTGGCGTTGCCCCTGCGACTTGTTTCCGTGGATCGCTTCGCTGCGTATGCCAGCCCTTTTCAGCATGCGGGCAATGTTGTCCGCGCCGTGCTTCGTGCGCGAGAAAACGAGCACCGACTTGTCCGCCTGCTTTCTGAGCACCGATACCAGCAAGCTCTTTTTCTCCGGCCTCTCGACAAAGTAGACGCGCTGATCCACCCTATCGACGGTGGAAGAAGCGGGCGTTACCTCGACCCGTACCGGATCGCACAAGACGGAGCCCGACAGAGCCACGATATCCCGGGGCATGGTGGCCGAGAAAAGAAGCGTCTGGCGCCGGACCGGAAGCAACGGCAACAAGCGCCTGATATCGGCGATAAAGCCCATGTCGAGCATCCGGTCCGCCTCGTCCAGCACGAAATGCGACAGGTTCCCGAGTTCGACCTCTCCCTGAGCGATCAGGTCGAGCAGACGTCCGGGAGTGGCGATCAGAATATCGACGCCCCGGCGGAGCCTGTCCGTCTGAGGTCCCTGCTTGACTCCCCCGAAAATCGTCGCGTGCTTCAGGCCCGTATACTTTCCGTAATCGGCGAACGACTCGCCGATCTGAAGGGCGAGCTCCCGCGTGGGGGTCAGAACGAGGGACCGAATAGCACGGCGGCCGCTTTTCCCGTGCGACCTTCCGCTCCGCTCGCGCCGGAGCGGAACGGTCTCTTCCGCGACGGCCGACGGTTCCCGTTCGAGGGACCGTTCCTCGATCAGTCTCTGCAAGAGGGGCAGGGCGAACGCCGCCGTCTTGCCCGTGCCGGTCTGGGCGATTCCGAGAATATCCGCGCCCCGCAGGACGATCGGAATAGCCCGTTGTTGGATGGGCGTGAGCTCGTCGTATCCTTTTTCGCGGACAGCCTTCAAGATAGGCTCCGCCATGTTCAGTTCGTTGAATGTCATAATGATTTCGGGTCCGCATTCGCGGACGTTTTTAGTGATCGGCCGCCCGAGGCGACCCGATAAAAATGGAGAGATTGTTTCCGGCTTCCCCGACCCGGCAGGACGCCTTTCGCACGATCGGAAAGACAAACGTCATCGGGAACAAGAACCGTGAAGCCGGGCTTGCGCTCGCCGGCAAAGAATGATTTCATTCGCGTTGCATCGTTGAATTGGACATAAGCCGTCTTCGGTCTCCGCCGTGAGACTTACTCTGGCCGTTTACTGCCGAAACAAAGAAAGCTTATAAAGGTCGATTTCAACGATGAAAGAACCGGAGCAGGAACGCGCCCGGGAAATGCAAGGAAGATAAGGATCAGAATGAACTCGCGTTGTTTACTGCTCAAAGGTAAGGATTATTTCCCCGTTCGCACCATGTTCGGCGAAAAAAAACGCCGCCGCTTCGGTTCCGGACAGCGGAGATGCCTTTCATAGCCGCAGGCAAACCTTTATCGGACAGCGCATTGAATCTGTCTGCGCACCATAGATAAAAGGACAAGAATTTTACCGGCACGCTATCTTCTGCCCGGCATCCGGAACGCGGACGGAGAAACTCCCTCCAGCTTGCGCCCCATGTAGAATACATTCCACGCATCCTTGCCGTAACCGCCGCCCAGACACTCGAATGAGGATGCCGAGGCTTCCCGCACCTTGCCTCCCCGGAAGAAAACCGTCCAGTCGTCTTTGCCGTAGCCGCCACCGAGGCTCCCGAACGACGAAGCGGAAGCGTCCTTCACCTTTTTGCCCCGGTAAAACACGTTCCAGTCGTCTTTCGCGTACCCTCCGCCCAGACCCTCGAACGACGAGGCGGAGGCGCCGTCCACTTTCACTCCCTCGAAAAAGACGCTCCACGCATCCTTGCCGTAGCCGCCTCCCAGATCCTCGAACGACGAGGCAGAGGCGCCGTCCACCTTCCACCCCCTATAATAGACGTTCCATGCGTCCTTCGCATACGAGCGGCCTCGGCTCGGCCGGGAAAACCCGGCATACTCCGCAACGAGGGAACATGCGTCGTCCGGTGCGACGACGCCCGACGACCCGGCGCCGAGAGCAGCGCACGAAAGGATAACGGAAAGGACAACGATTCTCATAGCTCGACGGATTTGATGGCTCATCGGGCAAAGATAGCGAGATCGGACGACAAACGCCGCCCGACCCGAAACTTTCCGGCAAAAAACACAGAACCCGCCGCAAGCCCGACCGTTCAGCGACCGGACGAACCGCACCGGAGCCGGTAGCTCAAGGCGCCGGACGGACAGCATTCGATCTGTTCGATCAGCTGCCGCGTCGTCGCCCGGGTCGGATCGACCCACGGCCGCAGGCGGGGCCTGTAAACCTGAGGAAGCATCCGGACGCAGACTCCGGCGTGAATGCAGAGACCGGGCTTCCAGATCACGGTCAGCTCGCCGTTGGTATATTCCCTGACTATTTCCATGATCGCTCAAATTCATCCATAAGAAGGCAAATGCGCCGACCTGCCGTCACTCCCGCGCGACGATCCGTTCCCACCGGGGATTCTTCCGAATGTACCCGGCCACGAACGAGCACCGGGGAATCAGCCTCAGGCCCTGCCGGTCGATGTCGGCGAGCACCTTTTCGACCAGTCGGCTCCCGATGCCTCGTCCGGCCAGTTCGCGGGGAACTTCGGTATGGGTCAGAACGATCACGCCGTCCGCGGGCTTCGCATACTCTATCATGGGAGTCAGCCCGTCGATACGGAACTCGTAACGCTTACGCGGAGCGTTGTCGAACAGTTCGTATGCATTCATGACTTTTCCCGTTTGCATCGGCCGGAATCCTGCAACTCGGATACCAAACGGGAAACGCCCGCGCCGCTCCCCTTTCTGCCCGACGGTTCGCGGCACGGTTCGGCCCGTACAGGAAACGCCCCGCGCAGAGGTTTTCCTTGCACAACGGCCATTCACGGCCCAAGGCCGCGAATCGGCCCGGATTTTCGGACAGTCGCGGGACTGTTCGCCGCGCAACCGACAAATAAGCCGGAGTTGCCGGGCGAACAAAGAACGCCCGAGAAAACGAACAAGAGAAGATACTCGCCGCCGGATGCCGAGCGGCAGAACCGCCGGAGCGTCCCGCTGCGCCGAGCCATCTGCAGCCAAACCTCGGACTGCCTACCCGGCGCTTTCGCTGCCATGCGGTCACAAACGCAAGTCGGATGAGGAAACAACCGGATCAGTACCTGCGAAAAAGGATCAATCGAGGTAGTGCAGTATGCCGCCGCTGATCTGGAGCAGCGAAATCTCGCAAAGCTTCGTATTGTACTGGGCCGAGAGAATCCGCTCCTCGGCATCGAGCAGGCTCTTCTGGGCCTCGCGCATCTCGATGCCCGACAGGTCGCCGAGCAGATAACGCTCCATGGCGATCTCGTAATTCTCGTTCGCGGCGACGAGGTTCTCCTCCTCGAGCTTGAGCAGCTCCACGTTGTTGCGATAAGCCTGCCAGAAATTCGAGAAATCGGCCTCCAGCGACAGTTCGAGCTGTTCGGTCCGCAACCGGGCGTTGTCGATCTCGATCCGGGCATTGCGCTGCTCGCGGCGGCGATTACCGTCGAAAATCGTCATGCCGAGCGTCAGGCCGGCATCGGGACCCAGCGTGCGGCGCTGAAGCGTCGAACCGCTGCCGTAGCGATTCAGCGAGTAACCGTACCCCGCGCCGAGCTTCAGATAGGGATAATTGCGCGAGCGAAGCGTCTGCAGATCGAGTTCGGCCAGTGTCTGCTCGCGGGCCGAGCGAAGCAGCGAGGCGTTCGCGCGCAGCATCTGCCGTTCGAGCTCCCGGCGGTCGAGCGTCTCATCGACCCGAATCAGCGAGTCGAGCACCAGAATGTGCCTGTCGACGCTATCGACGGCCATCAGCTCGTTGAGCCGGATACGCGAAGCGAATACGAGCTCCTGCTGCGTGATGTACTGCGAGCTGTCGGCATTGAAGTCGACCCGCGCCTGCAACAGGTCCAGACGGGAGAAACTGCCGATCCGATAGCGCGCCTCGACGATACGCAGCCGCTCTTTGGAAAGCGACACGGCGTAGCGGAAGTTCTTGAGCCGGATTTTCTGCTGGACGAAATTGTAGTACTCGGCCGCCAGCGAAGCGACGAAATCCTCGATCGCAATGCGCGTCTCCAGCTCGCCCTGAGCCTTGAGCTCCTGCAGGCGGCGATAGTCGGTCCGTATGCGGAAGCCCTCGAAAATCGTCCATTCGAGGTCGAGTCCCGCCGACACGGTCTGGTCGTACGCCCCGTTTTCGGAGGACGTCTCTCCGGCTCGCGGACGGGTGCGGCTATCGGACAGCGCTCCGTCGTAGCCTGCCGAAAAATCGAGCGTCGGCAGAGCCCCGGCTGCCGCCCGGGTCGCGTTCGACGAGCTGATCCGCTCGTCGTTGCGAGCGATGCGAATCGAGTAATTGCGCTCCAAGCCCGTCTCCAGACAGGACTTCAGCGTATAGGGAGTCTGCGCGGACAAGACGGACAAGCCGCACAGCGCCCAAGTCAGCGACAGGAATCTTCTCATGCTTTCTTTTTGTGTCTGTCGGTGGAAATATAGCTGTACATGGCCGGAACAATGTAAAGCGTCAGCAGGGTCGAGACGAGCATGCCGCCGACGACGGCCACACCCATCGCCACGCGGCCGGCAGCCCCCTCGCCGGTAGCCAAAGCCAGCGGAATCAATCCCAGCACGGTCGAGGCGCTGGTCATCAGAATCGGGCGCAGGCGCTGCAACGCGGCCTGCTCGATCGCCTCCCCGCGGGCGAGCCCCGACTCCTGCTTCTGATTCGCGAACTCGACGATCAGGATACCGTTCTTGGCCACCAGCCCGATCAACATGATGATGCCGATCTGGCTGAATATGTTCATCGTCTGCCCGCCCGCATACATGAACACGAGCGCCCCGGCCACCGCCAGCGGTACGGTGAGCATGATCACCAGCGGGTCCTTGAAGCTCTCGAACTGCGCGGCGAGGATCAGATAGATCAGCACGATGGCCAGCACGAAAGCGAACATCAGGCTCGACGAGCTCTCGCGGAACTCCTTCGAATCGCCGGCCAGCGCCGTGCGGAACGTGTCGTCGAGCGTCTCGCGCGCGATGCGGTCCATCTCGTCGAGGCCCTGCCCGATCGTCTTCCCCTCGGCCAGTCCGGCCGATACGGTAGCCGAAACGAAACGGTTGTAGCGATAAAGCTGCGGCGGAGCGACTGCCTCCTGCAACGACACGAGGTTATCGAGCTGCACCATCTCGCCGGCCTCGCTGCGCACGTAGATCGACTTGAGGTCGGTCGGCTTGTTGCGCTGTTGGCGATTGATCTCGCCCAGAATCTCGTACTGCTTGCCGTTCATGTAGAAATAGCCCATGCGCTGGCCGCTGAGGCCGTACTGAAGGGTTTCGGCTATGTCGCGCGTACTGACGCCCATCAGACCGGCCTTGTCGCGGTTGATCGTGATGCGGGCCTCGGGCTTGCTGAACTTCAGATCGACGTCGGCCATCTGGAAAACGGGGCTCTCGTAGACCTTCGCCATAAATTCGGGCAGTACCTGCTGGAGCTTCTCGAGATTGGTCGCCTGCAGCACGTACTGCACGGGCATCTGGCTCCGGCGGCCACCGAACGTACTCTGCTGCTGCACGAAAGCACGGGCCATCGTCTTGGATCGGACGGCTTTCGACAACTCCTCGGCGATCTCCATCTGCGAGCGGTCGCGGTCGGCAATATCCCGAAGCGAAATCCGGACATTGCCGCTCCCGCTCGACACGCGGGCCGTAATGGCCTCGGCCTCGGGAACGAGCGAGTCGACCAGACGGTTGATGTCCTCGGTATAGTCACGTATGTACTCGTAGGTGACTCCCTCGGCCCCGCGCGTGTTGATCGATATGGACGAGCGGTCCTCGAGCGGAGCCATCTCGGACGGGATACGGCTCCAAAGCACCCAGATCATCCCCACAGTCAACAGCACGACCGGTATGGCCACGACCCTCCGGCGCATGAATGCCGCCAGCGTCCGGGCATAGAGGCGGTTCATCCCGTCGAAGAAAGGCTCGGTCGCCCGGTAGAACCAGCTCTGCCGCTCTTTCCGCACGAGCATCTTGGTAGCCAGCATCGGAGTGAAGGTCAACGCCGCGAAAGCCGAAATGAGCACGGCGCCCGTCACGACCAGACTGAACTCGCGGAACAGGCGGCCGGTCGTGCCCTGCATGAAAACGATCGGGAAAAAGACGGCCACGAGCGTGATCGTCGTCGAAATGACGGCGAAGAAAATTTCCTTCGATCCCTCGATTCCCGCCTCTTTGGGCGTCATTCCCCGCTCAATACGGATATAGATGTTCTCGGTCATCACGATCGCGTCGTCGACGACGAGACCGACGGCCAGCACGACGGCCAGCATCGACAGCACGTTGATCGAGAAGCCGGCTATGTACATGACGAAAAACGCCCCGACGAGCGATACCGGGATCACGACGCACGGAATCAGCGTAACGCGCCAGTCGCGCAGAAACAGGAAAATAATCACGATCACGAGCAAAAAGGCGACGTAGACCGTCTCCTTCACCTCGTCGATCGAGGCGCGGATGAACTTCGTATTGTCGAATCCGAAGCGCGTGACGACGTCTTCGGGCAAATCCTTGCTCATCGTTCTCAACCGCTCGTAGACGGCGTCGGCAATGTCGATATGGTTGGCTCCCGGCTGCGGAATCACGACGACGCCGACCATCGGAATGCCGTCCATCTTCATGTAACTGCGCATGTCCTGCGGACCGAGCTCGGCCCGGCCTATGTCGCTGAAGCGGATGATCCGGCCATTTTCTTCACTGACAATCAAATCATTGAACTCCTGAGCCGTATGCATCAGGCCCAGCGTACGGATCGTCAGCTCGGTCGTATTGCCCTCGATGCTGCCCGAGGGAAGCTCGACGTTCTCGCGGTCGAGCGCGTTTTTCACGTCGACGGGCGTGATGCCGTAGCCGGCCATCTTGACGGGATCGAGCCACAGGCGCATCGAGTAACGCTTCTCGCCCCATATCTCGACGCTGCTCACGTCGCCGATCGTCTGCAACTGCTCCTTGACCGTCAGATCGGCGATCTCGCTCAGCTCGAGCAGCGACCGCTTGTCGCTCTGGATGGTCACCATCAGAATAGGCGACGCATCGGCGTCGGCCTTCGACACGGTAGGAGGATCGCAGTCGCGCGGCAGATAGCGCTGCGCGCGCGACACCTTGTCGCGCACGTCGTTGGCCGCCGTCTCCAGATCGACCGAAAGCTCGAACTCGACCGTGATGCGGCTCGACCCCTGCTTGCTGACGCTCGACAACGAGCGAATGCCCGGAATACCGTTGATATTCTGCTCGAGCGGCTCGGTAATCTGGTTCTCGATCACGTCGGCATTGGCCCCCGGATAGGAACAACTGACCGAAATGATCGGGTTGTCGACGCTCGGATACTCGCGCACGCCGAGCGAGGTGTAGCCTATCAGGCCGAAAAGCAGGATAATCAGCGTCAGCACCGTCGCCATGACGGGCCGCCGGATGCTCAGTTCGGAAATGTTCATAGGGCAACCGGTTTATCGAAGATTGTCGAGCTTGACTTCCAGACCGGTGCGCAACTGGAGCGTACCGGAAGTAATCAGCGTGTCGCCGGGCGAGAGGCCGCGCACGACCTGAATCACCGAGTCGGTCCGGATGCCGGTCTTGATTTCGACCGGACGCGCCGTGCCGCCTTTATAAAGAAAGACCTTGTCGACGCCCATCTCGGGCACGACGGCCTCGGTCGGAACGGCGATCGCCTCGGGTATATCGCTGATCTGTATGCGAATGCTGGCGAAACGTCCCGGGAACAAATGCTGCCCGTCGTTGGGATAGAGCGCGCGCACGGAAAGCGTGCGCGACTGCTCGTCGACATTCGGATCGACGGCGTACACTTTGGCGCGGAACGTCTCGAGACTCCCCTCGACGGTAAAGGAGAGCGGTGTTCCCGGCCTGATCTCGGAGGCATAGCGCTCGGGCACGCCGAACTCGATCTTAAGCGGAGCGATGCGCGTCAGCTTGGCAACCACGACCGTAGGCGACGCATAGGCCCCCTCGCTGACACGGCGCAGACCGATGATCCCGTCGAACGGGGCTCGCAGCTCGGTCAACGCGATGTTGGCCTCGCACAGCTCGATGTCGGCGTTCAGCGTAGCCAGCTCGGTCCGCGCCTGCTCGTAAGCCTCTTGACTCACGGCATCCTTTTCGAGCAGCGTGCTCTGACGGTAGACCCGATCCTCGGCCAGCTTGACCTGAGCCTTGTACTTGGAGAGCTGGGCCTGCAGCGGCTTGTCGTTGACCTTAGCCAGCAATTGTCCTTTTTTTACGGGAGTGCCCTCCTCGAAATCGATCGAGACGATCTTGCCCGAGGTCTCGAACGAAAGATCGACCTCCTCGTCGGGCAGCAGGGTACTGGTCGTGAAAATGTCGTCGGTCAGATGCTGCGGACGGATCACGAGCGCGTTGACATGAAGCACGCCGCCCTTGGCAGCGGGACCCGCTCCCCCCGCCCCCTCTTCGGCGGCAGGGGTCCGCAGCAGATTGTAACAACCCGCCCCGGCAGCCACGAGCAGCACGGCGGCGGTAATCAGCCATTTGATTCTTTTCCTCATCGAAACGAAGTTTGGGTAGTATTGTCCTTACTGGCAAAAATACAAAAAGAGGCTGGAAAATCTTCCCGTCCGACAGGCAATTTTGACCAAAATTCTTGTTTCGGTACGGACCCGATGCGAAAATCGTTCACGGCAAAGTATTTGCATCGGCAATTACGGGCCGAACGGCCGAAACAGGCATCCTATGAACGAAGACAGCCGCCTCACCCAGTGGGCGCACGAAATGCTGACCGAAGCGGGCATACGCCCCGAAACCGCCGACCTGCTGGATCAGGCGATCATTCTGCTGCTGATCGTACTGATCGCATGGGCTGCGGACCTGGTCTGCCGGTTTCTGATTCTCGGCGTCGGGAAGCGGATCGCCGCACAGGCGGACAAGAAATGGAAAGGAGTGCTGGTCGAACGGTCGGTGCTGCGCAAGTTTTCCGATCTGATCCCGGTCATACTGGTCTATCTGCTGATTCCGCTGGCCTTCCCGGCCCGCTCGCACACGCCCGCGGTGCTACAGACGATCTGTCTGGTCTACGTCATCTTCATTATCATCATGCTTCTCAACGCCCTGCTCAAGGTGACGTTCGCTTTCCTGAACCGACGCGACGAAATGCACGACCGGCCTCTCAAGGGAATGCTTCAAATCCTGCAGGTCAGCCTGTTTTTCGTCGGAGGCATCGTCATCATCGGCCTTATCGTCGGACGGTCCCCGCTGCACCTGCTGGCCGGGCTGGGCGCATCGGCCGCCATCCTGATGCTGATTTTCAAGGACTCGATCCTCGGGTTCGTATCGGGCATCATGCTTTCGGCCAATAAGATGCTCAAGCCGGGCGACTGGATCAGCATGCCGAAGTACAACGTGGACGGGACGGTGCTGGAAGTGACGCTGAACACGGTGAAGATCGAGAACTTCGACAACACGATCACTACGATCCCCCCGTTCGTGCTGACCGGCGACTCGTTCAAGAACTGGCGGTGGATGGAAGAGTCCGGCGGAAGACGCATCATGCGCTCTATCAGCATCGACATGAGCAGCGTGCGCTTCTGCACGCCCGAAGCGATCGAGCGGTACAGGAAAATCCCGCTGGTGAACGACTTCATCGCCGAACATGAGAAAAAAGCCGAAACGTCCGCTCAGACCGGGCCGGACGGCGCGCGGCAAGCTGCTCTGTACCGGCTGACCAATCTGACCCTGTTCAGGGCCTATCTGAATAACTATCTGAAAGCCCTTTCGGTCGTCAACAAGGAACTCACCTGCATGGTACGGCACCTGCAACCGACGCCGACCGGAATTCCGATCGAAATCTACTGCTTCTCCTCGATCAAGGAATGGGTGGCCTACGAGGGCGTGCAGGCCGACCTGTTCGACCATGTGATCGCCGTAGTTCCCGATTTCGATCTGGTTCTGTTCCAAAGCCCGGCCGGAACCGATCTGCAACGATGGATGCAGCCGCAACCCGCCCCGGAGACCGTCCGGTCGGCCGACGCGAATGCAACGGACAGGGCCGCTGCAAGCGAAACGGAGACGGAAGATCGGACAAACAGGACAACGACATCCGACGGGACGCCTCCGGCGAGCAATCCGCAAGCGGACGAACGGCCGGACGGCGGAAGGGCGGGTCGCGCGGCCGGTCCGACTCCCGACGCGCCGAAACAATAAGCGCAAAAGACGAGGGCATCGGCAAGCGCTCCCCGTATCACGACAGACAAAAAAACCGCCGACTTGAAAAACACGAGTCTGCGGAGCGGATATTCCGAACCGAATCGCTATATTTACCGTGCTGTTTCTTTTCGCTCTCCACTTTATACGCGAGAGCGAGGACAACGCCCGATCCAACCCGAACTACGCAAGACGATGACGATCCGAAACAAAATGTTATGGGCCGCCATAGCGGTCTTTTCTTGCCTGACGGCGGCAAACGGCAACGAACCGGAATTCGACCCGCGCGACCGCGGAACGAACGAAAGAAAAACGAAAGGGAGAGAAGTGCTGGGCGACCCGCAGTTCCGAAGGGGCATGGCGATCTCGCCGCTTTGGCCCGCGATCGTGCAAAACAACGGCGGATTCGAAAAGACCAACACGGACACGATCCGTTTCGGACGCAGGAGCGGAAAACCCGTCTGGCAAATGGCCCAATGGGCCAGCCGGTACGATCTGGGAGGCACTCCTCCGGTCCGGCAGGCGGACGGAAGCGTCGCGTATGCCAACGAAGGGAAGCGGATCGTCCGATCGGCGGACGGAACGCTGACGCTCGATATCACGACCAGCACCGAGTACCGGAGCCCCCGGACCGCCGACGGTGCATGGCCTCACTTGCTGATCCAGCAGGATTTCACACACCGGCCTAACATCGGGCGCATCAGGCATCTCTATTTCGCCATGGACCTGCGCATCGAGCACTGCGAGCGGAGGATGAGCGACGAGCAATACGACGAGAGCCTGCATACGGCCCAGTCGCCTTTCTACTTTTTCATGCGCAACACGAATCCCCGGTCGCCCGACTACGGGCTGTCGCTCTGGGTCGGCGTGCCGTCGTTCGACTACCGTTACGAACGGTTGAGCGACGAGGAGTACGTGCAATGGGACATCGGCACGGCGACCTACATCTATGCGATTCCGCCCCGCAGCATCTGGGGCGATGTCTCGTTCCACGACCGGGAGTGGCACAGCGCCCGGCTCGACCTGCTGCCGCTGATCCGGCGCGGCGTCGCCGCCATGCAGGCCAAAGGACAGTTCGTCCATACCATGCCGGAGGATCTGGAGCTGACGGGCATGAACTTCGGGTGGGAAGTCCCCGGCACTTTCGACGCCGGACTGCAAATCCGCAACCTGAGTATCCGGATCGTCGAGTAGCCCGATCCGACGGCCGCTCATTTTCAAGTCGGAACGACGGGTCGTACGAAATGCAGCCTATCTCGGCCAAATCCGGCTCCCGTTGCGAGATCGCACAACCTATCGCAACGGCCCGACCGGAAACAGGAAACTCTGTCGCATACCGGCGGACAGCATCCGAATAGCCGGGCGCAACTGTCGTCGGTCGACATGCGAGGCGCGACGTTCCGAAAGGCCGGAACGCCTGCACTGCGCAACCGTCCCGGCCGGCGCCACAGACCGCGATGTCCGGCTATCGCTCCCCTATCGGCGGTAAGAACGACGATCAGGCTTGTTCGTCTCGGCAACAGAGCCTTTCGCTTCGGACGCAGAAACCTGGCGGGCTCCGGATGATCCGCCGCGACGATAGCCGTCCCTTTTCGGGCGGTCGGCCGCAGGCCTCGCGCCGCGCGGTCCGGGACGGGAAACGGAAGGATCGTCCGCCGCACGCGGACGGGGCGGCGACAACGGGCGGGTCCCCCTCGCGGGTTCGGCGATGGGTCGCCGCTTTTCGGGAGAGACCGTTCCGCCACGCCTGTAATCCGGCGTGCGGGGCTTGCGTCCGCTATCGCGACGGACTTTCCCCGGAACGGGCGGAGACGCCTGTTCGCCGCGGGGCATCCGGACCGGTCCCGGATGAAACGGCCCTAAATGAGGCCGCGCGGGACGGCCATGCGGCGCGTGAGGCCGGAAATACGACCATGAATGCTTATACAAGGGAGGATGACGATGAGGATTCCGCCGGACATAATAATCCTCCCAAAAACGACATTGGGAACGGAAACGGTCGAGTATCAGACCGAAAGCCGGAGAACCGGGCCCTAAGCCTAACCGGATGGAAACGACCGTCCAGTTACGGTCCGGACTGCCGTAATAAAGCTCCATGATCCGGCGCAGCGAACGGCCTGCCCGCCGCGACAGCTCGAGACCGAACAACAGGTCGCTCGGAGAATAGCCCTTACGGAGATAATAACGCAGATCGGCCCGCGGCATCCCGTACTCGCGGGCAAGCGACACGACGAAACGGTCGCTGTAGACGGACGCATAATTGTTCATCCGGAAACCGTACTTATACAAGTCGTCGTAATCGCCGTCCATGTATTCGGCGTAATAATCGTCCTCGAAGGGACCGTCCGGCGCCGCCGGAGCATAAGCGCCCGACGACAGGCAGACGAGCAGAATCAACCATTTTTTCATCGCATCAACCGATTTGAATCGTTACTAATGGAACGTTTTCCTCGCTCCGAAAGTTACAAGGGAAACCGCCGGACCCGGTCCGGGCAAATACGGTCACGGCCGTTTCCGCTCTCCGGACAAATCCATGCCCGCTGCCGGACAGTCCCGCTCAGGCCGTTGCTCCGGAAACAGAGATATGCCCCGCTCTCGGACCGGGCGATCTCGACGGTCCGGTCCGGGGAAGCCTTCCCGAAAGCCCTCGCGTACCCGGAGCCTCCGTTTTGCAGAATCTCCCTGATGCCGACTCGGCCGGGGAGCTACCGACCGCACACGGGTCGGTGCATCATCAGCGACTCGATCTGTTCGGCGATCTGTTCGGGCGACTGACGGAACGTCAGCCGGGCATGACGGCCCGAAGGATCGGGTGTCCAGCGGTCCGTGCTGTCCGAAGGATCGACCGTCAGCGTGCCGCGCTCGAGCCCGAATCCGGGTTCCGGTCCCCGGACGGCCACCAGCACGGCCGACTGGTCCCAACTGTTGCGACCGGCCGGGTTATCCTGCGGAAGCGACATCCTGTACGCCTCGGCCACGGGGCTGTCGGCAGGTCCCTCGGCAGCGGTACGGCGGCCGGTGATGATCTTCTCGCCTATCTCGAAACCGCTCAGTATCACCGGCGAAGGCCAATGCTCCATGACATAGGCCGCGGCCGGAGCATCCATCATCACGTTGAACTCGAGCCCTTCCGGGAAATGGCCGGCCATCGAGACCAAACGTTTCACCTTCCGTTCCACCAACTCGCGGCCCGTGAGCTCGCTGAGAGAATCGGGCCCCGAAAGCAGCAGGTCGCGCAGATTGGTGAAGAATCCGACCGTCACGACGACCACGCTCGTATCGGGCTCGCCGGCCAGCGCACGGCGGTATACCGCCACCGCATCCTCGGCCTGCGAGGCGCTTCCCGTGCGATGCGGAAACCGGGCAGGCAACTCGGAGGTCCACCGCAGGCCCTTGTGCCACGTATCCTGACTGACGGCCTCGCCCTTGGGCGCCCCCAACGGAATTTTCTCCCGGCCGAAATAAGTATTGATCACATCGATGCAGGGTACGGTCGTCTCGAGCCTGTTCGACGAAACCGTAGCGAGGATACGCGCCTCGCCCGAATCGGCCAGCGCGTGCAGCACGGCCAGCGCGCCTACGTCGTCGTAATCGGGAGCCATGTCGGTATCGAAAATCAAAGAAACGGGCGGCTCCTTCGGAGCGCACGCCGCGCAGGCGGCGGCTGCCATCAACATGCAAAGCAGTTTTTTCATAGAGTTGAGTTTTTCGGTTCACATAGTATCGGGCAAACGCATCGCCGTTGCTCCGCCGCCGCACAGGAACTCCGATCCCCGCGGACCGACGATCGAGATTCCGGACCGTGCTTTCCGGCAGAGCCCGACGTCCCCGTGCGAGAGAGAAGCCCGTCACCGCGCCGCACAGGGAAAATCCTCGCCCGATACTTCGGATAAAGATAGCAAAGAGAAAGCACTCATGCAACAAGCCGCCCCCCGGCGGCGAAATCATTTTGAATTCTCGGTCCGAATTGCTAACTTGGGTGGATAAAACCGTTATACCAATCTGAACGATATGAATGAGAAATCCAAACTGACCCGCCGCGACTTTCTGAAAGTCTCGGCGCTGGGAGCCGCAGGAGCCGTACTGATGCCGTCGGCTCTGGCAGCCGCCCCGAAATCCGCGAAAAAGAAAAGCTCGGCCAACGATACGATCGGCATCGGCTTCATCGGTCTCGGTCAACAGGCGATGCACCTGCTGGCGGGCTTCCTTACGATCGACGGCGTCCGCGTGCTGGCAGGATGCGACGTCTACGACGTCAAAAGAGCCCGCTTCGAGAAGCGCGTGAAGAAATATTACGCCGAGCACGGGCAGAAATGCAAGGTCGACCTGTACGAGGATTATCAGGACCTGCTCGCGCGGGACGACATCGACGCCGTCGTGATCGCGACACCCGACCACCAGCACGCGCTGATCGCGATCGCAGCCTGCCGGGCCGGCAAGGACGTCTACCTCGAAAAGCCGCTGACGCTGACCATATACGAGGGACAGCAACTGCGCAAGGCCGTGCGCGAACACTGCCGGATACTGCAGGTGGGAAGCCAGCAGCGGTCCGATGCCGAATTCATCCATGCGGCCAACCTGGTCCGCGAAGGCGAGCTGGGGCGCATCGAGCTGATCAAGGTGCACGTGGGAGGCTCCCCCACCCCCTATACCCTGCCCCGACAGGAAGTTCCCGCCGGGCTGAACTGGGACAAATGGCTCGGCCCGCTGCCCGAAACGATATATTACAATTCGGACCTGAACCCGGTCATCACGCTCGAGCCGGAGCAGAACGAGCAGCTTTGGGGCGCATGGCGCTGGTACAAAGGCATGGGCGGCGGCCTGATGACCGACTGGGGAGCCCACATGTTCGACATCGCGCAATGGGCCATGGGCAAGGACCGCAACGGTCCCGTCAAAATCATACCCGCCGGGTACGGTCCCTACGAGCATCTGACCTATTTCTACGACAACGGCACCCGGGTGACCGAGCAGGAGTTCGACGGAGGCAAGCAGGGCGTCAAGATCTACGGCGAGAACGGAGAGTGGATACAGGTGTGCCGCGGCGAGTTCCTTGCCTCGGACCCGAAATTCATGCCCGAGACGAAGAAAAAAGAGAGCGACGTACCCTACGAAACGCAAGTGGGGCACTATCAGACCTTCATCAATTCGATCCGCTCGCGCATCGACCCGAACGTGCCGGTCGAAGTGGGACACAGCTCGAACACGATGTGCATTCTGGGCAACATCGCCAACGAGCTGGGGCGGCCTGTCGTCTGGAACCCGATCGTCGAAAAGTTCATGCACGACCCGGAAGCCGACAAGCTGACGCACTACCAGTACAGAGACGGGTACAAGCTGTAATCTCCGTCGCTACGAAAATAAGAGTCGCCGGCCACATGAGTGGCCGGCGATTTTCGTTTTTTCCCCGATTATATGCCGTATTGTACCGGCTTTCGAGTTCCCGATGTTTCCGGCCTTCCCGTATGCAGCCCCCTTTCGACGAAGGGGACCCGCCCAATAGAATCCTAATCGAATAGGCAGCTTATGACCGCATCGCGGCCAACGGTCTTTTGAAATTCCGGATGCGAACATGCTCGGTACGCTGAAGTATATAACTGTCCATTGTCCTCTCCGGCCCGGCCCCATCATGAGACGAAGCAATGCGAGCACTGCCGGCCGAACGCTCGACGGTTTCGCCGTCAAGCCGTCCCGGAGAACGACGTAAACGAAAGATGCCGAGGCATCCGACTCCGCCGTTCGTTACGTTTCGGAAAACAAGTCCGGACAAACCGATCTTGGACCAGGAAAGGACAGGGAGCGAGTCCGGCCATCGCGCAAAACAGCCGTGGCCGGTTCCTGCTCAAAACCCGCCGTCGCCCGTCGTTTCCGCGCCTCGCATAGGGCAAGCGCATCGCCTGTCCGCAATTCCACGACCGGAAACCGTCTGTCAACCGGCAACGCAACACTTTCGGCAAAAAGAAACGGATAAACGCGAGCAGGCCGCCGAACAGACCGACGAATCGCCGATCGCCTACGACCGGAATACGAAAGCCCGCCCGCGACGCTGCCGGCAACACGTTCTCGTTCCGACAGCAGGAACCCGCCGGAAATCCCCGAGAGACGACTGCAAAAACACACACCGAAAACAGACCGACGAATCGAAAAATCCGCCACGCAGCACGGCCGACGATCCGCTCTCGCCCCAACGACAATACCCGCCGGAACGGAATCTCATCGGCAATAAATCGCGGAACAGCCGTAACGACACGTACCGAAAGCAAACCGGCGAGCCGAGCGGCGCCGACGGCAAGTGGAAAGACAGCCGCGCCCGAATCAGAGATACACTTTCGTAAAAGAGAGCGTCCGGTCGTCGCTCAGCAACGCCTGCCGGTCCGGAATCAATTGGAAAGACATCCGACTACCTGCCTCGCAGTCGAGCAGCAGTACCAGCTCCGAGGCCAGTCCCCAAGAGCCGGTCGTGTGCGATTCGGTCCCGTCGCCGAAACGGGTCAGCAGGAAAGTCCGGTCGGGACGAAGGCGCAGCACCTGTCTGTGCCGAGGATCGTCGGACTCGTACACGCCCGACAGCTGATACTGCCAGTCGCATCCGCCCGCCTCGCCGAACGCGATCAGACGGTCGATCACCAAGCGCCGGACGGCGGAACCGGCCGACACGGTGTCGGAATCGACATGCGCCCGGCAGGCAAGATACACCCGGCGGCGTGGACCCGCCAGACGGCCGTACCGTGCGGTCACGGCCCGATAGGCTCCCTTTTCGCTCAACAGATAATCGACCGAAGTCGCGCAGTCCCGAAAGACGAGGGAGTCGGACGTACCGGCGATCTCGCCGGAGAAATAGTCGGGAGCGAGCTCCGCGTTGCGGTCCGAGCAAGCTGCGAAAAGCAGCCAGGCGACCGTCAGGCTCCATAATCGGATATTCATAGTCAATCTCTTATCTATCGTCTCGGCGGCCGGATCATCCGACGGCCGGATTCGCAGAAACGTACAATTCCATGTGCCGTGCCGCCGGCCGGACATCCGATATAAAAACAATAAGAATGCCTTTTTCGAGGCATTCTTATCCGTTCGTTCGGTTTTTCGAAACCGGCCTCGGCTACTCGATACCCATTTTGTCGAACAGCGCTTGCGTGTCGGGCTTATGGCCGCGGAAGCGGACATAGAGCTTCATCGGATGCTCGCTTCCGCCCTTGGAGAGAATGTTCTCCCGGAACGAGGCGGCCGTCTCACGGTCGAAAATGCCCTTCTCCTTGAACAGCGAGAAAGCGTCCGCCTCGAGCACCTCGGCCCACTTGTAGCTGTAGTACCCGGCCGCATAGCCGCCCGAAAAGATATGGCCGAACGAGGTCGAGGTACACTGTCCGTCGACGTAAGGAAGTACCTGCGCCCGGGCTATCGCTTTCTTCTCGAAATCGACGACCGGCATCTTCACCGGCTCGGAGATGCTGTGCCAAGCCATATCGCAAAGGCCGTAGGCCACCTGCCGGATATGCGAGTAGGCGGCCAGATAGTTTTTCGCGTCGAGTATCCGCCGGATCAGCTCGGCGGGCATCTTCTCGCCCGTACGGTAATCGACCGCGAACAGGTCGAGAAATTCCTTCTCGTAGGCCCAGTTCTCCATGATCTGCGACGGCAATTCGACGAAATCGCGGTAGACGGCCGTTCCGGTCAGGCTCGGATAGGTTCCGGCGGCGAAAATGCCGTGCAACGCATGGCCGAACTCGTGCAGCATCGTCGTCACCTCGTCGAACGTGAGCAGCGACGGCAGGCTGTCGGTCGGCTTCGTAAAGTTGTAGACCACCGAGATCAGCGGCCTCGTCTCGACGCCGTTCTCGACTCCCTGCTGGCGGAACTCGGTCATCCATGCTCCGCCGCGTTTCGAGGCGCGGGGGAAGAAGTCCATATACAGAACGGCCAGAAAACTCCCGTCGGCATCGAACACCTCGTAGGCTTTCACGTCGGGATGATAGACCGGAATCTCCGGATTTTCGCGCAGCGTGATCCCGTACAGACGGTTCGCCAGCTCGAACATGCCCCGCCGTACGTTCTCCAACTGAAAATAGGGCTTCGTCAGCTCTTCGCTCAGTTCGTAGCGCTCGTGCTTGAGCTTCTCGGAGTAGTACCCGAAGTCCCAAGGCATCAGCTCGGCGTCGAAGCCCTGAGCGCGGGCGTAGCCGGCCACGGTTTCCACATCGCGGCGCGCAGCCTCGACCGCCCGGTCGAGCAGCTCCGCCAGAAAGGCGTTGACCGTCGGGGAGCTCTCGGCCATACGCTCTTCCAACACGTAGTCGGCATATGTCTCGTATCCAAGCAGACCGGCAAGCTGCAGACGCTTGTCGGCAATTTCCTCGACAATGGCGGAGTTGTCGAACTCGCCGCCCACGCAGCGGGTATTATAAGCTCGCCAAAGCTTCTCTTTCAGGGCGCGATTCGACGAATAAGTCATAAACGGGATCATACTGGGAATCTGCAGCGTGACGACCCATCCGTCGAGCCCGCGCTCCTTGGCCTCGGCCGCCATGCCCTCGCGGACAAAGTCGGGCAACTCCCCGACGACGGCCGGATCGGTCACATGAAGCGTAAAGGCATTCGTGGCCGCCAGCGAGTTTTGGTTGAACTGAAGGCTCAGCTCCGAGAGGCGGGCGGTCAGTTCGCGGTATATCTTCTTGTCTCCGTCGGAAAGGGCCGCGCCGCTGCGGGCGAACCCCTTGTAGGTCTTTTCGAGCAATCGCCTCTGTTCGGCGTTCAGCCCCAGCAACTCCCGCCGATCGTAAACCGCCTTGACCCGGGCGAACAGCTTCGGATCGAGGCTTACGTCGTTGCTGAACTCGGTCAGCATGGGCGAAAGCTCCAGCGCGAGAGCCTGCATCGTATCGTTCGTATGCGCCTCGTTCAGGTTGAAGAAAATATTGGAAATGCGGTCCAGACGACGGCCGCTGAACTCGAGCGCCTCGATCGTATTGGCGAATGTCGGGGCTTGGGCGTTGCCGACGATCGCGGCGATGTCGGCGCGAGCCTCGCGCACGGCCTGCTCGAAAGCCGGCTTGTAATGCTCGTTCGTGATCTGCGTGAATTGCGGAGCTCCGTGGGGAGCCGTCGACTCGACGAGCAGCGGATTGACGTCCGCGCCGGACGCGCCGAGCGTCAGGGATGTTGCCATACAACTGATTATTAACGTTCTTATCATGTGCTTAAGGGTTTAATAGTTTACGAATTTCGCGCACGGCCTTACCGGTCGTAAAGATTGTCGTAGAAGCTGCTGTTCTTGTCGTACTTGAGGTCCTTGAGCATGGCCGACTTGACGTTGATCGTGAAGCTCCAGCTCTTGCGGAAACCGATAGGTACCCAGTTGAAGTGCATCTGCCAGCAATGCAGGTCGCGCGTCAGCGTGAAAGTACCCGGCGTAAGCTTCTTATCTTTGAAATCGTATCCGGCGTTGAAGGTAACGCCCCACTTGGGCGTCAGGTTCACGCTGCCGTTGAAGCCGAGCGTCTGAACCACCGTGGCCGTCAGCCCCGGCTTGGAATAGCTGAAGCTGTAGTTGAACCCGATGTTCCACGGGATATTGAAGTCGTAATAGCTCGACGACATCATCTGCCGCCGGGTATTGGGGTCCAGATCGTTGAAGCCCGGTTGGGCGAACATGTCGGCGTACTCGGGAGGCGGAGCGCCCCCGCTGTTGATGTCGTTCATCGCGGGCTGCGACGACGAACTGCCGTTCCCGGGCGAGTTGAACGAGTAACCGAACGAAGTGCTGACGCTCGTCAGCCGCCCCAATTTGCCGCGCCGGAGCATGAAGCGGTTGATACGTCGCCCGTTGGCGTCCAGATCGTACGGGTCGAGCGTGGCGCTGATGTTGAGCCCCAGGTTCTTGATGAGGGTCGTGCGCAGCGAGATCGAAAAGGGAGCGAGATTCATCGAGTCGGCCAGAAAATTGTACGAGGAGCTGATGCTCAGGTTGTCGATCACCTTGATTTTCCGTACTCCGGAAGTATCGCGGTTGTCCCTTACCTTCATCTCGAGCGTCTGGGAGAGGCCGAACGAGATCGCCATGCTCCGTCCCGATCCCGGCACGCCGTAAAGTCCGTCGGAAAAGGGCGAGTACTGTTTCATGTTTCCGAGCGTATCGCTCTGCACCCACTTGTAATAGCCGTACTTGGGATCGGAGAAGTCGGGCGTGTAGTTGAAGCTCACGGTAGGCGTCAGCATGTGGCGGATCGCCCGGATCAGGCCGTCCTTCTTCTTGAACTGGAACATGCCGTAGATCTTGGTCGAACCGCTGACCGAGAAACGATAGTCGTACAGGCGGTAGAAGCCCGTCGTCGTATCTCCGGGCACATCCGTTTTGGCGACCGGGTCCCACACGCGGTCGATCTTGCGGAAGTACCAACGCTCCTGATAGTTGGCCGACGGACTGATGTTCAGATAGTTGAACAGGTTGAATGAAGTGGAGATAGGAATCTGGTGATTGACGCCGTTCTTCATCTTTTTGAACATCGCCGACGTGAACAGGTCTCTCTCCTTGACTGTCACGTTGTTGCCTAAGGTACCGGTATAGCTCAGCGAGATTTTCTCGTACCAGCGCTGCTTGCCCGACGCGTTTTTGCGCCGGAACGGATAGATGCGAGCGACGTTGAACACCACGTTCGGGAAGCTCAGCGAAACGGTCGAGTCCTGCGAGTTCTGCGAGTGAGAGAAGTTCGTCGACAGCGAGAACGGAGTGCCGGCCCACGACTTGGAGTAGGCGATACTCGAGTTGGTCTGCGTATTGAGGTACTCGCCGATGGTCTGCGAGCCGTATTTGGAGTAGCCGCTCGACGAGAAGTTCACGCTGGCCGAGAACGAGGAGTTCGGACGGAACTTGGGGTCCTGCTGATGCGTCCAGACTACGTTGTAGTTGTTCATGTTCATGTAGTTCTGGTCGCCTTTTTCGCCGATGATATCCTTCGAGAAGCGGACGTTGAACGAGCCGGAATACTTGTAGCGTTTCGTGTAACGCGAAGCCACGCTGGCCTCCCACGACCCGAACGTATAGATACCGCCGAGTACGGTCAGATCGATATAATCATTGAAAGCGAAATAATATCCGGCGTCGCGCAGGAAAAAACCTTTCTGGTTCTCCTCGCCCCACGAAGGCACGATGAAGCCGGACTGCCGCCCGCTCGTCGTCGGAAAAAAGCCGAAGGGCAACATCAGCGGATAAATCGGCACGTCCTCCATGACCAGATAAGAAGGACCCACGATCACCTTCTTGCCGGGAATCATCTTGGCTTTGGTCATGGCCAGATAGAAGTGAGGATGATCGGCGTCGCAGGTGGTGAACTTTCCTCCGGCTATATTGACCGTATTGTCCTTCATCTTCTTGACCCGGGCTCCGAGCAGATAGCCTTCTCCGTCCTGCGTCGACACCTCCTTGATCCGGGCTTTCTCGGTCTCGATGTTGTAGGTGATCGTATCCATCTCGTAGCTCGACGAGCCGTCCAGAAATTCGGGCCTCGTGGGCTTGCCCGCCACCGTGTCCATCCGTCCGTGCGCGAAAATCTCCTTGCTCTCCATATCGATCTTCATGAAGTCGGCCTTCAGGTTCTTGTCCTGATACTTCACGTCGCCTTTCTCGTAAATATAGACGAGCTTGCGGCGCGGATCGTAGATCAGCGAGTCTTCGTTATTGCCAGAAATCACATCGTCGAGAAACGGCTTGCGCTCCACACTGTCCGCCGCCAGCGAATCGGCCGGAAACAACGGCGAGCCCAAACCGGAGAACGCCGACGAATCGGCGCCGAGGGCAAGCGGACCGCCGACGGACAGGCCGGCGGAGTCGGGAAGGCCCGAGGAATCGCGCGCGGCTTTTTCCCGGGCCGGGACGGAGTCGGGACGCGGCAACGAGCCGACGCCCGCGGACGAATCGGGAACGGACACGCCCGGCAGCGTGTCGTGACGCACTCCGGCGGAGAACCCTCCGAAGACCACACCGCGGCTAAATACCATTTGTCCGAACAGGGAAAGGGACAGCAGGAGCAAGATATATTTCGTTTTTTTTAGCCGCAATTCACCACAAATATTTAACTTTGCGAAGTTACCGTTTACGTTCGCAAAAATAGTTAAAAAAAAAGAGTTCCTAACGTTTGGCGTAATGAAAGTTTTAAAACACTGTATTTTAAAGACTTCCGTTTTTTTTACGTTGTTTTTAGCCGCTTCCGTCACATCAAACGCGCAAAATAGGAAAATCGGTATAAACACCGTCGTAATCGATGCGGGACACGGCGGTCCCGACGCCGGAGCCGTCGGCAGGCTGTACAAGGAAAAGGACATCAATCTGGACGTCGCGCTCCGGTTCGGACGGATGATCAGCGAGCACTATCCGGACGTGCAGGTGATCTATACCCGCAAGACGGACGTGCTGATTCCGCTCGCCGAGCGCGGCGACATCGCCAACCGGGCCAAGGCCGACCTGTTCATCTCGATCCACATCAACAGCAACAAGTCCTCGTCGCCCTCCGGAGTCTCGGTCTACGTCATGGGCGTCGACAAGGCGAGCAAGAACATGGACGTAGCCATGAAGGAAAACGACGTGATCACCTACGAGGAGGACTACTCGACCCGGTATCAGGGCTACAAGCCGGGATCGACCGAGTCGCTGATCATGTTCTCGCTGATACAGTACGCATACCAGACCCAAAGCTGCCTGCTGGCCGACATGGTGCAGAAGCAGTTCGTCGGCAACACGCAAATGCAGGACCGGGGCGTCCGCCAAGCGGGCTTTCTGGTGCTGTGGCGCGCCGCGATGCCGAGCATCCTGTGCGAGTTCGGATTCATTTCGAACCCGACCGAGGAAAAGTTCATCGGATCGAAAAAGGGACGGGAGACCTACGCGCGGAGCCTGTTCAACGCTTTCAGCCAGTACAAGGTCCGGAGCGAGGGCCGTGGCACACTGATTGTTCTTGACAGCGAGAATCCGGGCGGATCCGGCAACGAGGACCGGGACGCAGTGAGCGGCGCGACGTCGCGGCAGGAGGAATCCGGACAGGCGGACAAGCGAGGAGCGTCTTCCGACGAGCCGGTCGTATACCGGGTGCAGATCGCCAGCTCGTCGCGCAAGCTGCCCAGAAACTCCTCGTCGTTCGGCCCGTACCGGGGCGAGGCAAAGGAAATGGTCATAAAAAACCTGTACAAATATTACGTCGGAGAGGCGGCTTCTTACAAAGAAGCCCTATCTTTACAGTCCGAAGTCCGCCGCCACGTCAAAGGAGCGTTTCTCGTTCCGTTCCGGGGAAACGAGCCGATCCCGATGGACGAGGCCCGGCGCTCGGAACGATAGGACGGACAACGGCAGAACGAACGCTTAACTCGCAAAACAGAACGGCATGAAACTGAAACTGAGCAGAGAATTCAAGATAGGTTTTTTCGGAATACTGATGATCGCAGCGCTTTACTGGGGCGTCAATTTCCTCAAGGGAACCGACCTGTTCACGTCGAGCGTACACTATTACGCAGCCTACGATCAGGTGAACGGTCTGCAGCCGTCGGCCGCGGTGGTCATCAAAGGCTATAAGGTCGGCACGATCAGCGACATCAGCTACGATCCGCAGCGTTCGAACAACGTGGTCGTCGAATTCGCGATCAAGTCGAAGTTCAAGATTCCGAAAGACACGAAGGCCCGTATCTTCAGCGACGGCATCATGGGCGGCAAATCGATCGAGCTGGAGCTTGGCCGTTCGGACGCATATCTGCACGAAGGCGACACGCTGTTCTCGGAAATCAACAAGGATTTTCTGGAAGTGGCCGGAAGCGAGTTCGAGTTTCTCAAGCAGCGGGCCAACGACGTGATCAGCGAGATGATCGTCACCCTCCGCGGCATCAACAAGCTACTCTCGGACAACAGCGCGAACCTGAACGCCACGATCGGCAACGTAGCCGCCATCACGGGGGACCTGCGGTCCGTCGTCGCGGATGAGAAAGGCTCGCTGCGCGAAACGATCTCCAACGTCAACGACCTGTCGCGCACGCTGCGGGACAAGACGGGACAGATCGACCGGATCTTCACGAACGTGGAACGCTTCAGCGACTCGCTGAGCCAGTCGCGAATTCCGACGCTCGTCGCCCAAATGAACGGCACGCTCGCGGAACTGAACCGTACGCTCGCGAAAGTCAACGACGGGGACGGGACGGTCGGCAAGTTCGTCAACGACCAAGCGCTGTACGACTCGCTCGTTCAGGCCTCGTCGAACCTGTCGGCACTGCTTCTCGACCTGAAGCAGCACCCGGGCCGCTACGTCCATTTCTCGGTGTTCGGACGGCGCGACCGGAACTGACGGCCCGTTCTCAGAAAGGGCCGTTCATTCACCTTTGGTTCATAAAAACGTGATTTACCCCGACAATTTCGAAAGCAAGATAGGCTTCGACCGCATCAAAAGCCAGATCAAGGCGCTCTGCGTCACGCAGGGCGCGGCCGACAAGCTCTCCGAAGCCGAGTTCAGCAACGACTACGACACGGTCGTGCGCAGACTCGAGCAAACCTACGAGATGCGGACCGCGCTGATACTCGAAAGCGGATTCCCGGACGGCAGCTTCGTCGATACGGAGCCTTTCCTGAAAAAGGCCGCCGTCATAGGCGCATTTCTGGACGTGGAGGAAATCGTCGCGCTGCGCAAGGGACTCTCGACGGTCCACGCGCTCGTCGCCTTTTTCGGCGGCCGGGAAGACGAAAAGTACCCCCGGCTCCGGGAATTGTGCCGGGACGTGAGCGGATTTCCGGCGATCATCAACCACATCGACTCGATCGTCGACAAGTTCGGACGTATCCGGGACAACGCCTCGGCCGAGCTGTTCGCGGTCCGTCGCACGATCCGCGAGCGGGAGGGACAGGCATCCCGCCGGCTGCTGCAGATCATGGGCGCGGCGCAGGCTTCCGGCCTGGTCGACGCCGACGCCTCGGTCTCGGTCCGCGACGGACGGGCCGTGATTCCGGTCTCGGCCGCCAACAAGCGAAAGATCAAAGGGTTCGTCCACGACGAGTCGGCTACCGGCAAGACGGTTTACATCGAGCCGGTCGAGGTCGTCGAGATCAATAACGAGCTCAAGGAGCTGCAATACGAGGAGAGGCGCGAGATCGTACGCATTCTCACGCGGTTCACGGATGCGATCCGGCCCGACCTGCCGGATATTCGCCGTTCGGGCGACTTTCTGACGACGATGGACTTCATCCGCGCCAAGGCCCGCTTCGCGCTGGCTAACGACTGCACGATGCCGATCGTCGAGCGCGCGCCGCAAATCGGTCTGAAAAACGCCCGGCATACGCTGCTCGCGCAAACCCTGAGGCGGGAAGGCAAGCCGATCGTTCCGCTCGAGCTGACGCTGACGCCTCAGAAGCACATTCTGGTCATTTCGGGCCCGAACGCGGGAGGCAAGTCCGTTTGTCTGAAAACGGTCGGGCTGCTCCAGTACATGATGCAGAAAGGATTTCTGATCTCGGCTTCCGAGAACTCGGAAATGGGCCTGTTCGACGACCTGTTCATCGACATAGGAGACGAGCAGTCGATCGACAACGACCTGAGCACGTACAGCTCGCACCTGCTGAACATGAAGAACATCCTGCGCGGCGCGACCGGCCGCTCGCTGGTGCTGATCGACGAGTTCGGAACCGGAACCGAGCCGGTCATCGGAGGCGCGATCGCCGAGGCGGTACTGGAAAAGCTGGAGCAGAAGCGCTGCTTCGGAGTCATCACGACCCACTACTCGAACCTGAAATATTACGCCAGTAACGCCGAGGGCATCCTCAACGGCGCGATGACGTTCGACGTGCAGAACATCCGGCCGCTGTTCCGGCTCGAAACGGGCAAGCCGGGCAGCTCGTTCGCGATCGAGATCGCCCGGAAGATCGGGCTGCCCGAGGAGATCATCCGCAATGCGGCGGACAAGGCCGGCAGCGACCACGTCAATATCGAGCGGCAGCTGCGCGAGATCGCGCGCGACCGGCGCTATTGGGAGCAGAAGCGCGACAAAATACGACAGACCGAGAAGCGTGTGGACGAGCTGGCCGAAAAATACCGCTCGGAACTGGAAACGATTCAGGCCGAGCGGAACCGCCTGATCAAGGAAGCGAAGAACGAGGCCAAGCAGATCACCTCGGAGGCCAACAGGCAGATCGAGCAGACGATCCGCACGATCCGCGAGTCGCAGGCCGATAAGGAAAAAACCCTGCTCGTCCGCCGTAAAATGGACGATTTCCGCGAACGGCTCGAACAGCAGGAGGCCGACAGTTCGCTGATCGACCGCAAGATAGAACAGCTCCGCCGCCGCGAAGAGCGCCGCTCCGAACGCAAAAATGCGAAAACGGCCGGGAAACCGGCAGACCGATCGAAAGAACTCCAGAAGCCGCATGCGGTGGAGCCGGGTACCAAGGTACGGATCAAGGGGCAGGACGCCGTCGGGGAGGTGATCGGCCTGAGCGGTAAGCGCGCAACGGTCGGTTTCGGACAGATCCTGACGACGATCGACCTGAACCGATTGGAGCCCATATCGAACGCGGAATACAAAAAGGCGACCCGCGAGCTGCGCCCCGCGGCTCCGCCGACGAATTTCAGTACGGCCGAGCGGAGGCTCCAATTTCACGAACAGATCGACGTGCGCGGCATGCGCGTAGCCGAGGCGGTCGAAACGGTGCAGGACTTCGTCGACGAGGCGATCATGCTCGGGTTCTCCGAAATCCGCATCCTGCACGGCAAGGGAACCGGCGCGCTGAAGGAGGAGATACGCAGCTACCTGCGGACCGTACCGCTCGTCCGCAGCGCGAAAGACGAGCACGAGGAAATGGGCGGAGCGGGCATCACGGTCGTCAAGCTGGACATTTGAGGCTCCTGTGCCCTGCCACGAAACCGACCCGTCGCGCGCTTCGGCCCGTCAAATGACCGGAAGAACCGTCGCCCGGAAACAGGGAACAAAAACAGCCATGCGAACATACCGACCGACAAAGGCGCCGGCCGGATTGCAAGAACCCGTCTCTCCTGCACGGAATTCGCCCGTACAATCATGCGCGCTCTCCCCGATCGAACCGGCAGAGCCGAAACCCGGATTCCTTCCGGCGCACCGGCACTTCATTCGGTCCGTTTCCCTTTCGCGCTTCCGGCCGGCCCCTGCTCGAAACGCCCGGCCGACACAAATAGCAGCCACTTTCCGGATGTTCGGCAGAATCGTACCCCAAACGACCGACCGGGCTACGGCAACAGGCCGGCCTCTCATTCGTAAATCTCGGGAACGTCGAGCAGCGTCCGAAGATACATCAAGCGCGATCCCCGAACGTTCGGATGATGATAATAAACATGGCCGCCCCCATAGTCCTCGCGCCACATCGTCGACGTATCGACCTGCAAACCGTCGCGATCCACCGACGTGGCCAGATCGAAGCGGCAGCCCCGGATCGCGTAACGGCGGCGCACCCGCTCGATCAATTCGTTTGTTTCGACCTGCGTACCATGCTCGTTGCACGGTATATTGTTCAGAATCGGCACGGCTCCTTGCGAACGAATGTACTCGACCAACTCGCACAGCTTCCGCTCCGTATTGCCGCCGTTGGTGCCGATCGTCACCATGACGTACTTCGCGCGCACGTACGGCAGTTCGTTGCGGATGCGCTCGAGCAGCTCGTCGATCGTCGTTCCGCCCCGCCCGCTGGACATGGCACGACCGCCGATCCGGGCCAGGATCAGCTGTACCCAGCTTCGAGAAAAGTCCCGGGTCGGATAGTAACCCTCGGGCTCGGTGATCGAATCGCCATAGAGCAGCAACGTCAGGTCGCAAGCAGCGGCCGTCACGACAATACTGCGCACGAGCATGCCGGAGCCTCTCTCCAGACCGAAACAATAATAGTCGTACTGACGTCCGACGAAAAAGCCTACAGGCTGAACCGCCCCGGTTCCGCAACCGCCGGAGCCGTCCATCGTAGCCTCGAGACGGGCCGATTCGCCGGTATGAAGATCCGCAACCCGCAACCGGACGGTCTGATAGTCTCGTTCGATCTCGACGAGGTATTCGTGACCGGGAGTCAAAAACCCGGCGACGGTCTCGACGACGGGATCGGTAGCCATCGAAACGCTCTTCGAGGCCATATCCACATAGGCTTTGAAGTCGCCCTGATCGCTCCGGAAAACAGCCCTGCAGCCCGAGTCGAGACGCACATGGTAGCGCACCGTGCGCTCGGCAAGCGAATAGTAGCGGTTCAGCCGGATCAAACCGCCCGGTTCGACGATCCGGAGTCCATCGGACGAAAGCACGGGCTCGACGCCTTCGAACGAGAAGTCGGCCAAGGAGGACGTATCTTTCCACTCGCAGCGATACAGTAAGACGGTCGGCGATCCGGGCTGCCCGGACAAAGAGACGAAAGCCGACAACATACAAGCCGCTGCCAGCGCAAACAAGTTCTTCATGCTATTTCTGTTCAGAAGCGCAGCCGGGTTTAGCCGAGCCGAACGATAAATATAAGGTTTATACAGCCCATTTCCAAGCGCAAAAGACCTGGCCGGCGAAAATCCGGGGGAAAGCCTTCTCCGAGAAACGTCCGAACGCTCCGAACGGAAGCCCCCCGAACGTCCGCACAGAACGGTTCGCCTCCGGCACGCGGCACGACGGAGCGGCAAGGAAAGCCTTCCGTACCGGCCGGCCTCAGACCGGCCGAATCCGCCGGACAAGACATCGCATCGGAACAAAGCGATTCCGAATTTCGTCGGTCCGCAAACGGCTGCGAAATACCTTTGCGAAAAATTCGCTTACTTTGTATCCTATTTAGCTCGAAAAAATGAAATACCGATTGAAAGAGCTCGCCTCGCTCTGCGGCGGCGAACTTCTTGGCACCGACGCGACCGTCATGCGCGTATCGACCGACAGCCGGACGCTGTCGGAACCGGACGGCACGCTGTTCGTCGCGTTACGGAGCGCCCGCCGCGACGGAAACCGGTACATAGCGGAACTGTACCGTCGGGGCGTACGCGCCTTTCTGACCGACTCGCCGGTCGATGAGAAAGCCTACCCGCTGGCGGGATTCGTCCGCTGCGCCGACTCGCTCGAAGCGCTGCAAAGGCTGGCCGCCGATCACCGGACCAGCCTGAAAGGAACGGTCGTCGCCATCACGGGAAGCAACGGCAAGACCGTCGTGAAGGAATGGATCGCCCAGCTCTGCCCGCCGCAGATCAGGCTGTTCCGCAGTCCGAAAAGCTACAACTCGCAGATCGGCGTCGCGCTGTCGCTGCTGATGGCCGAGCCGGACGACCGGATCGTGCTGATCGAGGCGGGTATCTCGCAGCGGGGCGAAATGGCGCGGCTCGAACGGATGATCCGCCCCGATCTGGGCATCGTCACGAACATAGGCGACGCGCATCAGGAAAATTTCGACTCGCCCCGGCAGAAGGCCGACGAGAAGCTAACGCTGTTCGAGCATACGCCGACGATCGTCTACAACGCGGCCGACCCGCTGCTCGCCCGCCTCGTCCCGGAACGCTACGATGACCGGAAGCTGATCGGCGTCGAGCCGGCAGAACGCGAGCTGGACGGACTACCGTTCGACGATCCGGCCTCGCGCGCGAACGCCGCGCTCGCGCTCGCGCTGTACGGCGCGCTGGGCTTCGACACGGAGCCGATCCGGAAGCGGCTGCCCCGGCTGCAAAGCGTCGCCATGCGGCTCGAGCTCAAGGACGGCATAAACGGTTGCAAAATCGTCAACGACACGTACAACTCGGATATCAACTCGCTCGAAATCGCGCTGCAATACCTGTCGGCAACGAGCGGAAACCGCGATAAGGTACTGATCCTCTCGGACATCGACCAGAGCGGACTGCCGTCGGACGAGCTGTATGCCCGCGTGGCGGAGCTCGTTCGCGCGAACGGCATATCGGAGCTGATCGGCATCGGCGAAGAGATATTCCGCCATGCCGCGTTGTTCGACTGCCGGAAGGAATTCTATCTGTCGACCGACAATTTCCTGAAGGCCGGCGAGCGGGCACGCTTCGTCCGAAAAAGCATTCTGCTCAAGGGCGGACGACGGTTCCGGTTCGAGCGGATCGGCCGCGTGCTCGAGAACAAGATTCACACGACCGTGCTGGAAGTCGATCTCGACCGCATGCAGCACAACCTGAACTATTTCAGGGGACTGCTGCGTCCCGGCGAACGGATGATGGCCATGGTCAAGGCCGCAGGATACGGCAGCGGCACGTTCGAGGTGGCGAACCTGCTCGAGCGGCAAGGCGTCGACTTTCTGGCCGTCGCTTTCGCCGACGAGGGCGTCACGCTGCGCGAGGCGGGCATCACGATGCCGATCGTCGTGCTGAACGCCGATTCGGACAGTTTCGACCTGATGCTCGACTACCGGCTCGAGCCCGAGATATACAGCCGCTCGTCGCTGCGCTCGTTCACCGAGGCGGTCCGCCGTCACGGAGCCGGCCGCAGTCCGATCCATATCAAGCTCGACACAGGCATGCACCGGCTCGGATTCGAGCGTGCCGACATCGAACCGCTGATCGACACGTTGCGCGAGACCCCCGAAGTGTATGTCCGGACGGTCTTCACGCATCTGGCAGGCAGCGACGAGGCACGCCACGACGATTTCACGCGCTCGCAGATCGCGCTGTTCCGCGAGCTGAGCGACCGGATCGCAGCCGCTTTTCCCGAACTGCACATTCTGCGTCACATCGATAACAGCGCGGGCATCGAGCGCTTTCCGGAAGCGCAGTTCGACATGGTCCGGCTCGGCATCGGGCTGTACGGAATCGGCTTCGTGCATCAGGAAAACCTGCTGCCCGTCAGCACGCTGCGCAGCCGGATCGTGCAGATCAAGGAGATTCCCGTCGGCGACACGGTCGGATACGGACGCCACGGCGTGGCGAAAGACCGTCCCGTACGGACCGCGACCGTCCCGATCGGCTATGCCGACGGACTGAACCGCCGCCTGAGCTGCGGCCGGTGGAGCTTCATCGTGAACGGACGCAAGGCTCCGATCTTCGGCAACATCTGCATGGACACCTGCATGATCGACATCACCGGCATCGACGCTCGGGAGGGAGATACGGTAACGATTTTCGGCGACGGAGCCACTGTCATCGAAATGGCCGAAGCGCTGGGGACGATACCCTATGAAATCATGACGAGCGTATCGACCCGCGTCAAACGCGTCTACACCAAGGAATAAACGAACCGAACGTTTCGGCGCGCACGATATCCGCATCCGCCTGTCCGCTCAAGCGAAGCGTCTCCGCTGTGCGTCGGCCGGCACACGGACGCGTAAAACCTCGACGAAACGACCGTTTACGGCGAAAAAGCGTCATGCCGCATCCGGCCTCGCTCCGTCGCAAAAGACGTCCGTTTTTCGCCGGCAGAAAAGAGAATAGGTCCCGGAACGGCAGGAAACGGACTTCCCCGTCCGTATGCGCCGGAGCGACAGGCGGACGGGACGGCCCCGGAAACACGGAAAACGACAAAACAGCAAAGGCATGCCTTACGGAACGATCTACATGCTGCCGACCCCGATCGGCGACCGGCCGGTCTACGACGTCCTGCCGGAATACAACCGTGCCGTCATGGCGCGGCTCGACTATTTCATCGTCGAAAACGAGCGCACGGCCCGCCGTTTCCTGAGTCGGGCAGGCATCGGCAAGCCGATAGACGGCCTGCGGATAGCCGAGTTGAACGAGCACACGACGCCGGAACAGGTAGCGGAATTGCTGGCTCCCGTACTCGGCGGCGCCGATGCGGGCGTACTGTCGGAGGCGGGTCTGCCGGGCGTGGCCGATCCGGGAGCCGACCTGACGGCGCTGGCCCACCGGCACGGAATCCGCGTAACGCCGCTGGTCGGCCCGTCGTCGATCCTGCTCGCGCTGATGGCTTCGGGCCTCAACGGGCAGTCGTTCGCATTCAACGGCTATCTGCCTGTCAAGCACCCCGAGCGGGGACAGGCGATCCGCCGCCTCGAGCAGCGGGCCCGGACCGAGGGACAGTCACAACTGTTCATCGAGACTCCGTACCGAAATCTGAAGCTGTTCGACGAGCTGACGAGCCTATGCGCCGACGACACGCTGCTGACCGTAGCGGCCGACATCCTGCAACCCGACGAGCTGATCCGCACGGCCCCGATCCGCCAGTGGCGCGGCCATGCGCCCGACATACACAAGCGACCGGCGATCTTCATCGTCGGCACGCAAGCTCCGCCGGAAAAACGCGGAATCGGAGCCCCGGACCGAAAAGAGAGGAGCGCCCGACGACGGTCACGCTGAGACGACCCGGCCGGATTTTCTTCTTGCTATCTCCCCGAGCGAATATGTCCGACATAACACCGAAATCGCGACGGACATCTCCGCTATCCCGTTCAGCGCGCCTCTGCCGTCGTTTTTCAGACGAGCTTCATCGGAGAAACATGACTTTCCCAAACCCAGCTCCGTAATATTTCAAAAATCAACGGATAAACAGAATGGAGCCGGCGGATTGCCGGCTCCATTTTTCAATTACGGAATTGTCAATTTTGTTTGGGCAGATACTGCCCCCTGTTACCGCCCGGGAAAACCATACTCTGAATCCCTTTTTCATCGATCAGACCGTAAAAGTTCTGCTTCATCGTACTATCGGTCAGAATGATCAGATTCTTATCGCGCCACCAAGTACCGGTAGAAAGCAAATTCGAACGAGAAATCATGTACAAACGGTATTTGTGCATCTTGGTTAATTCCAAAAATAAAGAATAAGGCTTTGTCGTATCGCCATAATGACCTGAAAGGTTTCCGGCTTCTACAATCGGCCGCCGCTGATGTTTTCGTATGAAAGACCTGACAGAATCCCGACTCAGATAAGGGTCATCTTGAACATAAAGATCCGTTCTTTCCAAAGGCTTCTTCATTAAAGCGTCAAAAGCCGAAACGAAGCGGAGTACCGAATCTTTCTCTATCGTCGCTTTCATGACGGTCCCGTTCGAACCGTCCGTCAGGCAAACCATCCCGTCGGAATCTTTTTTCCAATGACCTCTGGCAATGGATGCCGTCGATATTATATCTTCCGAAGGAAAACAAGTTAAACTGATCGTATAACCACCATACTTATATAAAGTAACATCATAACATTTGGGGATCGGCCTACTTTCATAATAAACGCTGAAAGTACGACCGATATCTTCGGAAGGAATAGGCTCAGGCTCTTCTATGGAAGGAATCGGCTGACTTTCATAATCAACATTGAAAGTACGATCGATATCTTCGGGGGGAATCGGCCTTTCGCCATGAGCCCGATCACCTTGCAAACAAAGCCCTGTAAACAACAAAAATGCAATAAGGCGTTTCATAACACGAAATTTAGAAACTTGTCAAAACTTAAAAAGTCTGTTCCGGCTCGTGTCTAACGACAAGCAATCGGAACGCGCTCGAGCTTCAGAAACCGGTCCGGCAGGCAGGCCACAACCCGATTCAACCGAGTATCAGTCCGAGCGAAAGCAGCGCGGCCCACAGCAACATGTTGCGCGACGTCTCGCCCAGCACGCCGTTGAGCGCCTTGCCGCTGCCTATGCGCGTCATCCGGCGCCAACTCGCCGCATGGAACGGCAGATAAAGCAACGGAAGGAGACCGGCCCACAGTCGCCCCCGAGGCACGAACCACAGACAAAGCAGCACGGCCGCCGAGCCCGTCGCCAGATAGAGAATCCGGCCGGCACGGGCTCCGAAGCGCACGACCAGCGTGCGCTTGCCGCTCAGCGCGTCCTGCTCGCGGTCGCGGTAATTGTTCAGCATCAGCAGCGTGTCGATCGCCAAACCGCAGGCCAAAGAGGCAACCGCCGCGTCGGCCGTCCAACTGTGGCACATTATGTAATAGATGCAGCCTACCGGAACGAAGCCGAAAAAGAGGACGACCAGCAGATCGCCCCACCCGTGATACGCCAACGGATAGGGACCAGCCGTATAAAGAAACGCGAACAATACGCACACGGCCCCGACGGCGATCAGTTCCGGTCCGCCGTAACGGAGCAGTCCGAGTCCCACCACGCAGGCGGCAAGGGTCGTGCAGAGTATGCCTCGCTTCATCGCGCGGGGAGCGATCCACCCTTCCGCGCAGGCTCTTCGCGGCCCCAACCGGTCCCCCCGGTCGCTGCCTTTCAGATAGTCGAACAGGTCGTTGATCAGGTTCGCGTCGATCTGCATCAGAAAAGCGAACAGCGTGCACAGCAGTGCCTCCGGCCAGCGAAAACAGCCGTCGGAATAGGCCAGCGCGCACCCGACCAGCACGGGAACGGCAGCCGCAGCCAGCGTTTTGGGACGCGAGGCGAGCACCCAAGCCCGGAACACGCCGGGTTTCTCCGTTTTCATAGGCATATCGTATTAGTCGGAAGACAAAGATAGTTCATAATCGCTCCGAATAGTCGCCGCTTATGGAGCCGAACGTAAAAAACGGCATCCGGATGCGGAGCGGCACAGGCTCCGGCCTGCACGTCAGGGCATCCCGCCCGCATCTTCTCCGGACATGGACAAGCGGCCCGACCTGCCTGCCGACTTTTCGGGCCGTGTCGAAAAACAGTGCGGCGCTCGAGGACCGAGCATTAGCGAGGACTTTCCGAACGTAAAAAAGCGATTATCTTCCATGTGCCAAGCGCATTCGCAACCGGAGCTTTTACATCTGCCGGCCACGGTCGGCAACCACAAGCCGCGCATCCGATCAGGCCTCTGCCCCAAACCGCACAGCCGTAGAAAGCTTGATACCGGGAAACCGAAACATCGGGAACTCGAAGGTCTGTAGAGGAAAGTATACAATCGGTATCCCGAAAACATCCCAAGCCGACTCGAATCGGCGCATGCCGATGCCACCTCGTCCCCTCCCGAGCCGCAGAAAGACCGGACGAGGCAAGCGACCGAACACGAACAGGAAGGAACGGGAGAAACGGAGCGCATTCCGAAAATGCCCGGTCCTATCCGATAACGGTCGGGAAACGGAAAGGAACGCATGAACCGCCCTTTCCTAAAAACGACGCTCCGGAAGAAAATGACGGCATGAAGCGACGATACACGCAGGCGGCCCCCTTCGGACCGGGCGGTCCCAAATCTGTCCCGTCTACCAAAACGGCGACAAAGAACGAAAAAAACGAAAGTCGTCCCGCCGGACCTGCCGGCAACAGGCACGGAAAGACCCGAAGACCGTTCTGTCGGATAAACCGGCAATGGGAAAGCCCGCGGCTGCCGGCCGGAACGGATCGGCGACCGGCGACAGCCCGTACGAAAACGGGCACAGGACCGGCCGGTCCTGTGCCCGCATATCGGTGGAACTGGAGGGAGTCGAACCCTCGTCCAAACAAGGAACCCGAGGGCTTTCTACACGCTTATCCTTCGATTGATCCTCTTGCCGCGACCTGGCCGAAGGCGACCCAGTCGCAGCCGCAGCCTATGAAATCTCGCGGCCGCTTATAGGCGTCGCAACCGCCATTCCCGTTTCGATGATACCCCGGATTCCTCGCGCTACGGGACGGAGCGCTCGGCGGGGTACTCGTTCCACGGACTCATCGGACCGCGGAATTAAGCCATTTTACTCTGTAAAATTAAGCAGCGAGTGCGTAGCTATTATTGCCATTTGTAATTCGAGCATTCAGTTTTACGAGAGCCCACACAACGCTCGGCGTGCTTACCATCAGACTCTGCCTGCTGTCAAAACCGGTCAGTCCCTGATCGCCCTGCGGACCGTCTTTCGATAAGACGGCACACAAAGCTTGATGCAAAGATAACGTATTTTTCCCGACAAACGGCGCCTGCGGAGGAAAAATTGCGAGAAAAGCGGCAGAGGACCGGGAAAAGACCTCCGAGCTCCTGCCGAGTAAGACGCGATCCGACCGAAAGCGCGACTCGAAAAAATATGCTATTTTTGCAATCGGAGGTCCTCAATACTTACCGCAATGACCACGATACGAAAAGCGACGCCGTCCGACATACCCCTGATTCGCGAAATGGCATGGAAGACTTTTCCGGCCACGTACAGCGAGATTCTGAGCCGGGAGCAGACGGACTACATGATGGAATGGATGTACTCGCCCGAAAGCCTGCGCGACCAGATGGAACGGCAGGGGCACGTCTACTACATCGCCTGCGAGGACAACGAGCCAGCCGGCTATGTCTCCGTCCAGCGACAGGGTCCCGGGCTGTTCCATCTGCAAAAAATCTACGTGTTGCCCGCCTTTCAGAAATGCAGGCTGGGACGCAAGCTGTTCGAGCACGCGGTCTCCGTTGTCCGGGAATTCGCTTGCGGCCCCTGCACGATGGAGTTGAACGTAAACCGCGACAATCCGGCGCTGGGATTCTACGAGCATATGGGCATGAAAAAGGTCCGGCAGGGAGATTTTCCGATCGGCAACGGCTACTACATGAACGACTACATCATGGCGCTGCGCATCGAATGAGCGGACACGCCGACCCGGCGCCCAGCGCCGAAACGGGCCGGCCGCCGGCTCCCCGAGCAACGGTCGTCCGCACGGCGAGCCATGCGCCAGCATGACGGGCGCGAGACATTCCCTTCGGGAAGAACGCGCCCTGCCGCACAAAGTAAAAACAGGGTACACATTGCGCCGTACGGCTATTGCCTAAGACCCGTCGGCACGGTCTGCCGGCGGCACAGCGCAAACGGACGGAACGACCAAAGAAGAACGTCCGATACAGACCGCCGAAACGAAAAATCGCGAGCCTCGGTCGTCCGGCCGAACGACCGGGCCCATGCTTCCCGTCAACGGATGTCCACCGTATACTCGCGGCCGTCCTCGAGAGCATCGATCGTGACCCATGCCCAGCGGGCGTCGCCCGACAGTTCGGTCGGGCACTCCCGGCCGTTCACCGTGACCGTTTCGCAGTCGAACGGACCGGCCCGGAATTTCAGCGCACGCAGATCGCCCCTGTCCGTCACGCGGAACACGGCCCGCTGGCGACTTCCCCGCGGATAATCGACCCGATAGTCGATCGTGGCGCCGTCGCCGCCCCATACATGCAGACCGCTCACATGGACATTCCAGCCCCGGGGAAGACGGGGCATCACCTTGACAACGCCGTCCGCAGCCTTCGACGCTCCGGCCGCGATCATCACGGTTCGCAGCGTCTCGTTCTGCTGCACGAAATTGCCCAGATCGCCCTGCCGCCGGATCATGTCTTTCTCGCGGCTGTACGACGCGCACTCGGGCACGATGAACGGCTTCGGCAGACGCGGCGCATAGCACAGCCGGGCCAGATTCCGCAGGAAGCGGTCGTAATCGGCGCTCCGATCGAGCAACAGCGCGTTCTGCGAGATCAGGTTATGATCGTAGCCGAGTCCCCGGGGCCCCATGTAGGTATCGCCGACGTAGCGCGCGAGGTCATCGCGGTAGGTGTCGCGACTGAGCTCGTACCAGCGCTCGGGCACGTCCGATCCGACATCCCAGCCGACGTACTCGGCCCATGTCGTCAGCGAGGGATCGTGAAAGAAGCCGAACTTTTCCGTATTCCACTTTCCGTCCCGGACGCAGTAGCGCAGGATCGCCTCGCCCAGACTGTCGGCGAGCGCATTCCAGCGGGCCGCCTCGATCGAACGGCCCGCCTTCTCGGCCATCGCGGCGTACATGCGGAGGCCCAGAAAGCAGGGCATGTTGTTGAACATCGTGAACTCCATCATGCCGCCTTCGGTCTCGCCGTACATCAGCCCGTGCTCGTTGAACGACAGATCGGGGTGCGCCATCGTCCAGTCGATCCACCGGACGGCTTCGCGCACGTACTTCCAGTTATCGCGCACCCACGCGGCCGAAGCTCCGCCGCAGAGCCAGGCGTTGGCCACGCTCATCATCGTCATGCCGTGACCGTCGGGCTCGGCATTGCCGTAATTCTGGAAATCCTCGCCGAAACGCTCCTTCGTATAGCGAGTGGGCCATCCTACCCCGACGAGTACCCGGGAGTACTCGAGCGGCTTGTTCGGAATCACGCTCCAATGCCCGGGGATGGCTACCTCGCCGAAATAGAGCTCCTGCTCGGGATAGTACATCAGCCAGCGGTTCAGGAAATCGGCCGTGCGGAGCGCCTCGGCCCCAAGCCCCAGCATCGAAAGCAGAACCAGCGGACGGTTGCGCGAGTACATGCAACTCGTGTAGCTCTCCGCCCGGGGAACCCACGTGCCGAACCCGTCGTAGCGCCACGAGTCGGCCCCGCGCGACGACTCGCAGATCATGCCGTCGGGAAGCATTTTGTTGCGGACGATATCTTCCACGTTGTCGTGGAAGACACGGGTCAGGATATTCGCGTAGCTGTCTCCCGTAAACTCGATTCTCGCCAGGGCATACTCTTCGGGATAGACGAAAGGCGGCACGCGGCGGCAGTCGTCGCCGAACGTATAGAGGCGGCGGACGATACGTTCCAAGCAGTCGGTCCGCAGGTCGGGGCGCCGGCTGTCGATCGCATGCGTATCGAAAAAGGGATCGTCGGCCCGTACCGGAACGCCGCCCGAAAGCGTCCCGCGAGTCCCCGCGGGAACCAGATAGCCGCCCGTGAAAACAGGCTCGCCCCGCTTGTCGGGATTGTCCCGGACGAATATCTCCCTGACCGGTTCGTTCCGCAGGCGAATTTTCAGCACGCACTGCGGCTCGCCCTCGAAAGCGCCCTTCAGGCAAAGAGCCTCCCGAAGGCAGGCGGTCATCTCGGGTTCGGCCCGGTCGGTCTTGAAGGGCGCGCCGCCGTCGAGCCAATGGGTGCGGAACCACATCGTACAGCCGAAAACGAGCGGGACCTCGTCCCGGGAGCCGTCCTCGTAGACGATAACCACCTCGCCGGCCCGGTCGCCGACATACAGGTTCTCGGATTCGACGATCCCGCCCCAAGGAACCGTACCCGCATCGATCGAATTGTAGCCTCCGACCAGATAGAGGTCGCCTCCGTCGCGCGGCTCCGCCGAGGCTTCCAGCGGCATCTCGAACCAGCCGCCGCGCTCGGGCGACGAAGGCTCGGCGGCAAAAACAGCGCCGCAATATAAAGACATCAGCAATACGACGGTCCAGAATCGGACCAAAAAACGAGACGAAACGGAAAAGAAAAACATAGCAAGCAGAGTTTGGAGTCAGTATTCCAAAGATAACAAGAAAATTTCCGGAACCGGCGGCACGGCCGCTTGTTTGTCAAGAATCTCCCGCTTTCGGTCAAAAAAGAAACAGCGACCGTTTTCCGTATCTGCCGGGACAAGCCGAGAGCAGGATTCGCCTCCCGACGCGAGCCGCATCTCACAGCGGCCGGCAGAGAAAAAGGGCAGCGGAAGCCCTCCCTCGTTCCGCTCGACGAAATCCTCCGCTACATCCTCCACGCAGGAAATTTTGCACGACGGACTTCGCGCTGTCTCCCCGAAACGGGCATCGGATCGAACGATTACCCGTTAAGGATCAACCCATTGAAAAAAGGAGCCGGCGAATCGGCCCGCTCTCTTTCCCGGGCCGCGCGGAGGTTTCGGAACATTTGCTTATCTTTGGGAATGCAAAATGACGAACACGATGAATCCGAACACGGTTGTCGAGCTGCGGGACGCGGCGATCTATCATGCCAACGACGCGTTCCGCGAGGCTTCATTCAAAGGACACAAAGGCGTGCAGAACCTGATCCTTTCCGACGTGAACCTGTCGGTCTACCCGGGCGAAATGGTCTATCTGATCGGCCGGGTCGGATCGGGCAAAAGCTCGCTTCTGAAAACGCTGTACGCCGAGCTGCCGTTGCGGGAAGGGTACGGCAGCGTCGTCGGTTTCGACCTGCGCCGGATCCGGCGCAAGGACGTGCCCTATCTGCGCCGCCGCATGGGCATCGTGTTTCAGGACTACCGCCTGCTGACGGACCGCAACGTCTTTATGAACCTGCACTTCGTGCTCAGGGCCACCGGCTGGCGCAACGAATTGCAGATCCGCAGCAAGATCGCCGAGGTGCTCGACATGGTCAGTCTCCACAACAAGGAGTACAAGATGCCCTACGAGCTCTCGGGCGGCGAACAGCAGCGTCTGGCCATTGCGCGGGCGCTGCTCAACGACCCGCAGGTGATCCTGGCCGACGAACCGACCGGCAACCTCGACCCTGCCGCCGCCGACGGGCTGATGCAACTGCTCCGATGGATCGTGTCGCGCGGTTGCGCCGTACTGATGTCCACTCACAACATCAGCAACATCCAGCAATATCCGTCCCGCACGCTACGGTTCAATCAGGGCCGCGTCGAGGAGATCGACATGCAGTCGATTCTTGGCATTTAGCGAAAAAATCGTTATCTTTGCTTGAATTGTTCCGCGCCGTCGGCCGAAACGGCCGGGCCGTTTTTTCCGAACCGTCGCGCGGACATGCAGTTCATTGCATTTCAACCTTTTGAAGATTATTAACCACATCCTATGAGCACAGAGGAAAAAAATCAGGTTCATCAGCCGGAAGAGTATTCGGCATCCAGCATTCAGGTTCTCGAAGGGCTCGAGGCGGTGCGCAAACGTCCCGCCATGTACATCGGGGACATCGGGGTGAGAGGACTGCACCACCTGGTCTACGAGGTGGTCGACAACTCGATCGACGAGGCGCTGGCCGGATACTGCACCGACATAGACGTCACGATCAACGAGGACGACTCGATCACCGTGCGCGACAACGGCCGGGGCATTCCGACCGACTTCCACGAAAAGGAGGGACGCTCGGCGCTGGAGGTCGTGCTGACCGTACTGCACGCCGGAGGAAAGTTCAACAAGGACAGCTACAAGGTCTCGGGCGGTCTGCACGGCGTGGGCGTATCGTGCGTCAACGCGCTCTCGACGCTGCTCACGGCCGAGGTGCACCGGCAGGGCCGCATTTTCCGCCAGCAATTCAGCCAAGGCACGCCGCTGGCTCCGATGGAAGTGGTCGGCGAAACCTCGGAGGAGGATCACGGAACGATCATCACGTTCAAGCCCGACGACACGATTTTCTCGGTCACCGAATACGACTACGAGACGCTCTCGTCGCGCATGCGCGAACTGGCATACCTGAACAAGGGCGTGCGGCTGAACATCACCGACCGGCGCAACCGCAACGAGCAGGGAGAGTTCGTGCACGACTCGTTCTATTCGACCGAGGGGCTCAAGGAGTTCGTCCAGTTCCTCGACGCGAGCCGCGAGCCGCTGACCGAAACGCCGATCTACATCGACACCGAGAAAGACGGCGTACCGGTCGAAGTGGCGATGCAATACAACACGAGCTTCTCGGAGAACGTCCACTCGTATGTCAACAACATCAATACGATCGAGGGCGGCACGCACCTGACGGGCTTCCGCCGCGCGCTGACGCGCACGCTGAAGAAATACGCCGAGGACTCGGGCCTGCTCGCCAAGCTGAAGTTCGAGATCAACGGCGACGACTTCCGCGAGGGACTGACGGCCATCGTATCGGTCAAGGTGGCCGAGCCCCAGTTCGAGGGACAGACCAAGACGAAGCTGGGCAACAGCGAGGTGGCCGGAGCCGTCGATCAGGCCATATCGGGCGCGCTGACGCACTATCTGGAGGAGAACCCGAAGGACGCCCGAGCGATCGTATCGAAAGTGATCCTCGCCGCCACGGCACGCCACGCGGCGCGCAAGGCCCGCGAGCTGGTGCAGCGCAAGACCGTACTGTCGGGCTCGGGCCTGCCGGGCAAGCTGGCCGACTGCTCGTCGCGCGACCGCGATCAGGCCGAAATCTTCTTCGTCGAGGGAGACTCGGCCGGCGGATCGGCCAAGCAGGGCCGCGACAGGAATTTTCAGGCGATCATGCCGCTGCGGGGCAAGATATTGAACGTCGAGAAAGCCATGGAGCACCGGATTTTCGAGAACGAGGAAATCCGCAACATCTTCACCGCACTCGGCGTGACCATAGGCACCGAAGAAGACAGCAAGGCGCTGAATCTGGAGAAGCTGCGCTACGGGCGGGTCATCATCATGACCGATGCCGATGTCGACGGCAGCCACATCGCCACACTGATGCTGACGTTCTTCTTCCGTTACATGAACAACCTGATCAAGAACGGACACGTCTATATCGCGACGCCTCCTCTCTATCAGGTCAAGAAAGGCAAGAACAGCCGCTACTGCTGGACCGAGGAGGAACGCGAGGCCGCGCTCGAGGAGTTCGGAGCCAAGGGCGCTCACGTACAGCGGTACAAAGGTCTGGGAGAGATGAATCCCGAACAGCTGTGGGAAACGACCATGTCGCCTAAGACGCGCATTCTGCGCAAAGTGAACATCGAGAGCGCCGCCGAGGCGGACCGGATTTTCTCGATGCTGATGGGCGACGACGTGCCGCCCCGACGCGAATTCATCGAGCGGCACGCCAAATACGCGAATATCGACATTTGACCGAATCGGGCGCAGACCGACGACAGGGGCCGCGAAAGCGGCCCCTGTCGTCATTTAGCGTACGGATAAAACAGATAACGAGCGCTCTCCTCTGCCGAGCGACGGTTGTCCGACGACGCTTGTCGCACCTTTGCTCCGCCCGGATCGCATCCGGCCGGATTCCGCCGCCCCGAACCGCTCGGACCGAAGGACCGCAGACGAATCCCGGCAAGCGCTCCGACATTGCTCGACACGGCCCGAAGCCGAAAAAAGAGGCAATAGGTCCGAGTACTCAAGCGCTTCGGGCCCATGCAGCCATAGCCGAAGCGAAGCACCGCGAGCACGAAACCGCAACGCTTCCGAACGCCCCGAGAAACGACAAGCCCGACGATATGCGACAAAAACGGCTCGAAAAAAGGGAAGGCAATGATACGATGCCTCAACGTACCAAGCGCATTCGCAACCGGAGTCTTATATCCCCTCCTGTCTCGGTTAACTACTATCAACCGGGCACCGTCCGATTAGCCTCTGCCGCCGAAGGGGATTTCATGCTCGGAAACACCGAGAACTCGAGGGCCGGTACAGCAAAGCACATAACCGGAAAACGGAATGATTCGCTCGCCGGCAAGCAAGCGAAACGGGAAATGCGGCTCCAGACCGACGGTATGACCCGGCGTGCGGCCGAGCGACAAAGACGATGCCGCACCCCGAAAAGCCCCTCGCTATCAGAAACCCGCTGCGTTTCGGGCAGATAGAGCGCCTTTGTAAGTGATGCTCTCGCAGCTCTCGGGAACGAGGGAAACGCTCGTCAGGCCGTTCGGTTCGATGCGGAACGTGAACGAGCACGACTCGGTACTCGTCCGGGCGGAAAAAGTAATCACCCAATTGCCCCGCTTCATTTTTTTCACTCGGTAGTTGGTAATCGGCGCATCGTTGAAGCTCATGCCCTCGTCGGCTCCCAACGGAGCCCGGTAGCTTTGACCGACATAGGGAAGAACCGTCTGCAGCGTATCCCCGCAGACATGAATCGTATAGCCGCTGACGGTAAAACTCCTCTGCTTGAGCGGATAGACGCTCGTGACCGCTATCCAGTAATCCCTGCTATCCAGCATTTTCTCGACGATCGCCGCCTGACGGGGATCCGTCACCGGCTTCTTGGCCTCGGCGGAAAAGAGCGACATCAGCGAAAAGAGCAGCAACGACAGACCGAGCAAGCTTCGTTTCATAACGGTAAAGGTTTTAGACATCGAGCGAAAGATAAGAATTATTTCCGAATATCCAACCGATTCCCGAACAACCTGTTCGACCGATTCCGAAGACCTTCTTCCCCGCTGAGAGCGGGAAATTTTCTGCAACGGCGCGGGCGGATATCCGTCAAAACAGCCCGGAACCCGAATCCGTTCCTTTATGACGTCTGCGCAGCAGGAGCAGAAAAGGAAGCGCCGAGGCGAGCGTCAGCATCACGACGATCGTAAAATCGTCGGTCACTCCCGAAACGTAGGCTTCGGTCCGATCGCCCGCATCGCGAGCCGTATGGTAGGCAATACGCGAAGTCATGACCGCCGTAAGCAACGCGATGCTGATACTTCCGGCCAACTGCTTGATACTGTTAGATATGCCCGCCGCAGCAGCCATCTGGTTCTGATTCAGGTTCCGAAGCGAGAAAGCGTTCAGCGGCGCGAAGGTCAGTCCCATGCCGAATCCCCGCAGATAGACGACGGCCATGATAGCGGAATGGGGCGTGCGAACCGTAAACCGGCTGGCCAGGAAAAAGCTCAGCGCCATCACGGCGATGCCGGCGAACACGAGCGGCAGCGCGCCGACATAGCGAGTAAGAATGCCCGAAGCGGTCGACAGAACTCCCTGAATCAGTCCTACCGGCAGGAAAACCATACCTGCCATCAGCGCCGTATAGCCCAGACCGTTCTGCATGTAAAGCGGCAGCAGATAACTGCCGCCGAACATGCCGATGCCGAAGATAATCAACACGAGCATCGAGACGCCGAAATGACGGTCGCCCAACAGGCGGATGTCGAGCAGCGGATGGTCCGTCCGCAGCTCGCGGACGATGAACACGGCCAGCGCGACGGCCGCCACGGCGAACGAGCCGGCCACGTCCCAGGCCGTCCAGCCGTGCGGGTTGCCCGACGCATTGCCCCGGGCCAGCCCGTAAATGACCAACGGCATGAAAAGAGCGACGCTCACGAAGCCGCTCCAGTCGAACCGGCCTATGTCGGGATTCCTCCACTCTTTCTGAATCAGCAGCGAGGCGGCAATGCCCAGTATGCCGATCGGCACGTTCACATCGAAGATCAGATGCCAACTGTAATCGTCCACCAGAAAACCGCCCACCAGAGGTCCGAAGGAGATGGACGCCGCAGCAGCGACCGCCCACAGACCGAGCGCCGTGCTGAGCTGCTTGGCGGGAAATTCGCGCGAAACGATGGCCAGTCCCAGCGACTGGATGATGCCGCTGCCCACCCCTTGCAATGCTCGGGAAAAAATCAGGAACTCGTCGACGGTGGCCCGGCCGCAACACCACGATCCGAACGTAAACAGAATCATGCCGAGCACGTATATCCGCTTGTTGCCGTAGCGGTCGGCCAGCCAGCCGGCCGTAGGCAACATGATCGTCATCGTAATCATATAGGCCGTGACGACCCACTCGGCCGTCGAAAGGCCGATGTGAAAGACATTCATGATCGTGGGAAGCCCTACGTTGACGACCGTCACGTCAAGCACCGCCATGAACGTACCCACCATGATCACGGCGAGTACCCACCATTTGTAACTCCGGCTCTTCTGCAGCCGGACCTGCCACTGCTTCATACGTATTTTTCCGCGATGCCAGCGCAAAAAAAATGCCACCTGACACGAGGCGCGCGGCGTTCCGGTCTCGCCGACGGATGAATTCTCCGGGACATGCCTGCCTTTCCGGGAACAACGCGAAACGGGAAAGGTCCGGACAAAAACGTCCGGATCGGCGCGAAGGGGAGAATACCCGTCAGAAACGCTTCGTATAGCCGTGACAATAAGGCTGCGTGCCCTTGCGCTCGTAATAGTCCTGATGATAGGCCTCGGCGGGCCAGAACGTTCCGGCCGGGGTAACCCTCGTCGCGATGCGGTAACCCTTGGCGCGCAACGTATCGAGCAGCCGCTCGGCGACCGCTTTCTGTTCCGGCGTCCGATAGAATATCTCGGAGCGGTACTGGTCGCCTATGTCGGGGCCCTGACGATCGACCTGCGTCGGATCGTGAATCTCCAAAAAAAGCTTCGTCAACGCCTCGTACGACGTTTTCGACGGATCGAACACGACGCGGACGGCTTCGGCATGGCCGGTCTCGTGACTGCAAACCTGCTCGTAGGTAGGATGTTCGGTCCGGCCGCCGGTATAGCCCGACTCGACCGACAGAACGCCCGGAGCCCGCTGCATCAGATGTTCGACGCCCCAAAAGCAGCCTCCTGCGAAAACGGCCGTATCGGTCGCGGCGCGCTCTTCGCCGGCCGTCCTCTCGAAATCGAGCGAAACGGAGTTGACGCAATGGCGGACATTCTTGGGCGTGAATCCCTCGCCGGCGAACACATGGCCCAAATGTCCTCCGCATTTCGCGCAGACGATCTCGGTCCGGCGTCCGTCGGCGTCGGGAACGCGCCGGACCGTTCCCTCGATCTCGTCATCGAAACTGGGCCAGCCGCAGCCCGAATCGAACTTGTCCGCAGAGCGGTAAAGCGGCTCGCCGCACTGCCGGCAGCGGTAGACGCCCGGCTCGTTGTGGTCGTAATACTTGCCGGAGAAGGGCCGCTCGGTGCCCTTGTCGACGATCACCCTTTTTTCTTCCTGTGTAAGCGGTTTCATGCTCTGTGCCGTTAGCGGACCCGTCGGCAGCGCCGACAAAAGAATCCAAAATAAGAAGCGACGCATAGAATCGATGTTTTCGATACCGTTCGCCATACGGTATTTCAAATATTGTTCCGCAACCGTCCGCGCCCGTTTCCGCCCGCAGCCCCAAGCGGCTCTGCCGGAACGGGCCGACGAAGCGCATAACGCGGACCGTAACGCCTCGGGCACGGACGAGCATCGTACCGACACTCCCCGGCGTCCGCTTCCTCGCCGCAAAGTTCCATTGTACCGTCCGATAACGCCGCCTAAATAAGCGGGCAACCTGATGTCCGGGAGAGAAGATCGGGCAGGCGGCAGGCAACCGGAAAATGCTCCGAAAAGTGCGCATCGAAAACCGGCGAGCACAATTTTGAAGCAAAAAGCCTCAAGCCGACCGTAAACACGAGGGAAGCCCAACAAAAGAAGTCCGAAAATCTCTTCTCGCCGGTATCCGCGACCTCAGCCCGGCAAACGATTGCCGGCCACAGCGCACGGGAAAGCCCCGGAAGCCGATCGCTCCGCCGAGATACCGTCCGCGACGCAGATATGCAGGCGGAAACCCGCTCGCCCGTTCCTTCCGCCCCGTGTTACAGGTCCTGCGCCTCCTGCTCCAGATGCCGCACGTAAAGGCTGTGCACGATACCGTCGATGATGCCGATCGTAGGCACGATGATCGGGCGCTCGCCGGTCACGGACGCGATCCGCAGGAAAATCTCGGCAGCGGGAACGATCACGTCGGCCCGGTCGCCGTTGAGCGAATATTGTTCCATGCGCTGCTCGACGGTCTTGTCCTTCAGTTCGTCGTACAAGGCGCGCAGCCGCCCGATCTCCAGACGGTTGTCATGCGAGGCGCGGGCCATGCGGTACAGTTTGTTGATGTTTCCGCCCGAGCCGATGATCTGCAAGTTCCCGTAGCGACCGGCCCACACTTTCAGTTCGCGGTCGAGCGCCTGCCAGTCGTCGGGACGGACCGTGCCGGTCAGCTGACGGACCGTGCCGATGTCGAAAGAATGCGAATCGACGAGCTTTCCGTCGGCGATCAGGCTGATTTCGGTACTGCCGCCGCCGACGTCGACATAGAGATACGTACCCTCCCGGTCGAGCAGATCGGCCACATGACTGTCGTACACAATACGGGCCTCCTGTTGTCCGTCGATGATCTCGAGGCGGATGCCGGTCTTGTTGTGAATCTTACGGGCGATTCGCTCGCCGTTCGACGCGTCGCGCATGGCCGAGGTCGCGCAAGCCCGGTAGGCCGTCACCCCGTATACTTTCATCAGCAGACGGAACGCCTTGACCGTGCGCATGAGCTGTTTCTCCTTGAAGGTCGTGATGACGCCCCGGCGGAACGAGTCCTCGCCCAACCGCAGCGGAATGCGGATCAGGACCGTTTTGGTCATCGCCGAGGGAGGCTCGCCCTCCGCGACGCTCTTGATCAGGAATCGCACGGCGTTCGACCCGATGTCGATCGCGGCGAAATTGAGTTTCTTATTCAACATGTCTATGCAATCAGAGAAGACAAGATAGCTATTTTTCTCCGGATTCGGCACGGTAATGCTCGTAAAGTCGCTGCTGCGAGCGCCGGGGAGGCCGCCCGTCGTCGTAAAGCAGGTTGTCGCCCGTGCCGTCGACCACCCGCGCGGCCACGTTGTCGGCCAATCCTTCGTCCACGATCCGGCGCAGCTCCCGGCGGACCGCTTCGTCGTAAACCGGCGCATACGCCTCGACGCGGTTATCCAGATTGCGCGTCATCCAGTCGGCCGAACCGATATAGATCCGCTCGTCGCCGCCGTGACCGAAGATCAGAATGCGCGAATGCTCCAGGTAACGGTCGATGATGCCGCGTATTTCGATCCGCCCGCGATCGTGCGCAGAAGCCACGATCGAGCAGTTGCCGCGCACCAGCAGGCGCAGCCGGACGCCAACGGCGGCGGCGGCATAGAGTCGACGGATCAGCTTCGCGTCGGTAATATGGTTCACTTTCGCCAGAATATAGGCTTCCTCGCCCTGCCGGGCGCGGCGCGCCTCGTCGGCGATCAGCGCGTTGAGCTTACGGCGCATGTCCCGAGGCGATACGACCAGATGGTCGAAGGCGAACGGCCGGGCCGGCTGGCGGATGAACTCGAACACGCGCTCGACCTCGCGCGTCAGCCGCCGGTCGGCCGTCAGCAGCGCGACGTCGGTGTAGGTTCGGGCGTTGCCTTCGTGGAAGTTGCCCGTGCTCACGCAGGCGATGTCGCCCCTCGACGATCCGATGTGCGTCAGCTTGGCGTGCACCTTGAGTCCCTCGACGCCGAAAATCACCCGAATGCCGGCTTCCTGCATCTTCTTCGCCCAGTCGATGTTCGACGCCTCGTCGAAACGCGCCATCAGCTCGACGACGGCGGTCACCTGCTTGCCGTGCCGCGCGGCGCAGATCAGCGCCTTGACGACCTTGGAGTTTCTGGCCAGTCGGTAGACGGTCGTCCGGATCGTACGCACGTCGCGGCTCAGGGCCGCCTCGCGCAGCAGACGCAGATAGTTCGAGAAGCTCTGATAGGGATAGTGGAACAGCACGTCGCCCCGCCGCACCCGGTCGAGCGTACTGTCGGCCGTGTCGAAGTCGGGGACCGGCGCAGGCGGCCACGGTTCGAAGCGCAGGTCTCCGCGTCCGACGTCGGGGAAGCGCATCAGGTCTTTCATGTTGTGGTAACGCGAACCGCCGACGCAGATATCGTACCGGTCGATGCCGAACCTGCGCTTGAAATATCGCAGCATCTCGTCGGGCATCCGCCGGTCGTAGACAAAACGCACGGGTTCGCCCCGCTTGCGGCTTTTCACGCCCCGGGCCACCTTCTCGACGAGGCCCTCGCCGGCATCGCCGCGGAGTTCCATCTCGGCATCGCGCGTGAACTTCACGGCATACGCCTCGAACGACTCGTAGCCGAGACCGGCGAAAATGAACGGCAGACAGAACCGCACGACATCGTCGAGAAAGATCAGACAGGTTCTCCCGTCGTTCGAAGGCAGCACGAGAAACCGGCCGAAATCCTTGACCGGCAACTCGATCAGCGCATAATCCCGGACCACGCGTCCCGTACGCGTACGCCTCAGCAAACGGACGGCCAAGTAAACGCCCGAGTCGGTCAGCTCGCCGAGCTGCGCTCCCCGCGTCAGGATCAGCGGATAAGTCGCGCTGTCCAGCTCGTTGCGATAGACCGCGCGGACATAGGCGGCCTGAGCGTCGGAAAGGCGGCTTTCGTCCAGCAGCGCGATACGCTCTTTCTCCAGCTCGGCCAGAATGCCGGCGAACGTCTGCTCGAACTCCTCGGAATAGACATGGATCAGCCGGTTGATCTCGCGCAGCTCCCTGCGTGCGCCGGGACTGCGGCCGCTCTCGTACTCGGCGACGCGTTTCATCGTTGAGACGCGCACGCGAAAGAACTCGTCCAGATTGTTGCTGTAAATGCCCAGAAACGACAGCCGCTCCAAGAGCGGCACGTTCGCGCGCTGCGCCTCCTGCAAAATTCGATGATTGAAATAGATCCAGCTCAGGTCGCGGTCCAGGGTCTTCGGTGTTTTCATGGTCTGCTGCCGTGGAATTGATCGTTCGCAAGATACGCTTTTTAAGGCGAAAACGAGGTAACGCGAACTTTAAATTTCGTCTGCGGCAACAACCGTTCCGCAAACGGGTAAAGGAGGCGGGAACGATCCGGAAGGGCGATAAGTATAAAGTCGTATTTTACGCTCCGAACGGTCGTTGCGAGCCCGATACGGAGCCTTTCGTATTGTCAGCGAGCGAAAATTGTCCTACTTTTGCATGAGTAAGGAGGTCCCCGGACAACCCGGCACGGACCGCCGGCTACACGAACCGAACCAATGAAAGATTTCAACGCCACACGGTACAAGCTGAAAAACATCGCTACGGAGCGCGTCTTCGACGACGAAGGTTGGACGCTCGAAGATAAGCAGAGCCACGTCCCCTCGCTGATCCGGGCCGTCTACGAGTCGAAACAGATACGCCCCAAAGGCGAAGAACACGGCATCTACCGCTTTGCCGACTGGCTGCCGGTCAAACGGACGCTCAGCGGATCGTGCGCTCCGGTCACCTACCGCAGCCGCAAACTCGCCGAGCGTCTGGGACTCAAGAACCTGTATATCACTTTCAACGGATATTTTCCCGAAATCGGGGCGCGCATGACGACCTGCTCGTTCAAAGAGACGGAGGCCTACTCGGTCTGCGGCCGGCTGAACGGCAAACACAAGGACAAGGTACTCGTCGTGGCGTCGGCCGGAAACACGGCCCGCGCGTTCGCCAAGGTGTGCTCGGACAACCATATTCCGCTGCTGCTCAGCGTACCCGAGGAAAATATCGACGCGCTGTGGTTCGAGGCTCCGCTCGACGACTGCGTCAAGCTGATCTCGCCCCGGCACGGAGCCGACTATTACGACGCGATCAAGCTGAGCGACATGGCGCTGCAGTCGGACAAATTCTTCGCCGAGGGAGGCGCCAAGAACGTCGCGCGACGCGACGGGATGGCGACGACCGTGCTGTCGGCCGTCACGCACATCGGGCGCATTCCGGACTATTACTTTCAGGCCGTCGGCAGCGGCACGGGCGCGATCGCCGCATGGGAAGCCAATCTGCGGCTGATCGAGGACGGGCGGTTCGGCAACCACAAAATGAAGCTCATGGTATCCCAGAACGCGCCCTTCGTTCCGATGTACGACGCATGGAAGGCGCGCTCGCGCGAAATGCTCCCTTACGACGACGACCAGGCCCGGCTCGACGTCGAGGAAATCGACGCGAAGGTACTCTCGAACCGCAAGCCCCCCTATGGAATCAAGGGCGGCCTGTTCGACGCGCTGCTCGACACGGGCGGAGACATACTCGTCGCGACGAACGACGAAGCCCGCGCGGCCAAAAAGCTGTTCGCCGAACTGGAAGGCGTCGACATCTACTCGGCTCCGGCCGTAGCGCTGGCCACGCTGATCAAGTCCGTCCGCGACGGAAGGATCGCTCCCGAGGAATACGTCATGCTGAACGTAACCGGAGGCGGAGAGAAGCGTTTCATGGAAGGCAAGGAGCTGTTTTTCCTGAAGCCGTCGCATGTGTTCGATATCGACCCCGACCCCAAAGAAGTCGCAGAGAAGGTCGAAGCGCTGTTCGAGTAATAGACACTCCTGAATCCGCAACCATACGCTGGCCCGAGTAATTTCGGGCCAGCGTGTCTTTTAAACGCCCTACACTCGCGTGTCAGTTACCGAAAGTCTGATCTTTGCCGCTTGTGAAAGAGAATTTCCCCGATCGGGACCGCCGGGAAAATCATCCGAGTTTTTCATTACAGAAATCTGCCATGGCAAACGAATTACCCCGACATCGTGCGATGATCGGTTGTTAGGCCCGGCCAACATCGCGACCCGAGTCTCCATAGGAACGGGCATCCGCCCCCGCAATCTAATGAATCAACTTGTCGGTTTCGTATTCGGAACTTCACCGTTTTTTCGAGCAATCCTCGAACCGGTTCTAACGCCCGTTTTTCCGACTTGCCTTATCATAAAATCCAATCCGAGACAGAGCGACAGGACGACCAAGACACATTTTCACTGCCGACTCTACGCGTTTTCCGGTTTTCCCGAACCCGTCGATCCGACAGTAACCCCATCTCCAAACCCGAATATCGAATCGTCTACGACAGCTATTCAATATTCGAATGAACTTACTAAAAACAGAAATAAAGAAAGCGGCCAACCGGAGAAATAAGCATCGGAAAGGTTCTCTCCGACTTCAAACGGTCTGTTCGGTCTGTTCGGTCCGAACGATAGCAGCCGCGATACGTTCGGCGACGATCGACGCTCCAACGATGAACAGAAACCTTCCGCAGAAAGATCGATCCGGCTAAACCGGGCATCGCAACATAATCCCGACAGGCGAATCCACTTCCGGCACTTTCCCTTCGAGATTATTCAGCGGACACCCGAAGAAAAACTTGCCGACATCCCTGCTCGTCGGCGGCATCGATATTCATCTGAAATCCCTTAGCGCCGCAACCGGCCGCCTTATTTTCATACAGGTCGAGCAGCTTCTCGGGAGTGCATACCGAGCCGAGTCTTTCCCAACCGGCCGAATCGGATATCTGACTCTCCCTGCTAACAATCCATACGACCAAGTCGGGTTCTGCCGCATCTACGGCCGTCGCATCCATTTCAAAGTAGATACACTTGTCGAGCGCCTGAGGACAGAACGCGAATTCCGCCAAAGTTTGCTCCCGACTTGAACAATCGCGGCCTGACTGCCCCGAGCATCCTCCAAGCATGACAGCAAGAACCAGCACTAACACGATTCGCACACTTTTCATAAAAAAGATTTTAACCGGGCCAATGATATTCGATCTCGTTTTCAGGTAGGACGTCCGTCTGGTCCGATTTCCGGCATGGTCCTCCTCTCTTATGTTTCTTGCATCTTCTCGTTAAACTTCATGGCATTTCCCGCTCCCGACACCCAAACAAATCCATATCCCTTTGTCCGTATTATTTCGGGATGGATTGACCATCGGCAATCGAACATCGGACAATAGCCCGTTTCTTTCCCCCAACCAACGCGCCTTTCATGAAAGCTATACAACGGGGGTTCGCAATCAATGGCATCGCTGCTATTCGCCTCACTACAAAAAGTGTCAATGAATCATTCGATCGCATCCATGCGCCATCCCGGTCGCTCCTCTCGCTCCGATAGAATAAATCCATCGTTCCGGCAACCGCCTAACGAGATCGGGATAAGAGCATGGAATAAATATACCAAATAGAATTTACCCTCACAACAAAACATAGCTTTTTATTTAGCCACACTTTAATAATTTATCACATATCCGTATCCCTGCGAACAGAAAAGTCGGGGAAAAATCGACCGAAACTTATTCACAAAGCTTCATGACCAAACCTGTAAACCGCGCGACAGCGTTCACCTGCCCGCCGCGAACTCGCGGTAGAACCAGACGATCGTCTCGATGCCGCGCAGGAAGTTCTCGAGTCCGTAGCTCTCGTTCGGCGAGTGGATCGCGTCGCGGTCGAGCCCGAATCCGAGCAAAACCGACTTGACGCCCAACTCCTTCTCGAACGTGCTGATGATCGGGATGCTGCCGCCCGAATAGTACGGCAGAGGCTTCCGGCCGAACGTCCGCTCGACGGCCCGGGCGGCGGCGCGATAGGCGGGCAGATCGGTCGGACACACGTACGGGAAGCCCCCGTGCAGCACCTCTACGTCGACACGGACGCTGCGGGGAGCGATCGAACGGAAATGCTCGGCGAACAGACGGCCGATCTCGCGATAGTCCTGATCGGGTACCAGGCGCATCGAAATCTTCGCGTGAGCCTTCGACGGAATGATCGTCTTGGCGCCTTCGCCGGTATATCCGCCCCAAATGCCGTTTACGTCGAGCGACGGCCGCACGCCGATGCGCTCCATGGTCGAGTACCCCTTCTCGCCCGCCGTTTCCCGCACGCCGATGCTCTTGCAAAAAGCGGCCTCGCAGAACGGAGCCCGGCCGAAATCCGTCCGCTCCGCCGGCGAGAGCTCCCGCACCCGGTCGTAGAACCCGGGGACGGTCACGCGGCCGTCGGCATCGGTCAACGACGCGATCATCTTCGAGAGCACGACAGCCGGATCGGCCACCGCTCCGCCGTACAGACCCGAATGCAGATCGCGGTCGGGTCCCGTAACGGTCACCTGCACATAGCACAGGCCCCGCAGGCCGCAAGTGATCGACGGCACGTCCCAGCCGAGCATGCTGGTGTCCGAAACGAGAATCACATCGGAACGAAGGAGCTCCTTATGCCGGGCACACCATGTCGTAATGCTCGCCGAGCCGATCTCTTCCTCTCCCTCGATCATGAACTTGACGTTGCACGGCAGCTCGCCGGCCGAAATCATCGCCTCCAGCGCTTTGACGTGCATGAACGACTGTCCCTTGTCGTCGTCGGCCCCGCGCCCCCAGATACGTCCGTCGCGCAAAACCGGCTCGAACGGATCGGTCTTCCACTCGTCGAGCGGATCGACCGGCATCACGTCGTAGTGACCGTACACGAGCACAGTCGGCGCAGCCGAATCGACGATCTTCTCGCCGTAAACGATCGGATTGCCGTCGGTCGGCATTACCTCGGCGCGGTCGGCGCCGGCGGAAAGAAGCGCGTCGCGCAGATGCTCGGCGCAACGGACCATATCGCCCCGATGCGCGCTGTCGGCGCTGATCGACGGGATGCGCAGCAGCGAGAAAAGCTCTTCGACGAAACGTTCCCGATGCTCGTCGATGTATCGTTTTACTTTTTCCATAACAGATTCGGTTTCGGTCAGGCGATAAAGATAACGAACCGACGGGTGAAACACAAGCGGTTCCGGCAAAAAGAAGCCGCCGCCCGCCGTTTCCGACGCAAGATCCTACAGGGCCGCCATGCCACTCGGACCAAACCGATCCCGGCATCCGCACAGCAGACGATCTTCGCGCAGCGGCGGCAATTTTTACATATTTGTCACGGGCGGCAACCGCAGACAGGGACACCTGCGGTCTCCGACACGTTTCCCGAACGGACACGGTTACGGTTCCGGCAGAATCTTGCCGGACATGCTTCCGAGATCGCCGGCAAAAGCCTTGTCTGAATCCCATGCCCGACACGAACGGGGCGTCAGTTTCCCGAACGGGCATGAAGGACGCAGAAGCGCTCGAACAAATCGACCAGACGACTGCGGCGGCCACGCAGGGAAACGAAGCTGAAACAGCGCATAACGGACAAGTCGGACAGACCGATTACGCGCAGCAATCCATGACGCAGCTCTTCCCGAATGGCCTGCACGGAGAGAAAGGCCGCCGCTCCGGAGTCGTACAGATAATGCTTGATGCTCTCGGTGCTGCCGAGCTGCATTTCGATATTCAGCGACCGCAGCGAAAGGCCCTTGGCCGCCAGAGCGCGCTCGACGACATCGAGCGTGCCCGAGCCCGTCTCGCGGATTACGAGCGGAACCAAGGTCAAATCGGCCGCGCACATCCCGTCGCGGCCCAACGAGCGATTGCCGGCGGAAGTCACGAGCACCAGCTCGTCCTGCATGAAAGTCTCGTAGCGAAGCGAAGGACGGGCGGCCTGTCCCTCGATCAGGCCGACATCGATCCGCTCGTCGGCGACCAGACGCTCGATCCGCTCCGTGTTACCGTCGGCCACGGTCACGCGGATGTCGGCATAGCGTTTCCTGAAACGCGACAATACGGCAGGGAGCACGTATTGCGACAGCGTCGTACTCGCGCCGAGGGCTATCTCTCCGCCGGGCACGGCTCCGTCCGGCGCAAAAGCCTCGTTCAGCTCTCCGTAAAGCGACAGGATCCGGCGGGCATAGCCCAGCAGCCGTTCGCCTTCCGGAGTCAGAGAAATCGTTCCTCCCCGGCGCAGGAACAGCGCCACGCCGAGCTGCCTTTCCAGCTCGCCGACGTGCTTCGTAACGGCGGGCTGCGTAATGAAAAGCTCGGAGGCGGCGCGCGTGAAGCTCAGCTTCTCGGCAGCCGTTCGGAATACCCTGAGTCGGAAATCGGTGATCATGCGGCAAAAGTATTAGGTATGAAGTTACGATATCGCCGAACAAAACCAAGCGCCGGGCGAAACCGGCCGTCCCGGCCCCATCGCCTGCCGTCCGGCACATGCGACAGCAGTCGCGAAGCCGACCGCGTCTGCCTGCGGACAGCGGCATCCGCCCGGAAGAACCGGCGAGTATGAGACACAAGACGCGCCGATAAAAAACGCCGGCCGATACCGAGCATCCCCGCACGGGGAGCGGAGCTGCAAAACGATACGGAATAAGCTCGCCCCCTCTGCCGGCACGAGGAACCGAGCAACCCGTCGTCTCCGGGCTTTTCCGTCCGGACCGACCGTCCGATTAAATTCCGGCCGATCCTCTCCGGCCCTGTCCGCCCGGACCGTGCGCATTTTGTTCATCATCTATCCGGCTATCGTCCGGTCGCCTCGCGGATATCGGCCATAATCCGGCGAGCGAGCGCCTCGGCCGCAGCCTCGTCGCGGCTTTCGCTGTAAATGCGGATGATCGGCTCGGTGTTGGACTTGCGCAAATGAACCCACTCGGCCGGAAAGTCGATCTTCACGCCGTCGATGTCGGTCACGCGCTCGCCGGCGTACTTGGCCTTGATCGCGGACAGCACGCCGTCCACGTCGATGTCGGGCGTCAGCTCGATCTTGTTCTTGGAAATAAAGTACGGGGGATACGTGGCCCGCAGCGCCGAGGCGCTCAGTCCCGTTCGGGCCAGATGAGTCAGAAACAGCGCTACGCCGACCAGCGCATCGCGGCCGTAGTGAAGTTCCGGATAGATCACCCCTCCGTTACCCTCGCCTCCGATTACGGCCCCGACCTCGCGCATCTTCGCCACGACGTTCACTTCGCCCACCGCCGCCGCACAATACGGGCAGCCGTGACGCTCGGCCACGTCGCGCAGCGCGCGGGACGAGCTCAGGTTCGAGACGGCCGGCCCTTTCGTATGAGAGAGCACGTAATCGGCCACCGCGACGAGCGTATACTCCTCGCCGAACATCGTACCGTCCTCGCAGACCAGAGCCAGCCGGTCCACGTCCGGATCGACCACCACGCCCAAATCGGCTCGCTCGGAGGGGACCCGTGCCGCGATATCGGTCAGGTTCTCGGGGATCGGCTCGGGCGTATGGGCGAACCTCCCGTCGGGCGTGCAGTTCATCTCGACCACCTCGCACCCCAGTTCCCGGAGCAGTACGGGCATCACGACTCCTCCCACCGAGTTGACCGCATCGACGACGACGCGGAACCCGGCCCGGCGAACCGCCTCACGGTCGACCAGCGGCAGGGCCAGCACGCGGTCGATATGTTCGCGGTCGTAACTGCCGCGAAAGACGACATGCCCCAGCGCGTCCACCCCGGGGTAATCGTAGGCGTCGTCCGCCGCAATAGCCAACACCCGTTTGCCCTCGGCGTCGCTGAGGAACTCGCCGCGCGATCCGAGCAGCTTCAGCGCATTCCACTGCCCGGGATTGTGGCTGGCCGTCAGAATAATCCCTCCGTCGGCTCCTTTGCCCGTCACGGCTATCTCGACCGTCGGCGTCGTGGCCAGCCCGATATCGATCACGTCGATCCCGCAGCCGCACAGCGTACCCGTCACGATCGAGGCGGCCATCTCGCCCGACAGGCGAGCGTCGCGTCCGACGACGACCCGCAGGCGCCGGCCCGCCCCGTTGTTCTCCCGCAACCACCGGCCGTAAGCCGACGTGAACTTGACCAGGTCGAGCGGCGTCAGATTTTCGCCGGGCGCTCCGCCGATCGTACCCCGGATACCCGAAATGGATTTTATCAGTGTCATGCTTTCTCCCTACTTAAATAATTTTTACAAAGAAAACGGTTTCGAACGAATAACGGCCACTTATTACACAAACCTATACATCGACAAAACGAATAAAGAAAATAAATACCGCACAATATCCGGTCCATACCGTATCACGACCGCAGGCCATAAGAACCGGAACCGCACCGCCGGGCCCCGGAATGCCCACCGACACGCTCGAAGCAGCCGGCCGCAGCCGCTGCGCCGACCCAATCGGCAGGGCGCGGCACCCGCCGAATGCCGGGAAGCGCCGGGCAAATCCGTCGAGAAACCGTCCCGGAAAAGGTCGCTTCCGACCGTTTCGACAGGATATGCAAACGAGGAAAGCGACTCCCGCCGAAAGAGGCATATCCAAGGCGACAACGAAACCCATATCGAGACGATCCGTCACGCCGACCCTGCACGGAACGCCGGCCGAATCGCCCCGACAATCTCCGGCTCCCGGTTGACAGTTCCGGAACGCATATCGCCGGCACGCCGGCCGGAAGCGTCTCCGCCGAAGAGGTCCGGCAAAGAGCCAAGCGGCCCTCCGTCCCCCGAAAACCTACGCACGACAGGCCGGATGTCGTCCCGGCTTTTCCTGCGGGCCGCTGACGCGGATTCGGGAAACGATTTCCCGGCCCGTTCCTTGCTTGTTACCGGTTCTTAGCTTATCTTTGATACGCCTTGGGAAGCCCGGCCGCACGAAAGCGACAGCGAGCCAAGGCGGAGAGAACCCGCACGCGCAAAGCGGTCGTTCCGATGCCCGAGCACGGGAAACCGATCCGAATAAAGGAAACGACACCGCACGCAGAACCGCAGCGACGAAGCCGGTCCGTCGTCCGGACCCGCATGGAAACGGCGGATCGAGAAAACAACGACAACCGGCCGCCGGAACGATCCGGAACCGGTCCGAAACACCATAAAAAACATGACAAGAACGATAGCCCCTTCCGAACTGATCGTCAACTCCGACGGTTCGGTCTTTCATCTGCACCTGCGCCCCGAGCAGCTGGCTCGGACCGTCATACTGGTCGGAGACCCCGGACGGGTCGAGCAGGTCGCCTCCCGGTTCGACCGAATCGAGCACCGGGCAGCGAACCGCGAATTCGTGACCGCCACCGGATATTATGCGGGCAAGCGCATGACCGTGCTGTCGACAGGCATCGGAACCGACAACATTGACATCGTCGTCAACGAGCTCGACGCGCTCGTGAACATCGACTTGCGGACCCGCACGGAAAAAGAGGAGAAAACCCGGCTCACGCTGGTCCGGCTGGGGACCTGCGGCGCGATCCGGCCCGAGCTGCGGCTGGGCGACCGGATTCTCTCGCGCATATCGGTCGGGCTGGACGGCCTGCTGAACTTCTACGAGGGAAGCGAAGCGGTCTGCGACCGGGAAATGGAACGGGCGTTCGTCGAACATACCGGTTGGAACTCGCGGCTCGCCACCCCCTATTTCGTCCGTTGCTCGGACTATCTCGCCGAGCTGTTCGCGCCGGATACCGTCGAGGGCATGACCGCCTCGGCGCCGGGATTCTATGCCCCGCAAGGACGCTACCTGAGGCTGGCGCCGGCCGACAGGCGCCTGAACGAGAAAATCGAGTCGTTCGAGTACGGCGGCCACCGCTTCACGAATTTCGAGATGGAAGGCTCCGCGCTGGCCGGACTCTCTCGTCTGATGGGGCACGATGCCGTCACGATCTGCACGGTGATCGCCCAACGGGTCGCGCTCGAATCCGACACCGACTATCGGCCGTTTGTTGATAAGATGATAGCAACGTGCTTGGAAAAGTTGGCCGGAATCTGAAAATTTGGACTATCTTTGAAGTTGGATTTCCGTTCGGCGACTCTCCGTTCGCCGGAGGAAAGCGCGGTTTCGCGCGACCGGCCGGAACCGCGTTCCCGACACATTCATTGTCAAACCATTAAAGCGCATAACATATGAAATTCGTCGTATCCTCCACCGCACTGCTGAACGTGCTGCAGACCTCCAACAAGGTGGTCAGCAACAAGAACACGCTGCCCATTCTCGACAACTTCCTGTTCGAGCTCAAGGACGGCGTGCTGAAGATCACCGCTTCGGACCTCGAGACCACGATGATCGGCACGCTGAAAGTCGACAGCATGGAGCAGGAAGGCGTGATCGCCGCTCCGGTCAAACTGATGATCGATTCGCTGAAAGAGTTCTCGGAGCAACCGCTGACGATCGAGGCCAACGAGTCGACGTGGGAAATCCAGATCAGCTGGAAAACGGGCAAGCTGGCCATTCCCGGCACTTCCGGACTGAGCTACCCGACGCAGCCCGCGCTCGACGAAGAGACGAAACAGGAAATCTCCGTCGACACGAACCTGCTGCTTACGGGCATCAACAAAACGATTTTCGCGACGGCCGACGACGAGCTCCGCCCGGTGATGAACGGCGTGTACGTCAACATCGAACCGCAGGCGATCACGTTCGTGGCGACCGACGCCCACAAGCTGGTCAAGTACGCCGCCTCGGCCGAAACCGGTACGACCGCCTCTTTCATCCTGCCCAAAAAGCCGGCTAACCTGCTCCGGGGCGTACTGGGGAAGGAAGACGCCGACATCCGGATGGAATTCGACGACAAAAACGTCGTCTTCCACCTGAAAAACCATACGCTCGTCTGCCGGCTGATCGAGGGCAACTATCCCAATTACAACGCCGTGATTCCGGCCAACAACCCGAACAAGGTGCTCGTGGACCGCACGGAGCTCCTGAACGGTATCCGCCGCGTGGCCGTCTGCTCGAATCAGGCCACGAACCTGATCAAGTTCGAGATCGAGCCCAATACGATCAACCTGACCGCTCAGGACCTCGATTTCTCGGTGTCGGCTCAGGAGTCGCTCACGTGCGACTACGAGGGCGAGGCGATCGAGATCGGCTTCCGGTCGACCTTCCTTGTCGAGATACTCTCGAACATCGAGACGCAGAACGTATCGGTCGAGCTGGCCGACTCGACGCGCGCCGGCGTGTTCAAGCCCGTCTACGACGAGGCTCCGGACACCGAGACGCTGATGCTGCTCATGCCGATGATGATCAACGCATAAAGTCCGTCCAAGACCCGTCGCAGGCAGCGGACCGCAGCGCTTTTGCCGGGACTTCCGCCCGGTAGCCGAGGATTCCCGAAAAGCGCCGGCGCGACTGCACGTCCGACCGTAACCGCCGGACCGGACGAATTCCGGTGCCGGGCCGTCGAACGGAACGAAACAGGAAAGCCGGCAGCAAAAGGTAAAGCTTCGGGCCCGGCCTTTCGGCACCGGGCCGGGTGTCGTCGGTCTCCGGCTTGAATCCAACGGGGCGACCCGCAATAGAAAAACGAATGAAACTGAACCTGAAAAATCCGATCGTCTTTCTCGATCTGGAAACCACCGGCGTCGATCCGTGCAAAGACCGCATCGTCGAAATATCGCTCGTCAAAGTAATGCCCGACGGCAGCAAGGAAGTCAAGACGCGCCGGATCAACCCGCAGATGCACATTCCGGAGGCCGCCTCGGCCGTCCACCACATCTACGACAAGGATGTCGCCGACTGTCCCACTTTCCGCGAGATCGCCAAATCGCTGTGGGCTTACATCGAAGGATGCGACTTCGGAGGCTACAACTCGAACAAATTCGACATTCCGGTACTCGTCGAAGAGTTCCTGCGTGCCGGACTCGACGTAGACCTGCACAAAAGCCGTTTCATCGACGTACAGAATATCTTCCACAAGATGGAGCAGCGCACGCTCGTGGCCGCTTACAAATTCTATTGCGGGAAAGAGCTCGACGAGGCCCACTCGGCCGAAGCCGACACGCTGGCCACCTACGAAGTGCTGCTCGCGCAGCTGGACCGTTACCCCGAGCTGAAAAACGAGGTGGATTATCTGGCCGAATTCTCGTCGCGCGGCAAGTGCGCCGACTACGCGGGCAGAATCGTCTTCGACGAGAAAGGGGTCGAAGTGTTCAGCTTCGGCAAGCACAAGGGACGCCCGGTAGCCGAGGTATTCCGAACCGAACCGAGTTACTATGCATGGATGATGAACGGCGACTTCCCTCTTTACACGAAAAAAGTCATCACCGCGATTCGCCTGCGCGAACTCAACAACAAAGAGTAAGACCTTCCGCTACCGAAGGCAATCCCATACTTCCATATGCCAACGCGCCCGCAGCCGGAGTTTTTCTATCCGCCGGGCGCGGTCGGTACACAGCCGTACATCCGGTCAGGCCCCTTATTCCAAATTTCCTCTGGCGGAGGGAGTTTCATACCGGGAAACCGGAGACACGGAGAGTTCGATGGCTGGTACAGGAAAGTAGATAACCGGATCGCCGATTCGCCTAAGCAGGACATATCCCGCGAGGCAGGAAAGAACGGTCCTTTGAACGACTTAGGGAAAGGTGCGTCATAACTCTGCCGAACAGAGGACAGATATGCCGCCGGGCTCGCTCCGGAAACGGTATTTCTCCCGGGCGCACGGCCGCAACGCGGGAAACAGGCCTTTCCGCAAAACAAGCGCCCGCAAAATTCGCATCGGGCATCAGGCGGGCGCAGCCCGATAAGTGCGAAGAAAGGCGCGCACCCGGCAAGACGAACGATCGTGACTTTTCACTATATTTGCAGAAAATAGAACCGAAAATGAAAAAAACAGCTTGGTTGCTGCTTTGCATTCTATTGGGCTTTTCGTGGGCCCGCGCGCAAACCCGGAAGTCGGAGAGCATGGTCACGATCGCAGGCGAAAGCTACTACGTGCACACGGTCGAGCCCGGGGAAACGCTCTACTCGCTCGGTAAAGCCTACGGCACGGACGAGCAAGCGATCCGCCGCAACAACCCGCACACGGCCGAAGGCCTGAAAACGGGACAGGTACTCAAGATTCCCGTCGTGCGGCAGGAGCCTCAGAGGCCCCTTTCGGAACGGAAGAAAAAGCGACTGTTCGAGATACATACGGTCAATCAGGGAGAGACGGCCTACTCCATCTCGAAGCGGTACGGCGTGGGACTCGATGTGCTGATGGAAGACAACGAGGGCTTCGACCCCACGCACCTGTCGATCGGCCAGCAGATCAACATCCGCAAATCGAGCGTCGGGTCGAGCGACCACGCCGAGATCAAGGAGCAGATCGAATCGTACAAGGACGCGCTCAACAGCGTTTCGGATCGTTTCACGCACCACATGGTCGCACGCGGGGAAACGCTCTACTCGCTCGGCAAGCGATACGGACTGCCCGTCGACTCGATCGTCCGGTACAACGAGGCAAACCTCCGGGACGGGCTCAAGGTAGGCTCCATCCTGCGCATACCCGTCGCTCCGCAGTCCGGATATCCGAGCGAGAGCGACCCGCATGCGGGCATTCCCGGTACGGGACCGGTCTTCCCGACCGATACGCCGCCCCTGCCGGACGCCACGGCGGGCAACCTGCCGGTCAAGCGATTCGATGCGAATGCGCCGGTACGCGTCGCCATGCTGCTGCCGCTGCAGGCCGACGGGACTCCGAACAGACAGTTTCTCGAATTCTACCAAGGGACTCTGCTCGCGCTGAGCGATCTGAAAGGCAACGGCGTATCCGCCCGGCTCGACCTGTTCGACACGGGCCGTTCGGTAACCGAAACGCAAACCCTGCTGCAACGTCCCGAACTCAGGGAGGCCGACCTGATCGTCGGCCCCGTCTACGACGAGACTTTCACGCCGGTAGCCGATTTCGCCGCCCGGTACGGCATCCCGGCCGTATCTCCGCTCGGCGCGATCGAGAGCGCCGATCATTCGCTGCTGTTCCAAGCGGCTCCCGATGCGGCATCGAAGTACGACAAACTCAGGGGACTGTTCTCGGACACGAACAACGTGGTCGTCATATCGGCCGCCCAAAACGACACGGAGTTCCAACAGGAAATACTGCCTTTGCTGCCCGGAACAGCCCACCGGCTGCACTACACCAAGGGCATGGGAGGAAGCGCGCTGGAAAACGTCTTGAGCGGCGACAAGGAGAACGTGATCGTCGTGCTGTCATCGGACGAAACGACGACCGACGCCATTCTGGCTTATATCAGCTCGATCCAGAACAGTCTGATCGCGCGCAGCGTCCTCAACCCTTCGATCCGCGTCGTCGGTTCGTCGCGCTGGGCCCGGTTCCGCAACATCGAGAAAAACCTCTTTTTCAAACTGAACCTGCGTTACGTCACCTCGTACCACGCCGACCGGGGCAATCAGCGAGTTCTGAACTTCGACCGCCGTTACATCGCCGACTTCGGCTCGATTCCGAGCCTTTACGCATACCGGGGATACGACGTGACGAAGCTTTTCGTCGGGACGGTCAAGCTGCACGGATCGGATTTCGTACGGTATCTGAACGAAGCCGAGCTACCGCTGTTGCAGACCCCTTACCGCTTCGTGCAGAAAGCTCCCGGCCGTAAGTTCGAGAACAGCGAATGGGCATTGGTATGCTACAATAACAACTATACGATCGAAGTCAGGTAGTTCCCGCGGAGCCGCGAACCGCCGTGCAGACTCAAAATGAACGGCCGGCATCGCAAAAATCCGGCGCTTCTCTTGTCTCAGGCAGACGGTCGCCTGACCCTACCCTGCTCACCCAAGGCTCCGGCAAGCGTTCCGATACGGTCTCGGAGCCGAATGTCCACCGGGAAGACATCCCTCCCCGCGACCGACAGGCCGACAGCGAGGGTACCTCTTTCCTACGGAAGAATACCGCTTCCCGACAAAACCGCACAGAGACCGGCAGGGCCCGACCCATGACAAAACCGAAACGATTACCTTAAAAACACGATACGAATGAAACCTATCCGAATTCTCCTGCTTCTTGCCCTGCTGAGCGGTCCGTGCCTGACGGCTCGGGCCCAGAAAGTCGAACCGCTGATGCTCGAGGACAGCGCCTCGTGGAGCATGGTGCTGCTACCGGACCCGCAATCCTATGTCAAGTACGGCTACAACCAGCCGCTGCTGGAAGTGATGACGCGCTGGATCCGGTATAACGTCGAGCGGCTGAATATCCGTCTGGTACTCTGCACGGGCGACATGGTCGAGGAGAATTTCCGGACCGTGTCGGGAGGCGACGGCTGGCCCGGCGACCAGCCGTCGACCGAGCAGTGGGAGTCCGTCTCGCGCTCGTTCGGCATGCTCGACGACACGATTCCCTACATTCTGTGCACCGGCAACCACGATTACGGCTACAAAAGCTCCGAGAACCGGTACAGCCAGCTGAACTCCTATTTCCCGCCCAACCGCGACAGCCGGTACGCCGAGCTGCTGACCGGCATGTTCGAGAATGCGGCGGGCGTCAAGACGATCGAGAACGCATGGTACGAGTTCAAGGCGCCGACGGGCGAGAACTATCTGATCGTATCGCTCGAATTTCAGCCGCGCCGCGCGATCGTAGAGGCCGCCCGCGAACTGGTCGCGCGTCCCGAGTACCGCGATCACCGGGTCATCTGGCTCACTCACGGCTACATGAACTCGGAAGTGCTCGGCAACAGCCTGATCTCGCAGAACGATTACCCCACCCTGACCGACGTCACGCTCGGCGACGCGCTGTGGCGGGAACTGATCGAGCCCTCGGCTAACTCGTCGATGGTATTGTGCGGCCATGTCGTGGACGACATGAGCCACCGGGGACACGTAGGTTTCCGCACTGACAAGAACCGCGCGGGACGCAACGTGCACCAGATGATGTTCAACGCCCAGGCCGAAGGAGGAGGCTGGGAAGGAAACGGAGGCGACGGCTGGCTGCGCGTGCTCGAGTTTCATCCCGACGGGCGGACGGTCACCGTACACACGTTCTCTCCGCTGCTGGGCATCATTCCCTCGACGGTCGGCATATCGCTCCGCACGGAACCCTACGACCATTTCTCCTTCACGCTGGATTAAAAGCCGCTACCGGAACCGGGATTCTTTCTTGCGGCGCGGTCAGCGCATGCCATCCGTATCCGCTGCCGGTCGCGTTAGCGGCATTCCGTATAGCCGGATGCGAGCCGGATTCTTTTTCGAGAGAATCCGGCTCGCTTTTTTGCAGCCTTGACCGCACGAAGTGTACGAGACCGCCCCATTTCTTATCCGGCGAAAAGACATCGACCTCCGCCGAGGATACCCCGGCAACGGGATCGCCCGGTCCGTCGCCTGTCGGACAGCCGCACCTTCGCATGGATAACGGCCCGAGGATAGCGGAACCCCGTCCGATACACGGCCGTAACGGAGCGAATAACACCCGAGCGGCAGCGCCCGGACGAACACCGAGCGGACAGATAAAAACAACGAGAGCGGGGCATTCGGTCGAATGCCCCGCCCCGCCGTTCCGGCAGCAGATCGACGGCTATTTTTCGATCAGCTCGATGCTGCGACGGATAAAGTTCGTCAAGTTCTCGCCCTTGAGCATACCGTTCGACAGCAAGGCCAGATCGATCACCTGTTTGACGAGCTTGTTCTCCTTGCCGATTTCGGTCAGGCGGGCCGTCCGCTCGCCGCGCAGCTTATCCACCTTGGCCGAGGATTCCTCGCGCGATTTCTTTTCCTCGTCGGTCAGCTGGTCGGGCTTCTTGTCCTTGAGCTTCTCCTCTATGGCATTCTGCTCCGACAAGGCCGCGTCGAGCTTCTTGTTCATCGTCTTCAGACGGTCCCCGTAGCTCTTCTCGACCTCGCCGAGAATCTCGGCCACGAGCGGATGGTTGCCGTTGATCACCACATTGAAGTTATCGGGCATCTGCCCGTAGAACTGCATGCCGCCGCCACCCATCGCCGCCATGTCTTTCATCCGACGCATGAACTCGTTCTGGGTGATGACTACCGGCGGACGGCTCTCGTCCATCGGCTCGAAAGCGACGGTATAACGGACTTTCTCCTCGGGAGGAAGCTGAGACTCGAACACCGGACGAAGCAGGTCCTGCTGAGCCGTGCTGAGCGCCATTTTCAGATCGCTCTCCTTGTCGATCAGCCGCTCGACGACATCGGCGTCGACACGCACGAAACGCGTACCGGCATTCTTGTTCTCGAACCAGCTGATGAAATGACCGTCGAGCTGGCCGTCCATCGTCAGCACGTCGTACCCTTTGCCGCGAGCCGCCTCGACGAATGCGTTCTGCGTGACCGGATCGGTCGTATACAGGCAGACCACGTTGCCGTGACGGTCCGTCTGGTTTTCCTTGACCAGCGCATTGTACTCGGCGAGCGTGAAATACTTGCCGTCGGTATTCTTCACGAGCGTGAAGTCGGCGGCCTTCTCGGCGAACTTTTCGTCGGTGATGATGCCGTACTCGATGAAAATCTTCAGATCGTCCCACTTTTTCTCGAACTCGTCGCGGTGCTGCGTGAACAGCTCGCTCAGCCGGTCGGCTACCTTGCGGGTGATGTAGCCCGAAATCTTCTTGACGTTCGAGTCGCTCTGCAAATAGCTGCGCGACACGTTCAGCGGGATGTCGGGCGAGTCGATCACGCCGTGCAGCAGCGTCAGGAACTCGGGCACGATGCCTTCGACCGAATCGGTCACGAACACTTGGTTCGAATAGAGCTGGATCTTGTTCTTCTGTATCTCGAAGTTGTTCCGTATCTTCGGGAAATAGAGAATGCCTGTCAGATTGAACGGATAGTCGATGTTCAGGTGAATATAGAACAACGGGTCTTCGGCCATCGGATAGAGCGTGCGGTAGAACTCCATGTACTCCTCCAGCGTAATGTCCGTCGGCTTCTTGGTCCATAGCGGATCGGTGGCGTTGACGATGTAGTCCTCGCCGGTCTCGACGTACTTGCCGTCCTTCCACTCCTCCTTCTTGCCGAACGCGATCGGCACGGGCAGGAAGCTGCAATATTTTTTCAGTATCTCCCGGATGCGGCCCTTGTCGGCGAATTCCTTGCTCTCCTCGCTCAGGTGCAGGATCACGTCCGTACCTCGGCCGCGCTCCTCGGACGCCTCCTCCATCGCGTACTCGGGCGAGCCGTCGCACGTCCAGCGCATCGTCTTCGAGCCCTCCTTATAGGAGCGGGTGACGATCTCCACCTTGTCGGCCACCATGAAAGCCGAATAGAATCCGAGGCCGAAATGCCCGATGATCGCGTGGTTCTTATACTTCTCGAGAAACTCCTCCGCCCCCGAAAAAGCGATCTGGTTGATATACTTGTCGATCTCCTCGGCCGTCATGCCGATTCCCTCGTCCGACACGGTCAGCACGCGCTTGTCCGGATCGAGCTTCACGCGAATCGTCAGATCGCCCAGCTCGCCCTTGAACTCGCCCGTCGAGGAGAGCGTCTTGAGCTTCTGCGTCGCGTCCACCGAGTTGGAGATCAGCTCGCGCAGGAAAATCTCTTGGTCCGAATAGAGGAATTTCTTAATGACCGGAAAGATGTTTTCGGTCGTTACGCCAATTTTGCCGTTTTGCATGACTGTATGTGCTTTTACGAATTAATTTTCAACATGACTTTGCCAGAACAATTAATGTGCCACTGCACCGGAAGCTGACAAACTGACATACAAAGGCTTTCAGCCGACTGACACGGCCGGCGGCGGAAAACGGCGCGCTCTCCCCGCCGCCGGAACCTCATCCGCAACGGAAGGAACGCTATCCCGCGTCCCGACAGGATGCAATTTCCGAGTTTTCAGCAAGATATTTTTTTATTTCGACTTTTTTCCATATTTTTAAAGTGCGTATGCTTCCTTTCGTATCGGAGAAGGGGAGCGATCTCCGGCCCCCGGAACGAGAAAGCCGGCCCGTTCAGCACGAAACAACATCCTACTATAAAATTATAACCGTAAATCACCCAGCAATCATGAGTACTGCAAAAAAAGCTTCCGCCGTTTCCTCGAAAAAACAGGCGGTAGCCGACGACAATCTGAAAAAATTCTATCTCGAGCTGGCCCACCGGCTTTGCTCGCCTCCCGAGAATCCCGAAAGCGAGAACGCATGGCTGTGGAAGCTCCATACGACGAGCCAGAGAATGAGCAGGTTGTTCACGACGCTCAACGAACACGCGGCATTCGATCAGGTAACCACGATACACCGGGCCTGCGGCTATTTTCTGATGAAAAACGACGTGCCGCAGAAAGAGCGCCGTCAGGTCATCGAGGTGCTCGCCTCGTGGTCGGCTCTGTTCGTCGGGATGATGCAAGCGCGTCAGTACATCGTCCCGATGCAGGAGGAACTGATCCGCCGCATCCGCGAAATCCGGAGGCTGGCCTCGCCCGCCGGAGAAAACGCCTCTGCCGGAGAGTCTGTCGAGGCAGGGGCAGGAGCCGAAGCCGAAGCCGAAGCCGACCCCGCTTCCGATCCCGGCAAGAAACCGACCGGCAAGAAAGACTCCGGCAAGGAGTGATCTCTGCCGGAGCGTCGGCAGGCTTTCGCACGCCGGGACGGGACGAAAAACCGCTCAGGCAAGAGGGTCGTGCCGGCATGCGCTTCCACGCGGAAAAGGCGAGCTCGCCGGAGAATCCTCCGTAAGCATGCAAAGACCGGCTTCGAGTATCGAACTCGGCAAAAATGGCTATCTTCGCGGAAAACGGAGCGAACATGGAAATCGACCTGACGATCGAACAGACCGGCCCGCATGAAGCGATCCCTTACGAGTTGCTGTACGAGGCCGACCCCTCGCGCGAAGCCGTCGCCGACTACATCGCACGGGGTTCATGCTACATAGCCCGGATCGAAGGCCGTACCGTCGGAGTATCGGTTCTGCTGCGAACCCGTCCTTTCACCATGGAACTGGTCAATCTCTGCGTCGCGGAACCGTACCGGAGGCAAGGCATCGCCACCCGGCTGATCGCCCATGCAGCAGAAAGGGCGCGCGCGGCGGAGTGCCGTATACTCGAAGTGGGAACAGGCAACGCAGGGATCGGCCAACTGGCGCTTTACCAGCGTTGCGGCTTTTCGATCGAGTCGATCGAAAAGGACTATTTCGTCAGGTATTACCCGGAGCCGATCTACGAAAACGGAATCGAGTGCCGGGACATGGTTCGGCTCAGAATGGAACTATAACCGCCGACAGCCCGACTCGACCGGCCGGCGGCATGCGAACGGAGGAACCGGCATACGAGGCCGCTCGGGCCGGTATGCGGTAGAAACGGCATCCGATGGATAAAAGAGGAAGCCGCTTCCGACCATCGCAGCGTCGACCGGACCTCCGGGGTTCTGCCGCATAAACAAAGACGGAAAGGACCGGCCGTAGCTCCGCTTCCCATCCTGCTTTACGGTAGGTATTGCACGGAAAGTTTCCGCTAAAAATAGGGCTTCAACCGCTCCAGAAACGAGCCGGGAGCCCGGCAGGCCCGTCTCGTCGCGGCATTCATGAACGCCAGCGTCACCGAGCCCGTATTGATCCGTTCCCCGTTTTCGCGGAAAACCTCGTAATCGAAGCGCATCTTCACTTTCGGCATCTCGGCCAGCGTCACCCGGACCGTCAGCAGATCGTCGTCGAAAGCCGGCGACACGTAGCGGCTCTGCACATCGATCACGGGCAGCATGATTCCCTGCGCCTCCAGCTCGGGATAGGTCATACCCAACTCGCGGAGCATCTCGGTACGGGCCGTCTCGTAATAGCGCACATAGTTGGAATGATGGACGAAACCCATGCAGTCGGTTTCGTAATAGCGCACGCGGATCGGAATGTCTCGGGTAATCATCGTTTATAAGCAAAAAGGGAGCCGCTTGTCGACGACTCCCGGTTATCCATATCGGTTATCGTTTTTCATAACCAAAAAATCGACCGGCCGGACATAGACCGCTGCCGGATGGACAGCATCCATACCGGTCATAACCAGCCGCTTCTCCTTGCATCCGGAACGACTGCCCCGGGAACGCTGCGCGCTCCAGTCGAACAGAATCGGTCCGCAAATCCCTCGTCGCGGCCTGTCTCGATCCCGGGAAGCCGGTCTGCCAGGAAGTCGCGCCCGTCGACCGAAACGGCAACGGCCCGGTCCTCTGCCGCGCCGGCAACCGCAGGCAATCCGACGACCGGCCGCCATGCGTTTCCTCCAATCCCGGGTCGAGGACCTCGTTCCGGCTACTCGCCCCGGCTGTAGTTCGGCGCCTCGCGCGTGATGCTCACGTCGTGGGGATGGCTTTCGAGCATACCCGAATTGGTGATCCGGATGAACCGGGCCTTCTTCAGCGCCTCGATATCCTTCGCGCCGCAATAGCCCATACCGGCCCGCAGGCCGCCGACCATCTGGTAGACGACCTCGGCCAACGTACCCTTGTAAGGCACGCGGGCGGCGATTCCCTCGGGGACGAGCTTTTTGACATCGTCCTCCATATCCTGAAAATAGCGGTCCTTCGAGCCGTGCTGCATCGCCTCGAGCGAGCCCATGCCCCGATAGGACTTGAACTTGCGGCCGTTGTAGATGATCGTCTCGCCGGGCGACTCCTCGACGCCGGCCAGCAGCGACCCGGCCATCACCGCGTCGGCTCCGGCGGCGATCGCCTTGACGATATCGCCCGAATAGCGCAGTCCGCCGTCGGCGATCACGGGAACGCCCGAGCCGGCGACCGACTTGGCCACGTCGTAAATGGCCGAAAGCTGGGGCACGCCGACGCCGGCGATCACGCGCGTCGTGCAGATCGACCCCGGACCGATGCCAACTTTCACTCCGTCGGCCCCGGCAGCTACGAGCATCTTGGCAGCCTCGCCCGTAGCGATGTTGCCGACGACTACCTCCAGATCGGGATACTCCTTCTTCACGCGGCGCAGCATGTCGATCACGCCTTTGGAATGGCCGTGAGCCGTGTCGATCACGATCACGTCGGCCTGAGCCTCCGCAAGCGCGCCGACGCGCTCCATCGTATTATACGTCACGCCGACCCCGGCGGCCACCCGCAAGCGCCCTTTGTCGTCCTTGGCGGCATTCGGATTGGCCTGCACTTTCGTGATGTCCTTGTAAGTCAGCAGGCCGATCAGACGGCCCCCGGCGTCCACCACCGGCAACTTCTCGATCTTGTTCTGCAACAGGATATCGGAAGCGGTCTGAAGGTCGGGATTATGCGTCGTGATCAGATTCTCCTTGGTCATCACCTCCTCGATGCGGCGCGACATGTCGCGCTGGAAACGCAGGTCGCGGTTGGTCACGATACCGATCAGCACGCCTTCCGGCGTAACGACCGGAATGCCGCCGATGCGATTCTCCTTCATCAACTGCAACGCGTCGCCGACCGTATTGTCCTTGCCTATGGTAACCGGATCGTAGATCATGCCGTTCTCGGCGCGCTTCACCTTGCGGACTTGGGCCGCCTGCTCGGCGATCGTCATATTCTTGTGAATCACCCCGATACCCCCGGCACGAGCGATGGCGATCGCCATTTCGGCCTCGGTCACCGTATCCATGGCCGCCGAAGCGATCGGCGTGTTGATCTGAACGTTGCGGGAAAAGCGAGAAGCGATGCTAACTTCGCGCGGCAGCACTTCGGAGTAGGCGGGGATCAGAAGTACGTCATCGAAAGTCAGGCCCTCGGTCTGAATTTTATCTTCAAGGAACGACATGGTTTTGGGATATTAAAATTTGGGCAAAATTAACAAAATTCCGACGAATTACAACGCCCGTCCCGTCATTTTACCGAGATTTCAACATCCGTTCTCGAAAACCGGCCGATCCGCAACGCACCATGCCCGTTATCCGGCCCGGCTTGCGAACCGCCGCCCGAACGGAGCGGAGCGTCTTGTCGCCGCGTCACGCGGTCACAGGAACGTCACGACCGCGTTTCCCGGGACGAGGCATTCCTCGCCGCCGTGCAAGCGAAGAGCGCGGCCGGGTCCGATCGTAAGCCGGGCATCCGCTCCCTCATCGGAAAAATCCCGGCCCACCCGCACGGCGTATTCCCCCGCCGGAGGCAACAGCTTGCCGGATTCCACGCCGAGTACCGTTCCGTCGGCGGCAAGGCGGCCGCTCAGAAAATAGGGCGCGCCCAGACAGCGGGCCGCGTCGCGGAGGTTGCCTCCTGCCACCAGCCCCCGGATCACCGTCGAGCTGACCTTGTGCGCATCCACATCCTGCCGAGGCATCATCCGCACATCGAAGCCCGAGCGTCGGCCGAGTTCCGACAGCGAGTCGAAATCGCCCCGTTTGTCGCGTCCCAGATGATGATTGTACCCTACCAGCAGCGTATCGACGTGCAAGCGCCCCACCAAATCGCGCTCCACGAACTCCTCCATCGAGAGACGGCTGAATTCGGGCGTGAAATCGACGACGACCGCATGGTCGATCCCCGTACCGGCGAGCAGCGCCAGCTTCTCGGGCAACGTATTGAGCAGCATGACGGGCGCGCTTCCCACCACCGAACGCGGATGCGGATCGAACGTCACCACGACGCTCTCCCCTCCCCGCTCGCGCGCGATGTCCGCGATCCGGCCCAGAATGGCCCGATGCCCCGCATGTACCCCGTCGTAGGAACCGATCGTAGCGGCGGGACGGCGAATCGGGGGCAGGCTGTCGAAATTGCGGTGAATCAGCATAGTCTCTGGCTATTCGGACGACGAATCGGAATTTTCCTCGGCCTCCTTGACGAAATAGGCCACTTTTTCGAGCAACGTCGTGATGTCGTAGTTCTCGACGAAAATCCCGCGAGGGAAGTTCAGCGGCATCGACGTGAAGTTCAGTACGCCCTTGATCCCTGCATTGATGATCGGTACGACGAGTTGCGAGGCGATCGACGTAGGCGACGACAGGATCACGATCTTGATGTCGTGCTTCTGCACCAGCTCTTCGAAATCGGCCATCGGATAGCACGGAATCCCGTCGATGCGATGTCCGGCTTTCTGAGGATCGACGTCGAACGACGCGACGATGCGCAGCTTCGAGCGACGTCCGTTGAAATATTTGGTCAGCGCCTGTCCCAGGTTTCCCATCCCGATTACGCCGACGTTCACGACGTTTTTCCCGTCGAGAATCGAACTGATGAACTCGATCAGCACCTCGACGTCGTATCCTTTTTTCGTGTCGCTCTGAAAACCGATCAGCATCAAATCGCGCCGCACCTGCACGGCCGTAATGCCGTGTATGCCGGCCAGCACATGCGAGAATATATGTTGGATGCCTTGGGCGTGGCACTCGAGCAGCGTACGGCGGTACTCGCTCAGGCGTTCGATCGTTTTTTCCGGTATCGCGTTCATGGCGCACTTCTGTGGTATGGGTCATGCAAAGATAGCCAATTCGCTGCGGACACGCAACCATCCTGCGGCAGGGCGGCCGGAACGATTGTCCGAAATCGCCGAAAACGGCTATCTTTGCGGCGAAAAAACAGGAAAAACCATGATAAAGGGAGTTATCTTCGACATGGACGGCGTGCTCGTCGACAATCGGGACGCGCACATCGAAGCGTTCGAAATCATTTGCCGGAAGTACGGCGTTCCGTTCGACCGGGAGAAATTCATGCCGTCGTTCGGCATGACCAACGACCTGATCCTCGAACGGCTGATGCCCGAGGTGATCCGCCGGACCGACTGGCGGCAGATCGCCCGCGAGAAGGAAGAGACCTACCGCGAGATCTTCGAGAGGACGATCGCCCCGACCCGAGGGCTGGTGGATTTTCTCCGCGCCCTGAAGGCGGACGGCTTTCTGGTCGGTCTCGGCTCGTCGGGCAACACTCCGAACGTCAACTTCGTGCTCGAGCGCTGCGGTATCGCAAAGTATTTCGACGCGATCGCCAACGGCGACATGATCAGCCGGGGCAAGCCCGACCCGGAGGTGTACCTGCTCGCCGTCCGCAAGCTGGGTCTCGCTCCGGCCGAGTGCATCGTGGCCGAGGATGCCCCGGTCGGCATCGAGGCGGCCCGCAGGGCCGGCATGTCCGTGATCGGCGTCGCCACGACGTTCCGCCGCGAGGACCTGTCGGACTACGACCTGCTGATCGACGATTTCACCCAAATCGGCCCGCAGCAAATCCGCGCGCTGAAAGCGTAGTCCCTCAGTTGCCCGGGGAACGGTCTCGAGCCGTCGCCCTCACCTACAACAGCCGTTTTCAGCTCCGTTCACAGGGGCGGGAGTGTGGACGGCGTGCGTATTCCGTGGCCCCCGACTCATGCGGCCGGCGCGTCGCCGTCCTGTTTTTTCTGTCTGTGAGGCTGGAAACGGGCCGTGATGTAAGCCGTAAAAATCGGGAAAAGCATCATGCCCGCCGCAGCGAGCACGACGCAGAGTACCTCGCCCGTCGCGGTTTTGGGCACGATGTTCGACCCGACGGTCGTCACGTTCATGAACGCCCACCAAAGGGCCTTCCCATAGGATGTGACCATAGGATTGATCGTATGCTCGAGCGAGTAGAATACCAGGCTGGCGAAATAACTCAGCGCGAAAATCATCAGCACGTAAGAAATCAGTAGGCTGGTCACCCGGTTCCGGGCGATCCACCCGACCATGATGGCCAGTCCGTACCCGCCCCGCACCAGCGGCATCAGACGGATCAGATAATACGCCTCGGCCGAGAGGCTCAGATGAAACGCGTCGACGATATTCAAATAAGGTATCGACACGAGCAGAAAAATCAGGTTGCCGAAAAAAAACCTCCACTTGCGGCGGCTCAGGAAAAAACGGTAGAAGAAATCGACCAGAAACACGATGCAGACCCAAAACTGCACGCGCATGTAAAGCCGGTAATAGCTCTCGGCCGCACCGTGAAACACCTCGAGCGAAAGGCTGACGATCACGATGATGCTGCCTAAAAGCACCAGCACGTTCAGAATACTCTTTATGTCCCGTCGCAGCCCGTGCCGGCGCGGGTCGTCCGCCGGGACGGACGAAACGGAGGCCGGGGAAGAAGAGTGAGGAAGCGAAGCCGAATCGTTCATAAGCCGGATTTTGAGTGACGCGGTGAAGCGAGCAAAAAAAGTGCCCGTTTCGCATCGCACGCTTCGCTTTTCGCCCTGTCCGGCCCGATCCGGCAGCCCGAACCGACGGAGAAAGGAGACCCGCCCCGGCAGAGCCGGATTCCGTTCCGAGCCGTACTCCGGACAGCCCGCCGGAACAATTTTTTCCGGGAGGCAATTATATATCTCGATGTATCAAGCGCATTCGCAACCGGAATCTTCATATCCGCGGTTCGCGGCTTGCAACCTCAGACCGCGTGTCCGATCGGCCCCCTACCGTAAATCCCCTACGCCGGAGAGAACTTCATGCGGAAAAACCGGAAGCATCGAAAATCGAGGACCGGGACGTAAAACATATGCACCGAGGCACGGAAATCGGCGCAAACGATCTCTATGAAACAAGGGGATAAAAAGAAAACATAAAAGTCCAAAACAAGGAAAGACGGAGCGACACTACCAGCATACCCTAAACCCTCCCCGCGAGCGAGCAACGATGCGTAATCCGACCGCCGGCGGACGTTTCCCGGCAGGGTGTCGTCGGGTTCCGGCAGATCGCGCTCCGACCGAGAGCATACCGTCTTCTATCGCGCCGGTATCGTCGGCAAGACGACGGGCTATTCCGGCTCTTCGGAGAGAAATTACAGACAAAAACGCCGCGACAAGCGATCCGACAATAGAACGGCCGACCGTGTCACGCCATGCCAAACGATCTGACACCCTGAGCAAGACCGGATCGAATGCGCAGACGCGGAGCGGAAAGACTCCGCCCGTTTCCGCCCCATGTCGCCGAGCGGTCAATCGCACCCGAACGCGTAGGCGAGCCGGACGAACAAATTGCGGCGGGCCGTGATATCGGAATTGAAGTTGACGACCGAGGGACGGCGATCGAAGATATTGTCCACGCCGAGGGTCAGCGTCATGCCCTCGGGCAGCGACGCATTGACCGCCGCGTTGCACACGGCGTATCCCTTATGACGGGCCGTATAGGTTCCGCTCCAATACTTCATGTTCTGCATCGACTGGAAGTCGAGATTCACGATCGGCATGAAGTCTTCGTAAGTCTTAGCCCCCACGTAGCGGACCGTCGCGTCGATGCCGATACGGCACTTGCGCACGTCGAAGCCGTAGTCGACCTGAAACACGGCCGTATGAGGACTCGGAAATATGTATTGGGTCGAGCTTTCGGGCGCATCGTCGCTCTGGTAGACATAGTTATAGTTGGCTCTCACGAAGAGGCCGGTCGTCACCCGCAGCGTGCCCATCAGCTCGAGACCGCTGAACTCGCTGCGCCGGATATTCTCGTACTGCAGGACGGTCGTCGTCCCTTCCATGTGCCCGCGCACGTCGATCTTGTTGCGGAAATAGCTGTTGTAGACCGTAGCCGACAGGTTCAGTCCGCTGCGGTTGTACTCGGCCGTCAGCGAAACGTAATGGTTGCTCTCGCTGCGCAGCCGGTCGTTGCCCCGGATGACGGAGGTCTGGCCCGGAATCGGAACGGTGAAATCCATGTACATCTCCTTGAGCGAGGGAGTCCTGTAACCTCTGGCGTAGTTGGCCCGAAGCGAGAAATCGCGATAAGCGTACTTGGCCGAGAGCTTCGGAGTTACGCTCCAGCCGAAATGATTGTTGTAATCGCCCCTCACGCCGACGACGAAACTGAGCGGCCGGCCGCTCAGAATCTCGTCCTGTACGTAGAGCGAACCGGTATTCATGCTTTTGCGGTCGTCGTAACCGGACGGGTTCATGTCGAACCGAAGCTGCTCGTTGACCCACTCTACCCCCGTAGTCAGCCGGTTCGCGCTGCCCGCGTCGAGCGTCCACAGCAGCCGGGGCACGTTGTAGGTGTGACGCTGTTTGGGGACCGTGACGCCCGACAGACTGTCCAGATCGCGGAAATACTCGTCCCGGACGTAGGAGAGGTAAATCTTGTTGCGCTCGTCGGGCGAGTGTTCCATCAGCGCCTTGACGTTATACCCGCTGTAGGATTCGTAGGTCCACGGCTTGCTGTTATTCGCCAGCGGATTCTCGTCGAGAATGCTGCCGTTGAAATCGAACCGTTTCTTGCCGAAATAGCTTCCCGAAAGCTGGAACCGGAACTGGTCGGACAGCTCGTAGTCGAACCGCTGGCTGAGGTTCAGGTCGCGCCAGCCGCTGACGCTCAGTCCCCGGGAATCGGGTCCCACGCTGATCGTCGTATCGGCGACGGTCCGCCCGACGACGAATACGGGCATGCCGGTCGAAGGGTCCATCTCCGGACGCGAGCCGTTCATCTTCGGCCGCATGATATTCAGCTCCTTGTAATGGCGCACCTCGTCGCGCGTGCCGACCAGTCTGTAGGCGTCGCTCGTGCGATAGGCCACGGCGGTCAGCGAACGGAACTTGCCCAGATTGACCCCGAACGTCATGTCGGCATTCAGGTTCGGCAGATCGAGCTTGTTGCGATACTCGCGCGAGTCCCTCGCCGACGCGTTTCCCGCCAGCGAATCGCCGCCGTTGCGCTGGTAGGGCGTGCCGTATCGCAGCGAAGCCGTGACCTCGTATTTACGGCGGGGCTCCTTGGTAATGACGTTGACGACCGCCCCCATCGCATTCGATCCGTACAGGACCGACGAGGCACCGCGCACCACCTCGATGCGCGACACGATCGAAAGCGGAATGCGCGAATAGTCGATATTGCCGTAGGTCTCTCCGGCGATCCGCTCGCCGTCGAGCAGGAAAAGCACGTAGCGCGAATCGAGCCCCTGAAACGACAGCGACGAGCCGTAGCCCGCCTGATGGAACTCCACGCCGGCCAGCTCCCGTTCGAGCGCCTGCTGAAGCGTAACGGCCCCGCTGCGCTCGATGTCGCGGGAAGTGATGACCCGGGTGATGACCGGCGTATTCTTCAGCGGCAAGGGCGTCCGCGTCGCCGTGACCACCACCTCGTTCATGTCGACGGTCAGGCTGTCGTCGGACAATGCGGGCATTTCGACGCCGCTGCCGCACACTCCCTGCGTAACCCATACCGAACACACGGCCAAACAAAACACGAACTTTCTCATCATCTACGGGATCGTTAGTTTAAACGCAGGTCGAAATACCGGCCCGGACGCCTATGAAACGCCCGGACTGCAAAGATACCTTTTTTATCGGTAAAAATAACCATAACGGACCGAAAAAAACTCCGCTGGGACAATCCGGGTCAATACGGGAAGCGCATCGCGGTCGGCGGCCGCGCTTTCGATACCGCTCTCCATATGCGCGCCCGATCCGGAAATACGACGGCACCGGGCCGGCCGGGCCGCATTCCGTCCGATAAATTCCGCAAAAGCCGAACGAGCGCCGGGCCCGCGGAAACATTGATTCCGGACATGCGCACGGCATTCCGCGCAGCGGCATCTCGGTCGTTTCGGGAGAAAAACGACGCGACGAAACGTAAAAACCGAAACTGTTTTGTAACTTTGCATTTTGGTGTAATTTCACTTGTCCATGCGAAACGTCAGGGGTCTCTTTTTCCTGCTGCTGCTATCGGCGCTCGCGTCATGCCGCGAGAAAACCGCGGACGACTTTCCCGTCTGGGGACTGGACGTCTCGCGCCACCAGCAGAACGTCGACTGGGAGAAAGTCGTCGAGCACGAAAAGCCATGGTTCGTATTCATCAAGGCTACGGAAGGCACGCTGATCGTCGATCCGACCTACGACCGGCACCGCCGCGAGCTTGAAAGGACGGACGTTACATGGGGCGCCTACCACTTTTTCGGGCACCGCACGCCGGGCCGCGAGCAGGCCCGCAACTTCATCCGCACGGCCCGCCTCGAAAAAGGCAACCTGCTCCCGGTGCTCGATATCGAGCAGCACCGCTTCATGACCGACCCGAAACGCTCCGTACGCGAGGCGAAGGCGTTCTGCGACGAAATCCGCCGGTACTACGGCGCCGACCCGATCATCTACTGCTCGACCCACTTCTACGAGACTTATCTGAAAAAAGAGTTCAGCCCCGACCGGTACACGCTGTGGATCGCCGACTACCGGGGCTGTCCGCGGATAAAATGGCGGATATGGCAGCATACCGACTCGCACTCGCTGCCGGGCATCCGGGGAAAGGTCGACCGGAACGTTTTTGCCGGAAGCGAGCAGGAATTTAAGAAGCTGATTTTATAAAGGCATATGAACATCGAAACGGATTTTCTGGTTATCGGCAGCGGCATCGCCGGACTGAGCTTTGCGCTGAAAGCGGCCGAATACGGCCGGGTCACGATCGTCACCAAGGGCGAGCTGGGCGAGTGCAACACCGACTATGCGCAGGGCGGCATCGCCTCGGTCATGTACGAACCCGACACGTTCGAGAAACACATCCGCGACACGATGGTCTGCGGGGCCGGCATCTGCGACCCGGCGGCCGTCGAGCAGGTCGTCACGCGCGCCCCTTCGGTCATTAAACAGCTGATCCAGTGGGGGACCAAGTTCGACAAGGACGCGTCGGGACGGTACGATCTGAACCGCGAGGGCGGGCACAGCGAGCACCGCATCCTGCACCACGACGACCTGACCGGTCACGAGATCGAGCGCGCCCTGATGAAACGCGTCAAACGCCACCACAACATCGACATCTACGAGCACCATTTCGCCGTCGACATCCTCACGCAGCACCACCTGGGCCGGCTCGTCAAAAAGAGCACGCCCGACATCACCTGCTTCGGAGCCTACGTGCTGAACCTCAAGAAACACGAAATATACACCGTGCTGGCCAAAGTGACCGTCATGGCGACCGGCGGCGTGGGCAATATCTACCACACGACGACCAACCCGTCCGTAGCCACGGGCGACGGCGTGGCGATGGTGCACCGGGCCAAGGGCGTGATCGAGAACATGGAGTTCATCCAGTTCCACCCCACCTCGCTCTACAATCCCGGCGAGCGCCCGTCGTTCCTGATCACCGAGGCGATGCGGGGCTTCGGAGGCCTGCTGAGACTGCAGAACGGCAAGGAGTTCATGCAGAAGTACCACCCGATGGGATCGCTCGCTCCGCGCGACGTGGTAGCCCGCAGCATCGACCACGAGCTCAAGATCTCGGGCGAGGAGTTCGTTTACCTCGACATCACGCACAAGGACCCCAAAGAGGTGATGAGCCATTTCCCGAATATTTACAAGAAGTGCCTGTCGATCGGCATCGACCTGACCAAAGACATGATCCCCGTCGTCCCGGCCGCGCACTACTGCTGCGGGGGTATCAAGGTAAACCTCAACGGCGAATCGTCGATCCGTCGCCTGTATGCGCTGGGCGAAGCCTCGTCGACCGGACTGCACGGAGGCAACCGGCTCGCGTCGAACTCGATGATGGAGGCGGCCGTCTACGCCGACGCGGCGGCCCGTCACGCCATTTCGGTCATCGACTCGATCGAGCTTCAGCGCGATATCCCGGCATGGGACTACGAAGGTACGGCCGTACCCGAGGAGATGGCCCTGATCACGCAGGACTACAAGGAAATGCAGCAGATCATGACCAATTACGTGGGCATCGTCCGCTCGGACGTCCGCCTCGAGCGGGCCAAGCGGCGGCTCGAGATCATCTTCAAGGAGACCGAGGAGCTATACCTGAAGTCCACGCTGAGCCAGCATCTGTGCGAGCTGCGCAACATGATCGCCGTAGGCTACCTGATCATCAAGCAGGCCGAGGCGCGCCACGAGAGCGTAGGCCTGCACTACTCGATCGACTATCCGGCCAAACCGGTCGAAATCTGACCATCTCAACCGACGATCCAATGAAAACCCGATTCGCTCTGATCGCCTCGCTCTGCCTGCTGGCAGGCTGCTCCGCACAAGGCCCCGACAACCGGACCGCCGACCTGCGAGGCAAGCGCGTACTCGTCTTCACCGGTCACGGCGAAGGCTACGTGCACGAAAATATCGCGGCCTCGGCCGCCATGATACTCGAGCTGGCCGCGCAGGAAGACTTCGCAGCCGACACGACATCGGACAAGCGCGTCTTCTGCGACGACTCGCTCGAACGCTACGATGCGATCGTTTACGCGAACGCCAGCTACGTCGGGCTCGACTCCGCGCAGCGGTCGGCCTTCGAGCGCTTCATCCGGCGCGGAGGAGGATTCGCCGGGTTGCACGCAGCGACCTGCACCGACGACGACTGGACCTGGTTCACGCGGATGATCGGCGGTCGCTTCGACTTTCATCCCCCGCTCCAGCGCCTGACGATGAAAATCGTCGACCGGACCCACCCCTCCGCTTCGATGCTTCCCGATACGTTGACGACCGAGGACGAACTGTACTGTTTCAAGCGGCTCGACCCGCAGGCCCGCGTACTGGCCGTGTGGGAAACGGCCGGGGTAGACTGGGGCTCGGGGCCGAAGCCCGAAGTGATGTCGCCGAGCCTGCCGGCCGTCTGGTGCAGCGAGTTCGACGGCGGCCGGATCTGGTACACCGCCGCAGGACACCGCCCGTCCGACTATGCCGACACGCTCTACCGCGAGCAGGTGCTCGGCGGGCTCCGCTGGATCATGGCCGGCCAAGCGCGCGATACAGAAACGGCTGAGTGACGGTACGGCATTACGAAACCGCCGAGCCGGAACGAGGCGGCCGTCTGACAATCCCGTCGGGGAACGGCCGTCCGCCTGCGGGCCGACTGCGGCAGAATCTCTTCCGGGCGGTCGAGACCGACGACAAGGCCGACGAAACAAAACGGGCTCCTTATTCCCGCCGAGCGACAGAGAACAAGAGGAATCGGGCGACACACGGTCGGATCGTCGTCCGGAGCGCAGCGGCAGAATCGCGGCGCGGCAAACGCCGTAAACCGGCAAACGACAAAGAAAAACGATGGAACTGAAACAGGAAATAGAGCGCAGGCGAACCTTCGCCATCATCAGCCACCCGGACGCGGGCAAGACGACGCTGACCGAAAAGCTGCTGCTCTTCGGCGGCGCGATCCATGTGGCGGGAGCCGTCAAGTCGAACAAGATCAAGCGGGGAGCCACGTCCGACTTCATGGAAATCGAGCGGCAGCGCGGCATCTCGGTCGCCACGTCGGTCATGGGCTTCGAGTACGGAGACGTCAAGATCAACATCCTCGACACCCCCGGCCACGAGGACTTCGCCGAGGACACCTACCGGACGCTGACGGCCGTCGACAGCGTGATCATCGTGATCGACGGCGCTAAGGGCGTCGAGACGCAGACGCGCAAGCTGATGGAAGTATGCCGGATGCGCAACACGCCGGTCATGGTCTTCGTCAACAAGCTCGACCGCCCGTGCAAGGACCCGTTCGACCTGCTCGACGAGATCGAGCGCGAGCTGAAGATTCAGGTCCGGCCGCTGGCCTGGCCGATCAGCACGGGTCCGACGTTCAAGGGCGTGTACGACCTGTACGCCGACCGGCTTTCGCTGTTCTTCGCCGAAGACAGGCAGACGGCCGAAGGACAGACGCTCGACATAAAGCTCGACGACCCGGCGATCGACGAGTACATCAATCCGTTCACACAGCACCTGCGCGACGATCTGGAGCTCGTCGAAGGCGTTTATCCTCCGTTCGAACTCGACAGCTACCGCAAGGGCGAGGTCGCGCCGGTCTTTTTCGGCAGCGCATTGAACAATTTCGGAGTCCGCGAGCTGCTCGACTGCTTCGTCCGTATCGCGCCGTCGCCCGGCAAGTCGCATACGCTCCAGCGCGACGTGTCGCCCTACGAGGAGAAACTGACCGGATTCGTGTTCAAGATCCATGCGAACATGGACCCGAACCACCGCGACCGGATCGCGTTTCTGAAAATCTGCTCGGGTCGCTTCGAGCGCAACAAGCCCTACTTGCACGTGCCTTCGGGCAAAACGATCAAGTTCGCGTCGCCCACGGCCTTCATGGCCGAGAAAAAATCGGTGATCGACGAGGCATACCCCGGCGACATCGTCGGGCTGCACGACACGGGTAACTTTAAGATCGGCGACACCTTCACCGAAGGCGAGACGCTGCGATTCACCGGCATTCCGAGCTTCTCGCCCGAGCTGTTCCGCTACATCGAGAACGCCGATCCGATGAAGTTCAAGCAACTGGCCAAGGGTATCGACCAGCTGATGGACGAAGGCGTCGCGCAGCTGTTCACGAGCCGGATGAACGGGCGCAAGATCATCGGCACGGTCGGAGCCCTGCAATTCGAGGTCATCGAGTACCGTTTGCAGCACGAATACGGCGCCAAGTGCCGCTACGAGCCGATCCAAATCCATAAGGCATGCTGGGTCGAGTCCGACGACGAGGAGCAGATGAACGACTTCCGCAAGCGCAAGTTCAACAGTATGGCGTTCGACAAGCACGGCCGCGAGGTCTTTCTGGCCGACACGTCCTACGCGTTATCGCTCGCGCAGGAAAAGTTTCCCGACATCCGGTTCCACTTTACCAGCGAATTCTGACCGAAGCCGCAGGAACCGTTTCCAAGATGCGGCAGGTATCCGGGGCGCTCGGACCGTTCCGAGCGCCCGGGAATACCGAGAAGCCGCTCGGCCGCGCCGACGGCAAAACAATCAGAGAACCCATATTTTCCAATGTACCGGGAGCGCTCGCTCCCGGTACATTCATATTCGCCAGCAGCCGCGGCTTGCAGCCATAGGCCGCGCATCCGGCCAGACCCTACCGCGAAGTTCCCTTCGGCGGAGGGAACTTCGTGCCGTAAAACCGGAAGCGTCGAAAACCCGACGGCCGGTACGGTAAACCGGGAATCCTTGATTTCAGAACCGTACGGACGGCGCCGGTTCCGTCCGCCCGACGGCATATGGTTTCCCCTTCGGACATGGCTCCGACGAAAGGATGGCCGAAAGATCGCGGGCGTTCGGTTTCTTGTCGCCGGGCACGGTATCGCGGCGATTTGCATTTTCCGATCAAAATGCTTAACTTCGTCGGAGAACCGCCGCACGATATGCGGACGGTCGAATACTAACCAAACTCTCTACCCATGACTTTCTCCACCCGAACGGGGCGCGCCGCCGCCCTCGCCGTAGCGGCTCTCGCCGTCTTGTCGGCCTGCCGGTCCGAGGAAAAGACCGGAGCCACGCCGAACAACTGCTCCAAAAAATGCTCGCTGACCGAGACGCGCCCTCTGGCCGGATTCAACGACGGCGCTGACGGATTCGTCTGCGGCGAGAACGCCGACTCGCTCCAACTGATCGCCTCGGCACCGACCTGGTCGGGACGCCTGCACGAAGGATCGCACTGTCTGCAGGTGAGCGGTCCCGACATGCCCGCCAACCGCTGGAGAACGGTCTTCCGGGAATATCCCGAAGGACTCGACCTGAGCGATACGCCTTTCGTGTCGTTCGCCGTCAATACCGAAGGCGGAGCTTACGGGGCCGACTACTACGTCCGGCTGACGGTCGGCCGCGGCGGACGGAAATTCGAAAGCATGGCCAAAGTGACGCCCAAGGAGTGGAACGTGACTATCTTCGATCTGAGCGAGTGCCCGTTCGCAGACCGGATCGACCGGGTCGAGTTCGCGCTCTGCAACGCCAGCGACTCGGTATGGGAAAACGCACTCTACCAGCTGGACGGATTCGAGGCCGGCAAACCGATCGACCTGTCGTTCGGGCTCAAAGGTTCGACCGAGCTGTTCACGGCTGAAGGGGGCGCCGTTTCTCAGGGCGACGGAACGCTGGAGTTCGCGTTCGACGAGGGAGGTTCGCTCAGTACGCCGTCGCTCGCCGGAAGCCGCAACGGCATCTGCAATCCGAAGCTCGAGGACCGCAACACGATGTTCTTCGTCATGGAGAACCGCAGTCCGGCCGACCGGCTCCGCATTCGCTTCGTCACGGCGAAAGACTCCGTCTATAACGACGAAAAATCGAAAATTTTCGATATCGACCCGAACTCGCCCAAAAAGGGATATTTCTTCAATTTTTCCGATCTGCCGCAGGCCGAAGGCGCGCTGACCGGTTTCCGCATCGAACCGCTCGGAGGTGCGGGCGAACTGTCGATCGACCGCATTACGTTCGAGCAGGAAACCGTCTTGGAACCTTTCGCAGGCAGCATCGACCGCTGTACGGCTACGCCCGAGCGGATCGAAATCCGGGGCACGATTTCGCCCGAATACGCATCGAAATACGCCCGCATCGCCGTCTATGAAGCGCCGATGTACAAAGGCGACCGGGGTATCGAAAAACTGAAAAAGCTCTACGAGGGTCCGCTCGACCGGCAGTTCGTCATCGACGACATTCCGACGAAACGGAACGAGAAAATGACGCACCTGAGCAGCCGGTTGCTGGCCGTCGCGCTGAACGGGCCGGACGATTACCTGAAAATCGCGCCCTACTTCTACATCGAGAACTGGCGCGATTTCACGGACAACCCCTATTCGTTCGAGCTGCCCGGACTGAGCGTCAGCGTGCTGGACTACGGCGCGAAAGGCGATGCGTTCACCGACGACACGCGGAGCATTCAGGCGGCCATCGACGACGTTTCGTCTCGAGGTGGCGGCCGGGTCGTGCTGCCCGGAGACAGCGGTTCCCTGTACGAACGGCGCTACGTTGCCACGCATCTGATGATGCGCAGCAACGTCGACCTGCACATCGAAAAGGGCGCGATCCTGTGGCAGTCGCAGGACGAAAGCGACTACTCCTACGCTCCGGCCTACGGCCACGACGTCGTGATACCGCGCGTTCCGTGGACGCACAGCCTGTACGTGAACCTGCCGCTGATCCAAGGCAAGGACATCGAGAACGTCAAGATCACCGGACAGGGCAAAATCCGCTCGCTCGACACGTACAGCGTCGATCCGAGGCTCGACCACTACGCCCGCGTCTGCACGGACCGTATCCACGTGATCCCGATCGGATTCTGGAAAGTGCGCAACATCGAGCTGAGCGACGTCGAGATCGTCCGCACCAACAACTACCACACGTCGTTCTACTATTGCGAGAACCTGTTCATAGGCAACGTGAAGATGCACGAGGTGAAATGCGTCAGCGGCGACGGCATCGGCCTGAGCATCGGCACGCACGACGTGAAGGTGGCCCGCATCTTCCTCGAGTCGAACGACGACGGCATCGTAATGACCAGCAGCTACGCCGATCCGCGCGGAGGCGTCTGGTGGTGGGGCGACAACGACTGGGACCGCTCGGTGCGCAACGTGGAGGTGTGCCACAGTTATATCAACTCGGGCGGCGGCAAGGCCATCGCGCTGATTCCTTGGGGCTCGACGAACCCCGACCAGCAGAAGCAGGAAACCGATAACGTGAACGTCTACGACAACGTGCTCATGGGAGGATACTCCGTCGGCACATGGTGCGACAATCCGTTCGACGGCAAGCCTTTCGACAACACGGAGGAGAACGACTACGCCCCGGTCAAGAACTTCCGTATCGTGAACAACGAGTACCTGAGCCCGTGCGACCTGCTGAGCATCAGGCCGACCAACTTTATCACCGACTGCGGGCTGCACAGCAGCGAGACGTTCCGTAACGGCGACTTCGCGCACGGCCACACCTACTGGACGATGGAGGGCGATGCCGGCGAACAGGACGGCTCGGGATACGCCCGAGGCGAGGGACGCCTCTACGAAGGACTATACCTGAAAAAGGGCCGGCACGTCTTCACGGCCGACGTCCGTTCGAAAGGCGAACTGTTCGTCGAGAACGCGACGAACGGGCAAACGGTCGAAAGCCTCACCTTCGACACGGACGAATGGACCCCCCGGCGGATCGTGATCGACGCCGTCGCCGACGACACGTACTATCTCGGCATAAAAGGCCCCGACGCCCGAATCCGCAACGCCGTGCTCGACCGTCCGGACCCGGTCGAATAGCGCATATGCGCAGAAAACCGCGCGGCTTCCGTCGATTCGGAAGCCGCGCTTTCTTCGGAACGGTTCCCAAGGACCGACTATTCCGGAACGAACGCACTCTTCCGGCGCATCATGCACGAGCCGGCAAAACGGATCGGGTCCGCAAATATCCGTCCTCTCAACCCGTCGTAAGTCCGCAAACCTGCGCGACCGATCCGGCAAAAATTCGTACCTTGGGGACCTCAACGCAGACCGACTATGTTCCGATACCTGATGCTATGGGCTCTCGCGGCCTTGTGGGCGCAAGCCGACTTACAAGGCCGTCCGCCCGTCCGTTCGCTGGAGGGAGTCGTCGCCGACTCGGCCGGCAGCGGCCCGCTCGTCGGAGCGTCCGTACTGCTGATGACCCCGGGCGATACGCTGCTGAGAATAACCGACAGCCGGGGAGCCTTCCGATTCGAAAGCGTGCGCGACTCGTCGGTCCGCCTCCGCATCGGCTACCTCGGCTATCGCGGCACGACCCGAAACGTAAGCACGACAGCCGGAACGAACCGGATAGATACTGTTTTTCTCGGAGAGATTCCGATCAGCCTGGGCGAGATCGTCGTGCAGGGACGGCGCCCGCTGATGAGCGAACGCGGAGACACGATCGTCTACCATGCGGAGAACGTCCGCGTGCTGCCCGGCGACGAGGCGCTTCAGATCGTCCGGGGCCTGCCCGGCATGGAGCTCAAGGAAGGAGAAGTCCGCTTCATGGGCAAAACGATCGAGCGGACCTACGTCGACGGCCGTCCGCTGTTCGGAGAGAACGCCCGCTCGGCCCTCGACTTTCTGGCGGCCAACGACGTGGTCGACATTCAGGTCTACGACGAACTGCCCGAGGAGGAGCGGCTCAAGGGCAACAAGAACGGCAAGAAACGCACGGTAATGAACCTCGTTACGCGCAGCAAGCCCGAGAAAAGCGTCAACGTCGAGGCGCTGGCCGGCTACGGAGCCGACATCGACCGGGGCCCCGACGGACACCGCAAGGGACGCTACGGAGCCGGCGCTTCGTACAACTATTTCTCGGAACGGCGCATTTACTCGGTCGAGGCGAACAGCAACAACAACAATCAGTCGTCCAACCGCATCCGAGACCGGTTCGCCTCATACGCGGGCGGCGGAGACGGAGACCGCCGCAGCACGACGCTCGGCGCCAGCCTGACGCACCGCTACGGCAAGCATCTGACCCTGTCGGGAAACTACCGCTTCGCCAACGAGCGGTCGGAAACGCAGCGGATCACGCAACAGATCTATTTCCCGTCGGAAGCCTACCGGTCGCGCAGCTACACCGACACGACCCGAGCCTCGCGCCTCGGCAGACAACACTCGGCCAATCTCGATCTGCGCTATAACCCGAAGAACGACTACCTCGTCTTCGCGACCAGTGTCCAATACTCCGACGACCTCTCGCACAGCTATCGGGGAGCCCGCAACGAGCTCGACGGCGAAACGACCAACCGCGTCGGCGCGACGGAGCGCAACCGCGAGAAGAGCCGCAACCTGTCCGGCAGGCTGATCTGGGCCCACTCGTTCAAAAACAATCCGAAGCGAATGATCCACATAAACGCCCAAGGCTCCACGAGTCGCGACGACGCATCGGGCTGGCGGATCGACTCGCTCTCGACCGACAACGACCGGACCTTTTTGGAGACGAGTGCCGGCGGATGGAGCCGGTCGCTGGGAGGAAACTTCAGCTACACGGAGCCTTTGGGCGAAAAAAGCTCGGTAACGGCCGGCTACGGCATTTCGGTCGACAACAGCCACTCGAAGCGGATGGCCGTCGACCGCTTCACCGGACTGATCGACACGACCTCGACCTACGACTACACGCGCAACTACACGACTCAGACCGCCGAACTCGGATTCAACCGATACAGTCAGACTTGCTACCTGTTCGTGCGCATGGGCTACCAGTCGGCCCGGCAAAACCGGGACGAGGCCTTCCCCGAAACGCACGACGACCGACGCACGTTCCGCAGCCTGCAGCCGTCGCTGTCGTTCCACTATTCGATCGGACAGACCCGCAATCTGTACTTCAATTACAGCGGCTCGGTCCGGCAGCCCTCGGTCGAGCAGCTCCGTGCCGAGCTGGACACGCGCAACCGACTGAGCCTCACAGGCGGAACCCCCGGTCTCAGACAGAGCTACACCCACTCGGTCTCGCTCGGCTACTACCATACCGACACGAAGAGCTCGCGCTCGGTGGGATTCAACCTGTCGGCCGACCTGACCGTGCGCGACATCGCCACCCGCCAGCGTTTTTTCGCCGAGGATACCCCGCTCGAGCAATACGGAGGCTACGTCGCGCCGAAAGGCTCGACGCTGACGACGCCGGTCAACGTGAACGGCTCGGGATCGGTTCAGGCCAACGGGAACTTCTCGACTCCGCTCAAGCCGCTGAAGTCGGTTCTGAACTGCACGGCCGGCATCGGATACAGCCGCCGACCCTCGTATATCGGAGAAGAGCTCGACTACACGAACTCGCTGTCGCCCCGGATAGGAGTGCATCTGACAGGCAACCAATCGACCGTCTGCCAGTTCTCGCTCAGCGCGAACCTTTCGTACAACCACTCCTCCAACTCGCTCCGCGACGACAACAGCACGATCACGCAGCAGACCGGAGCCCAAGTGCGCGTCAACTTCCTCAAGCACGCCTATTTCGAAACGAACTACGCCTATTACCTTTACCACAGCTTCTCGTATGCCGGCGGCGACGTCGACACGCATACGTGGAACCTCTCGCTCGGAGTCAAGCTGTTCAAGAACCGCTCGGGCGACATCAGCCTGACGGTATACGACATCCTGAACCGTAACGAGAGCTTCACCTCGAGCATGATGTCGGACTACGTGACCAACAACTGGTCGCGCATGTTCGGACGCTACTGGACGATCGGCATCGGATACAAGTTCAACAAGACGGGCAAGCTGAAGGCCAAGCCGTAGCGGACCGGAGCCGCCGGCGGGCCGAAAATGCGCGTTTTCGGCCCGTCGGCGGCAAAAAACTCTGAGAATTTTCGTACATTTGCGCCGGTATTAAATTCTGAAAGAAACCGCCATGAGCATCGCAGAACTCAGTGAACAGGAACAGATCCGCCGCAACTCGCTCGCGCAGCTGCGCGAGTTGGGAATCGACCCCTATCCGGCCGCCCGGTACGAGGTGACCGCCACGGCCGCGCAGATCGCCGCGGAGTACTCGCCCGAAAAGCAGAACTTCTCCGACATATCGATCGCGGGGCGCATCCTCTCGCGCCGTATCATGGGCAGCGCGTCGTTTTTCGAGCTGCAGGACCATACGGGCAAGATACAGGTCTACATCAAGCGCGACGAAGTGTGCGGAGACGATCCCGAAGCGACGCTCTACAACAAGGTCTTCAAGAAGCTGCTCGACATAGGCGACATCGTCGGCGTGCGCGGATTCGCGTTCGTCACCAAAACCGGCGAGCTGTCGGTCCACTGCAAGGAGCTGAAACTGCTGAGCAAGTCGCTGCGGCCGCTGCCGATCGTCAAGGAGAAAGACGGCAAGGTGTACGACGCGTTCAGCGATCCCGAGCTGCGCTACCGCCAGCGCTACGTCGATCTGATCGTCAATCCGCAGGTGCGTCAGGTATTCCTGCAGCGCACGAAGATCATCGACACGATGCGCCGCTTTTTCAACGAACGGGGCTACGTCGAGGTCGAAACGCCGATCCTGCAGTCGATTCCCGGCGGAGCGTCGGCCCGCCCGTTCGTCACGCATCACAATGCGCTCGACATTCCGCTCTACCTGCGGATCGCCAACGAGCTATACCTCAAGAAGTTGATCGTCGGAGGGTTCGACGGCGTATACGAGTTCGGCAAGGACTTCCGCAACGAGGGCATGGACCGCACGCACAATCCCGAGTTCACGGTCATGGAAATATACGTCGCCTACAAGGATTACATCTGGATGATGGAGTTCGTCGAGCAGATGCTCGAACGGGTGGCACTGGCGCTGCACGGCACGACGAAAGTACGCATCGGCGAGCACACGGTCGATTTCGCCGGCCCGTTCCGCCGCGTGACGATGACCGACGCGATCCGCGAGAAGACCGGCTTCGACATCACGGGCAAAAGCGAACGGGAACTGCGCGAAGCCTGCGCCAAGCTGAACGTCGAGACCGACGAGACCATGGGCAAGGGCAAGCTGATCGACGCGATTTTCGGCGCCTATTGCGAGCAGGATCTGATCCAGCCGACGTTCGTCACGGACTACCCGATCGAGATGTCGCCGCTGTGCAAGCGCCACCGCAGCAATCCCGACCTGACCGAGCGGTTCGAGCTGTTCGTAACCGGCAAGGAGCTGTGCAACGCCTATTCCGAGCTGAACGACCCGATCGACCAGCTGGAGCGCTTTCAGGAACAGCTGCGCCTGAGCGAGAAAGGCGACGACGAGGCGATGTTCATCGACATGGACTTCGTCCGCGCGCTGGAGTACGGCATGCCGACCTGCTCGGGCATGGGCATCGGCATCGACCGGCTCACGATGTTCATGACGGGCCAGACGACGATTCAGGACGTGCTGTTCTTCCCGCAGATGCGTCCCGAAAAGGCCGCCCAGAAGGACGGTCCCGAGAAATACGCCGCCGCAGGCATTCCCGAGCAATGGGTCCCCGTGCTGCATAAAATGGGCTTTCTGACGGTCGAAGCGCTGAAGAAGCTCGCGCCGGGCAAGCTGCACAACGACCTGTGCGGTTACAACAAGAAGAACAAGCTCGGACTGCAGAATCCGACGCTCGACGAAGTGAAAGGCTGGACGGCCGGATAAGCGAGCGCTCGGCCGTCTCCGCACGGTCGCCGAGCTGTCCCGCGAGCAACATGCGGAAAGCGGAAAAGAAACACTTCGCAATACGTTACATAAAAACGACCCGATATGTCTTATCTCGTTTTGTGCCCCACTTGCGGGGGAAAGATGTCCGTGAACGCCCGGGTATGTCCCCATTGCGGCGACCGGGGATTTATCGTACCCGAGACGGCCATGCTGCCGAGTCCGTGCGATTACAGGGATTACGGGACCTACGCGCTCGGATGCGAGGGGAAGGGTTTTCTGTGTCGCAAGCAGATCTGGGGCGGTGTCGGAATCCATCCGGTCCGCTACTTGCAGGCCATGGGAGTCCGCGACCTATCCTCATACGTCCGGGTAGCGGACGGGCTCTATGCCCAAACGAGCGACAACGCTCTGCGCGAGAGGATCGCCCGAGCAGTAGCCCGGAACGACGTATACGTCAAATCTCGGGTATTCAAAGGCGTTTGCGAACACGAACTCTACGAGGGGAAGGTGCGCTGTCCCCAGTGCAACGGGACGGGCAAGGTGGCGGTCGAGCAGGCGACGGGCAACTACATAGACATCCGCAAGCGAGCGTAAGCAGGCACGGACGGCAGAGAACAAAAAGACATTGCATTTAACCGATATATCATTATGAGAAAGAAAATTGTCGCAGGAAACTGGAAAATGAACACCACTCCGGCGGAGGGTGTCGAACTGTTTAAGGGAGTAGCCGCCAAGAAGGGCGAGGTTTGCTCGTGCGTGAACTTCATCGTGGCTCCTCCGTTCACCCACCTCTCGGAGATCGTCAAGGCCGCCCGAGGAACGGGCATCGCCGTATCGGCCCAGAACTGCGCAGCCGAAGCCAAGGGCGCCTATACCGGAGAGGTATCGGCCAAGATGATCGCCTCGCTGGGCGTCGAATATGTGATCCTCGGCCACAGCGAGCGCCGCGAATACTACGGCGAGACGAGCCAGACGCTGAACAAGAAAATGGCTCAGGCTTACGAGAACAACCTCGCACCGATCTACTGCGTGGGCGAGAAGCTCGAGGACCGCGAGGCCGGCAAACACTTCGACGTCGTACGTGCCCAGATCGAAGAAGTGGTCTACAACCTGACGCCCGAGCAGTTCTCGAAACTGATCGTCGCATACGAACCGGTATGGGCCATCGGTACGGGCAAGACGGCTACGGCCGATCAGGCACAGGAGATGCACGCCTTCATCCGTCAGGTGCTCGCCGAGAAGTTCGGCAGCGCAGCCGACCAGACCGTTATCCTCTACGGAGGCAGCGCGAAGCCGGGCAACGCTCCCGAGCTTTTCTCGAAAGAGGACGTCGACGGCGGCCTGATCGGAGGCGCGGCGCTCGTGGCCGACGACTTCATCGCGATCGGCAAGGCATTCAAGTAAGCCGTTCGATTTACCGCATAAGGCCGGAACTCGATGGGCTCCGGCCTTTCTTTATTGTTTACACTCAACAGTACCCATTCTCGTATTTTCGACACTTCCGGATTCTCCGCCCGAGATTTCCTCTGCCGGAGAAGATTCGGCAGAAGCCAAATCCGACGCGCATTCTGCGGTTGCGAGCCGCGACTGGCGAATATAGAAATCCAGGGGCAGGCATACTTGGTACATCGACGCATTCGGCCGCCTTTTTATATTTCGGAAGCGAAACCGATTCTCCTCGTATCCGAATCGCCTCCCCGCCGCGGAATCCGTCGGTACGGACTCCGGCCGGACACGGTCCCGCCCCCTGCAACGATCCGGGCCGGACACGGAATCCTCAACGGTCGCTCGGCAGCAGCCCGGCCACGGTTGCACGACGATGCCGGCAACCGAACCGCGCCCCTTCCTTGCAATGACAAAATCCGGCGCCCTTTACTCCGACAGACAACGGCGCATCCGCTCCCGCACGACACTCCTTTGCCCTACGGTCCGCAGACCGCATGAAAAGACATTCGCCGCACGGCTGCGGCCCGCTCCGTCCCGTCCGGCAATCAGGCGGACGCCTCCCGCCCTGACGAAGAAAGAATAAACACGAGGAACGTGCGAAACGGTACGCATCTTCCGATTTTTTGCGTACTTTTGCAGCCTCTTTACCGAACTATCACGGAAAATCGATTCAAACGCATCATGAAACTTTTGGAGTTCAGACCCAAACTGTTCGACTGTCTGAAAAACTATTCGAAACGCACGTTCGCTTCCGACCTGATGGCCGGCATCATCGTCGGCATCGTCGCGCTGCCGCTGGCTATCGCGTTCGGCATCGCCTCGGGCGTATCGCCCGAGAAGGGCATCGTCACGGCTATCCTCGCCGGACTGGTCGTCTCGCTGCTGGGAGGAAGCCGCGTACAGATCGGAGGGCCTACGGGCGCATTCATCGTCATCATATACGGCATCATCCAGCAATACGGCGAGGCGGGCCTGATCGTCGCCACGCTGATGGCCGGCGTGCTGCTCGTACTGATGGGCGTCTTCCGGCTCGGAGCCGTCATCAAGTTCATCCCCTACCCCGTCGTCGTCGGCTTCACGAGCGGCATCGCCGTGACGATCTTCACGACGCAGATTGCCGACGTGTTCGGTCTGGACTTCGGAGGCGAAAAGGTTCCGGGCGACTTTGTCGGCAAGTGGCTGCTCTATTTCCGCCACTTCGGCACGGTCGACTGGTGGAACGCCGCCGTCAGCGTGCTGAGCGTGCTGATTATCGCGTTGAGTCCGAAATTCTCGAAGAAAATACCGGGATCGCTGATCGCCATCGTCGTCGTGACCGTCGGCGTCTACTTTCTGAAGCGGTACGGCGGTATCGAAGGCATCGACACGATCGGTGACCGCTTCACGATCCGACCGAGCCTGCCGGGCGCCGCCGTGCCCGAACTGAACTGGGAAGCGATCAAGAACCTGTTTCCGGTAGCCGTGACGATCGCCGTGCTGGGCGCCATCGAGTCGTTGCTGTCGGCCACCGTAGCCGACGGCGTAACAGGCGACCGCCACAACTCGAATACCGAACTGATCGCGCAGGGAGCGGCCAATCTGGTGACGCCGCTGTTCGGCGGTATTCCCGCAACGGGAGCGATCGCCCGCACGATGACCAACATCAACAACGGGGGACGGACGCCGGTAGCCGGAATCGTCCACGCGGTCGTGCTGCTGCTGATCCTGCTGTTCCTGATGCCGTTGGCGCAGTACATCCCGATGGCCTGTCTGGCCGGCGTACTGATCGTCGTGTCGTACAACATGAGCGGCTGGCGGACGTTCCGGGCGCTGCTCAGCAATCCGCGCGCGGACGTGACGGTACTTCTGCTCACTTTCTCGCTGACCGTGCTGTTCGACCTGACCGTCGCTATCGAAGTCGGTCTGCTGATCGCCTGCGTGCTGTTTATGAAGCGCGTAATGGAAACGACCGAAATCTCCGTAATCCGCGACGAGATCGACCCGGGCTCCGGCCTGGACGTCGCCGTACACGAGGAACACCTGACCGTCCCCCGGGGCGTCGAGGTATACGAGATCAACGGCCCGTACTTCTTCGGCATCGCAACGAAGTTCGAGGAGCTGATGGCCCAACTCGGCGACCGGCCCAAGGTGCGCGTGATCCGGATGCGGAAGGTTCCGTTCATCGACTCGACGGGTATCCACAACCTGACGAACCTGTGCGTGATGTCGCGCCGCGAGAAGATCGAGGTCGTACTGTCGGGCGTCAACGACACGGTACACGCCGCCTTGCAGCGCTCGGGCTTCTACGAACTGCTGGGCCCCGACAACATCTGCCCGAACATCAATGCGGCGCTGGAAAGAGCCCGACGGATTCTCGGGGAATAAAGGCTCCGGCATGGACACAGGCAGAAAAACGGACAGGTCGGGGCGACCTGTCCGTTTTTCCGAATAACTTTTTCCGCCGTTTTCCCGAATCCGACTTTCCGGAATTCCGTACGGCAGAACCGCTCTCGCAGGTCGGAACGACGCTCAAAAAGCTGATGCCCAAATACCGTATCAAGCGCTACGGCTGCAAAACGCTCGGAGAACTGTACGAGAGACTCGACCGGTACGAGCTCGTCAAGACGGAGAAAGGGGGGCGGAGATGGTGAGAAGGGAAAGAGAATTAGGGGAATTGTAATAATACAATATCTAATTATAGAAGACAGGCGGAATTCTTCTTGCTTGTCTTCTTATAACCTTATTAAGGTTTATAAACATACAACCAATTGGTTTTCACTAACTCATCCTCTGTTAATGTTATTTTTTTTACATATAATTGATTCCTGTAAATATCTCCCCAGTCATAATTCCGCATTGTTTTTTCTGTGATAAAAAAAAGCGTCATTTTATTTTCTTTACATGGAAGTCGTTTTTGGAGGAGGTGTTCCATAACCTTCCTTCCAATCCGCCCTTTAATGAGCCAATATCATAGGCGTTTATCCTATAAGAAGGCGAAGCAAATCGAGGTTCGACAGAATTACCATAAGCATCTTTCATGTCATCAGATGAAAAATGGAATAATTCTAATTTCGGATGCGAGGGCAAAGAATCCTTATCTCCACAGATGCAGTAAACATATATGGCCTCATCAGAATCGTTACGAACATACAATATATCGCTAATCCCCTCACATGAGGTGCAGCAATATAATAACAGACCAAAACAGCTAATCCATTTCATTGTTTTCATGTCTTAAATGTCGTCTCTTAACAAGAACGTCGTTCTACTACTGATAGGTTACTGTAAAATTCGCTTCTCTCATTTCATCCATCGTTCGGAATGTTCGAGTACCCAAACAGATCTCCTTGTTATGCTCTATCAATTTATCCAAGGTATTCAATGAATCGACCATCCGAGCATCGATAAAAAAAATTTTCAAACAGGCACCGCCCGGACTTTCCCTAATTCTCTGTTCGTAACAAATACCTTCTGTTGATACAACGTCACTGTCTAATGTCAAAGGAGGAACAAGATATTGTTTTCTCGTGACCGTATCCGAAATATCTATCAAAACATATCTGCCGGGATATGTTGGTACCGAGGTCCAATTGTAAAATAACTCATTGACAACATACAACGGTATCTCCGACGCATTTTTCACCGTAATCCGCTTGTGGCAATCAGGCCCTTCATCCTTTGTACATGTAAACGCTACCATTATCATAATGAACGGTACCGCAAAAAATACAGCATTCCCTTTTTCATCGTATCCATTTTTTAACTCGTCTGTCCTCTTTATTCTGTTTGGAGTATTTATATGATAGATCAAAGAATTCGGAATATTTCCAAAAGACTTTCGTTAACGGTCGGATTCTATCGACACAGAATCCGGCTCTATTTTATACCTGATTCACAATGTTCTGTAAGATCTTATACCCAAAAGCCAACGGAGCCATCAATCGGATTGCCATATGATTGTGTCGTTTAACAAGAGTTCAGCATCTTTTCCAAATCCTTTCATGTTCCCCAACAACCTCAACTTCAAAAATATTTACTGCAAGATCAAGGTCCCCACTTCAAAGAACACCGACTCGTTCTGTCGTTCTTCAATCTTTCTTTTCGGATGTTTCAGACGTCGGTCTTGTACAGGTCATTTCGAAATCATCTCCTTGTACGGTGATTGGTGGTTGCACTTCATCCCGGTGAGTAGCGCCATAATCTCGATAAAGAAGGTCATACATACGAGCAGTAGCCTCTTTACAAATGTAATCATAGGCTTCTTCTGCCGAAGTAAATAATTTCAAAGGCGTCCGATTTCCCCTTTCGTCCATATAAAAATATTCCCATACAGAATAGTTTTCGTACAAAATACGACGATCAGAACAAAGAGAACCATCTAAAGAATACCAATCTAAACATCCTAATTGTTCAAGTTTTCGCTCCAATTCTTTTCTGGTCATAATCATCCGATCACCATTTATCTCATATTTTCGGAATGAAAAAATCTCATATTACTACGCGAGTTTCTCGCCCGTAGCACTGTAAATGTAGGAAACTTCCTCGTCTCCTGCAAATACCCGTTGGAGAAGGTAAAAACAACCCCAACGCCTGTTTTTCAAATCAATACAAATTTTGCTCTCGCAGCTCGGAACGGCGCTCAAGAAGCTGATGCCCAAGTACCGCATCAAGCGCTACGGGTGCAAAACGCTCGGAGAACTGTACGAGAGGCTCGATCGGTACGAGCTCGTCAAGACGGAGAAAGGGGTGGCGGGGATGGTGAGAAGGAAAAAGAATTAGAAAAATTGTAAGGATGCAATATCTAAAAAAGACAGGCGGAATAATTTCCGCCTGTCTTTTTTAGATTACCATTCATACCTTTTTGTCCATTTTATTACTTTCCCATCCGGTCCAATTCTACAACGCCCCCCTAAATAACGCCGATACATCGGCAGTGCAATCACACTCTCAATTTCCTTTTTAAGTTCATCCTTATCCAAAGTATCCAGATAGATTTGAGCATCGGATACTTGCTCGGTTTCCTGATTTACCACGAGCCATCGGTTATCTTCGGTTTTTATCCATAGTATCGATCCGGGGAATCCGTTGATACCAAAACACATTACGGGTCTCAGACTCCAGATCAATTCAGCTTCTTGCTTTGATTCAGGCGTTATCGGTATTGGGTACGGACGGACAGGAGCAGGTACACCGCAAACCATCCAACGATCCATATAACTACCGAAATAACGACCTTCTTTGAACAATAGAATATCATAAAAAGGGAATAATTCGTTTTGAAATTCCAACGAAGAGAATAATTGATCCAAACGGGTATAATCGCGCTCGACAGAGTCTTCTTCTTTGAAGTCCATGCTCGGAATGAACAGAAAATCCGCATCGCGTACCAATTCTCTCGTTTGGGAAGGCGAGTATTTCCATAACGATTCCCATAAATTCCCAATCAGAATGGTCATGCTGTCGATATAATGCTCCCTGCGATTCTGCATGTCGGTCATCAACTCGGAAAGAGTCATGACTCTTTGAGTGAATCCCGAACAGGGTATCAGCAGAAAAAGGCAGAAGACCAGTTTCCCGATTTTTCCATTCATCGCTTTCCGGTGTATTCGTTCGTCATGCGGACGGGAAGGCTTCGCTCGTGCGCGAAGTCTTCCCGTCGCATCGTTCCGTTCTATTTTCCGACGAGGAAGCGGTACGAACCCGATCCGGCCTCGAAAGTCACGAAGCCGTCCGACGCGCGGACGTCGGTCAGGGCCGGATTCTCGGCAAGAGGTTTGCCGTCGGCTTCGACTTGCGAAACGTCGGATGCCGGAACGCGGAGCGTGGCCGTCGTATTGGCCGGTATCTCGACCGACCACGACAGACCGCCGCCGGTCCGTTTCCAATGGCTGCCGATCGTGCCGTACATCGACTCATAGGACGCATCGACCCACTCGAGCCCCTGCGGGAAGTCGGGCTTCATCAGAATGTGTTTGAAGCCCGGAGCCGCCGGGTCGGCCTGGATACCGGCCAGGTTTTCCCAGTCCCATGCGATCAGGTCGCCCAACTGCATCAGGTGATTGCCCGAGTTCATCGCCGGATCGGCCGTATCGCCGTTCCATAGCTCCCAGATCGTCGTCGCGCCGCGGTCGATCATATAACCCCAGCTCGGATAGGTACGGTTCGTCGCGAGCGTCAGCGCCAGATCGGGCCGTCCGTAGCGGCTCAGGCCCCGCATCATGAACTGCATGCCGATCATGCCCGTGCTGACGTGGCTGTCGAAATCGACCTCGGTCCGGCGGACCAGTTCGTCGAACACTTTCTGCTTCAGCGTGTCGGGCACCAGTCCCTGCACGAGCGAGAGCAGGCCGGCCGATACGGTATTGTTGGCGTACTGTCCCGTCTCGGGATTCAGGAACATTCTATTATAGGCATCCTTAACCCTCGCAGCCTGCTCCAGATAGGCCGGAATGTCCTCCTCATGGCCGGCTACCGCGGCAAAGCGCGCCATCATGTTCAGCAAACGATAGAAAAAGCTCGTCCCGACGAGCCGTCCGTCCGTCACGCGGGCAGGGTCCTGCGAGTGGATCAATTCGGGACTCTCGGGCGGCATGCACCAGTCGCCGTAAACGTCCTTGACGACGATGTCGTTTTCGACCAGACGCTCGTTGGCATAGTCGATCCACTTCTTCATCGCCGGATAGTGCTCGCGGACCGCCTTTTCGTCGCCGTACTGGTTGTACAGCATATCGACGACGCACAGGTAGGCCGCCGGATACGTAACGTTCTCGCTGTAGAACGGCCAGTAAGTCGGCGACAGGTCGGGAATCATTCCGTCGGGAAGCTGCGAGTCGCGAATGTCGCGAGCCCATTTCTCGTAAAGCAGCGCCTGACGGAACATGAAGCTCTCGCCGATGCACTCCATCGCGCGGTCGCCGAGCCAGCCCATGCGCTCGTCGCGCTGCGGACAGTCGGTCGGCATGCTGCGGTAGTTGCCTCTCAGGCCCCAGTAGGCGTTCCGGTACACCTGATTGATCGTCGAGTCGGACGTCTCGAAACGTCCCGTCGTGGGCATCGCGTCATAGATGACTTCTCCTTTCAGCTTCTTCAAGTCGGGCTTCGCGGCGGCTCCGGCAATCTCGACGTAACGGAAACCGTGATAGGTGAAACGCGGCGTCCACGAGAAAGTTCCGTCCTCGGCGGGCGTGTACAGATCGGTCGCCTTCGCCCCGCGCAGGTTGTCGACATAGAGGTTCCCGTCGTCCTGCAGCGTCTCGGCGAAGCGCAGCCGCACGGGTCGGTCCTTCCTCCCCTCGAGCTCGACGGCGAGCCAGCCGACCATGTTCTGTCCCATGTCGACGATCCATGTCGAGTCGTTCAGCGCGGCGATCGAAACCGGCTCGACCGTATCCATAACCCGGATATTCGGATTCGCCTGAGCAGTCAGCCGGCCTTCGGGAGCCGCGACGCTTCGGGCATCGCGCCACGACGAGTCGTCGTAGCCGTTGCGGCTCCAACCCGGCATTTCGAGACGGGCGTCGTACGTCTCGCCGTCGTACTCGTTGTTGGCAACGATCGGGCCGTCGGTCGTGAGCTTCCAGTTTTCGTCGCTCGCGACGACCGTCCGGTTACCTTCGCTGTCCGTAATTTCGAGCTGGGCCAGCAGTTTCGGATAGCCGTAGTTGCGGACTCCGGGAATCGTGACCTGCGTGAACGGAATCGTATAAGTGACCGTACGCATCGAGAAAAAGCGGCCGTTGCCCAGAATCACGCCGATCGTATTGACTCCTTCGTCGAGCAGGTCGGTCACGTCATACACATTGTAACAAACGGTTTTCGTATAGTCGGTAGCCGTCGGCGCCAGCACGTCCTCGCCTACGCGGCAACCGTTCAGATAGCATTCGTAGAGGCCGAGCCCGCTGATGTAGAGCCGCGCCTGCGCGATATCGCGCCCCGCATCGAACTCCTTGCGCAGATAGCGCGCGGCCAGGCGAGAAAATACGCCGAGCGTGTCGGTCCGGTTCAGGCAGCTGTCGTACCCGATCCACCGGGCCTGCCAGTCCGAGTCGTCGAGCAGCGCCATCGACCAGCGGGACGGCTCGCTCCACAACGTGTCGCCGTGATTGGTCGCCACGCGCACTTTCCAGTAATAGTCGCGTCGGGATTCGAGCTCGGGCCCTTCGTAGGGCACCAGCACGGAGCGGTCGGACGGAACGTCGCCCGAATCCCAGATCAGGTTCTCTCCGGTTTCCAGATCCCCGGGATCGGTCGAGACAAGAATCCGGTAGCCGGTCTGCACCGTAGCCGGCAGGGCGGATTCGATCCGCCACGACAGGCGGGGATGCTCGGCCGCGACGCCCAGCGGGCAGTCGAGCATCTCGACGGTCAGGCCGTTCACGGCAGAACGCTCGTGACATCCGACCAGCAGCGCAGCCGGCACGAGCAGCGAAAACAAAGTAGTTTTTTTCATCATGATAATAGGCTTTCGGTTTGGATTATCGATCGGTCCGTTGCCGTCCGGTCCGGACGACAGCAGAACGGAGGGCCGAGGTCCGCTATTTCAGCAACGAGCGCAGGAAACGCGACGTCTCGACCGCGTCGTTCAACCCGATCAGGCGTTCGATTTCGTCGTAGCACTCGTCGACGATCGTCTCGTATTTCTTGATCCAGTGCAGACTTTCGGAAATAGCGCCGATCGCATCCTCGCGGTAGGGATACTGGTCCATCGACAGCCAGCCGTCGTAACCGGTCTTGCGAAGCCAGAACATCATTTCGATATAGGTGGTCATATGCACGCTGCTGACGATCATGTCGTCGTCCCAGCAGCCGTGATTGTCGTTGAAGTGCATATGGAACAGCCTGTCGCCCGCCCGTTTGGCCAGCACGATGGATTCGGCCACGTTCTCGCCGCCGACGAAGCCGTGCCCCGTGTCGATCGTCACGCCCACGTTCCGGCAGCCGGTTTCCTGAGCAGCCAGAATCGTATCGGCCATGCGCGCATGGTACGAGAAGTTGCGCGGTTCCTTGGGCTTGTACTCCAACGCGATCTTCAGCGACGGGAACTCGGAAGCCAGCGCCCGGATCGCCTCGGTCATCCACTCCCGCTCGCGGTCGTAATCGGCCGTCAGCAGATAGTCGTAGCCGTCCTGAGCCATCCACAGATTGACGATCCGGCAGTCGACCTGCAACGCCACTTCGCACATGCTTCTCAGATAGTCGAGCGCCTTGCGCCGCACGGCCGGATCGGTGCTCGAGACGGAGCCTTTGCCGTAATCGCTGTCGCCGAACGTATCGGGGATGATCGACGCGCACTCCAGACCGTAGCCGTCGAGGCGCTTTTTCATCTCCTTCGCATTGTCGGGACGGATGTCCCACGTACCGACGAGCTCGACGCCGCCGATATAGGGCATGTTCTCGGCAGCCAGTTCGAGCATCTGCTCGGACGAAGGATTCGTCTTGTAGCTTTTGCAGAAACGGTCGCAGGTGTTGCCCAGATTGCCCAGAATGATCGAATACTTGTTTTCCATAACGATTCGGTTTTAGGTTGGCAGATGGTTTCGGGTCGTTAACCCGGTGACAAACAGTCGCTAACAAATATAATAAAATATCCTGTATATTCCGAGACCGGAAAAACCGTTTTCGCTCCGGAACGGACCGCCGCCGGAATATTTTTTGATAATATTCCGTAACTTGATTATCTTAGTCGCCAAACCAAACGCCATACATGGAAGTTTTCATCATCATCGGGCTGATTCTGCTCAACGGAATCCTGTCGATGTCGGAAATCGCGATGGTCTCGGCTCGCAAGCCGAGGCTCGAAGCCGACGCCAAGCGCGGAAGCCGGGCCGCCAAGACCGCGCTGAAACTCTCGGGCAATCCGGACGTTTTTCTCTCCACGATTCAGATCGGAATCACGCTGATCGGTATCCTGACGGGTATCTACTCGGGCGACATGCTGGCCCAGAGCTTCGGGAAAGTGCTCGCGCGAATTCCAGCGCTCGAGGCGCATTCGGTGGCGATCGCTCAGGTAATCATCGTAGTCACGGTCACTTATCTGACGCTGATTTTGGGCGAGCTGGTTCCCAAGCGAATCGGCATGAGCTCCTCGGAACGCGTAGCCAAGATCGTGGCGCGGCCGATGAGCCTGCTGTCGAAGATCGCACTGCCGTTCGTCTGGCTGCTGTCGAAAAGCACGGCCGGCATGCTTCGCATACTGGGTATCAATACGGTCGACGGAAACAGGGTAACCGAGGAAGAGATCAAGGCGATCATTCAGGAAGGCGCCGCCGAAGGCGAGATCGAAGAGGTCGAGCAGGACATCGTCGAGCGCGTGTTCAACCTGAGCGATCGCAACGTCGGATCGATCATGACCCACCGCAGCGACATGGTATGGCTCGACACGAACGCCACCTGCGACCAGGTCGAGGACATCGTCAAGAACAACCTGTTCAACACCTACCCCGTAGCCGACGGCAACCTCGACTCGATCGTCGGAGTAGTCCACCTCAAGGACCTGTTCGGCCGGCTCGACGAACCCGGATTCACGCTGTCGCAGGTGATGCGCCCCGCGCAGTACATACCCGAGAACCTGAGCGTGTACAACGCGCTCGACCTGATGCGCCGCACTGGCGGCCGGTACGGCCTGGTGACCGACGAGTTCGGCAGCATCGAAGGCATCGTCACGCTCAAGGACATCATCAAGGCGCTGCTCGGCTCGATGCCCGAAGCGGGCGAGGAACAGGAAATCGTCACGCGCGAGGACGGCAGCCTGCTGATCGACGGCCAACTGTCGTTCTACGATTTTCTGGCCCATTTCGACATGGAGGACCTCTACAACGACTACAACTACAACACGCTCAGCGGTCTGATCCTCGAAAAGCTGGAACATATCCCCCATACGGGAGAGAAACTGTCGTGGCGCAACTTCGACTTCGAGATCGTCGACATGGACGGAGCGCGGATCGACAAAGTGCTCGTCACGCTGAAACGGCTCGAGGAGGCCGACGTTTAAACGGCCCCTCGACATTTCTCGAGCGGAGATCGCAACGATTGCCGCCCCGTACCGTAGAACCGTTCCCGCCGGTCATCGTCACGCGCGCTCGTACCCGCGCCCACGACCGAAAACGAGGAAGACAAGCCCCCGGAAACATGCGGTCTTCCGGGCCTGTCGTCTGTCGGCTACTGGATCGCTGCGAACAATCCCATAATCAACGAGAAGAAGCACACATAAAGCACGATAACGATCGCGATCCAGATCAGCGACGCTTTGCAATAGTTGGCTTTCGTCGGATTCGTGCCTCCTCCGAACGCCCAGACGAACAGCATGATGATGTTCACCAGCGGCAGAGCCAGAATCAACAGCGTCAGCATCCATTCCCCGACCGACATGACCGGAGCGACGGGCTGCTGCCGAGAACCGCGGACGGCGGCGTCCGCGGCGGATCGATTGTCCAAAACTTCCATAACTCGATATTTTTTAAGGTTAGACGAGTCAAGATAACGACAATTTTCCGGCCAACCAAGCGCACGCGCATTTTCCGACGGGCCCGGCCCGATCCGCGACAAACCGCGCCCGCCGAAACGACCCTCGAATCACGGTCCGGCACACGCAACCGCATCTTATCGCCCTGCCCTGCCCGGAAGGCTCCATGCGCGCAGCGCATCGTCGAAAGGCGGCCGGGCGATGCCGCGCTCGGTCACTATGGCAGTAATCAGATCGCAAGGCGTCACGTCGAAAGCCGGATTGTATACTTTGACGTTACGGGGCGCCATGCGTTGCGCATAATGGGCCTCGGTCACTTCGGCCGGATCGCGCTGCTCGATCGGGATGGAGGCGCCGGTCGGACAGTCCGCATCGATCGTCGATGTCGGCCCGAGCACATAGAACGGGATGCCGTAATGGCGGGCCAGCACGGCGACGCCCGACGTGCCGATCTTGTTGGCCGCGTCGCCGTTCGCTGCGATACGGTCGCAGCCGACCAGCACGGCCTGCACCCGGCCCTCGCTCATCACGAGCGAAGCCATGTTGTCGCAGATCAGCGTCACGTCGATCCCGGCCCTCATCAGCTCGTAGGACGTCAGCCGGGCTCCTTGCAGCAGAGGACGCGTCTCATCGGCATAGACCCGAAAGCCGTAGCCCCGCTCCTGCCCCAAATAGAGGGGAGCCAGCGCGGTCCCGTACTCCGACGTCGCCAGATGTCCGGCGTTGCAATGCGTCAGAATCCCCGCTCCGGGCTCGAGCAGCGACAGGCCGTACTCGCCGATCTGCCGACAAGCGGCGGCATCCTCTCGCCGAATCGCCTCGGCCTCGTCGCGCAAGCGGTCCCATATTCCGGCCGCCGGTTCGTCGCGGTGCGCCAACAGGCAATTTCTCATGCGCTCCAGCGCGGCCGACAGGTTGACTGCCGTCGGCCGCGAAGAGGCAAGATAGGCGGCTGTCCGGTCGAATGTCTCGCAAAGGTCGTCGAAACAAGAACCGCCGGCCCGCCGACAACACACGTAAATACCGTAGGCGGCCGTCACGCCGATAGCCGGCGCGCCCCGCACCTTCAGCTCGTGGATGGCTTCCCATATTTGCTCCGGAGTCCGCAGCTCCACATAAGTCTCCTCCCCGGGCAGCCGGGTCTGGTCCAGAATAACGACGGCTCCGCCCGGCTCGTCGAGCCGCACCGTTCGCAGATCGGGGAAAAATTCGTTCGTCATCGCATATACCGAAAATTTAAAGGCACGGTAGTCTCCGAAACCGGACCGCCGTGCCTTCTTCTTCAGAGGAGAGCGGAACACCGCTCGCCGCCCTCTTTACTCGACTAATTCATTCCGGACTTGGCGCGGACATATTCGTCGATCGCACGGGCTGCCCGGCGTCCGGCTCCCATGGCGAGAATCACCGTGGCCGCACCGGTCACCGCGTCTCCTCCGGCGAAGATACCCTCGCGGGAGGTCTGCCCGTGCACCTCGTCGGCCACCAGACAGCCCCGGCGGTTGGTCTCCAGACCGCGCGTCGTCGAGGCGATCAGCGGATTGGGCGACGTGCCGAGCGCCATGATCACGACGTCGCACCCAATCTCGAACTCCGACCCCTCGACCGCGACGGGCGAGCGGCGTCCCGACGCATCGGGCTCGCCGAGCTCCATACGTACGCAGCGCAGGCCCCGGACCCAACCTTTCTCGTCGCCGAGCACCTCGACCGGATTGGTCAGCATCCGGAACTCGATGCCTTCCTGTTTGGCGTGGTGCACCTCCTCGGCCCGAGCCGGGAGCTCGGCCTCGCTGCGGCGGTAGACGATATGCGCTTCGGCACCCAGACGGGCGGCCGTCCGCACGGCATCCATCGCCACATTGCCGCCGCCGACCACGACAACGCGACGACCGACATAAATCGGCGTATCGTAGGTGTCGTCGTAAGCCTTCATCAGATTGGCGCGGGTCAGGAACTCATTGGCCGACACCACGCCGTTCAGATTCTCGCCCGGAATGCCCATGAACCGAGGCAGTCCGGCTCCCGAGCCGATGAACACGGCCGAGTAGCCCTCTTCGTCGAGCAGCGAGTCGACCGTCACGGTATGGCCGACGATCACGTCGGTCTCGATCCGCACGCCGAGCCTCAGCACGTTCTCGATCTCCCGGGCGACGACCTTGTCCTTCGGAAGGCGGAACTCCGGAATACCGTACTGAAGCACGCCGCCGGCCTTATGCAGCGCCTCGAAAATCTTCACCTCGTAACCCATTTTGGCCAGATCGGCCGCGCAGGCCAGACCGGCCGGACCGCTGCCGACAACGGCTACCTTGCGCCCGTTGGACGGGGCCGGGGCGGTCGCCTCCGCGCCATGCTCGATGCTCCAGTCGCCCACGAAGCGCTCGAGCTTGCCGATCGCGACGCTCTCGCCCTTGACGCCGAGAATGCACGATCCTTCGCATTGGGTCTCCTGCGGGCAGACCCGTCCGCAGACCGACGGCAGCGAACTGTCCTGCGCGATGATCCGGGCTGCTTCGGCGAGGTTTCCGTCGCGCAACTGCGCGATGAACTGAGGAATCTGCAGCGACACGGGACAATGCTCGACGCAGCGCGGCTTCTTGCAGCCCAAACAACGGCTCGCCTCGAGCCGGGCCTCGTCGAGGTCGTACCCGTAGCAGACCTCCTCGAAATTGGTGACCCTTACCTTCGGGTCCTGTTCCCTGACGGGAACGCGGGGTATCTTGTTTGCCATCTTCTTTACTTTGTTTCGGGTAAGCGAAAGCCGGCCCGCAGCGACGGGTCCGGCGCGGGTTTTACGTCATCGATCGAGTCCGATGCGGCAGGCGTGGCCCTCGGCCCGCTCCTGCGCCATACGGGCCTTGCGGCTCTCGATCGTCTTGTACATGCCCTGACGGCGCATGGCCTCGTCGAAATCGACCTCGTGACCGTCGAACTCGGGGCCCTCGACGCACGTAAAGCGCGTGCGGCCGCCGACCGTCACGCGGCAGGCTCCGCACATGCCCGTTCCGTCGACCATCAGCGTATTGAGGCTGACGATCGTCCGGATGCCGTACTCCTTCGTCGTCCGGGCGACGAACTTCATCATGATCATCGGGCCGATCGCGATCACTTCGTCGTAACGCTTGCCATGCCGGTCGATCAGGTCGCGCATCAGGTCGGTCACCATACCGTGAAATCCGGCGCTGCCGTCGTCCGTAGCGATGAATACCTCGCCCGCCACGGCGCGCATCTTATCGGTAAGGATCAGCGTATCCTTGTTCTTCGCCCCGATGATGACGTCGGCCTTCACGCCGCGCTCCGACAGCCACTTGACCTGCGGATAGACCGGAGCGGTCCCGACGCCGCCGGCCACGAAAAGGATCCTGCGGCGGCGCAACGCCTCGGGCTCCTCGTGCACGAACTCGGAAGGGCAGCCCAGCGGACCGGCGAAATCGGCCAGCGAGTCACCCTCGCTCATCGCGCACAGCTTCGAAGTGGAATAGCCGACCGTCTGCGTGACGATCGTCACCCACCCCTGCTCGGCATCGTAATCGGAAATAGTCAGCGGAACGCGTTCTCCGTGCTCGTCCAGCCGGACGATGACGAACTGTCCCGGCCGGGCCGAGCGGGCCACGCGCGGAGCCTCGATGTTCATCAGGTAGATGTTGGGCGCCAGCAGTTCTTTCTTGACAATCTTGTACATGCTATCTGTTTGGTTTAGTCTTTTCCTGTTTTCCGGCTCCGTCGTCCCGGCGATCTCGCCCCGCCTTGTCCTAAGGCACGATCGTAGCCGCAAGCCGTATTTCGCGCAACGGACGGGACGGATCGTTCAGTATCAGCACGATATGATCCATCAACCGTCCGGCGGGCGCATTCTTGGTCGAGAGCATCGCGACGAACGACACCGTCTCGCCCGGAGCGATCGCTCGGTCCGGATCGAGCGTCGTCGACATCCGGTCCCCCAGCTTCATGTCACGGATACGCAGCGGCTCTTTCCCTTGGTTGGTTATCGTGAACTCCCGTTTCGGCTCGCCGCCGGCCTTCATCGTCCCGAAACCGTGATACTGCGACGAAAAGACCGCTTTCGGAGCCCGCTCCTTCTCATCGGGCGTCATCCCCGAAAAATCCTCGCAGGCAACGCCCGAGGCGCTGAACAGCACATCGACCGGAATGTCGTTCACGATCAGCGAAAAGCTGTCCTTGAGCATGCCCCACACGTCGTTGTCGCGCAGATCGTAGCTCAGCGTCATCACGCCCTTTTCGCCCGGAGCGAGCCGCTGTTTCGACAGAGCGATATCGAAATAAGGCTTCCGGTCACGGTACACGGGCGAGAGCGTCAGCGGCTGCCGCGTCGGGTTGTAATACTCGATCGCCGTCGATTTGACGCCCCCCCGGGGCACATACCCCAAATTCACGTTCCGCCACGCAAGCATCAGGTCGCCCGCGCGTACCGGATACATCTCGCCGAAGCTTTTCTCGGCGGGCAAAACCTCGCCGGTAATCGTCAGCACGGTCTTGCCCGTCGCGCCCCCGCTCTGCACGACGATATCGCGGCGGAATGCCCCGGGCCGCCCCTCGGGATCGTAGTTGATCACGAGCGTCCCTTTCTCCGAAGGCTTGACCGGCGCGCGGCTGTATTCGGGCTTCGTGCAACCGCACGACACGGTCACCTGCTCGATCACGGCCGGAGCGGACGACGCGTTGACGAACTCGAAGGCATGGGAGACCTTCCCCCCGTCTTCCTTGATCCGACCGAAATCCCACGACTGCTGCGCGAATTTCAGCGGAGAGTTCTGAGCGCTCGCTTCCGAACAAAGCATGCCGCACAGAATCATTCCGATCGTCCATATCCTTCCCATATACTCCGACCCATTTTCCGTTGCAAAATTATACATTCGCCGTCGATTCAGGCGTGCGAGACGTTTTTTTAACGAATCATATGCCGAACCCCCACTTTTTGAACATCGCCTTGTCCGTATCGATATCCGATCCGGAAGTCGTCAGCAGGTCGCCGACGATCGAGGCGCTGACGCCGCAGCGAAACAGCTCGGGCTCCAGATGCTTGATCCGGCTCCGGCCTCCGGCCAGCCGGACCGAGGCGTCCGGATTGACGATCTGCATCAGCGCGGCGGCACGCAGCACGTCGCGGTCCGACAGCGGCAATGCCTTTTCAAGCCTCGTGCCGGGAATCGGATTGAGCACGTTCATCGGCACGGACACGGCTCCCGTGTCGCGGATCGCCAACGCGAACTCGATGCGCTGCCGCTCGCTCTCGCCCATGCCGATGATACCCCCGCAGCAGATTTCCAGCCCCGCCTCGCGGGCCCATGCGATCGTCTGCAGTTTCTGCTGCTGCGTATGCGTCGTGCAAAGCTCTCCGAAATACGAAGGGGCCGTCTCCAAATTGCAATGATAGCGCCTGACGCCGCTCTGCCGCAGCCGGACGAGCTGCTCTTTCGACAACAGCCCGAGCGAAGCGCACAGCGAAATGTCCACCTCGGAGCCGATCCGGCGGTAAATGCCGCAGACGCGGTCGGTCTCTCCGTCGCTCAGGGCCCTACCGCTGGTCACCAGCGAGAAGCGCCTCACTCCTTTGGAAGCATTGTGAGCCGCCTCGCGCACGGCTTCCTGCTCGCCCACCAGCGGATAGACCTCGATATCGGTCTTGTGGAATTTCGACTGCGCGCACCACTTGCAGTCCTCGCTGCAACGGCCGCTGCGGGCGTTCATGATCGAGCACATGTCGATCCGGCGTCCGTCCCGGCGCATCCTGATCCGGCGCGCCAACTCGTACAGCCGTTCGTCCCCGAGCGTTTCCATCCACTCCGACACCTGCTCGTAGCCCGGCTTCAGGCCGTTCGCCATATCGCTTTCGATCCGGTCGATCCTATCCATGTCCGCGTATATTTGCATCCTATCGGCAAAGGTACTATTTTTGGACCGAATAACGTTCGCCGGGAAATATGAAAAGAGCCTATTTCGTCACAGGGATCGACACGGACGCAGGTAAGAGCATCGTCACAGGCGTGCTGGCCCGAGCCTTGAGTGCGCGCGGAGAACGCGTGATCACGCAGAAATTCATCCAGACGGGCTGCGACGGCCTGTCGGAGGATATCGAAACCCACCGCCGGATCATGGGTATCGGCCTGCTCCCGGAGGACGAGGACGGCACGACCTGCCCGATCGTGTTCACCTATCCGGCCTCGCCGCATCTGGCAGCGGCGATCGACGGACGCGACATCGACCTGACGCTGATCGGCCGGAGCACGGAAAAGCTGTTGCAAAAATACGACACGGTACTGATCGAAGGCGCCGGCGGGCTGTACGTTCCGCTGTTGGAAGCATACCAGACGATCGATTACGTCGCCGAGCACGGCCTGCCGGTCGTTCTGGTCACCTCGCCCCGGCTGGGCAGCATCAACCACACACTGCTGAGCCTCGAAGCCTGCCGCAACCGGAACATCGAAGTGGCGGCGGTCGCGTACAACCTGTACCCGCCCGCTCCCGAACCGATCGTCCGCGACACCCGGACCTACCTGAAAGCCTATCTCGCCGACCGCTTCCCTGCCGCGCGATGGCTCGAGGTCAACGACCGCTACGAGCTGATCGGCCCCGACCGTCCCTGAGCGGGAAAGAAGCGTCTTAAACAGGACGGGCATTTTCATACGGGCCGCGGGTCGGATATTTTCTCGAACAGGCGACGAGCAGGGCTCGGCACATTGCATTTTCCGGGCGGCCGTCGCAAAAGCAATGAAACGCCGCGATCGCTGCAAAATCAGATATTCCATTGACATAGAGCGTTTAGAGCTTTCGTCCTTTCATATTCCATTCAAGGTGCGGAACATTTCAATCGCGATGCGGGATGGACGATGATGCGGAACGGAATAGCTGCGGCATCCTACCCGGAATCCCCCTTATCATACGATAACCGAGCGCAGGATAGCCAAGGCTTTGGACCCGACGGACGCGAGCCCAACGGGAAGAGGAAGCCCAAGCGCACTCGTTCCGACCGGTGAAGGCTCGTGCACACGGTGGACAAGAACACGACCGAGATGGCGCTTGTCATCGACGCGATGGATATTCTGCACGAGGGGAAAATAGACTGTTTTTATATTGCCGCCAGCGACGGAGACTGTAGGATACCGGCCCGGCGCATACGCGTAGCCGGACTCACGGTGCCCGGCTACGGAAAGGGCAAGACGCCGGAAGTGCCGATCGCCTCGTGCCGGGAGTGCCGCTATGCCGGGCAGCAGCAAGGAGTCGAGCCGGAGCTGCTGCCGAGCACGCCGGAACACTTTATCCGCCGAGACATGCCTCTGTTCGAGAAGGCGTTCGAGACGGCCGCCGCAGGGAAAGACGAGGTGCCGCTCTCGCAGGTCGGAACGGCGCTCAAGAAGCTGATGCCCAAGTACCGTATCAAGCGCTACGGCCGCAAAACGCTCGGAGAGCTGTACGAGCAGTTCGACCGGTACGAGCTCGTCAAGACGGAGAAAGGGGTGGCTGGGATGGTAAGAAGGAAATAACTGTAACTAATTGTCTTAAGTTACCATTTGCATCTGAATATAGAAAAGCAGGCCTCGTTTGGAGGCCTGCTTAAAAAAGAAATCACTTTTCCGGAGCCATGTAAATACAGAGGACTATAGAAAATCGAAATATCATGTAAGTATTGCAGCAATACAGGTCGATCTCTATCGCCCGGACTGAAATCATCGGATATTTTCACCCGTATTCGCCGTCCGATCAAACGTTCTTACTACCGGAAACCCGACAGGCAGGCAGTCGTCTGTCGAAGTATAAGATTTTGCCCTAACCCGGATGCGAATAATCCGAATCTTAATATCTTTGCGGCCGGATCGGTTTCGGGAACATTTCTCCGTCGTCCGGATGAAAAGGGCATCGGCGGAGGAAGTCCCGGAAAGTCCCGCCGCCGCGAAGTTCCGTTCAATGTCTCGAGATCAATCGGATTGCCGCCGGCCCCGAGACAGGGAAAGTTTCGAGAAAAGAGTCCGGCCGGAAAACCTGCCGATTCACCGAAAGGCCGTTCTCGCCCGAAGGAATAGGAGGGGAACGGCATGCGACCGTTTTTTAGTTCGATAAAAAACGGGAAGTCCGCGAAAGGAACAGACCGCGGAGAGGTTCGCCGCCGCACGACGCCGCTTTTCGAGGCATGGCCTCTCGCCGACGGCCGACCGTCACGGACCGACATACGTTTTTTGCTCACTCTCAATGGAAACAACGACTATGGAGAAGACGCAACACTCGGAAAAACTTCTGTTACGGAAGCTCGATCTGCTGCTGCGCACGGGTAAATTGCTGATGGAAAGCGCAGCGGACACGAGCCGCATCATGCGCAATATGAAACGCACGGCCGCCTACTTGGGGTTGCCGGACGAGCATCTGCACATTTATATCAACTACAATATGCTCATGGTCAACCTGAGCGACAGCGAGCACTCGTTCTCCAAGTTCCAGCGCTGCGAGAAACACGGGATCAACATGACGGCCATTTCGGCCGTCAGCAAACTTTCATGGCGGGCGATCCGGGAAGACTATTCGCTGGAAAGATACGAGGAAGAGCTGGAAAACATCCGGAGCAGGAAACGCAATTACGCCTCTTGGCAAGTAGCGGTCGGTGCCGGGTTTGCCTGCGGCGGATTCTGCATCCAGTTCGGTTGCGACTGGCCGGCATTCCTCTATGCTTCCATTGCAGCCATTCTCGGATTCCGCCTGCGGGCCGTACTCAACGAACTGGGTTCCAATCATTATATGAACATCGCCGTCGCCGCATTCGTTTCCACTTTGCTGGCATGGGCTTCCGCTTTCGTCTCGACGCTCGATCTGCCCGCCCCTCTTCATACGCTGCTCCACTCCGACACGCCGTGGCATCCGTTGATGGCCTGCGCCCTTTTCATCGTGCCGGGAGTCCCGCTGATCAACTTCGTCAGCGACATGCTCGACAGCTATGTACAGATAGGCATTACGAGAGCCGTCAATACGCTGCTGATCGTCGTCGCCATGGCGTTCGGCATCGCCTTGGCCGTCCATGTCTGCGGCATCGACAATTTCGTGAAGGACCTGAGCATGACGCCCCATCACACCTATCTCGAGTTCGCCGTCGCCGCGGCCATATCGGCCGTCGGATTCTCCATGATTTTCAACATTCCGCGCCGCCTGCTCTGGGTCGTAGCCGTCGGAGGCATCATCGCCGTCTGTACCCGGAACTTCGTCAATCTCGGGCCCAGCAATCATAACATCGGTCTGGACTGGGGGCCGGTAATCGGGTCTCTGGTCGGGTCCGCCCTGATCAGCATAATCGTTACGAGGGCCGTTCACTGGTTTCATACCCCCCATCACTGTCTCTCGATTCCGAGCGTCATTCCGATGATTCCGGGCGTACTGGTGTATCGGGCGCTCTTCGCCTTCATCGACATGAGCGGCGTCGTAGGCGAAGTGACCATCGCGATGAACAATGCCATTCAGGCTTCTCTCATTATTCTCTGCATCGCTGTCGGGGTCGCCATTCCGAATATTTTCGCGCGCCGCTGGATCGCTCCGAAACGTCAGAAACAATTGAAACGACTGATCGAGGAGCGCAGGCAGCGCGGCAAATTCGTCGATCTGACCTATATCGACTGACCTTATCCCGCATTCCCGTTGATCGGCGAGCTTCCGCCCCCATATCGTCCGCCGAACGAGCCCGCTTGCGACCGGGACCGGCCCTCGCGCCGATCCGGATACGATCCCCAGCCCGTATTTTCGAATGCCTCGGCTAGATCGCTTCGTTTCGGAGAGGCCACGACAAAAAACAAGTTGCGCTTACACGGCCGGTATTCATTCTTGTGAAAAACGGCGGCGGTCCAAAAATACTTTGGCAACCATTCAGAACATACAGGCCCAATCCTAACGGGAACAAGAACAGGACATAGAGGAGATATCGGAATAAATACCCCGTTCACCTTATAGGAGAAAAACACCTCTCGGACGGTCATTCCTATTGTGTGAGACCATCATACTCCTTCGGGTCGGGACAAGGATTTTCCTACGGAAAATTTGAAACGGACAAAACATATCCGCCTAATATTCAGCACAGGATATATAAAAGCCATTTTCGCGACATTTCGCGTTTTGAAAAGGTCGTCGGAAACGATTGCCGTTCTCAGATTTGTCTATTAAGAAATCAACAAGGTCCAACGAGTATAATCCAGACCAGTGCGAGTCACGAAATCGCAACCATATTCCGGCAAAGATTATCAAACCGACACGGACAGCATATAATTTTACGAAATATCGCATCAAATCGACCGCTCCCGCACGGACGACGAGCACGAGGCCGAGTTCACGGCGGACTGCCGTCCTTACCGTCTCAACCCGCGCCAACGGGATACCGACGCGGGAAAACCCGCAAGCATCACAATGTTTCACCCGCGTCCCGCGCATGGATCTCGTCGTGCCGAAACCTGCCGCACGGGTCCGCGAAGCTGCGGCGATACCCAAGTTCGTCTACGAGCGGACAGAAGAATAATCCGCCCCGGTCTCAGGGAAAGCCGGCGGAGACCGGTATGCCGACTTCCGTCGGGTTCGCGTCCCGCCCCTGCAGTCCGCCTCGGGATTCGGCCCCAGCCACCTCTCCGCGCCTGTCATCGCCCGGCGAGCGCTTATAAGGGATAAATTTCAGATAGTCCGCAGCGAAACGTCCCCGTTCGCAGAGACCGGGATTGCGTTCGACCAGTTTCCGGGTGAAATTTCTGCAGTTGAGATGGCGCATGTAGCCGAGGTAGGAGTTGAGCGTAGAGGTCATTTGCCGCACGGGCTGACACACCGCGCAACGCACCTGAAGGTTGACGCGGCGTTTGGTCTTGTCGAGCAAATAGCGGCGGTAGGGCTTGACCACCGCGCCCAGAAAGTTGATTCCCTTGACGGCCTCCTGCAAGTGCATCTTGTCGGGATGCAGCGAAAGTCCCAGTTCGTTCTTGAGAAAGTCCCGGATGACGGGTATCAGTCGCAGCAGGCGAAGCCTGTCGTTGCCGACTATGAAGAAATCGTCCACATAGCGGCCGTAGTGTCTTTCGCCCAGCGAGCGCTTGACGAAATCGTCCAGCTTGGAAAGGTAGACGTTGCTGAACAGCTGCGAAGTCAGGTTGCCGATCGGCAGCCCGCACCCTTCCGGCGTGTGAAACAGGCTTTTCGAGGGAGGCAGCCCTTCCCACTGGCTGCGTCGACCCCGGACGTAACAGTTGTACGTCGGATCGTTGAAAACGATTTCGCGCGTCAGGTAGCGGATCAGACCGTAGTCGAGCAACTGCTCCCACGTCTTGCCGTCCCGGGCCGGTCTTCGCGCGAAGCGCGCGAACGTGTCCACAAGCATCCCGTAGAGCTTCCGCCTGTCGATATTCATGAAATAGCCCCGAATGTCGAGCTTGAGCACGTAGCACTCCCTGCGAAAGTTGTCCGAGCACGAGCGGATGTGCCTCTCCAGCCGCCGGATGCCGTAAAGGGTCCCCATGCCCTTGCGGCAGGAGTAGCTGTCGGCGATAAAGGTGCGCTCGAGCATCGGCGCTATATAGTTGAACAGCAGGTGATGCACTACCCGGTCGCGGAAGTCGGCGGCGAAAATCTCGCGCTTGACCGGGATGTCGGTAATGAAGCACATGCTGCGCCCCACCCGATAGCGTCTCTCGTCGATCTCGCGGTAGAGCTCGACGAGATTCTCCTCGAGGTTCATTTCGAAGCGGAGCTGGCTATAAGTGTTCCGCTTGTTGCGCCGGGCATCGTAATAGGCGGAGAAAACGTCCGCCAGCAGTTTTTCGTCGGGCATGTCGGGTAAAATAGGTGAACGCAAGGACGGTCTTGCAGATGCTTGGACGCAACGCACGCTGAAGCCGTTGGCGCGATTGTTGTTGTTCAGCGGGTTGACGTTGCCCGAGTTGAAGTTGAGGTTGCCCGCGTTGTTGTTGCCTCCGTAGTTCGGCGACGAGGACCAATAGTAGCCGTTGGAGCTCGTGTTGGCCAACTCGCCGCTATTGTTGTTGCGCAGGCCCGCAGCAGGGAAACCTCAGCAATCGCTGGGATGAATGGCCCGGAGGGGGGCAACGACCCGACCCCGGGACAGACTGGAATGGATAACTGACGGCACCGCACGCCGGTAATATTCCTGGTGCGTCCTTACGCCGCCAGCGGATTGCTGGATCTACGAACCGCTCTGCCGGGAGCCTTGACCCGCCGGCACTCCGGGTCCATCGGAACCGTCCTCGACGTTCACCATAATCATTCTGTCCATATTCATTTTATCAGAGAGACTTCGGCAGGCTTTTCCCGCCGGCCCCCCGCGCTCTTGTCCTTAGCCATGTACTTCTGCCATGCCGCCAGCTGTTTGGAGACAGACTCCATCCGCTCGCAGGTCAGCGCGAACTGCTTGGTCGAAATCTGCTTCATGTCGTGGAGCACGCGCACCATCAGTTTGATCGATACCATCCGCTCGCGTGCCGCCTCGATCTGCGGCAGCTTCTCGACCGACGCATTGGCCCGGTAGATGCACAGACACAGCTCGATCACATCCTTCTTGAGCGTCTCGCCCACCGTATAACGAAAATCGCGCTGCACGGAGGAGGTGAAGCGGAGAATTTGCAGCAGCAGGTCGTAAGCCTGCTTGAAGACCGGCAGGTTATCATAAATCGCCATCGATTCTCTGCTTTAGCTCGGCAATGAACATAACGCACTGCACCGGAGTAGCCGATTCGAGCCGGAAATCGCGGATCATCCGGACGATCCGCTCCGCCGAGGCCTCCCCCGCACCTTTCGACAGTCCGGCCTGCAGCGACTGCGGCGACCCGGCGACCGGACAAGGGGCTCCATGCAGCTCAGCGAGACCGGCTTCTGCTGCCGGGACGGTCTGGGCCTTGGGTTCCTTGAGCGGCAGCGAGCTCTTCCAAGCCTCGAAAGCGGCCGCGTCGATCGCCTCGTCCAGCGGAATGACCAGCCGCCCGTCGGAAAGAGCTTGCGGCGGAGCCGGGAAATAACGAGTCAGATAACCGGCCGGAAAGCCGATCGACACGATGTCGCGGCCGAGGTACTTGATCCGTTTCTTGGAAGGTTTGAACGCCGAGATCCGAGTGACGAAAGCGAAGGCCGACCTCTCGTAGGCCTTGTAGAAAAGTCCTTCCGGGTAAAGCGCGATCTCCGCCCGGTTAACATCCTCCTGGAGGCGATCTCTTCAAAAATCCTCATCTGGCAGCAAATTTTATAATGTAAAAGTAGAATTTTTCTCGATTTTATTGAATTTTCCGAGCGATTTGCCGGCAAAAATGTTTTTTCCCAAACGGTAAAAAAAATCAAAAAAAATTACCGCCTTCGGCGGTAAAAAAGGCCGGAGCGCTCCAGCGCTCCGGCCAAATAATCGAATCAATCGAATACGCTCGTCTCGCTAACGCTCGCTCGCTACTTTCCTTGGACGCAACGCACGCTGAAGCCGCCGGCGCGACTGTAGCTGTACAGCGGGTAGACGCCGCCCGAGGTGAAGTAGAGGCTGCCCGCGTAGTTGTTGCCTCCGTAGCCCGGCGACGAGGACCAATAGTAGCCGTAGGAGCTCGTGTTGGCCAACTCGCCGCTACCGTTGCCGCGCAGGCCCGCAGCAGGGAAAAACGCGGTTTTTCCCGAAGAGGCGTCATTGGCATCGTAATAGAACGAATGACCCGCACTGAAAGTATCCGGATAGACATTCTGCTGGCTGCTCCCTCCGGTCCCGTTCTTGGCAAAAGCGGTCCAAGTATCCTGCGGAGCCACGCGCCAGCCGGGAGGACAGGGATCGTAGATCGACTTGCTGCCCTGCGAAGCATTGGGGCGGGTAACCGCCGTGTTGGGATTGCCCCACAGATTGTCGCGCTGATCCGAATCGGCCGAGACGTTCAACCAATCATAGGGCGACCCGCTATAAAACAGGAACTCCGTCGGATGCTGAACCGCATAACCGATGCTGGCATCGGCAGTAGCGGCAGCGACCGCCTCGCTGTTCTTTCTGTTCTTCCATTCGTATCCCGTCGCATTGGACGTCGCGGCATAGCTCGTTCCCGTGCTATTCAACGCAGCCGCACCGACGAACGGGTCCTTGCGGCCCCACTGGTACAACAGGCCGTAGCGACCGACGGTTCCCTCGGCCGAAGAGGCGTCGGCTCCCAGATTGAACCGCATCACGGTATAGCTGCGGGAAGATGTCGTGACAATACTGCCGTTCCCCGAACCCGAAGCTGCCAAGGCCCAGGTAACATAGGTATCGTTGTCGGTCTCCGGATCGTAACGGGTCGCCCAGACGTGCCAGCTCCAAAGCAGCGTCCCGCTGCCGTCGGCACCGGAGAAGACACCGATCAGCGCGTTGCCTTCGGCGATGTCGCTCCCCTTGTCGCCAGCCGTCGTGAAATAGACGTATCCCTTGTTATCGACTTTCAACGAACCGTCCGCGATGACGCTCCCCTTGCTGCCGGTTTCCCACAGCACCTTGGCCGAAACCGGGCTGAGAGTCTGAGTCCCGTCGATGGCCGGTGCGTTCTGGCCATTGGCGTTGTAAGCCGCGGTCACGGCCCCGTTGCCTTTGACGGTGGCGTCGAACTTATAGACCGTACCCGCCTTGTGTGCGAGGTAGCAATTGGCCGTCTCGCCGTCCTTGTCCAGATCCTCGCCCTTGTTGACCATCACACGACTGTCGTTCTCGTTGATGCCCTTGATGGTCGTAGCGATCGCGTACCGGTAGTTGCGCACCACATTGAAGTCGGTCGAGGCGTTTTCCCCGGGGTAAATCCGGTACGTCACCTCGAATGTCTCGCCGCCCTGCGTATAGTCGCCCGACATCTCGATGAAAGTACTGTACTCCGGAGCGTTCCGGCTTCCCTTCTGCTTCTCGGTCAGTCCGGCGACGACACCCCGCAGATTCTCCGGCACATACCATACCTGCGTAACGCCCGTCGTCGCCATGGCCGTCGGATCGGAGCCCTGAGCCGTCACGTCCACCTCGGCGTAATCGGCGAAATTACCGGCCTCGGCGGCAGGATAGAGACCCGTCGTCCCGCCGGGAACGGTCTGGTCCTTATAGCTCGTCCGATTCGACACGCTTTTCAGACCGATCTTCTTCAATACGAAAGATTCCGAACTCATAGCCAGATCGACCTTGCAAGTGAACGATATCTTGGCGACCATGCGGCGAAGGGAGATATCCGCCGTAGCGGCCGAAGCGGCGCCTTCGTAGACTCCCGCCATGGGCAGGCCGTTGCCGCTGCTGCCTGCCGCAGCCTCGTCGGCGAAGTCGAGCACGGAGGTCTCGAACGCGCCGAGCGTCGTGGTATTGAGCGGAAGCGACGAAAATTTGTCGTCGGCCACGTTGGCCACGAAGTAGACCTTCGTCGCAGCGGCATCGTAAAGCGCGACGCTCAACTTGTCATTCTGAATTTCTCCGGCCGCATGGTATTCGCGCAAGACCAGCTTGCCGGCAGACGTCGTATTGTCGAACTGCAACACCCACAACCCGTGCAGCTTGCCTTCCTCATCGCCGCTCAGCGAGGCGCCGCGCGTGAGAGGCTCCTGCGCGCCGGTCTCCAGAACGAGAGCCTCGTCCGCGCCGGCCGCCTTAGCCGTCACGGGGATGAATGCAGCCGGGCTCGTCATGCCCGAAGCGGACAGCCCGAAAGTCATCTCGACTTTCCTGCCGCTGACCGAACCGGACGGCCCGGTCTCCTGCACCGCCTCCTTGTCGCAGGCGGTCAAAAACAAGGCGGCGGAAAGGAGCAGCGCTGTTTCCCTGAAAGTTTTCATGATCTTCACTGTTTTCGTTTATGATTCGTTCGTTTCATTCGCTTATCGCTTGCGACTGAGCCGCAGCGGCGGCTCAGCCACCGATCTCCGAATCCCACTGAGGATTCTCCGACCAGCTGCCGGGATCGAGCACCGGGACGAAATTCCCCCCGATCTCGCCGCTCCACTCCCTGATCTCCCAACTGCCGACCACGACGCTGGCATAGGGCGGCTCGCCCACGGAGGTATCCCACACGGGACCGACGTTCCAAGGAGTAACCTGAAGAGTCAGCACGATGAAGCCGCCTTGCAGCGAAAGGTCGAAATTATAGCGCTTACCGGGATCGAAGGCCATGGCCGGCACGGTCGCCTGCAAGTCGGTCGCCCGATCCGCCTCGTTGAAGGTCACGCTCATTTGCAGATCGAAAGCCGCATCGCTCTTGGGCAGCACTTCGTCCGTACCCGAATATTGATAAGGTTCCGCCCCTTGCACGAAGGTCCCCTGCGGAAACTCATAGCCGCCGTCGTTGGTTCCGGTCGGCAAGTTCTCGCAAAGAAGCGCCGCAGCGGGCGAACGGGCGATGCCCGACAACTCGACCGAATTGATAACCGCCTTGGCGACGTTCTCGGCCTTGCGCGTGATCGAAAAAGCCAACCGGCTGCACTTCCGTTCGAGCGTAGCCAGCACGACGGTCTGGGTCGAAACGTCCTGCCGCGTCGCCACGGCGCAGGCGGCGGTCAGCGAGCAGGCGTAGTCCGTCCCGTGAGCGACGCTCGCCTCCTTGTGCCCGGTAAGCGACAAAGCCGGAGTGAGCGCATAAAAATCATATGCTCCCGCCCGCAGCCGCATCGGAGAAGCTCCGGCCGTGCCCGTCGCGACGCCGGTCATTCCATCCACCACGCAAGGTTCGAGCGAATAATCGTCTTTCACCCGATAAGTGGCTTCGGCCACATAGGTATCCCGTTCTATGTCGGCAGCCGCCCCCGCGGCACGGCGCGTATAAGCCAGCACGCGCACGGTGCTGCCGGGCGCCAGATTTTCCGGCATAGCGCGCGTCGCACCGCCGGACGAAAGACCGGACGCCCCCGCCCGGGAGACCGAGGACACGGCGCCGGACGACGAGACCTCGGCGCTCACGCCGGCCAGACTGAAGCCGACCTCCGTACCACCCGTATCCGGCGCAGGACCGTCCGCCTTGCTGCATCCGCTCGCGACGGCCAACGCCAACCATATGATGAACGCTTTTTTCATGACGTGTTTTCTACTTTTTTTGTTTCGGGTTTTCGTCCCCCCGCACTCTCCTCCCCCCCGACCGTTTCCGCCGGACGGAGAAGGAGACATTTTCCGTTATCGGACCGTCCCGATCGCAAGAGAGTCCTAAAGAATCACCTCGATTCGGTCGCCGGCTTCCTCCCATGGAGAGATCGTGGCTTGGGGCATAATCTGAGTCGAAGTGAATTTCAGCACCACATCGTAAGCCTTGCCGGCCCCGAATCCCGCCGCAGGAAGCGTCAGCGGCACATCGCGCGTACCGCCTTCCGAGGTGGCGACCGACAAAGTCAGCGTCCCGCCGACAGCGATCGGAGCCACCAAAGCGTAACCGCACGCCGCTGCGTCGGCCTCATCGAAAGAGGCAGCCACAGGAAGTGCGAGCGGATAGCCGATCGCGCCGTCGTCGGCCGCCTTCTTGGCCGGAAGCGCGAGATCGGCGGGAATACCCTCGAAAGTCACCGTCGCAGGCAACTCGACCTTGCACGTAGGGAACTGGCTTTTCAGCACGATCCCGCCCTCGGGAATCGTTCCCCAGACATTCTTGGCCGCCTCGTCGACCGCATAGGCCCAAACCTTCAACTGGGTCAAGCAATGAGCGAACTCGAAAATCTTGCCGGCAGTTCCGAACCGGGCGTCGGCATTCTTGTTGCCTTCCAGCTCATCGGTCAGCATGACGTCGCTCACGCCGTCGATCGTCCAAGCGACGACTCCGCCGGCTGCCTCCGCCTGCGGATACCAACCGACCAGCTTCGTGCCGTTGTTAGTCTCGCGGACAAGGTAATACTGAGGCACGTCGAACACGATCGACGTAGCTCCGGTCACACCGGCCGCATTCCCTTTGCAAGTCGCGCCAAGCACGGAAGCCGTCGTGTAAGACGGCCAACCGCCGTCCGCCCCGTTCTGATCGATGCGGGCGAAAGAAACCCGCAGATCGGCCTCATGATTCGCATCGACGACCGCGCGGGTGGCCGGCAGCGAAGCGAGAGCTTTGGACCCGGCATCGGAAAGGGCGATTCCGCCGCTCAAACGAATCTCGATTCTGTCCGGACCGGGCACAGGACCCGGCTCCGACTTCAAAGACTCATCCTTTGAACAGCCGCCCAGCAAAGCCACGGCCAGCAATCCCCAGATCCAAGGGATCCATTTTCCTGCATGTGCATTCATGACAATCGATTTGGTTGTTGTTCATCGCGAACGGAAGGGGAGCTCCAACCCCTTCCGCCCTTGGCATGTCCCGGAGTCCGGGGAAAAGCTCCGCCCGGGACAAAGAGGTTGCGGCTATTTGATCTCACCCGTAGCCGTACCGGCCTTTTCCCATTCCTTTACGGAAGCCTTGGCCTGAATCTCGGTAGCCTTAAAAGTCAGCGTGATCTCGAAAGCCTTGCCCTGCGTGTCGCCAGTGAAAGTCGAGCTCGACATATCTTTCAGGTCGACGGCCACTTCATTGACAAGAGGCGACTCGGCATCCTTCTGCGTGGTAATCTTCAGTTTGAAATCCCCGGTGCCCGTAGCAGTAATAGGCGCTACCAGCGAATAAGCGGCATTGGCCGCAGTCTTGGTCAACGCAAGCGTCTGAGCAGAAAAAGCCACATCATTGTACGCGTTCTCCGTCATCGTGTAAAACGAAAAATTTTCCACGGTAGTCGAGAAAGCCGAGCCGGTCACGGCCGTGCCATCCTGCAAAGCAACCTCCACCTTGGAATAGGGCTTCTGCGAGCCGTTGACCCCGACCAAACTGATATCGGTCACATTGCCCCATGCGGTAACGGCCGCGTCGTCTTCAGCAACCAGCTTGACGACCAGCTTGGTCAACAGATGCTTAAACTGCATCGTGGGATAAGTGCCCGCCTGGGCCTCGCTCTTGGATGACTGCTGCTGAGCGGCAGCCATGATGTCGGTTTTGCCGTCGAACGTGCGGGAAGCGTTTTCGGTTACAGTGCCCCAACCGCCCAAATCGGAAGGATAGAGTCCGCAAAGGTAGAGGACGCTACCATCTGCCGGATAATACTGCGGCGTAGCGAACGACGCTTCGGTCGTGCCGTCGTCCGAGAATGTCATCTCGCCGTCGCAATACCGTGAGGTGTAGTTGCCGTCGGTTTTAGAAACCAACACCTGAGCCGTAAGCGGGTTCCCAGAAGAAATCGTACCTTCGTAGGGGCTTTTGGTAGAAATGCTCAAAGCCGTCGATTTCGCCTTGATCTCGACCGAGCCGTCCGGAGTGTTCGACAACTCGGTTTTCGAGCAACTTGCCATAGCCGCTATGGCAAGCGCGGAAAGAAATACCTTTTTCATTTCGGAAAATTTTTAAGGATTGCTAATAAAAGTTAAGTGAACCATCAAAATATCGATCTCAAAGGGTAGACTCAGACGACGCCTACTGCACGACACCGGAACCGGTTCCGCCCATTTGCCACGGGACGACCGTAGCGCTCAGCGAAATACCGGTCAGAGGCCGGAAAGTCAGCGTAATCAAATATGAGCGACCGGCGGCGAACGAGGTTTCGACAGTCTCCCCCATCACGGAGGTCGGACGAATGACGACACGATCATAGCTCCCGCGCGAGGTGACGACCCGAATGACGAAAGAGGACAAATCGGGTTGCAGCATGACCTCGCCGCCAACTTCCTGCGGAAGCTCCTCCGAGCCGGTAATCGGCACGGTTTCGATCCCGGGTACCGCCAGCTCGGCCGGATCGCCCCATGCGCCCAGCGCTCCCGTCTCGACATCCATGACTCCCGTCGTATTCACATCCAGCAAGGCGATCTCGTCGAGAGTCTCCCCCGCGAACGCACCTTCGGGATCGACCAGCCTAAAACGCAACTGGGTGAGGACGTGCCGGAACTCGAGCGGACCGGGTACTCGGCTGCGGCTGCCTATGACGGGCTCGGCACACATGACATCCTCCTGCCCACTCAAGGTGAAATGCAGCGCGGGAGCTTTCCCCGGCGCCGGCGCCTCCACGAAACAATCTCCGTCGGAACCGGCTGCGGCATAGGGATGATAGGCGCAGAATTCGACGGAACGATCTTCCTCCAGCGGATAATAGTAATGCCCAGCCCAGCCGATGCTTCCCGTCGAAGGATCGACGTCGCTGGTACGCACGTTATCCATGACCAGTTCGTTGCCCCAGCTCTCTTTTCCAGAAGCGCCGGCCGAAGTACCGGCAATCCGAACGCCGTAAATACCGATCCGGTCGCCGACATCGGACAGGTCGCCGAGCGTATTGACAGCCCGGGTAACGCCCTTGGTCCCGAGACGGATTTCGGTTTGAGAGTCCCGTTCCCCTTCCGTCCGGGAACATCCTCCGAGCAGACAGAAGGCTGCCATCGAAAGCAGTATGAGTGTTCGCATGCTCTATTATGATTTTCTTTTGGTTTACGTATGTTCGATTCAGCGCTGCATTCCGCAGGATCACAACTCTCCGGACCCCGAGCCCCCCATATCCCAGATCCGTACGGAAGCATGGAGCGTATTGTCGATCAAAGCTAAGGTGATATCCAACGGTATCTCGACAGGAACCGTCCCTCCCGATTCGCCGATCAGGCGAGCGATCGTGTCCGTCAGATCGAGGATTACCGGATAAAGCGTCCCGTCCTCTCCTTGTAAGGTCAGATCCAACAAATGAGTTCGGCCGGCTTCTTCGGGACGCGCCAGATCAAGAACAGAGACATCGGCCGAGAAATCGTACTCCCCCTCGGCTGGCGAAGCGGCGAAACGAACGTTTGCCGAAGCGTCCGAACAGGCACCGGTAGCGCAAAAGATCGACGAGGAAACTCCGGAAAGCGTCCCGCTGCACAGGACGACCGGCACGAAGTTCTCGAGCTTGAAAAAGAAGCGGATCTTCTTGACACGGGAATGAGGCGATGCCGATACACTGACGGTATCCCGATAAGGAACCTCCAGCTTGTCCGCCTCGTTGATGCCGCCAGCCAGCAGCAGATTGCCGGGCTGACAAATGCACGGGACTGCCGACAAGCCCTCCTCTTCGGGCAAGACGTAGATTTCCGCGGTTTGATGCTGCTGTTCGTTGCGCAGCGCGATATTCCATGCATCGCTGTTCAGCACAATGACCCGATAGCTACCCTCCGGCAGCGTTCCGCTGAAGCCCTCCTTCGGACAATCGCGCACGATCGCCTCGCTTCCGTCCTCGGGATAAAAATAGAAGCGGCTGCCAGCCGGCGTATAACCTTTGTCCCATTGCAAGGCTATATGAACGTGCCCTTCCCGCTTGCGGTGGTCCAGGCTTTGCTTCGTGCAGCCGCTCTCCGCCCACATGATCAAAAGCATGCAGTCGCTCAGCACATATGTCAATCGTTTTCCCATAACCGGCAAAATATTGGTTTCATTCGCTTTTCAAAACGGACGACAGCCTCCCGGCCGCCTTCGTTCCGGAACGGTCCTTTTCCACTCCCGTCCCGGGAAGGCCGGGCCTCGTCTCAAGGGCGGCCGTGTCCGAAACGGTACACGACATTCAGTCTGAGACCGGTCAGCGTAAATTTGTTTTCCTTGTCCGAGTAATTGTAATAGAGATAAGGCAACTCACGATCATAGACGTCGTACTTGGCGCCGCGATATCCGACCCTCAGGCTTAACTCGAGACCCCAATGCCGCGACAAAGGAAGCAGATACCCGGCCGATACGCCGGCGCTCCAAAACGTTCCCGTGTAGTTGGTCGCGGTCGCAGCGTCGTCGCGGCGATCTTTCTGATCGTTGAAATCTCCCGCCTCTCCGTATACGCCGACGAAGAAGCCCCGAAACAAGCCGTCGTCGCGAAACCAGAAACGCGGTTCCATGCTATAAGAGGATATTCCCCAGAACTGTTTGCCCCCGCCGTATTCCCAATCAGCATAGAGAGCCGAGGCGGAAACCGACCACCGGCCGGCAAAATAGAACTCCGCTTCGAGATTAGGCATGAACGCAGCCGTTTTGAAATCGGGAAGTAATCCGGTCCATGCAAGCAGATTGGTTTTTACGCCGGCCAACGGACAAAGCTTGCGCTCCTCCTGCCGTTGTAGCCGGGCAGCCTCGGCCGCCTCTCGCTCGGCTTGCAGTCGGGCGGCCTCAGCCGCCTGACGCTGCGCTTCCATACGCGCTTGCTCGGCTTCCCGCTGACGCTGCCGCTCTGCCAAAGCCGCTCGTTCGGCCGCCATACGGGCTGCTTGCTCCGCAGCCTGCTGCGCTTGTTGTTTCTGGCGTTCCAGTTCAGCCAGTCTCCTTTCCTCGGCCTCGGCCGCAGCTCTTTCCTTGCTCAAAGCGGTTTCAAACTCCGCCTCGTCAAGCTTACGATGCAGCTTTTCCTCCATAATCCGACGCAGATCGTAGCTGACGGTAATCTCGACCCGCCTGAGCCCCGGGAAAAACTCTTTCAGCATATAAGCGTAAGGTTCGCCGCCGCCCAAGTCCATCAGTTTTTTCTCCCTTCCCTCGAACACTCCGGTTTGATCGATCAGAAAAAGCACTTCGTCCCGGTAATTCATGCGCGAAGCCTCGACGGCCCCTCTTAATCCGTCCCAGTCTTCGGCCACCCAAGTGATCCGGACAGGATAGCGCGAGGACAGCCCGTACCGGTCATCGAGGTATTTCCTGAATCCGGTCGCCCTATTCCTTGCCAGGCGGTCGTTCACATCGAACGCTCCCTCGATCGAGCAATAACCGCTCAGACAGATCGAATCCACATAGATCAGACTGTCGCGGAAAACCTGACGGATAAATCGGTCGAGCTTGTCCAACTCCTCTCCATTGCTACGGTAGTCGGGCTGCACCTTGGCACTACCCTGAGGATAATTCAGGTAGCAACTCATACTCCGAGCACCATCCCGAATCACACGGCGGTACGTAGAGTCGGAGACCGAAAACGGCGATCCCGTTTCGGGAGGCACCGTCATCCCCTCGGCAAGAGAGAACGAGAAAACGAACAATGCGCACAGAAACGCCTCAATGAGGCGGACAGGACCGGGTTTGTCACTGGAAATCTTCATAATCGATGCAATATTTTGAGACCTTCCGTCTTTCGCAGCATCCAAATCTTCTTTTCAGCCGGTTCTGCAAACCGACGGACACAACCGGCAACAACGACATAATCAACTGATTATCTAATAAATACATAGAAAAATTGCTTTTTATACGTTCGTTAAAAAAGCATAGTACAGAAAGCGCAGCGGAAGCGGAACACGCACATCATGCCAGGATACAATCGGCTGTTCCATAATATTTTAGGATTTTTTTTGTAAATTATCGGCATTATTTTTAACTTCGGCCGTGAAAACCAACGATTTATCGCCTGCGTCCAGATGCAGAAACGTTGGAGAGCGAACGGAGCTCCTATGACTGCAAGAAGCCCCGGACGCGGCCGACGAGAAGCGGTAAGGGCCGTCTTTTGCTGCAAGCCAGTTTGCGACAATAATTTATTCGACACCTATTTCCCCTTTGGTCATCGGTCAATCGATGTACCTTACTGCTCCGTTCGTATTACGCAGCCAATTGTTCCGTTTTACAAGAAAGCATGGAATCTTTTCTCTCAAGGTAATAAGCGAACTGCCAACTCGCCGACACAAAATTCAAACATCGAACGACCACCTCGGCTCTCAATGATCCACAGGTATTTTGCGAGTGAAAAGACAACATCGAAGGCTGTTGAGAAAGATGCAAATATCTGTTAATTTGCGACCTAACAGCCAAATCGGGTACATTTTTTCGGTAACTTGAATTGTACCCGATTTAGCCCCCGTTGCAATACATAAAATTGCATTTTTCCCTCGGGGAAATCAAATAAGAAACCCGATAAATCGCTGATTTATCGGGTTTCTCACTGATTTACTTTATTCGGTTCGCTCCTCAACTAGGACTTGAACCTAGGACCCCCTGATTAACAGTCAGGTGCTCTAACCAACTGAGCTATTGAGGAATATTCTGCGGGACGCTTCGAGAACGACTCTGCCGCATCTCCGTTTTGCGAGTGCAAATATATATCAAAATATTCATTCTCCCAAAGGTTCTTGCAAAAAAATGGCGAAAACGCTCGGGCAGGTCGTCCGCAGCGTGAACGGGAAGGCGCCCCTTGCTCTGCGCATGAATCGATCCATGCCGGCCGGATAAAACCGGACAGGACCGGGCTACGAATCTACCCGGCATCCGCAAGGCCGGCCGTTCCCGGAGCCCCGCCGGCAATCGGGCGATGCCACCCGAACCCTTTTTTCGGAAACTTCGCCCGGAAAGCCTCGGTCCGCTTCCGGATACGGACAGCGCAAAGTCGGCCCTACTGCATAACGGAACAGCAAGAGCCGACAGGAAAGGGACAGGGGAAACCGGTCGAGAAACAAGGAACGCGCCGGCCGGAATCCGCTTGCGGACCGGAGGCGGAGCCATGATATCCCGATCCCGCAGATCGACTCGAAACCCGGTCGCAACCGCTTTCTCATATCTGCCATCGCCCGGCGAACGCCCGCACGGGATGAATCTCGGACAGTCCGCGACGAAACGCCCCGCCTCCAGAGACCGGAATTGCACACGATCAGTCTCCGGACAAAATCCACACGGACGAGACAGAGATCGTAATCTATACGAACAATTCCCCGTCCGATGAGCACAATTTTCATAAAAAACGAGCCCCCGACTCATAACCCGACGGCTCGTCTTGCCGAAAAAATTTTTCGGTCGCTCCGTTTCCGCTCGCCTTTTCCTGAAAAAACGAAACATTCTACGCGTCAGAAGCCATCGAGCGCAAATAGCACGGCGCCGCACAGGGCAAGACATGGCCGGCGGCAGGGTACGGTCGGGAAACGATCCGAGGCAACAGCTCCGTACATACCGGCCCGAGGCGCGAACGATACGTACGGAAGCTCTAAATCTGCAGGGAAAGGCCCGGACCGCCGTGCGCCGGCCGTAAATCGGGAGTTAATTCGTACTTTTACCAAAGCAAAACCGACGAATCATGCACAAGCTCCTCGTTCCGATTCTGCTAACGCTCGCGGCCGTATGCCGGCTGTACGGCGCGACGGAAAGCTATCCGGTCAGCGGCCGGGTGATCGACCGGCTGACACGGCAGCCCGTGCCGTTCGCCGCCGTCGTCATCTCCGGACAGCCGGGCAAGGGGGCGATGGCAGACTCGGCAGGCAAATTCACGATCGCTCAGGTGAAGCCCGGCATATACCGGCTGTCGGCGTCGATGCTGGGCTATCGGAGCGCGCTCACTTCGGAATACATCGTTTCGGCCGGCACGCCGTTCATCGAAATAGAGCTCGAAAAAGAAGCGCAGGGAATCGAAACGGTCACGGTCATGCCCTCTCCCGTCCGCCGCACGGCGGAAAGTCCGGTCAGCGTCCGAACGATCGGGTTGCGCGAAATCGAGAAAAGCCCGGGTTCGAACCGCGACATCGCCCGCATCGTACGCTCCTATCCCGGAGTCTCGTTTTCGCCCGTAGGCTACCGCAACGACCTGATCGTGCGCGGAGGCGGGCCGTCGGAGAACCGCTTCTTCATGGACGGAATCGAGATACCCAACATCAATCACTTCGCGACTCAGGGAGCCTCCGGAGGCCCGGTGAGCCTCGTCAACTCGGATCTGATCCGCGAAATCGACTTTTATACGGGAGCTTTCCCCGCCGACCGGGCCGGAGCGCTGAGCTCGGTGCTGGATTTCCGGCTCCGCGACGGCGATCCCGACCGCCAGCGGTTCAGGGCGACGCTCGGTGCCTCGGAAGTAGGCCTGAGCGGCAGCGGCCACATAGGAGAGAAAGCGACTTTTCTCTTTTCGGCCCGGCAATCCTACCTTCAGATGCTGTTCAAGCTGCTGGGCCTACCCTTCCTGCCGAACTACATCGACGCTCAGGCGAAAGTCAGAATCCGTTTCTCGCAACGCGACGAACTGACCGTGCTGGCGCTGGCAGGCATCGACAATATGCGGCTCAATACGGACGAAAAGGGAGAGGAGACCGAATACCTGCTAAGCTATCTGCCCCGGCTGCGGCAGGAAACCTTCACCGTCGGCGCGTCGTACCGGCATTATGCCGGGCGGCACGCGCAGACCGTCACGCTGAGCCACTCCTATCTCAATAACCGGAACACGAAATACCTCGGCAACGACGAGTCGTCGGAGGACAATCTGACCCTGCGCCTGCGGGCCGTCGAGCAGAAAACGTCGCTGCGGGCCGAGAACCGCTCGTACCTCGGACGCTGGACGCTGCGCGAGGGCGTCGAGCTGAGCTACTCGCATTACACGAACCGTACTTTCCGACGCTTCTTCGCCGAACAGGCCGGCACGCTGAACTACCGCACGCGGCTCGGACTGACCGGCTGGGGAGCGTTCGTCGCAGCCGACTATGCCTCGGCCGACGACCGGCTGACCGTATCGGCAGGAATCCGGGCCGACGGGAGCGACTTCTCGGTGGAAACCGCCCGGCCGTGGCATCAGCTTTCGCCGAGGGCATCGGTCCGCTACGCTCTGAGCGAGCGATGGACGGTCGCCGCCAGCGCCGGACTGTACTATCAACTGCCTCCCTTCACCGCGCTCGGATTCGAAAACGGGCAGGGGGAAAGGGTCAACCGCGGACTGAAATACATGCGCGTGGCCGAGACCTCGGCCGGTTTCGACTGGAGGCTGCGCGACCGGCTGACCGTATCGATCGAGGGATTTCACAAGTTCTACACCGGCGTCCCGCTCTCGCTCGCCGACAGCATTCCGCTGACCTGTCAGGGCAACGATTACGGCACGGTCGGCGACGAGCCGCTCGCCCCGACAGCCGAAGGGCGGGCCTACGGCATTGAGGCGATGGTCAGATGGCAGATTCCGGACAGGCTGCATGTCGTGGGCTCCGTCACGGTCTACCGCAGCGAGTACCGCAGCGGACGACGGGCCCGGTATATCGCCTCGGCCTGGGACAACCGCTTCGTGCTGAACCTGAGCGGAACTTACGAACTGCCCAAGGCATGGAGCATCGGCGCGAAACTGAGCGCGATAGGCGGAGCGCCCTACACGCCCTACGACACCGAAAAGTCGTCGCTCAAGGAGGCATGGGACGCCCGAGGACGCCCCTACTACGACTATTCGCGGTACAACGAGGGGCGTCTGCCGGCTTTCGCCCAGCTCGACCTGAGGATCGACAAGGCGTTCTACTTCCGCCGCTGCACGCTCGGAATCTACGTGGACCTGCAGAACGTCACGGGCAGCAAGTTGCGACAGCCTGACGTGCTGATGAGCACCGGCATCGTCGAGAACCCGTCGGCTCCGGCTTCCGAGCAGCGCTACCGGATGAAGTACATCAAACAGGAGAGCGGCACGCTGGTCCCGGCGCTCGGAGTCACGGTCGAGTTCTGAGCGCTTCCGCATCCGCAGGCGGGATATCCGTCCGGGAATGCCTCCGCTACCGGACGTCCGCTCTGCCATAGGACGGCCCGGGCGAGCGGCCCGTCGTCTCCCCTACGCTTTCGCACGGTATCGCAACGACAAGCATCGGACCGCTTCCGTTACGCCCGGGACATATGCGAGCGCATACCCGTCCTACCGGAAAAACCGAGCCTTTGCGCACGATTGTTGCACATGAGCGGCAAAAAGGAACCCGAAAATGAAAAAAACGCCGTACTACCTGATTCCCGTACTGGTCTGCTTCCTGCTGGGGTTCATCGCCGGCAGAATCCAGTCGGACGCCATCGAGAACTGGTACCCGCTGCTCGACAAGCCGGCCCTGACACCGCCGAACATCGCGTTCCCGATCGCATGGTCGGTCATTTATCTGTGCATCGGCATTTCGGCCGGACTGATCCTCAGCGGCGACTCGCCCCGGAAAAAACGACTGATCGCTCTGTTCTGCGTCCAACTTCTTTTCAACTTCGCATGGAGCGTCGCCTTTTTCTATTTCCGTAGCCCGTTGGCAGGACTCGTCGACATCCTGATCCTCGATGCGCTCGTTGCGGCCTACGTCGTTCAAAGCCGCCGGGCGAGCAAGGCGGCTTCGGCCCTGTTCGTCCCTTACGTTCTCTGGCTGCTTTTCGCCACTTATCTGAACACATACATTCTGGTCTGCAACTGACGGGCTGCGAACGGCCGGCCGAACCGTCACCGGCTGCACGAGCGGCCGGCTGCGATTTTTACCGGGCGAAGACGGCCCCCGGGCAACCCTATAAATAGTCCTCTGTTTTCACCATGTTCCGGCAAAATGCCGGCCTGAGAGAACCGACATCTCAGAGCGCTGTCGGTCCGAAATCCTCCGTGCCGCTCCGGCCCCGCAGCGGAAGAATCCCCTCCGATCCGGCGGAATCGTCCGGATCGACGTTCCGAGCAGAATGTCCGTTTGCCGGATATTCTTTTTTGCCGGATAATCGCTAACTTTACGCGGGTCCGTTCCGGCCCCCGGCCGAGAGCCGTCAAAACATACCAAACTTACACGAATGATGAAAAAAACCATCCTTCTATTTTTTACGGGGCTGCTGCTGGTTTGTCAGGCTTCGGCCAAGAAACCGGGATTCGCCCTTTGGCAACTGAGCCCGCAAGGCCCGTCTCAAATGAACTCCTACGTATTCGTAACCGACAAAGGCCGTGTGGTGGTTCTCGACGGCGGGACGGCCGACGACGCGCCTTTCCTGAGAGGATTCATCGCGGCGCTCGGGAATCATGTGGACAAGTGGATCGTCAGCCATCCCCACGCGGACCATATGGGCGCGCTGACCGAGATACTGAAAGCGCCGCAGCAAATGACCATCGACACGGTCTACCAGTCGCCTATGACGGACGAGCAGCTCCGCACCGACATGAACCGCAAGAAACTGGCCGACGCCTATTTCCACGCGCTTGACAGCTCGGGCCTGCCGGTCGTAAACCTGACGGAGCCGGGACTGAAGATGAAAATCGACGGAATGAACATGCAAGTGATCGGCGTCGCCCATCCCGACATTCTGACCAACGCCTATAACAACGCGAGCATCGTGCTCCGGGTCTGGGACAAGACCAAATCGATGGTCTTTCTGGGAGACACGGGAGTCGAAAGCGGCGAACGCCTGCTCGAAAGTCCCTACAAGCCCCTGCTCGACTGCGACTATCTGCAAATGGCCCACCACGGCCAGCAAGGATGCGACGAGCGCTTCTACCGATCGATCCGTTTCCGCGCCTGCCTATGGCCTACCCCGCTGTGGGTCTGGAACAACGATGTCGGCGAGGGCTTCAACACCGCATGGATGAAAACCATCGACACCCGACGCTGGATGGACGAGATCGGTATCGAGGAGCACTATCCGAGCTGGCAGGGTATCGTCAAAATCGAATAATCCCGGTCTCGCAGGAGCCATTCCCCGGCTCCATGCGCAGCCAACTATGCGAAGGGCGGTCTTCCCCAAGAGGAAGACCGCCCTTTGAATCATCGCTACAAACGATTTAGTCGCTTGTCTTCAGAATATTGCCATCCTTGTCGTAATACAGATCGGTTCCGTTGGAGAGCTTCACCTGATACCCCTTATCGTTCTGCATCATCTGCACGATCTGGTATTTCGAGTAGTTGTTCGACACATGAGCCTTGATATTGGCGGGGACGACATTGGCAGGCACCGGTCCCACTTTCATGTTGATCTCCGTCCAGTCGCCGCTATTGTCGAAAACGACCTGATTGCCGTTGGCGAACGATACGGTGTACTTCTCGGACTTGTCGTCACGATTCAGCTCGACATCCTGCACGTTCTCCTTGGCAAAATAAGTCTGTACAAACTCCTGCGCACTCTTGGGCATCTTGCCGAAAACCACTTTCTCGGTCTGAGCGTTAAGCGCCAGCGCTCCGAAAGCGCATGCGAGAACAAGAATAATTTTTTTCATAACGAATGGTTTTAATTGGTTAATTTTACCGGGAAGCTCGGCAAATGCCGTTCCAGCAACGGGCCTCCCCACCCTCCCGGCACGGTAGAAAACCATAGCGGAGCGACAGACAAACGATCTTTGGACAGAACGTATTACCGGCGGAAGATCTCCCATACGCATGTCCGAACCGAAGACGGAAAAATCCTGTTCCGTCAGAAAAGAAGCCTTTCCGGAACAAGATTTTATCCAAAACTTTTCACCGCGAGCCGCGCATCGGGATTTCCGCCGCAATTCGGTCTTTCCACAACGGGCCTTACGCACGGGCGCCATGGTAGCCGCAAGACATATATTAAAACAGACCCGATTTATAAGTGCGCCAAACTTTATCGGCAAAGGCATGGCGATCATTCTCAATCACACTCTCTAAACCTCTTTCGGAAAGGATATTGCGCGATGCGGTCGGAATCGAATAACCGTCAGAAAAATCGCGGCCCTCCCCAAGATTTACTATTCATAGTCCCCATACATTCAGACATATAATTAGCAAAATAAAAAATAACAACCCTTTTACATTGATTTACTCCGAATAATTCGTATCTTTATGTATAATTTCACACTCAGATTTCACAACGCCACGTACAAATATGAAGAAAAAGGGCATGTTTATGATTTTTTTAAACCCTGGCAATATGGTTTGACAGATATGAATTATCGATAACCTTTGCAGAATGAAAACGCGAAAGACAAGGCATTCCCCTCCTTGTCTCCCGCTAACAAGCGAGGAAACCCAATCAAAAAAACGATAAAATGAAACAACTAAGTCTGCTGGCACGCGCCCGAAAGATTCAGGAAACCGTAACCCAACATTATGAAAAAGAGTGCCGTGCCAAATGCCTGCGTGCCGTTTGGAAGCATCATGTAGAGGAAGAATTCGGGATCAACTATCACACATTCCTGCGCTACTTGCATACGGATACCTCGGAACTGGAAGAACGTCTGGAGCAGAAAAGGTCTCGACGCCCCTTATTCCAGGATGTACGACAAAAATGAACCCGCGTCGTACCGACGCACAGAGCAACATAGCGGCATACCGTACGACCGGAGTTACCGAACGCAACGAAAAACGAAAACCGCCGCAGAGCCTTTCTCGCTATCGGAGCGGTCGAGGAACTCGAGCGTCTCGGCATTCAGCCGGACGATCTGCATCACGCTGTGTTCGACGAAAAGCTGTCCGGAAGCCGGATCGTAGAGGTAACCCTCCCGGGCTACCTCTACGCCCCATTCGTACTGAACGACAATCCGGTCAGGGCCGAAATCCCACACGATCTCGTTGCAGGCAAACGTGGCATCGGGTTGCCCGTCGGACTGCCACTCGTCCACAAGAGAGAACGCATGAGTCAATTCCCACCGACCGACAATCGACTCGGCCGTCGGCGGCGCGCCGAACTTTCTTTGCGGGCTGACTGCGTCGCCGGAAAGCGGGGAAAGATTTCCCTCCCCCGAAGCGGGACCGACTTCCAATCGAACCGGACCCTGCCCGGTAAGCAGCCAGCCGAGATTGAACTGAGGCCAGTTGCGAAGTATTCTGACCGCCAGAGCCAGCGTAATCTTACGTTCGTTACTTTTGATCCGGTAGAGCGGATCGGGCCGCTTGAAACCCAAGCTCAAGGCCAAGGAAAGCACCGAGGTACGGCACTCCCGAACAATCCGCTCGATACGCTGCCAATCCGTATGAGGAAACGAGTGATACACGTCCAAGGAATTGAGAGATTAGCGTTACAACAAGGGAACAGATAAAAAAGGACGTAGGAACAATCTCCCGGACACACGGCCTTGCGAACCAACGAGTGAGAAACTGCCCTACGTCCAAGCCCTCCCTGACCTTTCGGCCAAGGGTATGACTCAGAACCGGCAAGCCTTGTACCACTCGTAAATCACCTCCCCTCGTCGGGAGAGGTCGCAAGATTTAGTATCTCGATACAAAGGATGCGAATCCTTTCATTGTACTATATACGACATTCGCCGCATTAATCTATTGCAAATATAACGCAAGTTTCGTTATATGGAACCGAATCCCGCATATATATGTCTTCGCGGAAGATGCAGGCAATTTCATTCGGACCGATTCAAGCCCTTTATTGCCGCAAAACTTGTCCGGACAGCCGCTTAAGCGCGTCCGAAACCGCGACGAGCCTCTTCTATAAAAATGCTCCGACGGCCGGTATCCGGCCCGGGAACTGTTTTTCGGACTATATCCGAAACCGTTTCCAATACGTATCGGCCCCGTTTCCGGCAAACAAAAACCTTTTTGAAACAGTCGTTCCGGAACGGTCCGAAGCAAAAAAAGGCGTGGAACCACTGCCACTCATCACAACCAGGTTCTAGCAAGACCTCGCAACAGATAAGCACAATAGCCCACGCCTGAGCATGAGTATACGGAGCATACCCTATGCCGGAAAGCGTGAGCTTCCGACCATCGGGCCTCATTGTGCTTTGCCTGTCGCTGAATTTGCTAGATTCGGTTGTGGCAAAACGGCAACTCGTCCATCCGACGAATCGTTTTACAAAGATAGCATCATTGGATTAAGTTTCTTAAAATTCGACAAAATTATTCCCTGCCCAAAGAAAGACGTGAGCTCTGCGACTTATACGAAAAACAGGCACTGGTAAAACCCCGAGACCGTACAAGCACATTGCCCACGCCTGATGCATGGAAACAATCGCACGACCGCTCCGGAGCCGTATGCTCCGAACGGTATGCGGTGCTTGCCGGTCTCAAAATTTACCAGATTTCGTTTTTCGGCACAAACACCCCGCCCGCCTTTCCCGACGGACAGCGAAAACAAAGATAGAAAAATAAAATTTAAAACGAAGATGCCCTGTCGACTATTCGACCGCTTCCGGACCGAAAGGCGCCGTGACCGTCCAGACAAGACGGCCGGAAAAGGGCAAGCGTTCCGGTACGCAACCCTTGTCGCGGAATTATCGGACGGTCCGAGCCGAAACGGCGTTTTACGCCGAGGCCGGTACGTTTTTCGCCGCCAGGGTCCTTTACGAAAAACCGCTCGCAAACACCGTTTCGTCCTTTGATCGGCAGTTCAGCCGACGAAACGCGAAAAGCCGCAAACCCGGAAAATCCGAGGTCTGCGGCTTTACGCCATAAGAACAGTTCCGACCGCCTGTCGGCTATTCGGCCTGATACTTCAGCAACAGCGAGCTGCGCGGCTGATCCGAACGCAGATCGAAACCCGAGGCCAGCTCGGCCCCGCTCTTGACAATGCTTTCGCCGTTGTCCTTGTTCGTGATCCGGTAGTTGCGCGACGGATCGAGCCCCATCAGTTTCACCGTCACGCTGCCGCTGGGACAAGCCTCGCGACGGAAAGCGACGATATAGCCGCTCTGATCCGACGGGCGCAACAGCTGATAGGCCATCCAAATATTGTCGGCCGTGATGTCGCCGGCTCCGGTCAGCGGATAATAGTCCTCATAGAAATAAGGACGCACCTCCTCGAACTCGGCCATGCAGTTCTGGATATCGTAGAACGACATCGAAGCGTTGGAAATCTTCCAGTTGAACACGATCGACGTGCCGAGACTCGAGCGAAACGTGAACTTGTCGGTATTCTGCACGCCCGTTCCGTGCAGCGGCAGATAAAGCTCCAGCCCATAAGTATGGCACTGGTAGCCGACCGGTTCCCCGTAGTTGTAATCGGTACGCCACAGCGGAGCGGAGCGCGAAACGCTCTCCAGATCGATCCGCCGGCCGCCGCTCGCGCAATTGTCGATCAGCAGGTTCGGGAAGCGCTCGAGCAGATAGTCCCAAAACGCGTAGAGCCCTTCGATATGGCGGATTTCGCGGATACCCGCGCGGCCCGGCTCGTCGTTTTTGGCCCAGAACCAAGCAGGCTCCATGTTGAAGTCCTGACGGTAGTAGTCGATGCCGCTCTGTTCTATGAAGTCGCCGATGTAGTCGCACATCCATTCGCGGGCCTCGGGATTGCCCAAATCGAACAGATACTGATCGGCCCCCACGTCGACCATCCACTCGGGATGCTCGACGGCCCATTGCGAGCCCTTGACCACGCGCTCGGGCTCGAACCAGACCATGAACTTCGCTCCGACGCGATGGACCTCGTCGGCGACCGGCTGCAGTCCGTCGGGGAAGCGCTCCCGATCGACCTTCCAGTTGCCGACCGTATTGGCCCAGTTCTTCTGATTCTTGTAGTCGGCGGCCTGCTCGTACCAGCCGGCATCGAGCCAGAATACCTCCGGGACGATGTCGAACTGCTCGTAGCGGCGGATCAGCGCGATCGCATAGTCGGTCGTCAGGCAGGTATACTCGTTGCAGGGCGCCGGATCGCCGTAGTTGAAACTCGTGCTGACCGGATAGCGGGCCGGCTTGCCGTCGATCTTGCGCGTATGATGCGCCAGAATGAACCGACGGAAAGCGTTATGCCCGGCGAAGCGGTTCTCGCCCTGCCAGAAAAGCAGGCAGACGCTCGGGGTGCGGATCGCCTCCGAGGGATAGAGATAGGCGGACAGATTTTTCTGCCCGGCGCTCAGCGTAACGCCTCCCTTCGAGCCGGCCGCCACATCGGCGAACCATGTCCCGGACCAGCCGACGGCTACCATCGCGCCCCGGCCGTCGGGAGCCTCGATGTTGAAAAACGGGAAGGCGTTCTGCGACGAGCGTCCGCCCTCGGGAGCCATATAGAGCGAATCGCCGGGAGCCAGCACTTTCGTCCGCTGATGGAAATCGGCTTTCGACACATGGCTGCCATCGGCATAATGTACGGTGAAACCGCCCTCGCCGGGCGACGTCAAGTTCAGATCGACGACCTTGACCTGCTCGATCGTCGCCGAATTGGCATCCGACAGGTTCTTGAAGTTCAACACCCATTCGACCGCTCCGAAATCGGCGAACCCTTTCACGCGGCATTCGACCTTCAGGCCGCTGCGGCGGTCCTGATACGAGTACAGATACTCGCGCACGCCCGGTTCGGAGCTCTCGACCCGCTGAGCCATATACTTCCACTTACGCAGAAGTCCGGCCGAAGGCTTGCCGTCATAGACGAACGAGAAGGGCGGTACCTTCCCTTTCGCGAAACGGGACTCGATCCAGCGGCTCACGTCCGTCGGCGTATCGGAAAGCGTGCAGCTCGACTGGGCCGAGGCCGCGAGCGGAATCATAGTCAGCAGCACGAGCGACAGCGCCCAGCCGAGGAGGACCGCTCCGCTTTTTTTGATCTGATATATCATCGTTTTCTTCATTTTGTTTTCGACATGAAAGAGGTTATTCGGCGAGCTTGTATTGCAGCAGCATCGAGCCGCGCGGCTCGGGAAGCGTCAGCACGTAGCCGCTCGCGAGCTCGGCTCCCGGAACGGTCACGCTCTCGCCCGTATCGAAATTGTATACCGAGTAGTTGCGCGAAGCGTCGATTCCGGACAGTCTGACAGTCAGCGCCGGATCGGGACAAGCCGCGCGGCGGAATGCCACGACGATTCCCGTGCCGTCCGAGGGACGGTCGTACTGATAGGCCAGCCAGATATCGTCGCGCGTAGTGCCCTCCAGCTCGGTGAGCGGATAATAGTCCTCGAGGAAGTAGTCGCGCACCCGGCGGTACTCGTCGATTCGAGCCTGCATGTCGAAGAACGAAACGTTAGGCTCGGTAATCTTCCAGTTGCAGATCAGCGCGCTGGACATGCTCGACCGGAACGAATAGGGATCGGTTTGCAGAATACCCGTACCGTGGAAAGGGAGGAAGAAGCTCAGTCCGAAGTTATGGCACTGATAGCCGTCCGGATCGTCGTAGTGGTAATAGTCGCTGCGCCACAACGGAGCGCTGCGCTTGATCGTCTCCAGATCGAGCCGTCGGCCGCCGCTCGCGCAGTTGTCGATCAACAGACCCGGGAAGCGCTCGAGCAGATAGTCCCAGAACGCGTAGAGTCCCTCGATATGACGGATCTCCTTCATACCGATGCGGTCGGGTTCGTCGTAACGGGCCCAATACTTATCGGGCTCCATATTGAAGTCCTGACGGTAGTAGTCGATACCGTTTTGCTCGATCATGTCGCCGATATACTCCTGCAACCATTCGCGAGCCTCGGTATTGCCCATGTCGAACAACAGCCAGTCACGGGACTCGGACTTATCCGTAGCGGGCAACTCCTTGTCGAGCATCCATTGGGGATAGTCCACAGCCCACTGCGTGCCCTTTACGACGCGCTCGGGCTCGAACCAGACCATGAACTTGGCCCCTGCCTTATGCACCGCATCGGCCACCGGCCTGAGCCCCTCCGGGAAGCGGGTCGAGTCGATCGTCCAGTTGCCGTTCGTGTTCGCCCACGACTTGCCGTTACGGTAGTCGGAAGCACCCGCCGTCCAACCCGCATCGAGCCAGAAGACATCGGGCACCAATTCGAACCGCTTGTAGCGGTTGACCATCGCGATGGCCCAGTCGGCCGTGAGGCACGAATACTCGGTACAAGGCGCGGGATCGCGGTAATTGAAGCTGAACGAGAGCGGATACGTGGCCGGTTTGCCATCGACCTTGCGCGCCTGATGAACCCGCACGAAACGGCGGAACGCGTTATTTCCTACCATGCGGTCGTCCCCCTGCCAGAAAAGCAGGCCTATGCTCGGCGTGCGGATCGACTCGTCGGGATGCAGATACAGGCGCATCGTCTTCATTCCGCTACGGAGCGCAAAACCCCGGTCGCCCACCTTGTCGATATCGGCGAACCAAGTACCGGTCCAGCCGATCGCCACGACGACGCCCTGACCTCCCGGCGTCTGAATGTTGAAGAAAGGCAGGAACTGTCCCTGCGACGAGCGACCGCCTTCGGGCATCATAGCGAACGTCTCGCCCGCTACGAGCGGAGTCGAGTGCGGCGCGAAGTCGTTCTTGGTTATGTGATTGCCTTCGGCATGGTGCACGATGACCTCGCCGCTGTGCGGATAGGTCATCCGGAAATCGGTTACGCGAACGTCCTCCAGAATCGGCGTGTCTTTCTTACCGGTCTGCGTGAAGTTCAGTACCCACTCGACGGCATGGAACGACGGATAGCCTTTCACGCGGCATTCCACTTTCAGGCCGGTCGAGCGGTCGGTGTAAGCGTAAAGATACTCGATACGATCGGGATCGTCGCTTTCGAGCTTCGTCGACGAATAGCTCCAGCGCGGCAACAGTGCCGAAGAGTGCTTTCCCCCGTAGACGAACGAGAAAGGAGGAATCTGTCCTTTGCCGAATCGGGTCTCGATCCAGCGGGCGACGTCGACGGGATCGTCGCTCATCCGGACCGTAACCTGAGCCCCTGCAAGGACGGGAGCTAATGCCAGCAGCACGAGGCTGAAAAAGGTTCTGAAAAACGGTTTCATCAATCGGTTCTATTTAAGTTATTGGTTGAATTTCAATACAGCGAAAGGGAACTGCGGAAAACCGACGAAGCCGCAGGAATCGTCTCCTGCGGTCTTCATGCGGTCATCCGCGCCATCCCCCCGGTCCGGATTCGATTCGCCGGACCCGGATTCGGGAAAACCCGAAAGAGACAGCGCCCCACCCGGAAAGTCTACCGCTCCCCCGTTCCGTCTTTGTATATCACCGCGGCCTCGAGCGCTTCGATCAGGATGTGGATCACCTTGATATGGATCTCCTGAATCCGGTCGGAATACGGCGCGGTCGGCGCGCAAATCGCCACGTCGGCCATTTCGGACAGTTTGTTGGTCCCCTCTCGGGTCAGCGCCAGCACTTTCATACCGGCCTCGCGCGCTTTTTCGACGGCCATCACGACATTGCCCGAGTTACCGCTCGTACTGATCGCGAGCAGCACGTCGCCCGGACGTCCGAAAGCCTCGACCCAGCGCGCGAAAATCTGATCGAAACTGAAATCGTTGCCCACGCAGGTCATATAAGCCGCGTCGTTGATCGCCATGGCCGGCAGCGGCCGGCGGTCGCGGCGGAAACGGCCGGTCAGCTCCTCGGCGAAATGCGCCGCGTCGCACAGCGACCCGCCGTTGCCGCAGCTGAGAATCTTGTTCCCGTTTTCCAAAGCGGCCGCGAGCATATCGACCGCCTGACGCATCCGGCTCACCGTGTCCGGATTCGAAACGAACGCCTGCAGCACATCCTGCGCCTGCTTGAGGCTCTTGCTGATAATATCTTCCATTGCTCTATTCATCCATAAAGTTCGACTAAATCAGGTTGGCCGCTACGGACAGCGCAGCGTAGTCGCCGATCTGCTCGCCCAGCTTGGCGGGCCGCACCGAGCACACCCGGCGCGCGTGCGAAAGCGCCTCGCGCTCGATCTCCTGCAGCACGAAGGGCTCCATCAGCTCGCGGTTGCGGACATAGATGCTGCCGATGACGATCACCTCGGGGTTCAGCAGGTCGATGACCATCGCCAGTCCCCGTCCGAGGTAAGTCGCCGAAATCCGGTAGATTTCGAGCGCCAGCGGATCGCCCGAGGCAGCGGCCAGCGCGACCGTATGCGCGCTGATCGAGTCGAGCTGTCCCGGCGGGCACCAGGCGACGCTCTCGCCCATCTGCTGCTTCTCGCTCACCTTGAAACGGGCCAGCTGAGCGATGCCGCCGCCGCTGGCGAACCCTTCGAACGAACCGCACTTGCCGTATCCCACCGGACCGAACTCCGACAGGCGGATATGCCCCAGCTCGCCGGCGTTGTCGTTCGTCCCGGCGTAGAGCTTGCCGTCGAGAATCAGCCCGGCGCCGAGTCCGGTGCCGAACGTCAGAAACACCATGTTCTGAGTCCCGACGCCGGCGCCGAACTTCCACTCGGCCAGCGCGCACGCGTTCGCGTCGTTATGGATTCCCGTCCTGATCCCGAAACGTTCTTCGAGCATCCGGACGATCGGAATATCGTTCCACCCGGGCAGGTTAGGCGGCGACATGACCACGCCTCGCTTGCTGTCGAGCGGCCCGCCGCAACTGATCCCAATCGCGCCCGTGTTCGACGAGTCGAGGCCGTGCCGGCCCATCATCTGCTCGATCTCGGAACAGATGTTGGCGATCGTCTCGTCGACGCTCATCGTGGGAAACTTCACCTTTTCGACCAGATGCAGCGTATCGCCCTCTTTCTGTCCGTAGATCACGGCGCATTTGGTTCCGCCTATGTCGACGCCCAAGATATTTTTCTTCATTTTCATGCTATTTGTCCTTGTTCGCGTAGAGTTTCGTCTTGTCGAGCCAGTTCCGGTACTCTTTCAGATCGTAGGGAGGCTCTCCGTACAAATAGTGGTTCCCGAAACGCTCGCCGTCGGCCTCGTAGCGGATCAGCAGCATACCCTGCCCTTCCAGCACGGGCAACCGGGCGATCGTCTCGCGGCCATTGGCGCCCACGCGGTAGCTTCCCTTGAACACCTCGCGCCCGGTCGCCACATCGGTCACCGTCACGGTTCCCTCGGCCGGATGGCGCGTATCGTTCACCGCCACGAGCGGATAGGCTCCGTCGACCGGATCGTTGACGAACACGCAGACGTTCTTCTGCACGTTCGACAGGAAATAGTACGCCAGCTTTTTCGAGCCGTAGTAGTCGACCACGGCGTCCGAAATGATCGGCCATCCGTCGCGCACGTTCCACCAGATGATGCCCGTCCGCTCGAACTTGCGGCCGCGCCACATCTCGACGAAGTATTTCATTGCCTCGGCCTGAACCGACTGCGAAGCGAAGACGAACTCGTCCAAATCGTCGGGAACCGAGCCGAACAGGATATTCACCTGATTCAGCATCAGATTGTTGCGATCCATCGTCGGACCCCAAGCCACGAAGCGGCGCGTCGACTTGGTGATCCACTCGTCGTTCCACTGACGGCCCTCGGTCCACGGATAGAGCCCCTCGGCGGTCATCATCTTCTCCAAACTACTGCGGTTCGGACAGCCGTGATAGCCGATCTCGCTGACGAAAGTGCAGGGAGCCGTCGTGTAGAACTTGTCCTTATAGTATCCGCGCGGGCCCCACAGGTGGTTTTCGGGCAGATACTGCTCGAGGCTGCCCTTTTCCCATACGGCCTCGCTGTAATAGGGCGAGCTGGGCAGATAGGGACGCGTGCCGTCGAACTCATAGAGCACCTCGGGAATCACGTGACGCGAAACCTGATCGCGGTTGGGATCGAGGTGGAACGGCTGGAGACGGCTCCAGAACAGATTGGCGTCGTCCTCGTTGTTGCCGGCCCACAGCGCGAGCGACGCGTGGTTGCGCAGCTTCAGCACGACCGAGGTGACTTCTTCGCGGAACTGGTCCAGAAAATCGTCGCGCTGCGGATAGAAAGCGCATCCCATCGCGAAGTCCTGCCATACCATGATGCCGTTCTCGTCGCACAGGTCGAAGAAGCGGGTGTCCTCGTAGACATTGCCGCCCCAGCAGCGGATCATGTTGCAGTTGGCGTCCGTCACGAGCTTGATCGCGCTCTCGTATTGCGCCGCATCGCGGCTGTGGAGCGCGTCGAGAGGCACCCAGTTCGTACCGCGCACGAAAATCTTCTCGCCGTTGACCACGAAGCAGAACTTGCCGCGCTCGTCGGGCAGATGAATGTCGGAAATGTCGAGCTTCACGATCCGCAGGCCGATACGCTTGACGTCCGTGTCGAGCACTTTGCCGTCGGGACCGATCAGCTCGCTCTTGGCCTCGTAGAGAGCCGGCTCGCCATAGCCGCGCGGCCACCACAGGTCGGCCTTCTCGAGATTCGCCACGATGCGGCCCGCGTGCATGAATGCGATCTGCTCGCCCCGCCATGCCTCCTTGCCGTTGCGCGTCAGCGTGAAGCGGAGCTTCGCCTTGTCGTACAGATCGAAAGGCAGCTTGGTCTGGAAATCGACGAACAGGCTCACGTTGCGCGTAGCCGTATCGATATGCGTGGTCACCCACGTAACGTCCGTGAAGCGGGCGGGCTCGAGCACGCGCAGCTCGACGCCGCGCCACAGCCCGGCGCTCACCAGACGGGGCATGATGTCCCATCCGTACATGTGCGGCGCCTTGCGGATATAGACCGATTCCTCGGTCGCGAAATTACCCATGCTGAACATGCCGAGCAAATGGTCCTGCGACGCGGGCACGACCGGGCGGATGATCACCTGCACCGTATTTTCGCCTCCCTGCTCGATCAGGTCCGTGACGTCGAAGCGGCGCTCGATCAGCATGTCGGCCGAGCTGCCGGCGTGCTTGCCGTTGACCCAGATGTCGGCCAGGCAGTCGATGCCGCCGAACCACAACTCGGCACGCTGTCCCTCCGAGAGCTTCGGAGCGGTGAAGCGGCGCGAGTAGCACCACTGATGCCCTTCCCACGCGCGCAGCTTATTGACATTGGCCCCGATCATCGGGTCGGCGATCAGGCCGGCGGCGAGCAAGTCGAGCTCGACATTGCCCGGAACCTGCGCGGGAATCGTCTTTACCTCGACCTCTTTCAATTCAGCCGGATCGGTAATGGCCTCGGCAGGCTGTTTCCAGTAGGAGAGTTCCCACGTTCCGTTCAGCGAGACCGGCCCGCTCCACGCCGGAGCGAACGCCAGCCCGAGCAGCAGGCTCAGGCACCATCGGATTATCGGATTTCTTTTCATCGTTTTTTCTTATTGCGTTTTATCGGTTGAATGCTATGAATGTCCGAAGCGAAGCCGCATCCGGCGCTAAAACTTGAAATCGTGCGTCCCGGCTCCGACCTCGACCGTCTTGCCGCCGGCTTCGACCGTCGCGGTCGAGTTGACCGGAACGGTCACCGTCAGCACGACGCGGTCGCCCTTGCGTTCCCAACGCGAGCGGATCGGACCGCTGACCGAGCGATACTCGGCCTCGGCCCAGTCGAGCCCGTCGAAGAAATGCGGACGGAACACGATGTGGCGGTAACCGGGCCGTTCGGGATCGAAGTTGATGCCCGCGATGTCGCTGACCATCCAGGCGCTGATGTCGCCCAGAAAAACATGGTTGACCGACGCGTCGCGGAACTCGGGCGACAGGGCCCAAGTCTCGGCCAGCGTCGTGAAGCCCTGCTCGATCCACCATCCCCAAGAGGGGCAGTCCTTCTGCGAGGCCATCTTGTAGGCTACGTCGCCGTGACCGTAGCGCGTCAGCATGCGCAAGGCGTACTTGCTGCCGAGCGTGCCGAAGTCGAGATGGAAATCGTTGTCTTCGATCGCCTTGGCCAGATTGTCGGCCACACGCTGCTCGTAGCCCTCGGGCACGATGCCGAGTCCCAGCGCGACGGCCAGCGCGGCCTGCGAGCCGTTGGCGTACGACACGGCGGTCGAGTCGAAGTAGATTCGGTTGACCGCCTCGCGGATACGCTCGGCTTTCTCCCTGAACGGAGCGGCGTCGCGGCCGGTCAGTTCCGCGAAACGGCTCATCAGCGCATAGTCGAGGTAGTAGAAGCAGCTCGACGTATAGGCCGTAGGCGTCTGCGTCTTGTAGAACACCCAGTCGCCGATACCGTAAGTTACCAGCCCCGTCGAATCCTCGCGGGTCTTCAAATAGGTCAGGTACTTCTCGACCGTCGGATAGATCTTCTCGATCGTGCGCTTGTCGCCGTAATAGTTGTATATCGCGTTCGGGATAATCAGTATCGAGGCGTCCCAGACCGGACCGATCCAGTCGTCGTACCCCCAGCTCGAGGTCGGGATGATGCCGGCGATCCGACCGTCCTCGCGGATATTGTCGGCGACATCGTCGAACCACTTCTCATAGAACAGGATACCGTCGTAGTTGAGCAGCGCCAGATCGATCGCCAGCGCCGCGTCGGCCGTCCAGCCGTTCTTCTCGCGCTGCGGACAGTCGGTCGGAATGCTCATCAGGTTCGCCAGATAGGCGCGGCGCGTGGCCTTCCACACCTCGTTCAGCATGTCGTTCGAGCAGCGGAACTCGCCCACCGGCTCGACGGCCGTATGCATGCAAAGCGCCGTGAGGCTGTTCTCGTCGAGCTTCATCGGGCGGTCGGAGCGCACCTCGACCCACCGGAAGCCGTGATAGTTGAAGTCGGGCGTGAAGGTCTCCTCGCCGTCGCCCTTGAGCGTATAGTAGTCGGTCTGGAAGCCCAGTCCCGGCATCGGATCGTAATAGATGTCGATGTTGCGCATCTCGACGCGGCCGTTGTCCTTGAGCAGTTCGCCGTGCTGCATCTCGACCTTCGTGCCCCGCTCGCCCGAAATTTTCAGCCGGCACAATCCCGACATATTCTCGCCGAAGTCGAACACATAGACCGTATCGCCGAACGAACGCACCCCGACGGGTTTGATCTCGCGCGTGGGACGGATGCCGGGCATCGTCTGCGCCGTCAGAACGGGCGAGGGAGCCGCTACCTCGAGGGCCGGCTTCCATGCCCGGTCGTCGAAGCCCGGACGGTCCCAGCCCGGAATCTCCAGACGGGCGTCGTAGGTGTCGCCGCTGTAAATGTTGTTCTGCAGATAGGGACCCGTAGCCGTCTTCCACGACCCGTCCGAAGCGATCACCTCGCTCGTGCCGTCTCCGTAGACGATATACAGCTCGCAGATCATCCGCGCGCGGTCGCGCCAGCGGGCGTCCTCGAAATCCCATGTCGCCACGGGCGCTATCTCGTTGTAGAAGCCGTTGCCGAGCACGGCGGCCACGACGTTCTCGCCCGGACGCAGCAGCTTCGTCACGTCGTAGGTCGCATACAGGTTGCGCTTGTCGTAATGCGTGTAGCCGGGTTCGAGCTTGTTCTCGGTCACAGGCTCGCCGTTGACCGTCATCTTGCCGTAGGCCGCGGCGCTCATATACAGCCGCGCCTCGCGGACGCCGTCCTTCACAATAAACGACTTGCGCAGCATCGGCGAGGGAGCGAAGTTCTTATCGTGACGGTCGGTGATCCATTTCGCCGTCCAGCCACCGTCGGCCATCGCCGTCTCGAAGCTGTCGACCGGCGAGCAGACGATCCGTCCGGCCTCGTCCCATGCCGTCGCGCTCCAGTAGTAGCGCGTGCGGGGCTCCAGCGCCAGAGCGGCGTCGCACTCTACGAAGCCGTTCCCCGAAACGATCTCGGGCGAGGTCCATACGTCGCCCGGAGCCAGCGAGTCGGCGAGCGCCTCTTTGGTCGAAGCGATCCGCACGCGGCACTTGCCTTGCACGAAATCCTCGTCGCCCGCATAGGTCCATGTGAAACGGGGCGGCATGTCGAGGCCGATCCCCACGGGCGAGCGCATGTACTCGCACCGCATGTCTTCGATCTGCGCGGAGCCGCTGTCCGAGCAGCCGGTTCCCCACAATGCCGCCGCACCCAGCAAGACGGTCATCGATCGGAAAGTACCATAGTTCATAAGCTCATTTATTTAAGTGTTTTCATATAAAATTCCTTGCCTGTCGTCAGCCCCTGAAGCACAGCTCGCACTCTAGCTCGACCGTCTCGGCCGGGGGAACCTCGCCCGCCGACTTGCGGCGGCGCATATCCTCAAGCAGCATACGGACCGACTCGCGTCCGATCCGTCCGACCGGCATCCGGGCCACATGCATGCCGGGCGCGAGCACCGACATGAAAGGAACCTCGTGAATACAGGCCAGCCCGTAGCCGTCGTTGATGTCGACTCCCCGGTCGTGGAAGTAGCGGAAAGCCTCCAACGCCAGAATATGAGTCGTAAAGAAAAACCCGTCCACGCCCCCATCCCGCGCGAAAATGCGGTCGAGCACGCCGGGCAGGTTCCGCTCGTATCCGGCGAACTCCACCTCCCCGTACAGACTCTCGACGAAGGCGATACCCGCATCGGCCAAAGCGCGCCCGTAGCCGGCACGGCGAGCCTCCATCGTCTCCAAGTGCGGATTGGTCGTAATTACGGCGATCCGGCGGAATCCGTCCTCGGTCAGGCGACGGACCAGCGCATAGCTGCTGCGCTCGTTATCGATCAGCACGCAATGCGTATCGAGCTTCGGGAAGCGGCGGTCGAACACGACGAAAGGAAACGACTCGTCGACCAGACGACGGATCTCCTCGCCGGAACGGACGGTCGGCGCTATGATCAGCCCGTCGACCTGCTTGGCGCGGAACAGGCGGATCATCCGGTTCTCCCGCTCGGGCTCCGACTCGGAACTGCAAATCATCAGCGAATAGCCGTGCTCTTCCACTTCCATCTCGACCTCGCGCGCCACCTGCGAGTAAAACGAATCGGAAATCGAAGGCAGGATCAGGCCGATCATGCCCGACTCGCCCGTATTCAGGCTGCGGGCCAACAGATTCGGACGATAATTGAGCTGTTGGGCGCAGCGCGAAACCCGCTGCTGCGTGGCGGCGCTGATCCCCTTTTCGTCCGCGCGGCCCGACAGCACCCACGAAACCGTCGTCTTCGACAGATTCAGCGTCTCGGCTATGTCCTTGAGCGAAGTCCCCATACGTTCGGCACAACTTGACAAACGGAAGCGGTCCAGTCTTCCGGGAATACCGAAACAGACTGCTTAACCGGTTAAATTAATGATAAAAGTAATTTTTTTTTCGCAAAACAGCAAATTTCGGGTCCGAAATTCGCATTTTTCGCATCGGCCGAAACAAAGATACGCGCGACCGGCACCGGTTTCCGGTCCGACCGATCCCAAACGACAAAACCGTTCGCCCTCCTCGATCTTCGGGCACTCTCGATCCTTGCGAGGATTTCGGCCCCCCCGTCCGCCCATTCAAGAACCCGGATTTTTCCAAAACCGGTTCTTATCTCGGAAACATCGAGCATTCATGCGTTGCAACAAATTTCGATTTCGATCCGGGAAACTTTCCCGCACAAGAGAGAAGTACGGCCCCATTCGTGCCGCGACGCATCTCTTTCCCGGCGGGCGGACGGTTCGTTCCGGCAAAGCATCGTCTTCCGGGCAGAGAAGCGGGGAGCCGGGAGGGTTGGAAAAACCGGGTGCAATCGCTATCTTTATCCCGCCGGCGACACTTGCGGCGCGGCCCGGCCGGCCGCAGGTCCGTCCCCGGCCCAAAAGCATAACCATGATTTACAGAAGCAAAGCCCCGCTTCGAATCGGTCTAGCCGGAGGGGGAACGGACGTCAGTCCCTACTCGGACCTGTACGGAGGGGCCATTCTCAACGCGACGGTCTCGCTGTACGCCCATGCCACGATCGAGCCGACGGACGAGCCGCAGATCGTGTTGCGGGCTCTGGACCGCAACCAGACGCTGCGCTACGAGCTGCAATCCGAGCTGCCGATCGACGGGGTGCTCGACCTGCACAAGGGAATATACAACCATGTCGTGTCGCAGTTCGGCCCGATCGAAAGCGGCTTCTCGCTCAACACGTTCGTGGACGCGCCGGCCGGCTCGGGACTCGGCTCGTCGTCGACGCTCGTCGTCGCGATACTCGGAGCGTTCGCCCAGTGGCTGAGGCTGCCGCTCGGAAGTTACGACGTCGCGCAGCGGGCCTATCGGATCGAGCGCGACGAGCTGGGCATGGCCGGAGGCAAGCAGGACCAATACGCCGCCACTTTCGGAGGATTCAACTACATGGAGTTCTACGACGACCGCGTGATCGTCAATCCGCTGCGCATCAAGCGGGAGTATATCAACGAGCTGGAGAACAACCTGCTGCTGTACTATACCTCCAAAAGCCGCGTGTCGGCGGAAATCATCGAGCAGCAGCAGCAGAACGTCCTCAGCGACAACCGCTCCTCGGTCGAGGCCATGCATGTCATCAAGCAGCAGGCGGCGCAAATGAAGGAAGCGCTGCTGACCGGCCGCCTGAACCGGATCGGCGAACTGCTCCACGAAGGGTTCGTCTACAAGAAGCGACTCGCCTCGGCCATTTCGAACCCGCTGATCGACGAAATATACGACACGGCGCTCCGGGCCGGAGCGATCGGAGGGAAGATCCTCGGCGCGGGAGGAGGCGGATTCATGGCTTTCTACTGCCCCGACGTCAAGCGCTACGACGTCATGGACCGACTGAAACATTTCGGAGGCGTCTTTCACTCGTACGACTTCGTCGAGGAAGGCCTCTGCACATGGAGTCTATAAGCCGAGCCGAAGCGCGCCTTTCCCGCAGCGACCGGACGCACGAACCATTTACGAACGCATGAACGACACACACGCAAACGCCCGCCCGGCAACCGTCGCAGATACGACCTGCATCGTTCTGGCCGGCGGCCTCGGAACACGCCTGCGGGATACGATAGGCCCCGTCCCCAAATGTATGGCCCCCGTATGCGGCCGGCCTTTCCTCGATTATCTGCTGCGCCGCCTGCACCGGAACGGATTCCGGAAAATCGTATTGTCGCTGGGCTACCTGCACGAGCAGGTCGAGACATGGGTCGAAAGGGAGGAACCTGACTTCGACTTCGATTTCTCGGTCGAGCGTCAGCCGCTGGGCACGGGAGGCGCTATCGCGCTGGCCATGACCCGCGTGCGGACCCCTCAGGCGCTGATCCTCAACGGCGATACTTTCTTCGACATGAACACCGACGCGTTTCTGGCATCGCATGCGTCGGCCGGCACTCCGATGAGCATCGCGCTCAAGCCGATGCGCGACTTCGACCGCTACGGCAACGTCCGGCTCGATGCGGACGGACGCGTCGAAGCGTTCGAGGAAAAGCGGCATTGCGCCGAAGGGACGATCAGCGCGGGATGCTATCTGCTCCGCCGAGACAGCGGAGTGCTCGACGGCCTCCCCGAGCGGTTCTCGTTCGAGACGGACGTGCTCCAGCCGCTCGCCGGCCGGGGACTCGTCCACGGTTACACGGACAACGGCTATTTCATCGATATCGGAGTTCCCGAAGACTACGAGCGGGCCAACCGGGAATTGTGCAAGCTATTCTGACAATGGGAAGATTCGACGACGAAGCGTTCGACACGCTGTTTCTAGACCGGGACGGAGTCATCAACCGCCTCCGGCCGGACGATTACGTCAAAAACTGGGAGGAGTTCGAGTTCATGCCGGGCATGCTCGACCGTCTGGCCCGCTGGAGCGGACGGTTCCGGCGCATTCTGGTCGTCACGAACCAGCGGGGCGTCGGCAAGGGAATCATGAGCCTCGACGATCTGAATCGCATACACGACCGGATGATCGAAGAAATCGAGCGCCACGGCGGCAGGATAGACCGCGTCTACTTCTGCACGGCTCTCTCGCCCGACGATCCGAACCGCAAGCCGCAGACGGGCATGGCGCAGCAGGCCCGCATCGACTTTCCCGACATCGATTTCGCCCGCTCGCTGATGATCGGCGACAGCGAATCGGACCGGCAGTTCGCCCGCAACGCCGGCATGGCCTTTCTGCCGGCCGAAGAGATAGACTGCCTCGGATAGCTACCGACGCACTCCGCTTTCCTTGCAGCGACCGGCGCGGACCGCTGGCGGACCGGAAACGATTCCCCCCCCCCGGAAACGGCCGAGGCCGAAAGCCGGAGCGAACGACCCGAAGCATGGGGCCCCGATCCGGCAAGGGCTATGCAGGGATTAACCGGCACTCAACCCGGGGCCGAGCCCCGGAAACGGAACGCCACCGCGAGCGCCGGACTCAGAAAGCCGCCTGAAGACCGATGCCGAGCGCCTCCTTGAACTGGATGCGAGCGCCCTGGCGCCCGTCTTTCTGAAGTATCTTCGTATCGTCGTCGTAGATCAGGTTCAGATTCAGATTGGCCGCGAACCACTTATTGATCTTCATGTTGATCTGCGTATCCCAGCGTACGTCGACGTTCTGCGGCTTGTCGAGATAGTTCGAGTAGAAATCGACCCGCGAATAGAGCGTCATGTTCGGCAGGAACTCGTAATTGAATTCCAGCTTCAGATTGCCGCCGAACTCGGACAGCAGCCTTTTGCCGGGATCGACGCCGTAGGCCCCCTCGGCCGACAGCCGCGAACTGGTGACGAACGTTCCGCGCCATGTGGCCGGAGTGAACGTCATCGTGAACCATTTCTTCGGCATCCACGTCACGCCCGCGCCGATCATCAGATAGCCCGGCGCCATGAAACGCGAGATGTAGTCGCGCGGGTCGGAGTTGTAGTCGTAGCCGTTGGCGAACTGCGTGTTGAAATTCAGCAGAGCGCTGGCATACCACGCCCGGGCGATCCGGTAGCCGTAAACCGACGAGAGATAAATCTTGTCGTTCGTCTTGCGCATCCCGTTCGAGGAGGTGTTGTTGAGCCCGTAGGCCAGCTCGAGCCGGTTCTGCCACAGATGGCGCTCGCGCCTGTACACGAGATCGTAATTCAGCAATACGTCGAACGCGACGCTTCCGTCGCCGCCGGCAGCCCAGTTGCTCAGGCTCACCTGCGAAAGATTGAGGCCGGCGACGCCCTTGCCCGTCCATGTCGTGTCGGATATTTCCTGAGCCGCGGCGGACGTAACGGCGCACAGCGACACGATCCAGATAATCGTTCTTTTCATACGCGGAGAATCGGTTAGAAGACGGGCCGAAGCCCGCCGCCAGACTGTCAGCACAATTCATGCCGCGATTGCACAGCGAGGTATGCGACAGACATTTACCCCGGACCGGTACAGACTTTCGGCTCCTGTGAAAGAGCGCATCCCGCTCAACAAACGGGCGCAGGCTCCCGATCCGTCAACCCGGCGGAGAAAGGACAGAAACAGCCGCAAGTCGTCTTGACCATTCCGCCGTCGACAACCGCTCATCGCGCCATCACGGTCGTCGACGGTATCCGAGCGTGTCTGCGGAACGGCTGCATAAGCCGGCCCGCAGACGCTCTCGCCTATTATCCCGGCGACGAAGCACAGAGACCGCCTCGGGCGAGCCGCGCGGCGGATACCGATTCCGGTCTGGCCGGAACGGCACGGAACGACTTTCGTCCGACGCGCATCGGACCAAGCAGGACCCGACGGCTTCCGGCTGAAGCATGACGCAAAGTCCCTCGGCGAACTATCGCGGGACAAGCCGGGGAAACGGGCGCGCAGAAATCTTATTCCAGCACGAAAACCTCCGAAAATCAGAAAAAGCTAACGAACAGCATGACGTTCAGCCATGTCACGAGAGCGCCGATGGCGTAAAGCAACCACTTGGTCGAGCGCGAATTGCGGAATTTTCCCATCACCTTCTCCGAGGAAGTCAGGCGAACCTGCAGGAAAACGGTGAACGGGAGCTGAACGCTGAGCGCCATCTGAGAATAGATCAGTCCTTTGAACGGATCGGAAATCACGATGATGACGACGAAAGCCGCCACCAGCGAGAGCGCTACGCCGAAGCGCGAGTGCGGGTCCTTCCTGTCATAGGGCTCCCGAAACATTCCGGCGAAGATCGTTCCGGCGGCCATGCCCGAAGTGATCGTCGAGGCGATACCGGCCAAAAGCAACGCTACGGCGAAAACGACCGTCGCATGACTACCGAGCAGCGGACGCAGCAACGAGTCGGCCTGCTGCAATTCCGAAACCGGAGTCCGCGAGACGAAAAACGTCGCGGCCGCGAGCAGGATCATCGCGCTGTTGATCGCCCAGCCGACGAGCATCGAAAAGATCGTATCGACGTACTCGTAGCGCAACTGTCTGCGGATCGTACGCTCGTCGCTCAGATTCCATTTCCGGCTCTGAATCACCTCGGAATGCAGGAACAGATTGTGCGGCATCACGACGGCCCCGAGCACGCTCATGACGATTACCATAGAGCCTTCGGGGAACGACGGCGTCACCCATGCGACCGCCGCCGCAGGCCAGTCGATCGTCACGAGCGACAGCTCGTAGATGAACGACAGCCCGATAATCGAGACGAAGGCAATGATCCACTTTTCGATCAGTCGGTAGCTGTTCGTAAAAAGCATGATCAGCACGAAGGCGAGCACCAGCGCCGCCCCGATCCGGACCGGAACTCCGAACAGCATCTGCAACGCGATAGCTCCGCCCAGCAGCTCGGCCAGCGACGTCGAGACCGAAGCCAGCATGGCCGTCAGCAGAATCGGCTTCGAATAGCGGGGATGCAGATGGACCGAGGCCGCCTCGGCCAGGCAAAGTCCTGTCGCGATACCCAAGTGGGCTACGTTATGCTGCAATACGATCAGCATGACCGTCGACAGCGTGACCATCCACAGCAGCGCGTAACCGTACTCGGCCCCGGCGGCCAGATTCGACGCCCAGTTGCCGGGATCGATGAAACCGACGGTCACGAGCAATCCCGGCCCGATATATTTGAATATTTCCAGCCCGCCCGAGACGGGATGATGCCTGCGGCGGTCGAGAAACCGCTCGATCCAACGATTCATAAACGATTGTTAAAAGAACGGATTGCACGGATAGCGGCGAACGGCATGTCCCGCATTCGTCCGACGAGCGTATCCCGACGGCGGTCCGGAACTCGCCGGCCGACTTTCCGGCGGAGTTTTCACGGAGCGCCCTCAGGCAAAACCTTCGCCCATTCGCCCCGAAGGAGCAGCCTACTCCATCAATTCCAGCATCGTGTCCGGCAACGACTGGATAAACTCGAACAACGATCGCTCGTCGCTCTGCTTGCGGATGCGGACCACCAGCGTGACCCGATAGAGCGTATGTCCGTCGCGCTCCTCTTCCCGGGTCGTGTAGCTGATTACGCGATGCCCCCGCCGGAGTACCTCTCCGGAAATCTTCTTCAGCTCCTCGCGCGAGGCGGTGGAAAACGCGAACAGCGCGTTGCGAATCCCGACGCTTTTGAAAAGCAGCGTCAGGATCTCCAGCCCGAAAAGCGTCAGCACGGTCGCGCAAACGCTTACCCAGTACATACCCCCGCCTACGGCCAGCCCGATGCCGGCCGTAGCCCAAAGGCCGGCCGCCGTCGTCAGTCCCCGGACGACCTGCTTCTGGAAAATGATGGTTCCCGCCCCCAGAAAGCCTATGCCGCTGACGACCTGAGCCGCTACGCGGCTCGGATCGAGCTTCACGTCGGCTCCCGCAAGCACTCCGGAGAATCCGTATTGAGAAACGATCATAAACAGCGCGCTGCCCAGCGCGACCAGAAAATGCGTGCGGAAACCGGCCTCTTTGGCCCGGTACTCGCGGTCGAGTCCGATGACGGCGCCCAAAACGCCGGCCAGCAACAGCCGCCATGCGAAATCCCAAAACATGCCTCCGATCATATGATATCCGCTTATCGTGCAAATGTAAAAAATCGGGCCGGAATATCCAATCGCTCCGCCCTCTGAAACGGTCCTCTGGCGAGGGTACGATCCCTAAACGGAAGAAGTCCGGCCCCGGACGGCCGAAGCGTCAGGATTTCGCGACGAAAAGCGACGGCAAGCTCCGGTCCGACTCGCGCAAAAAGAAACCGGAGCCGGCCGTGAGCGAGCGGGTATCGGGGCCGAACGGATTTCCGCCCGCGGATCGCCCATTCAGGCATTGTCACCGATGTCGGACACAAGGCATCCGACGCGGCGGCCGGATAGCGGCCGAATACGACCCGTTCGGATACTCCGCGCCCGTCGTCGAACACAGGGATAAGACAAGGAGCCGAATGCGTCGCGAACGCTGTCCCGCCCGAAAATTCGCTCGAAGCGTCATTGCCCGAGGCAGACGGCAGCGACCTTCGCACGGACATCCGGCCGGCCGTCGCCCGACGGTCGCCCTCGGTCCGCCCGCACAGAATCCGCTCGCGTCAGAACGATTTTCAAATAACCGCCCCCATCCGGCCGAGCGATAAGATATATCAACAAGAGTCTCCTGCCGAGAACCGAAGCGCCGAACGGAACCTCGTCCGGCAGCGAACCGCCCGACAGACAGGTCCGACGGCATCGGCGAAACAAATGCGGCAGCCAAGCCGAACCTCACAGCAAAAACCGGCGCACCGCGCAAGAAAGGTCCGTCCGGCGAGGAAGTCTCCGGCAGCCGGCAACGGACAACAGGAATCCTATCGTGGCGGACAGATACCCGATCGGCCCGGCACCGCCTTTCCACGCATCTTCATCGAAGTTTTCGCTTTCCATGGCAGACCGGTCGCCTCGTACGTCCCGGGGACAAACGAAAAAGCCGACGCGTTTTGCGTCGGCTCACCGTACTGCATACAGGAATCGAACCAGTATTTGTAGACTGAGAATCTACCGTCCTAACCGTTAGACGAATGCAGCATGAATTCGGTGCAAAGGTAGACATTATTTCGAATAATCCAAAAAATCGCTCCATTTTTTTCATCCGACCGGAACGATTTTCAAAAATTCCGCAATCGGGCGCAACTCGTCGTTCCTCATAAACACGGTCCGGAAAGCGTTTCACTTCACGATCCGCCCGAAAGCGGCCGGAACGGGCGACGAAAAATCGAGCTCGCGCCCCGTTACCGGATGCACGAAACAGAGCCTGCTCGCATGCAGCGCCACCCGACCCGCCGGATCGCCGTGCGCTCCGTACTTGCGGTCGCCCGCCACCGGATGCCCTATGTATTCCATGTGCGCTCGTATCTGGTTTTTCTTGCCCGTCTCGAGCTCCAGCTCCACCAGCGAAAAGCCGTCCCGGAAACGGAGCACCCGATAGCGCGTAACGGCCCGCTCCCCGGCCGAGCGGTCCTTGGTCACAAACACTTTATATCCCTTGCTTTCGGCCAAATAAGTCGATACGGTTCCGCTCTTCTTGTCGAATGCGCCCTCCACGACGGCCACGTAAGTGCGGCGACGGACCGTTTCGCTCCATGTCCTCTGCATGAGCGACTGGACCCGCTCGCTTTTGGCGAACACCAACAGGCCCGACGTGGCGCGGTCCAGCCGGTGGACAACAAATATCCGGTTGGCCGGGTCGCTCCGCTTGACGTGCTCGCTCAGGATATAGTAGGCCGTACGGGTCCGTTCGCGCTGCGTACCGACCGACAGCAAGCCGCTCCGCTTGTCGGCCACGATCAGCCACTCGTCCTCGTAAACGATCCGCAGCATCGGATGCCGCAGCGGCTCGACCCGCCGCCCCGGGAAAACGGTCACCTCGTCCCCCGGCGAAAGCGCATGATCGAACCGGGCAACGATCCGGCCGTTCACCTCCACCTGATTGTGAGACAGATACGATTTGACGGTCGTCCGGCTGCAGGAACGGCAAGCCTCAAGCAGAAACGGCAGCAACGGGCTCTCTCTGCTGACGCGAAAACTTTTAGGGGACATGGCATATCGGTTTAAGGTCCGCCTCGGCATGCGGCCCGTAAAGGTAGCGTTTCGCGGCGAAATAAAAAACCCTGCCGCGGCCGGAATCCGGCCGCGCTTTCGGCCGCACCGGTTTCCGACGCCAGAAACAGGCTTTCCCGCATCGTGCCGCCATGAGCGGGTCTGCCGATCGACCCCGAACGCAACCCGACCGAGGCCGCAGAACCAACGGGCGGTCTTCTCCGCCCGCGACAGAAAACGGTCCGATGGACCGGAGAAAGGCGGACAGGGTGCCCCTGTCCGCCGTGCCGCTTTGCGGAGACCGATCCGTCTTCCGCCGAAGAAGACGCAACAAAAATCGGAACGATCCGGTCATAAATCGGAACATGGAACGGATTCCTTTTCGTTTTTTTGTTAAAAGCAAATTCATCGACCATGAAACCGATCTCGCTGACGGGGTTCGCACTCTGTCTGACGCTATCGCTCGCCGCGCAGGACAGACAAGAGTTCCGAAACCCCTCCGCCCACTACCGGCCCAAGCCGCTCTGGTTCTGGAACGATACGCGCATCACGCGCGAGGGCATCGACGAACAGATGGCCGGCTTCGTACGCCGGTGCGGCTACGGAGGTTTCTCGATCCTGCCTTTCGGGCCCCGGCTCGCCCCCGAATACCTGAGCGGCGACTATTTCGAACTGTACCGGCATACCGCCCGGAAGGCCGCCGAACTGGGCGTCACGCTGTCGTTGTATGACGAATACGGATTTCCGAGCGGCAGCGGCGGGTGGGTCAACGCCGACGGCGTTCCGCGCTTTGCGAACCGATACCCCGATCTGACGCTCAAGCGGCTCGACAAGATCGAGGAGGAGCTGGACGGCGGCGCGGTCTACGACCGTCCTCTCAGCGACGCGGGCACGCTGATGGCCGTCGTCGCGATGGAGACCTCCGACAAACGTCGGATCGACCTGTCGGACCGGATCGCCGACGGACGGATCGTCTGGCAAGTCCCGGACGGACGCTGGAAAGTGATGCAGTTCGTCTGCGTCGAAGACCCGGACCGAAACATGGACTATCTGAGCGCGGATGCGGCGCGGGCCTACATCGAAATGACGCACGAAGCCTACTACGGACGGATGCCCGAGGAGTTCGGGACGACGATCACCGGCACGTTCTTCGACGAGCCGACGCTATATCGTGCCGAAGGACGCTGCTGGACTCCTTCGTTCAACGACGACTTCGTCCGCGCGTACGGCAGCAGCCCGACGCTGCTCTACCCCGCCCTGTGGTACGATATCGGTCCCGAAACGGCTTCGGCCCGGAACGCGATGTTCTCGCTGCGAGCCGAGCAGTACGCGGCGGCCTATCCCAAGCTCGTCAGCGAGTGGAGCCGGTCGCACGGAACGCTGGCCACCGGACATCAGGACAACGAGGAGCGCGAGAATCCGGTCGGCACGTCGGCCGACCTGATGAAGTGTTTCAAATACCAAGACATTCCCGGCATCGACAAGATCGGCGGCGACCGGCCGGCCGAGCGGTTCTACAAGGTAGTCAGCTCGGCGGCCGTCAACTGGGACCGCTCGCTCGCGATGTCGGAAACCTACGGAGCCATGGGCAACATCCCTTGGGACACGATCTACCGCATCGCGCAGGACCAGTACGCCAAGGGAATCAACATGCTGATCCCGCACGCCGTCTGGTACGACGACCGGAACGTGACGTTCCTGCCCGAGCTGTCGCACCGTAACCCGCTGTACCGCGACGGGCTGTACGAGTTCAACACGTTTCTCGGCCGGCTGAACGTCCTGCTGCAAAACGACGCGCGGCTGGCGACGGACATCGCCGTACTCTATCCGATCGAGACGATGCAGGCCGGCCACCGGTTCGACGGCCCGCTGACCGCCTACGAAGGCGGAGTCCGCGTGCCGGACATGGATTACGTGCAAGTAGGTTGCCGGCTGACCGACCGGCTCGGGCGCGACTTCATCTATCTGCACCCCGAAGTGCTCGCGAGCGAGCGGACGAGCGTCGCGAAGCGGCGCCTTCTGCTGGAAGGCGAGCATCAGCCCCAGTCGCTGCGCACGCTGGTCGTGCCGTCGTCGGAGGTAGTCAGCGCCGAAGGACTCGCAAAGATCGAGGCGTTCTTCGACGCCGGCGGGCAAGTAATCTTCACGACGCGGCTCCCAGCCCGCTCGTCCGAACCGGGGCGCGATGCCGAAGTGGCGGAGAGAATCGGCCGGATGCTGCCCGAGGCGTCGCGGCAACCGGACGGCTCGATCGTCCGCCGCAATCGGCAGGGAGGCACGGTCCGCTTCATTCCTTCGCCGTCGGTCGAAGCGCTGGCCGAGGCGCTGGAAATACCCGGCGAGGCCCCGGACATCGGCTTTGCCGCCGGAGCCGTCCCGCTTCGCTGCATGCACAAGGTGCTCGACGGAAGGGACATTTACTATCTGGCCAACCTGTCGGACTCGGTTTTCGACTCGACCGTCGCGCTACGCGGGAAAAAACGGCTCGAGATATGGGACCCGCATACGGGCGAGATCGCCTCGGCCGATTCCGAGCCCGGCCGCACGAGCCGGGACCGCACGACGGAAGTCCGACTGCGTATCGAACCGAACCGCTCGCTGTTTCTGGTAGAGAAAATCCGATCGAATCAACATACCTCAACGAAAAACTAACTGCATTCCTACCCAACCACCAACCCAAACTTACACTCTGTCGTCCCCTTCGGGGACCGGCCCGGCAAATCTCTCATGCCGGGCCGTTTTTATCGGCGAACGGATCGGACGCACGTGCCGAAAGTTGCCTGAAACACAACCGCATTTCGCAACTTTAAAATACCGTCGGACCGATCCTCCATCATTCCATCGGTCGAAAATATCCGACCGTCAGGTCCGTTATCGCCCCCAAACGCTATTTTTGAACGAGACCTAAAACGGAACGGCTATGAAACGTATCGTATTCGGATTCCTTTTTTCGGTCGCGGCCGGACAATGCCGGCTGGAGCCGGCCGAAGACATCGCGCAGTCAGTCCTCGCCGAATGACCACAAGGTCTATTACGACAACGTGTTCGCGCTGCTTTTCGGCGGCTTCTCCGAAAAGCCCGAAGCAAGGTACGCTTCGCTGCCGTCTTTCACCGAAGAATACGCTTTTTCGTTGGAGAAGGACAAAAAGGGATACCGCATCGTCTCGACCACTCTCACGGCCAACTATCGGTATGCAACGCGGCGGAAGAGCGTAAAGGCCCAGGTCAGCAAAAAACACATTTCGGAAAGCATGGCCGTCTCCCTGCGCGAACTGTTCCGGCTTTTGATCCGACAGATCGAAGAACCCTCCCCTGATGAAGCGCACCGGGGATTGAACGGAACGACCCACTTTTTCGCAAGCACGGACAACGAGGGGAAAACGGCCGTCGGCGAAACATGGTCGCCCGAACCCGCCTCGGTGCTCGGCAGACTCGTCGGCATCTGCAACGATCCGCATGCTGTCGGCAACCGGTTGACCGGCGGACGACACGACCGGACAGAGGAGGAATTGCTCGGACGAATCCGCACGCTGACAAGCGACCTTTCCGGCAACGAGTGACTCGTTTCGGGCACGTTCCCGCATATCGTGCGAGCAGGCCGTTGTCGCAACACTGCAGAGGTTCCGCTTCCGGCAAAGCGACGGCAAGAAGCCGAATTCATCGGCGCAATCGGATGAGGCCCCCGAAAAGCAAGCCGCCCGCGCCGGGCAGCTACGACCGGACATGCAAAACTTCACCGATGCGCGCGACAAGCCGCTCAATCAGGATTCCATCCGGACTGCAACCGTTCTCCGGCCGCCGGCCGCAATATCCGAATCAAAGAGTTGAAGTAAACCCTGTCTTTTTCCGATTGTCAGATTCCTGCCGGACGCCACGAGCGCCCGGCAGGATTTTTTCGAAACTTCCGGCAAAATCGGGACTCCGGACCGGGCCCGGACCGAACGCCCCTCCGCTCTCTCCGGTCCCGAGCCTGCTCGCGAGGCTCCGACAAGCGCGTACCGGTCGCGGAAACATGGGTAAAGCCCAACGGGGAAGCACGTCCCCAAAGGACTTCGCCGTACCGGCCGTATGATTATCAATACATTCGGCTTTCCGAAGCGAAATCTCCTACGGCGCGGAAAACGCGAGGCAGGATCGACTCGGAATGCGCGACAGGTAGTCACGGGCATGATCGGCGGATGTAAGAATTCCGCCCGGCTTATGCTTTATTGTGCCGGCCTTCGCGTTCCCGACATGTCCGGTTTCCCCGTATGGAGTCCCCTACGACGCAAGGAACTCCATGCAGCCTAATCGGATACGCAACCTGCGGTCGCAAATCGCGGCTAACAGATATCGGAAATCCAAAGACGAGCATACGGCCACGGAAGCATATAATTACCTAACTCCGGACGCGAACACTCGGTATACTAAAGTATCCGACTACCTCCACGCTCTTTTGCCGAAGGTATCGAAAAAATCCTGCCGGGCGCTCGTGGCGTCCGGCAGGAATCTGACAATCGGAAAAAGACAGGGCCTACTTCAATTCCTTGATTCGGATATTGCGGAAACGCACTTCCGAACCGTGACCGAGGAATCCGATATGACCTTTCTTGTTCTGAAGGCCCGGATGATCGCGGTGGTCGAGCGTGCCGTTCTTGCTCGCCTCGGCGATATTACCCTCGGTGATGACCGTACCGTTGAGCGTCACGCGGATGTCGTCGCCCTTGATCCATATCTCCTCGGTATTCCATTCGCCGACCGGCTTCAGGAAACCGCGCTTGGCCGCGATCACGCCGTAAACCGACCCGTGATACTGGTACTTCTCGAGCTGGCTGTAAATCGGAGCTTCGTTATCGAGAACCTGAATTTCCATACCCACGTAGGCTGCGTCGCCCTCGAGCGGGGTACGGATACCGATTCCGTTGTTGGCCCCCTCGGTCAGCTGGAACTCGAACCGCAGCACGAAGTCGCCGAACTCCTCCTTCGTATAGAGGTTTCCGCCGCCGCCGTTGCCCGGATAGAGCGCGATCGCTCCGTTCTCGGACACGTAGTCGCGCGTGTTTCCGATCCAGCCGTGCATGTTCGTACCGTCGTACAGCAATCGGAAGCCCTCTTTCTGCTCCTCGGCCGACAGCTTCGTCGGTTCGATCTGCGGAAGTTCGTTGATATACAGGTTGCGGAAGTAAACTTTCGTCCCGTGAGCCTGCAACTCGATCTGTTCGATCGGGAAAATCGGCTGGCTGCGATCCCAGAAATTCTCGAGCATCACGTTATCGACGACTTTCTGCCCGTTCAGAACGACGGTCACGCGGTCGCCGACCATCTTAATGTAGAACGTATTCCAGTCGCCCAGCTTGTTGTCGGCCACGCTCGTCGGCTTGCTCGGGTTCTCCGTGTTGTTGTAAAGACCGCCCGAGCCGACCTCGGCGCCTACGTTGCGGCGCGAAGTGTCCCATATCTGCACCTGAGGCGTGCCGCGCAGATAAATGCCTGCGTCGCCCTCCTGCCCCTCGGCGTCGAGCTTCCAGTCGACGTACATCTCGAAATCACGGTAGAGCTTCTCCGTACAGATATTGTCGAAGCCTTGCCCGACGTACACGAGCATGCCGTTATCGACCTTCCAGTCGCGGTGCATCGCCTCGTCGGCCACAGCCTGTTTTTTCGCCAGCTCGGCAGGCTTCATCTTCGCACGCGCGATCGGGTCCTCGACCAGACCTTTCCAGCCGCTGAGATCCTTGCCGTTGAACATCGACACATACCCGCCGTTCTTAGGCAGCGAGGCCAGGTGCTTGTTCACCGCCTCCCGATGATAGCCACTGTCGGCGCTCTGATCGGCATCGCAGGCCTTTTTCAGCAGATTCTCCACCACCGGGCCGTAATACTCGGTATGAGCGAGCGCCGTATTCTGAACGGCCATTGCGGCGGCCTGACGGACCGCTCCGTCCGGATCGTCGAGATACCTGCCAGCCAGAATCAGGCCTTGGAACGTTTTGTTCTGCTCCACCTTACCCAGAACGATCGCCCTCAGTCGGGCCGCCATTTCGGGCCCGATCGCCGGATTCGAGGCCAAAACGTCCAACGCGCCGGAGAGCATCAGCACCTTATTCTCCGCCGTAGCGCCGGACTGTGCCGCCAACTCGATGTAACGGCCGAGCGCATCGACGGCATAGCGTGCCTCCGATCCGGAAGCGATCCCCAGCAGCCGATCGGCGGCAGCCATTCCCTGCACGTTCAGCAGCGCGCGGAACGCATCGTCTTTCTGGGAAGGCGTTCCGTCCGAGAAGCCCTCGGAAATGATATCGACGGCCTCGGGAACGCCTGCTTCGGCCAGCACGCTGTAATACAAAGACTTTTTGGCCTCGTTCGCTTTCATGCGCGACGCGATGGCTGCGGCTTTGTCCGAGACCGGCATATTCTTCATCGCCACGGCTACGGCATGCTGCACGGCAGCGGCATTGGCGTCCGACGCCGAACTCATGCTCTCGAGCAGCGAGTACAGCGCAGGCAGGTCCTTATCCGTCACCACGCCTGCCAGCGCGTCGGAGGCTGCCTTCGCCACAGTCGGATTCAGGTCCCCGGCAGCCTTGAGCACGACATCCGCCCGGGAAGTCGCCCCGCGACGGCCCAGCAGCTCGAGCGCAGCGACCCGTCCCTGTACGCTGCCGTTCTCGGCAACCGGAGCGACAACGGCATCTATATTGCCTTTATAGGAGGCAAGACAAGCTTCCGCCACAGCAATCCGGGCGGCATCCTCACCACCCAGCACGGCAGCCAGCGCAGCCGGAACCTCCATGCCTCCGATCCTCGTAGCGGCCCACATCGCGGCCGCGCTCAACTCGGCATCCGCATCATTGAAACGATCCAGTACCGCAGGAAGCGCCTGAGCGGCTTTTCGGCATCCGAAATAAGCGATCAGATCGGTCTGAGCGGCCGCATCTTTCGACTTGGTCAGAACCGGGATCAGCGCCTCGTACAACGCTGCATCGGCATACGGGCGGGTCGCATCGAGCACGGCATTGCGATAGGCTCTGTTCGTATCCTTCATTGCCTTGACGACAAATGCGGTCGTCGTCTTTCCGGGCTGCGAAGCCAGAATGCGCGCAGCCGCGATCCTGCTCTGCTCGGCACCGGCCGCCGTCGCCTTTTTGAGCAGTCGGTTAGCTTCCGCGCCGGCTTCCTTCGTCCGGCCGTCGGCATACAGTTTCGCTATCAGCTGCGAATAGGCCTCCGTCGCATTGGTCGGCTCGCCCGTATACTGCGCCTTCTCAGCCGCTGCACGCAAGGCAGGCAGCGAAGCGGACGTACCTATCTTCGACAAAGCGTAATACGCCTCTTTATCGAGCGTGTCGTCGCTGCCGAGCCAGGAAAGCAAGACTTGTTCGATTTCAGGCGAAGCCACCGCAGCGTCGCCAACGGCATGCGCCAAGGCCACGCGATCGCCTTCGCCGGTCTTCACGGCCCCGGCAATCGCCTGTTTCGCTTTCGGCGTGCCGATCGAAGCGAGCGCCACGAGCGCAGGCGAGCCCAAACGCTTATCGGACACCCGCGCGGCCAGTGCGTCGACGCTCTCGTCGCCACCTGCCTGCTGAAGCAGGCGGATATAGAAAGCGGCTATTTCCGGATCGGCGCTCCCGTCGAGCCCGCGAACGATTCCCTCGGCGAATACCTTCCGGTCGGCTTCATGTCCCGAACTGACGAACGCAGCCCAGCCCGAGAGCGCATAAGCGACCGGTACATTATTCGTTCCGTCGAACATCGACACGAGCATGTCGACGCCCTGCGAGCCCGTCGAAAGCAGATCGCCCATCAGTCGGTTATACTCGGCCGGGTCGGGAGCGGGCATCAGTCCGAGCGCGTCGGACACTTTGGTTTTCCATGTGCGGTTCGGCGCCGCCTGACCCATCGCCTGAACGGCCATCGCCACACAGGCCAGTATCAAAACTATCTTTCTCATTTTCTTTTCATCGGTTTAAGGTTGGGTTAAATGGTCCAAGGCGCGCGCATCGGCTGGTCGATCAGCCGGTTGGCCGCATCGTCGTCGATAAACTGCAGCTTCTCGGGATCGAACCGCAACGACCGTCCCAACCGGAGAGCCACGGCGCCCATGTTGACGATCGTCGCCGAGCGGAATCCGTTCTGCTCGTTGAGCGCAAACTTCCGGCGCGTACGCACACAGTCCAGAAAATCGGTCTGCTGGGGCATCGGATCGGGATATTCGGCCAGCTTGGCTTCCCAATCGGGTATGTCGCACCGGAAATTGCGGTAAAGCTTCCCGTTCGGTCCTTCGATATAAGCGTCGTTCGGATCGCCGTTGTCCTCGCCCCAGAGAACGATCTTGCAGCCGTCGTCGTAGGTATACTCGATCTTGCGCCAAGTGCCCACGGCATCGGGATGCTGCTGGGGAGCGTCGATCTCGACCGAAACGGGGCTCGTATCGTCCTTGCCCAGCAGATACTGAACCGGGTCGATGTAATGTTGCCCCATGTCTCCCAGTCCGCCCGCATCGTAATCCCAGTATCCGCGGAACGTCCCGTGAACTCGATGCGGATTGTAGGGTTTGTAGGGAGCCGGACCGAGCCACATGTCGTAGTCGAGCTCGGCGGGGACCTTCATCTCTTCGAGCTGGGGCTGCCCCACCCAGAAGAACTTCCAGTCGAAACCGGTATGCTTGCTGATAGTCACCTTCAGCGGCCAACCGAGCATGCCGCTGTCGACGAGCTTCTTGATCTTGTCGACAGTCGTGTTCATGCCGTAAAACGTATCGGTGAAGCGGAACCAAGTATTCAAACGGAAAATATTGCCGTTACGCTCCACGGCCTCCTTAACCCGCTTGCCCTCGCCGATGGTGCGCGTCATCGGTTTCTCGCACCAGATATCCTTACCGGCCGCGGCGGCCTCCACCGACATGATGCCGTGCCAGTGCGGCGGCGTAGCGATATGTACGATATCGACGTTCGGATCGGCGATCAGCTGACGATAGTCGGAATAGGTCGCCACTTTCTCGCCGGCCAACTGCCGTCCGGCCTCCAAATGATTCTTGTCGACGTCGCAGATCGCGACCAGACGCGTACCCGCGTATCCGTAATGGCCTCGGCCCATGCCGCCTACGCCGATGATACCTTTGGTCAGCTGGTCGCTCGGAGCCGTGTAACCGACGCCGCCCAGAACATGACGCGGGACGACGGTCAGCGCGGCCATGCCGGCGAACGTTTTCAGGAATTCCCTTCTCTTCATAACAGGTTAACTTTTATTTATATATCAATAAGTTTGGATAGTATATTTCTTCAGATAAACGCTTTTCGCAGGGAAATCGTGTGGCACCCCGTAAAAAATCAGTCCTTCAGATAATACTCGACCGTCGTAACGACCCGTATCGTCTTGATGCTCGGCGTATTGTCATCGCGGTCGGAAATCGAGAACAGACCTTGGCTGGCCGACTTGATCTTGCCCAGCTCGCTATTGGAGTCGTGCGCGAACTTGTCGGCGGCCGCACGGGCATTCCGAGTAGCCTCCTCGATCATCGCCGGCTTCAGCGCATTCAGCGCGTCGGAAGTATAGATAAAGCGAGGGGTATAACGATAATCGCCGCTTGCGATCGCCACGCCTTGCTTGAGCAGGTCGCTCTGCCGCGACATCAGCTTCAGCACCTGCTCGACGTTGGTCGTCGTTACCGTCACGACACCGGTCACATTATAGCGATAACGCACGCCTTCGGGGACATAGCGCTCGGCCTGCATGTCGACGATTTCGGCGGGAGCCACCGAAATCTCGGATTCGGCGATCCCGTTGGATTTCAAGAAACCGACGATCTTCGCGTTCGCGCTTTCCATCGCATTGTACAGCGCGAGCATGTCGTTTCCCACCTCCTTATAAGACAGAGGCCAAATAACTCGGTCGGCCTTTACTTCCCTTTCGGCAAGGCCCTTGACAGTTACAACGCGCTCACTGTCCTTGAAATGGCGGATACCTCCGCTCAACAACCAACCGGCTACGATCACCCCTACGGCCAGCATGGCCGAACCGGCCAAACGAATCCTCGAATCTTCCATGACTTAGGATTTTACCACACTTCACCCGGCAAAAGACGGTCCGAAACGCTTTCGATTCGGCTTCAAAAATACGTAAAAAAGCCGCAGAACAAAACAAAAAACCGATAAATATTTACAGCTTATCCAAGCTGTAAACAACAAGGAGAGCCGCATCGAAACGAATGCGGCTCTCCCTGCTTTGTCAAAGGGTCCTTATCTGCCGCCGCCCAATGCCTGATAGAGATAGACGACAGCCTGCATCTGCTCGAATCGGTCCTGTACGCCCGAAAGTTGAGCGCTCAGCAGCGATTGCTGTGCGGTGATGACTTCCAGATAGGTCGAGGTCCCCAAATAGAGCAACTGCTCCGTATAGCTGACCGAACGCTCGAGCGAAGCGATCTGTTCCTTGCGGAAGGCTTCCTTCTCGGCGGCGCTGCTATACTGGAACAGCGCATCGCTCACCTCGTTGCCGGCGCTCAGCAGGCTTTTCTGAAAAGCCAGACGGGCTTCTTCCTGCCGGGCTTTGGCAGTCTTCAGGTTCGCACGGTTCTGTCCCCGTGTAAACAACGGAGCCACCAGACTACCCGTCGCGTTGAAAATCGCCTGAGCCGGATTGACGATCATGGAGCCCAAATTATTGGTCCATCCGCCGTTAGCACCTATGGACAGTTGCGGATAGAACGCCGAACGGGCTACGTTCGTATTGGCCGTCGCAGCGACCAAGGCCATCTCGGCAGCTTGCACGTCGGGACGGTTCGACAAAAGCTGAACGGGAACGCCCGCCGAGAAATCGTCCGGAAGCTGCTGCTCGTCCCACGCGCCCCGGTCGATATGCTGCCCGGGCTGTCCCAGCAGCAACGAGAGAGCGTTTTCCGTCTCGCGAATCGAACGCAACAGATCGGTCTTCGACGCGCACACGGCATAGTAATTGGCCTCGCTTTGGACAACGGCCGCCTCATTGACATTGCCGGCCAGCTTCATCGCTTTCATCATCCGGACGGTCAGACTCCAGTTCTCTATCGTCTGCTCGGTGATTTCCAACTGACGGTCGAGCATCAGCAACGTATAATAGCCGGTAGCTATGCCCGAGATCACCTGCGTGCGAACGGCTCTCAGCGTCGCCTCGCTCTGAAGCCATGCGGCCTTGGCTCCCCGCTTCGAATTGAGCAGTTTGCCGAACAGATCGACTTCCCAGCTGGCCGACAGCGGAAGCGTATAGGTCTTCTGCAGCGACCCATGCTGAACCCACGACAGCTCGCCGCTCGGCGCCAGCGTAAACGAAGGAACGTAGGCCAGACGAGCCGCAGTCAGCTGCGCCTGATATTCCTGCACGACCAGCGCTGCCGACAACAAGTCGATATTGCTGGACAACCCCTGTTCGATCAGCGACTGCAGCTTCGGATCGGTGAACACTTCCTGCCACGGCCTGTTCCCGAAGTTGACCGTATCGCCCGAAAGCGTGTCGGTGACGGAAACCGTGTCGCGGTACAGTCCGGCCGTCTCCATCTGAGGCCGGCTGTAGGGACGGTAAATATTGCAGCCGCCCAGCATCACCGCCGCACCCGCCACGGCCAGCAACGCGCTATATTTTCGTTTCATCATCATTGCTCTTTAGTTAAATGCTTTACTTAATCAAATCTTGCATCTCGGCATCCAGCTCGCTCGAATCGGGATCCTTCCACTGGATCGGCTTGAATTTCTCCTGCAGCGCTTGGAATGCGACAAACAGCGCGGGCACGACGAACAGCTGCAGAATCATACCGATAAGCATGCCGCCGACCGAGCCGGCTCCCAGCGAACGGTTACCGTTGGCACCTACGCCCGAAGCGAACATCAGCGGCAACAGGCCGATGATCATCGCGAACGAGGTCATCAGAATCGGTCGCAGACGGGCGGCGGCACCGGAAACGGCCGCCGAAGCGATCGACATGCCGCTCTCACGGCGGGCCAGCGCGAACTGCACGATCAGGATCGCATTCTTGGCCAACAGACCGATCAGCATGATCAGCGCAATCTGCAAGTAGATATTATTCTCAACGCCCATAATCTGCGCGAAGATGAACGTCCCCAGCAAACCGAACGGAATCGAGAGAATCACGGCCAGCGGAAGGATATAACTCTCGTACTGGGCGCTCAGCAACAGGTAGACGAATACCAAGCAGAGCAAGAAGATCATGGCCGTGGTACTGGTACCCGTACTCTGCTCCTCGCGGCTCAGGCTCGAGAACTCGAATCCGTAACCGGTCGGGAGCATCTGGCTCGCCACCTCCTCGATCGCCTTGATCGCTTCGCCCGAGCTGACGCCCGGCTTCGGCATGCCGCTGACCTTCATCGAGGTATACATATTGAAACGGTTGATATTGTCCGGACCGTATATCTTTCTCAGCGACATGAACTGCGTGATCGGAGCCATCTCGGTCCCGTTACGGACCATGATGCCGTTGAGCGATTCGGGACTTATGCGGGCCTCCGGATCGGCTTGGATCATCACGCGATACAGCTTACCGAAACGGTTGAAGTTCGATGCGTACAGACCGCCGAAGTATCCTTGGAGCGTCGTCAGAATATCGCTCGGACTCAGGCCCGCCTGCTTGCATTTCGCAGCATCGATGTCAACCATATACTGCGGGAAGTTCGGATTGAAAGTGGTCATGGCGTACATGATCTCGGGACGCTGATTCAGCACGCCGAGGAACTGCTGCGCCACTTCGAAGAAACGGTCCAAATCGCCTCCAGTCTTATCCTGCAGATTGAACTCGAAACCGTTGGACGCACCGTAACCGGTAATCATAGGCGGCGCGAACAGCATGACCTGCCCGTCCTTGACCAGCTGCCGGGTCTGCATCGTCAACGCTCCGACGACATCGTCGGACGACATACCCTCGCCCTGTCGCTCGCTCCAATCCTTCAGCTTGATGATGGACGTACCGTAGCTGTTGCCCTGTCCGCCCATAAAGCTGTAGCCGGTAATCGACGTACGCGACTTGACGGCCGGATTCGCGGCAACCAGGCTGTCGATCTGCTGCATCACGGCCTCGGTTCGCTCCTTGGACGTTCCGGGGGTCAGATTGACGGCAGCGAAGACGGTACCCGTATCCTCGTTGGGCACCATACCCGTCGGAGTGATCTTCATCAGCAGGAAAAGCGCCACGATGCTGCCTGCAACGATCAGGAACGACAATACCCGCTTGTGGATGAAGAACAGCACGCTCTTCTTGTATTTTTTCAGCGTTACGTCATAAGCGGCATTGAACGATGCGTGGAAACGATCGATCAGGCTCATCTTCTTTTCGCCTTCCTCGCGATGAGGTTTCAGGAACACGGCGCAAAGGGCAGGACTCAACGTCAGGGCGTTCACGGCCGAGAAGCCGATAGCGATCGCCATCGTCAGACCGAACTGGCGGTAGAACGTACCCGAGGTTCCGGTCATGAAGCTCACCGGAATGAACACGGCCATCATCACGAGCGTGATCGATACGATCGCTCCGCTCAGCTCGCTCATCGCGTCGATCGACGCCTTGCGGGCGGAAGTGTACCCTTGATCGAGTTTGGCGTGGACTCCCTCCACGACGACGATCGCGTCATCGACGACGATTGCGATCGCAAGCACCATAGCCGACAGCGTCAGCAAGTTAACGCTGAACCCGATCAGGTACAGCACGAAGAACGTACCGACAAGCGCGACAGGAATGGCGATCGCCGGAATCAGCGTCGAACGGAAATCCTGCAGGAAAATGTAAACGACCAAGAACACGAGAATGAACGCCTCGATCAGCGTCTTGATCACCTCGTGGATCGAAGCGAACAGGAAGTCGTTCGTGTCGAGCAGAATGACATAATCCATACCCGGGGGCAACGTCGGCTTGATACGCTCCAGATAGCTCTTGATATCGTTGATGATCTGCGTCGCGTTCGAGCCGGCCGTCTGAAAAATCATCGAGGTCACGCCCTCGTGACCGTTCACGTGGTTGCTGAAACCGTACGTCAAACGTCCCAGCTCGATATTGGCGATATCCTTGAGTCGCAGTACCTCGCCGTCGGAGGTGGCGCGCACGACGATGTCGCCGAACTCCTCCTCGGTCTGCAGGCGCCCCTTGTAGCGCATGATATACTGGAACGACTGGTCGCCCTCCTCGCCGAACTGTCCGGGAGCGGCCTCGATATTCTGTTCGGCCAGCGCGGCAGCTACGTCCGTCGGCATCAGGCCGTACTGAGCCATCACATCGGGCTTCAGCCAAATACGCATCGAGTAGTCGGCACCCATCACCATCGCGTCGCCCACGCCGGGAATACGCTTGATCTCGGGAATGATATTGATGTTGGCATAGTTCTCGAGGAACTTGATATCATAACGGTCGTCGGGGCTGAAGAACGCGAAACCGAGCAACATACTCGTCTGCCGCTTCTCGGCCGTCACGCCGACCTGAGTCACTTCCGAAGGCAACAGCCCCAGCGCCTTCGAGACACGGTTCTGCACATTGACGGCTGCCATGTCGGGATCGGTTCCCTGCTTGAAATACACCTCGATCGAGGCATCGCCGGTATTGGTCGCCGTCGAAGTCATGTACATCATGTTCTCGACACCGTTGATCTGCTCCTCGAGCGGAGCGATCACGCTGTTGAGCACGGCCTGCGCATTGGCTCCCTGATAACTCGTGTTCACCCGGACGGTCGGCGGCGCGATATCGGGGTATTGCGTAACGGGTAGCGAAACCAAGCCGAGCAAACCCAGGATGACGATGACGACCGAGATGACCGTCGAAAGCACCGGGCGATTGATAAATCTATCTAGCTTCATATCTCTTACACCTTATTCTGTCCATGTATGAATTATTGTCTGGCCTGCTGCTGAGCGGCTCCGGCCGCACCCGAAAGGGCATTCAGCCGCGCGGCCGCCTCGGCGGGCGTAATGGCCTTGATCTTGGCACCGTCCTTCAGCGTCGCCACGCCCTCTACGACGATCCGGTCGCCGGCACGAAGCCCCGATGTCACGACATAGTTCTTACCGTCGTCGAGGTTGAACACTTCGACGGGCGTATTCTTGACCGTCGAATCGGGTTGAAGCACGTAAACGAACTTTTTGTCCTGAATTTCGGAAGTGGCTTTCTGCGGCACCATCAGGGCCGAATCGAGCTGGCTCGGAATCAATACATTGCCCGTTCCGCCGCTGCGAAGCACATAATCGGTATTGGGGAACAATGCCCGGAGCGTGAACGAGCCGGTCTTCGTATCGATCACGCCGGTCAGCGTCTCGATCCGCCCTTTCTGAGGATAGACGCTTCCGTCGGCCAGCATCAGCTCGACCTCGGGCATGTTGCCGACCATCTTGCCGAGCGAGGCTCCGTCGCGGCGCGTCATCTCCAGCAACTGCTTCTCGTTCATCGTGAAGTAAACGTACATTTTCGAGATATCCGACACGACGGTCAGCGGCTCGGCCGAAGACGAGCTGACCAAGCTACCCACACGGAACGGAATCGACCCGACGACACCGTCGGAAGGACTCGTTACGGTCGTATAGGCCAAATCCTGTTCGGCCGACACCAGCTGGGCTTTCGCCTGCGCGAGCTGGGCCTCGGCAGTCTTCAGCGTGTTCTGAGCCATTTCCAGATCGTACTCGCTGATGATATTCTGTGCCTGCAGATCGGTCTTGTTCTTTACCGTCAGGCGATTCGTAGCTACGTTGGCCTCGGCTACCTTCACGGCTGCCTCCGCCGCATTCCGGGCCGCCTCGTACTGCACCTTGTCGATCAGGAACAAAGGCTGACCTTTTTTCACTACGGCCCCTTCGTCCACGCACAGCTTCGTGATGAAGCCGCTGACACGCGGACGGATCTCTACGTCCTGCAACCCGCGGATCGTGGCCGGAATAGTCGTTTTCAGATCGACCGAGACAGGCTCCAGCGTCTCTACCGCAAACTCGGGAACGCCTCCTGCCATGTTCTGGCCTGCATTCGAATTACCGCACGAAACGGCGGCAACGCCCGACAACAAAAATGTCAGCCCCTTACACAGAGTCCCTACGACTCTCATTCTGTTCCTGTTGTTCATATTCTCTTATCCGTTAAATTATACTCCTTTTCAAACATCACGTCGTTTCCCGGCACGAAAACCGCTCGCCGGCAAGCTGCAAAAATACAAATAATTCAGGCAATTTGTCCTCGTGGCGCTTTCATCCACGCCGATCCCCATACGCTTGCATTAACGTAAACTCATGAAAAAAATTGTATCGAAATCAAAATGAATACATTAAAATAACCTGTCATAGGTTTCTCATGACAAATTACGGAGCAAAAGTAACAAGAAAACTGATAAAACAAAAATAGTTTTCCGGTTTCGCCGCAAAATTCGCAGAAGACTTCCCGGAACCGGCCGTCGACCGTCCTGCATCGCCGGACGGCATCGCAAAAACGCCCATGAACAAAAGCGACATCCTGTATTGCAAAGACTTAAGATTCAAACCGACGACATAAAAAAATCATACGGACAAAAAATATCCTTGCGTCCGCACCTGCTTTGGCGAATCATACGCCCGAAAACCGCACTGCCCATGCACGATCTTACCCTATCGATCAGAAAAATCCGTCCCTATTTTCCGCCATAAAGGACATGATAACCGTACAATGCATATATTTGCATTCTATTCCGGATACGGGCGGGGAAAAGTCCGGTCGCCGAACAAAAAATAACCGAAACGCAGCAAAAGACCATGATCAAGAAGATGACAATGCTGGCGCTGACCGTCTGCACGCTCTGCGCGACGGAGGCACAGGCCCAGATCAAGCTGGGCGGTAAAACGCTGAACGCGCAGAAACTCGTCCAAGCGGGCGCCGACATGATAAAAGCCGTCACGCTTTCCGATGCCGACATAGCGGCCCTCAGCCGCGAGGCGGTCGAATGGATGGATAACAACAATCCCGTGTCGCCCGACACTTCGGCCTACAGCCAACGGCTCAAGAGGCTGACCGAGAATGTCAAAGTCGACGGATTGGAACTGAACTTCAAAGTTTACGAAGTGGCCGACGTCAACGCGTTCGCCTGCGGGGACGGAAGCGTGCGCGTATTCAGTTCGCTGATGGATCTGATGGACGACCGGCAGCTGATGGGCGTGATCGGGCACGAGATAGGGCACGTCGTGCATGCCGACACGAAGGATGCGATGAAGAACGCATACATGGCCTCGGCCGCACGCAACGCGGCCGGCTCGGCCGGAGGTACGCTGGCCAAACTGACCGACTCGCAACTGGGCGATCTCGTGCAGGCTTTCTCGAACGCGCAATTCTCCCAAAAACAGGAGTCGGCCGCAGACGACTTCGGATTCGATTTCTGCGTCCAGAACGGTCTGGACCCTTATTCGATGGCCTCGGCCCTCGAAAAACTGGCCGAACTGTCGCAAGGCTCCCAGTCGTCGGGACTGCAAAGAATGTTCTCGTCGCATCCCGACAGCCAAAAACGCGCCGAGCGGATGCGAGCGCGGGCCGAGGAGCTGATCCGGCAACAGCAACAATAGGTACGTCTACGCCGTCGTAAGACATGCCGGAGAAAGGCGCCGTATAGCAACGGCGCTTTTTTCATGCGGGCTTTCCGACGAACGAAATTCTTTGCAAGGACCGCGCGGCGAATCGCAGGCCGGGGCGGACGCCCGAAGACACGAAATCCGGTTTCGAGCGGCTCGGTCCGCGATCCGGCAGAACAAAGCCGGCAAGACCGGAGCCCTCTCCGCGAGAAGTCATGGGAAATGCCAGCCGCCGGCTTCATTCCGCCTCCGTGAAATCGTTCCGACGGAAGCCCCGGGCACGGTCCGCACAATAACAGAACGGACAGCCGACCGGCAAATCGGGGCATTCCTTTGCCATACAGCGCATATCTTCACCTAACCGACAGGAAAATCGACCGGTCTAAGGAGCCGTCAGAGCGGCGAACCAGTAGGCGTAGGACTTCACCGCACCGTCTTCGAGCGTCACCGTGTAGCTCCGACGGACAGGCCCGCCCAAACGGAACGGAATCGGATAGCGGAACATTCCGCCCGCATGGCAGAACGTATGATATTCGCCGTTCTCGCCGCACGGATCGACACCGTCGGGCAAATCGTCTCGAAACGTTCCGTCGATCGTCCGCCCGATCCAATCGGCACCGAGGCAGGAAGCATCGGTCGTTACAACGACCGTTTCGAGTCCCGAGGCGAGAAAAGCGGCCATAATCCGTTCCGGCCCCTGTCCCCACAGCGGCTCGACCACCGTCACGCCATACGGCTTCAACTGACGCTCCCGGTACGCGCGCACGTCCTGCAAAAAAATATCCCCGAAGATAAAATGTTCGGCTCCCCGGGCGACGAAATCGCCGACGGCCTCAGCCATCGCCCGCTCGTAATCCTCGATCCCCTTCCCTGTCGGGACAATACGGATCGGCAGCCCGATGCTGTCGGCCTGCATCCGGAGCAGCTCGGCCGGAATGCCGTGCATCGACGAGCGGTCATTCGACGCATCGACCGTCGTAAGCAGCGAGACGACCTCGTAACGGTCCTCCCGCAGCACCGTCTGCAACGCCAGCGCGGAATCCTTTCCTCCGCTCCAGTTGAAAACCGCCCGTCGCCTCTGCTCTACCATGACAGTGAATCGATCGAATGATTGGTGAAAAATCCGCTGATCAGCGTGAAATATTCCGGTAACCTCCCGTCGACGCTCCAGCGCAACTCGATGCCGAGCAATTCCGAAGCCGTCCGCCCCAGATCGAAGCCAAGCGCCTCGAGCGACGGGCGTATTTTCCCGGGCCGCACGCAAGGCAGGTCCAACGGTCTGGTACAGGTTCCCTCAGGACAATCGAAGCATGTACCGGCAAAAAAGGCACGGCTGTCCGGCCATGCCTCTTCCAAGGCAAGCAATCGCGCGTCCAGCTCGCAACGGGCTTCATTCAACAAAGCGCGTCCCTGTTTCTCGCTTTGCCCTGCATCGGCGCAAAGCGCGCGTAACCGCTTGCCCGGTTCGATTCGCGCAGCGATCAGATGAGCCGTCTCGAAACCCGATAAATACTCCTCCGCATCGAACGAGAAAGGCGGGCACGCCCAACAACGTCCGTACCGGCCGCACCGGCGGCACAAGTCGGCGAACCGCTCCGCGTCGCGATAACGGCGGATATACTCTTCGACAGGAAGCGAAGCGAAAGCGTAAGTCCGCACTGCAAGCGGTTTTCCGGTCGGGTTGTTCGGTTTCATCGGGCATCGGTGACGGCCGTACCGTCAAAGGACAAATTTGGCAAAAAAGAATCGTTCCGGCAAATCGCCTCCCGGGAAGGAAGCCGATCCGGCCGGAATAAAACGGACAAGCCGCCTGCGACGCCCGAAGAAAGCCTTCGGACACAGCCCCCCATCCAATAGCACAGCTTCCGCAAACGCGCCTCATAATTATACAAATCAAAACACTTCAATGAATCACACTTACAAAAGCGATCGACACGCTTTCGGAATGCATGGAACGAGCCACAAAAAATTGTAACCGGGCGGGCGGATCGTCATGGGAAACTCGGAGAAAAGAAACTCTCCGGAGATATGCCGAATCGGGAACATGAAATCATATAATCGGGTCTATAATAATATTAACCGATTATATACTTTGATACACCAGCCTTTTTAGGAGGTGTTTTCGACTCATACTTCCCAATGGATGGAAATCCTCTGACGTGAAACTGACTGGAAAATGTTTGCACTTACATATTCGGTATATTAATGTATATAGTCGGTTAATATTATGGTATTGCAAGCGGCAGGGAGACACGCGCCCGATGGCTCCGTATATGGCAAACCGGGACTCTTCCGGCGCGGCGCGCGAAACTTGGAGAAATTTTTGCAGAACGAGCGTCGGAACCAATAACCGCCCGTCCTATGAACCGACCCGACCTCCCGGCCGATACGCTGCAAAAGAACAATCTTTTTTTCCGGCAGTTGCTTTTTCTGGGTATCCTGATTACGATCGGGCTGGTCATTCTCAAGCAATTGGGCTTCTTCGTCGGAGCCTTTCTGGGCGCTTCGACGCTCTACGTCGTACTGCGCCCGCTGCTTTTCCGGCTGACCGAGCGACACAGCTGGAGATCATGGCTCGCGGCGGCCCTGCTTGTGCTATGCACGACGGTCCTGCTGCTGGGACTCGGCTTTCTGATCTACGAAGTGATTGCGGCCGAGATTCCCAACGTCGACACGTCGAAAATCGTCGGCTTTTTCGAAAAGCAGGTGATCCGGCTGAACGAACTGATCGGTTTCGAAGCCATCCCCAAGGATCTGCTCGAGAACTCGGGAACTTTCCTGACGAAAATGGTATCGTCGCTGATCAACACGACCTACAGCTTCGCGGCAAACGTATTCATGATGCTCGTCATCCTCTACTTCATGCTGCTCAAGGGTCGCAAAATGGAGAGGCACATCAACTCCTACGTACCCTTCAAGGGCAAGAGCCTCTGTCTGCTCAAGCAGGAAGTCAAGACGATCATCTTCAGCAACGCGCTCGGCATCCCGATCGTCATGCTGTCGCAGGCGCTCGCGGCCTGCCTGATCTACTGGCTGCTGGGCATGAACAACATCGTTTTCTGGGCATTCGTCACCGCCGTATGCGGACTGATCCCGATGATCGGCACGGTCATCGTCAGCGTGCCGCTCGGCGCATACATGATCTATAGCGGCGAGCTGTGGCAGGGCATCCTGATGATCGCGCTCGGCGTGCTGGTCATCGCCAACGTAGACAACCTCTGCCGGATGATCCTGATGAACAAAGTGGCGGATACGCACCCGCTGATCGTCATTTTCGGCGTGATACTCGGTATCCCGCTATTCGGGTTCTGGGGCATTATCTTCGGCCCTCTGCTGATCTCGGGCTTTCTGCTGCTGATGAAAATCTATTATAAGGAATACAACTTGCTGCCGCAGGAAGCGCAGGCTCGAGAGAACGCCGCCGAGACCCGGTGCGGTCGGAAGTAATCATTCGCCCAATCCGATCTCTGCGAACGCCCCAAGTCCGCACCGAAAACCTGTGCGGAATCGCTCCCCCGCTGCGGACGATCCGCTCCCGCGTTCCAAGCCTGCCCAGCCCGTCTTTCGCCGCAAATGCTTGCCATGGGATCTGTCGTTTACGGAATGTTCCCGATTCACGTTATAACCTGCCGTTGAAATGGACCGAGTCCGGTGAACGGCTCAAAAATTTTATGCGAGAACAAGAAAAAGCGCATTTGATAAAAATGGCGCGACAGAAACGTGAGCGACATGTCACAAGGACGTCCCGCTCACCCCGTGAACAATGAAGTGAATGGGTCTCATGAAGACGGGCAAAGGAAATAACGGTCTATTGGCCGGGCATGTTGCGGTGTGGATATGTATGTCCGTTGTCGTCCCGAGATCGTAAAGATTCGGGGAACGGTTCCCTTGTCCATACGATGAAACCATGTATTACACAACCGATCCGGGCTCTTTTCGCTCGGCCCACTACCTGTACGAATCCTTGCCCAAAACGGTATTCTTAATACCGGGCAGCAATGATTTCCACCAATAGTTGAATTGCGAGCGGTACGGGTCGCGTTCCGTGCTGCCGTCCGCCGTACGCGTGCCTCGACCGTCCGGATTGCTCGGCCGGATCAGCATCTTGTCAACGACAAACGTCATCAGGCGCCGCTCCTTGAGCCGACCGTCCGGCTGCCGCTTGACCATCTCCACGTCGAGCCCGTCGTATAGCATCGTCATTTGAACTTCCGACCGCGCATCGTTTCCCGTCACGCGGAATTCGATCCGCTCGAGCCGTCCGGAATCGATCTGAATACCGGCAAGCGGCGTCACGACGCGATTCAACAACGGCAGGCTCATCGGCCCGAGGGAGCCGTCGATTTCAAAACGGCGGTTCAACGAGTCGGACGGAAACCGGAAACTCGCTTTCAGCAGACCTGCCCCGTACAACTCTCCCCGGGCCTCCAACCGGAAAAAGTCGTCCGCTCCGCCCCGATTGGTCAGACCGTAAAACTCGCCGCTCAGGCTGTCGAATTGCACGATTCCGGGCTCCGTTCCGTTTTCCGACAGCTCGTCGTAACGGGCCCGCACGTTGCCCAGAGTGATACGGCGCACGTCGACAGCGAACGGCAACCGCTGCAACGAGCGGTAAAACAGTTGTTTCACACGTTGCGGCCGGGGCACCTGACGATTCTTGTAACTTTCGACTTCCGCCTGCGGAATGCTCAAACTGTCGATACGAAGTCCTCCGCCGTCCGTCCATGCGGCCCAATCGATACCGGTGCATCCGATGCTCCGAACCGAAACGCGGGTCCAGTCGATATGTCCGGGTGCCCGCTGGGCGAACATATCCTTGGGATACTGCGGTTCCAGACGAACGGCCGCAACGTAAAGCGAGCCGTCGCCCGCGCCGAATCGAAGCGTATCGACTTCGAGCAGTACCGCCCCTTCGTCGATCCGGTAGTCGAGCCTGTCGACTGCCAGCTCCATGTCGCTACAAAACCATGGTCTCGACAGCGAATCGGCCGACATGTCGAAGCAAAGGTCATCCGAGCCGAGGCTCAGCCCCTCGATGCGATGGCAGACCCTCCGGCCGTTCCGGGAGTCGCACACCTCGACCTGGGCGTTCCGGATATCGAAACGTCCGATCTCGGCCAAGATCCCCGTCGAATCGAGCCGGTCGCGCCATGACCTGCGCGAACCGGCGGACGTGTCGGCCTCTGCATCGGGACTCCGGCTCAGCACGATACGCGGCGAAATGATTTCCAAGTCATCGGCCGAGATCCGCATCGACGCACCCTTCCTATCCCAGCGGATTCCGCCGAGGGACAGTTGCGCGACCCGCACATTGAGCCCGGCGAGCGGCGAGCCTTTTAGCCGTAACCGCGCGCTGTCGGAATGAAGCGTAAAATTTTCGACGCGCAAGGCACGATTGAACAGGCCGACTTTGACACCGCCCACCTCGGCCCAATAGGCTCCATCGCTCGCTTCGGAAACTTTCGAAACGATCGTTCGGCGAATCTTGCTGCCGAGCCAGACCTCGACGCCCACCTTGACCACCAGCAACCCCAGTGCGCAACAGGCGACAATCCATGCTATTTTTCCCCACCTCGTATCGGTCTTTCGCTTTTCCATCATTTCCCGAATGAATTGATCTCGCGCCCCAAGCGACGCTTCTGCTCAGCGATGCAAATTTGCGTCCATCATGGGCAGTCGGACAAAAATATTCCTCCAAACGTTCTCACGCATGACCAAGCGCAGGTCGCCTGGATATCGTACTTTCCCCAGCCCGACAGATTACGATGGGAAACACCATGCAGGCAAACCGTATCCGGGACGAACCGCCGCTCGACGTTTCGAAACCGGAAACACAGAAGACTAAAGAGCCGATAGCAAAACACATAACCGGTTTTCCTCATTTTTACGGAACAAATACACTATACGAACATATGATTTATCCGTCAAATACTCCAATTCGCCTCTGAGAATTCAAAGGACATATCATCCGATTGAACGACGAAAGAGGCTATCGCCTTACGGACAATACAACACGAGGATTTTCTCGCCACTATTAAGGCAATCAGATCAATATTGACAGGTCATTTTGCATTATTTATTGCATTTTTGTCCGAGATTTTCTCCATGCATGCGTCCTACGGTCCGTCCTGTCAGGACTCCGGGAAGATACAGGCAGGATCGACGGACATTCAGGAGTACGCCTCATACACCCGACAGGGCGACAGACCGGGCACCGGGCACAGACATTCGGATACTGCGCTCCGAAGCGAACGAGCGGCCGAAAAAAACGAAGGGGTCCCATAAACAGCCCCTCTGGAACAGCTCCCGAAAGATTCCGATTCCGAAACAACCGGCGGAGCGTCCGGAACATTCCGCCGAGGGCGATCGCAATGCAGGATTCACGCATGTTCGGGCGTATGCCGTTGCAAGCATTTCCCTCGGGACAACCGGACCTGCAGCCATTCCGGAACAAAACCCGGAACGGCCCGAGCACGGCGGGGATTATGCCCGACGCCGTAACGAAACGGAGAAGGGGAAGCGGCCGGACCGGTCGCGGGAACGAACCGCCCTCGAAGAATACGACGAATACGAACAAAAAAAGGAGCCCTGCATCGCTGCAAGGCTCCTTAAGGAGGCGGCTACCTACTCTCCCACATGTGACTGCAGTACCATCGGCGTAAGCGGGCTTAACTTCTCTGTTCGGAATGGGAAGAGGTGGGACCCCACTGCTATAACCACCTAAAACTCTACCGCATCTGCGGCCTGTGTCGTAAAGTTCCTCGACTCAAACGTCCCTCATAGGAACATTTGACGATTCAGGATGAGAAAAGGGCCCTCTTCAGAAAGTGCTCAGGCTATTAGTACCGCTCGGCTTTGACATCGCTGCCTTTACACCTGCGGCCTATCAACGTAGTAGTCTCCTACGGCCTTCAAGGGAAATCTTATCTTGGGGAAGGCTTCGTGCTTAGATGCTTTCAGCACTTATCCTGACCGAACATGGCTACTGAGCAATGCACCTGGCGGCACAACTCATACACCAGAGGTTCGTCCAACCCGGTCCTCTCGTACTAAGGTCAGGACCCCTCAAATTTCCTACGCCCGCAACAGATAGAGACCGAACTGTCTCACGACGTTCTGAACCCAGCTCGCGTGCCACTTTAATCGGCGAACAGCCGAACCCTTGGGACCTTCTCCAGCCCCAGGATGTGACGAGCCGACATCGAGGTGCCAAACCGCCGCGTCGATATGAGCTCTTGGCGGCGATCAGCCTGTTATCCCCGGAGTACCTTTTATCCTTTGAGCGATGGCCAGTCCACACAGAACCACCGGATCACTATGCCCTGCTTTCGCACCTGGTCGACTTGTGAGTCTCGCAGTCAAGCACCCTTGTGCCATTGCACTCTGCGCACGGTTACCATTCGTGCTGAGGGTACCTTGGGAAGCCTCCGTTACGCTTTTGGAGGCGACCACCCCAGTCAAACTACCCACCAAACGGTGTCCCCTAAACAGGGTTAGAATTCAAATACACAAAGGGCAGTATTTCAACGGCGACTCCACGATACCTGGCGGTACCGCTTCGCAGTCTCCTGCCTATCCTACACATCATGCACCCAAATTCAGCGTTAAGCTGCAGTAAAGGTTCACGGGGTCTTTTCGTCCCGTTGCGGGTACCCGGCATCTTCACCGGGACTACAATTTCACTGAGCTCACGGACGAGACAGTGTCCAGATCATTACACCATTCGTGCAGGTCGGAACTTACCCGACAAGGAATTTCGCTACCTTAGGACCGTTATAGTTACGGCCGCCGTTTACTGGGGCTTCGATTCAATGCTTCGCTTGCGCTAACATCCCCTCTTAACCTTCCAGCACCGGGCAGGTGTCAGGCCATATACGTCTTCTCTCGAATTAGCATAGCCCTATGTTTTTGTTAAACAGTTGCCTGGACCTTTTCGCTGCGCCCCACTCACGTGGGGACCCCTTATCCCTAAGTTACGGGGTCAATTTGCCTAGTTCCTTATCCGTGATTCACTCAAGCACCTGAGGATACTCTCCTCGACCACCTGTGTCGGTTTACGGTACGGGCGATGCATACCTGAAGCTTAGAAGTTTTTCTCGGAAGCTTGCTTGGGCTGACTATCCGATTGGCCGTAGCCGCTCGGTACTGTCGAGTTTCAGCAAAACGTCGCTATTAACGTCGTCCTATACCTACGCTCTTTAACCAACAATTCCGTATGTTGGCGCAGCTTACGCTTCTCCGTCCCTCCGTCGCAGTATGCATCGGTATCGGAATATTAACCGATTGTCCATCGAGATCACCTAACGGCTTACCCTTAGGACCCGACTAACCCTGATCCGATTAGCGTTGATCAGGAAACCTTGGTCTTGCGGTGGGCGGGTTTCTCTCCCGCCTTATCGTTACTTATGCCTACATTTGCTTTTCCATAAACTCCACCATGCCTTACGACACGGCTTCGGCGTCGATGGAATGCTCCCCTACCACTCCGTAGAGTCCATAGCTTCGGCGATACACTTGATGCCCGTTTATTATCCACGCACAACCGCTCGACTAGTGAGCTGTTACGCACTCTTTAAATGAATAGCTGCTTCCAAGCTAACATCCTAGCTGTCGCTGCAGTCGCACATCGTTAGTTCAACTTAGTGTATTCTTCGGGGCCTTAGATGATGGTCTGAGTTGTTCCTCTTTTGTCGCCGGACATTAGCACCCAGCGGCTCACTGCTGCAAAACATAATACTGGCATTCGGAGTTTGTCAGGATTTGGTAGGCGGTGAAGCCCCCGCATCCAATCAGTAGCTCTACCTCCAGTATACTATTGCAACGCTGCTCCTAAAAGCATTTCGGGGAGTACGAGCTATTTCCCAGCTTGATTAGCCTTTCACCCCTACCCACAAGTCATCCGAAAACTTTTCAACGTTTACCGGTGCGGACCTCCAGGTGGTTTTACCCAACTTTCATCCTGCTCATGGGTAGATCGCAAGGTTTCGCGTCTACAACCACTAACTTTGCGCCCTATTCAGACTCGCTTTCGCTTCGGCTCCGGACCTTATAGCCCTTAACCTCGCTAGTGATTAGTAACTCGTAGGCTCATTATGCAAAAGGCACGCCGTCACGGCACTAAGCCGCTCCGACAGGTTGTAAGCGTACGGTTTCAGGTTCTTTTTCACTCCCCTGTTCGGGGTACTTTTCACCTTTCCCTCACGGTACTGGTCCACTATCGGTCTCTTGGGAGTATTTAGCCTTGCGGGGTGGTCCCCGCGGTTTCTGACAGGATTCCTCGTGTCCCGCCATACTCAGGATACTGCTTCCGCTTACGCAACTTACCGGTACGGGACTTTCACCCTCTATGGTCACGCTTTCCAGCATGTTCCCGTTCGTTCGTATTAAGATTTCGCAGTCCTACAACCCCGACGTTGCCGTAACAACACCGGTTTGGGCTATTTCCTTTTCGCTCGCCACTACTCGGGAAATCGATGTTTCTTTCTCCTCCTCCTATTACTTAGATGTTTCAGTTCATAGGGTTCGCTCATCTCTCGATGTGACAGATCTCCTATCTGCCGGGTTGCCCCATTCGGATATCTGCGGATCAACTCTCTTTTGCAAATCCCCGCAGCTTTTCGCAGCTTAACACGTCCTTCTTCGCCTCCAAGAGCCTAGGCATCCCCCGTACGCCCTTGCTTACTTTCTTTTTGCCTCCTATCCCTCTACAGGACAGGAGCCCCTTTCTCATCCTTAAATCTGTCAAAGAACTTTTCCTCTCGGCAGCCCGTCGCCGGACATGCCTCGCGGATCGTACAGTATTGCGGTTTCGCTCCGCCACCGACTTGGAATCGGATACTGTTATAATAGTCTTTGAAGTAAAAAGCAGCCAATACCTTTGAATTAGCTCCAGAAAGGAGGTGTTCCAGCCGCACCTTCCGGTACGGCTACCTTGTTACGACTTAGCCCCAGTCATCGGTTTTGCCCTAGGACGCTCCTTGCGGTCACGTACTTCAGGCACCCCCAACTCCCATGGCTTGACGGGCGGTGTGTACAAGGCCCGGGAACGTATTCACCGCGCCATGGCTGATGCGCGATTACTAGCGAATCCAACTTCATGGAGGCGAGTTTCAGCCTCCAATCCGAACTGAGACCGGCTTTCGAGATTGGCATCCTGTCACCAGGTAGCTACCCTCTGTACCGGCCATTGTAACACGTGTGTCGCCCCGGACGTAAGGGCCGTGCTGATTTGACGTCATCCCCACCTTCCTCTCGGCTTACACCGGCAGTCCCGCTAGAGTGCCCAGCTTGACCTGATGGCAACTAACGGTAGGGGTTGCGCTCGTTATGGGACTTAACCCGACACCTCACGGCACGAGCTGACGACAACCATGCAGCACCTAGTTTCGCGCCCCGAAGGGAAGACCGATTTCTCGATCCGTCGCTAACTTTCAAGCCCGGGTAAGGTTCCTCGCGTATCATCGAATTAAACCACATGTTCCTCCGCTTGTGCGGGCCCCCGTCAATTCCTTTGAGTTTCATTCTTGCGAACGTACTCCCCAGGTGGATAACTTAACGCTTTCGCTAAGTCACCGACTGTGTATCGCCGGCAACGAGTTATCATCGTTTACTGCGTGGACTACCAGGGTATCTAATCCTGTTCGCTCCCCACGCTTTCGTGCCTCAGCGTCAGTAATAGCTTGGAAAGCTGCCTTCGCAATCGGTGTTCTGTGTGATATCTAAGCATTTCACCGCTACACCACACATTCCGCCTTCCGCAACTACACTCTAGTCTCTCAGTATCAGAGGCAATTTCGACGTTGAGCGTCGAGCTTTCACCTCTAACTTAAAAAACAGCCTACGCACCCTTTAAACCCAATAAATCCGGATAACGCTCGGATCCTCCGTATTACCGCGGCTGCTGGCACGGAGTTAGCCGATCCTTATTCGTACGATACTTTCAAGCAGATACGCGTATCTGTGTTTACCCTCGTACAAAAGCAGTTTACAATGCATAGCACATTCATCCTGCACGCGGCATGGCTGGTTCAGACTTCCGTCCATTGACCAATATTCCTCACTGCTGCCTCCCGTAGGAGTCTGGTCCGTGTCTCAGTACCAGTGTGGGGGGAAAACCTCTCAGTCCCCCTATGTATCATCGCCATGGTGAGCCGTTACCTCACCATCTAGCTAATACAACGCATGCCCATCTCCAACCACCGAAGCTTTCAACTCCGACAGATGCCTGTCGGAATATTATGGGGTATTAGACCAAATTTCTTCGGATTATCCCCCTGTTGAAGGTAGGTTGCATACGCGTTACGCACCCGTCCGCCGGTCGCCGGCAAGAGTACCGAAGTACTCTATCCGATGCCCCTCGACTTGCATGTGTTAGGCCTGCCGCTAGCGTTTATCCTGAGCCAGGATCAAACTCTCCATTGTAAAAAAAAAAATTATAAAGATTTTAGAGTCCTGACTACTTAAGTTTCCTTTAAAGGAATTGATAAATACTGCACTTTACTTGTTTTTCTCAAACAATACCAGTAATTCAAAGAACCTATTTCACGTTCTAAAACGTTCGCAAAAGTCGCTAAAAAAATCGCTCGGAATTCTGAGCGAATCGGACTGCAAAGATAAGAGAAGCTATCTTAACTTCCAAATTTTTCAGAGAAAAATTCACGAACCTCATTTTAAGAACTTGCCCGCTAAACCGTGTTGCTTTCGTTTAGCGGGTGCAAATGTAGGGACTTTTTCGGACTCTCCAAATTTTCGGGAACTTTTTTTGCGATTTTCGTGCATTTTTCCCGTTCTCATACTACAAGTTCCTGCGCACGATCCCGAACAAATCACTGATTAACAGATAGAAACTGCCAAATCTCATATCCTGCGCAAAACTTGCCCCCGAAAACAAACAAAGACCCCGTTTACAAAAAATTCGGCGAACGCTTCTTATCGAGACTCCGAAAACGGAGTGGACCGACGGGCCGAATCCACGAAAAGTGAGGAGAAAATGTCCGGAATCGACCCGCTCTATACGAAAGATCGCTTTACGTTATCCGGAAACGGGAACAAAAACGGCCCGAAAACCGCGGATCGGACAAAGCTCAAAGGATCGGCCCGCACCCGAATACGACGCGCTCATACCGACCGGCGGAGACGTGTCCTTTTCCGAATCGGCAAACCGGAATATCACGAAGAAGTCGCAGACGAAGAGGCGCCCGACACAGAAGTTATAAAAAGACACGGTACGGATCGGTTCTCCGATCCGTACCGTGGAAACATCAAGAGAGGCAATCAGCCGCTCAATCAATAGGACCGGGCGAACAGCACCCGGCGGTGGGACGGCTTGCCGCTGACGATGCAGACGCCTTCTTCGGCCGGAGCATCGACAGGAATGCAACGGATCGTAGCCTTGGTTTCGGCTTTGATCAGCTCCTCGGTCTCGGGCGTCCCGTCCCAATGCGCCAGAATGAAACCGCCCTTCTCGTCGAGCACACGCTTGAACTCGTCGTACGTGTCGACCCGGGTAATCATGCTGTCGCGGAAACGCAGGGCCTTCGCATAGATATTGGCCTGAATCTCGTCGAGCAATCCTTCCACCCGGTCGGCCAGGCCCTCTTGCGGAACGGTCTCCTTGCTCAGCGTATCGCGACGGAACAGCTCGATCGTGCTGCCCGCCAGATCGCGCGGTCCCATCGCCAAACGAACCGGAACGCCCTTGAGCTCGTATTCGGCGAACTTGAAGCCCGTGCGCACGTTATCGCGCGTATCGATCTTGACGCTGATTCCCCGCTTTTTCAACTCGGCAGCCAGGCCTTCAAGCTGCCCGGCGATCCGCTCCAGCTCCTCGGTTCCTTTATAGATAGGAATCATCACGACCTGGATCGGAGCCAGCTTGGGCGGAAGCACCAAGCCGTTGTTATCGGAGTGCGCCATAATGAGCGCGCCCATCAGACGGGTGGAAACGCCCCACGAAGTCGCCCAAACGTATTCGAGCTTGCCTTCCCGGCTGGTGAACTGCACGTCGAACGCCTTGGCGAAGTTCTGCGCAAGGAAATGGGAGGTTCCGCTCTGAAGCGCCTTGCCGTCCTGCATCAGCGCCTCGATCGTCAGCGTGTCCTCGGCTCCCGCGAAACGCTCGCTGTCGCTCTTGTGACCGACGATCACCGGCAGGCTCATCCACTTTTCGGCGAACTCCGCATACACGCCGATCATTTTTTTCGCCTCGGCCAACGCCTCCTCCTTGGTTTCGTGGGCCGTGTGCCCCTCCTGCCACAGAAATTCGGCCGTGCGCAGGAAAAGCCGCGTGCGCATCTCCCAGCGCACCACGTTGGCCCACTGGTTGCACAGAATCGGCAGATCGCGGTATGACTGAATCCAGTTCCTATATGTATTCCAAATGATCGTCTCGGAAGTGGGACGAACGATCAGCTCCTCCTCGAGCTTCGCGTCCGGGTCGACGATCACGCCTTTTCCCTCGGGATCGTTCTTCAGGCGATAGTGCGTCACCACCGCGCACTCCTTGGCGAAGCCCTCTACGTGGTGGGCCTCCTTGCTGAAGAACGACTTGGGTATGAACAGCGGGAAATAGGCGTTCTCGTGACCGGTATCCTTGAACATCTGGTCGAGCGCCCGCTGCATTTTCTCCCAGATCGCATAGCCGTACGGCTTGATGACCATGCAGCCGCGCACGGCCGAATTCTCGGCCAAGCCGGCCTTCACGACCAGATCGTTATACCATTGGGAGTAGTTTTCCTCCCGCGAAGTCAGTTCCTTGAGCTCCTTTGCCATATTCTGTCAATCTTGGTTTGTTTCCGCAAATCCCGTCGGGCCGGCCCGGAAGCCGGCAATCGAAGGCCGGATTCGGCGATCGGCCCGCTCCAACCTTGCAAAGGTAAGCTAAATTTACCTTTTTCGTAAAAATTAGCTACCTTTGAATACGGATTCTTTTGACCGGAAGAGTAAGAAACAAACGGTCCGTGCAACGCCGCAAGGGGCGGAGGAATCTTACACGAAAAGCCCCGGGCCGATAAAAAACCGGACGGAAGCATAACTTTTCGGGTATGATTTTCGTTATATTCAGAAATAAGGGATGAGTTCCGCCGCACGGGCAAAAACGGCGCAACCGAACAACGAACGATCAATGCATACGATCATGAAAAGGAGAAGAATACTCAACATGCTGGGCATCATGGCGGCAGCCGTCGCAACGGCAGGCTGCAGTTCGAGCATGTACAGCTCGTCCTCCCCGGTCGCCGGCGACGACCTGTATGCCACGCACGACCGCAAGGCGCTGATGGAGGCGGAAATCGAAAGACGGGCTCAGGAGATCGCGGCGGAAAAGGCCGCCAGAGCGGCTGCCGAAGCCCAGCGGGAAGAAGCGGCACGCCAACTGGCCGAGTACAGGGAATCGGAAGACGCGCAATACGACGGGATTCTGTCGGACGGCTATGCGGACTCGTACGAGAAACGACTGCGCGGCTTCACTCCGTCGGAAGACGAGGAACCGGCCCCCAAGACAGTCTATGTCTCGGCATACGAACCGGCCTATTTCAACGTAACGGTCATCGGCGATCAGGTATGGGTCGAGCCCAAGTACGTCTCGTCGCTCTACGGCACATGGGGCAGCAGCGTAACGGTGAACCTCGGCCTGTGGGGCTGGGGAGGACCGTCATGGAGCTGGGGGTGGAACTGGGCCCCCTACTCATGGTACGCCCGCTGGGGTTGGGGTCCCTATTACGGATGGGGATACCCCTATTATGCCAGCTGGGGATGGGGTTGGGGTTACCCCTATTACTACGGCTGGGGATGGGGCGGCTATTATCCGCACCACCATTGGGGAGGAGGAGGTCCTCACTACGGATATAACCACAGAAATACGGTTTACGGAAGACCCCGGACCGGATCGGGCGGCACCGTCTCGTCCGTCACGGGAAGCACGGGACGGACGGGATACCGCCGGGGCGGCACCGCGACCTACGGCCCGTCGAGAGGTTCGTCGACCGGCATCGGCTCGTCGAGCGGCACAGGCTATCGCCGGGGATCCTCCGGTACGAGAGTTACCGGCGGCATCTCGTCAGGCAATTCCTCGGGGAGCAGCGGCACCTCTTACCGTCGGGGAAGCGGTAGCTCGTCGATCGGCAACAGTCAAGGCGGCTATATGCCGGGCGGCGGCTCATCGGGAAGCTACCGCCGCGGCAGCACGATAGGCGGGAGCAGCGGCATCTCGTCGGGAAGCAGCTATAACCGCGGGGGCGGAAGCTTCGGCGGAGGAGGCTATAGCGGAGGCGGAGGCCGCTCGACGGGAGGCTCCTCGGGCGGCGGAGGAGGTTACAGGAGATAGGTGTCCGGACAAAGCGGACGTGCGTCCGGCCCCGTTCTTCACCGATTTCCAGCTAAACTGAAGCAGAAAATATAAACGACCGAATTCATGAAACTTTCAAAATCCGTTATGTTCGGCGCCGCAGCCTGCCTGCTGAGCACGAGCGCCTCGGCTCAGGCGGCAGGAGACCTGCTCGCGCTGTCGCAATACAACTATTCGTTCTCGACGGCACGCAGCGCCGCGCTGGGAGGCGCGTTCACGTCGCTCGGCGCCGACCTGTCGTCGATGAGCATCAATCCGGCCGGGTTGGGCATGTACATGAGCTCCGATTTCGGGATCAGCCCGTCGCTGACATGGAACAACATGCAAAGCACCTATCTGGGCACGAAAAGCGATTACTCGAGAACGCGCTTCACACTGGGCAATCTGGGCATGGCGTTCAACCTGTACCAGGGCAGCGGAACGCTGACGAGCTTCACGCTCGGCGTAGGCTACTCGAAACTGGCCGACTTCAACACGACTTCGGCCGCCTACGGACAGGGGATCGACAAATCGATCATGGACGTGCTGGCCGAATACATGAACGGCGTCCCCCTCTCGTCGCTGGGCCACCCCGACAACGATCCCTACCAGCCTTTCCGACGCGCGGACGTCGGCCTGTGGGGCGGCATTCTGGCATACCAGACGGGGATACTCGACCCGATGAGCGACGCGCAGGACAATACCCAATACACCGTGGCGAACAACCTGGCCACCGGCTCGCGGATCAATCCGTCGATGCGCAACGTCAACAAGGGAAGCATCGACGAGTACAGCATATCGGGAGGCTTCAACATCCAGAACATCCTCTATCTGGGATTCACCATCGGCATTCAGGACATTCTCTACCGCAACGACAACTACTATGCGGAAACATACGACAACAACTCGCTTCCGCTCAACGGAATGAACTACATCCGCTCGCTGCACCTCGACGGCACGGGCGTCAACTTCAAGTTCGGCGCCGTCGTCCGGCCCATCGAAAACCTGCGCATCGGCGTAGCCGTGCATACGCCGACGCTGGTCAGCATCAACGAAGAATACATCGAGTGGATGTCGGCCGACTACAAGAACACGGCGCGCGGCGAACTGCTGGACAGTCCTCGCTCGCTGAACGAGTACGATATCAACACCCCGACCCGACTCCTGACGGGCATCTCCTACACGCTGCCGGGCGTAGGACTGATCACGGCGGACTACGAGCGGGTCTGGTACAACCGGATGAAGCTGCGCAACATGGGAACCGAGAACTGGGATTTCCAGCAGACGATCAACAACGAGGTCTCGAGCTTCTACCAGCCGGCGAACAATTTCCGTGTCGGCATCGAGGCCACGCCTGCCCAGAATTTCTACATCCGGGCTGGATACGCCAACTACGGGGAGTGTATCGCGACCAGAGACGCGTTCAACAACATGTCGAGCATCAACTCGTACGAAAACTACTCGGCCGGTCTGGGCTTCCGGTTCCAAAACATGTATGTCGATCTGGCCTATATCTATACCGAATATAAATACGCGCCGTACACGATGTTCTATTACGGCGATCCGGACTACGTGGTCAATCCGGGCAACGTGGAAACGAAGCAGAGCCGTAACACGATCACGATGTCGGTAGGCGTCAGGTTCTGACCCGTCGTCGCCCGATTCGACAGATCGGCCGGGGCGCTACGCGCTCCGGCCGATCTGATTATCATGCTTATAAAACCACCGTAGTCCCATACGATTCTCCGGCTCCTTTCCGACGACCTCGATGACGACCACGACATCCGGTTCCTCGAGAGTCATACGCGGAGAGCAAGAAAAATCAAAATTCCACACCTTCTCCATGCAAAGCAGGAGCGGGCTGAAACGAGCCGAACGGAGAACGCTTCCCCGGAAACGGAATGCAAAGCCGGCGGATCAGATCTCGACCAGATTGTTTTTGATCGCGTAAACGACCAGATTGGCCGTATTCTTACAACCCGTCTTGGCCAGAATGTTCGAGCGATGCTTGTCGACCGTCCGCTTGGAAATGAACAGCGCGTCGGCGATCTCGTTGTTCGACTCGCCCCGGCAGATATGCAGCAGAATCTCGGACTCGCGCTGCGACAGCTGCTCGGCACTGTCGTCCGGAACGGCCGAAGGCGCCGACTTCAGGTTGCTGACCAGATTGAAAAGAAGCTCTTGCGAGAAGAAGCTCCCTCCCTCGACGACGGCCTCGATGGCGGCCACGACATCCTTGATATCGGAGTTTTTCAGGATGAATCCCTTGACGCCGAGCGACACCATGCGGAAATAGTAGTCCTCGTCGCCGTACATGGACAACGTGATGATCTTCAGGCCGGGCCACCGTCTGAGCGCCTCTTCGGCAGCCGCGATGCCGTTCATCTTGGGCATCTCGATATCGAGGAGCACGACGTCGGGCAGGCTTCTTTCCAACAGTTCCAGCAACTCGAGGCCGTTGGAAGCCTCGGCGACGACCTCGAATCCCTCGATGCCGCCGAGCAGGGTACGAAGCCCGTTGCGGAACAGCGTGTGATCGTCGACCAATACGATTTTACAGGGTACGCTCATAATTTCCGGATTATCATATGTGAACTTCGACCAGCGCTTTCATGCCCCGACCGGGCGAGCTCGACAGGGTGAAGTCGCCTTTGAGCGAACTGATGCGGGAGCGAATATTGGCAATGCCCATACCCTCCTGCTGCTCGACCCCGCCGGTTTCGAAACCGCATCCGTTATCCCGGTAGTCGAGCCGGATCAGGCTGTCGATGCGGATCAGCGACACCGAGGCCTCGGCTGCGCCCGAGTGCTTGATGCTGTTGTTTATCAACTCGCAGATGACCCGATAGAGAATCACCTCGATGTCGGCATCGAAACGCTCGGCATGCAGATTGGTCGAAAAATGAATCTGCATGCCGCTGTGCGGCAGCCTGCCGATAAAATTGGACACGGCGCGAGCCAGTCCGAAGTCTTTCAGAATATGCGGGCTCAGATTGACCGAAATCTCGCGCAGACTGCGGATGGCCTCGTCGATTACGTAGCTGGCGTTTCGCAGAATCTCGCGGCTGCGCTCGTCGGTCTTATCGGCCGCCAGCGCCGAAACGGACATCTTGGCCGACGAGAGCAAAGGCCCCAGCCCGTCGTGCAGATCCTTCGAGAAACGCAGCCTCTCTTTTTCCTCGGTGCGCAACACGGTATTCAGTATGCGGCGCTCGCTGATTCGGCGCTGGTTCTCGGTACTGGCGATGTAGTTGAAAATCCGCTTGACGAGCAGCATGCCGAGCGCGACGCAGAGCGACGTGACGACGCCCATCCACACGAAAAACTCAGGCGGCAGGCGCAGGATCGTCTTCAGGCTCGTGATCTGGACGTATTCGGCCAAGCGCATAAACGCCATGCACGTAAGAGCCACCGTGAACAGCATCCACGAAAGATTGTACTTGGTCCGGCGTATCAGGCCGATCGCGACGATGGCGGCCACGATTTGCAGTACGACGGAAATGATCAGCAGAATTTCGATAACCATAAGCCCTTTCTCATGACGCCGGCCCGACCGCCGCTCCGAATTTCATGGCCCGGCCTCTACGACGCGCACGGTGCGGTCCGATCGCCGGCGCTTCCGACATACAAAAAAAACAAAAAACGCGCGGATTGCCAAATCGGCGCAAAACGAAGGCAGGCGGTCGTACGACCGCCTGCCCCGAAAACGGTACAGTCCCTGAGACTATTTCGAAAACACTCTCTTCTTTTCCTTGATACGGGCTTTCTTGCCGGTCAGACCTCGCAGATAGTAGATGCGGGCCCGACGCACGACGCCTACCTTGTTGACCTCGATATGGTCGATGTGGGGCGAATAGAGCGGGAAGATACGTTCCACGCCGATGCCGTCGGAAATCTTACGGATCGTGAACATTTTGGTAATACCGCTGCCCTTGATCTGAATTACGGTGCCGCGGAAACTCTGCAGACGCTCCTTGCTGCCCTCGACGATCCTGTACGTCACGGTAATCGTGTCGCCGCTCTTGAACGAGGGAACGTCCGGCTTCACCCACATGGAGTCTTGGGCGATCTTGATCAAATTATCCATTTCGATAAACGTTTAATTTACAGTGGGAATATTACGGGCCCCTACGTCCTCATAAGAGATTCCTGCACTTTCGGAGTGCAAAGATAGCGCTTTTCGCCGAAAAAACAATTCTTTACCGAAAAAACGGACGTCCCCGGACCGGGACAGCCGGCATATTCCGTACAGGTTGCGCGCCCGCAATCTGCACGTCAAGCGAGACGGCCCGTCACGACAGACTTGACCAAAACAAGCAGGAAACGACCGCTACGCCGGAACCCGGCCCCGAAAAAATCAAGCGGCCGTTCAGCCATCGCGGACGGAGAACACCCCTCCGTCCGCCAGGCGTACGGCCCATCCTGCGCCCTCGGACAAAGCGCAAAGACCGCCTATCTGACTATTCGGACATATCCCTCCTTGCGCGGCTTGCAGGGCGAAGCCGCGCCGTCGGGGTAACCCAGCGATATGGCGCCGACACCCGTCAGTCCCTCGGGCAAACCCAGCTCACGGACCATCAGGTCATGACCTTCGGATGTACGGAACATCTCGATCTCGCGGTTGATCCAGCATGAGCCCAATCCCAAGGCGTGAGCCGCCAACATCATGTTTTCCAGCACGCACGAGGCATCCTGAACCGCATTCCGGCTGTCGGCCGGAGCAAAAACGAGCACGACGGTAGGCGCATCGTAATACGGATTGCCCTTCGATCCCATGATTTCGGCATTCATGCGCGCCAGACGGTCGAGCAGATCGGGCCGTTGCACGGCCACGATCCACGGGTCCTGCCGCCCCATGCTCGTCGGCGCGAACGTACCGGCCTCGAGTACGGCGGCGAGCTCGCGGTCTTCGATTTGCACCGGACGATAGCGGCGGCAACTGCGCCGCGTTTTGATAAGCTCCAGCAATTTATTTTCCATAACACCCGTTTTATGCAAATATAGGAATATTTGCCGTCACGTCGTTCGATTTCCGTTCCGCTTCCCGCCCATGCGTTCCGGACGCGGCCGAAACGGCCGACACATAGATCGTGTACGACACGAACGGAAAAAAGACACTGGCCCCGATCCGCATCGCAAGCCGAGCCGCTTCCGCCGTTTTCGGAGAGCGGAGGAAGAGCCGGCCGACAATCCGCAGGCAAGCGAAGCCGCCCTAAAACCGAAGGAAGAAGCAACCGGACCGGACTATTGCAGGCGGCCGTTGTTTGACCGACCGGCGCGGTCGGCCGCCGATTTTTTACTATCTTTGCTGCCTATGAAAGAGACAAGCGAGAAGACGGCGAACAAGCCGCTGATATTTCTGACCAACGACGACGGAGTGAACGCGAAGGGACTGCGCATGCTGATCGAGACGCTGCGCCAGGAGGCCCGCCTGCTGGTCGTCGCCCCCGAGCAGGCGCAAAGCGGCATGGGGCACGCCATTACGCTGACGCGGCCGCTGTATCTGAAAAAGGTAACCGACGAGCCGGGCCTGAGCGTGTATGCCTGCAACGGCACGCCGGTCGACTGCGTGAAAATCGCTTTCGACTGCATGATGCTCGGCAAGGAGATGCCGTCGCTGGTCGTCTCGGGCATCAACCACGGCTCGAACTCGGCGATCAACGTACTCTACTCGGGCACGATGGGCGCAGCGATCGAAGGCGGCTTCTACGACATTCCGTCGATCGGCTTCTCGCTGCTCGACCATGACGAGGACGCCGACTTCAGCGCGGCCCTCTCGTACGTGCGCCCGATCATAGAGCGGGCGATGAACTCGGACGCGCTGGGACGGCCGCTCTGCCTGAACGTCAACGTTCCGAACCTGCCGGCAGACCAAATCAAGGGAATCAAGGCGTGCCGGCAGAACCGGGGCTTCTGGCGCGAGGAGTTCGAACGCAGGCAGGACCCGAGGGGACAGGACTATTACTGGCTCACGGGCTATTTTCACAACACGGAGCCCGGAGCACAGGATACCGACGAGTGGGCGCTCGATCACGGCTACGTGTCGATCGTGCCGATCCAAGTCGACCTGACCAACTACCGCCAGCTCGAGCGGATGAAACGATGGGAAGATGACCGACGACCGGCGCCGGCCACGGCAAACCGCCCCGTATCGGACAACCGGTAGGTTTTGCCGAAAAAGCAATTCCGCAGGGAGGCAAACGGATGATCAAGAAATGCTATCGCTTTTTCGGCAACCGCGCCGCCAGACAGCAAAAATGGCTCAACGCCATGTCGCATGAAGGATACCGTCTGATCGGAACGGGCAAGATTTCGTACGAATTCGAGCGTTGCCGTCCGAACGAATACCGGTACTGCGTAGAATCCGTGACGCACCTGTCCTACCAAGATGAGAAAGCATACCGCAACTCATTGGAAGAAAAAGGATATAAAGTATTTTACAAAAACATCAATCTGAATTATTCGATCGGCAAGGTACGCTGGAGGCCCTTTGCAGGCAAATACGGCCGAATCGCCACGTCGCCCGGCAACTTCGACAAGGAACTATTGATCGTGGAAATGCCGGGCAGCCGGCTGCGCAGCTACGACAGCCGCGAGTAAAGCGACATTCCTACCCCCCGACCGTCCAAACCCGAAATCCGCCCGACGCCAAACCGACAATCCCCCCAAATAAAAAGCCCTTGCTCGTTTCCGACGACAAGGGCTTTATCGGTCGGTCCCAAAACTATTCGGTTTCCCAGTCGTACCCGTCCTTGCGATCCTTGACTCGGATGCCGACCGAGGCGAGCCCGTCGCGGATTCGGTCGGACGTTGCCCAATCCTTGGCCGCTTTGGCCTGCTGGCGGATATCGAGCACCATATCGACGACCGAGGCGAGCATCTGCGAGTTATCGCCCGCCAAATCGTCCCTCAGCCCCAGAATGTCGAACACGAACAGCCGCACGACGCGCGCGAGCTCTTTCAGATCGGCCTCCGAGATCGTCCGGTGACCGTCGTAAATCTGGTTGATCGTTCGCACGCAGTCGAACAGCACGGAAATCACCACCGGCGTATTCAGGTCGTCGTCCATCGCAGCCACGCAGCGCCGTTCGACGTCCGACACGTCGACGGTGGAGACGGCGGAAGGTTTCAGCTTCGGAAGCGTAGCGACGGCTTTCATCAGCCGCTCGTAGCCTTTCTCGGCAGCCTGAAGCGCCTCGTTCGAAAAGTCGAGCGTGCCGCGATAATGGGCCTGCAGGATGAAAAATCGGATCGTCATCGGCGAATAGGCCTGCTCGAGCAGCTTATGCCGGCCGGTCGTGAGTTCCTCGAGCGTAATGAAGTTGCCGAGCGACTTGCCCATTTTCTGACCGTTGATCGTAATCATGTTATTGTGCATCCAGTAACGGGCCGAGTCGTGGCCGCAAGCGGCCGTGCTCTGCGCGATCTCGCATTCGTGATGCGGGAACATCAGGTCCATGCCTCCCCCGTGTATGTCGAACGTCTCGCCCAAGTAGCGCGTACTCATCGCGGAGCACTCCATATGCCAACCGGGGAATCCGTCGCTCCACGGAGACGGCCAGCGCATGATATGCTCTTTCGAGGCTTTTTTCCACAGCGCGAAATCGAACGGTCCCCGCTTGTCGCCCTGACCGTCGAGCGTTCGCGTGTTGGCCTGCATCTCGTCGAGCACGCGGCCCGACAACTTGCCATAGCGGTACTTGCGGTCGTAAGCCTCGACGTCGAAATAGACCGAACCGTTGCTCACATAGGCGAAGCCCTTCTCGAGAATGGCCTTCGTCATCTCGATCTGCTCGATGATATGGCCCGAAGCGCGGGGTTCGATACTCGGCGGAAGCACGTTCAGGGCGCGCATCGCGTCGTGGTAACGGTCGGTATAATACTGCGCGACCTCCATCGGCTCGAGCTGCTCGAGACGGGCTTTCTTGGCGATCTTGTCCTCGCCCTCGTCGGCATCGTGCTCGAGGTGGCCGACGTCGGTGATGTTGCGCACGTAGCGCACCTTATAGCCCGTCGCTTTCAGATAGCGAAACAACAGGTCGAACGTAACGGCCGGACGCGCATGTCCCAAATGCGGATCGCCGTAAACGGTGGGACCGCAGACGTACAGACCGACGAAAGGCGGCTCGAGCGGTTCGAAGCGCTCTTTGCGGCGCGAAAGCGTATTGTATAAGGAAAGCGTGGACTTCATGGTTCGGCGAACTTTGATACGAGGCGTAAAATTACAAACTTTCCCGGTATGTTCAGACTAAAATGCGGATTATGCCGTTATTTTTCTAATTTTGCAGGGATTATGCGCCGGCGTTCCGGCCGTATCGGCCGGAACGCTCTTCGGAATTTCACATAACGCAAAACAACAGCATGCAGTACAGTTTCAAGAAACTCAACCTGATCGTCGGCTGGCTCAGCTTCGTCCTCGCGTCGACGGTTTACCTTCTGACGATGGAGCCCACGGCCAGCTTCTGGGATTGCAGCGAGTTTATCGCGACGTCGTACAAGCTCGAGGTAGGACACCCTCCCGGAGCGCCGCTCTTCATGATGATCTCGCGCTTCTTCACGATGTTCGGAGGCCCCGGACAGGCGGCCGTGCTCGTCAACTCGATGTCGGCGCTGGCGAGCGGGGCGACGGTCATGTTCCTGTTCTGGACGATCACGCATCTGGCCCGGCGCGCGATGCGCAAAAGCGGCGACGAGCTGACTCTGCCGCAGACGATCTCGGTACTCGGAGCCGGACTCATCGGAGCGGGAGCCTACACGTTCACCGATACGTTCTGGTTCTCGGCCGTCGAGGGAGAGGTATACGCGCTGTCGTCGATGTTCACGGCACTCGTTTTCTGGGCGATCCTCAAATGGGAGAACGTGGCCGACGAGCCGCACGCGAACCGCTGGATCGTACTGATCGCCTATCTGACGGGACTCGCCATCGGCGTTCACCTGCTGAACCTGCTGATCATTCCGCCGATCGCGCTGATATATTACTTCCGCAAGTATCCCCGCGTGACGAAGTGGGGCGTCGTCAAGTCCCTGCTCGTTTCGGCCGCCGTGCTGATCTTCGTGATGAAATTCATCATCGCGGGCACGGTCAATCTGGGCGCTTTCTTCGACCGCATGTTCGTCAACGGACTCGGCCTGCCGGTCAACTCGGGCATCACGTTCTTCGCTCTCGCGCTGCTGGCGGCTCTCGGATGGGGCGTCTACTGGACGCACAAGCGGGGCAAAGTGCTTGCCAACACGATTCTTTTATGCACGGCAGTCATTATCGTCGGATACGGTTCGTACGCGTCGGTCATCATCCGCTCGGCGGCGAACCCTCCGATGAACAGCAACGCCCCGAGTAACCCGTACGGACTGCTGTCGCTGCTGAACCGCGACCAGTACGGCGCCCGGCCGCTGTTCAAGGGTCCTTACTACTCGTCGCCTGTGGCGGGAATCAAGGAGAGCACGGTATATTACGAAGACGAAGGAAAGTACAAGGCGGCCAAAACGGTTACTGCGCGGGAATACGATCCCCGATTCGAATTCTTCTTTCCCCGCATGTACTCGGACAAGGAATCGGATATCAAAGCCTATAAGAACTGGGTCGATATCGAAGGGCGCCAGATCCCGTACGACGACGAGACGGTGACCGTCCCGACGTTCGCCGAGAACCTGAAATTCTTCTTCGCCTACCAACTGAACTTCATGTACTGGCGCTACTTTTTGTGGAACTTCGTCGGACGCCAGAGCGACATACAGTCCACCGGCGAGATCACGGACGGCAACTGGCTGTCGGGAATCGACGCCGTAGACCGGATTTTCCTCGGGCCGCAGGATAATCTGCCGCAGGAACAGGCTTCGAACAAAGGACGCAACACGTACTACTTCCTGCCGTTCATTCTGGGAATCATCGGACTGATCTACCAGCTCAACCGGGACGGCCGTAACTTCTCGGTCGTGATGGCCTTCTTCATCATGACCGGCGTCGCGATCGCCGTCTACCTGAACTCGCCGCCGGCCGAGCCGCGCGAGAGGGACTACGTGTTCGCCGGCTCGTTCTACGCCTTCGCGATGTGGATCGGATTCGGAGTGCCTGCCCTCTACGAGGCGTTCAAGCGCTGGTTCAAGAAGGACGGAGCCGCGACGGCCGTCGCCGCCACGCTCATCGGAGCCGTCGTACCGACGATACTGGCCGCTCAGAACTGGGACGACCACGACCGGTCGCACCGCTATGTGGCGCGCGATTTCGGAGAAAACTACCTGAACTCCACGCTGCCGAACGCCATCATCATGAATTACGGCGACAACGACACGTTCCCGCTGTGGTACGCCCAAGAGGTGGAAGGAGTCCGCAAGGACGTGCGGGTGATGAACATGAGCTACCTGGGCGCCGAGTGGTACATCGATCAGATGCGCATCAAGAGCAACGACTCGGACCCGCTTCCGTTCTCGCTGCCGAGGTCCAAGTACACTTATCGGAACGAAACGGTACTCATTCAGGAGCTGTTCAACAGGCCCATTCCGGCCAAACAGCTCATCGAGTGGATCGCGTCGGAAGACCCGAGAACCATGCTTCCGATGACAAGCGGCGAGAAGATGGACTTTCTGCCCTCTCGCCAGATCGCGATCCCGGTCAATAAGCAGAACGCGATCGAAAGCGGTATCGTCAAGCCCGAGGACGCTCACCTGATGGTCGACACGGTTTATCTGAACATCAACCCGAACAAGCACTATCTGACGCGGGACGAGCTGATGCTGATCGACCTGCTGGCCAATTTCGACTGGAAGCGGCCGATCTACTTCACGCAATTCTCCTCCCCCGCGTCGCTCGGTCTGAAGGATTATCTGCAACTCGACGGCTTCGCATACCGTTTCGTGCCGATCCGGACGCCCAGCGCGCCGGCTAAAAAGACCAGCGACTACCTGAAGGTCGGCCGCATCGACAGCGAGTATCTGTACGACAAGCTGATGAACCAGTTCCGGTACGGCAATATCGACGATCCGAGAGTTTACGCCGACCATACGATTCAGACGAACTTCCGGGCGACGTTCACCAGAGGCCTGTACGCCCAACTGGCCGACCAGCTGCTCGCCGAAGGCGACACGACGCGGGCCGTCGAGGTGCTCGACTCCGTCGTGCGAAGAATTCCGTTCAGCCAGATCCGGCACGACTATCTGACGACGATTCCGCTGATCGAGTCGTACTACAAGGCCGGAGCCTTCGATAAGGGCAACGCGATACTGGAAGACTACGCCCAGAATCTGGAGCAGTACATCGACCACTACCTGCGTTTCACCGGAAAAACCAAAGAACTCGTCGAGCCTCAACTGTACGACAATTTGCAGAATCTGCTCGAGCTTCATCAGACTGCCGCCGACTTCGGGCAGCAGGAACAGATCGAGCGACTCGATCAATACTTCCAGTCGATCGGACTGACCGATCAATAAACGCCGAGCGCACGACTTACCGACCACCGGCAGCCGTCCCTCTCCCGCACATATGCGGAAGCGGCTGCCGGTCGCGGATAAAACCCATGCCAAGACACATGTTAAGAACTTGTCTTCAGGCCGGCCGGATCGAAGCCGGGTGCGACGAAGCCGGTCGCGGACCGCTGGCCGGTCCCGTCGCGGCGGCGGCCGTCATCCTGCCCGAGGGATGGAACCACCCGCTGCTGAACGACTCGAAAAAGATGAGCGAAAAAAACCGCTATCTGCTTCGAGAGACGATCGAGCGGGAAGCCGTGGCCTGGGCCGTCGAAATGGTATCGCCCGAGGAGATCGACCGGATCAATATCCTCAATGCCTCGTTCGCCGCCATGTCGCGGGCCGTCGCCCGGCTGAAGGTCGTACCGCAGATGCTGCTCATCGACGGAAATCGGTTCCGCACGTCGCTCGACATTCCGTACGAGTGCATCGTCAAAGGCGACGCGACATTCGTTTCGATCGCCGCCGCCTCGGTTCTGGCAAAAACTTACCGGGACGACTACATGAACCGGATCGCGGAGGAATATCCGGTCTACAACTGGAAAAAGAACAAGGGCTATCCGACCCGCGAGCACCGCGAAGCCGTCATGCGGTACGGGCTCTCGCCTTATCACAGGCTATCCTTCAGCAGCCATTTCGCCCAGCCGGATCTGTTCGGCGATCGGGAGCAAGCAACGAAGCCCTGACAGAAGAAGTCCGACACCCCGACGGACGAACCGGACGGACAGCCGGCCGGCTGTCCGACGAATGGACGAGAGAAACGGCGATCCGCCGAAAAACCGGAAAAGCGAAAACTTCCAAACCGAGAAAAAATACAAGCCGAACTGATCTTACAAGCATACAGGACGGTCTTCGGACATCGGCATCGAAAAAAATAGCGGAATACCTCTTGACAAAGGGGTATTCCGCATCGTATATTTGTTCCGGAAACGGCACGGTCGCCGACGATCCGATTCTCCGCCGTTTCCCGATCACCCTACCGAGTTATCCACATTTCCGTCACGGTTCGCCCGATATTCCGTTCGTGCAAAAACGGAGTTATGAACATTTCGTTCGCGGGCTTTTGCACAACCGTGCATAAACCGCTTCGCTTTTCAAATCCCGTTTCTATGAAAGAGTACCCTTCTATGGGCATTCCGGCTGCGGCAACGGCCTGCCGGAATCCGGACGCACCGTCCGAACCGAATGCCGAAAACCGGCGCGACGAGCCGCACGAGCACCTCGAGCGCACGTTGGAAAAGATCCGTCAGGCCGTCCGCTCGGTCGTCCAGCTGGCCGAAGTTCAACAACAGTACAAACAGTCGAGCAATCGGGCCAACGGGGTCGCGCGCGAACTCCGAGAACAGGAGAAAGTGCTCGCCCGCAGTGAGAATCGACCGGATTATCGACAAACTGCCAACAGTCTAAGGACAGTTATCAACAAATGAATACGCTGCTTATCAACAACCGGCGCTACACCTGCGAACTTTGGGAACTCATGAGCTGGGACAAGCTGCACGCAATTCTCCGCTACGACGAGCAGAGGCGCCGAAGCGACAGACAAAGCGTGGACCGGCTGACTGCGGAACTGCTGACGAAAATCGCGGGCGTCCGACGCCCGCTGGCATACCGTACCGACCCGGACGACCGGATACTCGTCGCGGAGCGCCTTGTCTCGTATCTTCCCCACGAGTTGCGGCGACTCGAAAACATGCTATCCGACGAGACACGAAGCCCCGGGAAAAAGGCGAACCGGAACAACCGTTTGCCGCCCGAGGACGAAACGGACTGGGAAGGAAGCCCGATACCGATGTCCCGGATAACGGCCTCGGCCTGGTGCCGGGCCTCGGACCTTTATTTACACGACAAATGGCGGTACGCGCCGCTGATCGCGGCCCTGCTCTGGCCGGCAGCGGGAAACGATTGCGACCGAAAAGTCCGCCTCAGGGCCGAAGCTCTGAAACGGAAACCGCTGGCGTTTTTCGTAGCCTGCTTCGCCCGAATCGAACGGGCCCACCGGCTGTTCCGCAAAGCCTATCCGCTCTGTTACTTCAAGCCGTCGCGCCGGCCGGCCGGCCACGATACGGAACAAAGTACGTGGTGCGACCTGCTGGCATGGACCGGGCACTATGTCGCAGGGGAAATCGAACGGACGGGTCAGATGAAATGTCCGGATTTCATGGACTTGGTACACAGCAGACTGAAAATGCACGGATAGCACAGTCGAACGCCCGACTACGGACCGGGCCGTTGTCCGGATCGCGCGGCAGGGGAAAGTACGGCAGAGGGGAAACGCTCGGATCCAAGCGGCGAACGCCTCTATCCGTACGGCCGAACGGTTCGGCAATCAGACCGCAGCCCCTTCTCTGTCCGAAAGTCCGAAAACACGATCAAGCCTCGGAACCGGTTCTGCACCGAGATCCGCACCGAGATCCGCACCGTTCGAGCGGGATACGCTGTCAAACGCGCCGCCGGCTATGCAAGCGGGACCGTATCGGTCCGGCAAAACGGTCAAATCCAAACAAGCCGAATCGATGCAACGACGCTTCCGGTCATGCGAACGGTTCGGAAAGCGATCTGTCGTTCCCCGCTATTCGTATGACAGTAGAGGCCGTCAGGACCGGCCCGAAAGCGCGGAGCGGATGCAAGAACCGATCAAGCGCGGCGGATCGGATGCCGGAACCGACCTGCGGCCTGCGCCGACGAACCGTCCGCCAGCCGACAGCGCAGCCGTGCGCCCCGCCTTTCCGACGGGCACGGCGGTGACAGCCGGCGCCGGATACCGAAACCAATCAACACGATTCAAATCATGCTCAGAAACCAACTATCCGCAGCCGTCGAGAGCGCTGCACAAGAACTCGGGTACGGCTTCCGCCAAGGGTTCGAGTACCGGATGGGCGAAGTCCCGATCCGGTTCCCGGCCGTCTGGCTCGTACCCCCGCACGTCGTACGCGTCGAAGGACGCGAAGAGGGAGAGATCGTCTATCGCGCAACGCTGCATCTGATGCGGCTCGACCGCCGATACGACGAGCAAGCCAAGGAAAGACAATGGGCCGAGATGGAACGCGACGCGCTGGCTATGATCGGCCGGATCGGAAAGCTGCAGGGAATTTTCTGCACCGGAAACATCGCGCTGACGCCCGCCGAATTCTCGCTAACCCGGCAGGGCGAACTGTCGATGAAAGCCGAATTCGACGCCCGTCTGTATTTCCCCAACGAACCGGACGATAAGCCATGAAAATCACGAAAACTCCCGCTCCGTATGCGTCGGCGTACCGCGACGCGCTGTTCCGAGTGACGGCAGGAGCCCAAGAGCTCGTCGAGCTGGACATTTACGACCACGCCGACCAGCGGATCGTCGGACGACGGAGGTTCAAGGGACAGACTTCCTACGACGTCAACGTGGCCGGATACGCCCGGAGCCAATTCGACGTCCTGCCGCTCTATGCGGTAGAGTGCACGTTCGCGAAGCCGGCGGGACGGATCGTCCGCACGACCGTCCGTTCGGCAGAGGCGCAAGCCTCGGCGCTGCTCTGCGCCGGGACGCGCACGCTGTTCGAGTGGGACGCGCTGTCGGCCGCGCCGACGACCGTGAAAATCGCCCCGAACGAATCCGACGAGATCGCCGTATTACCCGGAGGCAGCGCGCTGACCGCCCAAGCCGTGCTCCGGGGAAGCACTCAGCGAAGCATCGAGCTGGCATCTCAGACCCCGACAGACGATCTAAGCGTTTTCTGCCTGAAGATGAGCGATCTGAAAGCTCAGGTCGAAAACGACGGGAACGACTCGTTGGACCGGTACGGCTCAATGGAAATCCGCATCGCGTCAGGCGACGAGACCGTGCTGGCACGCGAATACAAGTTCGTTCCGCACTACGCGGGCGACGTCCGGCTTTGCTGGTGGAACACGTTCGGACAGATCGACTACTACACGATGCGCAGGCCGCTGGCCGAAGGCTTCGCGATCGGGAAGGAGCGCGTACTGACGGCCGAAGGATACGCCGTGACGGCCAGCCGCCGCGAGAGCCGGCTGCGGCTCGTGTCGGACTACGAAAACGAAAAGACGATGCGCTGGCTGTGCGAGCTGCTCAATGCGCCGAAAGTATGGATCGCGGAAGACAGCCGGTTCGTCGAAGCGGACGTGCTGACCGCAGAGGCCGTCGTCGCGTCGGACGAGCTGTCGAGAATCGACATGGTTCTGCGCGAGGCGCAACCCGAAACCTTTCAAAACCGGTAGCGATGATACGCATCTTTATCGACAACCGCGAGGCGGACACGGACCAGCATGCGGCCGTCTCGATCACGCTGGCCGTTTCGTCGATCACGAAAATCGAGACGAACCGCACCGGCTATTGCAAAACGGTCCGTCTCCCGGCGACTGTCCGCAACCGGTCGCTGCTGGGCGACGCGGACCGGATCCACGCTCCCGAGCTGTTCAACCAGCAGCCGCATACGGCCCGTATCGAAGCGGACGGATTCACCGTCATCGAGGGATCGCCCCGCCTGGTCCGATACGAAAGCGAAGCCGGAGGCGGCTCCTATCTGTTGCAGATCATCGGACCCGGCAAGCAATGGGTGAGCCTGGCATGCGAGAACATGTTCAACGAAATCGACATTCCGTTCGAGGAGACGGTTTCCGAAAGCATGGTGCGCGACAGTTGGACATGGGAGAAGCCGGTGCGCTTCTTTCCGGTACTGCGGGACACGTTCCGCGTGTCGTCGGGCAGCATCGAGCCGACCGTACGGATGCTGACCTTCACGGACTACCATCCTTTCCTGCACGTCCGCACGCTCGTCGACGCGATCGCGGCCGCAGGAGGGTATACGATCCGCTCCGACTTCATGGACGGCGCGCCGTTCCGATCGCTCTACATGAGCGGCCGTTATCCGGAGCAGCAGACCGAGCCGTTCAAGGAGCGAATGGGCTTCTTGGCCGGACGCTTCGGCGACGCTACGGCCTCGGCCGACCGGTTCGGACGGGTCTATGCCGATCCGCTGACCGCCGTCTCGTCGGTCGGCAATCTCGTGGATACGGCCGACCCGGACCGGACGCAGGACGGCGCGACGGTCGCCGGGGTCTACAACCGCAACGACTGCTTCCGGGAAGACGGGCAGCGCATAGCCTACTGTCCGGTCGAGGAAGTAACGGCCGGATTCGAATACTCGCTCGCCTACCGGACGGACTACCGGATCGCCAGCAGGGAAGAGCTCAAATGCTTCGACCGGGTCTTTCTCGACGACGATGTGGAACGGCGCTTCCGCGTCATGAACCGGCACGGAGACAGGCGGACGGTCTTTCACGGCGGCTGGCAGTACCGACTGATCGTTTTCGGGCACCAACCGGGAACCGAATACCGTTTCTCGTACCGGCGCATCGCGAACCCGGCAGCGGATACCGCCGACCTGCAACCGGGCGACTACGAGACCGTCCGTCTCAAGACATTCTCGCAGCGGAGCGTACTGATCGACGTACCCGCAGACGAGCAGGCGACCGAAGCGTCGCTCGAGTTCCTGTCGAACGGCACATATATCCCTTACGAGGGAGACTGGGCGCTGTACGACGGCTATGTGGCCGAGACGGGACAAATCGACATCCGCCTGACGATCCGCAGCGCGGCCCGGGAAATCGCCCCGTCGTCGCCCCGTTACTTCGACCGGGTCTATTTCGGCGGAGCCGACCAAGGAATGAACCTGACGCTCGGCCGTCGCACGACGCTCAAGCCGATTTTCCTGCCCCACCCTTGCGAAGGATCGACCGTCCGCTTCGCCGACGTGGCCGCGCATAGGGTACGCCAGATCGACCTGATCGGCGCGCTGAAGCAAATGTTCAATCTCTGCTTCTACAGCGACGCGCTGACCGGCACGCTCTACATCGAGCCGCGCGACGATTTCTACCGCGACGACACGGTCATCGACTGGAGCGACCGGATCGATCGCAGCCGGCCGGTCACGGTCGAAGAGCTCGGAGCGGACCTGTCGAAACTCTTTACGCTCCGCTATCAAGAGGGCGACGGGACGGTCGCGCGCTGGGACGAGCGCAACAAGCAGATTCTGGGCCGATGGAGCACGCCGATTCTCAACCGTTTCGCCTCGGAGGGCGAGCGAGTCTACGCTAATCCCCTTTTCACGCCCACGCTGAACCGAACCGGAGCCTACCTCGACGCGCCGGACGCCTCGCTCGCGCAAGTAGGCGACCGGGACCGCACAGGCGTACCGGCCGACACGGAAAACCTGAACTTTCCGCCGAAGATCGTTCGCTTTCTCGGAGTCCGGACCTTACCCGACACGCAACGCTGGGGTTGGCCCGGCTACGGGAACGAGTATCCGGAAATCGCGTTCCACGATCCGTCGGGCGACGAGCCGTTCACCCTCTGCTTCGAAGACAGGGACGGCGCGACCGGACTGCACGGCGGATACGACCGAAGCATCGAGCAGTACAACAGCGGGCGACGCATCACGCTCTATCTGCGCCTCAACCCGGAGGACATCGAGCCGCTGATCTCCCCGAACGGGCTTCGGCGCGACTTCCGCGCCCTGTTCAAGCTGGCGATCGAAGGCGAGACGGTCATGTGTCGGCTGGAGGAGATCAGCGATTACAACCCGTCGGCCGGATCGACCCGGTGCGTCTTTCTCAAAGAAACATAGCGGTCCGCCTGCGCACCCGTCAGACAAAATTTTCCGAAGCGAAACCGGACGCAACCCGCCCCTCGCTTGACGCTCCAATCCACGCATCGCTCTCCCAGCGACCAGCCCGGAACAGCCGTGCAGCACACGACATAAGGATCGTCCCATTCAAATTCATCGCATATGAAAAGAAAAACTTACCGGATCGTCTGGGAAGACGATCCGCCCCGGCACGATGCGCAGCCGTCGGAAAACCGAGCACCGGACACGGCAGGTCGGAACCACGCCGGACCGGCATTCGAGCAGCAACAGTCGAACGGCATGCCTCCGACCCCGACATCCGGCGATTCGGACATGCCGGCAGCCGACGAGACTACCCGCAGCTCGGCCGATAAAACGGGTTCCGGCTTCGTCCGGTCCGAAACGACCGAGCAACGGCCATCGAAAGCAATCGCCTCTCCCACCGCGTCTCATCCGGCCGAACCTGCCGACGCGGACCGGTATCGGACCTATGCCCCGGAACGGCTGATGCAAGCCGGATTCGGAAGCCCGTCGCCCGCAATACCCCCGGGCTACGCCGAAAGACATGCTCCGCAAGAAAGCATCTACCCGGCCCGGCCCCTTGCCGGGCGTTCCCCGCTCGGCTCCGTCGGAAACGACCGGCAGGCAAAAGCCGACGGACGGTACGAGACGCGGCAAAGTCTCGACAGGCAACAGATCGGCGAGATGATCGACTCGCGGCTGAACTCGCTGAGAGTCTACGTGCTCGAATCGGATATCACCGACGCGCAGCGATCCGTAAAAACTGTTGTCGAACAAGCCTCTTTCTGATTCTCGGAACATGCCTCTGACAATTTACGAAAAGGAGCTGATCCGCATTCTGCGGACGCGCTGCGGAGAGCTCACGACCGGACAGACGGTCGAAAAGCTGACCGCCCTCGGCGTAATCGACAGCACGCTGTGCAAGGTACTGACCGTGCGCGAACACGTTCGCGACATCATGGAGACGGGAATCCGCAAGACCGACGCGATGTGGCTGGCGACCGAACGGTTCGCCTGCTCCTACGAGTACGTGCGCAAATGCATGTACTACTACACCGACATGAACGTCGGCTGAACGGCCGTCGGATTCCGTAGAAAAAATCCGAACGGGCGAGGAGCGATCTTCGCCGTACGATTTCCGGCCGGAAATCCACCTAATCCTACAAACACAATCCATCCTAACTATGACGATCAGACGACAATGGCAGGCGCTGCTCGAACGGCTCGGCCTGCCGGGTTCCGACGCATGCCGCGTCGAGCCGGCGCAAGTCGAAAGGCTGAACGAGGCTCTCGGCTCCGATCCGAGCACAAGCCCAGAACCGGCCGACGGAAGCCTCGACCTCCCGAAAAAGACGGATCCCGCCGTACAGGGGCATCCGGCGGCAAGCGACCTCCGGGAAACGGCGCGAGCCACCCGGACCGAGCCCCGCGAGGACCCCTCTCCGGCCGAGGCGACGCTGTCGGCCAACGCCAAAGCCTACGAGGACGACCTGCGTAACTTTCGTTAACGAGACAACGACATCAACCAAACTCATCGCAACATGGCAAAAATCGAAAATCCCAAAAACTACAGCGGACGCGATCTGGAGACGATTTTCTTCCGCCCGATGCTCAGCGGCCCCGATGCCCGAGCCCTCGGTATCAAGGTAATGTACAACACGCCGGTTCCCACGACGCTCCAATTCTGGAAGCGCGCGGGCGACATCCTGCAGAAATACACGGCGGCGGGCTGGAAAGGAGGCGACGCCGCGACGAAGTACAGCAAGCAGATCGCGCTGTCGAAAGTCAAGGCCGAGGCCGGCTACTCGGCGGAAGACTACTTCAACATGGTATACGAGCTGATTACCGGACGGCCGGACGTCAATCTGGACGACCTGACGGGGACCGAGCTCGAAGCGGCCGAAACCGCGCTGTTCAAGGAAGCCATAGCCGAAAGCATCCGGGCGACGATGTGGCTCGGCGACACGGAAAACGACGTTCGCTGCACAGGATTCGATCCGGCCGGCGAAACAGCCGAAAAGCTGCTCAAGCGGCTGTGGGACGAGGCCCCGGACGTACTCAGGGCATTCAAGCCTCAGGGCGAGCTGGTCTATCTGGTCACGTCGGACATATACGCCCGCTACGAAGAAGAGCTCGACGGCGTCGCACTCGAAGCGGCCTATCTGGCCAAGCAGAACGGACGCGAGGGCCTGTCGTTCCGGGGCATTCCGGTGATCGACATTCAGGTGGCTTCCTATCTCCGGTCCTGTCCCGAGCTTCCGCAGTCGTTCGCGCTGCTCACGGACCGGCGCAACCTGGCCTTGGCGGTCAATACCGCCGACTTCCCGGGTACGGAAGTGCGCATGTGGTACAACCCGGACCAAATGGAAAATCGTCAGCGGGCCGTCTTTATGGCCGGATGCGACTACCTGCTTCCGGAGCTCGTCTCGATGGCTGCAGGCGGCTTCGATCCGGAACTCGTCTCGGAGCCGGTCGGCGCGTCCGGCGGGACGCTCAGCGTCCGGATTCCGGGCTATTCGTTCATCGGGCAGGTGACGGCTCAGGGGGTGAAAGCGGACGGGAAGACGGACGGCGAGCCGGTCGTGCTGAGCGGCGAAAAGGGCACGTACGGCGGAACGCTCGCGGGAACGGCGATCGACCGGGTCCGGCTGACGATCGAACTCCAAAACGGCGCCTCGCTCGAGCACACCGTCTGACCCACGACTAAAACGACACGACATGACACTGGTCAACTTCACGAAAAAGCATCGCCGGCGAAACGGCGGAATCCGCCTGTTGGGCCTGATCGACCAGCGGGAAGTCGTCTCCGCGACGTACAGCGAGCTGGACAAGGGATTTACCGAGCTGACGCTCGACGAGGGAGCCTCCCTGTCGAAATTCGAGTTTCTGGAAGACGGAGCCGAATACCGCGAAACGATCGCGGCAAAGGACGGCGCTCCGACCGTAGCGCACGAACTGACCTTCACGCTCGAGCGTATGGACGCCGACACGGCAGCCGCGATCGAGGCGATCATCGAAGCATCGCGCAGCGGCCTGATCGCCGTCGTCGTCACGATCAACGGAGACGCCTTGCTGCTCGGCTACTCGCAGGAATTCGGCAAGGAGCGCCCGCTGCGGATCGCATCGGCTCAGGCCACCACCGGCCGTCTGCTGTCGGAAACCACGAGCGAGACGGTCACGCTCCGGAGCGAAGACGTCTCGAAGGCCCGACCGCTGCTGGACGACCTGAACAACCTGTTCTCGAAAATCTGACGGTCTTTCGACCGAACGCGACGACCGGCAGGCGGAACCGCCGCGGCGGACTCTTCCGCACGGTATCCTCCGCCAGTCGTCCGGACACGGAGGGCGGCCGGCTAACGGCACGCCCTCCGTCATAACCTCACGCCTATGAAAACAAAGACTGAAACGAATCGCTCTCCCCTCGGTTTTCCGTCCGGGTCGTTCCCGGAGCGCCCGGCCCGGCGAGAAACGGGATACTGGCGCTGGGGATCGGACAACCTGTTTCCCAACGCGCTGGCGGCGATGTCCCGCCTCTCGACGACACACCGCCGGATTATCAACGACAAAGCCGACTACATTTCAGGCAAGGGATTCGTCTGCGACCGGGAAAATCCGGCTCTGATCGGACTCGTCGAGCGGGCCAACGGCTGCGGCGAGTCGCTGCGGCAGGTATTCAACAAAGTGGCTTTCGACAAGGCGCTGTTCGGCAACGCCTTTTTGGAAGCCGCGACCGACGCGCAGGGCTCCTTCCTCGCGCTGTTCCATCAGGACGCCTCGCGCTGCCGCGTCGCAAGGGACGACCGGCATGCGATCCTGCACCACGACTGGGCGGCCTACGACGCCCGACGGGCCCGGCAGCTACCGCTCTACCCGCTGTTCGAGCCCGCCGAGGACGGCACGCTGCGCAGCCTGATCCACTACAAGGACTACGAGCCGATGTTCGAACACTACGGCCTCCCCTCCTACATCGCCGGAATGAACGTGTCGGCGATCGCCTACAAGACCGACCGCTGGAACATCAGCCGGCTCGACAACTCGTTCCAGCTATCGGGCGTCATGGTGCTCGACGGCGAGGTCGACAACGAACAGGAAGCCTACCGGATCGTCAAAGCCGCCGAGAAGCGGTTCGCCGGCAAGCCCGGACAGGTGATGTTCATGGTCAAGAACACGGACGAATCCGACCATTCGAAATTCGTCCCGATCGAGTCGGCCAACGAGGGCGACTGGAAGCTGCTGCACGAGCAGGCCACTTCCGACATCGTCGTCGCGCACTCGTGGTTCCGCTCGCTCAGCGGACTCGACTATTCGACGGGATTCAGCGCCGAGCGTATCCTGCACGAGTACGAGATCGCGCTCAACACGCTGATTCTCGGCGAGCAGCAGGAGCTGCTGGAGCCTGTTCGGCGTCTTATCGAAACACGGCTCGGCTGCGACGCCTCGTCGCTGCAGATCGTCAACCGGCCGCCGACCCGCTCGAAGCCGCTCTACATGAAAGTGTGGGAAGCGCGCAAGTGCGACGGACTGAGTTACGACCCGCAGGACCCCGAGCAGAATCTCTATCTGGCCCAAATCACCAAATACGCGATGCGCAGCATCGACTAAAACCTTCACGCCATGAATACACTGCTGATCTCTTCCGCCGAGGCATTGTCGCTCGCATTCACTCCGGCCGAGTTCCAGCGCGAGGAGCTGATCCCGGCCGTGACGATCGAGACGGCCCAACTGCGTTACCTGAAACCGGCATTCGGCCCGCTGTACGACTGCCTGAACGAACCGCGCTACGAAGCCTTCGTCGAACGATACGTCAAGCCGGCTTTGGCCTGCTATGTGCGCGCTCTGGTGATCGACGCGCGGGCGGCCGCCGTCGGTCCCTCGGGTATCGTGCAGGCACGTACGCAATACACGGAAGCGGCCCCGGCCGAAGCGGCCGGGCGATTGCGCCGGCAGGCTCTCCGGGATGCGGAAACGCTTCTCGAAGAAGCGATCGAATTCGTCGAACAGCATCCGGAAGACTTTCCCGAGTACGATCCGGACCTCGGTATCCGCCGCCGGGTCCTGTTCAAAGGAGGTCTCATCCTACCCGACGACCGGCCATGAAGCAGCTTACCGTTCTGCTCACCGCGCTGGTCGGCCTGCTCGCCCCGGTCCAGACGCTCGTCTGCTGCGCGCTGGCCTTCGTCTGCATCGATTTCGTAACCGGCGTCGTAGCGAGCCGCGTCCGCGCCCGAAGACAGCGGGCTCGCTGGGCCTTCGAAAGCGCGAAGGCATGGCGGACCGTCTACAAGATCGTGCTCGTGACGGTCGGCATCGCGCTGACTTGGCTGATCGACCGTTTCGTACTGCCGTTCGCAGAGCTGCATCTGGCCAACCTGTTCACCGGATTCGTATGCGGCGTCGAGCTGTGGAGCTATCTGGAAAACGCGGCCGAACTGTCCGACCATCCGTTGTTCCGCGGGCTTCAGAAACTGATGAAACAAAAGATCGACAACCAGCTAAACCATCCCGAACCATGATTCTCGAAAACCAAGTATCCTCTCCGTTCGCCGCCAAGGTCCGGCAGATCGCCTCGCGTCTCGGCGTGCCGCCCGACTACCTGATGGCCGTCATGTGGAGCGAAAGCCGGCTCGACCCGGCAGCCACGAACCCCGAAGGCGGAGCCACCGGACTGATTCAGTTCATGCCGGCCACCGCCGCAGGACTCGGAACCAGCTGCGAGGCGCTGCGGGAAATGAGCGCCTTGGATCAGCTCGACTACGTCGAACGTTTTTTCCGCCCGTACGCCCCGCGTTGCCATACGTTCGGCGATTTCTATATGGCCTGTTTTTTCCCGGCGGCCATCGGCAAGGAAGACGACTATGTGCTGCAAACGCGGAAGCTGTCCGCCGAGCGGATCGCCCGGCAGAATCCGGCGTTCGACACCGACCGGGACGGCCGCATCACCGCCGGCGAGTTCCGCCGCCGGCTTCCCAAGCTCTTTCCCGATGAATTCCGTTCCATTCTCTTTTAAGTGCAAGGTCCTCGTCTGGACCGTACTCGGGCTGTCTCTCGCGACCGGATGCCGAAGCACGCGGAAAGCACAGCGCCAGACAGCCATCCGCACGGACAGCGCCTCGATCGACCGGTCGCTCGAGGAAACGGAAAGGTCGCTGAAAGACGAACGGATCCGGAATTGGGAAATCGTCCGAACCGACTACTACCCTCTTCCCGACAGCCTCAACGGCAGCGGCTCGCAGCCCGCCGTGAAAAGCGTGACGACGATCCGCCGAAACGAACAGCGCCAACGGCAACAGAACCGGACGATCGCACTGGCAACGGAGCATAGCGCCGGAACGACGATCAGCGAGCAACGGACCGAGAACATCGTTCCCGTCCGCTCGACGGGCCGATGGAAGTACATTTTCTACACGGCCTTGCTGGCAACTGGCGTATGGCTGATTATCCGCTACGGCCCCCGAGGACGGACGAAACGCCCTCAATAGCCGGACGCCCCCGACAGCCGGCTCATTATTCCGTAACGGCCTCGGGCAAACGACAGGGAGGGCGCACGACAAACCGTGTGCGCCCTCCCTTTATTTTATTCGTCGAGGTCGAAAAGATACGGTACAAAAACAAAGAAAAGCCAGCAGAAAGAGCCCGAGGCTCTTGTCTACCGCTTTTCCTCCCTACTAACCTAAAAACTACTAACCTAAAACTTCGTCTGCAAAGATAAGCATAAATATCGGTAAACTCCAAATTTCTTAAATATTTTTAATAAAATTCTCTATTTTTTTGTGTAGATTGCGATCTCGAAATCCAACCGGCTGACTGTCAAAAGCAGGGAGAAAAGCCTTTTTCACTGGATTTTCGAAGCGGGCGAATAGAAGAAACGCTCCCGCGAATGCCCCGAAGAAACGGGACTCCGCATCCGGATTTTCACACGAACAGACTGACTGAAAAGAACATAAAAAAGAAAAAGCTTCAAGATAGAGATCGCTCTCTACCTTGCGGCTTTTCCCTCCCTACTAACCTAAAACTACTTATCTAAATGAACCTAAAACTTCACTGCAAAGGTAGGAATCAAAACGGAAAAAACAAATTATTTTTAAGAATATTTAATAATAAAATTCATCGCACCGAAGTGTCAGGAATTTAGCGGCGGCATTCATCGAGGGACTTTCCGTACCGTCAGTCGCGGTAGACGATTTCTCCGTAATGAATCAAAGAGCTTATATGCTGATTCCGATTCAAATAAAGCGTCGGCACCCAGCCTGCATTCAACCTGTCCAACTCGAGACACATGCTGACGTCGAGCAGCGTGAGCAAATTTTCATCGCAGTTCAATTCCTCCAGCCGGAAGTTCCGGCTGATATTCAGCGTTCCGAGACGATTCCCATATAGATCCACAACACGCAGCTCGGGATTCCGGCTCAGATTGATCATCGACAAACCGTTGCCCCTGCACGACAAGCGCTCCAGAACGGGATTTCGCGTCACATCGAGCCACGGCAGACTACACCCGTCGCAGTTCAATTTCCGCAGAGCTCCGCACTGCGAAACATTCAGACTCGACAGATTCCAGCAATCCTTGCAACTGACCGACACCAGATTTCCGTTGCCGCTCAAATCGAGCCCGCGAAGGCCATAGCTGTACGTGCAGTCGAATACCTCGAGACGGGTGAAACGCTCGATTCCCTCCATAGAACCGATACCGGGATCATGGCAGTACATTTCTCTGACCGTCCGGGCCTCGGCGGCGGAAAGCCGTCCGTCCCCGTCCGTATCGTAATTTTCGAGACAGAACCGACGGAATACTTCGTCCGGGATAACGACATCGGCGTCGTAAGACGGCGCGGGCACGTCGTCTTTCGAACACCCGCCCCATATCAGCGAGCAAAGAAGCAGGGAGAGCGACAGCAGATTTTTCATGGCAAAACAGAGATTATCCGCATAATGGGAACGGAGACAAAGTCGGCCTTCAGTAAACTACCTCGGCACCCGGATCCTTATATAGTAAGGCCGGCTCGCGCCCCGGCGCGAGCACGACCGATTCCAGCAGGGGATTCCCGCGACAGTCCAGTTCGTCGAGAACCGGGCAGCCGCTCAAGTCGAGCGAGGCGAGATCGTTGAAACTGCAATTGAGCGCCTCCAAGGCCGGCAGTCGTCCCACCGTCAGGCTGCCGAGCCGGTTGCCGGAACAGTTCAGCGCCGTAAGCGCGGAGCAGCCGCTCACGTCCAAAGACCTCAGACCGCAGTCCGTACAGAACAATCGCTCCAGAGAGGGATTTCCTCTCAGATCAAGAGTCGTCAGACGCGCGCCTCCGATATACGCCTCCCTCAGCCGGGGACACTCGCTCAGATCGAGCGTGTCGAGCGGCAACGACAGGCAGTCGAGGTATTCGAGCCCGGCCATTCCTTCCAAAACGAGTCCGCTCATGCCGTTTTTTCCGCAACTGAGGCGACGCAGGGAACGGCATCCTTCCAAATCGAGCGAAGTCAGCGCGTTATCGCCGCAATCGAGCGCCTCCAGCGACGAGCATCCGCTCGCATCGAGACGGCGCAGGCCCCAACCCCGGCAATCGAGCTCCGTCAGTCCCTCGCACCCGCTCACATCGAGTTCGACCAGCGGGTTGTCGTGACACCAGAGAGTCTCCAGCGCGCGATTGGCCGACAAGTCCAGCGAGGAAATATGATTCCGGATACAATTGAGCACCCTCAGATTCGGGAACCGCTCGATTCCTTTCAGCGAGACGATGCCCGCCTCCTGACAAAATATGACCGTTACATGCGCCGCCTCGTCGTCGGAGACCATGCCGTCTCCGTCGAAATCGAAATACTCCAGCACGCATTGTCGGAAAGCCGGGTCGGGAAAAGCCCGGGTCGCCGGACCGTTCTCCCCGTCAGACTTTTCGCACCCGGCCCAGAACACCGTCTGCAAAAGCAAAAGATATAAAAAATACTTCATCGCACCGCCGATCTATCCGGCCGGAAAGCCGCATCCGTTCCGGCCCGTTTCCGCTTATCTGTCAAATATACAAACGATTCTACAAAGATACAAGCCTACCGGAGGCCCTTTCGGCACATGCAACCTCATTTTTTGTTGCAAAACTTGACGCAATGCGCTAAATTTGTTTTTGGCGCTTGCGCATCGGCAGTCAGCCGAACGCGTATTACTAACCCAAAACATTGGTCACATGAAGAACCCAATCCTCCGCTCCATGCTCTGGAGCGCCGCATGCCTGTTACTGACCGTATCGGCATCCTCTGCCAAAAGTCCCGAACGCACGTCGGGCTATGTAGGAATCCGCCCGCTACCCCGCTCGGCCGGCGAGTCGAAGATCGACTGGATGTCGGGAATCGGCTATTACGACTCCCTACTCCGTCCGGACGACTTCACCGCCAAATACACGGACGTCATCAAGGATTATCGCGGCGCTTTCGCCACCCGCAAATGTTTCTTCGAGCATTATCTGCCTCTGGACCGCGACTGGATCGACATGAATCCGGAGACCAATCCGCTGATCCTGAAAATACGCAGCCGCGAAAAGATCGGTATGGAAGTAGAGCACATTCTGATATGCCGCGAAGCCGAGTTGCTGGGACGCGGGAAATGGGGCCCGTTCAAGGAAGACAGTCGCATTCTCTATCAGCGCGACGTAGACGACTACCGGAAACTGTTCAAGCTGGCTTACAAGCAGGGACTGACCAAACACAAGAACTACAAGCTGATCCAGATGGTTACGCATGCCTCCGCGTTCATGGAGATCCCCGAAGCCGTGAAAATCGTCAAGACGATGGACGGCATCGCCTACGAATCGCACCAGTTCAACCGGCACTGGCCCTACGAAACCGGTTGGACCCGGCCGGAGCAACTGGTCAAGGGTGCCCGGTGGACGCTGGATCAGGGGCTGGAATACATCTTCTACTACGGGCCGTTCGTCTACAAGGAGTTCGACCAGTACACGGATTTCATTGAGCGCGACTGGCTGTACCGGTTCTGGAAAGAGGGACTCCCGAAACACCATCCGAACATGCACTATTACCTCAACGCATTTCCCCATGCGCATGGAGCCAAGCGGCCGGTCGGACCGGAGTCGGACCCGCACTCCTATCTGGGCATGCTCAAATGGCTGATTCAGGAAATCAAGGGCGACAATCCGCAAATCGATTCCTGAAACATAAGAAGCGAACGAGAAAGGGGAAGAGCGCAGTCTTCCCCTTTCCCGTTCCTCTATCATAGAGGCCCGAACTGAATTTCCCGGGCAAAACCCGGTCCCATGCACGAACGAAGTCGGCAATACCGTCAAGCCGAAGCCTCACCGAGAGCCTTGTCGCGCCTTTCGCATACGCCGCATACGTCGTGGCGGCCTCGACCGACGCCCCGAAACCGCTTCCCCCGTTCCGGACAAAACCGCTTCACGCCGCGAATCCGAAAGCCCCGTATCTGAAAAACGACCGGCACTCGGCGGCAGCCCGGTCCGACGGTCCGTAAAACCGCATTCCCCGAACGGCAGGAAAGCCGGCGAACACCGAAAACAAGCAACGATCCTCGTCGTCAGATCCCGCCCCGATCCTCACTCAGGAAACGGCGCGCCCCGCCCGATCGACCGGGAAACGGTCTGCCTCGCCCTCCCTAAGGAACCATGGCAACGTATGGCAAGACAACAGAATGAATTCGAGCGATTTACATGCCGAATAAAAGAAAAAGGAGCGGCGATTTTCATCGCCGCTCCTTCGCGGTGCCCAGGAAAGGACTCGAACCTTCACATCATCACTGACACTAGTACCTGAAACTAGCGCGTCTACCATTTCGCCACCTGGGCAGTCCAACATGTCAAAAAAACGATCGAACCCGAAGGTTACTCAACGTGCCCAGAACAAGACTCGAACTTGCACGTCGTAAACCGACACTACCCCCTCAAAGTAGCGTGTCTACCAATTTCACCATCTGGGCCTATATCTTATCGGCAACGGGAACGTTGCGGCGCGGGCTTCAAAATTCAAAGGAAAGCTACAGAAAGAGAACTTGCGTCTCCGATTCTGCCGGCTATCCTTCTACTCAACCTAAAACCTACTAACCTAAATGAACCTAAAACTTCGTTGCAAAGATAGAACAAATTTACGACTCTCCAAAAAAATCGGGATTTCCCGACCTTGCTGGACAGCTTGAAAGAACGCCTTCCCCGGAATTTCCCCGGAAAGTGGTGCAAAGGTAACCAAAATTAAGATAACGCAAAATATTCGGGCATATTTTTATCGTTTTTTTTCGTTTACCGCCAATTAATCCTATCTTTGCACCGCTAATATGCGGCCGCGCCATGGGGCGGCAGGGTTTTATCTCTCCCCTGCCTCTGAGTAGCGGGCCTGAACCAAAACCAATCAACTGCTATGGAAACGATCAAAATCGCCGGCGTAAAGCGTGAAGCGTTCGGCAAAAAAGAGAGCAAGAGCATTCGCAGGCAGGGGCAGGTTCCCTGCGTGATCTACGGCAACGGCGAGACCGTTCACTTCTCGGTGGACGCCCGTTCCCTGAAACCGCTGATCTACACGCCCCAGTCTTTCCTGATCGAGTTCGACATCGAAGGCAAAAAGGAAGTGGGCGTCATGCGCGAGGTTCAGTACCATCCGGTGACGGACCAGGTACTGCACGCCGACTTCTTCCATGTGATTCCCGGCAAGCCGATCTCGATCGACGTGCCCGTCAAACTGACCGGCAACTCGGAAGGCGTGAAGCAGGGCGGCAAGCTGATCCTCAGCAAGCGGAAAGTACGCATCAGCGCGACGATGGAAAACCTGCCTGACGAGATCGTCGTAGACGTGACGACGCTCGGCCTGGGCAAGAGCATTTTCGTCGGGGACCTGAAGTACGACCACATCACGATTCTGACGCCTGCCACGACGGCTATCTGCGCCGTGAAGATGACGCGCGCCGCCCGTGGTGCCGCCGCTGCAGCCGAAGCGGCCGCCGCGGCCAAGAAATAGTCCGGAGCCACACCGGTTTTCTTACAAATATCTTGCTGCGGAACCTCCGGGGAATGCAGCAAGATATTTTCACCTTAAACAGATGCGAAATTGAAATACCTGATCGTCGGGCTGGGCAATATCGGCGCCGAGTACGCCGAAACCCGGCATAACATAGGATTCAAAGTAGCCGACGCACTGGCAGCCGAGGCGGGTGCCGTCTTTGCAACGGGCCGCTACGGCTCGGTCGCCGAGTTCAGGCACAAGGGACGGACGTTCGTGCTGCTGAAGCCGTCGACCTACATGAACCTGAGCGGCAAGGCGGTCAGCTACTGGCTGAAAGCCGAAAAGATCCCGCAGGAGAACCTGCTGGTCGTCGTCGACGACATCGCGCTGCCGTTCGGCACGATCCGTATCCGGGCCAAAGGCAGCGACGGCGGACACAACGGGCTCAAAAGCATCGCCGAGCTGCTCGGCAACAGCGACTATGCGCGGCTTCGCTTCGGTATCGGGGGCGACTTCCCCAAAGGCTTTCAGGTAGACTACGTGCTCGGCGAATGGACGCCCGACGAGCGGGCGACGCTACCCGGGCGAATCGGAACGGCCGCCGAGGCCGTCCTCTCGTTCGGCACGGCGGGGCTGGAGCGCACGATGAACGGATTCAACCGCAAATAGAACTCGGGCAATGGAAGACAAATCGGTCAGACTCGACAAATGGCTGTGGGCCGTGCGGATATACAAGACGCGCAGTGACGCGGCCGACGCATGCCGGACGAACAAGGTGCTCGTCAACGGCTCCTACGCCAAGCCCTCACGCGAGGTCAAGCCCGGAGACGCGATAACCGTCAAAAAGATGCCGGTCACCTACTCGTTCCGCGTCGTAGAGCTCGTTTCGTCGCGGCAGCCGGCCAAAGAGGTTCCCCGCTATGCCGAGAACGTCACGCCGCAAGAGGAGCTCGACAAGCTGAACATCCCGAAGCTGAGCATTTTCGTCCAACGCGACCGGGGCAGCGGAAGGCCTACGAAGCGCGAGCGCCGCGAGATCGACTCGCTGATGGGCGAGCTCTATTCCGAAGACGAGGACGAGCAGTTCTAAATCTCTACGGGACAGAATCCCACGCCGACACGATCCGTTTCAGATGCCCGTTTCCCGGAAACGAATCGGACATCGCCGGCTTCGCAGATACGAAATAAATGCGGAAGGCGCCTCCCGTCCTGGGGAGCGCCTTCCGTTTCAATTCGACGGACTTACCTTCTGAAAGCCTCTCTGAGCAAACAATCCACCAACATCAGATCGGTGTCCTCGCGTATCACCTCTCTAATGAAAAGCTCCTCGTCGGCAAGCTTCTCGGACGTCCATCCGCATTCTTCGTACTGATCGTTCATAGGCAACTGTTTTGATTGTTACCTGTATAACGACAGCCTCTGGGAAATATTGCCCGATCAGTTCAGGATCAACTGCTTTTCGTCGATTAGCTTCCGCAGATTGATCAGCGCATAGCGCATGCGCCCCAGCGCGGTATTGATGCTCACCTCGGTCTGCTCGGCGATCTCCTTGAAACTCAACCCCATATAATATCGCATCATCACGACCTCTTTCTGCTCCTTGGGCAAATAATCCAACAATTTGCGGACATCCGCCTCGATCTGCGCCGACACCATTTTCTCCTCGACGGTCGTATCGGAAAACTTCTTGTTGTTGAGCAGATCGTAGCCGGCCTCGTCCTCCGAGATGTTGTTCTGCTGCTTCTTTTGGCGGAAATGATCGATTACCTGATTGTGGGCGATGCGCAGCACCCAAGAGAGGAATTTGCCATTCTCGGTATAGCGGCCGTCGTTGACGAACCGCAACACGCGGATCAGCGTCTCCTGAAAGATATCGTCGGCCACGTCGCGATCCTTGACCATCATATGGATGTAATCGAAAATCCTCCGGCGGTGACGGTTTACAAGCGCGGTTATAGCGTTCTCATTGCCTGACAGATAAGCATTAAGCAATTGATTATCGCTTAATTTCTTAAGATTCAGATCCATATACTACTCATTATTAGTTCAGAGTAGATATTCTCGATAGGCAATTCCTTTAACGGTTAGACAATAGTTTTTGCAATATACGCTATATTTCCCGAATCCGCAAATTTTCACGTCCGATGCGGGTTCGCCCGATACCATACAAATCACGTACCGTTTTTGCAAAAGTATAAAAAAAATTGATATATCCAAAGAAAAACATGGGGAAAGCGGCGCTTTCCCCATTCGATACATTTCCGTTCCGCAAGCGACCGGAACAGCGAACCGCTACTGCTCAGCGGCTTCTTCGTCCAGCTGGTCCGACACCAGAATGCGGCCGCAATATTCGCAGACGATGATTTTCTTGCTCATCCGGATGTCGAGCTGCCTCTGGGGAGGAATGCGGTTGTAGCATCCTCCGCAGGCGTCGCGCTTAACCGTCACGACGGCCAGCCCGTTGCGGACATTCCCTCGTATTCTCTTATAAGCCGCCAAAAGCCGGGCGTCGATCTTCGCCTCAGCCGCATTCGACTGCTCCGTCAGGCTTTCCATCTCCTTGGCCGTCTCCTGATCGATTCCCTCGAGCTCCTGCTTTTTGGCAGCCAAATCGATCTTGCGGTCGGCAACGACAGCCTGAGCATCCTCGATCATTTTCTTCTTGATCTTGATATCAGCGGCGTATTCCTTGATTTTCTTCTCGCACAGTTCGATCTCGAGTTTCTGATACTCGATTTCTTTCGACAACGAGTCGAACTCGCGGTTGTTTCGGACGTTATCCTGCTGCTGTTCGTATTTGGCTATCAGAACCTTGGCTTGCTCGATCTCCTCCTTGCGCTGCTTGGTCGAGGCAGTCAGCCCCTCCACTTCGGAAGTGATATTGGCCATGCGGGTCTCCAGACCGGCGATCTCGTCCTCGAGGTCCTGAACCTCCAGCGGAAGCTCTCCCTTGATCTTGTTGATCTCGTCGATCTTCGAATCGATTTTCTGTAATTCGTACAGCGCAACGATCTTTTCCTCGACGGAAAAGTCGTTCGACTCGCCGCTCTTTTTGCTCGATGTCGCCATATTCGTGTGTGTTTCTTAAACCAAGTAATTGATCGGGTTAACGGAACGTTCGCTCTTGCGAACTGCAAAATTAGCGATTTTTTTCGTAATTATATCATACAAAAGGTCGATTGCGCAATATTCGCTCTCGAAATGTCCCACGTCGGCCACTACCAAACGCCCGTCGGGCCCGAAAAAATCGTTGTACTTGAAGTCGGCCGACAGATAGACGTCGGCTTTCGCTCCGGCCGCGGCCTCGATCAGCGAGGCCCCCGCCCCGGTCGACAGAGCGACTCGGGAAACCGTATTGCGGCAAAGCGGACTGTAACGTATCGCGCCGCAACGAAGCGAACGCTTGACCTCGGTCAGGAAACGAAGGATCGGCACGGCCTCGGCCAGTTCGCCGACCACGCCGTAGCCGGTATGCCCGCCGGGCGCATGCGGACAGAGCAGCCGCATGTCGCGAAGTCCCAGCCGGCACCCGAGCGCATGGCTCATCCCGCCGTCGGCGCTGTCCAAGTTGGTATGGGCGGCATAGAGACTGATGCCGGCGATCATGCACCGGGCGGCGATGCGCTGCGCCGGATCGCCGCCCACCAGCCGGCGCAGCGGGTGAAACAGCAACGGATGATGCGACACGACGAGATTCGCTCCGACGGCCAGCGCCTCGTCCACGACTTCGTCGGTCACGTCGACGCATATCAGCACGCCGCTCACCTCCGCATCGGGCGAACCGACATTCAGGCCGCTGTTGTCGTAGCTTTCCTGCAAACCGAGCGGAGCGAACTCCTCGATCGCTCCGGCCACTTCTCTCACTTTCATTTTCCGTATAAGATTATGATACCGTGCGCCTGCCGCGCCGCCGAATCCGGCGGGACAGAACGGACGGCTAAAACAACGTCTGCTCGACGACCGAGCACGCAGCCGCCTTGGGCGGTTCCGGCTTCGGCTCTTCGGCATCCTCACCGGGTCCTTCCGTATGCGAGAGCCGCTCCGGGAAAGGCTGAGGCGGTACGGGAATCTCGCGCTGGATAAAATACGGTGCTGCCGGCCCGGCTTCGCATCCGTTGTCGGTCGCCACGGCGACCAGTTCCGCCAATCCTTCCGGCACTTCCGCGCAATGCGGCTCACGCATCAGGACGGTCCCCTGCCCTTCGCCGGAACCGGATGTCGGGTCATCGGCCTCGTGCCGAAAGGCCGTATCCGTAACGGACTGAGCCCTGTCGCCGATCGTCTCAGCGCCGGGCGACGATTCTCCCGGCAACCGGCTGCCGGCCGGTTCCCCGTCGCTTCCCGCCCCGTATTCCAAGACCGGGGTATCGTCCCAGTCGGCCGGGGCCGGATCGACGAACACTTCGCGTCCGTCATCGTCCGCCTTCAGCACCTCGCGCACGTCCAGCAACAGCGAGCGGACCCGCTGCAGCTTCTCGATGATCTCCAAATCGCGGCTGACTCCCTCGCGGTTCTGTCTCAGCCGCTTGGCCGCCCCGGCCAGCGTCATGCCGTTTTCTTTGACCAGATGATAGATCAGTTTCAGATTCTCGACATCCTTCGGCGTGAACAGCCGGTTCCCCTTCTTGTTCTTGTCGGGCTTCAGGATATCGAACTTTTGCTCCCAGAAGCGGATCAGCGAAGGATTGACGTCGAACATCTCCGACACCTCGCCCATCGTATAATATATCTTGCGACTCTTACGCTCACTCGTCGTCATTCGGAATAGATAGCTTTCAGCGGCAAGGTACAAAAAACAAACCGGAATCCCAACCTTCGCGCAGTCTCGGCCCCCTGCACCGGAGATGATGCGGGCGGAATATTCGGAATCCGGATTATTCTTCCTACCTTTGCGCTGCAAAAATAGAAAATATTACCAAGCAAAAACGCGCAAGCGCCGCCGCTCGCCCCGGGACGGTCCAAAACCCGGCCGGGCAGCAGTTCGAGCGCGCGACACGAATCCGAAAAACGATGAATCCGCTCGTCAAAGGCAAAGTCGCGGGAGGCAACAGGCTCGGACGGACGCTCGGCTTCCCGACGGCCAACATTCCGCTGAAAGAGGACGATCCGGTACGCAACGGAGTCTATGCCGCCCGGGTCCGGATCGACGGCACGGAGCACGAAGCGGTCGTCAACGTCGGACACAGGCCGACCGTCGGCAACGGACCGGACCGCGTGCTCGAGGCTCACTTGCTCGATTTCGAGGGCGACCTGTACGGACAAACGATCGAAGTCGAGCTATTGGAGTTTCTGCGCGAGGAACGGCGCTTCGGATCGACCGAAGAGCTGTCCCGCCAGATCGAAGCCGACAAGAAGCGGGCGCGCGAACGCCTCCGCCGGGACTCGGACCTCTGAGGGAGGCCGTGCAACGAAACACTCTTTAAATTTTCGAATATGTTCATCAACCAAGACTTGCCCTACAAGGTAGCCGACATCTCGCTGTCGGACTGGGGCCGCAAGGAAATCGAGATCGCCGAGAAGGAGATGCCGGGCCTGATGGCCGTGCGCAGAAAATACAGCGCCGAAAAACCGCTCCGGGGGGCCCGGATCATGGGCTCGCTGCACATGACGATCCAAACCGCCGTGCTGATCGAGACGCTCGTCGAGCTGGGCGCCGAGGTTCGCTGGTGCAGCTGCAACATCTTCTCGACGCAGGACCACGCGGCCGCCGCGATCGCCAAGGCCGGCGTGCCCGTTTTCGCATGGAAGGGCGAGACGCTCGAGGACTACTGGTGGTGCACGGCTATGGCGCTGAGCTTCCCCGGCGGCAAGGGCCCGAACCTGATCGTCGACGACGGGGGCGACGCGACGCTGCTCGTACACAAGGGATATGCGGCCGAAAACGATGCCCGGTCGATCGAGCACGAACCGGCAAGCCACGAGGAAGCCGTCATCCTGAACACGATCCGCGAGCTGCTGTCGGAGGACCCCGGCAAATGGCACCGCACGGTGACCGAACTGCGCGGCGTGTCGGAGGAGACCACGACGGGCGTTCACCGGCTCTACCAGATGCAGGCGCGGGGCGAGCTGCTGTTCCCGGCCATCAATGTGAACGACTCGGTGACCAAAAGCAAGTTCGACAACCTGTACGGTTGCCGCGAGTCGCTGGCCGACGGCATCAAGCGCGCGACGGACGTGATGATCGCCGGCAAGGTCGTGGTCGTCTGCGGCTACGGCGACGTGGGCAAGGGCTGCGCGCGGAGCATGCGCTCGTACGGCGCCCGCGTGATCGTCACCGAGATCGACCCGATCTGCGCGTTGCAGGCCGCCATGGAGGGATTCGAGGTCAAGACGGTCGAGGACGCGCTCGACGAAGGCAACATCTACGTCACGACGACCGGCAACTGCGACATCATCCGCATCGATCACATGGAGCGGATGCGCGATCAGGCGATCGTCTGCAATATCGGCCACTTCGACAACGAGATTCAGATGGCCGAACTGGAAATCTACCCCGGCATCGTCCGGACCGAAATCAAGCCGCAGGTCGACAAGTACACGTTCCCCGACGGCCACTCGATTTTCATTCTGGCCGAGGGCCGTCTGGTAAACCTGGGCTGCGCGACGGGACACCCGTCGTTCGTGATGAGCAACTCGTTCACGAACCAGACCCTCGCTCAGATCGAACTGTGGACCCGGAAGATGGACGTCGACGTCTACCGGCTGCCGAAGCATTTGGACGAGGAGGTCGCCCGGCTTCACCTGGACAATCTGGGCGTCCGACTGACGAAGCTGACCCCCAAGCAGGCCGACTACATCGGCGTCCCGGTCGAAGGTCCTTACAAGGCCGATTTCTACCGGTACTGAGCCACGGTCCGTCCCGCGCTCCGACCGGAGAAGGAGGAGCCGCTGCCGTACGAAAAGCCTCGTCGGGATCGAACGATGATCCCGGCGAGGCTTTACTTATCGGACACGAAGGCTTCGTCTGCCCCGCTCCAGAGAGCCGTCCCCCCCCCGGAACTCCGTCCCGGCCGAACGCCGTCCGGCACAGGAATGCCGCCGCCTGACCGATCCTCGCCGACCGGGAATCGCCAAAGACGCACGCACAGCTCCGCGATACGCGCGTACAGCCGACAGGCAGCGCCCCCTTCCACTGCGCCTTCGCCGTCAGTGCAGAGAACCGCCCGCGCAAGAAAAGATCGGGAATCCGGAGAAACGAAAGAATCCTCCGCCCCGAGCCGAAGTCACCGCCGAGCGACCCGGGCCCCGGCAAAATGCACCCGGCACACGCAGAGTTTCTCCCCGCCCCGCATTCTTACCATCGGATCGGCTCCCGGCCGATGCTTTGCAGGTACTCGTTCGCGCGGCTGAAATGGCGGCAGCCGAAAAATCCCCGATAGGCCGACAGGGGCGACGGGTGGACCGCCTTGAGAATGCAGTTGCGCTGCGGATCGACAACCGAAGCCTTGCGCTGCGCATACGAGCCCCATAGCATGTAAACGACCCCCTGCTTGCGAAGAGCGATAGCCTTCACGACCTCGTCGGTGAACCGCTCCCATCCGTGCCCGGCATGCGACGCCGCCTCGTGCGCGCGCACGGTCAGTACGGCGTTGAGCAGCAGCACGCCCTGTTCGGCCCAGCGGTCGAGATTGCCCGAAGCGGGAACGGGCGCGCCCGTATCGTCGTGCACCTCCTTGAATATGTTGACCAGCGAGGGAGGGAAAGGCACGCCGTCGCCGACCGAAAAGCACAGTCCGTTGGCCTGCCCCGGCCCGTGATACGGGTCCTGTCCGATGATGACCACTTTCAGATTATCGGGATCGCACATATCGAAAGCCCGGAAAATATTGCGTCCGGGCGGGAAAACCCGCCTCTGGGCGTATTCCTGCTTGACGAAATCGACCAGTTGCCCGAAATAGGGCTTGTCGAACTCCCGGCCTATCCACTCTTTCCATTTGGGAGAAATCTTGACATCCATATCGATCGCTTTTTAAGGTACTTTCATCGGATGGAATTCATCCGGATACTGGCTTTGACGAATGCCAGCGCCCGAATTCTTCCGATTTCGATATCCTTATCCGCATGATGGGGATTCTGGCTGACGAGTTTGACGCAGCCGGGTTTCTCGGATTTTTGGATATATTTGACGGTCACGTACTCCTCGCCGTCGATGTCGATCGACAGCAAATACATGTCGCCCCAGAAAATATCGTTTACGTCGCCTATCTGCTTATAAAGTACGATATCGCCGCTCTTGAGCAGCGGGTACATGCTGTCGCCGACCACGTAGATCGCCCCGTCGCAGCGAGGCAGGTTCGGAATGTGAATGTAGTCCACCGGCGCGAGCGAGCGCTTGTCCAAAAACAGCGGAACCAGCCCTGCCGTACCCTCGATATTGTACAGAGGAACGCTCTGCGAGGGAAGCGTCCGGTCGGAGCGTCCCGCAAAGACGGCCGCAGGCCGGACTTCGAGAAACATCGGCCCCTCGCCGGTCTCGAGCCAGTCCGGATTGACATTCAATTCCTGAACCAATATATTCTTATTCCGCTCCGACAAGGAAGCTTTCCCCGTCTCGATCATCGAAAGAGCGCTCTTTCCGATACCCAGCACGCGAGCCAGATTTTCCTGTGTCAACGACAGTTCCTTGCGAATCGAACGTAACCGGCTGTTTATCATAGATGATGAAAAAAGTTTAAAAAAACTTCTATCCGATCGTTATAATATTCAAAATTTGAACTTATATTTGCGAAACAAAGTTAAACAATTTTACAAGACAATCCAAAAAAGAAGCTCCGAATCCTTATCGAAAGCCCGACCATTCAAAAATTGTATAACCCTTTGAGGCGGCACCCGGCCTACTTTTACACAAAACGAATCGACCCATGATTACTATCAACGACCGAATGTACGAAAAAATCGCCGACTTGCTGCTACGGAGAATCGAAGAAACCCACTTTTTCAACGGAACGATCGAATACGATACGGACGAATTCTACTCGTCGCTGGTCTGCACGCTGATCGTCTGCCGCGACCAGGAAAACGGACGCATTCTGTCGGTCCTGCCCGTATGGTGGGATTTCTGCCTGTTTCAGGCCGAGGGGGAACAGACGACCGACTTCAGCTGGAACGAACTGAACCGATTTCTCGAGCGAAAATTCTGACTTCGCCGCAACCCGACACGGACACAGGCCGCTTGACGCTGCATTCGGGCAAACCGGCCGCCGCACCGGGACATGCGCGAGCACCGAAACCGAACGACGATGGATCACGACGATTTCCATACGACGGAGCGAATTGCGTCGAGGCGACGCACCGGGCGGCCGTCACTTCGCGGAAGGACGCTTCCGCCGCCCTCTTATGCGGTTTTTCCGATTTCCCTCGCGGAGACGTCCGCCGGAAACCGCACCGGTTTTCGCCATCCTACCGGTTATCATGCAGGTTCGATTCCTGCCGCTCCGACCAAAACCCCGAACTCCCCGACACGAACCGCCATGCCCACAGCCTCCGATACGCCCGCACGGCCGAAACCCGAAACCGCCGTCGGCAAAACACCCGCCGTCCCGATCCGCAGTCTGCACGACAAAGCGCTGAAGAGTCTGGCCCGCCGCATGGCCGGCTATACGCAAAAGGAGATCAAGACGATCTACGAATACGATCCGGACGGAACCCGGCGCATCAAAAGCGAAACGGTCATCCGGAAGCAGGTCGGACCCGACCTGGCGGCCATTACTTTCGCGCTGACCAATCTCGATCCGCAGCATTGGCGGGCCAAGCCGGAAACCGGAGCCGACGCCTCCCCGGCCGACTGGAGCGACTGGAGCGACGAGGCCCTGCGCGAAATCGCCGGAACGGGAGCTCCTTGATCCCCTGCGCTTTTCGGCTCCGAAACCGACGCCACTGCGCGCAGTCGCATCTCCGCCCACAGTCGGCACGGCGGGCGGTGCCGGTCCACCTTGGCCGGCTTCGCAAGACCCGTAGAGAACGCTCGCCGACCCGCAGTCAGATTATGCCCCGGCAGAAAACCTTCGCTGAAAATCCGGTCCGATGCCCGTCGGCCGGGAAGCCCGAAACCGGGCCAACCGCCGAACGCCCATGTAACGAGCATCTCCACACGAAATACCGGACCGATACGACCCGAATCCGAAAATATTCCGCGAACCGATACGACGCCCGGCCTCCCCCTGCACATTCCTTACGAACGATCAGCCCGTCTATCCGGCAGGTACTGCCATAGCTCGCTACCATACGCCGTCTTCAAAAGCCGGCACATATCGGAACGAAGAAGCGGCAGCGCCAACTTTTTCGGACCGCAAGCTCCGCAACCCCGTCAACGACCCGCTTTGCCCATGCCCATACCTACTCCCCGCCAGGCGGCCGAGGAACTCGCCCGCCGCTCGCTGAGCGACTTCGCGCGAACGATGATTCCCGCGCTCGACCTGACCCCGTTCCACCGAAGCTATTACGACACGCTCGACCGGTTCGCCCGGGGAGAAATCCGCCGGCTGATCGTGTCGATTCCGCCCCAACACGGAAAATCGCTCGGTTCGTCGGTCCTGCTGCCCGCCTACCTGCTCGGCCGGCAGCCCGACCGCCGGATCGCGCTGGCTTCCTACAACTTGCGTCTGGCCTCACGGTTCAACCGGCAGATTCAGCGGCTCATGGACGCATCCGCTTACCGGAGCGTTTTCCCCCGAACCCGCCTCAAACGCTCTTCCGCCAAGGATCGCGGCACTCTGCGCACGGCCGAGGAGTTCGAACTGGTCGGCTCCCGAGGCGGGCTGCTGAGCGTCGGCCGCGACGGAGCGCTGACCGGCCGGCCGGTCGACGTATTCATCCTGGACGACCTGTACAAAAATGCGCAGGAGGCCAACTCGCCGCTCGTCCGCAACCACGCGTGGGACTGGTACAACGCCGTCGTCAAAACCCGGCTGCACAACGACTCGCAGGAACTGCTCGTCTTCACACGCTGGCACGAGGACGACCTGATCGGCCGGATCGCCGCCCGGGAACCCATAACGGACATAAACGAAGTCGGGCAGCGACCGGCCGGGCCGTCCTCGTGGCTCCGACTCAATTTCGAGGCGGTCAAACAGGGCCCGCCCACGAGCGCCGACCCGCGCCGACAGGGCGAGCCGCTCTGGCCGGCCCGGCACTCGTCCGAACTGCTGGAGCAGAAGCGCCGGCTCGATCCCATGCTATTCGAAACGATGTATCAGGGAAATCCCTCTTCGGCCGAGGGCGTGCTCTACGGAGACCGTTTTGCCACCTACGACAAACTGCCCGAACGGACGATAAAAAAGGGGAACTACACCGATACGGCGGACTCGGGAGAGGACTACCTGTGCTCGGTCTGCTACGAAACAGGGACAGACGACACCATTTACATAACGGACGTACTTTATACGCCGCTCGGCATGGAAGCGACCGAACCGCTCGTCGCCGCCATGCTGCAACGCAACGGCACCCGCACGGCGCGCATCGAAAGCAACAACGGAGGGCGGGGTTTCGCGCGGGCCGTCGCCAAACTGTGTCCGCAGACGCGCATCGAGTGGTTCCACCAGTACCGGAACAAGGAAGCGCGCGTGCTGTCGAATGCGACCGAAGTGGCGGCACGCATCCGGATGCCCGAAGACTGGCATCGTCGCTGGAGCGAATTTTACGGAGACGTGGTCTCGTTCCGCCGGCTTTTCCGCTCGAACCGGCGCGACGACGCGCCCGACGTTCTGACAGGCATCGTCGAGACCGAGTCCGCCGGACCGGGAAAATGTATCCGGGCGGTCGGATTCAGCGGATAAGCCCGCCAAAGGCAGACCGAGAACCGACGCAAACAGCCGGCATTTTCTTCCGAAAATGCCGGCTGTTCACAAAAGGTTAGTTAGTCTTGATCGATTAGGTAATGTAAATATACGAACATTTTCCCGAATAATCAAGCGATCGGGTAAAAAAATCGCTCTCCGTCTTACGACGGCCGTCGATCAGAGACGAACAAGGAAAACCGGACAAGGTATGCGAAATCGAGGGGGAGAAAGCATCGTAGACATATTCGATTGTTTTTCTATTGAGCAGGAACTGACATTTTTCCATAAATGCTTTCATAATTTCTTATATAATGCGGATTCTCCACCGGTCGACCGGTGCCTCGCATCCTTGTCCGGGATCCAAAACGCGTCCGCTTCGCTTACATACGGGACGCGGTCGACATCTGCTGATCGCGGGCGGAATAAGCCTTTGCGGACAAAACCGGCTCGGACTCCCCGCCCGCAGCGTGCCGGTGACGATAGCTGGCCGGAGTCATGCCGTACTCCTTCTTGAACAGCTTGATAAAATGGGACGTATTCGGGAAATTGCAGTCGTTCCCGATCTCAGAGATCGATTTGTTCGTCGAAATCAGCAGCAGGCGCGAGTGCATCAGTCGCTGACGGATGAACCACTTGTGGGGAGGTTCGAAAAAGTGCTTGCGGAACTCTTTCTTGAACGAGGTCAGGCTCCGGTTGCACTTGCCGGCCAGCTCCTCGACCGAAATATCGTCGAAGATATAGCTCTGAACCGTTTGCTCGAAATTCTCCTTCATCAGGTCCATATTGCTCAGTATTTTGCTTTTGAGACAACAATCCTTCTGAGCCAGGATCAGATAGATCAGCTCGGTCATCTTGATCGTTTCCGCCGTATTGTCCTGCGAGAAAGCATCGTCCTTGAGATACTGGTTGACCGTTCCGAAGAAATTCTTCATGATGTTCGACGCGGGATAGCTCACATGGCTTTGATTCTCGCAATTGGGACAGCTATGGTCGTTCGTAATGTTGAGCTGATAGCCGACGCTCAGGTGGTTGAGTATCCTCGACAGCTGATCGGAAGTATAGTAGAAGACGATCTGCTCGAAGTTCTTTCCCTGTTCGGGAACGTCCTCGGTATAGTGGTTTCCCATACCCATGTAGAAAAGCGTTCCCTGAGGAATCTCGTGACAGACGTCGCCGTAGTATACGCATTTCTTGCCGCGCACGACGTAGCCGATGCTGTGACGGGTAAAATTGTGGGCTTGGATTCCGCTGCGGTCCGGTTGAACGTACTTGACAATCATGGGTTGCTGAGCGGTCGATGTCGGATTTGATCGTGACATAATTTTTCGAATTTTAACAGTTTATAACAAATCGTTTATGTTGAATAGATATTTGGATATTTCCTTTACGGGTCATACCCGATAGCAGATCACAAACATACAATACAGATTCCATAAATGCAATTTATTTTACTAAAATTTGCAAGAAAAAATTTAATTGTTTCAATTTTATCTATTTAAATACTTGCGGCAAAAAATATTACATACGATTTTAAAGTATGTTTTCCGAAACGGTCCGGAGTGGAACGAAACAGTTAGCGGACCTTTGTCCGTAATTTTTTCCTACTTTTACAGCAAAGATCACGCCTCAAATGAAAGAAAGGCAGACAAAAGAGATTCTTTCCTACGACAGGAAGCATCTGTGGCACCCTTACACGTCGATGAGCGACCCGCTCAGAGTATTCCACGCGGTCCGGGCCGAAGGCGTACGCATCGAGCTCGCCGACGGACGACAGCTGATCGACGGCATGTCGTCGTGGTGGTCGGCCGTTCACGGCTACAACCATCCGAAGCTGAACGAAGCGGCCGAGAAGCAGCTCCAGCGAATGGCGCACGTCATGTTCGGCGGCCTGACGCATACGCCGGCCGTCGAACTGGCCCGCCGGCTGGTAAGGATAGCGCCCGAAGGTCTCGACAAGATATTCTATTGCGACTCAGGCTCGGTAGCCGTCGAAGTGGCCGTTAAGATGGCCCTGCAATACATGCACGCGCAAGGGACGCCCGCAAAAAACACGCTGGCGACGATCCGTAGCGGCTATCACGGCGACACATGGCACGCCATGTCGGTCTGCGACCCCGTGACCGGCATGCACTCGATCTTTACCGGACGGCTGCCCCTCCAGCATTTCGCGCCGAGACCCGAGATCCGTTTCGGCGACAAGTGGGACGAGCGCTGCTTCGCTCCGATGGGCGAGCTGATCGAGCGGGAACACGACCGGCTCGCCGCCGTGATTCTCGAACCGGTCGTTCAGGGAGCCGGTGGCATGTGGTTCTACCACCCCGAATACCTGAGGCGCCTGCGCGAAACCTGCTCGCGGTACGACGTGCTGCTGATCGCCGACGAGATCGCGACCGGTTTCGGCCGAACCGGACGGATGTTCGCCTCGGAATGGGCCGGCATAACGCCCGACATTCTGTGCGTCGGGAAGGCGCTGACCGGAGGCTATATGAGCTTCGCCGCCGTTCTGGCGACGGAGAAAGTGGCCGAGGTGATCTCGTCGGGCTCCCCTCCCGAATTCATGCACGGGCCGACCTTCATGGGCAACCCGCTGGCCTGCTCGATCGCATGCGCCTCGCTCGACCTGCTCTCGGAAAACTCTCCGCTGCCCCGCATCGGCGAGATCGAGGGCATCCTGCGACGCGAGCTGGCTCCGGCAGCGGCCCTGCCTCAGGTAGCCGACGTGCGCACGCTCGGGGCCATCGGCGTGATCGAGCTGCACCGCAGCGTCGATATGGCCACGCTGCAGCAACGATTCGTCGACGAGGGCGTCTGGGTCAGGCCGTTCGGCCGGCTCGTTTACGCGATGCCTCCTTATATTATCAAGGATCAGGAGCTGGAAACGCTCGCCCGGGCTATGGTCCGGGTCGTAGCCGAAACCGAATAGAGCGATCTTTCTGTCCGGGAAGCCGATCCGAAACGACGGGTCCGCACCCCGGCTTTCTGTCGTTTGCGCGTCCTCTCCGGCAGGGCGGTCGGATTCTTGCCGGAGAGGACGCGCAGACCGAGATTCCGATTTCCGACGCTTCTGCCCCGCCGTCGCTGCCGGACCTCGATTCGGCAGCAAAATACGCCCCTACGCCGTGCGGCAGCTCCTCCCGCCGAACGGCACGGACACGGGTCCGGCTGCCGCTTCCCATGCAGCGAAGACGACTCCATCCGTACCCCATAACATTCGACGGAAAGGGAAGCCTACCGGGAGAGAAAAAATCAAGTCGGGACGGACGCCCTCCGCCCGATCTACGGTATTCCGGCGGACAGGTTTTCCGCGCCTGTCCGCCCGAAAAGCATCTGGCTCCGCATTCCGAAACGACGGTCTCCTTTCCCTCGTTTCGCCTCGCCGCCGTCGGAATGCCGCGCCGGACCGGAGAGCCTCCTTTGCACATTCCGCTCCGAATGCCTATCTTTGCTTCCTCAAACCTCGAACTATGAGTACCGCCTTGTACGAAAGCGTCATTTTCGGACCGGTTCGCAGCCGCCGGCTGGGCCTGTCGCTCGGCGTCAACCTGCTGCCGCTGCACGACAAGCTGTGCAGTTTCGACTGCATCTACTGCGAGTGCGGATGGGGCAAGCCGGGAGCCAAGCCCCGGTTCAATTCCCGGGAAACGGTCCGCCGGCTGCTCCGCGAGAAGCTGACCGAAATGGTCGCCGCAGGCACGCCCCCCGACGTCATTACGTTCGCCGGCAACGGCGAACCGACGATGCACCCGGAGTTCGGAGGAGTGATCGACGACACGATCGCCGTCCGGGACGAATTGTGTCCGTCGGCCAAGATTTCGGTACTGAGCAACGCGACGATGATCGGCCGCGAGACCGTTCGCGAGGCGTTGCTGAAAGCGGACAACAACATACTGAAACTCGACTCGGCCTTCGACGAAACGGTCCGCCTCGTCGATCGTCCGAAAGGAGCGTACTCGGTCCGGCAAACGGTCGAAGCGATGAAACTCTTCGACGGCAGACTGATCGTGCAGACGATGTTCCTGCGCGGCACGCTCGAAGGGCGGCAGGTAGACAACACGACCGAGCGGGAGGTGTCGGCTTGGCTCTCGCTGATCGAGGAGATCGGTCCCCGCAGCGTGATGGTTTACACGATCGACCGCGACACCCCGGCCGACGACCTGCACAAAGTGTCCGTCGAGGAGCTCCGCCGGATCGCCGAGCGGGTCGAGCGCCTCGGCATTCCCTGCTCGGTGGCCGGATAACACGCCCGAATACCCAAATACATCGAATATGAACGCACTCGCCGGCCGGATCGGCCGCTTCTTTCTGAACCGCAGAAACCTCTTCGTCATCGGGTTCGTCCTGACTTTCGTGCTGACCTTGCTCGAGGTGGCGCACGGTAAGCAACACAACTTCTTCACGTTCCAGCAATCGACGATCGATTTCTGGAGCGGCGAGTCTCCCTACGGCAAGCCCTACGACTTCCTGTACGGCCCGCTGTTCTCGATCCTGTTCGCGCCGTTCGCCTACATGGGTTCGACCATCGGGCCGTTCGTGTGGAACCTGATGAACTTCACGCTGTTCTTCTACGCGATTTTCTCCGTGCCCAGGATAACCGAAGTCCAGAAATGCAAGACCTATCTCTACACGGCGCTGATTCTGGCCACGACGCAGATGTCGATCCAGTTCAACCCGGTGGTGGCCTATCTGTTCCTGTTCGCATTCTCGCTGCTCGAGCGGGATAAGCCCTACCCGGCCATTCTGCTGATTCTCGTGTCGGGCTTCTGCAAAATATACGGAATCTTCGAGCTGGCCCTGCTGCTCTGCTATCCGAAGTTTTGGCGCAATCTGGGCTTCACGATCGTTTTGGCCGCCGTCCTGCTGGTCCTGCCGGCGGTGAATCTCGGCTTCGGCGGACTGATACCGCATTACGAGCGATGGGCCGAAGTGCTGTCCGGCCACGTCGACCAGTTCCAGTTCTACGCCGTCTTCAACCTCTACCCGATCCATGACCTGCTGACTCCGGTCATGACGCAGGTCCAGATCGGATCGATCTTGGCGCTGGCCGTGCTGTTCGTGCTCAACTACCGTAAATTCGGCCGGTTCGACTTTCGGCTCGGATCGCTCGGCATCCTGATGGGCTGGGTTATCCTGTTCAGCCTATCGACCGAGAAGCACACTTACGTGATCGCACTGGCAGGCTATCTGATGTGGTATTGGGTACAAGCCCGCAAAGGCTGGCTCGACCGGACGCTGTTCTGGGCCAACCTCGTGCTGCTGGTGCTCGTCCCGGTCGATCTGATCTGCCCGTCGCCCGTCATGCGCTTTCTGTGCGACACCGTACAGCTGAACATTTACTGCTTTACGTTTACTTGGCTGAGAATGATTTACGTGACTTTCCTGCGACCGACCGAAGGGCCCGACTTCCTCGGCGAACCGGCCGACAGGCAGGCCGACGGAAAGATTTGCGGCTGAAATTTCGCCGCTGCAAGAATTTATTGTAAATTGCGTCGGCTCCCCGGCATGACGGAACGACCGGAGAAAAACGGTCGCGCCGAGCCCGAAGACATCCGGGTCCGAATGCGCCCGGAAACCCCGCCGAGGGATACCGGGCAAGCCGCCTGCGAACCGGGGAGGACCGAAAACTCGTTCGAACGATTACGAACCAAATAGCGAAAAAATGATTACCACAGACCAAATTAAAGAGATTGTAAGGCGACTGGATTCGCTGGGGAGGCATCTTTGACGTCGCCAACCGACGTATCGAACTGGAAGAAGAAGAATCCAAGACGCAGGCGCCCGATTTCTGGGACGACCGCGAACGGGCCGAAAAGCAGCTGAAGAAGGTCGCGTCGATCAAGTATTGGATCACGGCCTACGACGAAATCTCGAAGTCGGCCGACGACCTGCAGCTGATGCCCGATTTCGTCAAGGAGGGACTCGCATCGGCGGACGAGCTCGACGAGCAGTACCGCAAGACGCTCGGCATGATCGAAGCGCTCGAAATGCGCAACATGCTCGGCGGCGAGGAGGACCATCTGGGCGCGATCATGGAGATCAACTCCGGAGCCGGCGGCACCGAAAGCCTCGACTGGGCCTCGATGCTGTTGCGTATGTACATGCGCTGGGGCGAAGCGAACGGCTATCAGGTACGCATCGCCGACCTGCAGGAAGGCGACGAAGTCGGCGTCAAGTCGGCTACCGTCGAGTTCGTGGGCGAGTTCGCCTACGGCTATCTCAAGAGCGAGAACGGCGTGCACCGGCTCGTGCGCCTGTCGCCGTTCAACGCGAACAACAAGCGGCAGACGACGTTCGCCTCGGTATTCGTTTCGCCGGCGGTGGACGACACGATCGAGATCGTCGTGAACCCCGCCGACATCGAGTGGGACACCTACCGCAGCGGCGGCAAGGGCGGACAGAACGTCAACAAGGTCGAGACCGGCGTACGGCTCCGTCACCTGCCCTCGGGCATCGTCGTCGAGAACACGGAAACGCGTTCGCAGATCATGAACAAGGAGAACGCGCTGCGCATTCTTCGATCGAAGCTCTACCAACGGGAACTCGAGAAACGCATGGAGCTGCAGAACGAGCTGGAGGGTCAGAAAAAGAAGATCGAATGGGGATCGCAGATACGCAGCTACACGCTCCACCCTTACAAGCTCGTCAAGGACCATCGCACCGGCTACGAGACTTCCGACACGCAGGCCGTACTGGACGGCGATCTGAACGAGTTCATCAAGGCCTATCTGATGGGCGGAGGCAAATAGTCCTCAGGCCGACCTATCGCGCGAGGCGTTTCCAAAACGGGAACGCCTCGCGGGCTGCAAACCGACGCCAAACACGCAACGGACAACCGTACCGGGCCGGGCGGCAGGTCAGCCGGTTTTCGAGTTCCCGATGTTTCCGGTTTTCCCGAATGAAATCACTTCCGACGGAGACTTCATCGGTAGCAGCCTAATCGGATGCGCAACCTGTGGACGCAAGCCGCAGCCCATTGGCTGCGGCCAACGCTTTTGTGGCGATCGGGCCATGTGTTAGCCGCGCTTTTTTATTCTGCGCGGCCCAACAGATGACAGAAACTCCGGATGCGAACATGCCGGGTATATGGGAGCATATAATTGCCTTTTCATCTTCTTTCCGGCCGTACCGTCGCGTGCGCTTTCGCCTACCCCGCGCCCGAAAGATTTCGCTGACGGAACCGGCAAGGCACGAACTTACGAATATGTTGCCGGCGGGGAAGGGTGGGAACCGCCCTTCCCTCCGCCCGGACCGCGCAAGAACGGAAAGCAGGGTCGGCGGCAAGGCAAGACTCAATTGCTGACGACCGTCTCGCCGGCCGCATCGTCCGAAGCGGCGTCGCCGTTTTTCGGCGTCACGTAGAATCCCTGCGACGGAGTCCACTCGACACAGAACAGGTCGCCGGGATCGTCGTAACCCAACTTACCGAGACTTTCCTTCAGCCACTGCTCGCTCTTGCCTGCGTTCCGGAGCGAGCTCTCCAGCACCGCGCCGTTATTCACCAGCAGATAAGACTGCGAGCGGTCTCCGCGGCGCGAGACCGTCAGCCGTCCGTTCGTTTCGAAACGGACATCGTCGACCTCGAGCATCGAGAAAATACCGTTCTCGCGCAACATCGTCCGGAACTGCTCCATTTCGAGCCCGTTGCGTCGGAACTCCCTCAGGTCGATCTTCCCGTCCCGAACGATCATCACCGTATCGCCCTTGATCAGACGTCTCAGGTGCTTGAAGCGCAGCAGGAAGCGGATCAGCATGTTGAAAACGGTCCACACGCCGAGCGCGAGCACCAGATACCAGACCGACATTTCCGGACTGTATATCGACCCGCCGACCAGCGCCCCGAGCACGAAAGCATTGACCGAATCGAGCGGCGTCAGCTGGGCCATCTGCGTCTTGCCCGAAATACGCAGAAAGATCAGCACGCCCAGCATGCCGACCAGAATTTTCACGACGATACTCTCGACCATAAGCGAACGGTTTTACGACACGGACTCCGCCGTAAAAATCGTACCGGAATCGCGGCCAAGCCCGCAAAAACGGAAAACCCACTGTCCGCACAGAATAAGAGACAGGGAACGAGCGGCCGGAGAGAGCGACAAAATCGTATAAAAAGGCCCCGAAAGATTCTCTCTCCCGGAGCCGCATCGGACAAGCCGATACATTTATTTCTGTCGTACAAGCCGCCCGCCCGGCATCTCGCATAGCTACCGGGTTCGCGGGAAATTCCGTGTTCCAAGCACATCCCCTCCAGAACGGCCTCTCCATACCGCCGCTGCTGGACTTGCCGGTCCCGACCGACAAACGCGAGCTTCCGGCGACAAGACCCGTCATTTCGGCAGAACGGAAACTTCTTCGGCCGGCCGCTCTCTCCCGTACGCTCTACCGGTGAATTACTCCGGACCCGATCAGTTCCTCTCCGTCGTACCATGCCGCGAACTGCCCGGCCGTCACGCCGCGCTGCGGCTCGTCGAATACGACGAATCCTCCTTCCGCAGTCCGGTACAGCACGGCTCCCTGCAACGGCTGGCGGTACCGGATACGGACCAGATAGCGGCGGTTTTCGCCGGTCTTCAGCGCCAGATCGGGGCGCACCCAGTGTATCTCGTCCGGCAGCATGTACAGCGCCCGGCGATACAGCCCCGGATGCCGCTGTCCCTGTCCCACGTACAGGATATTTCGCTCCACGTCCGTTCCGATCACGAACAGGGGCTCGGGTTTTCCCCCGACATTCAGGCCCTTACGCTGTCCGATCGTGAAGAAGTGAGCGCCCCGGTGACATCCCACGCGCGCGCCGTCCGAAGGTTCGTAGCGGAAAGGCTCGGCCAGCCGCCCGAGCGGAGCGTCCGCAGGCAGCGGACGATAACCCGACCATCCGGACGGAATCTCGACGATGTCGCCGTCTTTGGCTGCGAGCTGCTGCTGCAGGAAAACGGGCAGATCGACCTTGCCCACGAAACAGATGCCCTGCGAGTCCTTGCGGGCGGCCGTAGCCAGGTTCTGCTCCGAAGCGATGCGCCGGACCTCGGGCTTGAGCAGATGTCCGATCGGAAACAGCGCGCGCGAAAGCTGCCGCTGCGAAAGCTGGCAGAGGAAATAGCTCTGGTCCTTGTTCGGATCGCTACCCGCAAGCAAGCGATGAATCGTCCGGCCTTCGGCCCTGATCTCCTCGCGGCGGCAATAGTGGCCTGTCGCCACGAAATCGGCGCCCAGCTCGAGAGCCGCATTCAGAAAGGCGTCGAACTTGATCTCGCGGTTGCACAGCACGTCCGGATTGGGCGTGCGCCCCCTCGCGTACTCGGCGAACATGTAGTCGACGACCCGCCGCCGATACTCGTCGCTCAGGTCGATCATATGAAACGGGATGTCGAGCCGCTTGGCCACCAGTTCGGCGAACAGATGGTCGTCGTACCACGGGCAGTCGCCCTCCAGCGTGCCGGTCGTATCCTTCCAGTTCCGCATGAACAGGCCCACCACGTCGTAGCCTTGCTCCTTGAGCAGATAGGCGGCCACGCTCGAATCGACGCCTCCGGAGAGGCCCACCACGACTCTTTTCACGGTAGAATCACAGGTTTGGGTTATTACAACGGACAATCCGGGGCCGCGGGCAGGGCGAAAAGTCGCTTTCCCGCGTTCCCCGGATTTTCAGAAAAAACTCATCGGTCCGACAACGCCAAGCGAAGCACGTCGTCGTTGGTCCGCACGTAATCGAACGTCAGACCCTCGAGATACTCGGGCTTGATCTCCGAAATGTCCTTGCGATTGTCCTCGCTCAGGATAATCTCGTTGATACCGGCCCGCTTGGCGGCCAGTATCTTCTCCTTGATTCCGCCTACGGGCATCACGCGTCCGCGCAGCGTCGTCTCGCCGGTCATCGCCACGCGGTCCCGCACCGGACGCCCCGTGAACGTCGACACGAGCGAAGTCACCATCGTGATACCGGCGCTCGGCCCGTCCTTCGGAATGGCGCCCTCGGGCACATGGATATTCACGTCGAACTTCTCGAACTTCTCGCGATCGATGCCCAGCTCCTCGCCGTGCGCCTTGACCCACTCGAGCGCGATCGTCGCCGACTCCTTCATCACGTCGCCCAAATTGCCCGTCATCGTCAGGCCGCCCTTGCCGGGCGTCAGGATGGACTCGATATAGAGAATGTCGCCGCCGACCTCCGTCCATGCCAGCCCCGTCACGACGCCGACCATCCCGGCGATCTCGTACGACTCGTTCTGGTAGCGGGGCACGCCGAGAATTTTCTCAACGTCCTCGGCCGTCACCTCGGGCCGGAATTCTTCGTCGAAGCCGATATTCTTGGCTCGCGTGCGGACGATCTTCGCGATCCGCTTGTCGAGCGTCCGCACGCCCGACTCACGCGTATACTCGGCGACGATCTTCTCGATGGTCTTCGGCGCGATCCTCAACTGCTTGGCCGAAACGCCATGCGCCTCGAGCTGCTTCGGGATCAGATGCTTGCGGGCGATCTGCACCTTGTCTTCGAGAATGTATCCCGGTATGTTGATCATCTCCATACGGTCCCTCAAGGCCGGATTGATATTGGCGATGTTGTTGGCCGTAGCGATGAACAGCACCTTCGACAGGTCGTACTCGGTATCAAGGTAATTGTCGTGGAAGGTCGTGTTCTGCTCCGGATCGAGCACTTCGAGCAGGGCCGACGACGGGTCGCCATGGTTGCTGACGGTGATCTTGTCGATCTCGTCCAGTATCACGACCGGATTCGACGAGCCGCAGCGCTTGATCGTCTGGATGATCCGGCCCGGCATCGCGCCGATGTAGGTCTTGCGGTGTCCACGAATCTCGGCCTCGTCGTGCAGACCGCCCAGCGCAATGCGTCCGAACTTACGCTTGAGCGCCCCGGCCACCGATTTGCCGAGCGACGTCTTGCCGACGCCCGGAGGACCGTACAGGCACAGGATAGGCGACTTCAGATCGCCCTTGAGCTTGATGACGGCCAGATGCTCCAGGATGCGGTCCTTCACCTCGTCCAGCCCGAAGTGGTCGTTGTCGAGCCGCTTCTTGGCATGGTTCAGGTCCAGATTGTCTTTCGTATAGCTTTCCCACGGCAGGTCGAGCATCAGCTGCAGGTAGTTGAGCTGCACGGAATACTCGGCTACGGCCGGATTCATCCGCTCCAGCTTCGAGAGCTCCTTGAAAAACAGCTCCTTCGTCTCGGCTTTCCAACGCTTTTTGGCAGCCCGCTTGTGCAGCTCGTCGATGTCCTTGTCGGCCGGATCGCCGCCCAGCTCGTCCTGAATCGTGCGTATCTGCTGCTGCAGGAAATACTCGCGCTGCTGCTGGTCGATGTCCTGCTTGACCTTGCTCTGTATCTCGTTCTTCAGCTCGGCCAGTTGCTGCTCGCGGACCAAAATCTCGAGCAGACGTCGCGCGCGGGCCAGCAGGCCCGGAGCCTCCAGCAGGCGCTGGCGGTCGCTGTCGGGCAGATCGAGATTCGAGCAGATGAAATTGATGATGCCGCGCTTGTTGTCGATGTTCTTGATCGCGAACGTGGCCTCCTTGGGCATCTGCGGCGACACGTTGATGATATTCAGCGCGACGTCCTTGATCGAGTCGACGAGCGCCTCGAACTCGATGTTGCTCGGGTCGGGCGTCGAATCCTTCAGCGTCGCCACCGACGCTTTGAAATAGGGTTCCGACACGACGAACTCGCTGATCTCGACCTTCTCGAGCCCGTGCAGGATGACCGTCAGGTTACCGTTCGGCATTTCGAGCACCTTCAGGATACGGGCGGCCGTGCCGATACGATACAGATCGTCCGGTCCGGGCTGCTCGACCTCCGGCTCCTTCTGCAGCACGGCGCCGAGGATTCCCCCGACGCCCTCGACCTCGCGCACGAGCTTCATCGACTTCTCGCGCCCGACCGTAATCGGCGTGATCGAGCCCGGGAAAAGCACCGAGCTGCGAAGCGTCAGAATAGGCAATATCTGGGGTATATCCACTTTCTCGGCAGCTTCCTCGTCGTCGTTGGACATGATCGGAATCACATGGTGACGGCCTTCGAGCATATCCGATATGCCCGAAAACTCCTCTTCTTTCTTGCTATATTTTTTATTCATCTTTTCCTTTCGTTTAATCGGCAAATATAGTGCAATTTACCGGAATTAAAAAACAAGCCGCCCGACATCCGGCGAAGCACGGCAGGAGATCGGGCCGAATCCGCCGGCCGTTCCGGCGGAAGTTCCGGAATATAAACGGAACCGAAACCACTATTATTGCAAATGATTATCTTTACGGTTTCCATTCACACCGTGACTGCCATGACTCGACACTTCCTGTTGCTCCTGCTCCTTTTGCCGGGAGCTTTCCGCCTATCCGCAAAACCCCTGCCGAAGGAGTACGTGCGCGACAGCCTGCCCGTGCTCGCCGAGCGATGCCGGCAACTGCTCGAGACGGCCTACATGGCCGACAGCCTGGTCGGCGAGACCGACTCGCTGCCAGGCTGGGAAGGACTACCCGTCAGGCTGTACGAATACCGTACGGGACCCGACATCCGGACCGGGCAGCCGAAAAAAGGGAAGGTCTATCTGCTGAATCCGTCGCCCGAAAGGCTGGCCCGCTGGATCGCCACCGCCTGCTGGGAAGCGCGCGGCAGCCTCGAGTACCGCTACACCGACAAACTGCTGCGATGGATCCGCAGCCAGTCGGGCGGCCAGTTTCCCGTGCGGGGCGTCGTCTACGAGGCCATGTACGAGCCGGGACGCTACGATCCCTATGTGTTCAAGGACGGCGTGACGGTTTACGTGGCCGATCCGAACCGGATGCCTGTCGACGGACACTGCACGGACGAGCAGCTCGAATTCTACCTGAGGCTGACCGATGCGGACCTGAAACCCTACACCGGCCGCTACGCCCGGATCGCCAGCACGACGCGCGAGCAGTATCGCGCCGCCGGCGGCACGGAACAGGTGGGCGACAGCGACAGGGATCGCCGCATCGAGTGGCTCGACGTCGTCCGGCGACTATACCGGCAGGCATGGGAATCGGATGAAAACCGGCTGATCACGGCATGGGCCGAGGCGAACCTGTAAATGTCCGATAAATTTGCTATTTTTGCGAGGATAAACGCTAAACATTTCTGACAAGCCATGAAAATCGACGACAAATACGCTCCGCAGCAGATCGAGCCGAAATGGTACGACTACTGGATGCGGCACGACATGTTCCACTCGGAGCCCGACGAGCGGGAGCCCTATACGGTGGTCATTCCGCCGCCGAACGTGACCGGCATGCTGCACATGGGGCACATGCTCAACGAGACGATTCAGGACGTGCTCGTGCGCCGCGCCCGGATGCAGGGCAAGAACGCCTGCTGGGTGCCGGGAACCGACCATGCGTCGATCGCCACGGAGGCCAAGGTCGTCCAAAAGCTCAAGGCCGAGGGCATCGACAAGAGCTCGCTCACGCGCGAAGAGTTCCTCCGCCATGCGTGGGAGTGGAAGGAAAAGCACGGAGGCATCATCCTGAGCCAGTTGCGTAAACTCGGGGCCTCGTGCGACTGGGCCCGCACGAAATTCACGATGGACCCGGAGATGAGCCGCAGCGTGATCAAAGTGTTCGTCGACCTCTATAACAAGGGAAAGATATACCGCGGCGTCCGGATGGTCAACTGGGACCCGGCCGCGCAGACGGCGCTGTCGGACGAAGAAGTGGTCTACCGCGAGTCTCAGGGCAAGCTCTACTACCTGCGCTACCGGCTCGAGGGGACGGACCGCTATCTGATCGTCGCGACGACACGCCCCGAAACCATTTTGGGAGACACGGCGCTATGCGTCAACCCCGACGACGAGCGGTACAAAGACCTGCCGCAGGACGCCCGCGTCGTCGTGCCGCTGGTCGGCCGCTCGATTCCGGTCATCCGCGACAGCTACGTCGACATCGAGTTCGGAACCGGCGCGCTGAAGGTGACCCCGGCCCACGACGTGAACGACTACATGCTGGGCGAGAAGTACAACCTCGAGACGATCGACATCTTCAACGACGACGGCACGCTGAACGAGCACGGCGGCCGCTACGCGGGCATGGACCGTTTCGCCGTGCGCGAGCAGATCGAGCGCGATCTGGCTTCGGCCGGCCTGCTCGAGAAGGTCGAGGCCTATACGAACAACGTGGGCTACTCCGAGCGGACCAGCGTCGCCATCGAGCCGAAGCTGTCGATGCAGTGGTTTCTGAAGATGGACGAGCTGTCCAAACCCGCATTGCAGGCCGTTATGGACGACACGGTGCGTCTGGTTCCCTCGAAGTTCAAGAACGTCTACCGGCACTGGATGGAGAACGTGCGCGACTGGTGCATCTCGCGCCAGCTGTGGTGGGGTCAGCAGATTCCGGCCTACTATCTCCCGACGGGAGGCTACGTCGTGGCCGAAACGCCCGAGCAGGCGCTGGAGCTGGCCCGTGCGAAAAGCGGCAATCCGGACCTGAGCCTGCACGAGCTGCGGCAGGACCCGGACGTACTCGACACGTGGTTCTCGTCGTGGCTGTGGCCGATCTCGGTATTCGACGGCATCAACCGCCCCGATAACGAGGAAATCAGGTACTACTATCCGACCAACGACCTGGTCACGGCTCCCGACATCCTGTTCTTCTGGGTGGCGCGGATGATCATCGCCGGGTACGAGTACCGGGGCGAGCGCCCGTTCCGCAACGTCTACCTGACGGGAATCGTCCGCGACAAGCTGCGCCGCAAGATGAGCAAATCGCTCGGCAACTCGCCCGACCCGCTCGACCTGATCGCGCAGTACGGGGCCGACGGCGTACGCATGGCCATGTTGCTGTGCTCGGCCGCAGGCAACGACCTGCTGTTCGACGATTCGCTCTGCGAGCAGGGCCGCAACTTCGGCAACAAAATATGGAACGCTTACCGTCTGGTAAGCGGCTGGCCGGTCGACGAAAGCCTCGCGCAGAGCGAATGCAACGCCGCGGCAGTCCGCTGGTTCGACTCGATGCTCGAGAAGACGCTGCGTCAGGTCGAGGAGCATTTCGCCGAATACCGCATTTCCGAAGCGCTGATGCTGATATACAAGCTGTTCTGGGACGAATTTTCGGGCTGGTATCTCGAGATGGTCAAGCCGGCCTACGGACAGCCTATCGACCGGCCGACGCTCGACGCCACGATCGGATTTTTCGACAAACTGATGCGGATGCTGCATCCGTTCATGCCTTTCGTCACGGAGGAAATCTGGCAGGACATCGCGCCGCGGCGCGACGGCGAGAGCGTCTCGCTCGCACCGATGCCCGAACCCGCCCCCTGCGACGAAACGCTGCTCGAACAGGTCGAACTGCTCAAGGAGACCGTCACGGCCGTGCGCAACGTTCGCAAGCAGCGCAACCTGCCCGCCAAGGAGCCGCTGGAGCTCCGAGTGATTGCCGACGAGAACTATCATCCGGAACTCGGCGCGCTGCTGCGCAAGACGGCAAACCTGACGGACGTCGAGACCGTCGCGGAAAAGCCGGCCGACGCCGCCTCGTTCATCGTCAAGACGACGCAATATTTCGTACCGCTGGACGGAAAGATCGATGTCGAGGAAGAGCTCAAAAAGCTGCAGCACGACCTCGCCTACTACGAAGGTTTTCTGGCTTCCGTACGGAAAAAGCTAGGCAACGAGCGCTTCGTGCAGAACGCCCCGGCACAAGTGGTAGAGAACGAGCGAGCCAAACAGAACGACGCCGAGGCCAAGATCAAAGCGCTGAAAGAGCGTATCGCAACGCTCGGGCGATAAGACTTCCGCATAACGAACAAAACCGCGATTCCCCGAGCCGTTGCGGCTCGGGGAATCCGTTTTTACCGGCCGAAGGCGAGGCTTATCTCGCCGTTCGTCGCCGGTTCTGAATATCGGTGTACAGACAGCAACGCCGTTACGAAGCTGAACGACCCGCTGGAAGACACAGGGGCGGGAGCGCCCGACTCGTTATTCGTCAGACCGCACACAGACACGATTCCCGCCGCTTTCCGACCGGTAGCAGCAGAATCCGGACCGTGTGAACCATTGAGAGCCCGGTCTTCTCGGAGCATCGAAACTCCATTTCCGACCGACACGCCGCACCCCGCCGTCCCCTTCGGAATGCCTTGTACACGAAAGTTCCTTATGAAAAAGAGAAACGCGCTCCCGACACCGTTCCGCCCGCTTCCCGTCCCGGCAATCTCTCTCAACAGTCGCAAGACGTCACCGGATTTTCCGCATTTATTACTAACTTAGCCATGTCGAATCCCCCTCCCCTTTCCCAGCCGGAGGAGCGGTTCCGACGCCTAAACCCACAACGATTCCATGCTGCCTGCCACCGACTCGACCGCCTTTCTGATCGGACAAACGATCGGCTTCCTGTTCGTTTTCTTCCTGCTGGTGATTTTTCCCATGCTGGCGATTCTGCGCATGGCCCGCCATGTCGGAATCAGCGGGTCCGACCGGGTCCTCTGGGTCGTCGTCATCTATTGTATGCCCCTGTTCGGTCCCGTCACCTATTTCATATGGGAGCTGACCAAAGGGCGGAAACTACGCCGCACGGTTCCGGAAGCGGTCAGGCCGAACTCGGGGACGCCGGTCGCCCCGGAAAGAAAAGCGAACCGTATCCCGTCCGGTCCCGGTCTCCGAACCGGCCGGCCGCGCCCGGGCATTCCGGGATCGATTACCGCCTGCGGAACCGGCTCCGGCCGCTTCTCAAGAACCTACCCGAAAAGGAAAGGACCGGCCCGGTACGGCCTGCCGCCACGCCGTTAGCCGGCACCGGACGAGGATACGCCGGAGAATGAAACGGAAGGGCCGCTCCCGTTGCCGGAAGCGGCCCTTCGCCGGTATATTCGGAACTCCGATCAGCGGAGAATGATCTCGTTGGACCCGATCAGGTTTCCGTCCGTATAGATTTTGACGCGGTACTTTCCGCTGGTAATGCCCGATCCGTTATAAAACAGACTCACGCTCAAATCGTTGTTCTGATAGTCGACCTGACGGGCGGCCGAGAAGGTGATCTTATCGCCCTCGAAATCGAACAGCGCGTTGCTCGCGTTGGCCAGCACATAGCCGTCCGGACCAATGATCTGCACGTACACCGTCCGCTCGCCGGGCTCGGCCAGTTCGTTGCCGACCAGCACCAGATCGACTCTCAGGCGTTCCGCGCGGCTCGCGCGCGACACTTCGCGGTCGGACTTGCTCAGCGCCAGCAGACGGATATCGCGCGCCCGTATCACGGCGCCCTGACGCACTTTCGTCGACAGTTCCTGCGACTTTTCCTCGGCCGTCTCGGCCCGCAGCTTGTAGGTGGTGATCATTTTGCGGATCGTCGTATTCTCGTTGACGAGCTTCTTGTTGATCCGGTCGAGCGAGTCGATCTGACGGATGTATCCTTCCATCACGGTACGCATGTAGCTCATCTGTTTCTCGTAGTTGCGAATCTTGGAATAGCTCAGCCGCCGCTCCTTCTGCAGCTTGTCGAGCAGCGAGTCGGCCTGATGCTTGACGCCCTCGTAGTGGACGGCCAGCGTATCGTTCATCGTCTTGAGCGTATCGTAGTCGTTCATCAGCGAAGTAAGCTGGCGGGTCAACGTATCGCGCTCGATCGCGAAATCGTCCTTCATCTGCTTGACTTGCAGGAAGTAGATCGCCGACAAGGCCGCCAGAATCAGCGCCATGATGACGATCATGATCTTCAGACCCTTCACCGACTTGTTGGGACCTCCCTCGCCGTACGGATCGTTGCCGTAGGAACCATAGTCGTAGTTCGGACCGTAGCTTTGGGGATTGTACTTCGGGTCGTAGCCGGAATGGCCGTTCTGATTGCTGTAGTCTTCCATAAGCCGTAAGGTTACACAGGACAAATATAGAAATTTTATTTGATTTTGCTATCCAGCGGATACTTCAGGTTTTTCCAGCTTATCAGTCGCGCGCGGATCGACCCGACGCGAATCGGCGACTCGACGTAGAGCGGAATCCGGTTCCGGTCGTCCGATATCCATATCGTGAACTCGCTGCCATCCTCGAACGATTCGCCGGTAGAGGTAGCCAGTTCGCAACGGAACTTCAGCGTGCGGAACTTGCCCGTTCCGCGTATATTCTTGACCTCCCGGCCGAGAAAGCGGTAGCGGATCGGGCGGATCGTGTCCTCCAGCACCAGATTCATCAGCGACGATCCGGAGCGCTCGATACCGGTCAGGTCGGCGCAACGCAGATTGAAAAACGAGGCCAGCGCGTCGTAGCTGCCGTCCGACAGATCGAGCCTCTTGTGATTGCTGTCCGGATTCTTATGGTTGCGGAACGTGTTATTGACCACGCGGCTGTCCCAGTCGTAGACGAAGCGCGTCGAATAGCGGTACTTGCCTTCGCGGATTTCGCTGCGCAGCTCCAGCGGCCGCAGCGTGGCGGAATCGAGCGTACTGACATACTGGTCGTTCAGATCGAAGAACCACTTGTAGAACGGATACACCACGCCGTGCGCATCGACCGTATAGGCCCGGCGGCCGCCGTAGTCGCCCAGCGTCGTTCGGAACGTCACGCCGGCCACGTCGGTATTGACGAAGCTCACTTTGTAGCTTACGGCATACTCGAGCTCCTCGCCATGCGCGAAAGCGTGTTCCACGGGAACCGTGCCGCCAATCTGTGCCGCCGAGGAACAAACCGCCATCGCCGATAGCACCGTAAGAATCGATCGTGTCATAGAAAGCTTTTTTATGCGACACCCGCCCCTTGCGGCGGGAAGCCGCATCCTCCCTCGTCAATATAACGGGGAAAACGGCGTAAAGTTATGAAATCATGCTGAAATCAGCGTTTTCAGCCGAATTATATTTATCGGACAACTCCTTCAGCATGGTATTCCGTTCCAGGTGCGGGTCCTGCTCCAGAATCCGCTCGGCCGCGCTCCGGGCGAGCGAGAGAATCTGTCCGTCGCGGCCGAGACTGGCTATCTTCAAATCAAAGGCCAAACCGCTCTGAAGCGTTCCGCTCAGGTCGCCCGGACCGCGAAGCTGAAGGTCCATCTCGGCAAGCCGGAAACCGTCGGTCGTCTGCACCATCGCACCCAGACGCTTGCGAGACTCGGCCGAGAGCTTGTCGCCGCTCATCAGGATGCAGTACGACTGCTCGGCCCCGCGCCCCACGCGGCCCCGAAGCTGGTGAAGTTGCGAGAGTCCGAAGCGCTCGGCGCTCTCGATCACGATGATCGACGCGTTCGGCACGTCGACGCCGACCTCGATCACGGACGTGGCGACCATGATGTGCGCGACGCCGCGTTTGAACAGGTCCATGCCGTACTCCTTGTCGGCGGCCTTCATCTTGCCATGCACGACGACGGTCACGTACTCCGGCGGCGGAAATGCTTGTACGATGCCGGCATAGCCGTCTTCCAGGTCCTTATAGTCCATTTTTTCGGACTCCTTGATCAGCGGGTAGACGACGTAGACCTGCCGTCCCCGCTTGATCTCGTCGCGGATGAATCCGAATACCCGGAGCCGGTGCGAATCGCGGTAATGAACGGTTTTCACCGGCTTGCGGCCCGGCGGCAGCTCGTCGATCACCGACACGTCCAGATCGCCGTAGAGCGTCATCGCCAGCGTTCGCGGAATCGGCGTGGCGGTCATCACGAGCACATGGGGAGCCGCCTGCAGATTCTTGCTCCACAGCCGTGCCCGCTGCTCGACGCCGAAACGGTGTTGCTCGTCGATCACGACGAAGCCGAGATTACGGAAACGGACTCCGTTCTCGATCAGCGCATGCGTTCCGATCAGTATGTCGATCTCGCCCGAGAGCAGGCCTTCGGAGAGTTCCGCGCGCTCCTTCTTCTTCGTCGAGCCGGTCAGCAAGCCGACGCGCAGGCCGATCCCCTCGGTCATCCGCACGATCGACGCATAATGCTGCGACGCGAGAATCTCCGTCGGAGCCATCAGGCAGGCCTGAAAGCCGTTGTCGCAAGCCAGCAACATGCTCATCAATGCGACGAGCGTCTTGCCGCTGCCCACGTCGCCCTGCAGCAAGCGGTTCATCTGATGCCCGGTCACGGTGTCCTGACGGATTTCGCGGATCACGCGCTTCTGCGCCCCGGTCAGAGGAAACGGCAGTCGCTCGTTATAAAACGTATTGAAAAGCCTGCCCACGGTCGGGAACAGGAATCCGTCCTCGCGCGAGGTGCGGGCATGTCGCTGTTGCAGAATATTGAGCTGGATGCCGAGCAGCTCGTCGAACTTGAGACGCAGCTCGGCGTCGCGCAGCGCCTGCTGCGAAGTCGGAAAATGGATATTATAGAGCGCGTCGCGCAGCGGAACGAGACCGTACTCGCGGATCACCTCGTCGGGCAAGGTTTCGCGCAGCCGTCCGTCGACCTGCGGCCACAGATTGCACATCAGCGCATGAATCGCCTTCGTACCCAACTGCGCGTTGCTCAGCTTTTCGGTCGTGCTGTACACGCCCTGCACGGACGAGTGGAATCGATTTTTCTGATCGAGCACCGACTCGACCTCGGGATGCACCAGACTGAGCACCCCGCCGAAAAAGGCCGGACGACCGAACACGACGTACTCGCGCCCCTGCTCGAGCCGCTTCTCGATCCAGCCGATTCCCTTGAACCACACCAGCTCGGCCGTACCCGTCGCGTCGGCGACCGACGCGACGAAACGCTTCTTGGCGCCCGCCCCGACATGCCGGAAGCCCGTGATGCGGACCTGTAGCTGCACGTAGGTCAGCGAGTCGTCCCGCAACTCGCCGATTCGCCAGATACGGCTGCGGTCGATGTAGCGGAACGGGAAATGGTAGAGCAGATCGCCCAGCGTCCGGATGCCGAGCTCCGAGCGCAGCAACCGCGCCCGACGCTCTCCGACGCCGCTGAGAAACTGGATGTCATTGTCGAGAATGTAGCCCACCGCGCTTCTGCAATTTGACACAAATATACCGAATCTTCCGCCAACGTTTCGTAACTTTGCCCGAAATACGAACGTTTATGGACAAGTTTTGCGACTCGCTGACCCGTTTTTCGCGCCGTCCGACGGACGAGGTCCGGATCGGGACGGTCGGCGTCGGGGGCGACAACCCGATCCGGCTCCAGTCGATGACCAACACGGATACGAACGACACGGAGGCTTCCGCCGCTCAGGTCGAACGCATTGCGGCGGCCGGAGGCGAAATCGTCCGGCTGACGGCTCAGGGACGGCGCGAGGCCGCCAATCTGGGCCGTATCCGCACGCTGCTCGACAGCCGGGGATGCCGCGTGCCGCTCGTGGCCGACATCCATTTTCTGCCCGCCGCCGCCCTCGTAGCGGCCGAGCAAGTCGAGAAGGTACGGATCAATCCCGGCAACTGGAACGAACGGGGCGGCGAGTTCGACGAGCTGTTGTCGACATGCCGCCGGCGCGGAGTCGCGCTGCGCATAGGCGTCAACCACGGTTCGCTGTCGCCGTCGATCATGGAACGCTACGGCGACACGGTCGAAGGCATGGTCGCCTCGGCCATGGAGTATTTGCGCCGCTGCCGCGAGGCATCGTTCGGACAAGTCGTCGTCTCAATCAAGTCGAGCAACGTGCGCGTGATGGTGCAGGCTTACCGGATGCTGGTCGCCGCGATGCGTCGCGAGGGAATGCGCTATCCGCTGCATCTGGGCGTTACCGAGGCGGGCGACGACCGCGAGGGTCGCGTCAAGTCGGCCGTCGGCATCGGAGCACTGCTCTGCGACGGCATCGGAGACACGATCCGCGTTTCGCTTACCGAGGCTCCCGAGCGGGAGATTCCGGTCGCCCGGACGCTGGCCTCCTACTTTGCCGGCCGCGAGAATCACGCGCCGATCCCCGATGTGGACGAGTCGCTGTACAGCCCCTACGAGTACCGTCGCCGCGTGTCGGCCGAGACGGACGGCATCGGGGGCGGCCGTCCGCCCGTCATCGCGAGCGAGATACCCGGGGAGGTCCGCTCCCGGCTGTTCGAGGCCCGCATCGCCGATATCGACTCGATTCCCGACGGACGGGTCGTGCTGCTCTCGACCGACAACCTCAACGGCGTGGCCGAGCAGCGGGCGTTCTTTCTGAAAATGATCGAAAAAGGCAAGACGAATCCCGTCGTGATCCGCCGCACGTACGACGAGCGCGATGCCGAGGCGCTGCAAGTCAAGGCCGCCGCCGACTTGGGACCGCTGCTGCTCGACGGCTTCGGCGACGGCATCTGGATCGAGAACCGCAACGGAGCCGTCGCGCAGGACGAGATCGACGCGACGAGCCTCGCGATCCTGCAAGCCGCCCGCGTGAGAGTGTCAAAAGCCGAGTACATCGCTTGCCCGAGCTGCGGGCGCACGCTCTACGACATCGAGCGGACCCTCTCGGCGATCAAGGCCCGCACGTCCCACCTGCGAGGTATCCGGATCGGCGTGATGGGCTGCATCGTCAACGGACCCGGCGAAATGGCCGACGCCGACTACGGCTATGTCGGGTCGGGCCCCGGCCGCATCACGCTGTACAAGGGCAGGGAAATCATGGAACGCAACATTCCGCAAGAACGGGCGCTCGACGCGCTGGTAGAACTGATCCGCCGCTGCGGCGACTGGCGGGAGCCCGATACGGTCTGAATACAAGCCGGACACGATCGAAGCGCCGACAGACGGAATAACGGCGGAACGGACAGAAACGGCGACCGCTTGCACCCGCCGTTATCTGGACACCGTGCCCGTCAGCTTCCGCACAAGCGATCGCAAGGATTCCGGGTGGAAATTATTACTCCCGTGCGCCGGCGGATCGCGAAAAATGCCCGCACCTGATTTTTTACATTCGACGGCCGATACAGAGAAAAGCCCCGGGCGGGAAAACGAAGCGCCGGACCGCCGGTTCGTCCCCCGACTACAACAGCCCCGGCTCCGGAACGAGGCGCCGCAAAACCGCCCCCCCCCGACAACCCGTCCGAAGCATAGCTCCGAACGCGGCCCGAAACCGCAAAAACAGCACGTAAAACTCTTTCGGATACGACAATAGACAACGGACTCGACAAAACGCCGCACTCCTCTCCCCGGGAACCGAGCCGCTCATACTTCCCGAAACCGGCACTCGGGTACTCCGGCGCGGCGAAAGCTATTCCTCGACCTGCTGCATTTCGATCAGGCGAGCATAGATGCCGTGACGCGCCATCAGTTCCTGATGCGTTCCCTGCTCGGCAATCCGGCCCTGATCGATTACGATGATCCGATCGGCGTTGTGAATCGTGCTGAGCCGGTGGGCGATCACGAGCGACGTGCGTCCCTTGAGCAGCGAGTTGAGCGCCTCCTGAACGAGCATTTCCGACTCGGTATCGAGCGCCGAGGTCGCCTCGTCGAGAATCAGTATCTCCGGATTCTTGAGCACAGCCCGCGCGATGCTCAGCCGCTGCCGCTGTCCGCCGGAAAGCTTCATTCCCCGGTCGCCGATGTTGGTCCGGTAACCGTTTTCCGTCTCCATGATGAAGTCGTGCGCATTGGCCACCTTGGCCGCCGTGCGAATCTCCTCCTCGGTCGCCTCCTGCTTGCCCAGACGCAGGTTGTTCTCGATCGTGTCGTTGAACAGGATCGTGTCCTGCGACACGACGCCCATATGGGCGCGCAGGCTGTCGATCCGGTATCGGCGCAGATCGACCCCGTCGATCAGTATCTCGCCGCCCTGCACGTCGTAGAACCGGGGAATCAGGTCCGAAAGCGTCGACTTGCCGCCGCCCGAAGGGCCCACCAGCGCGACAGTCTCGCCCTTGCGGATCGTGAAGCTGACACCCCGGATCACCTCCTTGTTCTCGTACGAGAAGTGCACGTCGCGGAACTCGATCCGGTCTCTCAGTCCGGTCATCTCGACCGCGCCGGGCGCATCGGCGATCTCGCTGCGCTCGTCCAGAAGCGCCAGCACCCGCTCGCCGGCCGCAATGCCCTGATTGATATTCGCGAAAGCGTCCGTGAACGAGCGCAGCGGACGCGTAATCTGCGTGAACATCGCCAAATAGGCGATAAACCCGCTGGCGTCGAGCTGGCCGCTCAGCACGAGGCTGCCGCCGTAAACCAGAAGCACGGCCGCCGCTGAAATGCCGAGGAACTCGCTGGCCGGCGAGGCCAGTTGTTGCCGGCGCGCCATGCCGAGCGATATGCGCGAGAACAAACCGTTCAGCCGATGGAACTTATCGGTGGTATAGCCCGTCGCATTGTAGCTTTTCAATATCTTGATGCCCGAGAGCGACTCGTCCATCAGGCTCACCATGTCGGCGAAGCGCTCCTGCGCCTCGGTGGCCGAGCGCCGCAGCCGCTTGACGATCGACCCGATCACCAGAGCGGTCAGCGGCAGGAACAGCGCCGAGAAGATCGTCAGCTTCCACGAGATCATCACCAGCGCGACCATGTAGCCGATAATCAGGAACGGATCGCGGAAAGCCACTTGCAGCGTGTTCGTGATGCAGAACTGCACGACCTGCACGTCCGACGATATTTTCGAGATGATGTCGCCTTTACGCTCGTTGCTGAAGTAGCCGGCGTGCATACCCATCACATTGTCGTACACGCTGTTGCGCAGCTTTTCGAGCGTGCGTATGCGCATCGTCTCGATCGTGCGCTGCCCCATGTAGCGGAAAAAATTGCTCAGCATCGACGATGTGATGATGAACAGTCCCAGAAAAACCAGCACGTCCATCTTCGAGTAATCGGCCCCGAACGTCTTGTACAGCAGAAAATTGATCACCCCGCGAAAATAGTCCATGTTCAGCGCGAACGCGGGCATCTGCCGCACCGCCTCGACGGTATCCTGCTGGAACAGCGTGTCGAGGATCGGCATCACGAGCACGAAGTTGAACGTATTGAACGCCGCGTAGAAAAGCGTGTAGAAAAAGTAGGGGATGGCGTATTTCTCGATGGGCTTGGCGAACCCGAGCAGTCTCCAGTAGGTATTCATTCGGTCGGTATGGGTTGGATTATGCGGACAAAAGTAATCCAATTTTTCGACATACAGGCTTATATTTCCGGCACGGCCGTCCGATTTCGCCGTAAAATTAGTAGATTTGCCATTCGAACCAAACAAGGACGAATGGAAACTGTACTGAGCGGAATACGGTCGACCGGGAACCTGCATCTCGGCAACTACTTCGGAGCGTTGAAAAACTTCGTTCGGATGCAGCACGACGAACGCTGCTTCTTCTTCATAGCGGACTATCACTCGCTGACGACTCATCCCGACCCCGGAATGCTGCACGTCAACGTGAAGAGCGTGCTCTGCGAGTATCTCGCCGCCGGGCTCGACCCCGACGTGGCGACGATCTACGTGCAGAGCGACGTGCCCGAGGTGGCCGAACTGTCGCTGCTGCTCGGCATGCACGCCTTCGTCGGCGAGCTTGAGCGCACGGCTTCGTTCAAGGAAAAGATCCGCAAGCACCCCGACAACGTCAACATCGGCCTGCTGAGCTATCCCGTGCTGATGGCGGCTGACATTCTGCAGCATCGCGCCACTCGCGTCCCGGTAGGCAAGGATCAGGAGCAGCATCTGGAGCTGACCCGGCGGTTCGCCCGGCGGTTCAACCAGCTCTACGGGGTCGATTATTTCCCGGAGTGCCAGCCCTATCGGTTCGGAGGCGAACTGGTGAAGATACCGGGACTCGACGGGTCGGGCAAGATGGGCAAGTCGGAAGGCAACGGCATCTACCTGTCGGATACGGACGAGGCGATCCGCAAGAAAGTCATGAAGGCCGTCACGGACTCGGGTCCTACGGCTCCCGACAGCCCGATGCCCGAAGTGATCGCGAACCTCTTCACGCTGCTCAAAGTCGTCTCGTCGCCCGACACGGTGCAGTTCTTCACCGACAAGTGGAACCGCTGCGAAATCCGCTACGGCGACCTGAAAAAGCAACTGGCCGAGGACATCATCCGGGTCGTCGCGCCGATCCGCGAGCGGATCCGCGACATCGCCGCCGACGAGGCCTATTTGGCCCGCGTCGTGAAACAGGGAGCCGAGAAAGCCCGTGCGAGCGCCTCGACTACCGTGGCCGACGTGCGGCGGATCATGGGCATCAAGCCGTTCTGACTTCCGCGACCGGTCCGCCCGCAGCCCCCGACAGCGTAGACGCTTCCGGAAGCGGTTCTGCTTTCGGGAAACGGTCGTAGGCAATCCGGAAACGTTCGATAACACACGACAAGGAACGCCCGTGCCCGGCAGCTCGCTGCCGGCGCGGCCCATAAACCGATTTTTCAGCCGGGCGACCGGTATTGTGCCATGTCCCGAACCAAGCATCGAGCCGAGCTGCTCTACCGCTACCTGATTATCGCCACCAAGCGGCTGACCGACCGCCAGCTGATGATTCTGCTCGCGATCGTCGTCGGACTGGCGGCCGGGCTGGCGACATACGTGTTCCAGCATACGCTCGAGTTTTTTCGCTTTTCGCTGACGAGCTGGTTCGATATCGACAAGGCGAGCGTGCTCTACTTTTTCTACCCGGTCGTCGGCATCGTCATCGCGACGCTGTTCGTGCGGTACGTCGTCCGCGACGACATCAGCGAGGGCGTCACGCGCGTGCTGTACGCGATGAGCAAGAAAGGCTCGCGCATTAAGCCTCACAACTGCTACTCGTCGATCATCGCCAGCTCGGCGACGATCGGCTTCGGCGGTTCCGTCGGGCCCGAGGCTCCGATCGTGCTGACCGGTTCGGCCATCGGGTCGAACATCGGCCGGTTCATGCGGATGAACTACAAAAACAGCACGCTGCTGCTGTGCTGCGGCGCGGCCGCCGCGCTGTCGGCCGTTTTCAAGGCTCCGATCACGGGCGTCGTCTTCGTGCTCGAAATCCTGATGCTCGACATCACCGTCGCGTCGATCATCCCGCTGCTGATCTCGACGGTCACGGCCACGACGCTGATGTTCTTTCTGAACGGTTTCGAGCCGGTGTTCAACCTCGACGTCAAGTACGCGTTCCAGTTGCGCAACCTGCCCTATTACGCCCTGCTGGGACTGATCTGCGGACTGATGTCGTACTACTTCACGCAGATCAACGGCCGCATCGCGGCCCGGTTCGCCCGCATCCGGGGCATGTACCGCAAGTGGATCGTCGGCGGACTGCTGATCGGTACGCTGATCTTCCTGTTCCCTCCGCTTTACGGCGAAGGCTACGAGTCGTTGGTCGACCTGATGCACGGCAACGTCGACGCGCTTTTCAACAACTCGCTTTTCTTCCGTTACCGGAGTATCAGCTGGGTCGTGATGCTGTACCTGCTGGCGACGCTTTTTCTGAAAGTCGTCGCGATGTCGGCCACCAACGGAGCGGGCGGCGTCGGCGGCTCGTTCGCCCCTTCGCTGTTCGTCGGCGCGTTTACCGGCGCGACGATGGTCTACATGCTGAACGCCCTGCTCGGCCTCGAGCTGCCGATCATCCCGTTCACGCTCGTCGGCATGGCCGGCGTGATGTCGGGCGTGATGAAAGCTCCGCTGACATCGATCTTCCTGATCGCCGAACTGACGAGCGGATACGCGCTGTTCGTGCCGCTGATGCTCGTCTCGGCCCTGTCGTTCGCCGTAGGATACTATCTGGAGCCTTACTCGATCTACACGAAAAAACTGTCGCAAAGCGGCGAGCTGCTGACGCACAACAAGGACCGCTCGGTGCTCGTTTTCCTTGACCTGAAATCGCTCGTCGAGACCGACTTCCATCCGATTACGATGAACACGACGCTCGGCGACGTGGTGAAGCTGATCTCCTCCGTACGGCGCAACATTTTCCCGGTCGTCAGCCGCGACGGCACGCTGCTCGGCGTCGTGCAGCTCGACGACCTGCGCGCCGACATGTTCGACACGGGCAAGTACGGCACGACGATCGACAACTACATGATCCCGCCGCCCGAGCAGATCTACCCGAACGAGCAGATCGGCAGCGTGCTGAAAGCGTTCGAGGAATCGAAAGCATGGATGCTGCCCGTCGTGACGAAAGAGAACAAATACGTCGGCTTCATCTCCAAATCGCGCATCTTGGCCGCCTACCGCGAGCAACTGATCGCCATCAGCGAGGAGTAGGCATCGTAAAAAATACCGCCCCCTTGCCGGGAGCGGTACGCGGTTCTTGCATTCATACGACCCCGGCCTGCCTGTTTACGGGCCGGTAGAAATTTTCCTTCGACACACCGCCTATAGCGAGAACCTTACGGGCAAGGTCAGGGAAACGTCGACAGGCACACCGTCCTGACTCCCGGGCTTCCAGTCGGGCATCAGTCCGAACAGACGCAGCACTTCCTCGCTGAGCGACCGGTCGGGACTCTCGATGATTTCGGGCTGTAGGACCCGACCGGTCTTCGAGACGACGAACCGGCAGACGACCGTTCCCGAAATACCCTTCTCGGCCGCCTCGGCCGGATATTTCAGATGGCCGGCGATCCACGACATCAGAGCATTCGGAGCATCGCCGGGGAATTCGGGCATTACCTCGGGCCGCTCGTAGACCCGATCGGAGCGTTCGGACCCGGGTCCGGCGACCGCACGGACGGACTCGGAGGAACGATCCGCACCGGCAGTCGGGGCTGCGGTAAACGATACGAGCGCCATGAGCAAGGCGACAAGCGGCAGCGACAGCAAAATTCTGAATTTCGCCCGCCGCGGGGAAAATCTCGAAATCATAACTAAACGTTTTTTAATGAGCGAATGGCCGAATCCACTGACGAGCTCCGGATGCAAGTCCGTAGATTGCCTCAGCATAAGGATGATATATTGCCTTGAATCAAAGCCTCGATCAAGCGCCGTCCGATCGGCCTGGTACTCGTGCACTTCCTTCAGCGAGCGACTCCACATCCATACGAACGGACTCCACCACAGCACGGCGCACAGCGCAGCGGCCCAAAGCCGGTCCCAGCTATGTCCCGATGACACATGCCCCCGCTCGTGCGCTATGATCTCGGAAAGCCGTCCCCGATCGCCGGCCGGTTCCTCGATCCAGATCCGATGAAAGAACGAAAACGACCCGACCGGCACGGAGGGCCTGAAAAAGCGGATATTCCCGTGACGTTCCACTTCGGCCCGCCGAACCGTCCTCCACAGTTTCACCCCCGAGCGTACGAACCGTCCCAAAACGAACCCCGCTCCCGCGAACCACAGGATATAGAGCGCAAGCTTTCGCAAGCCGTCCGTCTCGGCACCGGACGGCAGAGCATCCGCAACGGCTGCCGCGCCGAGTGTCACGTCCTGCACGGACGTCTCCGGTGTCCAAACGGGAATCGACAACAGCGGAAAAATCCATGCCGCAACGGAAGAGCCCAACAGAAAAGCCCTGTTCCGTGCAAAGAAGCTCTGCCCGCTCAGAAAAGTCCGGTAACCGGTCCACAGCACGGCCAAGCCAATCTGCACTTCGACGATATAAGGTAAATCGAGCATACCGGTCGATACTTTATCTAATCACAAGAAATACGAAACGTCTCCCGAAACTATTTCCCGGCGTCTTTCCTTTTCCTGATCGCCTCCTCGGCGAGCCGGATCACCCGCTCGGACTCGGCCAGCGACAAATCCTCCCGCTCGGTAAAAAACGAAACCAGATTCGAGAGCGAGCCGTCGAAAAAGTTGCCCATAACCCGCCGCACATAGCTATCCGCATAGGTCTCCTTGTCGACGAGCGGATAATAGCAGTGGCTCTTTCCGAACGACTCGTGCCCGACGACCCCCTTCTTCTCGAGCAGACGTACGACGGTCGATACGGTATTGTAGGCGGGCTTGGGCTCGACCATCCGGTCGAGTATATCGCCGACGAATGCCTTCTTCAGTTTCCACAAGATCTGCATTACCTCCAGCTCGGCTTTCGTCAATTCTTTTTCCGGCTCGGTCTTCAGTCTTTTCATCGGTTGATCGGTTGGTTCGATACAAATATAAAACTATATTTTTAGTTTACAAACTATTTTTATAGTTTTTTTTTGCCCGCTGCCTGTTTTTCCGCCACAATAGACATTTAAATATTAATAGGTTTTGTCGCCGTCGCGCAGAAAGCATTCGAGCGAATCGAACCTGATCCAATAGTTCGGGAAATACCGGAACGTCACTTCCGCTACGGTCCGGTCTCTGTCCGTCTCGATCCGATCGAAGCGGGTCACCCGGTAATAGCCCGTCGAAACGGGACCCTCGACCGGACCTTGCGCATGAACCGTCGCCAGCGACAACGACAGCCAAAGGGAAAACAGCCGTTTTTTCATCATCTAATCGTGTTTTTTGGGAGGGGGAATCGCCTTCCAACCGTTCCTTTCCATGCCGCACGACGAACGTTGGGTACAGAATCGTCCGTCCCGCACGGACGGACTCGGCTTCTCGCTACCAAATATAAAACAAATAACCGACTCCGCCATGCGCCTGAATCGGAATAGCCGAGCCGTTTCCCGAAAACGCAGTCGGCCGGACACATTGCGCGTCCAGCCGACTTTCCACACCCGTCGTCTCGAAAGGGAAGCGACGGTATGCCTTCCGGCGCAGGCTAAGCAGCCTCCCGAGTCTCGTAATCCTTTTTCAGCTCCTCATAAAATGCGGCCTGAGCCGTATACATGTAAGGTATCAGCCAGATAAACCCGAGACCGGCCGGAATCAAAGCCAGAATAGCCCAGCCGATAAAGCTCAGGATCAGCAGAAAATACTGCATCTTATGTCCTCGCATCATCGCCATGCTCCGTTGGATGGCCTGCTCGCCCGACATGCCGGGATTCTCCCGCATGATATAATAGGTCATCGAATAGGAGATGCTCTTGATAATTCCTGGAACGAGCAGCAGAAGACTCCACAGAAACGTATAGATGCCCATGAGAACGATACCGATCAGATACCTCGCATAGTCGCCGAACGGCTCGCCGAGCTTCTTCATATCGGCATCTTCTCCCCGAAGCATATCCCAGAACAGGAAATATCCTCCCATGCAGACAAAAGCTCCGACGAAAAGGTTCAGCAGATTGCCCACGAATCCGACATACGGGATCTGTGCGATTCCGCTGAAAACGGCTATCGTAACGAACATCGCCAATCCGGCGATCGCGGCCGGAGTCCACCGTCCCCGAAGCGCATCGAGAGCCTGACGGCGCAAAAGAGTTGGTCTGAAATTTTCCATTGCTTTAGACATTAAATAAAGGTAGTACGAAAGTACGACATTCGGACCGAATATGCGAATTTTCCCGCACATTTTTCCCCGAAAGCAAGACGGCCGCCTTTCTTGAAGGCGGCCGTCCGGATCCATATGTCACGAAGCGACGGACCGATCCGCGCTCCGCCGTATCGAACTATTTTCTGTAAATCTTCGTATAGCCGTAAATCGCCTCGTCGCCGAGCTCCTCTTCGATGCGGAGCAGCTGGTTGTACTTGGCCATCCGGTCGGAACGGCTCATCGAACCGGTCTTGATCTGACCCGAGTTCGTAGCTACGGCGATATCGGCAATCGTCGAGTCCTCGGTCTCGCCCGAGCGGTGCGACGTAACCGAAGTATAACCGGCACGGTGCGCCATCTCGATCGCGTCGAGCGTCTCGGTCAGCGAACCGATCTGGTTCACCTTGATCAGGATCGAGTTGCCGCAGCCCATTTCGATGCCTTTTTTCAGGAACTCGACATTCGTTACGAACAGGTCGTCGCCGACCAGCTGGCAGCGATCGCCGATCTTCTCGGTCAGCACTTTCCAGCCTTCCCAGTCGTTTTCGCTCATACCGTCCTCGATCGAGTCGATCGGATACTTCGAGATCAGCCCCTCGAGGTAAGCCACCTGCTCGGCCGAGGTGCGCTTGGCACCCTTGGCGCCCTCGAACTTCGTATAGTCGTAAACGCCGTCTTTGTAGAACTCGGACGAGGCGCAGTCCATTCCGATGGCCACATCGCCGCCCTCGCACTTGCGGCCCGGCTTGTAGCCGGCCTTCTTGATCGCCTCGATGATCGATTCGAGCGCATCCTCGGTTCCGTTCAGCGCCGGAGCGAATCCGCCCTCGTCACCGACGGCCGTGCTCAGTCCGCGGTCGTGCAGCACCTTCTTCAGCGCGTGGAACACCTCGGCGCCCATACGGAGACCCTCCTTGAACGACGAAGCGCCGACGGGACGGATCATAAATTCCTGAAAAGCGATCGGAGCGTCGGAATGCGAACCGCCGTTGATAATATTCATCATCGGGACGGGCAGCGTCTTGGCGTTCGTACCGCCGATATAGCGGTACAGAGGCATGCCGAGCAGATTGGCGGCAGCCCGCGCGCACGCCAGCGAAACGCCCAGAATAGCGTTGGCTCCCAGATTGCTCTTCGTCGGCGTGCCGTCCAAAGCGATCATCGTCTTGTCGATGCCGACCTGATCGGTTACCTGCATGCCGATAATTTCCTTCGCAATGATATCGTTGACGTTCTGCACGGCCTTCAGCACGCCCTTTCCGCCGTAACGGTCCTTGTCGCCGTCACGCAGCTCGAGCGCTTCGTTCTCGCCGGTGGACGCTCCCGAGGGAACGGCCGCGCGACCGAATGCACCGCTTGCAGTCGTTACTTCCACTTCGATCGTCGGATTGCCCCGCGAGTCGAGGATCTCCCTGCCATGAACACTGATAATCTGTCCCATGATTCTTCCTTTTAATTGTTAAACCTTATGTTCTTTTCTTTCGATAGCGTCGTTTTCGTGCCGGCGGCCGGTCCGTCCGGAACGCTCGCCTCTCCCCCGCAACGTTCAAGAACACAATAAAAAAGGGGAGTTCGCAAAAACTCCCCAAAGGTAATATATTGCCGTGTAAAACGCAAATTATTCTGCGGATTGCTCGGCGGCGGGCTCGGCCGTTTCGGCGGGCTCGGCGGCGCTTTTCTTGGCAGCGGCCTTTTTGGCCGGAGCCTTCTGCTCGGCCGGAGCGGCCTCCTGCTCCGCAGCGGCGGTTTCGGCGGCAGCTACGGTCTCAGCGGCAGCGGCACTCTTCTTCGCACCCGAGCGGCTGCGGCGAGTTTTGGGCTTCTCGGCGGCCTTCACCTCCTTCGTGTAGGTCTCGTTGAAGTCAACCAACTCGATCAGGCACATCTCGGCAGCGTCGCCCAGACGAAAACCGGTCTTCAGGATACGGCAGTATCCGCCCGGACGGTCGGCGATCTTCGGAGCCACTTCGCGGAACAGTTCGGCCACGGCCTCCTTGCTTTTCAGATAGCTGAAAACGACACGACGGGAGTGGGTGGTGTCCTGCTTCGATTTGGTAATCAGAGGCTCCACATACATCCTCAGAGCCTTCGCCTTGGCGACGGTCGTCTCGATCCGCTTGTGCAGAATCAGCGAGCTGGCCAGATTGGACAGCAGCGCCTTGCGATGAGCGGCCTGCCGACCCAGGTGGTTGATTTTCTTATTGTGTCTCATAATTGCGTGTTCTTAAATTTTTGCGTCGATACTCTTGGAACGCAGACCGGTCCCTCCCGGGCATTAGTCTTTGTCCAGCTTGTAAATGGAAACGTCCATCCCGAAATGCAGGTTCAGCGTGGCGAGCAGATCGTCCAGCTCGGAAAGCGACTTCTTGCCGAAATTGCGGAACTTGAGCAGATCGTTCCGGTTGAAACGGACCAAATCGCCCACCGTCTCCACCTCGGCCGCCTTCAGGCAGTTCAGCGCGCGCACCGAAAGGTCCTGATCGGAAAGCTTGGTCTTCAGCAACTGACGCATGTGGAGCACGTCCTCGTCGAATTCCTCGGTCGCGCTGTTCTCCTCCATGTTCAGCGTGATCTTCTCGTCCGAAAAGAGCATAAAATGGTGGATCAGTATCTTGGCGGCTTCCTTCAGCGCATCCTTCGGATGGATCGAGCCGTCCGTAGTCACCTCGATATTGAGCTTTTCGTAGTCCGTTTTCTGTTCCACGCGGTAGTTCTCGACCGAGTACTTGACGTTCTTGATCGGAGTATGGATCGAATCGATGGGGAGCAAGCCGAACTCTGCATCGGCGGGCCGATTCTCGTCGGCAGGCACGTATCCGCGTCCCTTGTTGATCGTGAGCTCCATCTGGACCTTTACGTCGGGGTCCAGCCGGCAGATCACCAACTCGGGATTCAGCACCTTGAAATTCGTAAGGAAGTTCGAGATATAGCCGGCCGTCAGCTCCGTCTGCCCGGCCACGTTGACCGTCACCTTCTCGCTGTCGACGTTCTCGACGGTCTTAATGAAACGCACTTGCTTGAGATTCAGAATGATCTCGAGCATTCCTTCCATTACACCGGGGATAGCAGCAAACTCATGGTCTACGCCAGACACTTTCACGGTCGTGATGGCATACCCCTCGAGCGAACTCAGCAGGATACGACGCAGCGCGTTGCCGACGGTCATTCCGAATCCCGGCTCCAGCGGACGAAACTCAAACCGTCCGAAGGAGGAGGTGGACTCGAGCATGATTACCTTTTCAGGCTTTTGAAATGCTAATATTGCCATAATTTTTGCTCCTCGATTAATTTACTACTTAGAGTACAGTTCAACGATCAGTTGCTCGCGGATGTTCTCCGGAATATCGGCCCGGTCGGGCTTCGACAGAAATTTGCCGGCCATCTGGCTGCCTTCCCATTCGAGCCATGCGTAGCGGCTGCGACGGCCGCTGCCGAGCGAATCCACGATCACCTCGAGCGCCTTCGACTTCTCGCGCACGCCGACCGTATCGCCTTCCTTGAGCCGGTAGGACGGAATGTTCACGACCTGTCCGTTCACGACGATGTGGCGATGCGAAACGAGCTGCCGGGCCGCGGCGCGCGTCGGAGCGATGCCCAAACGGTATACCACGTTGTCCAGACGGCACTCGAGCAGCTTGAGCAGGTTCTCGCCCGTGATGCCTCCCAGACGGGCGGCCGCCTCGTAGGTCCTGTAGAACTGCTTCTCCTGTACTCCGTAGATGGCTTTGGCCTTCTGCTTCTCGAGCAGCTGGGTCCCGTACTCCGAGACCTTCTTGCGCTTACGGGCAAGTCCGTGTTGTCCCGGGGGATAGTTCTTCTTCTCCAGTGACTTATCCGTCCCGAAAATGGCTTCGCCGAACTTTCTGGCGATTTTTGATTTTGGTCCTATGTATCTTCCCATTTGTAGAAATTTTTCTGATGTTGTCAAATTGTCGCCGAGCCTATGCGCTCAGGCGCGCACGAAAACCGCCGGTCCTTTTCCCGTGGGAAACGGACCGCTGCGCGGCTTCACCCTTACACGCGACGACGGTTGGGCGGACGGCATCCGTTGTGAGGAAGCGGCGTCACGTCGATGATCTCGATCACCTCGATGCCGGCCCCGTGGATCGTGCGGATGGCCGACTCGCGGCCCGCGCCCGGCCCCTTGACATATACCTTCACCTTGCGCAGACCCATATCGTACGCTACTTTCGCGCAGTCGGTCGCTGCGGTTTGGGCTGCGTAGGGAGTATTTTTCTTAGAACCTCTGAATCCCATCTTACCGGCCGAGCTCCAGCTGATGACCTGTCCCTGAGCGTTGGTCAGCGTGATGATCACGTTGTTGAAAGTCGAGTGCACGTGAGCCATGCCCTGAGCCTCCACCTTGACAACCTTCTTCTTAACTGTTCCAGTCTTTTTTGCCATAACTCTCTACGATTACTTAGTTGCTTTTTTCTTGTTGGCCACAGTTTTCTTCCGACCTTTGCGGGTACGGGCGTTGTTCTTCGTACTCTGCCCGCGGACAGGCAGCCCCAAGCGGTGGCGGATGCCCCGGTAGCAACCGATGTCCATCAGGCGCTTGATGTTGAGCTGAACGGTCGAGCGGAGCTCGCCTTCCACCTTGTAGCCCTCGCTGGCGATCACGTTACGGATCGCGGCGACGTTCTCGTCGCTCCAATCCTTCACCTTCACGTCGTAGCTGATCTGAGCCTTCTCAAGAATTGCGCGAGCGGTACTTCTCCCGATTCCGTAGATATAGGTCAGCCCTATCTCGCCTCGTTTATTTTTGGGTAAATCTACACCGACTATACGTGCCATAAAATTCTAATCTCTTTTAGGTTTCAAAACTATCCTTGGCGCATTTTCAACTTAGGATTTTTCTTGCAGATCACATACAGGCGGCCTTTGCGCTTCACGATCTTGCAATCCTCGCTTCTTTTTTTGATGGATGTTCTAACTTTCATTTTTCAGACATCTTAAAATTGTGTGTTGTAAAACCTGCCGCAGCCGCTTTCCGCTCCGTGCGGACGACTCCGGCGCGCAGTCCGGCTACCTATTTGTAGCGGAACGAGATCCGCCCCTTACTCAGATCGTAAGGAGACATCTCCACTTTCACTTTGTCTCCCGGCAAGATTTTGATGTAGTGCATTCTCATCTTTCCCGAGATATGGGCGGTAATCACGTGGCCGTTGTCCAGCTCGACGCGGAACATCGCGTTCGACAGGGCCTCGATGATGGTTCCGTCCTTTTCGATAGCAGCTTGTTTTGCCATAGAGCCTAATTGTTGTTAAGTGCCTTTTCGATTACTCCAAAATCGGTCAGTACGTCGGGCCCGTCCTTCGTGATCGCTACGGCGAACTCGAAATGAGCCGCCGGCTTGCGGTCGCGGGTCCGCACCGTCCAGCCGTCCCTCTCGAAGACGATCTCGCGCGACCCCATGTTGACCATGGGCTCGATGCAGATCACCATGCCCGCCTTGAGCAACGGGCCTCTGCCTCGCGCTCCGTAGTTGGGGACCTGAGGGTCCTCGTGCATCTTACGGCCCAGGCCGTGTCCGACCATTTCCCTCACTACGGAATAACCGTGCTTTTCGGCATGCTCCTGCACAGCATACCCGATATCGCCGATGCGATGTCCGGGCTGTGCCTGTGCGACCCCTTTATAAAGAGCTTCCTTGGTTACTCTGAGAAGCCGCTCCGCCTCGGGAGCGATCTTCCCAACCGCGAACGTATACGCGGAATCGCCATAAAACCCCTTCATAAACGTGCCGCAGTCTACCGAAACCACGTCTCCGTCCTTCAGGACAACCTTGGAAGAAGGAATCCCGTGCACGACCTGCTCGTTGACCGATATGCAGAGCGTGTTCGGGAAACCGTTGTACCCCAGAAATCCCGGAACGGCTCCGTGGCTTCGGATGAAGTCCTCGGCGATCCGGTCCAGCTCGAGGGTCGTCACTCCCGCGCGAACGTGCTTGGCCAGCTCGGCCAGCGTAGCGCTGACCAGCCGGTTGTTCTCACGGAGCAACTCGATCTCTTCCGCCGTTTTAAAGTATATCATCTCGCTTTCGAACGCTTAAGCGGTTCTGCCCTTGATCCGTCCGGTCTTCATCAGGCCGTCGTAGTGACGCAGGAGCAGGTAGCTTTCAATCTGCTGGAGAGTGTCAAGAACAACGCCCACCAAGATCAGCAGCGACGTCCCGCCATAGAACAGCGCGAACTGATCGTTGATTCCGATAATCATGGCAAAAGCGGGTAGAATCGCCACGATCGCGAGGAAAATGGAACCCGGAAGCGTGATTCTTGTCATGATGGTATCGAGGTACTCGACCGTCTTCTTGCCGGGCTTCACGCCGGGGATGAACCCGCCGTTACGCTTCATATCCTCGGCCATCATGTTGGGATTCACGGTAATTGCTGTATAGAAATAGGTGAACGCCACGACCAGTAGCCCGAACACCAGATTATACCAGAAGCCGCGGTAGTCAGAGAACGCGGTGCCGATAGCGCTCGTCGCCTCGAAACGGCTGAAGAACATCGGGATAAACATCAGCGCCTGAGCGAAGATGATCGGCATGACCCCGGCGGCATTGATCTTGAGCGGAATATACTGACGGACTCCGCCGTACTGCTTGTTGCCTACGATCCGCTTGGCGTACTGCACGGGAATCTTGCGCGTAGCCTGCACCAAAGCGATCGTCGCCGCGAATACCAGAAACAGCAGCGCCAGCTCGACGACCAGCATCACGAAACCACCGGTGGCTTCCGTGAAGCGCGTATTGAACTCCGCGATCAGCGCGTGCGGCAGCCGGGCGATGATACCCACCATGATAATCAGCGACACGCCGTTGCCGATTCCCTTGTCGGTGATCTTCTCGCCGAGCCACATCACGAACATCGTTCCGGCGATCAGGACGATCGTCGCGCTGACGGTAAACAGTACGCTCGACGGCCCCAGCACGAAGGCATAGGGTTGCAGCGTTCCGTGCAGGTTGGCCAGATAAGCCGGAGCCTGCAACAACAGCACGATAATCGTCAGGTAGCGCGTCCACTGGTTGATCTTGCGACGGCCGCTCTCTCCCTCCTTCTGCAGTTTCTGGAAGTAGGGAACCACGATGCCCAGCAGCTGGATCACGATCGAGGCCGAAATGTAGGGCATGATGCCGAGCGCGAAGATCGAGGCGTTGGAGAACGCTCCTCCGGAGAAGATGTTCAGCAGGCCGAGCAGTCCGTTGCCGCTGACCTGACTCTGCAGGTCCGTGAGGGCTTCCGGATTGATCCCCGGGATCACGACAAAACTACCGAAGCGATAGACAAGAATCAGGGAGAGCGTAAAAAGAATACGCTTGCGCAGCTCCTCGATCTTGAATATGTTCTTGATGGTTTCGATTAGCCTTTTCATTACTGAAAGATTAAAGTTTCACAACCTTGCCCTGCTGCGCTTCGATCGCTGCGACGGCCGACTTCGAGAAAGCGTGAGCCGTCACCTCGAGCGGCATCGAGAGCGTTCCGCCGCCGAGGATCTTCACGCGGTCGTTCTTCGAGGCGAAACCGGCCTCGACCAACGTATCGATATCGATCGCCTTGAGCGACTTCTTGGCGGCGAGCGCCTCGAGGGCACCGAGGTTGATCCCCTTGTACTCCACGCGCTTGAGATTGGTAAAGCCGTATTTGGGCAGGCGTCTCTGCAAAGGCATCTGGCCGCCCTCGAAGCCGATCTTCGACGAATAGCCCGAACGCGACTTGGCGCCCTTATGTCCGCGCGTCGAAGTGCCTCCACGTCCGGAACCCTGACCGCGGCCGATCCGCTTCTCTTTCTTGGTTGACCCTTCTGCGGGTTTCAAATTACTGAGATTCATCCTTATTCTGACGTTGTTCCCTGAGCGGGCGCCGGCCGTTCGCACGGCGGAAGCCCGCCCGGGATAAGTTGATAACTATTTTACTTCTTCGATCCGGACCAGGTGCTTCACCTTCTCGACCATACCCAATATGATCGCCGAATCGTCGTGCTCGACGGTCTGATTGATCTTGCGGAGCCCCAGCGCATCGAGGTTCTTCTTCTGAAGAGCCGACGAGCCGATCCGACTTTTGATCTGCGTTATTTTCAATTTAGCCATTTCTTTGCCGAATTATCCGTTGAACACTGTATCGAGCGAAACGCCTCTCACCTGAGCCACGCTGCGGGCGTCGCGCAGCTCGAGCAGAGCGGCGACGGTAGCCTTCACGAGGTTGTGCGGATTCGAGGAGCCCTTGCTCTTGGCGAGCACGTTGCGGATGCCCACGCTTTCGAGCACGGCACGCATGGCGCCGCCGGCGATAACGCCGGTACCGGGAGCGGCCGGGCGGATCATCACCAAGGAACCGCTGTAACGAGCCTCTTGCTTGTGAGGGATCGTGCCTTTGAGCACCGGAATCTTCACGAGGTTCTTCTTGGCATCCTCCACGCCCTTGGCGATGGCCGAGGTCACTTCGCTGGCCTTGCCCAAACCGTAGCCCACGACGCCGTTCTCGTTACCGACCACGACGATCGCCGAAAAACTGAACGTACGGCCACCCTTGGTCACCTTCGTCACGCGCTGGATGCTGACGAGCCGGTCCTTCAATTCCAGATCGCTCGTTCTTACCTTCTTTATGTTGGTGTTTGACATATCGCTTAGAATTTAAGACCACCCTCTCTGGCGGCATCTGCTAACATTTTAACTCTACCGTGGTACAGGTATCCGTTGCGGTCGAAAGCCACTTCGGCGATACCCTTCTGCGCGCAGCGCTCGGCGGCCAGCTTGCCGACCAGTGCGGCGATCTGGCTCTTGGTGAGGCCTGCGGCCTTTTCGGCCACTTCCTTGTCGAGCGACGAGGCTGCTGCCAACGTAACACCGCGAAGGTCGTCGATAAGCTGTACTGAAATCTGCTTGTTACTTCTGAACACAGACATGCGAGGCTTCTCGGCGGTTCCGCTCACGATCTTGCGGATACGCATCTTGATTCTCGCTCTTCTTTCTACCTTAGTCAATGACATAATTCTACGATTTTACTATTTAGCATTAGCAGACTTGCCAGCCTTGCGGCGAAGCTGTTCGCCCACGAACTTGATACCTTTGCCCTTGTAAGGCTCGGGCTTGCGCAGCGAGCGGATCTTGGCAGCGACCTGACCGATCAGCTGCTTGTCGATGCTCTTGAGGGTGACGATCGGGTTTCCTTTCTTCTCGGTTACGGCCTCGACCTTGATCTCGGGAGGAAGCTGTACGAAAATATCGTGGGAATAGCCCAAGGAGAGCTCCAGAATCTGTCCCTTGGCCTCGGCCTTGAAACCGACGCCGACGAGTTCCTGCTTGATTTCGTATCCTTTCGATACGCCCACGACCATATTGTGAATCAGGGCGCGATACAGCCCGTGCATCGAGCGATGGCGGGGCTGGTCGGTCGGGCGGGTTACGGTCAGTTGATTTCCCTCTACGGTCACGGTAATATCCGAGTCAACCTTTTGGCTGAGCTGTCCCAGAGGTCCTTTCACGCTTACCACGTTCCCGGGGCCGACGGTAACCGTCACCCCGGCGGGCAGGTCTACAGGTAATTTTCCAATTCTTGACATTGCTGCAATTTTAATGTTTTGATTACTGGTCTTTCGGCCGGGAGCCTCCCGATCGGGAACGGCCCGCGGCATACAGACGCCGGTTGCTGCGGTTACGTCCCGCGATTAATAGACGTAGCAGAGCACCTCGCCGCCCACGTTCTCCTGACGCGCCTTCTTGTCGGTCATGATACCCTTGGAGGTCGATACGATCGCGATGCCCAGGCCGTTCAGCACGCGGGGCATGTCCGCAGCGCTCGCGTAGCGGCGCAGACCCGGACGGCTTACCCGCTTGAGGCCCTTGATCGCATTGGTTTTCGTCTCCGGATGGTACTTCAGAGCGATTTTGATGATCGGGTGTCCCTTGGAGTCCGCCTCGAACTTGTAGGCCAGGATATAACCCTGTTCGAACAGAATCTTCGTGATCGCCTGTTTCATCTTCGAGCCGGGAGCTTCAACCACCTTGTGGTTGGCTTTCACCGCGTTTCTGACTCGCGTCAGAAAATCCGCAATAGGATCAGTCATGTTTGAATGTTTGAAGTGAAAAGTTCTGAAAAATGCAATATACAAATTAAAAATCAGGCGTTAAAGGTACGAATAATATTCGTAAGTTTCACATCCCAATTTTTAATTTGCATTTGCAGCGTATCTACCAGCTCGCCTTCTTCACGCCCGGGATCAGCCCCTTGGAAGCCATCTCGCGGAACTGAATACGGCTGATGCCGAACAGTCTCATGTAGCCTTTGGGCCGACCGGTGATCTTGCAGCGGTTGTGCAAGCGCACGGGGTTGGAGTTGCGCGGCAGCTTCGCGAGTCCTTCCTGGTCTCCCGCTTCCTTCAGCGCGGCGCGCTTAGCGGCATATCGCTCGACCAGCTTGAGGCGCTTTACCTCGCGGGCCTTCATTGATTCCTTTGCCATATCGCCTTAGTTCTTTTTAATGTTCTTGAATGGGAGGCCGAACTCCTTGAGCAGCGCGTATGCCTCCTCGTCGTTGGCCGCCGTCGTTACGAACGTGATCTCCATGCCCAGAATCTTCGTGATCTTGTCGATGTCGATTTCCGGGAAGATGATCTGCTCGGCGACGCCGAGCGTGTAGTTGCCCTGACCGTCGAACTTGTCGTTGATACCCTTGAAGTCGCGGATACGGGGCAGAGCCACCGCCACGAGCCTTTCGAGGAACTCGTACATCTTGTTGTGACGCAGCGTCACGCGCGCGCCGATAGGCATGCCCTTGCGCAGCTTGAAGTTCGAGATATCCTTCTTGGAACGGGTCATAACGGCTTTCTGACCGGTGATCTTCGTCAGCTCCTCGATCGCCGTCTCGATAATCTTCTTATCGCCTACGGCCTGACCGAGCCCCTGATTGATGACGATCTTCTCCAGTACGGGCACCTGCATCACGCTGCTGTAACCGAACTGTTTGACAAGGGCGGGCACCACCTGCTCCTTGTACATTTTCTTGAGTGTGGGAACGTAAGCCATTATTTCAATTCCTCCCCTGACTTTTTAGAGTAACGTACTAATTTACCGTCTGCGTTCACCCGGCGTCCGATGCGCGTCGCCTTGCCGCTCTTCGGGTCTACCGGTTGCAGGTTCGATATGTGAATCGGAGCCTCCTTCTTCACGATACCGCCTTGGGGGTTCTTGGCATTGGGCTTGGTGTGCTTGCTGACCATGTTCACGCCCTCGACGATGGCGCGCTCCTTGCCGACCAGCACTTCGAGGACCTTACCCTGCTGCCCCTTGCTCTCGCCGGCGTTCACGATCACCGTGTCCCCTTTCTTGATATGCAATTTCACTGACATCTTAACATCCTTTTAAAGGTTACAATACTTCGGGAGCGAGGGAAATGATCTTCATGTAGGAGTCGCGCAGCTCGCGGGCCACCGGACCGAAAATACGCGTTCCCCTCATTTCGCCTTGGTTGTTCAGAAGCACGACGGCGTTGTCGTCGAAACGGATGTAGGACCCGTTGGTGCGCCTGATCTCCTTCTTGGTGCGGACAACGACCGCCTTCGACACGGTCCCCTTCTTAATGTCTCCGGAAGGGGTCGCGCTTTTCACGGTCACCACAATCTTATCGCCGATCGTCGCGTAGCGTTTTCCTGTCCCGCCCAACACGCGGATGCAAAGGACCTCCTTCGCACCGCTGTTATCGGCGACCGTTAGTCTGCTTTCTTGCTGTATCATGACTATTTAGCTCTTTCAATAATTTCTACTAATCTCCAACGCTTCGTCTTGCTGAGCGGTCTGGTCTCGGCAATCCGCACGGTATCTCCGGGGTTGCAGGTGTTGGTCTCGTCGTGAGCCACGAACTTGGTCGTCTTGTTCACGAACTTGCCGTAGATCGGATGCTTCTCCTTGCGCTTGATCGCAACCGTAATGGACTTATCCATTTTATTGCTGACCACGACCCCGATTCTTTCCTTTCTGAGATTTCTTTCCATGGGTACTAACTTTTTACGTTTTGCTTTTGGGCCAGGATCGTCATCATGCGGGCGATATCCCTACGCGCCTTCTTCAATGTGGTCGGATTCTCCACCGGGGAAACGGCATGATTGAGTTTCGCCCGGAGCAGGTTGGCCTTCTCCGTTTCGATCCTTTCCGCGATTTCGGCCACGGTAAGTTCTCTTATTTCAGCAGTCTTCATCTCTAAATCGAATTTTCGGTGTAATCGCGTCTGACAATAAACTTAGTCGTGATCGGCAGCTTCTGAGCTCCCAGACGGAGAGCCTCCTGAGCCACTGCCAAGGGCACGCCCTCGGCCTCGATCAGGATGCGGCCCGGCGTCACCGGAGCGACGAATCCTTCCGGCGAGCCCTTACCCTTACCCATACGCACTTCGGCAGGCTTCTTCGTAATGGGCTTGTCCGGGAAAATACGGATCCATATCTGACCTTCACGCTTCATGCAACGCACGATTGCCTGACGTGCGGCTTCTATCTGGCGACCGGTTATCCAAGTAGATTCCATTGCCTTGATGCCGAACGAGCCGAAAGCGAGCTGAGCTCCGCGCTGGGCGTTGCCCTTCATGCGGCCCTTCTGCATTCTTCTGAATTTGGTTCTTTTTGGCTGTAACATGATATTATCGCTTTAAGAAGTCCCTATTTGTTGTTTTTTCTCTTTTTGTCGCGGCCGCCCCGGGGCTTGTCGCCGTGATAGCCGCCCTGACCGGCGGAAGTCTGCGCGTTGACGCCCGAAATCTGGAACAGGTCGCGCTTGTTGTAGACCTCCCCGTTGCATATCCACACCTTGATGCCCAGCAGACCCACCTTCGTGAGCGCTTCGCACAGCGCGTAATCCACGTCGGCGCGGAACGTATGCAGCGGAATACGACCTTCCTTATACGTCTCGCTGCGGGCCATTTCGGCTCCGCCGACGCGGCCCGAGATCTGAATCTTGATGCCCTCGGCGCCCATGCGCATCGTCGATGCGATGGCCGTCTTGACGGCGCGGCGATACGAAATGCGGCCTTCGAGCTGGCGCGCGATGTTGTTGCCTACGATCACGGCGTCGATCTCAGGACGCTTCACTTCGAAAATGTTGATCTGCACCTCCTTGCCGGTCAGCTTGCGAAGCTCTTCCTTCAGCTTGTCGACTTCCTGACCGCCCTTGCCGATGATGATGCCGGGACGTGCCGTGGAGATCGTAACGGTCACGAGCTTCAGCGTGCGCTCGATGATGATCTTGGAAATGCTTGCCTTGGCCAGACGGGCGCTCAGGTACTTGCGGATCTTGGCGTCCTCGACGAGCTTGCTGGAAAAGTCCTTCCCGCCGTACCAGTTGGAGTCCCAACCGCGGATGATACCCAATCGGTTTGCTATCGGATTAACTTTCTGTCCCATCTGTCTTATTTTTTAGCTTCTTTTACTTCCATTTTATCCACGACGATCGTCACATGGTTCGAACGCTTGCGAATGCGGTGAGCGCGCCCTTGAGGCGCCGGCTGCACGCGCTTGAGCATCTTGCCTCCGTTCACGAAGATTTCCTTTACGATCAGGCGGTTGTCCTCCAGACGCTCGCCCTCGTTTTTCTTCTCCCAGTTGGCGATGGCGGAGCGCAGCAGCTTCTCCAGTCGGATCGAAGCCTGTTTCTTGCTGTAGCGAAGGATACCCAGCGCCTTGTTGATTTCGACTCCCCGGATCAGGTCGGCGACAATGCGCATCTTCAGCGGAGAGGTCGGGCAGTCGTTCAGCACGGCGATCGCCTTCTGCTTCTTTTCGGCCTTCAGTTTTTCGGCTCTTATGCTTTTTCTTGCACCCATTTTACCTGCTATTTTTTCTTATTACCTGAGTGACCACGGAAGTTACGCGTCGGAGCGAACTCGCCCAGCTTGTGACCTACCATGTTCTCCGTTACATATACCGGGATGAACTTGTTCCCGTTGTGCACAGCGATCGTCTGTCCGACGAAGTCGGGCGAGATCATGCTGGCACGCGACCAAGTCTTGATGACAGACTTCTTGCCTCCCTCGTTCTGGGCGATCACTCTCGCCTCCAGCTTGGGTTCGATGTATGGTCCTTTTTTTAATGATCGGCTCATTATGCTACTATTTTTAGATTATTTTTTCCTTCTGGATACGATGAACTTCGAAGTGGTCTTCTTCGGATCGCGGGTTTTATAGCCCTTGGCCAGAAGACCCTTGCGCGAGCGCGGGTGACCTCCCGAGGAACGTCCCTCGCCACCGCCCATCGGGTGATCGACAGGGTTCATCGAAACGCCCCGGTTGCGCGGACGGCGTCCGAGCCAGCGCTTGCGGCCCGCCTTACCGTGCGACTCGAGGCTGTGGTCGGGATTCGACACGACGCCGATCGTAGCGCGGCAGGTAACGAGCACCATGCGGGTTTCGCCCGAGGGAAGCTTGATAATAGCATATTTGCCTTCGCGGGCCAGAAGCTGCGCGTAGGTACCGGCACTGCGGGCCATCACGGCTCCCTGACCGGGGTAGAGTTCGATGTTGTGAATCACCGTACCCAGCGGAATATCCGACAGGAACAGCGTGTTGCCCACTTCGGGAGCGGCGCCGGCGCCGGTCGAAACGACCTGACCGACCTGCAGGCCGTTCGGAGCAAGGATATAGCGCTTCTCGCCGTCGGCATAGGTAATCAAGGCGATACGGGCCGAACGGTTCGGGTCGTACTCGATGGTCTTGACCGTTCCGCTCATGTTGTCCTTATTTCGCTTGAAGTCGACGATACGGTACATTTTCTTGTGACCGCCTCCGATGTAGCGGACGGTCATCTTGCCGCTGTTGTTGCGGCCGCCCGTGCTTTTCAGAGGGGTAAGCAGCGACTTCTCAGGTGTAGACGAAGTAATATCGTCGAAGGTGCCGATCACTTTGTGACGGGTACCCGGGGTCATGGGTTTGAACTTCTTTACTGCCATCGCTTTTAGATATTACTGTAAAAATCAATCTTATCTCCGTCCTTCAGGGTGACGATCGCCTTCTTGTAGTTGTCGGCGCGTCCGACCAAGAGCCCGTGCTTGGTGTAGCGGCTCTTGAGTTTCCCCATGTAGTTGATGGTGTTCACGTCCATGACTACCACGTTGTACATTGCCTCGACGGCGCTTTTAATCTGCAGCTTGTTCGCCCTCGGATCGACGATGAAACCGTAACGGTTCAGCTTTTCGCCCTGAGCCGTCATTTTCTCGGTTAAAATTGGCTTAATTAATATGTCCATTGCTGTAATGCTAATTTTTATGTCCGGTTCCGGCGCTCCCCCGGCCCTCGCGGCTTTCAGGGAGTCGGATATCCCGGCAGAAATCGCTACTGTCCAAACATTTGGTTGATTACGTTGACCGAGCCCTCCGACAACACGAGCTTGCCCGCGTTCATCACGTCGTAGGTGTTCAGGTTCGAGGCGAGCACGACCTTCACGTTCTGAAGGTTGCGGGCCGACAGAGCCACGTTCGGGTTCGTCTCGGGAAGCACCAGCAGAATCTTCTGGCCTTCGAGGCTCAGATTTTTGGTGACGGCCAAGAACTCTTTGGTTTTCGGAGCTTCCATCGAGAAGTCCTCCACCACCTTCACGGCGTCTTCCTTCGCCTTGTAGGTCAGCGCGCTCTTGCGGGCCAATTGCTTGAGCTTCTTGTTCAGCTTGAAGCTGTAGTCGCGGGGCACGGGACCGAACACGCGGCCGCCTCCCGGGAACAGCGGGGAGAGGATGCTGCCCGCACGGGCCCCGCCGGTACCCTTCTGCTTCTTCAGCTTGCGGGTCGAACCGGCCACCTCGTTACGCTGCTTCGACTTGTGCGTGCCCTGACGACGATTGGCCAGATACTGCTTCACATCGAGGTAGATCGCGTGGTTGTTGGGCTCGATACCGAAAATCTCGTCTTTCAGAACGGCCTTCTTGCCGGTCTCTTGGCCTGAAATATTGTAAATCGCTATTTCCATGGTTAGTCTTCGATGATTAAGTATGAACCTTTGGCGCCCGGAATCGAACCTTTCACCAGAAGCAGGTTGTTTTCGGGAAGTTTCTTGAGAATCCGGAGATTGAGAACCTTCACCCGATCTCCGCCGGTACGGCCCGGAAGGCGCTTGCCCTTGAACACGCGCGACGGATACGAGGACGCGCCCAGCGAACCGGGTTTGCGCTGCCGGTTATGCTGACCGTGGGTCTGGCCGCCGACGCCGCCGAAACCGTGACGTTTCACAACGCCTTGGAATCCCTTGCCCTTCGAAATTCCCGTGACGTCGACCCAGTCGTCGTCCTCGAAAATATCGACGGTAACCACGTCGCCCAGATTCAGTTCCTTTTCGAAGCTGGTGAATTCGACCAGCTTACGCTTGGGAGTGGTGTTGGCCTTCTTGAAATGGCCCATCAACGGATTGCTGGTATTCTTTTCCGAAACCTCGTCATAGGCAAGCTGCACGGCCGCGTAGCCGTCCTTCTCGGGAGTCTTCACTTGCGTAACAACACAGGGACCAGCTTCAATCACAGTGCATGGTATATTCTTACCCTCGGCACTGAAAACGGAAGTCATTCCGATTTTTTTTCCAATTAGTCCTGACATTTTGTCTTGATTGTTTGATAATCGAGGAGAGTCCACTGGAAAGGCTCCGGTCGCGGACCGTATCCGGCCGCAACCGTCCTTTCAAGCCTCTACCCTTTGTTAAAAGTATGTTTGTTCGTTTCGGTCGTTCATCCGTGCTCCCGGAAACGCCCCGGACACGAGACGCTCCGACGGAGCCTTCCATCACACTTTGATCTCCACTTCCACGCCGCTGGGCAGCTCGAGCTTCATCAGCGCGTCGATCGTCTTCGGAGTCGAGCTGTAGATATCGAGAATCCGCTTGAACGTGCACAGCTGGAACTGCTCGCGCGCCTTCTTGTTGACGAAAGTCGAGCGGTTGACGGTAAAGATCTTCTTCTGCGTGGGAAGCGGAACCGGCCCGCTGACCACTGCGCCCGTGCCCTTCACGGTCTTCACGATCTTCTCGGCCGACTTGTCGACGAGGTTGTGATCGTACGATTTCAGTTTGATTCTTATTTTTTGGCTCATAATCCTGATATTCTACTATTCCTTTTTACCATTTGACTTTTCGACGATCTCCTTGGCGAGGTTCGCAGGCACTTCCTCGAAATGGGAGAACTCCATCGAAGAGGTCGCACGGCCGGAAGAAATCGTACGCAGTACCGTAACGTAACCGAACATTTCCGACAGCGGCACCTTGGCATCCACCACGCGGGCATTGCCGCGTGACTCCATGCCGGCGATCTGGCCGCGACGCTTGTTCAGGTCGCCGATGATATCGCCCATGTTTTCTTCGGGAGTTACCACCTCGACCTTCATGATCGGCTCGAGAATTACGGGAGAAGCTTTCTTTGCCGCTTCACGGAAACCGTTACGGGCACAGATTTCAAATGAGAGAGCATCAGAGTCGACAGGGTGGAACGAGCCGTCCAGAACGGTCACCTTCATACTGTCGAGCGGGAAGCCTGCCAGCGGGCCGTTGGTCATCGACGATTCGAATCCTTTCTGGATAGCCGGCATATACTCCTTCGGAATGTTACCGCCTTTCACGACGTCGACGAACTCGAGACCCATCTTGCCTTCCTCGGCGGGACCGATCTCGAAGACGATGTCGGCGAACTTACCGCGACCGCCGGTCTGTTTCTTGAACACCTCGCGGTGCTGAACGGTCGACTTGAGCGATTCCTTGTAGTTGACCTGAGGAGCGCCCTGACTGATCTCGACACCGAACTCGCGGCGCAGACGGTCGACGATGATCTCCAAGTGCAGCTCGCCCATACCGCTGATCACGGTCTGGCCGCTGTCCTCGTCGGTCTTGACGGTAAACGTCGGGTCTTCCTCCGCGAGCTTGCCCAGTGCGATACCGAGCTTGTCGAGGTCCTTCTGGGTCTTCGGCTCGATGGCCAGACCGATCACCGGTTCGGGGAACGTCATCGACTCGAGCACGATCGGGTGCTGCTCGTCGCAGAGCGTGTCGCCCGTGCGGATATCCTTGAAGCCTACAGCGGCGCAGATGTCTCCGGCACCGATTACATCCATCGGGTTCTGCTTGTTGGCGTGCATCTGGTAAATACGGCTGATACGCTCCTTCTTGCCCGAACGGCTGTTGTGCACATACGAGCCGGCCTCGAGCTTGCCCGAATAAACCCGGACGAACGCCAGACGGCCTACGAACGGGTCCGTAGCGATCTTGAAAGCCAAACCGCAGAACGGATCGCTCTCGGTCGGCTTGCGCGAGGTTTCCTCGCCCGTACGGGGATCGGTGCCGATCACGGCGTCGATGTCGACCGGAGAGGGCAGGAAAGCCATCACATAATCGAGCAACAGCTGCACGCCCTTGTTCTTGAAGGACGAACCGCAGAGCATCGGCACGATCGTCATCGAGATGGTCGCTTTGCGGATCGCGGCGATCAGCTCGTCGGGAGTGATCGAATCGGGATCCTCGAAGAACTTCTCCATCAGCGCATCGTCGGTCGACGCGACTTCCTCGATCAGCTTCGCGCGCCATTCGGCCGCCTCGGCCTTCATGTTTTCCGGAATTTCGCCGTAGGTGTAGTTGACCAGCTCGGCCTTCTTCGCATCGTCGTACAGAATGGCCCTATTATATATAAGGTCTACCAGCCCGGCAAACTTGTCTTCGGCGCCGATCGGCAGAACCACCGGCAGCGCGTTGGCTCCGAGACGCTCCTTGACCTGAGCACAAACGTTCAGGAAGTCGGCGCCCGTACGGTCCATCTTGTTGACATAGCCCAGACGGGGTACGCGGTACTTGTCGGCCTGACGCCATACGGTCTCCGACTGGGGCTCGACGCCGCCCACGGCGCAGAACGTAGCCACCGCTCCGTCCAGCACGCGCAGCGAGCGCTCCACCTCGGCCGTGAAGTCGACGTGGCCCGGGGTATCGATAATATTGATCTGGTAGGTCTGGTCCTTGTAGTGCCAAAAAGCGGTCGTCGCGGCCGACGTGATCGTGATGCCGCGCTCCTGCTCCTGAACCATCCAGTCCATCGTCGCGGCGCCTTCGTGCACCTCGCCGATCTTGTGAGTCTTGCCAGTGTAGAAAAGAATACGTTCCGAGGTCGTCGTCTTACCGGCATCAATGTGCGCCATGATGCCGATATTTCTCGTAAATCTTAAATCTCTTGCCATACGTCTGTCCTCTCTCCACTAAATTAGAATCTGAAGTGCGCAAAGGCCTTGTTCGCATCGGCCATGCGGTGCATCTCTTCCTTGCGCTTGAAGGCGGCGCCTTCCTCGTTGTACGCAGCTTGAATTTCGGCAGCCATTTTTTCCGCCATCGATCGACCCGCGCGTTTTTTAGAGTAAAGGATCAGGTTCCGCATTGCTAATGAAACTTTACGCTCAGGTCTCACCTCGGTCGGTACCTGGAAAGTGGCTCCGCCCACTCGACGCGACTTCACCTCCACCTGAGGCGTAATGTTCTCGAGGGCTTTCTTCCAGATATCAAGAGGAGCCTTGTCCGCATCCTTCATCTTCTCGCCCAGAATTTCCATCGCATCGTAGAAGATGGAATAGGCAATACTCTTCTTACCATCCAGCATGAGGTTGTTGACGAACCTGGTCACAAGCACGTCACCGAACTTGGGATCTGGAAGTAGAATTCGCTTTTTAGGCTTCGCTTTTCTCATTGTTCAAAAAGTCTTTGTTGTGTTTTGGTTGTCGTTGCGTTTACTTCTTGGCGGGCGCGCCGGCCTTCGGCCTCTTGGCTCCGTACTTCGAGCGGCGCTGCTTGCGACCGTCCACCCCTGCGGCATCCATCGCGCCGCGAACCAAGTGATAGCGGACGCCCGGCAGGTCCCTCACACGGCCTCCGCGAACGAGGACGATCGAGTGCTCCTGCAGGTTGTGGCCTTCGCCCGGAATGTAGGCGTTCACTTCTTTCCCGTTGGTCAATCTCACACGGGCTACTTTTCGCATAGCCGAATTCGGCTTCTTGGGAGTGGTCGTGTACACGCGCACGCACACGCCGCGACGCTGAGGACATGCGTCCAGAGCGGGCGCCTTGCTGTTGAAGCTCGGCTTCAGCCTTCCCTTACGTACTAACTGTTGAATGGTTGGCATTTCGGTTACTTTTTTCCTTTACTTTTTTGGTTAAACTTGTTCCATTTATCACAAAACGGACTGCAAAGATACCAATAAAATTTGAAACCGCAACATTTCGGCATCTTTTTCAGCTGATAATCCGCGTTTTTCATGCTGTTCGGGTCATTTTCAGAACATACGAATAATCAGTAATTTTTATAATTATAGAAATAATATAAACATATTTATTTTACATAAACATATGTTGCTGATTATTATATTATTAACATTTAAAACAACAAGCATATCAAAGCGGCCGGCAAACTTTTTGCGATCCGCTATTTTGTCGTATTTTTGTCGCAAGAAACACGAGCGGGCGTGAAAGAAACCGATATTTTCCGAGCAGAGCTGACCTGCCGCGACGCGGCCGTCGAAAAAATGAACCTGCATCTGAGCGTCGCTACCTTCGACGCGGAAGGCAGGCAAACCGCAATGGCGCACTCCGACGCCGTCCCCGCGGTCGCCGGCACGGTATACAAAGCAGCGGCGACCGAACCGGCCGCCGCTGCCTCCGTCTCGTTCTATGCCGTTCCTGCCGACGGCCCGGCTTCGGACCTCGTATCGGAGTGGCCGGCCTTCAAGCTCGAGCTTTCGGTCTGGAAAAACGACACGCTGATCGACCGTCGCACTTTCCGCGTAAACCGGTGGGGCGGCACGCAGATGATCGGACTGAGATACGAGTAGACCGACCGCCGCCGTTTCCCGAAGACTCGAGCCCTACGACGACACCCACGCATGAAGCAGATGCGCGGAGCCGCACCGGGACGGCTCCGCCAAGACAGAAACACGGACGCCGGCCAGCTTTTCGGTCCCACCTTTCGCCCGCACCGGACCGCAGCCGCACTGAAATCCTCCGGCCGAACGCATCCCGTCCGACCGATTTCCGGAGCCGGAAGCGCATACGACGGGAATCGCGCGGAAACCGATCGCCCCAAATTCGTTCGCCACAGCTAAAACGCCGCAACAACCTCGATCGTAAACTTGTCGTGCAACAGCTTGTTACGAGCAAAGTCCGACGGTTTCCGGCTCGGCAGGTACTTTTCGTAGTTGAAGCGTATCTCGGATCGAATCAGCTTCTCGCCGAAGCCGACGTTGAGCCCGACCGTGATGCGGTTCGCATCGAAAACCTCGCGCCGTCGGGCGTCCGTATTCAGATAATCGACATCGTTGCCCACGTCCCAACGAAGGATCGGCGCCAGATGATCGGCGAACGAATTCTCCGGCAGATCGATCTTATAATAGCCGTGAACCAGCGCGGTCGTCATCACTTCGCGGGCCGCGCCCACGCCGAGATACCGGCGCGCATACTCGCCTTCGACGAAAAAACCGCCTTTGACATAGCGCAGCTCGGCCCCCACCATGCGCATCTTCTGCTCGAACTCCTCGCTTTTCAGCTCGCCGTTCTCTTCCTTGACTTTCGTATGCAAGGGGGCAAAACCGTCGTAGTAGGCAACGGCCGCGCGCAAGCCTTCCTCGCCGCCGGCCTCCAAACGCCCGATGACATTCACCTTCTTGCCCCATTCCGGATTGTTCGACCCGGCGCCGTTGAACAACCCGGCATAAACCTTCATCGGAACGCCCGCCCGGAACGAGTAAGTGAACATCGCGCCCAGATCGCGGGACCCGAGCGTCCGGACGAAATCGACCGCCTTCCCGTCCGATACCTCGCTGCCGTAGTAGCTGGTCAGATATTTGGCCAAAAAGGAGCGGTTCGCAAACATGTTGGTCGACGGCCCCCGGTCCAGATCGGTGCTGAAATGGTACTGCTGCTGACCGATGATCGCCTCGAATCCGTGAGTTTTATAAGCTACGTAAGAATCGAGGATCGACACTTTCCCCTCGTTACTGAAATCGACCTGCAGACGATAGGACATGTTCCGGCTCACGTTTCCCCTCACTCCGAAACGCGAATTGCGCACGTTGAACCGATACTCGCCCCTGTTCAGGTCGATTTCCATCTTCGCCTTGATCGCCCCGTCGATCTTCGGCACGTACGAGACCGGCGTCTCCGTCTGCGCCGTTCGGGACCGCTCCTCTTCCGGCTGGGCCGACGCCGCTCCCGCCGCCAGCAGCAGCAACAAACCTCCGATTGTCTTCTTCATATTTCTAAGTTTTTCGCTCGTTTACGACCGGGCGAAACGCTCCGTTCCGCCGTTCATCGGAGCAAAATTATCGCTTAACCCGCACTCCTCAAATACGTTTTTAGTCATATATTTTAGTAAAAAAAACTAATTTTTGTTATTAAAATATAAATTCGTACCTTCGCCGAAAAGAAAAGCCGATGCTTCCGAAAGCCTCCATCGAACACATCGTAGCGAAACAGCGCAAGGCGCTCTACGACATGCCGGCGGGCCACCCCCGGGAAATATCCGGCTCGCTCCCCTATCTCTCCGACCGTCCCCTGCTGATCGGCGGCATGCGGGGAAGCGGTCGCGCGACGCTCCTCGGCCGAATGCTGAAAGACGAGTACCCGGAAGCATGGTACACCGATTTCGACGATCCGAGACTGGCCGGATTCGACGAATCGGATTTCGCCAAGCTCGACCGCCTGATCCGCGACTCGGGCAAAGGCATCCTGCTGTTGAACAAAGTGGACTGCGCGGCCGGCTGGCTGCCTTTCCTGAGCGAAAAGCCCGCGCAGGGCATCAAGGTCATCGCCACCGTCTCGCTGCCCTCCCTGCTCGGCGTCGAGCAAGACATGCGGTCGAACAGGATATCCGGCCTCTTCGTCACGCGACGGCTCGAACCTCTCTCCTACAACGAGTTTCTCGGATTCACGCACAAAAAAGGAAGTTCTCAGGCCGTCGCCGACTACATGGCGCGCGGCGCGCTGCCCGAAGCCGTTCAGGCAAGCCGGCCCGGGACGATGCTGCGGCTGTACGACCGGATCGTCTGCCGCGACCTGATCGTCGCCGGGGGTATCCGCGACAGGCAAACGCTCCAGCGGGTCGTACTGCACCTGATCGCCTCCAGCGGCGGAACGGTCACGGCCAACAACCTTCGCGAAAAACTCCGGATCAAGGCGGTCAGCACGGCCGCCGAGCACATGGCGTTGGCCGAACGGGCGGGACTCGTCGCTTTCGTCCCGATCCTCACCGACAACCCGGCCCGGCAAGCCATCAATCCGAGAAAAGTCTATGCGGCCGATACGGCCATGATCGCGGCGCTCTCGCCGGAGCCGCAGCCCGACCGCGACCGATTGTTCGAAACTATGATCTTCAATCATTTGCGAAGAAGCTGTTCGTCGATTCGCTATACGACCGAACAGGGAGGATGCGATTTCGTCGCAACGGACTCCGAGGGTGCGATCCGTTGCGTCCAAGCCTGTCGGGAAGACGATTCCGACCGGATGCAGGACAAGATCGACGGTTTGCTGTTCGCACTGCGCGCGACGGGCCTGCGTAAGGGAACGATCGTAACGGAGACCGGATCGGAACGCATTCTGCGCGACGGGCTCGAAATCGAGGTCACCGACGCCGACGCCTTTCTCAGCGAGACAGTCTGAGAAGCGAGCCCTCCTGAAAAGCGCCAGGTCCGATTTCCGCGCCGAACCGTCAAGTAAAACCGCATTCCCCGGTCGCCCCGACGAAAACCCCGACCGCATGCGAAAAGCCTCCCGCCGGCATATCGGAACGAATCGCCCGGATTCTCGGTACGCCCGCAGTACGACGGTACACCGCTTTTCCTACCGTCCGCTTCTCCCGCCATGTGCCCGACCATGCCGATCGCCTCAATCCGAAGTTTTTCGCGAAGGTTGTTGGCCGTGACCGTTCCGCCGCTGGAGGCGATCAGGTGCAGCACGACCAGCCCCACCAATTTTACCATATAGCAGTCATCGCATTTTCAATGCATTCGGATTTCCGTCTCGAAATTTTCTCCGACGGAGAGATTCGGAACAAAATCAAACCGGGACGCGCGGCCTGCGAACGCGAGTCGTAACAAACGAATGCAAAAGTTTCGGCCTCGAACGTTCGGCATACCGAGGCACGATCGTCTTCGCTTGAGCGGAAGGTTCAGTCGACGATATGCTTGAATCGACCCAGTACGTCGATGTCGGCCAGTTCCTTGGACAGCATCAGAATCGTCTCCTCGGGAACCTTCTTCAGGTCGAGCAGCATCAGCGCGTCGAGCGAGTCGCAAAATTCGTGATCGGTATTGAATCCCAACACGCTGCTGTTGAGTTGCAGATACTTGCGAATGAGCACCGGGATCGAATAGGCGTTTTTCTCGATGTCGCAGACAAGCCTGTTGATCAGATCGATCGAACGGATACCCGCGATCAGGTTCTCGTCGATCCGGACCCGAATATCGATTCCGGTGCGCGGACGAATCCACCCCGCCTTCTCGCGGTCGAGATAGAAATCGCGGATATGGGAGGCGATGATCAGCTTGGAGGCGCTTTGGAACCCGCCCGATATCGTTACCGGCCCGAGCAGATAGCGGAACTGCCCGTTGCGCAGCAGCACGTACAGAATGCCTTTCCACAACAGCATCAGCGAAACGGGCTTGCGCTGATAGTCCCTGACGATGAACGAGCGCCCCAGCTCGATCGTCTTGCCCATCACCTCTCCCATCGCAGGCTTCATCCGGAACAACGTATTCGTATAAAAGCCCTTCAGACCGTAGCGTTCCATGATCCGGTCGCCCATGCCGAGCCGGTAAGCGCCCACCAGACGCCGGGCCTCCCGGTCCCAGACGAACAGCTGATAGTAGTACGAGTCGAAACGATCCGTATCGATCGCGTTCTTGGTTCCCTCCCCGATCTCCCGGAACGTCCGCTCGCGGAGACTGCCGATTTCGATCATCATATGCGGAATTCTATCGGGAGGAGCCAGGTACACCTCGTAACTTCCATACTCGAAAAGCCGGTGACCGCCGCGCAGCAAGTCCAACTCGGCTTCGAGCAGCGGCACGTCCACGGCGCCCAGCACCTCGTCGGGCACCTTCCGAGCGGCCCGGCGGGCCGCTCGGGGCGGCCGACGGCGGCCGTCCAACGGCTTGAAATACTCGACGGAAGCCCTCAGATAGCCGTTATAGTCGGTTTCCGTCAGCGAAGCGGTCTTTCGCGGCAGAACGGCCGATCCGATTCTCAGCTCCACTCCGACTCCCTTCTTGTTGAGCAGCTCGCGCGGCAGCAGGGCCGTCCGAAGCATCGGATGCAGCTTGCCGGCCAGACGGAACAGAGGGCTGTTGCGCGCGTCGATGTAAAGGGGAATCACCGGAACCTCCGCCCGACGGATAAACCGCATCACCCCCCGGGGCCACTCGCGGTCGCCTATGTCGCGGAATCCTTTGCGCCAGGTCGCTACTTCGCCCGCAGGGAAGATCACGAGCAGTCCGCCCCGCGACAGATGCCGCATCGCCTCGCGCATGCCGGAGACGTTCCCTGCGGCTTTCGCGTCGAACGGGTCCACGCTGATGAAATAGCGCTTCAGCGGACCGATCCTCGAAAGCAGGTAATTGCCCATGAAACGCGCGTCGGGACGCCGTTTCGACAGCCAGTCGATCAGCACGATGCCGTCGAGAGCGCCGGTGGGATGATTCGCGATCACGATGGCCGGTCCTTCGGGCGGAATCCGGTCCGCCTCCCGCGGATCGACTTCGGTGCGCACGTCCATAGCGTGCAACAGCCCTTCCGGATAGGGACCCTCATAAGCGAGCGCGTCGCTGTACAGCCTGTTGATTCGGTCCAGAGCCGCCAGCTTCATGATGGCCCGGGCCCGCCACCGGGCCCACAAGCCCTTCCGGCCGAAATATAAGTCGCTCGACTTGATCAGTTCCATAGTTTTCGGAGTGACGGCTTTCCGCATGCGAGGCCGCTTTTCTGCGTTCGGACCTTACCTTTGCAAAAAGATTGCCGGAGGCTCCGACACAAATGTAGAATAATTTTTGATACTTTTAAGCCGGTTAATATCCATTTAAACTCCATGAAACCATCCAAGCGCATCGAGGAGCTCAAAGAGAAGGTCGCCCTGCTGCCCCAGTCGCCCGGCGTCTACCAGTTTCTGGGCTCCGACGGACAGGTGATCTACGTGGGCAAGGCGAAAAACCTGCACCGGCGGGTCTACTCCTACTTCACGTCGAAAGCGAACGAGAGCCCGAAAGTGCGGGTCATGGTCTCCCGGATCGCCGACCTGCGCCACACGGTCGTCTCCAGCGAGAGCGAGGCGTTCCTGCTCGAGAACAACATGATCAAGAGCCTCCAGCCGCGCTACAACATCCTGCTCAAGGACGACAAGACCTACCCGTGGATCGTGATCCGCAACGAGCCGTTCCCGCGCGTGCAGTCGACCCGGCGGCTCGTGCGCGACGGATCGCAGTATTTCGGGCCTTACGCGTCGGTCTACGTCCAAAAGGCCGTTCTGGACATGGCACACAGTATCCACAGCCTGCGCACCTGCTCGCTGAACCTGTCCCCCGAGGCGATTGCCAAGAACCGTTACAGCGTCTGCCTCCAGTACCATATCGGCAACTGCAAGGGCCCGTGCGTCGGATTGCAGGGCGAGGAGGACTACCGCCGCAGCGTCGGCATGGTCGCTTCGCTGCTGCGCGGCGATACCCGCGACACGATGCGCTACCTGAAAGAGAAAATGAGCGAGGCCTCCGAGGCGATGCGCTTCGAGGAGGCCGCGCAGTACAAGAAACGGATCGAGATCCTGACCTCCTACCAAAGCAAGTCGGTCGTAGTGAGCAACACGCTGACGAACATGGACGTGTTCTCGCTGGTCACGGACGAGGACGCCGCCTTCTGCAACTTCATGCGCATAGCCGACGGGGCGGTCGTCAACTCGTTCACGGTCGAACTGAAACCGGGACTCGAAGACACGCCGCGCGACGTGCTGACCTATGCGATCGGGACGATCGCCGAGCGGCTGTCGGGCAAGCTCTCGCGCGAGGTAATCGTCCCGTTCCCCCCATCGGGAAGCCTGTGGGAAAACGTCGCGTTCACCGTGCCTCAACGGGGCGACAAGCTGCGTCTTCTGGAACTGTCGGAGCGCAACGCCCGGCTGTACCGACTCGAGAAGCTCAAGCAGATCGAGATCAAAGCCCCCGCCCGCCACACGAACCGTATTCTCTCGACGCTGCAACGGGAGCTCCGCCTGAGCGTGCCGCCCCGCCATATCGAATGTTTCGACAACTCGAACCTGCAAGGAACCAACCCGGTGGCCTCCTGCGTCGTGTTTCGCGACGGCAAACCGTCGCGAAAGGAATACCGGCATTTCAACATCAAGACGGTCGTCGGAGCGAACGACTTCGCCTCGATGGAAGAGGTGATCGGCCGCCGCTACAGCCGGCTGCTCGCCGAGGGCGCCGAGCTTCCCGAGCTGATCGTCGTCGACGGCGGCAAGGGACAGCTCCGATTCGCCTACGAGACGCTGCAACGGCTCGGACTGGAACACAAAATAGCGATCGTCGGTCTGGCCAAGCGCATCGAGGAGGTCTATTTCCCGCACGACCCGCTGCCCTACTACATCGACCGCAACAGCGAGGCGCTCAAAGTGCTGATGCACATCCGCGACGAGGCGCACCGTTTCGGCATCACGTTTCACCGCAAAAAACGCTCGCTGGCCTTTATTCGCAGCGAGTTGGAGAGCATCCCGACGCTCGGTCCGCGCTCGGTCGACAAGCTGCTGCGCCATTATCGGACCGTTTCCAACATCCGTCGCGCGAGCGAGGAGGAGCTGTCCGGACTGATCGGGCGGCAGCGCGCAGCCGAGGTGATCCGGTATTACCGCAAAGCCGGAGAGCTTTCCGCTCCCCAAGGGACGGACGGATCGTCGCTGAGACATGACGGAAGCGCTCCGTCCAACGGCCACACTATCCCTCTCACGACAGCCGGAAAGGACAATCCCGCACCGTTCGATACGGAAGGCGACGGCTTCGCGCCAAAACAACGGGGGTAAACCGCACCGATACGGCTCCATTCGGCGATTTAGGCTCGACGGTTTCCGCCGGACTAATAGACACGACCCATGAAACATGCCGCTATGCAAAGCCGAACAAAGAACGGCCCGGATACCGAACGGGCACAGACGGATAATCCGTCTCCGGACAGGTACGCATTATACGCACGAGCGATCGGGAAACGGCTTCACAGATCGCCGGGAATTTGCGATTCCGACGAAAAAAAGGCACCTTTGCACTACTCGCGCCACAGCCTATACCCGCGAGACGAACCGAAAACACGACCTAAACCGACAGAAGATGAAAAGCGTCATCGGAATGGGCAATGCCCTGACGGATATTCTGATCAACCTGAAAACCGACGAAGTCCTCGAGCGGTTCTCGCTGCCCCGAGGCAGCATGAATCTGGTCGACAGCGACCGGCAACGCCGAATCGGAGAATACGTAGCCGGCATGCCGCGCACGCTGTCGCTCGGCGGATCGGCATCGAATACGATCCGGGCCATGGCCCGCATGGGCGTCCGTACCGGCTATGTCGGCAAGGTGGGACGGGACACGACGGGAGACTTCTTCGAGCAGGCCCTCGTCAACCTCGGCATCGAACCCCATATCCTGCGCGGAAACGAGCGGTCGGGCCGCTGCGTCTCGCTCGTCTCGGCCGACGGCGAGCGGACGATGTGCACTTTTCTCGGCGCCGCGCTCGAGATGCGGGGCGACGAACTGAACGAATCGCTGTTCGACGGCTACGACTGCCTCTATATCGAAGGCTATCTGGTCCAGGACCACGAACTGATCGGGCGGGCCGTCCGGCTCGCCAAGGCCTGCGGCCTGACAGTGGCCCTCGATCTGGCCAGCTTCAACATCGTAGACGAGAACCTCGGTTTTCTGAACGAGCTGACCGACGGCTACGTCGACGTGCTGTTCGCCAACGAGCAGGAGGCATTCTCGTTCACCGGCGAGCGGAATCCGCTCGAGGCGCTCGACAAGATTTCCCGCAAGTGTCCGCTCGCCGTCGTTAAGGTCGGCACGCAAGGCGCTTATATCAAGCACCGCGGCAAGGTCGACCATGTGGGCATCATGGCCGAGGCCAAGCGGGTCGATACGACCGGAGCCGGCGATTTTTACGCGGCAGGTTTTCTCGTCGGACTGACCCGAGGCTTGTCGATGGTCCAGTGCGGCACGATCGGCGCGATCGCGGCAGGCCGCGTAATCGAAGTGACCGGCACGACGCTCGCGGACGAGACATGGACCGAAATCGACCGACTGATCCGCCGGGTCGAAGCAGGCGGCTATCTGTTCTGACGCTGCGGTCCGCACGGCTCGCCGTTCCGTTCCCCCGGGAAATTACGGAACGATATCCCTGACACCTGACGGACAAGGACTCCGGCACTGCTGCCAAAGCATCGGAATGCCTCAGACAAAATTTACGAGCCTCACGCCACGCAACCGGTCGCCCGCGGCGATCGACAAAGAAACGTCCTCCGGCACGAACGAGCCTCGAGTCTGCGCGAGAAGCTCCACGGAACCGGTCCAAACACCCGGGACGTAAGGAGAACGGAAACCCTATCCACGAGCGCCGGACAAACGGGAAACCCGGGTCCCGACGGGCAATCGAGACGAAAAGAGTCGCAGGCGCATGCCGAATCTTCGGCCGGGAGCGAAAGCCGCGCTCCGGGTTCGGGCGAATCGTTCGTCGCGAAAAAACGGCGGGAACACGGATTCGTACGGTTCCCGGAAACGAAACGCTCCCGCGCGTATAAGCAACGGCTGACAAACGTAAGAACATCATGGAAGCATTGCTCGACTGGGGATACATCGGACTTTTCATCGGCTCGTTCGTCGCGGCGACGATTGTCCCGTTCAGTTCCGACGTGCTGCTCGTAGGCATACTGGCCGCCGGAGGAAACGTCTGGCTCAGCGTGCTGGTCGCCACGGTCGGCAACTGGGCGGGCGGACTGACTTCGTACTGGATCGGCTGGATCGGCCGGTGGGAATGGATCGAGAAATACCTGCGCGTCAAACACGAGACGCTGGAACGCCATAAAAGCAAAGTCGATCGCTTCGGCGCATGGCTCGCCCTATTTACATGGTTGCCCTTTGTCGGCGACGTGTTCGCCGTCGCGCTCGGATTCTATCGGGTGAATTTCAGGAAGTCGGCCGTCTTGATGCTGGTCGGGAAAGGCGCCCGCTTCGTATGCTGGGCCTTGTTGTTCATCTGGGGAAAAGACCTTTGGGGATAAGGCCGGCACGACATCTTCCACACGGATGGAAGCGACCGCAACAAAGAATCGGGAAACGAGGCAGCATGACGGTCAATCGCGACCCTCGTACTCGGGCATCTCCGGGAAAGCCGGCGAAAGCGGCGCGAAACCCGGAGGCATCGCATATCCGGAACGACCGGTATCCGAAACGAAGAACGGCCTCACGCCCGAGAGCCGGGAAAGCGAATTCCGTACGGCAACCGAGACAGCCTTCAGCCGGTTCGGACAAAAACTATCGCAAACCGTATTTTGAAAACGGCACAGCAATCGAGCATAACCGGAATGATGCCGAAACCGTTCCGGACATAAGACAGAAGAACGGCGACAACAAAGAGGAATGTATGGAATATCATATTATTTTAACAATATAAATATTTATATTTTACTAAAATACAATATATGTGCTTCTCGCTTTATCCACAGAGACTGAATATCAGCCTGTCCCTCGCGATTCCAAAAATCCGCACCGATACGAACGCCTCTCATATGAACGCTCTCACAAATATTCGGGCTTTCTTGTCTGGATCATAGAATTGTCTCCTACCGAGGAAAAGTATCGAAAGAATCCATTCTGCCGGAGCGCTATATCACCGATACGGAGTCTCTCGCTTGCCTCGCAAGTCAACATGTACGGAAACAACAGTTTTGTTGGCCGAATTGCCGGCATGATACTCCGCCCATACATACCGGGTTGTTCTGCCGATTCTTCTGCTCGTCGCCGCTAGGCCGATATACGACGAAAAACAATACGAGAAAAGCGGGAATCTGATTCCCGCTTTTCTCGCTCAAAAATCTTATTGTCAGCTATCGCTATTTTTCGGCTCCTGCCACCAAGTTATCGTATTCCGCCTGAGAACCGACGACGATGTTGTCGTAGTCGCGCAATCCCGTACCGGCCGGAATCAGATGGCCGCAGATCACGTTCTCCTTCAGCTTCTCCAACGGATCGACCTTGCCCAGAATGGCGGCCTCGTTGAGTACCTTGGTCGTCTCTTGGAACGAAGCGGCCGACATGAAGCTGCTCGTCTGCAATGCGGCGCGCGTAATACCTTGCAGCACCTGATTCGACGTAGCCGGAATCACATCGCGTACCTCGACGGGCTTCAGGTCCTTGCGCTTGAGCATCGAGTTCTCGTCGCGCAGCTTGCGCAGCGTGATCATCATACCCGGCTTCATCGTCTCCGAATCGCCGGCGTCAGTCACGACCACCTTGTCGTACAGCTCGTCGTTGACGGCCATGAAGTCCCATTTGTCGACGATCTGCTCCTCCAAGAAACGGGTGTCGCCCGGATCCTCGATCTGCACCTTGTTCATCATCTGACGGACGATCACCTCGAAGTGCTTGTCGTTGATCTTCACGCCCTGCATGCGGTACACTTCCTGAACCTCGTTGACGATGTACTCCTGCACCTTCGTCGGACCCTGAATAGCCAGAATATCGCTCGGAGTCACGGCGCCGTCCGACAGCGGCATGCCCGCACGGACATAGTCGTTCTCCTGCACCAGAATCTGGCGCGACAGCGGAACCAGATAACGCTTCACGTCGCCCAGCTTGGAGGTGATGACGATTTCGCGGTTACCGCGCTTGATCTTGCCGAAGGAAACCTCTCCGTCGATTTCCGATACGACGGCCGGATTCGACGGGTTACGCGCCTCGAACAGCTCCGTCACGCGCGGCAGACCGCCCGTGATGTCGCCGGCTTTGCCGACGGCCCGAGGAATCTTGATCAGAATTTCTCCGGCCTTGACCGATGCGTTCTCCTTCACGACGATATGCGCTCCTACAGGCAGATTGTATTGCTTCTGCTCCTCGCCCTGTTTGTTCAGAATCTTGATGACCGGGTTCTTGGTCTTGTCCCTCGACTCGGTGATCACGATTTCGCGGAAACCGGTCTGCTCGTCGAACTCGTCACGGTAGGTCACGCCTTCGATCACGTTCTCGAAAGCCACCTTACCGTCGTACTCCGAAATGATCACGGCATTGTACGGATCCCACTCGCAGATCAGATCGCCTTTCTTGACCGTGTCGCCGTCGTTCATGTAGAGCATCGAGCCGTAAGGCAGATTATGCGTATAAAGCACGATGCCGGTATGCTCGTCGACGATGCGCAACTCAGCCAGACGGCTGATGACCATGTTGATCTCCTTGCCGTCGTCGCTTTTGCTCTTGACGACGCGCAGCTCGTCGATCTCGATACGGCCCTCGTAGCGCGACACAATGCTGTTGTCGGTCGCCACGCCGCCGGCTACACCGCCGACGTGGAAAGTACGCAGCGTCAGCTGAGTACCCGGCTCGCCGATCGACTGGGCAGCGATCACGCCGACCACCTCGCCCTTCTGCACCATGCGGCCGGTCGCCAGATTGCGGCCGTAGCACTTGGCGCAGACGCCGTTGCGAGACTCGCAGGTCAGTACCGAGCGGATTTCGACCGACTCGATTCCAGCCGCGTCGATCGCGTCGGCCACCGATTCGGTGATCTCCTCCCCGGCGGCGACGATCATCTCGCCCGTGTGCGGATTGTACACGTCGTGTACCGTCGTCCGGCCCAGAATACGTTCCTTGAGCGTCTGCACGACGTCCTCGTTACGCTTGATCGCCGTGGCGGTCAGTCCGCGCAGCGTGCCGCAGTCCTCCTCGGTAATGATTACGTCCTGAGCCACGTCCACCAGACGGCGCGTCAGATAACCGGCGTCGGCCGTTTTCAAGGCCGTATCGGCCAAACCTTTACGGGCGCCGTGCGTCGAAATGAAGTACTCGAGCACAGACAATCCCTCCTTGAAGTTCGACAGAATCGGGTTCTCGATGACCTGACCGCCCTCAGCTCCCGACTTCTGGGGCTTGGCCATCAGGCCTCGCATACCCGAAAGCTGACGAATCTGCTCCTTCGAACCGCGGGCTCCCGAGTCCAGCATCATGTATACCGGGTTGAACCCTTGCTGGTCGTTGGTCAGATGGTCGAGCACCGTCTTGGTCAGCTTCATGTTGATATTCGTCCAGATGTCGATGATCTGGTTGTAACGCTCGTTGTTCGTGATCAGACCCATGTTATAGCTCTCCATCACCTCCTCGACGCGCTCGTAGCCCTCGTTGACGAGCGACTCTTTCTCCTCGGGGATAATCACCGCGTCGAGGTTGAACGACAGGCCGCCTTGGAATGCCATCCGGTAGCCGAGCGCCTTGATGTCGTCCAAAAACTGCGAAGTGCGTGCCGCACCGGACTTCTTCATTACCAGACCGATGATGTCGCGCAGCGAACGCTTCGTCAGCACTTCGTTCAGATAACCCACTTCCTTAGGCACGACTTGGTTGAACAGCACGCGGCCGACCGTCGTGTCAACGATCTTGCGCACCGGGGCGTCGTTCTCGTCGACCGTATCGACCATCACCTTCACCTTCGCATGCAGATCGGCGCGCTTCTCGTTGTAGGCGATGATCGCCTCTTCGGGGCCGTAGAAGCTCAGACCCTCTCCCAGCGAACCGGGACGCTCCTTGGTGATATAATAAAGTCCGAGCACCATGTCCTGCGAAGGCACCGTGATCGGCGCTCCGTTGGCCGGGTTCAGGATATTGTGCGAACCGAGCATCAAAATCTGCGCCTCCAGAATGGCGGCATTGCCCAGCGGCAAGTGCACGGCCATCTGGTCGCCGTCGAAGTCGGCGTTGAACGCCGTACAAGCCAGCGGATGCAGCTGCAGCGCCTTGCCCTCGATCAGCTTGGGCTGGAATGCCTGAATACCGAGACGGTGCAGCGTCGGAGCGCGGTTCATCAGCACCGGATGCCCCTTGATGACATTCTCGAGAATATCCCAAATCACCGGGTCCTTGCGGTCGATGATTTTCTTGGCCGACTTGACCGTCTTGACGATGCCGCGCTCGATCAGCTTGCGGATCACGAAGGGTTTGTACAGCTCGGCGGCCATGTCCTTCGGAATACCCATCTCGTGCATCTTCAGTTCCGGGCCGACAACGATTACCGAGCGAGCCGAGTAGTCGACACGCTTACCGAGCAAATTCTGGCGGAAACGTCCCTGCTTACCCTTCAGGCTGTCGGACAACGACTTGAGCGGTCGGTTCGACTCGGTTTTGACGGCATTGCTCTTGCGCGAGTTGTCGAACAGCGAGTCGACGGCCTCTTGCAGCATACGCTTCTCGTTACGCAGGATCACCTCCGGCGCCTTGATTTCGATCAGGCGCTTCAGACGGTTGTTGCGGATAATCACGCGTCGATACAGGTCGTTCAGGTCCGAAGTGGCGAAACGACCGCCGTCCAGCGGCACGAGCGGACGCAGCTCGGGCGGGATGACCGGAATCACTTTCAGAATCATCCACTCGGGCTTGTTGATCTCGCGCGACTCGCGGAACGCCTCGACGACGTGCAACCGCTTCAGCGCCTCGGCCTTACGCTGTTGGGAAGTCTCCGTTCCGGCCTTGTGGCGAAGCGAATAGGACAACTCGTCCAGATCCACGCGCTGCAACAGCGTATAGATCGCCTCGGCGCCCATCTGCGCGATGAACTTGTTCGGATCGCTGTCGTCGAGCTGCTGATTGCCTTTCGGAAGCGCGTTCAGGATGTCGAGATACTCCTTCTCGGCCAGCAGGTCCAGATCGTTGATGCCGTTGGCTGCGGCCGCTCCGGCCTGAATCACCACGTAGCGCTCGTAATAGATGATCGTCTCCAGCTTTTTGGACGGAATGCCGAGCAGATAGCCGATTTTCGAGGGCAACGAACGGAAATACCAGATATGAGCTACCGGAACGACCAGCGAGATATGTCCCATCCGCTCGCGGCGCACTTTCTTTTCGGTCACCTCGACGCCGCAACGGTCGCAGACGATGCCCTTGTAACGGATCCGTTTGTATTTGCCGCAATGGCACTCGTAGTCTTTGACCGGACCGAAAATCCGCTCGCAGAAAAGACCGTCGCGCTCGGGCTTGTACGTACGATAGTTTATTGTCTCGGGCTTCAGCACTTCTCCGCTCGAGTTTTCCAGAATCTCCTCGGGCGAGGCCAAACCGATCGAAATCTTGGAGAAGCCGCTCTGTGCCTTGTTGTCTTTCTTGAATGACATATTCTTAATCAATTTATTTTTTCATCCGTTTCCGGCCCGACGGGCGGAGCCTGACAGGGCGGAAGGCATCGCCAGCCACCCGGAAGCCCGCCTGCGAACCGCCGCAATCCTTAGTCGAGCTTGACGCTGATGGCCAGTCCCCGCAGCTCGTGCAGCAGCACGTTCAGCGATTCGGGGATACCGGCGGGCGGCATGTTGTCGCCCTTGACAATCGCCTCGTAGGCCTTCGCCCGCCCCATCACGTCGTCGGACTTGATCGTCAGAATCTCCTGCAGGATGTTCGCGGCGCCGAACGCCTCGAGCGCCCAGACCTCCATTTCGCCGAAACGCTGACCGCCGAACTGCGCCTTACCGCCCAAGGGCTGTTGCGTAATGAGCGAGTAGGGACCGATCGAACGGGCATGCATCTTGTCGTCGACCATATGGCCCAGCTTCAGCATGTAGATCACGCCCACGGTAGCCGGCTGGTCGAACTTCTCGCCCGTCTCGCCGTTGTACAGGTAGGTGCGACCGCTACGCGGAACGCCGGCCTGCGCCGTATATTCGTTGATCTGGTCGAGCGAGGCCCCGTCGAAGATCGGCGTGGCGAACTTCAACCCCAGCTCACGGCCGGCCCAGCCGAGCACGGTCTCGTAAATCTGCCCGAGGTTCATACGCGAAGGCACGCCCAGCGGGTTGAGTACGATGTCGACGATCGTACCGTCTTCCAAGAACGGCATGTCCTCGTCGCGCACGACCTTCGCCACGATACCCTTGTTGCCGTGGCGGCCGGCCATCTTGTCGCCCACGCGCAGCTTGCGCTTTTTGGCGATATAAACCTTCGCGAGCTGGATGATGCCCGTCGGAAGCTCGTCCCCGTTCGTCAGGTTGTACTTCTCACGCTTGAGCATCGCGTCCAGTTCCTTGTATTTGATCGTATAGTTGTTGATCGTCAGCTCGACCAGATGGTCGCGGTGCGCGTCCCCGGTCCATTTGTCGGCTCCGATGTTCAGGTAGTCGAGCTCGCCGAGCATCTTCTGCGTGAAACGGGTGCCCTTGGCAACGACTTCGACGCCGAAATAGTCGTGAATGCCGGCCGTAGTCTTGTCCTTGAGCAGAACCCACAGCTTCTCGACCAGCTTCTGCTTCAACGCGTCGGCCTGTACGGCGAACTCGGCGTCCATCTTGTCGAGCTGCGCCTTCTCGGCGGCCTTGCTCTTCTTGCCGTCCTTGTTCGCGCGGCTGAACAGCTTCTTGTCGATCACGACGCCATGCAGCGACGGCTGAGCCTTCAGCGAAGCGTCCTTCACGTCGCCGGCCTTGTCGCCGAAAATCGCGCGAAGCAGCTTCTCCTCCGGCGACGGATCGCTCTCGCCCTTGGGCGTGATCTTTCCGATCAGGATGTCGCCCGGATGCACGTTCGCGCCGATGCGAATGATGCCGTTCTCGTCCAAATCCTTCGTCGCTTCCTCGCTGACGTTCGGAATGTCCGAAGTCAGCTCCTCGACGCCGCGCTTCGTATCGCGGACCTCCATGATATACTCGTCGACATGCACCGACGTGAAAATATCGTCGCGCATCATGCGCTCCGAAATCACGATGGCATCCTCGAAATTGTATCCCTTCCACGGCATGAACGCCACCTTCAGGTTACGTCCGAGAGCCAGCTCGCCGTTCTGGGTCGAATAGCCTTCGGTCAGAATCTGGCCCGGCACGACCTTCTCACCCTTGCGGACAATCGGCTTGAGCGTCATCGACGTACTCTGGTTCGTCTTGCGATAGCGCGGCAGCATGTAAGTCGTCACTTCCGGATCGAACGAAACGATCTTCTCGTCCTCCGAGCGCTCGTACTTCACCTGTATCTGCGTAGCGTCCGAGAAAACGACCTCGCCATTGCCCTCCGCCACGATCTGAATGCGGCTGTCGGCAATCATGTCCTTCTCCAGGCCGGTTCCGACGATCGGGGCCTCCGGCATCACCAGGGGCACGGCCTGACGCATCATGTTCGATCCCATCAGCGCGCGGTTCGCGTCGTCATGCTCCAAGAACGGAATCAGGCTGGCGGCGATCGACGAAATCTGGTTCGGCGCCACGTCCATCAGGTTCACCTCGGTAGCCGGCACGACCGGGAAGTCGCCGTCGTAGCGCGCCTTGATCTTGTCGGGCTGCAGGAACTCGCCCTCGTCGCTCAGCGGCGCGTTGGCCTGAGCGATCACGAGGCCTTCCTCCTCTTCGGCGCTGAAATACTGAATGCCTGCATCGTTCAGGTCGACCTTGCCGCCGGATACCTTGCGGTAGGGCGTCTCGATAAAGCCCATGTCGCTAATCTTGGCGTACACGCAAAGCGACGAGATCAGACCGATATTCGGACCTTCCGGCGTCTCGATCGGGCAGAGGCGACCGTAATGGGTGTAGTGCACGTCGCGCACCTCGAAACCGGCCCGTTCGCGCGACAGGCCGCCCGGTCCAAGAGCCGACAGGCGGCGCTTATGCGTCATCTCGGCCAGCGGGTTCGTCTGGTCCATGAACTGCGAAAGCTGGTTGGTCCCGAAGAACGAGTTGATGACCGACGACAGCGTCTTCGCATTGATCAGGTCCACCGGAGTGAACACCTCGTTGTCGCGCACGTTCATCCGCTCGCGAATCGTGCGGGCCATCCGGACGAAACCGACGCTGAACTGGTTGGCCAGCTGCTCGCCTACGGTACGCACCCGACGGTTGCTCAGGTGGTCGATATCGTCGACATCCGTCTTCGAGTTGATCAGCGAGATCAGATAACGGATGATCGCGATCATATCCTCCTTGGTCAGGATGCGGACCTCGGGCGAAATATCCAGATTGAGCTTCTTGTTGATTCTGAAACGTCCTACGTCGCCCAGATCGTAGCGCTTGTCCGAGAAGAACAGCTTCTCGATCACGTCGCGCGCCGTCGCCTCGTCGGGCGGCTCCGAGTTGCGAAGCTGGCGATAGATATAAACGACCGCCTCTTTCTCGGAGTTGCAGGGATCTTTCTGCAACGTATTGTACACTATGGAGAAATCGGTTCCGTTCTGAGCCTCCTTATGGATCAGAATGCTTTTGGCTCCCGATTCGATGATATCGTCTATATGCCTCTCCTCGAGAACGGTCTCGCGGTCGATGATGATCTCGTTACGCTCGATCGAAACCACCTCGCCCGTGTCCTCGTCCACGAAGTCCTCGACCCACGTCTTCAGCACGCGGGCGGCCAGCTTCTGGCCTACGGCTTTCTTCAGGTTGGTCTTGGTGACCTTGACGTCCTCCGCCAGGTCGAATATCTCTAAGATCTGCCGGTCGCTCTCGAACCCGATCGCACGGAGCAGGGTCGTGACGGGCAGCTTCTTTTTCCGGTCGATGTACGCGTACATCACGTTGTTGATGTCCGTCGCGAACTCGATCCATGAACCCTTGAAGGGAATGATACGGGCCGAATAGAGCTTCGTCCCGTTCGTGTGGATACTCTGTCCGAAAAACACGCCCGGCGAACGGTGCAGCTGCGATACGATCACGCGCTCGGCCCCGTTGATGATGAACGTGCCGCGCGGAGTCATATACGGAATCGTGCCGAAGTACACGTCCTGAATCACCGTGTCGAAATCCTCGTGTTCGGGATCGGTACAATACAATTTCAGTTTCGCCTTCAGCGGTACGCTGTACGTGAGTCCGCGCTCGAGGCACTCGTCCATGCTGTAACGGGGCGGATCGACATAGTAGTCGATGAACTCCAATACGAAATTATTCCGCGTATCGGTAATCGGGAAGTTCTCCATGAACACCTTGTACAGCCCTTCGTTCTTGCGGTTCTCGGCTGTGGTATCTAATTGGAAAAAGTCTTGAAATGATTTGAGCTGCACCTCCAAAAAATCGGGGTAATGCATCCGATTTTTCACCGAGGAAAAGCTAATACGCTGATTATCTGATTTTAAAGACATTGTATCCAATAATTAAAGTTGAAGATAAGAAACTGACCTGAAATGCGAATCCGCTTCGTTTTCCATGGCGGCCCGGACTTTGCAAGGAACAAAATCCGGCGATTCCGCATGCGCCGACGCTCGTCATAGCGCGCCGCGCCACACAAAACATCCCTCTCTAAAGGAGATGCCGGGACGGCTCCCCTACGTGTTAAACGAGAAAAGGTATAGAGTCTACCTTCATAGACTCTACACCCAATATATTCTGATAACTAAGCAGTTACTACTTAACTTCAACTTCAGCGCCAGCCTCTTCGAGCTGAGATTTGATCTGTTCTGCCTCTTCCTTGGAAACGCCTTCCTTGATTGCCTTCGGAGCACCGTCGACCAAATCCTTAGCCTCCTTCAGTCCCAGACCGGTGATGTCCTTCACGGCTTTCACAACCTGAAGCTTAGCCTGTCCGGCATTGGCGAGGATCACGTCGAACGACGTCTTCTCGGCAGCGGCGGCACCGCCTTCGGCGGCAGGAGCAGCGGCAACGGCAACAGCAGCAGCAGCGGGCTCAATTCCGTATTCTTCCTTCAGAACACCAGCAAGTTCGTTAACTTCTTTAACTGTCAAGTTTACCAACTCCTCAGCTAATTTCTTGATATCGGCCATCGTAGTATAAAGTTTTTAAAATGTTTTACGTTAAAATGATTGATGTTTTTGTTGTTTTTTCAGGCAACGCGCCCTTCCCGTTCCGGACGAGCCGTCGGGCCGATCCGGTCAGGCGGCACGCTTAGCCCCTTGCCTCGAGGGTTTTGACCAACCCTGCGATTTTCTGTCCGGCAGATCCCTGCAGAGCCGAGATGACGTTCTTGGCAGGAGACTGCAGCAGAGCGACGATATCGCCGATAAGCTCCTCGCGGGACTTGATGTTGACCAGTTCCTCGAGGGCGCCCTCGCCCAGATATACGCACTGCTCTACGTAAGCGGCCTTCAGCACCGGCTTCGGATTCGCCTTGCGGAACTCTTTGATCAGCTTCGCAGGCCCCTTGCCCGTATTGCAGAACATGACAGCCGTCTCACCCTTGAGCGTCGGCATCAGCTCCGCCTCGGCTTTTTCGACTTGCTCGAGCGCCTTGATGAAAAGCGTATTCTTGACGACTACCAACTTTACCTGCTGCTCGAAGCACATCTTCCGCAAAGCGGCCGTCTGCTCGGCATTCAACTCGGAGGTATCGGTGATATAGAAATGAGAATATTCCTTCAGTTTCTCGGCCAGACTGTCGATAATGACTTTCTTTTCTTCCCTGTTCATCTGTTTTCAATTATTTAGTTTCAACCGATTTGGGATCTATCTGCAAGCCTGGACTCATCGTCGTAGAGAGGAATATGCTTTTCACATAAGTGCCTTTCGCGGTCGTCGGTTTGAGTTTCAGAATCGTATTCATGAACTCGCTGGCGTTGTCGGCGATCTGTTCCGCAGAGAACGCGATCTTGCCGACCGACGAGTGAACGATACCGAACTTGTCGACCTTGAAATCGATCTTACCGGCCTTCACTTCCTTGACGGCCTTGCCGACTTCCATCGTCACGGTACCCGTCTTGGGGTTAGGCATCAGGCCGCGGGGGCCCAGAATACGTCCGAGCGCTCCGACCTTCGCCATCACGTTGGGAGTCGTGATAATCACGTCCACGTCGGTCCAGCCGCCCTTGATCTTCTCGACGTACTCGTCCAGACCTACGTAGTCGGCGCCGGCCTCGGTCGCCTCCTTCTCCTTGTCGGGAGTACAGAGAACCAACACGCGGACCGACTTGCCCGTTCCGTGGGGCAGCGTCACGACGCCGCGCACCATCTGGTTGGATTTGCGGGGATCGACACCCAACCGCACGTCCAGATCGACGGAAGCATCAAATTTCGTAAAGGTAATCTCCTTTAGAAGAGCGGCCGCCTCGCCAAGCTTGTACACCTTGTTCGGCTCAATCTTGGAAAGCACCAGTTTTCTATTTTTGGTCAGCTTACTCATTGTCTGTAATTTTTAGCCATTACGCGTTAGGAAATTCACCATCGACATCGATGCCCATGCTGCGCGCCGTACCGGCTACCATGCGCATGGCGGCCTCCAGCGTGAAGCAGTTCATATCCGTCATCTTGTCCTGAGCAATTTCGCGGATCTGGTCCCAAGATACCTTGGCGACCTTCTTGCGGTTCGGCTCGGCAGACCCCGACTGGATCTTCGCGGCTTCCTTCAGCTGTACGGCTACCGGCGGCTGCTTGATGACAAAGTCGAAAGACTTATCGCCATATACGGTGATAATGACAGGAAGCACCTTCCCCGCCTTATCCTGAGTTCTCGCATTGAACTGCTTGCAGAAGTCCATGATATTGACTCCCTTCGAGCCCAATGCGGGACCTACCGGAGGCGAAGGATTCGCGGCACCACCCTTGATCTGCAGTTTAATAAACGCAGCAACCTCTTTTGCCATAATTTTCCTTGGTTAATTATTCTTTTTCCACTTGCATAAAGCTCAACTCCATAGGAGTCTTGCGTCCGAATATCTTCACGGAAACCGTCAGTTTCTTCCGGTCGTTGTCCACCGCCTCGATCGTACCCGAAAAGCTCGAGAACGGGCCATCGGTTACCTTGACGGTTTCGCCGACGAAGAAAGGAACCTCGTTTTCCTCCTCCCCTACGCTCAGTTCGTCGACACGGCCTAAGATACGGCTCACTTCTTGGGGGCGCAGAGGGGTCGCCTCCATCGTGGATGCCTTCGTGTCTCCGAGGAAGCCCAGAACGTTGGGAGTGTTGCGAAGCATAAACGGAATTTCGCCTACGAGAGCCGCTTCGACCAGTACATAGCCCGGATAAGAGACTTTCTCCCGACTGATCTTTTTACCGTTCTTGATCTGGTAAACCTTTTCGGTCGGAATCAGAACCTGAGAAATGAAGTCTTCGAGATGATTGTTGTGGACTTCTGTCTCGATGTACTCCTTCACTTTCTTCTCCTTGCCTCCAATGGCACGGATCACGTACCACTGCTTCTGCTCTTTTTCGCTCATCTTTACCTCTCCTTTCGACAAAGGGTTAATAAAGAATACTATATATGGCCTTCATCAGGTTTTCGAACGCCTGATCCATCACGAGCACGACCACGGCGAATAACAGGGAAGCTGTCATAACAATTACCGCCGAGTTCGACAATTGGCTCCATGACGGCCAGGACACTTTCTGAACCAGCTCGGCATAGGCGTTCTTAACGTAGTTTATAAATCTCATTGCAGTAGATTTTTGGCACGAGTGGAGAGATTCGAACTCCCATCAACGGTTTTGGAGACCGCTATTCTACCCTTGAACTACACTCGTAAGATGAGGGCGGTCGGAACCGCCCTCGGAAAGAACTGTATCGATATTATTCGATGATCTTCGTGATCTGGCCTGCGCCGACCGTACGGCCGCCCTCGCGGATAGCGAAACGCAGACCGACGTTCAGGGCTACCGGATAGATCAGCGTCACGGTGATCGTCACGTTGTCGCCCGGCATCACCATCTCAACGCCTTCCGGAAGCTCTACCTCGCCCGTCACGTCGAGCGTACGGAGATAGAACTGCGGACGGTACTTGTGATGGAACGGAGTGTGACGGCCGCCTTCCTCTTTCTTCAGGATATAGACCTCGGCCTCGAACTTCGTGTGCGGAGTGATCGAGCCCGGCTTGGCAACGACCATACCGCGCTTTACCTCCTTCTTGTCGATACCGCGCATCAGCAGACCTACGTTGTCGCCGGCCTCGCCCTCGTCGAGCAACTTGCGGAACATCTCCACGCCGGTGCAGGTCGAAGTCAGCGACTTCTCGGCCAAACCGATGATCTCCACCGGATCGCCCACCTTGATAACTCCGGTTTCGATACGGCCCGTCAGCACGGTACCGCGGCCGGTGATCGAGAACACGTCCTCGACAGGCATCAGGAAAGGCTTTTCGTTATCGCGCTGGGGCAGCGGAATGTAGCTGTCCACGGCATCCATCAGCTCCATGACCTTCTCCTCCCACTTGGGCTCGCCGTTGAGGGCACCCAAAGCGGAACCGCGGATGATCGGAGCGTTGTCACCGTCGAAATCGTACTTGCTCAGCAGGTCGCGCACCTCGAGCTCGACGAGGTCGAGCATCTCGGGATCGTCCACCATATCGCACTTATTCAGGAAAACGACGATTTTCGGAACGTTCACCTGACGCGCCAGCAGCACGTGCTCGTTGGTCTGAGGCATCGGACCGTCGGTGGCGGCTACGACCAGAATCGCACCGTCCATCTGAGCGGCGCCCGTCACCATGTTCTTCACATAGTCGGCGTGGCCCGGGCAGTCCACATGAGCGTAGTGACGGTTAGCCGTCTGGTACTCCACGTGAGAGGTGTTGATGGTGATACCGCGTTCCTTCTCCTCGGGAGCGTTGTCGATCGAGTCGAAAGAGCGGAGTTCAGAAAGACCCTTCTTTGCAAGAACCGTGGTAATTGCAGCGGTAAGAGTAGTTTTACCGTGGTCTACGTGTCCGATCGTACCGATGTTCACATGCGGCTTGGACCTGTCAAATTTTTCTTTTGCCATATCTGTAATCTATTTTAGGAATAATTGTCCCTCAATATCCTTTAAGTCGTCGTCCGCACCCGTCCGACAGCCGGTCCGTTTCCTGAACCGGGCAACCGTCGTTGCAGCATCGAGCGGAAGACGAGGTTCGAACCCGCGACCCTTAGCTTGGAAGGCTAATGCTCTACCAACTGAGCTACTTCCGCAATTTTCGTTTCTCCGCAGAGCACCGCTTCCGTCCTTTCGGGGGGGGGAGGCGACGGCCCGGCGGACCGTGTGGGCGGAGATGGATTCGAACCACCGAAGTCGAAAGACAGCAGATTTACAGTCTGCCCCATTTGGCCACTCTGGTATCCGCCCGATACTCGAATTTCAAGAACTTGTTTCCGCCGACTCTTTCCGCCCCCTCTCGCGGCCCGGAAAGACGTCGTCGCCACCGAGCCGATGGAGGGATTCGAACCCCCGACCAGCTGATTACAAATCAGCTGCTCTGGCCAACTGAGCTACATCGGCAGTTCACAGCATTTTAGGGTTGGCAAAAGTACGAATAATTTCTTAATGCACAAACGGAATGCACTAAAAATTTAACCGTCTCGGCTAAATTTCCTTCGCCTCACCGGATAATCGCGCAATTACTGAGCGCAAATCGGCTTCAAATATACAACGGATTTTTGGAATAACGAAATTTTTCATACAAAACACGCGCTGCGGAATCAAAATTGTAACATTTTATCCACATTTCCCGCACGGATTGCGACGCAATCGCGACCGAAAGCCCCGGAGTCCCGCCGCATTCCCGGAATAAAGCGTTAATTTTGCAGAAAGGTTTCCGTCGGGAGAAACATTTGCATACGCTCCGACAGAAATTTCCCTCCCGCGCAGGAAGACAGCCGACAAAAACGGTACTCCTCCGCCCTCGGGAAAATACGATCATAAACCTTTCTTGCCCTATGGTATCGCAAACCGAGTTCTCGTTGCGCCCCCGTCCGCGCGGTTGCCATCTGGTAACCGACGAAATTCTCGCGCAACTGCCTCCGCTGCCCCGCGCGGGGTTGCTCCACCTGTTCCTGCAGCACACTTCCGCCGCCCTGACGATCAACGAAAACGCCGACCCGGACGTGTGCTCCGACATGGCCTCCGTGCTCGACCGCCTGATCCGCGAACGCGAACCCTATTACGCTCACACGCTCGAAGGCGACGACGATATGCCGGCGCACGCCAAATCGACGCTCGCCGGCGTATCGCTGACAATTCCGATTACGGCCGGCCGGTTGAACCTCGGTCTGTGGCAGGGCGTCTACCTGTGCGAGTTCCGCAATCACGGCGGCGCACGCAGGATCGTCGCCACGGTCGTCGGCTGACAGGACATACAAGCGCTTATTTTTTCATCGGCAAATTTTATCCGGTAGCAGGAAACCGGCGGCGATCTGAAATCTCTCGCCCCGACATGCCGAAAGGGCGGTTCGTTCGAGGCAGGGACCGCCTCCGAGCCAGCGGACTTCCGAAGCACTCCCGGCTCCGACAAGGCACGGGAACGCCGTGTTCGCCCGCCGAAACAGCGAGCCCGGCCGCAGCCCGGACATTTATGCAGGTCCCGGTCCGCCGACCGGCACAAAACCGTACGCAATCATCTGTTTATCAAAAAAATTGAAAGACGAATCCCGTAATTGTTGATAAAAAGTCGATACTTTGCACGGACCTGACCGGAGCCGGGCCGGATTTGTGCCTACCTTTACATTGTTTCGGCGGCGCGACGCTTCGCGCCCGAAAGAGGGAACGCCGTGAGATTCGGCGACAGTACCCGCTGCTGTGATTCCCGCCGAACCGAGGGCAACAGGCCACTGCAAATCCGTTTGCGGGAAGGCGCCCGAGGGAAGGGATCAGTCAGAAGACCTGCCGGACACGAGAAACGAATTTCCGCCTTCGGGAGTTAAGGCAAGGAGACACCGACGCGGACCGGTGCGGTCTGCTCGCGCGCAGACGCGCCTCCCCCTCCTCCCCAGTTTTTCCGCAAGGCAGATTTCCGTTTTTCGGTCGCGGGCTTGGCCCCCGGCAAACGACATGCAACGAACAAAAACGATACTGCAATGAACGGAACCAGTTTCAACATCGTCAAACGGGACGGCAAGCACGAACCTTTTTCGATGGACAAAATCACGGCGGCCATCGAAAAGGCATTCCGCTCCGTGGGCCAGACACCGACCGCGGAAACGCTCGGCAAGCTGACCTCCTGCCTTTACATCCACGAGGGGACGAGCGTGGAGGAAATCCAGAATCAGGTCGAGCTGACGCTGATGAGCCACGGCTACTACGGCGTCGCCAAGTCCTTCATCATCTACCGGCAGCAGCATTTCGAGGACCGCGAGGTACGCGACAAGCTCGCCTTTCTGGTCGACTACTGCAACGCCGAGAATCCGGCTACGGGCAGCAAGTACGACGCGAACGCGAATGTCGAGAACAAGAACATCGCCACGCTGATCGGCGAGCTCCCCAAGCGCAACTTCATCCGGCTGAACCGCCGGCTGCTGTGCGACCGGATCAAAGAGATGTACGGCCGCGAGATGGCCGACAGTTACATCGAGCTGCTCGACCGGCATTTCATCTACAAGAACGACGAGACGAGCATGGCCAACTACTGCGCCAGCATCACGATGTACCCTTGGCTCGTCGGCGGGACGATCTCGATCGGCGGCAACTCGACCAAGCCGACGAACCTGAAATCGTTCTGCGGAGGATTCGTCAACATGGTCTTCATCGTCAGCAGCATGCTCAGCGGCGCTTGCGCGACGCCCGAGTTCCTGATGTACCTGAACTACTTCATCGGGCAGGAGTACGGCCCGGACTATTACCGCGATCCGGATCGCGTCGTCGACCTGTCGCTCAAGCGCCGTACGCTCGACAAAGTCATCACCGATTGCTTCGAGCAGGTCGTCTACTCGATCAACCAGCCGACCGGCGCGCGGAACTTCCAAGCCGTTTTCTGGAACATCGCCTACTACGACCGCTACTATTTCGAGAGCCTGTTCGGCAACTTTTTCTTCCCCGACGGATCGCGGCCCGACTGGGATTCGCTCGACTGGCTGCAGCGCCGCTTCATGCGCTGGTTCAACGACGAGCGGACCAAGACGGTGCTCACCTTTCCCGTCGAGACGATGGCCCTGCTGTCCGAAAACGGCGACGTAAAGGACAAAGAATACGGCGAGCTGACGGCCGAGATGTATGCGGCGGGGCACTCGTTCTTCACCTACATGAGCGACAATGCCGACTCGCTGAGCAGCTGTTGCCGGCTGCGCAACGAGATTCAGGATAACGGTTTCAGCTACACGCTCGGGGCGGGCGGCGTATCGACCGGATCGAAAAGCGTGCTGACGGTCAATCTGAATCGCTGTATCCAATACGCCGTACGCAACGGACGGCCTTACACCGAGTTTCTGGAAGACGTCGTCGACCGCATGCACAAATTCCAGCTCGCCTATAACGAGAACCTGAAGCATCTGCAGTCGAAAGGCATGCTGCCGCTGTTCGACGCGGGATACATCACCATGGGCCGCCAGTATCTGACCATCGGCGTCAACGGACTTGTCGAGGCGGCCGAGTTTCTCGGCATCGAGATCAGCGACAACCCGCAGTACGCCGCCTTCGTGCAGGACGTGCTCGGAATCGTCGAGAAGTACAACAAACAGTACCGGACGGCCGACGTGCTGTTCAACTGCGAGATGATCCCCGCCGAGAACGTGGGCGTCAAGCATGCCAAATGGGACCGCGAGGACGGCTACATCGTCCCGCGCGACTGTTACAACAGCTACTTCTATGCGGTCGAGGACCCGTCCCTGAACGTGCTCGACAAGTTCCGGCTGCACGGACGGCGCTACGTCGAGCACCTGACCGGCGGCTCGGCCCTGCACATGAATCTCGACGAGCATCTGTCGAAAGCGCAGTACCGCCAGCTGCTGCGCGTCGCTGCCCGCGAGGGGACGAACTATTTCACGTTCAACATCCCGAACACCGTCTGCAACGACTGCGGCCACATCGACAAGCGCTACCTGAAAGAATGCCCCGTCTGCCACAGCCGCAACACGGACTATCTGACGCGCGTGATCGGCTACCTGAAGCGCGTGAGCAACTTCTCGAAGCCGCGTCAGAAAGAGGCCGCCGCACGCCATTACAACCATGCTGCCGCAGAGACGGAAACCGCTCCGGCCGCCGTAACCGAAACCACCCCGACATCATGCTGAAATACGCCGGATACGATATCGTCTTTCAGGAAATTCCCGACGAGGTGACGCTCGCGCTGAACCTGTCGGGCTGCCCGAACGGATGCCCCGGGTGCCACAGTCCCCATCTGCAACGGGACGAGGGAGAGGCGCTGACCCCGGGCGCGCTGGAGCGGCTGCTGGAGCGGTACGGCCGCGAGATCACCTGCGTCTGCTTCATGGGCGGCGACGCGGCGCCCGGCGAAGTCGCCGCGTTGGCGCGGCACATCGCGCGCACGACCGGGGGCACGATCCGCACAGGCTGGTACTCGGGCCGGCCGGCGCTGCCGCCGGAGTTCGACCCGCTCGCGTTCGACTATGTCAAGCTCGGTCCCTACCGGGAGAAGCTCGGCGGCCTGAACTGCCGAACGACGAACCAACGGCTGTACCGGATCGTCCGGACCGGCAGCCATTCCGACGGGTACGGCTCCCCTGACGACCGTTCTCCGAACGGCGGAACGGCCGCTCGCCCTGCCGAATCCCTCTTCCGAATGACGGACATCACCTCCCGCTTCTGGCGTCGCTGAGCGCCGGAACGAACGGCTCCGGAACGAGAGGGTGTGTCAAAACTCATTTTAGCCAAAATAGGTTTTCGATTTGAAATCTGAACATCTCTAAAAAAAGGAAAAGAAGAGTCGTATCAAGCTCTGTTCCGAGCAATGATACGACTCTTCCCTATTTCGTAGCTACAATCTGTAACTTTGGAGAGAGCGGTCATTTCAGTTTTGACACGCCCTCTTTTCATTCGTCGGACGGTCTCCGCCCGGGCGCTACTCGACCGGCGTCGCCTCCTTCGTATCGAAGTCGTACGAGGCGACCAAATCGAAATCGAGCTGTTTGCGCTGCAAGTCGGCCCTTACGACACGAATGCGCACCTCGTCGCCGAGCGTGAACGTGCGCCCGTGCTCGCGCCCTTTGACCGAGTAGTTCTCTTCGTCGAACAGATAGAAATCGTCGGTCATGTCGCGGAGCGCCACCATGCCCTCGATCTTGGTATCCTCCAGCTCGACATAGATGCCCCACTCGGTGATGCCCGAGATATGGCCGTCGAACTCCTCGTTGAGCTTGTCGAGCATGAACTCGACCATCTTGTACTTGATCGACGCGCGCTCGGCATCCGCCGCGCGGACCTCCATCGCCGAACAGTGCTCGCACAGCCGCTCGTAGTACTCCTTATCCTCCGACTTGCCGCCTGCCAGATAGTGGGCCAGCAGCCGGTGCACCATCATGTCGGGATAACGGCGGATCGGCGACGTGAAATGGGTGTAGTAGTCGAACGCCAACCCGTAATGGCCGATGTTGTCGGTCGTATAGGTCGCCTTGGCCATCGAACGAATCGCCAGCGTCGATATGATGTTTTCCTCCTTCTTGCCGTGAATTTTCTTCATCAGCCGGTTGATCTCTTTCGCCACGGCCTTGTTCCCTTCGGCCTTCATCTGGTAGCCGAAACGGAGCACGAAGCTGCGGAACTGAGCCATTTTGTCGGAATTGGGCTTGTCGTGCACTCGATAGACGAACGTCCGCTCGGCGTTTTGCGCGCCCTTGCGCTTACGGCCGACGAATTCGGCCACCCTGCGGTTGGCCAGCAGCATGAACTCCTCGATCAGCTGGTTCGACTCCTTCATCTCCTTGAAATAGACCCGCAGCGGCTTGCCGTTCTCGTCCAGATCGAACTTGGCCTCCTCGCGTTCGAAGCTGATCGATCCGTTGCGGAAACGCTCCTTGCGCAGCGTCTGGGCCAACCCGTTCAGTTTCAGTATCTCGTCGGCGAAATCTCCCCGACCGGTTTCGATCACCTCCTGAGCCTCCTGATACGTGAAGCGGCGATCGGAATAGATCACCGTGCGGCCGAACCACTCTCCGAGCACCTGCGCCTGCTCGTCGAGCTCGAACACGGCCGAGAAGCACAGCTTCTCTTCGTGAGGCCGCAGCGAGCAGAGCCCGTTCGACAGCCGCTCCGGCAGCATCGGAATCGTCCGGTCGACCAGATAGACCGACGTGGCCCGGTTCTGCCCCTCGGTATCGATCAGGTCGCCCGGATGCACGTAATGCGTTACGTCGGCGATATGTACGCCGACCTCGTAGTTCCCGTTTTCCAGCCGGCGGATCGAGAGCGCGTCGTCGAAATCTTTCGCATCGGCCGGATCGATCGTGAACGTCGCCACGCCGCGCATGTCGCGTCGCGCGGCGATCTCCTCGTCGGTGATCGTTTCGGGAATTTTCTCAGCTTCTTTCTCGACCTCCTCGGGATAGCCGTACGGCAGATCGAATTCGGCGAGAATCGCATGCATCTCGGCATTGTTGTCGCCCGGCTCGCCGAACACGTCGACGATCTCTCCTTCGGGGCTGCGCATCGTATCGGGCCAACCCGTGATCTTTACGAGCACCTTTTCGCCGCCTTTCGCGCCATGCAAGGCGCGCGCCGGCACGAAAATATCCGTCGCCATCTTGCGGCTGTCGACGCGAACGAACGCGAAGGCGTCGCCCTCGGACATCTCGACGACGCCGACGTAGTTCTTCTTCGACCGCTCGACGATCTCGACGACCTCGCCTTCGGGATTGCCGGTACGGCCCTTGCGGGTGATGGCCACGCGCACCCGGTCGCCGTGCAACGCATGGCTCGTCCGCGAGGCATTCACGTAAATATCCTTGTCCATACCCTCCACGATCACGTACAGCGCGCCCGAGGAAGTCATGTCGACCGTTCCCTCGACCGTCTCCCGCTCGGAGTGACTCAGTCGGTATTTTCCTTCCGAAACCTGCTCGATCACGCCCTCCGCCGCCAGATCGCGAACGATTCCGCGCACCCGTTCCTTCTCGTCCCGGGTCGTCGCGCCGACCGCCGCCATCAGGCTCTTTACCGAATAACGCTTATCCGGCAGCGAGCGGAACAGCTCCGCAATCAGAGCCGGGGCGTCTTTCCGCCGCTTGTCCCCCCTCGGGGACTTTTTTTCTTTCTTAACCATAAATCTCTCTCTTAATCGCAGCAAAGTTACGCAAATAGTTCGGATTACGTCCCGCAGGGCGTTAAGTAATCGGAAATTCGGAACGGTCCGCCCGCAATTCCGGAACACGCCCGACCGTACCGACGGCCGTCTGCCGGGTCGTCGGCATCCGGTCCGGCGCGGGGCGATTCTCCGTGCCGACGCCTGCACGGGAATCCCCGCAGGGGCGGATCCCGCTCCTTATTCGCGGCGCTCGCCCACGACGAAAACGCCCGACACGGGAGGCAGATCGAGCTCGAAATGCGTATAGGTTCCGCCGCTGCGGCGCTCCCTGCGCGAGGCGAGCCCGGTCGTCTCGCCCGTGAACGGGTCCCACCGCTGCAGCTTCAGCCTGCCGCGCAGCGAAACCGGCGTCGAGATCGAATCGTTCGACGAGTTCGTAAAGAAGTAAATATCCCGCCCGTCTTTCTGCTTGTGGATATAGCAGAAAGAGGCTCCGTTTCCGCCGGTCGGATCGGTGGCGGGAGCCTCCTGCTCCGAGGCGACCATTTTCGTCAGGTAGCCGAACGAGGTCCCCGAGCCGGCATGCCGCACCGTATCGGCGATCACGACATCCGGATCGGCCTCCAAAGCGGCAAAGGCCCGCTCCAGCGACCGGGCGTCGGGCTCAGGCACGAAGACGGCCGCTCCCCCGGCCCCGTTGCGGCGAACCGTTCCCGCCCGCCGCTCGGACGGAGAACCGAAAAGAGCCTCTACCTCGCTGCGAAGCGCGTCGTCCATGCCGAACTCGGCCGAACGCTCGGGCAGACAGCTCGTGGCGATCACCCGGCCGCCCCGCTCGTAGAATTCGCGGACCCGGCCGAGCGCCTCGGCGGAGAAAACCTTCCCGCCGGGCAGGATCAGCACGTCGTACCGCTGGCGATTCACCCGGTTGTCGAGTAGCATCGTCCGGCCCTCAGGCCGCACGCGACCGTCGGTCAGCATTTCGGGATGCACCAACGTATAGTCCCGGTGCAACACGGTGGTCAGCAAGGCGCCTACCCTCTGGTAGTCCAGCTCCGGAGGCGCGCTCTCGCCCCATTCGTCCCCGCCGCCGAAACGGAATCCGGCCTGAGCCGCCGCAATCGGGTAAAGTACCGCGACATCGGCCACGCGCCGCCCGCCCTGCAGCATCGCGCACGAACGCGCGGCGAAATCGCTGTACCGCTTCAGCGCCGGAGCCAGCGTCGGATTGTAGGGCGAAATCAGAGGCGGTATCCGCACATGCTCCGGCGCGGGGTCGTACCACATTCCGTGCGGCACCAGATAGTTGACGCCGCACGCGAACAGATCGAGCGTCACGCGGTAGAGCATCAGCGAGTCCATCGCGGCGTCGAAAGCTCCGCACAGCTCCGCCCCGACCAGCGGCCGGTCGTACAGGTCGGCCGCCGAACCGACCTGCTTGAAGCCGTCGCGGCCGTGCCCGTAATAGAAGATATAGTCCGTCAGCGGAATTTGCGTATGCCGGTAGAATTTCAGGATATCGCCGTGCATATCGGTCGGATTCGTGCAATAGTTGCCCGGCGGATGCCCGATGCTGCTCAGGCCGTGCGAGGCGCACCACTGCGCGACCTGACGGGGATAGCCCTCGGCCATCAGCTCCGCCCTCAGACCGTAGAACGCCACGCGGGCGGCGGCCGTTTCCGGCCCGATGTCATAGAACAGCGCCGGATAGTAGAGCGCGGCCGGGCGGCCGTACCGACTCTCGAACAGCCCGGTAATCGCGGGCGTCCACGTCCTCTCCATCGACACGTAGCCCACATCGTCGAAAAACACTTTGTCGACCACGCCGCCGAAATAGCGTCCGAAACGCTTCGCATACTGGTCGTAAGTCATCGAAATGCAGCACTCGACGGCCTCCGGCTCCATGTAATCGACCAGCGGATGGACCGCATACCGGCAATTGAAGAACATGATTTTCCACACTCCGTCCGGGACGTCCCACGCCAGCGTATCCCGGCGGACGGCGGCACCCAGATCGACGATCCGGCGCGAGGCGGTCTCCATGGCCGAAACGGCCATGCAACGCAACGTATCGGAGACGGCCAACGGATGCTCGAAACGGGCCGGACCGCATACTTCGAACTCCTGCATTTCGAGCAGTTTGCGCGTATACCGGGGATATTCCCGCAACAGTCGGCCGCCGGCCGTACCGCTCGGGAAATCGATGTCGTCGTACACGATCAGCTTCTGTCCGAGCCTCTCCGAGATCCGGAGCATCTCCTCGTACCGGTCGAAATACTCCCGGCTCAGATAAGCCGGCTCCATGCCCGGGCAGGGCTTGCCGGTCGGATGCTGTGCTCCGGGCGAAACGGGCAGCACGGTCACGCCGCCGAAGCCGGCCAGATTTTTCGCATCCTCGAGCTGCCGGACGATCTCGTCAGAGCTCAACCGTCCGTTCAGATGCCAGAAAGGCACCGGACGGTATTCGGCGCCGGGATCGGCGAAAGTCGCCCGCAGCGAGTCGGCGGGCTTGGCCCCGGTCAGCAGCAGCGCCGCCGGGACGAAAATCAATGCATGTCGGAAAGTCGTCATATTCGGTTCGGGTCCATTCGGTCATCGGTTCGCGCGAAAAGATTCGTAACGTTCCCGGCATCCGAACGGAGCGGACCGCCTCGCGGCAATCGAAACCTTTCGTCCCGCCCGGAAACCGGGAACGTTTTTTCGCGCTGCCATAAAAATAGCGAAAATATCGTAGGAGACCAACCTGTCCGTCGCCATTTCACTTCGGAAACCGGACGTACATTCTCCATCCCGTTTTCCTGCCCTCCCGAAGGCACGGAAAGGGTCCGCCGTCCGGCGCGGCGTTTAAAGCCCGAAAAGATTTCGGGGTCCCGATTACGGATAGCGGCGCAAATCGGGTCGAACGGCAGAAAAAGAGCTCCGGACTTCGCATGACGCCCCGCGCGATCGGCTTGCTATCGTCCGCCGAAAAGTCAAATACAGCAAAATGTCTTTCGACGATGTGAGCTACGTGTCGATGGAGAGAACGTGGACGCCCGCGATTACCGGATACCGCCCGAAAGGAATCCGCACGAAAAATGCCGTTCCCCGGCGAGGAGAACGGCACTCCATTTCCGTACACCGCCTACCGGCGCTTTTCCTTATACTTGTCGATCTGCTTCTTGATCGCGTCCAGACACAGGTCGATCGCCTCCTCGAACGTCTTGCAGCGGCGCTCGGCCAGCAACTCGTCTCCCGCTACGTCGATCTTGACGATAGCCACCTTGTTGCCCTGTTCGTCGTCCTTGTCGATACGCAGCGTAACCTGAGCCCCGATCGCACGCTCGACGAAACGGTCCATCTTGTCCATCTTGGCCTGAATGAAATCGACCAGCCGCTTGTCGGCGTCGAACTTTACGGATTGAATCTTCACGTTCATAGCTTTTCCTCCTTATCTCTTTTGGGCCCTCGGGTGGGCCTGTTTGTACGCCTGTTTGAGCGCCTCGATGCTGTTGTGCGTATAGATCTGCGTCGCCTCGAGACTCGCATGGCCCAACAGTTCCTGAATCACGCGGATGTCGGTCCCCCGGTTCAGCAGATGCGTCGCGAACGTATGTCTCAGCACGTGCGGACTGCTCTTGCCCTGCACTCCGGCCTCGCGCAGCACGCCGTGCACGACGCGGTAGGCCTCGGTACGGCTCATAGGCTTGCCGTCACGAGTTAAAAATAGGCAATTATTCCCGGATTCGCAAATATTCTCCGCACGAATCAGCTCTAAATGCCGCCGCACGAGCGCCGCCACCGGCCCGACCACCGGAACGATCCGTTCCTTATCTCCCTTTCCCTTGATTTTCAAAATATCGAAATCGTCGGAAAAATCATCGATCCGCAAAGAGAGCAATTCCGCAAGACGTATGCCAGTAGCGTAGAGCAGCAAGATCACGAGCGCGTCGCGCTGCGCCAGAAAGTCGTCCGACGGATCCAGCAGCTCGTCGACCAGACTATTCATCCGGCTTTCCTCGACGAAGGAAGGTAGCCTGCTCGGCGTTTTCAGCGCCGTAATGCGGGCGAACAAGTCTCTGTCGACGATCTTGCGCTTGCGAAGAAAGCGATAGAACGACTTGACGGACGAGATCTTCCGATTCACGCTGCGGGCCGACAGCTTTTTCTCTCCGGTCAGATACATGATCCAAGCCCTCAGATCGTCGCCCCTCACCCGAGCCGGATCGAACCCTTCGGGCAACGGACCGACGAGCCGGGGTCCGGCCAGAGGGGTTTCCGCCGCGCCCTCGCCGCCGGAATCCTCGGCAGAACCGGTCTCCGGATCGCCTGCGCGCAGGCAGAAAAGCGCGAACTGTCGGATGTCGTCGCCATAGGCGCGGACCGTCAGCGGCGAGTAGCGTTTCTCGGCGAGCAGATATGTCAGATAGTCTTCGAACACAGGGCTGAAACAATGTCGAAAGATAGGAATTTCAAATCGAAAAGCCGTCCGGAAATTGCTTCCGGACGGCTTCCTATGCTCGGAGCCCCCTTTCCGGGGCCGGCCGAAGGCTACTCGTCGTCGCGATCCATGTGTTCCACGTAGATCGCGTGCAGCTTGTTCTCGCGCGCCACGACGGACGGCTTGGTGAAATACTGGCGACGGCGGAGTTCCTTCAGAACGCCGGTTCTTTCGTATTTTCTCTTGAACTTCTTCAGAGCGCGCTCGATGTTCTCGCCCTCTTTGATCGGCATGATAATCATTTTGCTTTTCGGTTTAAACTGGTAATTGAAATTCGTTCGATCGTATGTATGCGCGTTCCGCGCGTAGTCATTTCGTTCTGAAACAGAGATACGGCAGCAGCCTCTCGGCCTGCTCCGCGGTCAGAATATGTTGCTCTGTCAAATCCTCTATACTACGCCAACCTCCTTTCAATTGCCGGTATTTCAGTATCCGGTCCAACAACTTGTCCCCGATGTAGGGATGACCTTTCATCCGATTCGGGAGCGCAAAGTTAATATCAATTTTTTTAATTTTACTACTGTCGACGAAAATTTGTTGCTCAATCAGCCGATAATTCCTGTCGGTCATACCCTCGATCTCTTGCAACTGCTCGACGCAAGCATAGCCTCCGAGCCGTTCCCGATAACGCACGATCCGACCGGCCGTCAGCGGCCCGATCCCGCGCAACGCGACCAGCGCAGCCGAATCCGCCGAATTCAGTTCGAGCGGGGCCGCCTCCTCCGGACGAAAAGACGATCTACCCACCCCGGCATTGCGGGAGCGGACATCCGCCCCGATCCGGATATAGGATTCCAACTGCCGGTACATCTCGTCGGAAACGGTATAGCAGCGCGAGAAGTCCTCGGCCCGGCGGAAAACGGCGCCCGCTTCCCGGTAATGCAGTATGCCCGCCGCCTGACGCGGCGTGAAGCCCAAACGGATCAGTTCGTCCTCGCGGACCGTATTGGGATCGAACGCGAATAGGGAGTCGGAAGCAAGGGAGTCCTTCCCCGGTCGTTCCGAAACATCCGCCGCCGAGCCCGCTTCCGGCGAAAGCTCCGCCGAGTCGGACCGCACGGCGAACGGAACGGAAACCCCACGGGCAGGCAGACCTTTTCCTCGTTTTTCGGGCCGGGAGCGGAACTCCGTCCGCTTATCTCGGTACGGCGCGCCGATTTCGATATAGGGTTCCAGCCGCCGGTACATCTCGTCGGAAACGGTATAGCAGCGCGAGAAGTCCTCGGCCCGGCGGAAAACGGCGCCCGCTTCCCGGTAATGCAGTATGCCCGCCGCCTGACGCGGCGTGAAGCCCAAACGGATCAGTTCGTCCTCGCGGACCGTATTGGGATCGAACGCGAATAGGGAGTCGGAAGCAAGGGAGTCCTTCCCCGGTCGTTCCGAAACATCCGCCGCCGAGCCCGCTTCCGGCGAAAGCTCCGCCGAGTCGGACCGCACGGCGAACGGAACGGAAACCCCACGGGCAGGCAGACCTTTTCCTCGTTTTTCGGGCCGGGAGCGGAACTCCGTCCGCTTATCTCGGTACGGCGCGCCGATTTCGATATAGGGTTCCAGCCGCCGGTACATCTCGTCGGAAACGGTATAGCAGCGCGAGAAGTCCTCGGCCCGGCGGAAAACGGCGCCCGCTTCCCGGTAATGCAGTATGCCCGCCGCCTGACGGGACGTGAAGCCCAGACGGATCAACTCGTCCTCACGGACCGTATTGGGATCGAACGCGAACAGGGAATCGGAGGCGGAAGACGCACGCGATCTCCCTCCGGCGGCATCCGCTTTCCGGAACTCCTCGCACCGCGCCCGACGGGCCGAATCGGCCGCAGCATCGGCCCACAGGGCGAAGCTACGCTCGAATTTCGGCTTGCCCAGCCACAAAAACAGCAGCGACAAGGCGACGAGCAACGGTACGAGCAGCAGAATCCGCCGCCCCTCCCGGTCGGAAAAGGCCGCGAGCGACCGTAACAAATCCCGTACACGCTCTTTCATCCGCTCCGCGTCATTCATTACAAAAGAAATTTATATCAGAATTCCTTTAAATTAATGCAACAGCCTGCTAAATCGGGCTATTACATCCTTTAAAATAAGACGAAGTAACGAAAAGGCAACGGTTCTCTTTCCCGTGTTTTGCATCCGGATTCACAGTCCCGAACAACTGAGATTAAGGTAATAAAATAATTTGACAGCGACAAATCCCAGAATTTTTTATTCGGCCTTTTCTGTCAATATAACTTTAGGAATCCGAACATTATGTCCGGATTTAATATAAAGGTTTCGTTTCTCGAGACTCGGTATGGCAAAGTATGAAACTCCATTCTCTCTTATTTGAGATTTAAGTTCCTCTGAATATTTTTAAATGATTGGATAAACACATTCCATTCCGTCTTTCGACCCTCGCCGGTATTCGCCCGGCCCCGCGCCCGACGCTCCGGAAGCCCGGAACGAACCGCTCCGCGACACTCGGAAAATCTTCCGCCGCGTTCCGACCCCGCCGAGCGTTTACGGACCGCCCTTTGCCGGAACGCTCAGAATTCAGCGCCAGGGCGTTCCTGCAATTTCAGGTATCGCAGCGAGGGCGACTCGACGAATTCACCCAGGCCATACTCGGCCCACCGGCCATCGACCCGGGCGATCGTCTCGGGAGAGGATGCCACCACATTCGGCCAGCGACGGGCGAATCCCCCGACCCCGCCGGCCTTGGTCCTCGCGTCGAAAAAAGCCATACCGCCGCTCAGCCGCACGTCGCGCGACGGATCGCAGGCCGCCGCGGCCAGCCACAGCCGGTCGGAAAACGGAAACTCCTCGGCGACGGCGTCCATAACGACGACCCAGCTCACCCCCTGCACTTCGTTCCGCAGGACGAACCCTTCGGCATCGACTTCGGCCGAACGGCCGGCGAAAAGCACCAGAGCTCCCCAAGTTTCGGCCAGCGAGCAATCGACCGACGTCACGCCGCAGCAAAACTCCCAGCAGTCGGGCAGCCGAATCTCGGCAGGGACATCCTCCGGCGAGACTCCGGTCAGGTCGACGGCCATCTTTCCGCCCAGTCCGGCCTGCGGCGAGGCATGGTCGAGCACGTCGAGGGGACCGCGCGACAGCAGCGCCTGCTCCGGCAGGCGGACGCGCCGCAGAAGCGAAGCCAGTACGCCGGCTTGCCGGACGTCGTCCGGCGTCGAAACCACGAGCAGAAACTTGTTGAACATCATCTGTCCCGCCCCCCACAGTGACGAAGCCGTCTTCAATCCCTGCCCCGGATAGGCCGTCCGGATATTCGCGACGGCTATGTTATGGGCCACGCCTTGCCAGGGCATCCACAGATCGTCCGCCTCGGGCAACATCGCCCGGCGGATCGGCGCCAGAAAAATCCGCTCGGTCGCCTTCGCTATGTAGGCATCCTCCTGAGGGGGAACCCCCACGATCGTAGCAGGATAGACGGCATCGCGGCGGCGGGTAATCGCCGTAACGTGGAAAACAGGATAAAGGTCTTCGAGCGAGTAAAAGCCCGTATGGTCGCCGAACGGACCCTCGACCGCCTTCTCCTCGGACGGATCGACGTATCCCTCGATCACGAAGTCGCAGTCGGCCGGAACCCTCAGATCGCAGGTCAGGCATCGCACCAGCTCGACCGGACGGCCGCGCAGAAACCCGGCCAGCAGATACTCGTCCAGATCGTCCGGCATCGGAGCCGTCGCGGCGTAAGCGTAGGCGGGATCGCCGCCCAGACAGACCGCCACGGGCATCCGACGGCCGAGCCGACGGTAAGCCCGGTAATGTTTCTCGCCGGTTTTGTGCACATGCCAGTGCATTCCGGTCGACCGCTCCGAAAAGACCTGCATCCGGTACATGCCCACGTTGCGGACGCCGCTTTCCGGATCGACCGTGTGGACCAACGGGAAAGTGACGAAGCGTCCGCCGTCGAACGGCCAGCACTTCAGAACCGGAAGCTCCGAGAGCCGGACCTCGTCGCCCGTGCGGACCACCTGCTGGCACGCCCCGCGTCCCCGGCGATTCCGGGGCAGCCAGCGCGACATCCGCTCCAGCAGCGGCAGCATGCGGAGCTTGTCGGACAACGACGTTTTCGGAGCGGTCAGCTCCGAGAACAGGCTCTCGATCCGCCGAGTCAGGTCGTCGAGACTCTCCACGCCCAGCGCCAGGGCGATCCGGCGGTCGGAGCCCATCATGTTCGTCAGGACGGGGAAAGACGTGCCCGTCCGCTCGAACAGCAGCGCCCGGCCGCCTCCCGGACGCTTCGACTCGCGGTCGGTCAACTCGGCGATCTCCAGCACCGGATCGACCTCGGCGGCGACTCTCACCAGCTCGCCGGCGCGCTCCAGCGCGGCGACATATTCCCAAAGATTCCTATACACGACTCGATATGTTCATTTCTCACGCATTGCCATACAGGGCCGGAATACCCCTCCGCACACAACCCTATTTCCCGCTCGTGCCCGCCCGAGTTACGCTCCGCCGGAATGCGCATCCCGGCAAACCGTTCCCCGACAGCCTCACGCACGACAGGCGACGACCGGACGACCGGCCTCAGAACGCAATGCTCGGGCATTTTTCCGGATCGGCTCCGTTCCGTCCGGCACCGGCGTTCCGGCAAAACCGACACGCAGCGACGTTCCTACGATCCCAGCGATGCCCTCAGGCTATCGGCTTCCGGCCGGAAATCCCGATACTCGTAACCCTGCGCGTCGTACAGCCGCGAGAACGACTCCAAACGCCTCAGGAAATCGGGATAGTTCCCTTCGCCTCCCGTCCAAGCCCGTTCGGCGAAAGCCGCCAATCGGGGCAGCAACATATACTCGGCATGGTCGAGCGTCGCAACGAATTCGGTCCACAGGTTGCACTGCACGCCCAGAATCCGGCGCGACTGCTCTGCGTTCAAGCCCTCGAACGGGTCCAGATCGTAAGCCGTCCGCAACGGCAGAAAGCCGCCGAAAGCCAGCGGCTCGGTCTCGCGACTGCCCTGATAATAATCGAAATAGCAATTCAGATAGGGCGTCATAATCACGTCGTTGCCGTTTTCGAGCGCCGAGCGAAGCCCCTGCTCGCGCTTGCGCGACAGCACGATGGCCGTCTCCGACAGTCCGCCCTGACGAATCTCGTCCCAGCCGACCATCCGCCGATTCCTCGAGGCCAGAAAGCGCTCGATCCGGCGCACGAAATAACTCTGCAACTCCTCCTCGCTGCCCAAGCCCTCGTCCCGCATGCGTCTCTGGCAACGGGGACACTCTTTCCAACGGGCCTTCGGACACTCGTCGCCGCCTATGTGAACAAGCCCGTAAGGGAACAGATCGGTCACCTCCGTCAGCACATCCTCCAGAAAGACGAAGGTCGAGTCCTTGCCCGCGCAGTACACGTCCTCCTTTACGCCCCACAGCGAGGGGACCTCGTAGCCTTCGCCGAGACAGCCGAGCCAAGGATAGGACGCCAGCGCGGCCATCGCATGTCCGGGCATTTCGATTTCGGGCACGATCTCGATAAACCGGTCGGCCGCGTAACGAACGATTTCGCGCACCTGTTGCTGGGTGTAATACCCTCCGTAAGGCTGCGGGTCCTTCTCGGGACGCCCGTCCTCGGCCGGCCGCAGGTCGGAGCGGTCGCGCCAGGCACCCCGGCGGGTCAGTTCCGGATACTTCCGGATTTCGATCCGCCACCCCTGATCCTCGGTCAGATGCCATTGCAGGCGATTCAGCTTGTGCATCGCCATCAGGTCGATAACCGACTTGACCTCCTCGGGACCGAAAAAGTGCCGTCCCGCGTCGAGCAACAACGCCCGGTAACCGATGCGGGGCTCATCGCGGATTTCGACCACGGGCAGATCGATCGCCCGGGCCTTTTCTCCCCTCAGGGCGGACTCCGGTAACATCTGTCGGAGCGTCTGAAAACCGTAGAATACGCCCGCCGGCGAGCCCCCCGTCAGATCGATCCGGTCGGAGCGCACGCTCAGCACATAAGCCTCGGCCGGCAGATCGCCCAATGCGACGCAGACCGTTCCCGATTCCTGTCCGCCGCCCCGGACGACCGCAAGCGGCCTGCCCAGCGACTTTCCGGCCAGCTCGCCGAAAAACCCGGCCGCACGGGCCAGCGAGGAATCTCCGTCCGAAAGACGGATCTCGGTCCGGCGGGTCAACGAAAAGACGCCTTCGCCGACGCGGATATCCGAAGGCTCGGGAACGATATCGACCGACCCGACCCTCTCCAAATGCCGGCCGCAGCCCACCAGCGCGGCGGCAGCCCATATCCAAATCCATTTTTTCATAATCGAGCAACGTTCGGCCGACCGTCGGCCGGCCCGGCGGCGTACCGGCCATTTTCCGACGCCTTTCCGGTATTGCCTGCGAAATTCCGCGCGTATCGGTCCGACGCCGGTACAAATCCTGAAAACCTGTGCGAGCCTGAACCCCGAAAGCATCCCGCCCCGGGCCGAACGAGCCGGAAAGCCCTGCGGGCGGTCCGCAAGGCTTTCCGGAGCATAAGGGCCAGCTTCCCGTGTACGTTATCGACCGGCAGAAGCCGTCGCCGCGCTGTCGGCGGCGAACATGTGCTTGCCGTAGTTGTACCCGTTGGCATCGTACTGCTTGCGCAGCGAGGCCATACGCCGGTAAAAATCGGGATAGTCCTTGCGGTCGTACGACCAGCCTACCTCGGCAACCGCGGCCAGGCGGGGCAGCAGCATGTACTCGGCATGATCGAGCTCGGCGATGAACTCGGTCCACAGATTGCCCTGAACGCCGAGGATATACTCCCGCTCATGCGCGTTGAGACCCTCGTACGGATCGAGCGCATAAACCATTTCGATGGGCAGGAATCCGCCGATTCCCCGGGGTTCGTTCTCGAGGTCGCGCGTCGGGTAGTAGTCCAGATAACAGTGCGTGTTGGGAGCCATAATCACATGGTTGCCGCTCTTGGCCGCTTCGATGCCGCCGGCCGAGCCGCGCCACGACATGACGGTAGCCGTCTTCGACAGGCCGCCCTCCAGAATCTCGTCCCAGCCGATGATCTTCCGTCCTTTCCCGTTCAGGAATTTCTCCATGCGCTGCACGAAATAGCTCTGCAGCTCGAACTCGTCCTTGAGCTTCTCGTCCCGAATCCGTTTCTGGCATTTCGGGCAGGCTTTCCAGCGGACCTTCGGACACTCGTCCCCGCCGATATGGATGTACTCGGAGGGGAACAGATCGATCACTTCCGTCAGAACGTCCTCCAGCAGGCGGAACGTCGAGTCGTTGCCCGCGCAGAAAACGTCTTCCTTGACCCCCCAAACCGACGGAACTTCGTATCCTTCGCCCAAACAGCCCAGCGAAGGATAGGCGGCCAAGGCGGCCATCGCATGGCCCGGCATCTCGATCTCGGGAATGACCGTGATGAAACGGTCGGCCGCATAGCGCACGATTTCCCTCGCCTCGTCCTGCGTATAGAATCCGCCGTAAGGCACCGAGTCGTTCGGCGCGGCCGGGTCCAAATCGCAACGGTCGCGGAACGCGCCTACGCGCGTCAGCTCCGGATATTTCTTGATCTCGATCCGCCAGCCCTGATCCTGCGTCAGGTGCCAGTGGAAGCGATTGATCTTGTGCATGGCCAAAATGTCGATGAACTCCTTGACGTCGTCCACCGAGAAAAAGTGCCGGCCCACGTCGAGCATACCTCCGCGGTAAGCGAAATAAGGCTGGTCGGCGATTTCGACGACGGGCAGCTCGACAACGCCGGCTTTCTCGCCCCGGAGCACGGGCTCGGGCAACAGCTGGCGCATCGTCTGGAACGCATAATAGACGCCGGCGGGACTGCCCCCGACGATCCGGACGCCCTCGGGACGGATGCTGATCTCATAGGCTTCGGGCGCCAGATCGCCCAGCTCGACGCGGATCGCGTCGGAATCGGCGCAAGCTCCCGTTTCGACTTTCAGCGCGCGGCCGAGCGAAGGTTGCAGCAATCCGTTGAAGAAATCGGCGCTGCGCAACAGCATCGTGTCGTCGGACAACAGGCATATCTTCGTCGACCGGGTCAGATCGAACGCCCCGTCGGAAGCTTCGACCGTTACGGGACGGGGCACGATATCGACCGATTCGACCCGCGCAACACGCGGGCCGCAGGAGCAGAGCGACAGCAGACCGGCACAGCAGACCGGCCAAAACAAGGCTTTCATAGATTGATGTTTTGGTTTCATAATCGGTAGTGAACAGTACAAAAGTAATTTTTTTTGTCAAAATTCCGAATACCTCGCCTTCATTCGGCCGGCAACACAAGGCAGACCCTCCGGCCGGCCGGATGCTCCGACTGCTGCAACGGACCGTCCGACACGGCGCGTACCGGCCGTCCGGTCTCCGACGATCGAATCCGGCACCCGCGCCTTTGCGCCCGGAGTCCGCCCGCGATCCGAACCGCCATAAACGCCGGACCGCTTCCACCGTACGGTCCGGTCATGCCGTCCGGCCCGGACAGGCAAACCGGTTCGCATCGCCCCGGGCATCCGCGATTTTCCGGACCGCCATGGCCCCGAACATGGAAAAGCAACCGTAACGAGCGCTACGATTTCAACCGGCCGGGCTTCCGCCACAGCCCGCACTGGCCGCGTCCGAGCACGGTCCGGATCAAAAGGGCGACGAACCGGACGATGGCGGGGCTGCCGGATTCCTGTATCCCGCAGGAAGAAAGCCCCGCCGCCCGAACGCCTTCCTCCCGCAGACTCACATGCCGGAACATTCGTTTATATCTCCGTCCGATTTGTCTCGAGTCGATAAAATTTTATAACTTTGTAAGCATTTGTACTTTTCGGTACACAGGGAAAACCAAAAACTATCTAATCAAAAACACTATGGCAAATAAAGAGCAAAAGCTTTTCGCCGAATTTCCCCCGGTCACGACCGAGCGGTGGGAGGAGGCGATCAAAGCGGACCTCAAGGGAGCCGACTACGAGAAAAAGCTGGTATGGAAAACGGCGGAAGGGTTCAACGTCCGCCCGTACTACCGCGCCGAGAATCTCGAGGGGCTCCGGTTCCTCGGCTCGCAGTGCGGCGAGTTCCCTTACGTCCGGGGAACCAAGAAAAACAACGACTGGCTGATCCTGCAAACGATCGAAGTCGAGTGCCCGCGCGAGGCCAACGCCCGCATTCACGCGCTACTGACCAAGGGAGTCGAATCCATAGGACTCGTGATCGGCAACAAGGAATTCTCGGCGGACGATCTGGACACGCTGCTCGGCGGCGTCTCGCTGCGTAACACCGAGCTGACTTTCAGCGGCTGCGCGACGAAAAAGGTCGCCAGACTTTTCATAGAGAAACTCGACCGCGAAAACGCGGGGTCCGACGACGCGCGGGCGAATTTCGTTCTCGATCCGATCGTCAAGAAGCTGACCCTCAAAGGCACGATGGCATGCAAAAGCGGGCAGTGCAAAGGTTTCGAGAACCTCGCCTCGCTGATCGGAGCGGGAGCCAAATACAAGAAGCTGCGGACGGTCGCCGTTTCCGGCGAGACATTCCACAACAGCGGCTCGACGATCGTGCAGGAGCTGGCCTTCACGCTGGCGGCCGGACACGAATACCTCGTGCGGCTCACGGAGCTCGGCGTGCCGGTCGAAAAGGCGGCCCGCTCGATCCGCTTCTCGATGGCCGTCAGCTCGAACTACTTCATGGAGATCGCCAAGTTCCGCGCCGCGCGGATGTTGTGGGCCAATATCGTAGCGCAGTACGAGCCCTCATGCGAGTGTGCCGCCAAAATGTTCGCGCATGCCGTGACCTCGCGGTGGAACATGACCGTCTACGACCCCTACGTCAACATGTTGCGCGGCACAACCGAAGCGATGAGCGCGGCGATTGCCGGCGTTCACTCGATCGAGGTGCTGCCGTTCGACGCGGCCTACGAGAAGCCGACCGACTTCTCGGCCCGCATCGCGCGTAACGTGCAGTTGCTGCTCAAGGAAGAGTCGCATTTCAATCAGGTATGCGACGCGGCCGGCGGATCGTACTACATCGAGAACCTGACCGCCTCGATTGCCGAGCAGGCGTGGAGCCTGTTCAAGCAAGTCGAAGAAAAAGGAGGCTACATCGCCGCGTTCGAGGCCGGATTTGTTCAGGATCAGGTCGAAGCCTCGGCCGCCAAGAAGAACCTGAACATCGCCAAGCGGCGCGAGACGCTGCTCGGAACGAATCAGTTCCCGAATTTCAACGAGGTGGCCGGCGACGAAATCACCGAAGAGGTCGTTACGGGCAAGAGCTCGTGCCGTTGCGGCTGCTCGTCTCAGGCGCCCGAGGGCGTTCGCACGCTGAAGCCCTATCGCGGCGCGATGGCTTTCGAGCAGATGCGTCTGAAGGTCGACCGGAGCGGAAAGAGCCCGAAGGCTTTCATGGTGACAGTCGGAGCGCTCGCGTTCGCCCGGGCCCGGGCCCAGTTCTCGTGCAACTTCTTCGCCTGCGCCGGCATTCGCGTGCAGGACAACACTTATTTCCACAGCGTCGAGGAAGGGATACGCGCCGCCGTCGAGGCGAAAGCCGACATCGTCGTGATCTGCGCGTCGGACGACGACTACGCGACGCTCGCCCCCGAAGCCTACAAGCTGCTCGACGGCCGGGCCATCTTCGTCGTGGCCGGAGCGCCCGCCTGCAAGGAGGAGCTCGAGGCGCAGGGCATCAAGAATTTCATCAGCATCCGCGACAACGTGCTCGAAACCCTTCACTACTACCTGAAGGAATTGGGCATCTAAACAGGGATTAATCATGAGAGCCAAATTTTCAGACCTGACATATACGAACAGCGCCGCCGGAAAGTCCTGCGACGCGAAGGAGGGCGCCGAAGCGCAGCCTTGGATGACCCCCGAGCACATCGCCGTGAAGGGGACCTACACCGCCTCGGACCTCGAGGGCATGGAACACCTGAACTACGCCGCCGGCATCGCTCCGTTCCTGCGCGGCCCGTACAGCACGATGTACGTGATGCGCCCGTGGACGATCCGTCAGTACGCCGGTTTCTCGACCGCCGAGGAGTCGAACGCGTTTTACCGCCGCAACCTCGCTTCGGGACAGAAGGGACTGTCCGTAGCGTTCGACCTGGCCACGCACCGCGGCTACGACGCCGACCATCCGCGCGTCGTGGGCGACGTGGGCAAAGCGGGCGTGTCGATCTGCTCGGTCGAGGATATGAAAGTGCTGTTCGACGGCATTCCGCTCGACAAGATGTCCGTCTCGATGACGATGAACGGCGCCGTGCTGCCCGTACTGGCGTTCTACATCGTGGCGGGGCTGGAGCAGGGTTGCACGCTCGAGCAGCTGAGCGGCACGATCCAGAACGACATCCTCAAGGAGTTCATGGTCCGCAACACCTATATCTACCCGCCCGAATTCTCGATGAAGATCATCGCCGACATCTTCGAATACACGTCGAAGAACATGCCGAAATTCAACTCGATCTCCATTTCGGGCTACCATATGCAGGAAGCCGGCGCGACGGCCGACATCGAGCTGGCGTACACGCTGGCCGACGGACTGGAGTATCTGCGTACGGGAGTGAACGCAGGCATGAGCGTCGACACGTTCGCGCCCCGGCTGTCGTTCTTCTGGGCTATCGGCATGAACCACTTCATGGAAATCGCCAAGATGCGGGCCGCCCGCCTGCTCTGGGCCAAGATCGTGAAGCAGTTCGACCCGAAAAATCCCAAGTCGCTCGCCCTGCGCACGCATTCGCAGACGTCGGGCTGGTCGCTCACCGAGCAAGACCCGTTCAACAACGTGGCCCGTACGGCCATCGAGGCGATGGGCGCCGCGCTCGGCCACACGCAGAGCCTGCACACGAACGCGCTCGACGAGGCGATCGCCCTGCCGACCGACTTCTCGGCCCGCATCGCCCGCAACACCCAGATCTACATTCAGGAGGAGACCTACGTCACGCGCAGCGTCGACCCGTGGGCCGGCTCCTACTACGTGGAGTCGCTGACCAACGAGATCGTGCACAAGGCATGGGAACTGATCCAAGAGGTCGAAAAGCTCGGCGGCATGGCCAAAGCGATCGAGACCGGCATTCCGAAGATGCGCATCGAGGAAGCGGCCGCCCGCAAACAGGCCCGTATCGACTCGGGCAACGACACGATCGTCGGCATCAACCGCTACCGTCTGGAGAAGGAAGACCCGATCGACATCCTCGCCGTCGACAACACGGCCGTGCGGGAAGCTCAGATCAAACGCCTGAAGGAGCTGCGGGCGAACCGCGACGAGGCGAAAGTCCGCTCTGCGCTGGCGGCCATTACCGAGTGCGTCAAAACGAAAAAAGGAAACCTGCTGGAGCTGGCCGTCGAGGCTGCGAAGGCCCGCGCGTCGCTGGGCGAGATTTCCGACGCCTGCGAGGCGGTCGTCGGACGCTACAAGGCCGTGATCCGCTCCATCTCCGGCGTATACTCAGCAGAAGTGAAAAACGACAAGAACTTCGAACAAGCCAAGGCTATGGCCGAGCAGTTCGCCAAGAAGGAAGGCCGCCAGCCGCGCATCATGATCGCCAAGCTGGGTCAGGACGGCCATGACCGGGGGGCCAAAGTAGTCGCCACCGGCTATGCCGACATCGGCTTCGACGTCGATATGGGACCGCTGTTCCAAACCCCGGCCGAGGCGGCCAAGCAGGCCGTCGAGAACGACGTGCACGTCGTCGGCGTCTCGTCGCTCGCGGCCGGACACAAGACGCTCGTGCCGCAGATCGTCGCCGAACTCAAGAAGCTCGGTCGCGAGGACATCGTCGTGATCGTCGGAGGAGTGATTCCCCATCAGGACTACGACGACCTGTACAAGGCCGGCGCCGCCGCGATCTTCGGCCCCGGAACTCCGATTGCGACCGCCGCGATCAAGATACTCGAAATCCTGCTCGCCGAATAACGACCGGCAAATAAGCGAAAAAGCCGCTCCGCGCTGTGCGCGGAGCGGCTTTTTCTATCCGACAGCCTGTCACGGTCTATGGCCGCGACCGATGGTCGTTCTCGTACAAAAACCACTCATATGTTCTCCTGTACCCTCCCTCGGGTTCTCCATGTTTCCGACACCCCGGCATCCCTCCGCCGGAGAGGATTCAGGATAAGGACCCGATCGGACGCACGGCCTGCGAGCGGTTGCTGACCGCGACCGGCCGATGAAAAAATTTCGGTTGCGAACGTATGGGTACATGGGGAGTATAATGGCCTCAAAAAAGCGGCAGAACTTCCGCGAATAAACAGCCGTCCGCAAAAACGCCGCACGACACGGCGGGAAACGACGGCAACCCGGACCGCGGCACGGCGCCGTTCGACGGAGAATCCCATCCATTTCGAGTTTCAGGCGCGCGCTTTTCACGCGCCAACGGCCTGGAACGGGCCTCTACCCCTTCTCCGACAAGCGTGCGGTCAGCCAGTCAATCCTGTTTTTCTGCAATTCGATGATTTCGTCTTTGGCTTCGATCACGCGACGGGCCATTTCCAGCAGGTCGGCCGGAGCCTCTTCGGGTCCGTTCGGCCGTACGATTTCGCCCTCGCCCCGTATCAGCCATTCCAGAGAAACTTCCGGATATGTGGCGATAAATTTCGCCAAAGTATCCTCGGTAATCCCGGTCGGACTCTCCAAGGTACCCCGGGATATACCGGTTTTACTGTAAAATTCTCGCTTGCTAATAGACAGATTTTCAATATAATACAAAATTCTATCCTTAACTGGCGAAATATTTCGTCGTTTTTCTTGCATAATGGCGAAATCCTTCGTATTATTGCAGTGCTTTTACATCCGTTTTTATTCGTCGGCGAAGCTGGACACGCAAAAATCCGGCCCTGTTCGCTCGTGGCTATAAATCGGATAAAGATATACATTTTCAATTAATTTTTACTCAACAATTTTTCATTCGCGAAAGGCCGAAATCAAGGAGGGGGAGAGACACACTCAGACACTATTTTGTTCAACTCAAACAATTTAATCCAAAGACTATGAAGCGAATTTTTATCAACCGAGTTTTGGCGTTTCTCCTGATCGGGGCGACGCTGACTTACGCCGGCTGCAAGGACTACGACGACGACATCGGGAACGTGCAGACCGAACTGAGCGAGACGGCTGCCGCGCTGCAAGAGCAGCTGGGCGCCTTGCAGACGGCCCTGACCGGAGCTCAGAACGAGGCGGCTGCCGCGACACAGAAAGCCGCAGCAGCCAAGGAAGCCGCCGATGAGGCCGCCGAAACGGCTGCGGCAGCTCAGAAAGCCGTCGCCGATGCCAAGACGGAAGCCATTCGGGAGGCTATTTCTCAATGCCAGTCTCTGATTTCGGACAAGGCCGACCAAAGCGCGCTCGACGAGCTGGCCAGCCAGATCGAAGGTATCGAGAAAAACCTGTCGCAAACGCTGAAGGACTATGCCACGATCGACGACATGCAGAAATTCGAGAAAGCGCTGGAAGTACAGCAGAAAGCGCTGGAGAAGTACGCCGACGAGCTCGGCGACAAGGCTTCCTCGGCCGATCTGACGGCGCTCGATCAGAAACTGTCGGGACTGATCGAAAACATCCGCAAGAGTGCGATCGACCAGGCAACCCTCGAAAAGGCCGTGAAGGACCTGAACGCCGAGATCATGGAAAAAGTGGGAGAACAGCTTTCCTCGCTCAGCGGCGTACTCTCATCCCGGCTGACGAGCGTGACGCTGGTTCCCGGCCTCTATGTCGACGGAATCCCCACGATCGAGTTCCTGTCCGTATCGTACAATGCCCTGACGATCAATCCGGACGGTAGCACGAAGAAAGCCGCGAAAGCCACGATCGTCTCCGACGAGTCGACAACGGCCGATTATCGCCTGAATCCTACCGGAGTACAGAAGGAGGATATCGGAACGCCCTCGTTCGTTTCGACGACGGCCGTGACCCGAGCCGCCGAAACGGGAGAAAATACGCCTGTGAAAGTCGTCGGCCACGACATCGAAAACGGCATCCTGACCGTCAATGCGGCCAAGACCTCGACCGAGCCGCTGAAGCTCGACGGAAACAAGATCTATACCGTCGCGTTGAAAGTGCCCGTAGCGGACGACTGTCTGTTCGAGAACGAGACCGAAGCCTACGTCTACTCCGAATATGTCCGGCTCGCTGAGTCGACCGTAACGCCCGTTATCGCCGCGCAGTTCGATAATTCGCAGCAGATTACCGATTTCGATTGTGCACACGGCGCGCATCATCATTTTTCGGACTACGCTACGATCTACGGTGCGGCACAGGCCGAAAAAATCTCCAAGAGCATCAAGTACAACGAGCCGTTCGACCTGGCCGGCATGGTGACGGGTTGCTACGACGACGGGGCGAACGCCAATGAAATGACCGCAGACAAGCTCGAAGGCTACGGCCTGAAGTTCCGTTTCGAGCTGGCACCCGATGCTTACAAGCTGGGACCCAACCAGACCGATCAGCAGCAATTCGCCCGCATCGACGGAACGACGATCACGTCGCAGGTTCCGGGCGGCGAGGTCAACAACCGCGCGGCTATCGACAAGGAGCCCATCGTGCGGGTAACGCTGGTCGACACGACGAACGAGAATCAGATAGTCGACGTGGCCTACTTCAAAATCAAGTGGGTAGAAAATTCCGTCAGCCCCGACCCGATCGAACTGGGCGAGATCAAGACTTACGTCCAGAATCTGAGCTGCTCCGCCATCGAAAACGACTTCCTCTGGAAAGACATGACGCAGTACGTCTATGCTAAGGTGAAGGAAGGCGGCATGTCGAAAGACGAATTCGAAGCTATCTATAAACTGAAAGCCAACGACGAAGGCACCTTTGGCGAAGGCGACGGCGTAATCACCGAGCAGACTTCGGACGTATCCGAGGACGCCGTAGCCCTGAAATGGACGCTCGACGCCGAGGCGATCGGCAAGATCGTACCGGCCACGTCGAAAGAGTACAGCATCCTGATCACCTATACCGATCCGAAAGGCGTTGCGGGCGATGTGACCTTCTCGCTGAAGTGCACCGTCAACGTCACTCTGCCGTCGATCAGCGGCTACTACGAGCAGTACTGGATCACGCCGGGAGCACTGGCTAACGTTTACCCGGTTCAGTACGAGCCGACGATGACTTCGGGGACTACCTGCGTCTACAACTACGATCTGATGCAGCTGTTCACGCCCAACGCTTGCATCGTGAAAGACTTGTTCTCCGCGTGCGGCAAGTGGGACATGCAATTCGCACTGACCCAGCCTCAGACAGGATATGCTCCGGCACTGACCGCCGAACCGGCCGGTACTGCCAACAAAGCCGGCTACACGCTGCTCAAGAACACGGAAAAAGCCGCAGAGCTGACTTTCGTTGCCGAAGGCGACAACTGGTACGCACCGAGCGTCACGAGCGCAAGCGCCGTCAACCTCTCGCTCCAAAAGAACGACGCGGGCAAAGGACTGGTCGGCAACAAAGCCACGCTGAAGGTATGGGCTGACATCAACGGATACAACAAGATGCAGGTGGCCGAGTTCGACGTGAACATCGTTGCCCCGCTGACGATCAACGCCGAACTGGAGAACGCTTCGTTCGAGGATCATGTGATCGGCGGATCGGAGATCGACTGCTCGAACGCTTTCACGATGACCGATTTCAACGGTTATCTCGTAGCCGAGAACGACATCGTAAATCCGGAAAGCGACAAGCAGAAGTATGCCGCGGAGCTTTGGGACTACTATGAAGTCGAAAGCGTCGAATGGGAAACCGACAAGGCTAAGATCGGCATGAAGCGGCAGGGAGGTAACATCGTCGTCGACGACAACCTGACGGCCGACCAAAGTATGCCGCTCACCGAAGCCTATGCCGGAGCCTCGATCACGGCAACGGGCTCCAAGCTCGTATTCACCAACAACAGCGCAGGTGCCGGCGTCGAGCGCTCCTGCAACATCTTCATCCCTGCCACGGTGAAATACGGCTGGGGCGAAACGACCCAATGGGTCAAGATACGCCTGAACCCGGGCAAATAACCGCCACCTGATTCTGTTTACGAAAGAGCGCCTCGAAGATTCGAGGCGCTCTTTTTTCTATTCCGACGACAACCGGCGTTCCCCCACGCCTCACGGAACCGACCGGCTCCGTCGGGCGATTCGTTTCGTCCGAATAAAGCGGTAGTCCGACGGGCGCACTCGTTCCGATCTCCTCCATCAAAGCATGCCCCGGGCAGGAAAGAACCGTCGCCCCGCCTAAAAAGCATCCGATCCACTCCGCAACCAGCTCGAGACGGGCATTGCGATAAAGACGGAACGGACACCCGGAAACGCCCCCGCAAGCGAAAAAGCATCCGAGTTCCCTCCCTCTTGTCCGATTCCGCGAACCGACCCGCCGAGAATCATCCCAGCGAGGCAGACCAGAAACGGCTCTATCCGTGACCGGAAAAGCGAGAACCGAGTTCTTGCCGTCCCGCCGAAGCGTAAAAACACTTGACGGAGCGATGCGACCAGCTTATGATCGCACCGGAATCCGTGCAACCGGCTCCGGCAAACTACTTTTTCTCCGGAACCCAGCAGTTCAGATGATTGCCGGGCGTCACGACGACGAACTTGTAGAAACCGTTCGGATCGTCGCCCGTATCGAACACGAAGCGCCGCTCTCCCGCTTTCACGCGGCCGGCTTTCGTCCACTGGTCGCACTGTCCGTTTTTGAAATCGTTGGTCCTCGAAACGTAAACGGTAGCCGGCGCCCGGTCGTCGAGACTTTCCCACGTCAGCTCGATCGTCCGGTTGCCGCGCACGGCCTCGAGAGCGCAGATATCGGCTTCCCCGATGAAAGGCGCTCCGTCCTGTTCCCACAACACCTCCTGAGGCACGTCGAAATCCAAAAAGCGAGCGAGCGACGGAGCGATGTCGACGATCGACAGCCATGGTTCGGCGAAGCGGGCATTTCCCCGAACGTTCGTCGCGATCCACGAGGTCCGCTCGCGCGCGGACTGTCCGCCGTGATGATGACCGTCGTCGCCCCGGCCGTGGTCGGTCGTCACGACGACCATCCACTCCTCGTCGAAATATTTCTCGCGGTATTCGACCGCTTCCCAAATGCGTTCGATCTGACGGTCGGCCTTCATCACGTACTCGTCGAAATAATCGCCGTTGCCGTAGATATGCCCGGCATCGTCGGTATACCACAGATAGACCCAGCTCAGGTCCGGCGCCTGCTCGCGGATACCGGCCGCCGCAGCCCTCGACACCGTATCGTCGATGCGATAGACTTGCAGATCGTCCTTCTCCTTGGGATAGTTCTTCTGGTCGAGATCGAAACCGTCGACGACATAGTCGATCCTCAGGTCTCCCGTCTCGGGCAACCCTTCGCCGAGCAACACGGTGCGGTTGTCGGTCCAGCTCGAATAGAGAGCCGTCGTCACGTCCCGCTTCTGCTCCTTGGCGATCCGGAAAATCGACCAGTAGCTGTAATCGGGCTTCGGAGAATTGTCCCATACGTTGTGCTTGTTGGCCCATGCGGAGGTCAGGATGCAGTTGTACCCGACAGCCGAAATGGTCGGCGTTTCGCAGTACGTGCCGGCGATCCCGCCGCAGTAGGCCCTCGAATAGCCGCCCTCGGCCGCGATCCGGCCGATTGCAGGCGGTTTCAGCCGCTCAATCATATCGGCCGGAACACCGTCCACGATGATAAATACCGCCTTTTTCGCCTTCGCCCCGTATCCGCCCCAAGGGAGCAGCAGCAGGATCGACAGAATGATCAGGATGTGTTTGCGATTCATGCTTTCCTCGTTTAAATCGTTCAATGGAAGCCCAAATTAACGATTTTTTTCGGATTCAACCTCTGCTTTGCAGGAAAAACTGAGCATGCGCCGGTCTTTTCCCTCTTAACATTCTTTTTACGTGAAGCCCGGTTCGTAACTTAAACTTCACGGTTTGGTCTCGGTACGTTAACCAGCCGTACCGCAGGGACCGGTAACTTTGCGGCATCGAAAACCAATACGCCTCTATCAACTCATGACCCGACTGACATCGTTCTTTTTCATGCTGAGCATGCTTTCCTTTCCGGCACGGGCCGACGCCCAAGCCGCTTCGGCCGTCGTGCGCGGCACCGTTGTCGATGTATCGAGCGCCCCGATCGTCGGAGCGACGGTCGCCATCGAAGGAACGACGCTCGGAGCGATCACCGACTCCGAAGGCAAATTTCTGATTCTCGGCGCCGAACCCGGAACGGCCGTTGTCACGGTGTCGTTCATCGGCTACAAACGATTCCGCAGCGAACCGCTCGAGCTGCGCAGGGACGAATATTGCGAGTTGAGCGTAACGCTCGAGCCCGAATCGTCGCAGCTCGACGGAGCCGTGGTCGTCGCGACGCGCAAGGTCGACAGCGACGCGGGACTGATCGCGCAGATGCGATCGGCCCGCTACGTCGCCAGCGGCATATCGGCCCAGACGATCGCCCGCACTCAGGACAAGGACGCTTCGGAAGTAATCCGCCGCGTCCCGGGCATTTCGGTCATCGACGACAAGTTCGTCATCGTCCGCGGACTGGCCCAACGCTACAACAACGTATGGATCAACGGGGCGGCCGTGCCGAGCTCCGAAGCCGACACGCGCGCGTTCTCGTTCGACGTCCTGCCCAGTTCGCAGATCGACAACCTGCTAATCGTCAAGTCGCCCGCACCGGAACTGCCGGCCGACTTCTCGGGCGGTTTCATCCGAATCCGCACGAAAGTCGTACCCGAGGAAAACTCGCTGACGATCAGCTACGGCACAGGATTCAACAGCGTCACGCACTCGAACGATTTCCGCTATGCCCCGGGCAGCGCAACCGACTGGCTCGGCTTCGACAACGGCATGCGCTCGCTGAAAAACGTTCCGCATCGCGTGGACAACGACGACGTCACGACGGTCGACCGCGTGACCCGCACCGGTTTCAACAACGACTGGAGAGTGCTGAGCCGCCGCCCGACAATCGACCAGAAACTGAACATAGCGCTGAACCGTCGCTTCGTGACCGCCCGCCGCGACGCGGTCGGGCTGGTCGCGGCATTGAACTACTCGAACACGAACAAAAGCCTGCTGCGCATGGAAAACTCGCAGTTCGGCATCTACAACTACACCGAAGACGAACCTCTGTACAACTTCAAATACACCGACAACCAATACACGAACGACGTGAAGCTCGGCGCTATGCTGAATCTCTCTTACGTTCCGGCAGCCGACAAGCGCTCGTGCGTAAGCCGTTACGAATTCCGCAACATATTCAACCAATTGGGACGCAACCGTTTCACCGACCGCGAAGGATGGCGCAACGTCAGCGGATATTACGAGCAGCAGCAGGACGAATACTTGTACGTGAGCCGTAGCGCCTACACGGGCCAGTTCGCAGGCAGTCACGACTGGATCCGCAGCGGCGCGAAGTTCGACTGGAACGCAGCCTACTCCTACTCGAACCGCCGCCAGCCCGACCGCCGGATCGTCGAGCGCGAGAAAAATCCCGAAAACGGCATTTACGAATACTCGATCGATCAGGGCAGCGTATCGCGCTACTTTACCTCGCTCGACGAGCACGTCGCTTCGGCCGGAGCGAACCTGAGCCTGCCGCTCTTTCCCGACGGGACGCTCCGCCCCGAGTTACGCACCGGACTATACGGCGAATACAAAACGCGCCGCTACGCTACCCGCAACTTCCTCTACAAGTGGAATGCCTATCAGAACAAGCTGCCCGCCGGTTTCGGCTCGCTGCCCGCCGAGCAGATCTTCGCATCGGAAAATCTGGGCGCACCCGACAAGCTGCACGTTCAGGACGAAACGCACAACACGGACGACTACTCGGCCCACAGCGACGTGCTGGCCGCCTACGCGGCGCTGAACATGTCGCTCGGGCGCTTCAACGTCTACGCCGGCGTCCGTTTCGAAAGCTACCGCTCTTCGCTCGAAAGCTATCCGTCGGAAACCAATTTCCGGACCCGGACGAACACCTACCGATACAACAACGCGCTGCCGTCGCTCAACGCCACGTATAACCTGACGCCCCGGATGCTCGTCCGGCTGGCATACGGCATGAGCGTCAACCGGCAGGAGTTCCGCGAGCTGTCGCCGTCGACTTACTACGATTTCGACATGTTCAGCACGATTACCGGCAATCCGGACCTCCGGCAGGCCGTCGTGCAGAACGTCGACCTGCGCTACGAACTCTATCCGGCCGCCGGCGAAACGATTTCGGTCGCCGTCTTCTACAAGCATTTCAAGAATCCGATCGAATGGAACTATGTCGATGCCGGCGGCTCCTACCAGTTTTCGTTCGAGAACGCCCGCTCGGCCCGCAACTACGGCGTCGAGATCGATCTCAGGAAAAGCCTTGCGTTCATCGGCATGAACAATTTCATGCTGACGTTGAACGCCGCTTGGATCGAAAGCAAGGTTCTGTTCGGCGAGCAAAGCCGCGAACACGACCGGCCGATGCAGGGACAGTCGCCCTATCTGGTCAACGCCGGACTGTTTTACCAGAACGGCCGGATCGGCTTCGCGGCCGGCATTCTCTACAACCGCATCGGCAAACGAATCGTCGGCATCGGCCGGGTCAGCACGAGCGGAGGCGACACGTTCAACAGCAATATCCCGGACATGTACGAGATGCCGCGCAACTCGCTCGATCTGACGGTCGGCCAACGCCTCTGCAAATGGCTCGAGGCGAAGGCCGCCGCGCGCGACCTGCTCGGCGACGCGGTCCGCTTCATGCAGTTTCCGCGCTTCAGGGACTCGGAGGGCGTCGTGCACGAACGCTCCCAAACAACCAAGCGCTATTATCCGGGCCGCAGCTTCTCGCTGTCGCTGACGGCCACGTTCTGACCCTCGCGGCATACGAAAAACGAGTAAATCTCACGACTTCGGAAACACCATTCATTCCTTAACTATCTACACGATGAAAAAACAGATGATGCTGGCCATGATGGCCTCGGTCGCCATACTGGCGGCCTGTTCGGACGATGACAACGGCAACGGAAATCCCGGTCCCGGTCCGGCCCCCTCGGGCGTCTACGAAACGGGGCTCGTATTCGGCGAAAAGGAAGGATCGGACTCGGTTTACTACATAGGCAACGGCGACAAGCACTTTCCCGCACCGAAAGGCGACTACGTGCTGAACGCCTCGCGCAAGTACAAACTGCGCGGCTGGGTTTACATCGAGGACGGATCGACGATCACGATTCCGGCCGGTACCGTCATCCGGGGCGACAAGCAGACTCAGGCAGCGCTGATTATCGAGCGGGGCGGCCAGATCTTCGCCCGGGGGACCGCTTCCAAGCCGATCGTCTTCACGTCGGAAGAGGCTCCCGGCAACCGTCGGCCGGGCGACTGGGGCGGACTGATCCTCTGCGGCCGTGCCAGCAACAATAAGGGCGAGCAGCAGATCGAAGGCGGTCCCCGCTCGTATCACGGCGGAGGCAGCAACCCGGTCGACACCGACAACTCGGGCGTGCTGAGCTACGTGCGCGTCGAATTCGCCGGCTTCCCGTTCCAAACCGACAAGGAGATCAACGGCATCACGTTCGGCTCGGTCGGCAGCGGAACGACGGTCGACCACCTGCAAGTATCCTACTCGAACGACGACTCGTTCGAATGGTTCGGCGGCTCGGTCAGTTGCAAATACCTGGTAGCTTATCACGGTTGGGACGACGATTTCGACACCGACAACGGCTTCTCGGGCAACTTGCAGTTTTTGCTCGGCGTGCGCGATCCGCGCATCGCGGATAAATCGCTGTCGAACGGCTTCGAGTCGGACAACAACTCCGACGGTTCGGACGAGGAGCCTTACACGACGGCCCGTTTCTGCAACGTGACGCTGATCGGCCCGATGGGTCAGGACGCCGCATTCTATAACCAGTCGGCTTCGACCGAAAATCCCGGAGCCTACATCAACGCGGGTGAAATGTTCCCGAACAACGGCTCGGGCCTCGGCCAGTTTCAGGCAGGCGTGCAAATCCGGCGCAACTCGCGCATCAGTCTATACAATTCGATCGTAACGGGATGGCCCGTCGCGCTGATGATCGAAAAGGACAAGGGCGATTCGCCCGCGGCGGCCACAGCAGGCCTGTTCGAAATCAGTAACGTCCACTTCTCGGGGTACGACAAAGCACTCGAATCGTTCGACAACACGGCAATCGATCCGGTCGTCGGGATTCTTTCGTCCGACCAAAACAAGACATGGCTCAAGGGGAACGGCTTCACGGACGGCATCTTGCTCCGGGAAAGCTATGCCAACAAGTTCTACGACGCGATCGACGGCGTGGGACTGGCGCAACCCGTCAGCACGCGCTCGGGCTTCGATCCCCGGCCAGGCGCCGGCAGCGCTGCCGTGAACGCTTTGTACACGGTTCCTTCAGGCTTCGACGTCTCGGGCAACGGTTTCGCCGGCGCCTTCGGAACCGGAGAGAACTGGATGGACGGATGGACCAACTTCGATCCGCAGAACACGGTATACTGATCGCACCGTCGGCCGCTCGAAGGCCGCTCATAGGTAAACCGCATAGCGGCCGATGGCCGCTATGCGGTTTACCGTTCCGGAGAGAATCGGGAAAGCGGCCGAACGTCTCTATTCCCGATGCGGAAGTACGATCCGATTCGCAGGATATCAACTCGGAGAGCCTTTGCCCGGTTACGACGGCAACGTCTCGTCCGGACACACGAAGCCCCGTGCCGCTCGAGGTTCCAGAGCTCGGATGAGAGAAGTCCGGACCCTCGGTGAATGTGTGCGCACGGGGCTCGTATGGCCAAATTCCGCAGACGAACGCGCCGCCATCGGGAATCCCTACGGAACAGTCTATTCAATAATCGAGCCTTTCTGCTCTCGGTATTCCGATTTTTTATCGCGCGGGCAGACGAGGCCCTATCACCCGCCTCCAGCCGCGCCTTCGGGACGCAAACTCTCGTCTCGGAAATTGCCGAACAATCGGGTCGCCGGCCGGGCGCTCCCTCCCCCGCACTACATCGCCAAAGCCGTCCGGTACGCCGTGCCATCGACAGGATAGCCCCGATTCCGTCATCCGCGACCGCGCCTTCGCAGACCGGCTTCGGGTCGAGCCGGCACAGTAAACCTCTCGGGTTCCTGCCGCATCTGTCCGCGCGACAGAAAACCGAATCCGGGACATCGGGCCGGCCGGTGGGCGAAACCGGTCCGGCCAAACGCCTATTTTCCTCGACAGCCCGAACTACCCCGCTCAGACGCGCAACCTCTCCCCCGAGACTTTTCCTCCCATGCGTCCCGCGTCCTCGAATACGCGTCGACAGCCGATGCGGCAGACCGTTGACGCCGGACAATAAATGACCCGGACTTGCCTTGCCCGTTCCCAAGATCGTCAACAAATCGATCGCTCAACCTGTCATAAATCTTAAGAACGAACGAGGCAAGCCCGGGTCATTCTGCATGACAACATACCCGGCGGCAGTCCGCCCGAATTATCCGAGATAGGACTTGAGCAGCTTGCTCCGCGTACTGTGACGCAGCCGGCGGATCGCCTTTTCCTTGATCTGGCGTACCCGCTCGCGGGTAAGGCCGAACTTCTCGCCGATCTCCTCGAGCGTCATCTCGGAACATCCGATTCCGAAAAAGTATTTGATGATATCCCGCTCGCGGTCGGTCAGCGTCGACAGGGCGCGCTCGACTTCCGTGCCGAGCGACTCGTTGATCAGTCCCCGGTCGGCGATCGGCGAATCGCTGTTGACCAGCACGTCGAGCAGACTGTTGTCCTCCCCGTCCGAGAAAGGCGCGTCGACCGAGACGTGACGGCCCGATACGCGCAGCGTGTCGGTCACTTTCTCCTTCGGCAGATCGAGCTCGTCGGCCAGTTCCTCGGGCGAGGGCGTGCGTTCGTGCTCCTGCTCGAAACGGGCGAAGGCCTTGTTGATTTTGTTCAGCGACCCCACCTGGTTCAGCGGCAACCGCACGATCCGGCTCTGTTCGGCCAGCGCCTGAAGGATCGACTGGCGTATCCACCATACGGCGTACGAAATGAACTTGAATCCCCTCGTCTCGTCGAACTTCTCGGCGGCCTTGATCAGCCCGAGATTTCCCTCGTTGATCAGATCGGGCAACGACAAGCCTTGGTTCTGATACTGTTTCGCAACAGAAACGACGAACCGCAGGTTGGCGCGTGTCAGTTTTTCGAGCGCTTCCTTGTCGCCCTTCTTGATCCGCTGCGCCAGATCGACCTCTTCCTCCACGGTGATCAAATCCTCCTTACCGATCTCCTGCAGATACTTGTCCAGCGACGCGCTCTCGCGATTGGTAATGGATTTGGTGATTTTTAATTGTCTCATGTTATCCCTTTCGTTGTTACGTGTCTTCCGCCTTCGAGAGGAAAGATTGTCCGGCCTCCTTACTCCGGGAGCCGGACAACCCCTCGCAGGGCAATCACCGGGGATGACTTCGGCCGCTTACTTGACGGTAGGCGAGTAGGCCACCACACGGCCGTCGGGATATACGCCCTCGATATATTCGATCTTCGACGTGATCCGGTTCAGATCGCCGATCGAGCGAACGGGACGATCGTTGATGTTCGTGATGATATAGCCTTTGCGAATCCGCGCGCTTTCGAGTATGCCGCCCGGCTCGATACCTACCACTTGCACGCCTCCGCCGATCTTCAGCGCTTTCTTGGTCCGCTCGGACACCTCTGCGAACTGACCTCCCAGCGCGTCGTATGCCGAAACGATATCCTTGGTGATTACCTCGGTGTTGCCTGCCTTATTACGCAGGACGACCTCGATTTGTTTCACGTCCGAGCCTTTTTTTACTCCGACCGTCACCTTATCGTTAGGCCGATGCTTGGCGATCTCCTCGGAAAGCTGGGCCGAACCGTTTATCTTGATGCCGTTGATCTCGACGATCACGTCGCCCGAGCGAATGCCGGCCGCATGGGCCGCCCCTTCCGGATCGACTTCGGCGACATAGATTCCGCCCGGCTCCTGAATGCCGGTTTTCTTACCCTCCTCCGTCTCGAGGAACTCTTCGGTCAGCGGAATATACTGAATGCCGAGCATCGCGCGCTGCACGACTCCGTGCTCCTTCAGGTCGACGACCACTTTCTTGACGATCGACGTCGGAACGGCGAACGCATAGCCGATGTAAGTGCCGCTGCGCGACTGGATCAGCGTATTGATGCCTACCAGCTCACCTTTCGTGTTGACCAGCGCGCCGCCGCTGTTGCCCGGATTGACCGCTGCGTCGGTTTGGATGAACGACTCGAGGCTGAACTGGCTCGGCAGCGCCTTCAGGCTACGGCCTTTGGCGCTCACGATGCCGGCCGTAATCGTGCTGCGCAGGTCGAACGGGCTGCCGATGGCGAGCACCCACTCGCCCAAACGCAGGTCGTCCGAATTACCCATCGGGATCGTAGGCAGGTCCGTCGCGTCGATCTTAATGAGCGCCACGTCGGTCGTCGGGTCGGTCCCGATCACCTTCGCGTCGAACGAACGGTTGTCGTTCAGCGTTACGCGCAGTTTCGTGGCGTTTTCCACGACATGGTTATTCGTGACGATATACCCGTCGGGGCTGATGATCACGCCCGACCCGCCGCTCTTACGCTCGCGCGGCTGCTGGGGCTGCTGCTGATACCCTCGGGGCATGCCGAAGAACTCGAAAAACTGCTCGAATCCGCCTCCCCCGCTGTAATAGTCGTTCTCGACCTCCTGCGTATTGACGATATTGACGACGCCTTTCACCGCATTCTCGGCGGCATACGTCAGATCGGGATAGCTCCCCGGCTCGTAAGAAGTGAAATGCGTACCCACGTTCGAAGCGAACTCGGTCGAAGGAGCGGCATAGGCCTCGCCCTTCTCGGTCGCCCGGGCCACGCTGTAGGCAGTCGCTGCGCCGGCGGCCATCGAGGCGGCCAGCATGCCTGCAAATAACAGAACCTTTCTCATAGAAATAAGTGTTAAAATTATTAAAATAAAAAAGGTAAAATCAATTCATTTCGGTTCGAATTTTCGTTTTCCGGCAGGCGGCTTTCCCGTTTCGACATACGTTCGGGCCAGCCGCCCCCGTCTTTTTCCCGGCCCGCAGAATCCATACCAGACTCGGCAAGGAAAATTTCCGGGACACAATACAAACTCCGAAAGAGCCGCCCGTATTGTGTATCATCTCGTTTTTTTACCGTTTTCAGCCCCCGCCCTCCGTGACAGAAAACTGCTTCCGGTCTTGTGAGGCAATACCGAGCCGCCCAAGGAAATGTCCGGATTCCCCCCGCCACGATACCGGCAGCGACGGTCCTAACCTAATAAATTATAAGGAGCGGCCCCCCGGAAAGAGCGCGGCGCCCGCATCGGGCCGTCTGAACCGATCCGGCCGAACGGGCGACGACAAGAGCCGCCCCTGCTCGGGAACGGCTCCTGATCATGCGTTTCTATGGCCGTAGGCTATTTCAGCCCGAACTCCTTGCGGATCACGTCGACGGCGTCGAGCTTCTCCCAGCCGAAGAACTCGATCTCCTTCTGCACCGGCTTGCCGCCCTCGTAAACGGTCTCCACCTTTTTATAAGGACGGTTGCCGAAATGGCCGTACGAGGCCGTAGCCTCGAAAATCGGATTACGCAGACCGAACCGCTCGACGATCTTGGCCGGGCGCAGGTCGAACAGCTTCGCTACGCGGCTCGCGATCTCGCCGTCGGAGAGCCCCAGCTTGCCCGTACCGCGCGTTTCGACGTACACGCTCAGCGGCTCGGCGATCCCGATCGCATAGGCCAGCTGAACGAGCACCTCGTCGGCGACGCCGGCAGCGACCATGTTCTTGGCGATATGCCGCGCCGCATAGGCCGCGCTGCGATCGACCTTCGAACTGTCCTTGCCCGAGAAGGCCCCGCCGCCGTGCGCGCCCCGGCCGCCGTAGCTGTCGACGATGATCTTGCGGCCCGTCACGCCCGTATCGCCGTGAGGCCCCCCAATCACGAACTTGCCGGTCGGGTTCACGTGCAGGATGTAGTCGTCGCCTATCAGCTCGCTCAGGCGGTCGCCGGCGCGCTCCAGCCGCGCCTTGGTTCGCGGAATCAGGATGGTTCGCACGTCCTCGCGGATCTTGTCGCACATGGCCTTCTCCGCCGCCTTCTCGCCTCCGGCCTGCTCCGGCGTGACGAACTCGTCGTGTTGCGTCGAAACGACGATCGTATGCACGCGCTTCGGACGATTGTCATCGCCGTACTCGATCGTCACCTGGCTTTTCGAGTCAGGCCGCAGATAGGTCATCACCCGGCCCTCGCGCCGAATGGCGGCCAGTTCTTTCATCAGCACATGCGAGAGAATCAGCGAAGCCGGCATCAGCTCACGGGTCTCGGAGCAGGCGTACCCGAACATGATGCCCTGATCGCCGGCTCCCTGCAGCTCCTCGCTCTCTCGCACGACGCCCTGATTGATGTCGGGCGACTGCTCGTGAATGGCCGACAGCACGCCGCACGAGCTGCCGTCGAACTTGTAGTCGCTTTTCGTGTAGCCGATCCGATTGATCACGCGCCGGGCCACCTCCTGTACGTCGACATAGGCCTCCGAGCGCACCTCGCCCGCCACGACGACCAGTCCCGTCGTACAGAGCGTTTCGCAGGCTACCTTCGAATGATTGTCATGACGAAGAAACTCGTCGAGAATCGCATCGGAAATCTGGTCCGATACCTTGTCGGGATGTCCCTCGGACACCGACTCGGACGTAAACAAAAATCCCATTTTTTAAAATTTTAGCGTATGACTTTAAACAATGGGAAAAACTCAGCTGTCGGATAGGAGAAATACTGTTTTTAGCATTTTTTTCCGTGGTTGCAAGCGGCCAAATCTTTCCACAAACGGTCCGGCGCATGCCGTCCCGAGCCGCAAAGATAGCATATTTTCGGAAGAATGGCATCCGAAACTCGAAATATCTGTCTTATCCGAAAAAGCGGCGCATTCTCAGAACGGATAGCCCACGCCGAAATTGAGCGTCGTATTCTTCAGCCGGAAATGCTGAATCCAGCGCTCCCCGGCCGGTTCGTTCGGATTGTGGAGCTTGATGCCCCAGTCGAGACGGAAGACGAAGAAGCCGAAATCGAAGCGCGCGCCGAGACCGGTATTGAATCCGAGCTGCTTGTAGAACCGGTCGATTTTGAACCGGGTCTCTTCCGTGCCGCCCTGATTCATGAACCAGATGTTGCCCAGATCGAAGAACAGCGCACCCTGCAGAATGCCCCAAACCGGGAAACGGGCCTCGAGGTTGGTCTCGAGCTTGAAATTGGCCAGCTGGCTCGGATAGTCCGAGAAGTCGCGCTTCGGGTCGCCGCCGGGACCGAGCGTGCGGGCCAGCCAGCCGCGCATGCTGTTGCTGCCGCCGCAATAGAACAGCCGTTCGAACGGGATCGAGCTCGAATTGCCGTAGGCGTAGCCCCATCCGCCGTAGAACCGGTATACGATGCTTACCTTGGGAGCCAGCACGAATTTCTTGGCGATGTTCGCGTCGATACGGAAATACTGGGCGTATCGGATGCCGAACAGGCGATGGTAGGGCTCGCCGTCCGCAAGCCTCTCTTTCGAGCCGAACAACCGGCTCAGACCGTCGATCAGGTTGCCGTTCGTCTCGAAGTTGAAGCGCATCATCAGCGAGCTCCGGTCGACGCGACGGCTCTGATTGTTGAAAATATACGATCCGGAGAGCCCGGCGATCAGCTGCGAGGTGTAGCTGTTGCGCAGATAGGGGTTTTTCAGGCTGTTCAGAAAGGCCGAGTCGACCTGACGGAGTTTCACGACGCTGATGTCGGCCGGACGCAGCACGAACGAGCTGTTGCGCCCCTTGCCCCACGAATAGCCCCAGACGGCGCTGGCCAACGCCCGATGATAATAGGGGCGGCGCTGCACGCTGTACGAAACCTCGACTTTCGTACGCGGATCGACAGCCCGGTTATAGCGATTCACCCGCAGCGGAGTAATCAGGCGCGGGAACGAGAAGGAGGTCGTGACGCCCAGCTCGAACGAGTTGCGCTTGGTTTTCACGCGCGTGAATTCATACCCGCCGCGCACGCTTACGTCGAACAGCTCCACGCCTCGGAACAGATTGCGGTTCTGGTAGCCGAGCGTCGCGGTCAGCCCGAAGTAGTCCGACGAGGTGGTTCCCTCCAGCTCGACCGAGTAGCTTTGCCTCAGCGCAGGCGTGCAGAGGATGTTGCAGTCGAGATACCGTTCCGAGGAATAGGCGACGGCCGAAGTGTCGGTCGCGGCGCCGGGGCCGCCGATATAAGTGACCGGACTGTCCCGGCCGGCCGAGTCGGACGCTTCCGAAAAGAGCACGCTGGCGCTTTTGTAGTATCCCAGCCGCATGATATTCTCATAAGTTCTCTTGACGTCGCTCTCGTTGTACAGCGCATTCGGATAAAGATTCACGGTACGGCGGAGAATCGAGGAGCGGACTTTCGGACGGGCGTCGTAAACGATTTTCAATCCCCTGTAGAGAGTCGTGTCGAGCCGCGAATTGTACAGGCTGTCGCTCACCGCCTTCGCCGGGTCGTATCCCGGAAAGACATAGATATCGCGCAGGCGGTATACTCGATTCTCCTCAACGATCGGCTCCCCCTCGGGCGTATAGCCTGCCATATAGGGCTTGACGACCATCGTCAGGTCGATCGTGCGGTCGCCGGCGGTCGAATCGGCGACATACTCGATGTTGTTGATCGAGAAGTTGTAGTATCCCCGGTTCTTCAGGAACGACGCGATGCGCGACCGTTCGTCGTTGAGCACGTTGCCGTCGAAAATGCCGCCGGTACGGAGCAGCGAGGAAGCCGTATCGCTCAGGACGACCGGCCGCAGCGACCGGTCGCGGAAGCGATAGCCGATCTTCCCGATCCGGTACGGATCGCCCTGACGGGCGAAGTAGGTGACGCGGGCCCGCTTGCCGGCCGTGTCGACACGGAACCATGCCTCGGACTGCAGAAAACCCTTGCCGTCCATGTAGATCTTCATCGCCTGAGAGGAACGGGCCGTCAGCGACGAGTCGAGCAGTACGGGCGCTTTCCCGATCTTGCGCTTGAAGCGGTTCCACCATGTGTTCTTCCGTTTCGGGTTGGAGGAGTTATACGCCCAAAGGTAAAAGTTCGTTCCCAACAGGCGTTGCGTGGGATGCTGGCGAACGAACTCCTCCAGATCGGCCTTCGTGACGCGTTCCTGCTTGGAAAGCTCGCGGTTGCGCTCGATCCGGATGTCGTTGCGGGTCAACAGGTAACTCCCCTGCGGGACATGCTTCGTCACGCTGCATGCCCCCGCGAGCCAGCAGCATGCGACCGCCGCGGCGAACCTCGCGCATCGCCTCGCTCCCCGATATATTCTCCCCTGTGGTTCCGGCACGCCTTTCTTCCTCCGATTTATTTCGCCAGCTTGAACCTGATCCGCAACACGCCGTCGGCCCAGTCGCTCGAAACGATCGCCACGGGCGGAATCTCGCTCGTGTTGCTTACGTGTTTTCCGATGCAGGGACAGCTGTCGAAAGAACCGATATGGACGATCCGGACTTCGGTCGCCCCTTCGGGCAGCCGCGACAGGTCGTAACGCTTCCGCGCCTCATCGACCGGAACGATTTCGGCACGCACGTCCGCGCCCGAGGCGATCTGTTCGTTGACCGTCCGCTCGATTCGTTCCAGTTCGTCGGGCGTCAGGCCGCGCTCGCAGCGAAAGTCGCATTTCGACTTCTTCCTTTCGATATGGGTCGTGAACGCGCGCCCGCAGCCGAGCATGCGGACGACCGCTCCGCCGATCAGGTGCTCGGCCGTATGCATGGGCGGATACTCCTCCTTGTTATGGACGCTCGCCTTGGACTCTTCCATCGTATCGCTTCATTTTGACAAAACCGCGTCTCGCCGTCCCCTGCCCGATACGGCGTACGATTCCGGCGCAAAGATAAGACTTTGCGCCGGGAACGGCTCCCCTGAAAAATCATTTCCAGTTCCGGAGCCCTTCCGACCGCCTATGCCAGACGGAACTTGACGAATTCGCCTTCGAGGCAGAACGCACCCTCGCCCGGAGTAAACTTGATCAGACAATAATTCGCATCGGACGGCCCGCCGGGAAAATGCGCCTCCAACCACGGCTGCCACATGTCGCGTAGCGTCTCGGGATCGGTCACCACCTCGGCGTGTCCGATCAGGGAAACGCTGTCGTCTCGATCGTAGAACGAGGCTCCCGTCCGCATATTGCGCCGGATGTGAGCGACTTTCTCCGAATCGATTCCCGTAGCGAACCATATCGTCAGCGCATCGTCCGTCCGGAGCGTCTTTACCGGAACGGGACGCGGGAACCCCTCTCCGTTGACCGTAGCGAACGTAACGGCCTGGCAACGTTTCAGCAATTCGCTGGCTTTCTGAATGATCCTTTCCATAAGCAATCTCGTTTTGTCGGTTTGCGGTCCGCCGCAGGTCCGTCCGTCGCGGACCGGTCGGGAAACGCCCGCTGCGGCGGGCAGCCGGACCCTATTGGTTGAAAAAGCCCTGCTTTTTCAGCATGTCGAAGTACTTGCGCGAGAACAGCCGGTTATCCTCGGCCGTGTACCGCCGCTCCGTGAAGATGCGGGCCAGATTGGGCAGTCCGTTCGCGCGAAGCAATTCGGCCGTCTCGGGCGAGGCTTCCCGCTCCGCCCAGATACGGTCGATCGTCTCGGGCGTATAATCCTCGTACCGTTCGCGGTGGACAACCCCTTCCAGAGGCAACCGGTCCGTCAGCGGAGGCATCTCCTCGGGCCAGCCCAACGTCACGGTCGTCACGGGCAGCACGCCTTCGGGCAGGCGCAGCACCTCGGCGATCCGGTCGGCATTGTAGATCGTCGTGCCCAGAAAGCAAACGCCCAACCCTTCCGACTCGGCGGCCAAACAAATGTTCTGCGCCGCCAGCATCGCGTCGATCGCTCCGCTTAGGAACCAGACGAAATTGTCATAGCCGGGCTCGGCTCCTCTCTGACGGCACCAAAGCGAGAAACGGCGCACGTCGACGCAGAAGGTCAGCACGACCGGCGCGCCGGTCACCATCGGCTGACCGAAGTGGCAAGGCGACAACTCCTGCCGAATAGCCGGATCGGTCGTCACGACGATGCTGTACACCTGCATATTACCCGTATTCGAGGCTCGGACTCCGGCCTCGAGAATCCGCTCCAGCAGCCGCTCGTCGACCGGGTCGGACTTATAACTTCGCACCGAGCGGTGCCGGAAAATCGTTTTGATCATGTTTTTCGTGATTTATGGCCCTTCCGCCGCATTGCGAACGCACGACGGCCGCCTTTTACAAATATCCGTTATTTTTTCCAAAGCAGGAAGGCTTTCTCCGAAAAATTGCCATATTTGCAGTAGGCGCGGCGCTTATCGGCCGGGCACGAGACGCATGGGAAGGAAATTCAGCAAATATCACGGAGCCGGAAACGACTTCGTCATGATCGACGGCCGCACGGAGCCTTTCGACGCCACGCCCGAGCGGGTGGCCGCCTTGTGCCGGCGCCGAACCGGCATCGGAGCCGACGGCCTGATGATCCTCGAGAGCGACCCGGCGGAGGAGTTCCGCATGCGCTATTTCAACGCCGACGGCGGCGAAGCGACCATGTGCGGGAACGGCGGCCGGTGCATCGCGCTGTTCGCCCACCATCTGGGCATCGGCGGAATGCGGAAGCGCTTCATCGGCGTAGACGGCCCCCATACGGCCGAACTGCTGCGGGTCGAGGGTCCCGAGGGCGAGATACGCCTCGGGATGATCGACGTGCGGCGAGTGGAGGTACACCCCGAATATCTGTTTCTCGACACCGGCTCGCCGCATTACGTCGAGTTCGTCGAGAGCGTCCGGGGAGTCGACGTCGCAGGGCGCGGCGCGGCGATACGCCACAGCGCCGCCTTTGCCGCCCGCGGAGGTACGAACGTCAACTTCGTCGAGATCGTTTCCGACGGCCATATCCGCATAAGGACTTTCGAGCGGGGCGTCGAGGCCGAGACGCTCGCCTGCGGAACGGGAGCGACCGCCTCGGCTATCGCTGCGGCCGTGCGCACGGGCAGCCCGTGCCGGGATTACCGGGTCGACGTCGAGGGAGGCACGCTCCGCGTCGCGTTCGAACCGGACGGAAAGGGAGGCTTCACGCGGATCGAGCTGACCGGCCCGGCCCGGAAAGTGTTCGAAGGCGAGTTCGCGGACGATTTTCGGCGCGACGGAGAGCCGGAATTCCCAAAAAAATCCTAACATGGCACGAGGAGGCCGAAGCGGCCCGCAAATTGTGCAGAATCCAATACAGAACAATCGTTAACTTCATCACGTTTTCTCGCATCATGAAATCGAATCGGGGTTTCCGGCACAAAGCCAGCGACGGCGGGTCGGAGGATTTGTTAAGGCGGGCGGCCAAGCTCAGCCCGATCAAGAAAAGCGGAAAGGACAAGCGGACCATTTACAGCCAGATGGACGACGACGAGGCGGATGCCGAGTTGCTGGCGCTTCGCAAGCAAGAATCGGTACTCGACTACTTCGACGACGAGCAGGAAAGGTAGAGCCGGCATCTTCCGGACCATGCGCCCCAACTCTCCGGACGGCAAGCGGACCTTGCCGACAGCCGGAACTGTCGCTTGCCGTCCGAAGCGTCTCCCGCGCGGATCGTTCCGAGAAACGGGACAGCCCTCCGGCCCGACGGATAGCCGCATGCGCCGACGTCGGGTTTTCGATCCGTTGCGGAGTCCGCGCGAATACCGGATCGGTCTGCCCGGATACAAGGCCGCCCTCCGGAACTTCGCCGGACCGGACAGAGGGACGGCTCTGCAAGGTCCCCGCCCCCCTGCCTCCCGACAAGCCCCGGACCGGCACAGCCTTTCCGCTTGACCGTGTCCCCGGCGTGTATTATCTTTGCCTTTCGAACAGGGAAAGCGTCCCGTACATCTCTATCCGAATTATGGAAAAGTTCATCATGGCCAACGACACGGCCCTGCGGATCAGCGACAGCGGCCGGGGCGAAACGACGCTTGCGCTGCTGCACGGCTATCTCGAGTCGCTCGAAGTGTGGGAGGATCTCGCCAAACGGCTCGCTCCCTATTACCGAATCGTCGCGATCGACATTCCCGGGCACGGAATCTCACAGGTTCGGGGCGAAGTCCACACAATGGACTTCGTGGCCGACACGCTGCAGGCCGTGCTCGAAAAGCTCGGCGTCCGTCGCTGCTTTCTGGCGGGACACTCGATGGGCGGCTATGCCGCAGAGGCTTTTGCCGAACGTCATTCCGACATGCTTCAGGGACTGATCCTGTTCCACTCGACGCCGAACGCCGACACCGAGCAGAAAAAGGCGGACCGGCTGCGCGAGATCGAGCTGATTCGAGCCGACAAAAAGGAGCTTCTCGCTTCGCAGTTCGCTCCGAAAGGCTTCGCCGAGGAGAACCGCCGGCGTCTGCGGGACCGGATCGGACAGCTCGAAGAACTGACGGCCGCGACCGACGACGACGGCATCGTCGCCTTACTGCGAGGCATGATCGAACGCCGCGACATGAACGACATGCTGCACGCGCTGCAAGTACCCCAACTGTTCATCTTCGGCCGCATGGACGGATTCATTTCCGTCGAGACGGCCGAGCGGCTGGCAGCCGCACACCCGCAGGCCGAAGTGGCATGGCTCGAACATTCCGGCCACATGGGCTTCTGGGAGGAACCCGAAGCTTCGGAGCGAATTATCCGGTCGTTCATCGGCCGGCACGGAGGACAGGAAATGACGCCTGCATTCGATTCAAGCGATTCCTCGGCCCGATAGCACGAAACGTCCTCGCTCCGGCAAACGGCATGAACGAGAAGGCAAGACATCCCGCCGACGAACCGGGGAAGCCCGTATCCGCAAGCCGGGTATTTCCGATAACCCGAACAGCCGGCGAGTCAGGACGACGGCACTCGTAGAAAGGGCCGGAAATAAACACGGCCGGCGACCGATCTCGGACCATCCAAGACAAAAACTCCAAGGGCACGGAGTCCGTTCCCCCTCGGATATAATTCTAAAGGACGGAGACTTACGCAAAGAGGAGACGAGCAAGAAACGGAGGCAAAGAACGGCGATCGAAAGACAAAAACAGGCCGGAGAGGCGGATTTCCGTCATTCGGAACGGCCGATGCAACGAAAACCGACGAAACGGCATCTCAATAAAATATTGAATATACAACGCAAGTAGACTAACCTCGCATTAATTACAAACGACATATATTGCAAAATACCCGCACAACAACAAAACATTCGTAAAAATATTGCAAAAAGAATCGCCGAATGCAAAATTATATCGATTTTCCATTCGGATTCGTTGCATATCGGATATTTCTTCTTACATTTGCTTCCGACATACGTCGAAAGACGACGTGTCTTAGCTCTACTGTGAAACCTAGGAAATTTCGTTGTCCAGAGCTAAAGCACGAGCCCGCGTCGGGAGGCACCGCATGACGGATGCCGCCCGGCGAGTGAGGGTGAATCTCGGTCGGAACGCTCCGGCACGGAACGTGCTACAATTCTGTATTATGCGCATGCTTCAAGGCGTGGGCTGTTCGTGCTTTATTCGGACAAGGCTTCCTAGGGCCTCACGGTAGATAATGCGCGACGCCCACGTCTTCTTTCTTTAGCTATCTCGCCGAACAATCGATCCGGCCTGGAGTCGCACGGAATCCGTTTTTCCGTGCCGTTCGCAGCCAAAACGTCGGAAAAGCGGACCTGCCCAGTCCCTGTTTCCCGCGCACGGGAATCGTCTGCCGCCCGTCTGCGACACAGTGCACGGACGATCCGGGAAGCACCCTTTGCGGGCGGCGCCGAGCTTTTCGAACAGCGGGAGCGGCCTATGTCTACATATCGGGGCACGGACCGCCGAAACGGGAAGAGTTGGGCTTCCCGATTAGGTAAAAAAGGGGAAGATTTTTCGAGTCCGTGCCCCTTTTTTCGTTTCCGGCGATCCGCCGATCTCCGTTCCGCATCCAAAACCGGACTCGGACCCGATTTCAGCACGTCGACAAACTTCGCAATTCTTTTCTGCGGAAACGACCGAGCGACCCTGCCGGTTGACTACCGATTCGCCCGGCAGAGCGAAACGCAGAGCCAAAAAAAGCGCGGCTTCATGCGCCCGCGACAGGAAAGCACGGAAATGGCGGCGTGATACCCTCGCGGGACATGCCGGCCCGATACGAAATCCTCCTTGCCGCAAAACGACAAGGAGGATTTCGTATCGGTACATAACAGAAAAGCCGTCCCACCGGAAGGAACGGCTTCGTAAGCACGGTCGCCCGACCCGCTACAGCGCGTTGACGTGAAGCTGTACGCTGCTCTTGAGGTTGGCCGCCTTGTTCTTGTGAATGATATTCACCTTGGCGAGCTTGTCGAGCATGGCGGTCACTTTCGGAAGCAATACCAGAGCGGCCTCCTTCTCGGTCGTGTTGCGCAGCGCCTTCACGGCGTTACGAGCCGTCTTGTGGTAATATTTGTTCCGAATCTTCCGCACCTCGGTCTGGCGTATTCTCTTCTTCGATGACTTATGATTTGCCATTTCCGTAACTTTATATGATAACTTACATTCTGATGGTAGCCCATAGGAGAATCGAACTCCTCTTTCAAGAATGAAAATCTTGCGTCCTAACCGATAGACGAATGGGCCATAGCCTCATCTTTTGGCAGATTCAGCGGTGCAAAGGTAATCAAAAAGTAATAACCTGCAAATTTTTACTTCAAAAAACGCCTGTCCGGCCTGCTTCCCGTAGCCGGCGGAAGCAAATCAGCCCTTGCCGGCCCGCTCGTGCCGGTCGTAGACGAAATAATCCGCCGCCAGCACGACCAGCAGCAGAAAATAGGAGACCGAGCCCGTCAGAACGGCCCGGATCAGGACATACAGCATGCAGGCGGCCGTGGCGACCAGCAGCCGCTGCCGCTCCGTCGTACGGTCCAGGTTGAGCAGATACCCGATCCGGCGGCGGCCCACCAGCAACAGGTAATATCCGATCGAGCCGAGCGACACGACCAGACCTGCCGTCGGATAGTCGTGTCCCAGAAGCGCTCCGAGCACCGTCCATACGACGACGACCGCAACGGCCGTTTTTCTTGGAATGGCGAATATTTTCATCGGACGCAAAGGTACGACAAAATAATTTAGTAGCTTTGCGAGGTTCAAAATATCGTATCATGCCTAACTTGTCCGACAAGGGAATCTATCTGCCCCCCTCCCCGATCCGCAAGCTGGTGCCGTTCGCCGAGGCGGCGAAGCGCCGGGGAATCAAGGTATACCACCTCAACATCGGCCAACCCGACATCCGGACCCCTCAGGTCGCCGTCGACGCCGTGAAAAACATACACGACCAAGTGTTCGAGTACGGGCACTCAGCCGGAAACGAGAGCTATCGCCGCAAACTGGCCGATTACTACCGGGGCGTCGGCATCGACGTGACGACCGACGACATGGTGATCACGGTCGGAGGATCGGAAGCGATCTTCATGGCGATGACCATCTGCCTCAACCCGGGCGACGAGGTGCTGGTGCCCGAGCCGTTCTATGCCAACTACAACGGCTTCGCCATGGAGGCGGGCGTCAACATCAAGCCGATCTCGTCGACGATCGCCAACGATTTCGCGCTGCCTCCGATGGAGGAATTCGAACGACTGATCACTACGCGCACCAAAGCGATCCTGATCTGTAACCCGAACAACCCGACCGGTTATGTCTACTCCGAGCAAGAGTACGAGCAACTGAAAAACATCGTGCTGAAACACGACCTCTATCTGATGGCCGACGAAGTGTACCGGGAATTCTGTTACGACGGTACGAAGTGCATCTCGGTTATGAATCTCAAGGGAGTCGAGCAGAACGTCGTGATGATCGACTCGGTGTCGAAACGCTACAGCATGTGCGGCGTGCGTTTGGGCACCCTTGTATCGCGGAATCGCCGGATCATCGATGCCGCGCTGAAAATGGGGCAGGCCCGGCTATGTCCCCCTTATCTGGCCCAAGTGGCGGCCGAGGCCGCGCTCGGCGCGCCCCGCAGCTATTTCGAGGAGGTACACGACGAATACGCCGCGCGGCGCAACTGCATCATCGAGGCGCTGAACAAGATCGAGGGGGTCTACACGCCGATGCCGAAAGGATCGTTCTATTCGATCGTCAAGCTGCCGATCGACAGCAGCGAGCGCTTCGCGCAGTGGCTGCTCGAGGAGTTCGAGTACGAGGGACAGACGGTCATGGTCGCCCCGGCTACGGGCTTCTATGCCTCGTGCTATCTGGGACACGATGAGATCCGCATCGCCTATGTAATCAACCGCCACGATCTGCTCGCCGCAGCCAAGTGCCTCGAAGAGGCGCTCAAGGTATACCCGGGCCGCACGATCGGACGGTAATCCGACACGCGCCGACAAGTGCCGCATCCTGCAACAGCCGCTTCCGAGCGGCTGTTTTTTATCGGGGCTATGCGCCATAAACAGGCCCTCTGGTTCCTAAATGGTGCGATTGCGACAGAAACCCGAAACGCAACACGAGCGGCGCGAAGGCTGACAGTCCCGGCATAAAGATGAGGAAGCGGAACCCGGAACATCGATCCGCACGGCCTGAAATCGCAATGCACTGAAAAGGAAATCGACCCACTCCGCCGTTCGGGCTCCCCGACGGGACAGGCGCTCCGAATCCGAAGGCAACGGCGAGCGCTTCCCGAACAATATACGGCAGCCGGTCCGGCGTAATTGTCACGCCGGACCGGCTGCCGTATCTGCCGAACGCTTCAGGACAAGCGGTAGTAATGCCCTACCGCTAAATGGAAAGCACCCGCAGCGTCGTAAGCAACTGACGGTTGATCGGCTTCTGACACTTGATCGCCCGGCTGAACGGTATGTACACGAGCTCGTCGTTCTGTATGCCGATCATCACGTTGCGCTGGTCCTCGAGCAGCGCGTTGATCGCGGCCTCGCCCATCCGGCTGGCCATAATCCGGTCGCTCGCCGTAGGCGATCCGCCGCGCTGGATGTGACCGAGGATGGTCACGCGCACATCGTACTGAGGATACTCGTTTTTGACACGCTCGGCCAGTCCCATCGCTCCGCCGGTCAGCTCGCTCTCGGCCACGAGCACGATGCTGCTGTTCTTCGACTTGCGGAATCCGTTCTCGATCAGCTGGTCGAGCTGGTCGACCTCCATGGCGATTTCCGGAATGATCGCCGCTTCGGCTCCCGACGCGATCGCGCCGTTCAGGGCCAAAAAGCCCGCTTCGCGGCCCATGACCTCGATGAAAAACAGCCGCTCGTGCGAAGTCGCCGTATCGCGGATCTTGTCGACCGACTGCATGATCGTGTTCAGTGCCGTGTCGTAGCCTATCGTCGTGTCCGTGCCGTACAGGTCGTTGTCGATCGTGCCGGGAAGCCCCACGATCGGGAAATTGTACTCCTCGGCGAATATGCGCGCGCCGGTCAGCGAACCGTCGCCGCCGATCACCACGAGCGACGTGATGCCGTGCTTGACGATGTTGTCGTAAGCCGTCTTGCGTCCCTCGGGCGTACGGAACTCCTCGCAGCGCGCCGTCTTGAGAATCGTGCCGCCCTGCTGTATGATGTTACTGACGTTCTGTGTCTGAAACGGAATGATCTCGTCGGTAATCAGGCCTCTGTATCCCCGCATGATTCCCTTCACTTCGAATCCGTTGTAAATCGCAGCCCGCGTTACCGCGCGAATCGCGGCGTTCATGCCGGGCGCATCGCCTCCCGACGTCAAGATACCCACGCATTTGTTTGCTTCCATAATCGTTCCTCCTGTTATTAGCCGTTTCCGTATCCGCCCACCGGCGGCCGGAACCGTCCGAAACGCCTGTCTCGGATCGGCTTCCGGACACCGCAAAAGTAGCAATAATTATCGTACCGCATATCCGATGCCCGATTTTTCGCAGTCCGGACCGCTGCGCCCCTCCCGATCCGCAGCGATAACGCGCTCAAGGAAATACCGTCCGCCCTCCGACGGCCGGAGATGCCGCCCTCGGTCACCACGAACGTCCCGTACAGGGACTCCTATCCGGCCTTTCTCCCGAACCGAACACGACACAAGCCGGCCTGCCGCTGCGGCTGCAGCGGCAGGCCGGCCCCAACGCTTTCTCATTCGTACTTCCTGCGACTGAACACGACCGACAATCCGACCGCGATCAGAATCGTCGGAACGGCGATCTTGTCTAGAGGAATATGCCAATCGAGCTGATCGATCAGCAGCAGGCATAGCCCGACGGCCGCCACGATACCGCCCGCGAGCCACTTGCGCAACGCCAGCAAATAGCCTCCGATCAGCACCAGCAGCATCTGCCACGAGAACACCACGTCGAACAGGCTGTCCGAAAGCAGTTCCAGATTATTCATCATCCACAATACGCCGACCACGATCAGCGTGACGCCAAGAAACAGATTTCTCGACCGCATCACCGAAGCGTGCTCGTCACGCCGCAGCTTGTCGTCATCCATTATTTCCATTGTCGTACATTATTTATCCTAATCATATACTTTGCCGCACCGGTTTCCGAGTTCCCGATGTTCCGGTTTCCCCGTACGCAGTCCCTTCCGACAGAGGCGACCTCAGGCAGGAACCTGACCGGATACGAAACCCGGGACCGCAGCAGGCATAATGATTCTTCCGGGTGCGAACATGCTCGGCATATCGAAGCACATAATCGTCTTTTTCGTTCGGTTCCGACGGAAAGGCGAGCCGCCTGCTCCGCTTTTGCCGGAACGGCGACCGGCTATTCGGTATAATACTCGATCCGAACGGTATCCCGCAGCGTCGAGTCGCCCAGCGTGACCGTCTCGACGCGTACGGTGTCGTGCCGGATCGGAATACCGTCCGGAACGCCGGCGCCGTGCCAACCGGAAGTCTTGTTGAAATACCACTCGACATCGCCCCGGTCGAACGCCTCCTCGATGCGCTCGTAGTTCTTCACGAGGTAGACGCCCAAAAAGATCAGGATCAGAACCCAGATACCGAACAGCACCGACAACGTCGTACGGCGGCTTCGCAGGTTGAATACGAGCTTCAGCAGCAGATATACGACGATCCCGAGCGGCAGCACGATCCCCAGTACGATCAGCACCGGAATCAGCAGCGATCCGCCTGCCAGAGCGAAAGGAAATCCTACGGCCGCTCCCCCGATCAGCATCGTGACGAGCCCCACGACGAGTCCGAGCACGACGAGCCCGAGCACGGCGCCGATCAGCAGCAAGAACGCCTTGATGCAAAACAGCAGCACGCGGCCGGTCACATACAGCAGTTCGGAGAATACGGAAGCCGTCCGCTCGTTGCGCGGCGAGGGCCTCGCATCGTTCAGGTCGGCGCTGATATTGCGCCGAATCGACGAGGCGGTGATCCGCTCGCCCGTCATCTCGAGCCGCTGGCGGGGCGTGCGCGCTTTCGGAATCGCAAACCAAAGAATCAGGTAGAGCAGAAAGCTCACGCCGATCAGCGTGCCGAAAAACCCGCACAGCGCGTTGACCACCGGAATCACGCTGATAACTACCAGAATCAGTAGAGGCGAACAGAACAGCAGGCGCACCAGCGTCGGATCGACGCGGAAATAAGTGGCCAGCCCGTTGCAGACGCCGCCGAGCTTCGCGCCGTCCGGATTCCTGTAGAGTCGGCGGGATATGGCATTGTCCGCGCCGTTCTCAGGTATTTCGGCTCCCCCGGCGGGTCCCTGAGCGGTCACTCCGTCCGGCCACCCGAGCTGTCCTATAATCTCGCGGATCAGCTCTGGCGACACAATCATATCGGAGCTCTGACGGTTCAGAATCAGCTCGCTCACGCGCGCCTCGATATCCGAAAGAATCTCCGCGCCGTCGGGATCGTCCTTGTATGCCACCTCGATCCGGACCAGATAGTCCTTCAGAAGCTCGTAACCCTCGCTGTCGAGCACGAAGGCCACGCCCGCAATGCTCACGTTTATCGTATGGTTCATCGTCATATGCTTTAATCCTGTGAAACAAGCCCGTGTCATTCGGCGGAAGCCTCCTGCGAAGCGTCCGGACGGGGAGCGCCCTCCCGGATCGTGCGGATCTGCGAGATCAGCTCGGTCCACGCCATGTCGAGCTGCTCGAGACACTGGCGCCCCTTCTCGGTAATCGAATAATACTTACGGGGAGGGCCCTGCGGCGACTCCTCCCAGCGATAGGCGAGCAGTCCCTGGTTTTTCTGCCGCGTCAGCAGCGGGTAAAGCGTTCCCTCCACGACGATCATCTCGGCCGCTTTCAGCTCGGCAATGATCGACGACGCATAAGCGTCATTGCGCGAGATGATCGAAAGGATGCAATATTCCAGAATGCCCTTGCGCATCTGCGCCTTGATGTTGTCGATATTCATCTCGCCCATATCACTTCCTCCCCCATTCGTTTGACTCGTCCGAGCGCGGCTCGTTCGGAATGACGATCCACATGACCAGATAAACCAGCAGGCCGACCCCGAAAACGATGAACAGCGCCATCAGCACCCGCAGCAATGTCGCGTCGAGACTCGAGTATTCGGCTATGCCGCCGCATACGCCGCCGACGACGCGGTCGCGGCGGCTGCGGTACAGATGCTTCTCGTCGTTCCGGACGCATGTCTGTTCGCGTCCGGGCATGCTCCGACGCGGCTCGCCGAACTCCTGGGCAGGGCCTATCACAGCCATGGCCCGTTTGACGAGCGCCGTGTCCACCACCTGCATGCGGGGGGAGATCGCGCTGCTGAAAATGTCCGCGATGCGAGTCTCGATGTCCTGCATCGTCTCCTGATCGTCCACTCCGTCCAGGCGAATCTCGATTTCGGAAAGATAGCGCTTGAGCACGTCGTAGGCATCCTCGTCCAGAACGAAAGGCATGCCCCCGATGTTTACATGGATTGTTTTTTTCATATCGATCGGAATTATGAATTGTCGGTTCCCGTTTAATTGCATTGCAAATATATGTAATAAAATTTATACTTTGCAATACAAAGTACCATTATTTTACGACAAATATCGGAAAAACCGAAAAAAGCGCCGACAATGCAATGATTGTCAACGCTTTTTTATTCAGATTATTTTCCGGTCGTCGGAACTCATATCCCGGCATTCGGACCGCTGCACGATCCGACCCGTTACGATCTCCGAACTCGGGTCAGGCCTCTTTCCACTGGCTGCGCACCAGCTCCAGCGCCACCGGAACGGTCTGCATGCGGTCGCCCTTGCTGCCGCACTCGAAGCTCACGTAATTCGCATAGCCCATTTGCTTGAGCGTCCGGAAACCGTCCACGTAATTGTCGACGGCTCCGTCCTCGCCGGGCATGTTGCGCGTGGCGCGGCTGGCGATATGCACATGCTGCAAGTAAGGCCCGGCGGACAGGAAGGCCCCCGAGTCGGAAGGGTCTTCGGAAGTCATGTGCCAGAAATCGCCCATGCACTTCACGCCTTCGTTCTTCGCATCGCGGCAGATCGACGCGGCGTCGGCCACCTGACGCAGATAGAAAGCCTCCTTGCGATTCAACGGCTCGAGAATAACGGTCGTGCCGCATTGCCGGGCATAATCGCCCAGCAGACACAAACGCTCGATCAGGTAATCCCGCGTAGATTGCGTATGCGGCATAGCGGGCACTTGCGAATTGAATGCAGGCACCATGATCACGCCCGTCGAGCCGAGCTCTCCGGCCGCGGCGATAATTTCCCGCATCGTCCGGTCGAACTCGTCGCGTACGGCCTGATCCTCCGACAGGATAAATCCGCCGAATCCGGCGCATATCGCACTGATTTTCACTTCGCGACCCCGGAGCGCCTCTTTCAGTTCGCCGACGCGCCCCGCCAGACCCGCCCCGTTAGGCTCGAGGCCGACAACCCCATGATTTTCCATGAAGTCGAGCTTCTCCTTCAGCGTCTCGCCGGGCGTAACGCCCTCTTGCAACGAGATTTTCAGTTCGGCCCCTCCTTTTTTCGGACGGCCTTTGGTCCCGCCCAGCAGATCGAGCGGAGCGACCGCCGCCACCGCTGCGCCCAGCAGCGATGCCTTCAAAAACTCTCTTCTTTTCATATAATACGATTTACATGGTTCATTCCGACGGCGGCACTTGCTCGCGAAGCCACGCGAGGAAGCGCCCGACCGCCTCGGCATCGTCCGCCGCCGGCGTCCACGGCGCCAGATCGACCGCTCCGACCGGCACATACGGGCCCGGCTTGACCTCGAAAACGACCGTTCCCGGCTCGAGCACGAGCGACCCGTGCCATACGCCCGGAGCGATGTCGAACCCATACACGCCGAGCGACGGATCGACGACCGCCCGTTGCGCGATTCGTCCCCGGTCGTCGAAAACGAACGCGGCGAGGCGCCCTCTGAGCACGACGATCGACTCGCTCTTGGGCGGAGCCGTATGTCGATGCACCGGCAGATAAGTTCCCGGTTCCATGGCATTCAGCAACCGATTGACCGGCTCGTCCTCCCGCGTATGAAAGTTATGATTCATTCGCAGACGGGGAGCGCGGAGTGCCTTTTCGGATGTTCGATCGAGCAGATCGTCGTCGATCAATACCATTTCATTCATCGCGTCCTTTTGCATGATTCGTCGGATTCATAGCGCTATGCCCCCTATTTGCGTAACGGGACGAAAGCGCATCCCGGGAAGACAGGCGAGGCGGGTATGGGATATACCCGCCTCGTTCCCGTCCCGTTGCGCGAACGGATTTACTTGCCGGTACCCGGAACGGGCACGGTATAAGCGCTCATATCCATCGGACCGAGCTCGAGCTTGGCCGGAGCGTAGCTCAAAGGCGAAGCCGTCATCTGCTCCCATGTGATCGTCTTGCCGGTATAGGCCGACTCGCGTCCCATGATGCCGCACATATTCGACAGGGCGGTCTCCTCGGCTTGTACGAAAGGCGTGTTGTTACGGATGCTGCTGATCCAATTCACATGCTCGAGCGTATAGGGATCGTTCTGCTGATGCTCGGTTTTTTCTGCCTCCAGATCGTAGCTCCAGAGCACATTGCCGTCCAGATCCTTGATCACGCAGGCACCGCTCACCATCGGACCGCTCTCCCATGTGCCTTTCGTACCATGGATGAACTCGCTGATATTCGTGTCGCAACCGTCGATCTGGCGGCTCATGCTGTGCACGTGCACGCCGTTCTCGTATTCGAAATCGACGCTGAAATTATCGTACTGGTCTCCCGTCACGCGACGCTGGCGGCTGCCGAAAGCCGTCGCGCTGATCGGCTGCTTATAGCCGAAGAACCAGTTGAACACATCGATGTTATGCACATGCTGCTCGACGATATGATCGCCCGAAAGCCACTTCCAGTTCACCCAGTCGCGAAGCATCCACTCCATGTCGGACCAGCCCTTCTCGCGCGAGCGATACCACAGCATCGGCTGATTCCAGTAAACGTTGCCGCCCGTGATCTCGCCGATCATGCCCTGCTGAATCCGCTTGAACGACTCGACATAAGCTCGCTGATGATGGCGCTGCGTGCCGGTCAGCACGCACAGCCCCTTGGCCTTGGCCTGCTTAGCGGCAGCCATGACCGTCCGGTAACCCTCCGCATCCACGCAGATCGGCTTTTCGAGGAAGCTGTGCACCCCTTTCTCCGTCGCATACTTGAAATGCTCGGGACGGAAGAACGGCGGCGTGGCTATGATCACGACATCGACGCCCGAATCGATCACGTTCTTATACGCATCGAAACCGGTAAAGCAGTTCTCGTCGGCCAGATCGACCTGATACTTGTCGTGGAGCATCTGTTTGAGGCTCTGGACCCGGTCGGGGAAGACATCGCCGATCGCCGTAATCGTCACGCCGTCGGCAGCAGCCAGAAAATTCTCGGCGGCTCCCGAGCCGCGCCCGCCGCAGCCGATCACGCCGGCCTTCAGTTCCCGTCCCGCAACGGCCTTGTCGGGCAGATCCGGAACATAGTACTCGCCCTCGGCCCTCAGCGGCTCGTAAGCGTTTTTCTTCTTGCCTCCCGCACAGGCCGAGAGGATCGGGGATACTCCTATCGCGCCTACGACGCCGGCCATGGCCGAGTAGGAAAGGAACTCCCTCCGAGTCATTGCATTCTTCTTCATATCGGTTTATTTTAGGTTGAGTCTCGTTCAAAATTTCTCCGTCTCAGACACGAGCGGCTAACGGACCGTGCCCTCGGGCGGCTCGCATACGACACGGAAACCGACGCTCCGGATATCGGAGTACCACCAGATACTCTTGGGATCTTGCGGATCGGTCTTCAGCCAGGCGTCGTGCTCGGTCTGACCCCGAGCCGCCGAACGCAGATCGGCCGCATCGTCCGAGAACTGCCCGCCCCGAACGACATGCTCGGTACCGGTCTCGGGTCCTTTCGGATCGACGGCCCCGTCCTGCATTTTCGAGTAGGCGTCAGGAGCGTACCAGTCGGAGCAGTACTCCATGACGTTCCCGAGCATATTTTTCAGTCCGAACGGATTGGGCAGCACGGCCGAAGGCTCCTGCGTGCGGTTCGGGCTGTTCTTCACATACACGACATAGCGGTTGATCCCGGCCGTATCGGCATCGAAAAACTTGCGCCAAAATCCGCGGTCGGAGAAATCCTTCGGACTCCCCTCGAAGAAATAGGGCGTCGACGTACCGCCGCGTGCGGCGTATTCCCATTCGGCCTCGGTAGGCAGGCGGTATTTCTTTCCCGTTTTCTTCGACAGCCATTGGCAGAACGTCTCGGCCGCATAGTGCGTCATCGTGATAGCCGGCCGCTCGCCGCTTCCCCAACCCTGATCGGGCGCTCCGAAAGGCGGCGTGGGACCGCTCACGGCATCGACGTCCGGATCGGAATTATTCGCATAGACGACCTCGGGCGGCGTCCTGCCTTCGGTCATCGTCTCGGAATAGAAAGCCCAGTACATGTCCCATGTCACCTCGGTCTCGCCCATGAAAAACGGCGAGACGGTCACTTGGCGCACAGGTCCCTCGTCGTCGCGGCGGAACGGTTCGTCCTCGGGACTGCCCATCGAGAACGTGCCTCCCGGTATGGCCTTCATGTCGAACGACACGGTCGTTCCCGGAACGGTCTCGGTGAAATTCTCGAACGCGACGACTTCGGCTGGAGCCGCATACGGTTCGCCGCGCCGGGCGGCCTGCTGAGGCACGCCCTTCATCCGCTCGTGCTTGTAGTTCGGGTCGTAATGGCCCACGTCCAAATGACAGCTGATGCACTGCAGGTCGAGCTTCTGCTCGTTTTCCTCGTAATAAAGGTGGGCCGTGATGCCGTCCTGACTGATCCGCGACGGATACAACTGCTTGTGGCACTCCTTGCACGACTCGTTGTAGACGATCTTCACGGCATGCTCCAGCTGTCCCTTGCTCTCCCAGTCGAACGACGCGCTATCCTTGGTCAGATAGGACCACACGTCCCGAAGCCCGGTCGTAGCCTTGGCCATGAAATACTTGAGCGACCCCCGGGGCGGGAGATGACACTCGGCGCAGCCGGTAACCGCGCCGCTGCGGCTGTTGTGATGGACCGACAGCTTCCAACTTTGGTCGGCGCCGGGATGAATATGGCACGACTGGCACGACTCGTTGGTCGAGCTATGCACATACACGCGATTCAGAGCAATCGTAACGCTCACGCCGACGGCGAAAGCAGCTAACGCGACCCACGGCAGAAACCGTCTCTTCCTGCCTTCATCGCGGATTTTTCCTTTTCTTCGTTTGGGTTTAAAAAATAACATGCGCGAAACCGACTTTCGTTGCTTTTACAAAAACGGAAAGAATCCCGATCTTGATACAAACTTACGAAAAATATCACGGAATATATCACGGAAAGGACAAAATATCTTCCGAAAGACCGATGTTCTCTGCGACAGAAAAGACCTCCGGGCCGTCCCCCGGCAATCGAGAGGTATCGTTCAGCCTCCCATTGTACCCGAGCTTTCGCCGACGACGAACCGAAGCATCCTATACCTCGGCCGTTCCCGAAAACGCCGTTCCGTATCCGCATCTCGCCCCGCCGCCGTCACGACAAGACCGAAACCGCGAGCCCGCCACAAAGCAATACGACGGGAAAGCAACCGAAGAAGTTCCGCAAAACAGAGCGTTCGTCGCCGCCCCTTTCCCGCAAATTCTTGTCCGCACATAACGATGCCCGGCTTGCTCCGACGAAAACGGGGCCGCGACCCTCCGGTCGCAGCCCCGCTGCCAATTCTCCGCGCCGAAAGGTCAGCCATTGCCGACCTCGGCACCCATCATATCGAGCAACTCGCTGGTAATCATCTGCTGGCGCGACTTGTTGTACTGTACCGTCAGTTCCTGCAACAGCTCGGTCGCGTTATCGGTAGCCATCTGCATCGCGATCGTCCGCGCGGCGTGCTCGGCAGCGTTCGAGTCGAGCAGCATCGTGAATATCTTCAGACTCAGCACCTGCGGGACCAGCGTCCGGATCACCTCCTCGCGCGACGGCTCGACGATGTAGTCGGCGGCCACCCCTTTCGTCTTGGCGGGCTCGACCTGCAACGGCAGATACTCTTCGCGACGGAGAACCTGCGAGGCCGTGCTCTTGAAATGATTATAGACCAACTCGACACGGTCGATCTCGCGCTCGGCATACATTCTCATCAGCCTCTCGGCCAGTTGAGACGCCTCCCGGTAGGTCGGACGCTCGGCCAGCGACTGGTAGTCTCCCTGCGGGACATAGCCTGCCTTGCGGACCGCCTCGGCAATTTTCTTCCCGATCGGAAAAACCAAAACCCTCTCTTTGCCGAGCGACCGGTATTCGGTCAGCGTCTCGCCGAGTTTCCGGGCCACGTTGGCGTTGAACGCGCCGCAAAGCGACGAGTTGGACGACACGGCGACCACGGCCACGCGCTCTACCGCGTCGTGTTTCTCGGCATAGGCCGAAGCGACGGCGCCCTCGGACGAAAGGAAGCCTTCGAGTATCTCGTGCAACTTTCTCTCGTACGGCAGCATGTTCTCGATAGCCGCCTGAGCTCGGTGCAGTTTCGCCGACGCGACCATTTTCATGGCCGACGTGATTTTCAGCGTGCTGTTGACCGACGCGATTCTTGCCTTGACCTCCTTGAGCGACGCCATAGCCTACGATTTTTTATACACGGACGCGACAGCGGCGGCGACCTCTTCGATCTTCGCGCTCACCGCGTCGTCGATGATGCCTTTTTTCAGCGTCGGGAACACGTCCGTCTGCTGCAGGTTGTTGATCAACGCCTTCTCGAATTCCTGCACCTTGTCCAACGGCACATCCTTGAGCAATCCGTGCGTACCGCAGTACAGCACGGCGATCTGTTGCTCGACAGGCATGGGCGAGTACTGAGGCTGAACGAGCAGGCGCGTGTTCTTCTGTCCTTTGTCGATCGTCAGCGCGGTCACGGGATCCATATCGCCGCCGAACTTCGTGAAAGCCTCCAGCTCGCGGTACTGCGCCTGATCGATTTTCAGCGTACCGGCCACCTTCTTCATCGCCTTGATCTGCGCATTGCCGCCGACGCGCGACACCGAGATGCCGACGTCGATCGCCGGCCGGTTGCCCTGATTGAAAAGATTCGTATCGAGGAAGATCTGCCCGTCGGTGATCGAGATCACGTTCGTCGGGATATAGGCCGACACGTCGCCGGCCTGCGTCTCGATGATCGGCAGGGCCGTCAGCGATCCGCCGCCTTTGACTTTCCCCTTGAGCGTTTCGGGCAGGTCGTTCATCTTCTCGGCCACTTCCTGCTGGCCGATAATCTTGGCCGCGCGCTCCAACAGACGGGAGTGCAGGTAGAAGATATCGCCCGGATAGGCCTCGCGTCCCGACGGACGACGCAGAATCAGCGATACCTCCCGATAGGCGACCGCCTGTTTCGACAGGTCGTCGTATACGACCAGCGCATGCCGCCCCGTATCGCGGAAATACTCGCCGATAGCGGCACCGGCGAACGGCGCGAAGTATTGCATCGCGGCCGGATCGGACGCCGTAGCGGCCACGACGACCGTATAGTCCATCGCGCCCCGCTCGCGCAGCGTGTTGACGATCGTCGCCACCGTCGAACCTTTCTGCCCGATCGCCACGTAGATGCAATAGATCGGATCGCCGGCCTCGTAGTTGCTGCGCTGATTGAGTATCGTATCGATCGCAATGGCCGTCTTGCCGGTCTGACGGTCGCCGATAATCAGCTCGCGCTGGCCGCGTCCGATCGGAATCATCGCGTCGACGGCCTTCAGGCCGGTCTGCAGCGGCTGATTCACCGGTTGCCGGAAAATCACGCCCGGCGCCTTACGCTCCAAAGGCATCTCGGTGGTCTCCCCTCCGATCAGGCCGAGCCCGTCGAGGGGCTCGCCCAGCGGGTCGATCACACGGCCGAGCATTCCCTCGCTGACGTTGATCGACGCGATGCGGCGCGTCCGCTTGACCGTATCGCCCTCCTTGATCTGGTCGGTCGGACCGAGCAGCACGGCCCCGACATTGTCCTCCTCGAGGTTCATCACGACAGCCCGGATGCCGTTCTCGAACTCCAGCAGCTCGTTGGCCTCCGCGTTCTGCAAGCCGTAGATGCGGACCACGCCGTCGCTGACCTGGAGCACCGTGCCCACCTCGTCGAAACGAAGTTTCGTATCGATCCCCTCGAGCTGCATCCGCAGCACGTCCGACACCTCGCTTGCCTTTATACTTTCAGACATACCTTTCAATTTTTTTCGTTAACATTTCCGGCCGCTGCCGCTCAGACGATCCGCCGGTTCTTCTCGGCGAACTGCCGCTTGATGCTGCGCAGCTGCGTCGCAACGCTGGCGTCCAGCCGCTCGCAGTTCATCTCGAAGACGAATCCGCCGATCAGGCCCGGCTTCACGGAAGCCTCCAGCTCGAGCTTCCCGCGCGTCTGCGCCTCGATCAGCTCCTTCAGGCGGCGCTCGGTATCGGGCGCCACCGGGACGGCCGTCTCCAACTTGCCCGTGCTGATCCCGTGCGCCTTGCGATACTGTTCCCGATACATCAGCGCGATCCATTGCAGGAAACGCTCTCGACGGTTATGCAGCACCAGTTGCGCGAAACGCTCGAGCACCTCGCCCGGATCGCCTCCGCAAGCCGCGTAGACCAGCTTGAGCTTCTCGGACTCCGGCAGCACGGGATTGTCCAGCGCGCGCCGCAACTCCGGCTCGCGCACGAAAGCGGCGGCCAGCTTTCCCATCTGTCCGTAGACCCGTTCGTCGCAGCCTTTCTCGGCAGCGAATTCGAACAGCGCCTTGGCGTACCGCACCGGAATCATTCCTGTATTCATAACGCTATTGTTTCATGGAGGGCATTTCGTCCAGCATCCGCTCGATCATCGTCATCTGAGCGGGCGAGCTGTCGAGCTTGCCCCGGATCACTTTCTCGGCGATGTCGACCGACAGCATGGCGATCTGTCCGCGCACCTCGCGGATGGCCGCCTCCTTTTCGAGCCGTATCTGGCGCTTCGCCTCCTCCAATTGCTTCTGGCCTTCGTTCTGAGCCTGAGCCTTCGCCTCCTCGATGATCCGCTGCTTGGCGGCGGCGGCCTCGTTCAGGATACGCATCTGCTCCTCGCGGGCCTTCTGAAGCAGAGCCTCGCTCTCGGACTTGATACCGGCCAACTGCTCGTTCGCCTGCTTGGCCGCTTCCAGAGACTTTTCGACGTAAACCCTCCGCTCCTCCACCATCCGGGTAATCACGGGGAAACCGAACTTCGCCAAAAGCACGAAGACGACCCCGAAGGAGATCACCATCCAAAACAGCAGGCCCGACTCGGGTTGTAAGAGTCCCATAGCTTATCCTTTCCGTTAAAGCGCGAGGAAACAAACCACCACAGCGAACAGGGCGACGCCTTCGACCAGAGCCGCGATGATGATCATGTTCGTCCGGATATCGTTCGATGCCTCGGGCTGACGCGCAATGGCCTCCATGGCCGATCCGCCGATCTTGCCGATGCCGATGCCGGCTCCGATCGCCGCCAGACCCGCTCCGAGAGCCGCTCCCAGCTTACCCAAACTTAACTCCGCAGCAACTTGCAACAAAATTGTCAGTAACATAGCTTCTTTGTTTTAAATGTTATTGTTTCGAATTAGTAATCGTCCTATCTCATCGTTCCTCATTTTCAGGAAATCCTCCGTTACCTCGATCCGCCGTCGGCCTCGGGCCTCCGTTCCGGTGCGAAACGTCAGATTTCCGCCTCCTCGTGCGGCTCGTGCCGAACCCGCGCCAGTCCGATGAACACGGCCGACAGCATCGTGAAGACATAAGCCTGCAGGAACGCCACCAGCAGTTCCAACAGATTCATGAATATGCTGAACAGCACCGACACGAACGTCATCGACGCATTCACGGCCGCCCCCATGCTGACCGTCACGAAGATCACGCACGTCAGGCTCAGAATCACCGCATGTCCGGCCATCATGTTGGCGAACAGACGGATCATCAGCGCGAACGGCTTCGTGAAAATCCCGACCAGCTCGATCGCCGGCATCATCGGCACGGGAACCTTGAGCCATGCGGGTACTTCGGGCCAGAAAATCTCCTTCCAGTACTCCCGCGTTCCGAACAGGTTCACGGCAAGGAATGTACACAGCGCAAGCACCAGCGTCACGGCGATGTTGCCCGATACGTTCGCCCCGCCCGGGAAGAACGGGATCAGCCCCATCAGGTTGTTGACGAAAATGAAGAAGAACACCGTCAGCAGATAGGGCGCGAACCGTTTGTAATCCCGGCCGACGCAACTCTTGATCAGATCGTCGTGAACCATCATCACGAACATCTCCACCGCGCCGACGAATCCTTTCGGCACGGCTTTCTCGACCGTCCGCTTCTTGTACCATCTCGCTACGCCGAGCACGATGCATATCAGAATCAGACTGTTAAGCATCAGCGCGAAAGCCGTTTTCGTGATCGACAAATCGAGCGGTCTGACATCTTCTCCGTCGATCCGTTCGACGATCTTGCCCTCGTAAGGTCCCTCCGCCGCGATCCGGTAGCCGCCGTACTCGGCCCCGTGAGCCAGACGCGACGACATGAAGACATCCCAGCGCCCCGTCTCGCTTCGCAAAATCACCGGAAGCGGCACGCTCAGCTCGCGTCCGTTCCACGACGTGATATGCCACTCGTACGAGTCGCCGATATGCCCGAAGACGATCCCTTTCACATCGACCGTCTCGCCCGACCCGCCTTGGGCGGCCGCTGCGGGCAGAGTCCCGAAAACGAACAGGCAGGCGCAAATCAGTATGTAGCGTAACTTAGTCATCGTTTTCTCGTCCTGTTTCCGGTTTCTTTCCGTACTTGCCGAAAAGCACCGTTTCATAGATCAGGTAAATCAGATAATATCCCATGAGCGTCAGCACGAAATCCGTGTTCTGCACGCCGACGCCCAGCGTATAGACGCCGATGGCGACGATCGCCAGCAACAGCTTGGCGACTTTCATGCCCATGTAGAGCCAAATGAAACGCTTGCGTCCCCGGTTGCGGTCCAGCAGCGTAATGAACAGCAGCTCCCACAGCAGAAAACCCAACGGAATGTACGGAAAGACGCTCAGGTAATGCCCCGGAAAAGCCGACCGGATCAGCGCGGCGCCGCCCCATCCGGCCGCCAGCGTGAGGATCGTCACCCCGATGACGAACCGCCTTGCGAATCTGTGTTCCGAATCGTTCATCGCTCTTTCCGACTATGGCCATAAACCGCGCCGCTACCCGACGCAAACCGTCACCCTGTTCTTTTTCACCTCGACGAAACCGCCCTCGACCGAGAGCGATTTCTCCTCGCCTCCCTTCTCGACGTACTTCACATTCCCGCGCACGAGCGCCGAAATGATCGGGGCATGGTTGCGCAACACGGTGAACTCCCCCGATGCGCCGGGCAGCGTCACGCGCTCCGCTTCGCCGCGGAAAAGCGTCTTTTCGGGGGAGAGTATCTCGAGCGTCATACGGCAGCCTGCGCTTTGAGTTTCTTACCCTTCTCGATAGCCTCCTCGATCGTGCCCACGTTCAGGAAAGCCGGTTCGGGCAGGTCGTCGACCTCGCCGTCGAGAATCATTTTGAATCCCTTGATCGTATCCTCGATTCCGACCATCACGCCCGGCACGCCGGTAAACTGCTCGGCGACCGTGAACGGCTGCGACAGGAAACGCTGCACGCGGCGCGCCCGGTTGACCGTCAGGCGGTCTTCGTCCGAAAGCTCCTCCATGCCCAGAATCGAGATAATGTCCTGCAGCTCCTTGTTGCGCTGCAGAATCTGCTTCACGCGCTGTGCGGTCCGATAGTGCTCCTCGCCCACGACCAGCGGATCGAGAATGCGCGAGGTGGACTCCAACGGATCGACCGCCGGGTAAATGCCCAGCTCGGTGATTTTGCGGCTCAACACCGTCGTGGCGTCCAGATGGGTGAACGTCGTGGCCGGAGCCGGGTCGGTCAAGTCGTCGGCCGGCACGTAGACCGCCTGCACGGAGGTAATGGACCCTTTCTTGGTCGAGGTGATCCGCTCCTGCATCGCGCCCATTTCGGTAGCCAGCGTCGGCTGGTAGCCGACGGCCGACGGCATGCGGCCCAGCAGGGCCGACACCTCCGATCCGGCCTGCGTGAAACGGAATATGTTATCGATAAAGAACAAAATGTCCTTGGTCCCCGTACCGGCATCGCGGAACGATTCGGCCACCGTCAGCCCCGACAGGGCCACCGAGCTCCGGGCTCCGGGAGGCTCGTTCATTTGGCCGAACACGAGCGTCGCCTGCGATTTCTCGACCTCGGCGTAATCGACCTTCGACAAGTCCCACTCGCCTTTCTCCATGCTTTCTTTGAAAGCCTCGCCGTAACGGATGACGCCCGACTCGAGCATCTCGCGCAACAGGTCGTTGCCCTCGCGAGTACGTTCGCCGACGCCCGCGAACACCGAAAAGCCGTGGTGTCTTTTGGCGATGTTGTTGATCAGCTCCATGATCAGCACGGTCTTGCCGACGCCCGCCCCGCCGAACAGGCCGATCTTTCCTCCCTTGGAGTACGGCTCCAACAAGTCGATCACCTTGATTCCGGTGTAAAGCACCTCTTGCACCGTCGTCAGTTCGTCGAACTTCGGCGGCTCGCGGTGAATGGGGTAGGCGCCCTTTCCGTCGAGCGGCTTCATGCCGTCGATCGCCTCGCCCACGACGTTCATCAGGCGGCCCTTGATCTGCTCGCCCACGGGCATCGTGATCGGCCGGAAATACGAGACGGCCTCCATACCGCGGCGCAACCCGTCGGTACTGTCCATCGCCACGGTACGAACCGTATTCTCGCCGATGTGCTGCTGCACCTCGACGATCAGCGTCCGGCCGTCGTCGCGGCGGATGTCCATCGCGTCATGGATGCTCGGCAGCACGATCTCGTTCTCCGGTCCCTCGAACGCCACGTCCACGACCGGGCCGATGATCTGCGAGATATGTCCCGTGATTTTACGACCGCCGGCAGCGCCTGCTATTTTTTCCGATTCCATACTCTATATCCTGTTTAAAACACGTTCAAAGGTACGGAGTTGAACGGGACAAAAAAGTCCTGACACGCCTAATTGATGACCTAAAAGTCGTTTTCGGGCTTTCGTTCCGCTTGCAACTCCGCTACGGTATGACTACCTTTGTTCCGGTTCGTTTCCAATTTAACAAAAGTTCCCCCGATGGCAAAAAAAACAGCGCTTCCCACAGTCCGCATCGCCCAGCTCGCCCGGCACGAGAGCGGAGGGTACATGACAGCCAATTTCGCCGTCTCGGACGACGGATGGAACGGGCTGGAACCGTTCGACCGCCCCGTCCGGCTCGGGGGAGGAGCGCTCGTGCTGTGCGCCGGCGGCCGATGCCGCATTTCGATCAACCTGAAAATCTACGAGATCGTCGAAAACGACCTGATCGTGCTGTTTTCCGGCTCGATCGTCCACGTATCGCAGCGAAGCGACGATCTGAGCCTGCGCGCCGCGGGATTTTCGACCGACTTTCTGAAGGGCGTTCCGCAATCGGTCGTCCCGCTCTACCCTTATATGTTCCACAATCCGGTCCTCCTGCTGTCGCACGAAGACGCCGACATGCTGGCGGACTACTTCGACCGGCTGCGCGAAAAGGCAACGCGGCAGAATCATCTCTATACCCGCGAGATCACGCTGCAATTGCTGCTGTCGATGTTTTTCGAGATCAGCGCGCTGTATCAGGCCAAACATCCGAAGGACAACCGCAGGCTGACCCGCAACGAGGAAATCTTCAAACGGCTCATGCAGCTTATCATGCGCCACTACCGGGAACAACGGGCAACGGCTTTCTATGCCCGGGAACTGTGTCTGACACCGAAGTACCTCGCCTCGGTGGTCAAGAAGATCAGCAACCGGAGCGTGGCCGAATGGATAGCCGAGGCGGTGATTCTCGATGCCAAGACCCAGCTGCGTACCTCGCAGATGACCGTCCAGCAGATAGCCAACTACCTGAATTTCCCGAACCCCTCCTTTTTCGGCCGTTTTTTCAAGAAGCATACCGGAATGACGCCGAAAGCCTACCGGCTGAGCGAATAAGCGGTATGCGCCGCCGCCCCGTTGCACGACATCGCGCCGCCGTCCCCTCCGACATATGTTCCGTCGGCCGGGAACGGCGTCGGAAAAACAGGAAACCGCCGGCCGAGCGCCCGACGAAATCCCGATGCGCGAAACGCCTACAAGCCGCCCTTGCCTTTCCCGCCGAAAAGCTCGTAAGCCGAAACGGCCAGCGTCGCCATGCTGACACGGCAGGCCGGAGCGGTCTCGACGATCGCTTCGGCGCAGGCCGCGAGCGTAGCTCCGGTAGTCAGCACGTCGTCCACGAGCAAGAGATGGCGGCCTGCGAGCGATGCGGGGCGACGAACCGAGAAAATGCCCTTCACGTTGTCCCAGCGTTCGCTGCGATCGGCCGTTCTGGCCTGCGAGCGGTTGTACCCGCTTCGGACGACGCTGCGCGCGTCGAGCGGAACTCCCAGCGCCTCGGCGATTCCGCGCCCGAAGTATTCGGCCTGATTGTATCCCCGGCTCAGCAAGCGCCGGTAGTGCAGCGGAACCGGCACGACCACGTCGACATCCCCATAGAGCCCGCTTTCGCGCAGCTCGGTCCCGAACCACCGGCCGAGCCGGAGCGCCGTCCGCCACTGCCCCCGGTACTTGAATCCGTGAATCATCGAACGATAGGCATTCCCCTGCGTAAAGAAGATCATCGAGCAGGCCTCTTGCACCGGCACAAGTCCCCAGAACTTCCGCGCTACCGGATTGTCGTGCTCGGCGCTGTAACCCGTCAGCGGCATATCCCAGCGACAGCGCGGGCACAGCAGCCGGGCTCCCTCCGGGAGCGAGCGGCCGCAGGCCGCGCAACGCTCGGGATAGAACAGGCGGAATATCTCGTAAGCATAATTCATAAGTCGACATTTCAAGTAAAAGACGGACTTATCGATATTCGGCAACCGCCTTCAGCGTATCGTTCTCGAAAATCAGGACCATTTTTTCGAGACCGATCGTGTCGGTTTCGAAATCCATATATCCGTACAGCCGGTGCCGACTAAGCAGCCGTTCTACTTCGGCCTTACTCCGGCAGGCCCGGTTGATTATCTCGGCGACGGTTCTCAGATCGGCGTCCGTATCCGCATACGATTCCTCCAGATAAGCTATCGTTACCCCCTATCGATCACGACGTAACTCTTCCACAGAAACAGAAGCGCCGTCGAAGCGAGATAAATCCGAAAGGCGATCCTCCACCGGTTGCGCCCGCGCCCTTTCGGACGGAATCTATCATCCGTTCTCATTCCGAAAATCCTTATCGATTCGGAATAAAAATACGAAAAAATAAGATGTCAGCGATCCGCCGTTTTTCAGCTTCCGCCCTGCAAAGGCTCGGATGTCGTCGATTTTTTCCGGAGCGGTCGTCGAACCGCTAACGCTTTTCACGATCCATGTGCCTCCCGACCGCTCATACGGTCCGGAAAACCCGATTCCGCAAACATTCCGGCTCCGCTCCGCAGACATCGTTCAGTCCGAACGGAGCGACGGGGCAAAACCGGACGACCGGCGGCAAGCGCGTTACATCGGATCGACATCGGCCGCGACCTCGACGCTCCGGAACTCGGTCCGGGCATGCAACCGGTCGAAAAGCTCCTGTAGCAGCCGCTTGGCCTCGGCCGACGGGCTCCGGCGCTCGATTTTCAGCAGGAAACGAACCAGGAAGCGGCCCCGGATACGGTCCACGGGCGGAGCCTCGGGACCCAGCAGCCGGCGGCCGAACACCTCGCGAGCCGAGCCGGCGAACGCCCCGGCGGCCCGCCATAGCAGCTCCTTGTCGCGGTGTCGCATCACGACGGCGATCAGGCGGCAGTAGGGAGGATAGAAAAAGGCACGCCGCTCGGCCAGCTGCGATCGGACCATCGCCCCGTAGTCGCCGCGGAGGACCTGTTCGATCACCGGATGCTGCGGCTGGGCGGTCTGGATGACCACCGTTCCCGGCTCGCTGCGGCGGCCGGCGCGGCCTCCAACCTGCGTCATCAGCTGGAACGCCCGCTCGCCGGCCCGGAAGTCGGGGTAGTTCAGCAAGTTGTCCGCATTCAGAATGCCTACGAGGGACACGCCTCCGAAATCGAATCCTTTCGTAACGATCTGCGTGCCGATCAGAATGTCGGTCCGCCCCTGCTCGAACGCCTCCACGATCCGGCGGTATCCGCCCGCCGACTGCGACGTATCGGCGTCGAGCCGATCGATCGCGGCTTCGGGGAAAATGGCGGCGAGTTCCTGCTCTATTTTCTCGGTTCCGAACCCGCGCGGCAGCAGGCTTCCCGTCCCGCACGACGGGCATACGGCAGGCACGGGGATCCGGTAGCCGCAATAGTGGCAGCGGAGCGAGCCGTCGCTCTTATGATAAGTCAGCGACACGTTGCAGTCGGGGCAGTTGGCGGTCCAGCCGCAGTGACCGCACTCGACGTAAGGCGAAAAGCCCCGCCGGTTCTGGAACAGGATCGCCTGACTGCCGGCCTGCAGCGCCTCGCCGATCCGGTCGAGCAGGACTTTGTTGAAGTGCGAGCGTTTTTCGCCCCGCTTGGCCGCCCGCAGCGTATCCGAAACGATCACGCGGGGCAGCACGGCGCCGCCGTACCGCTCGGCAAGCGTTACGAGCCCGTATTTTCCGGTCGCGGCGTTAAAATAGGACTCGACCGAAGGCGTCGCGCTGCCCAGCAGCGTCTTGGCGCCGCAGAGCGCCGCGAGCATGACGGCCGTATCTCGCCCGTGATACCGGGGAGCCGAATCGGCCTGCTTGAAACTGTTCTCGTGTTCCTCGTCGACGATCACCAACGACAGGAGGGGGAGCGGCAGCAGCACCGATGAGCGAACGCCCACGACGAGCCGGCCGCCGCTTCCTCCGATCAGGCGGCGGTAAACGTCCGCCCGACGGTTGTCGGTCAGCCGGGAATGGTACACGATCACCGCATCGCCGAAATGATCCCTCATCCGCCCGATCAGCTGGGCGGTCAGCGCGATCTCGGGCAACATGTACAGCACGTTGCGGCCCGCACGCAGTTCTTCGGCGATCAGCCGGATGTATATCTCGGTCTTGCCGCTGCCCGTCACCCCGTGCAGCAACACGACGTCCTTTCCGGCGAACAGCTCGCCGATCCGCTCGAAACAACGTTGCTGCGCCGGGGTCAGTTCGGGCAGGCGGAACCGGACCGCGTCGCCTTCCTTGCCGACGGCCTCCCGACGGACGGACCGGAGCAGGCACTTATCCGTCAAAGCCCTCAGTACGGCCGGAGAAGCCGTCAGCAAACGACGCGGCACGAATTTCGGGTCGTCGAAATCGGGCGGGCCGGTCCGCTCCAGATACTCGGTCATCGCCCGGTACTGCCCCCGGGCCCTCGACAGCGAATCGAGAGCGGCATGCAAATCCGCCTCGTTGCGGACCGACGGATGCAGCGCGACGAAAGTCTCCTGCGGGGGCGAGTAGCTTCCGTCGACCGCCTCCTGAACCGAAAGTCCTCCGGACTTGAGCGCCGCTGGCACGGCCGCTCGCATCACCAGCCCGAGCGGACACATATAATAAGAGGCCAGCCAGTCCCATAGCCTCAACTGCACGGACGTCGCCGCAGGACGGTCGCCGACCGTCCGTTCGACCGGCTTGACCTTCGCGGCGGCAGGACGGTCGCCGTGTATCCGGCGGACTACGCCGGTATAATACTTGCGAGCCCCGAGCTGGACGATCACGCAACTCCCCTCGGACAATTCCCCCGCCAGATGCTCCGGGACCGAAAAAGTCATCGCCGGAGTGGCCAGCGGAAGAATTACGTCGGCATACAGCCGCTCGTCTGGTACGGAATCGCTCATGGTCGCGTGTCTGAACTGATTCTGCAAAGATAGACGTTTTTGAATCGGTGCGTCGCTTCCGTCCGTTTTTCGACGGCGGGCGAGGAAACCGGAAAAGAGAGAAAAGTGTTGGCGGATTGAAAAATGTTGACGATATTTGAATAGGAAAACCGCGGCTGCCGGGAATGTCCCGAGCGAGCCGTTTTCTTTCGGACCGCGACAGCGGCCGGGAGCAATCCGACGAAGCCAGATGAAAGGGAATTTCTCAAAAACCGACCTGTTGAAGATTTTCAAGGAGTACGGGCTGATCTCGATCGGCGGACTGATGTACTCGTTCGCATGGACCAGTATCCTGATCCCCGCCGGCGTCATGGGCGGCGGGCTGAACGGAATCGGTCTGCTGATCTACTATGCGACAGGGGGAACCAACGGCGGGATTCCGCTGGGCGTGACCTTTCTGGTGCTGAACGCCGTGCTGGTCGGTGTCGCCTCGTTGCTGATCAGCCTGAAGTTCGGAGCCAAGACGATCTACGCGATCGGCTTCATCTCGGTCGCGATGGCCGTCATGCAGCAAGCCGTTCCCGACAACGTGCTCGGACTGGCCGACGACAAACTGCTGTCGGCCATTCTGGGCGGCGCGCTGGCGGGAGCCGGCATCAGCATCTGCTTCACTCAGGGCGGCAGCACCGGCGGAACCGACATCATCGCGCTGATCATCAACAAGTACAAGACCGTAAGCTACGGCAAGGTACTGATGCTGTGCGATCTGATTATCATCGGCTGCTCGCTGTTCATTTTCAAGAACATTACCTCCGTTATCTACGGCTACGTAATGGTCGCCGTGTTCGGCTATACGATCGACGCGGTGATGGCCGGCAACCGGCAGTCGGCTCAGATACTGATCGTCTCGCCGAAGTACGATCAGATCGCCGAACGCATCTTCAGCGAGATGCACCGCGGCGTCACGCTGCTCGACGGCGAGGGCTGGTACACGAAAACGCCGACGAAGGTAGTCATGGTCGTCTGCCGGAAAAACGAGACCGGCATCCTGTTCCGCGTGATCAAGGAGGTCGATCCGCATGCCTTCATGACTTTCGGCAGCGTCATGGGCGTATACGGCCTCGGATTCGAGGCGCTGAAAAAATAGCCTCCGGAATCCGTCCGCCGACACAGGGTGCGAGGACTGCCGAACGATTTCCGGAAGAGCCGACAGCGAGGAAAGCAGACCGACCTGTCCTTTCCCGGCGCGGCAAAGCGCGGCATCGGGCTTGCAAAGACCCGAGCGGAACAAAGGCCGACATGCATTCCCTGCCGGCGGGGGAAAGAAGAGAGCCGGCTCAGATCGGAACGCCTTGGTCCCGAATCGGTTCCTCCGCCGGAACGAGCCGCGTCGCGGGTAAGTTTCACCTCACGGAAACTACGTCTCTCCGCCCCCCCGAAAAGGAAAATTCCGCAACGGGCGGACGGTGCAAAAAAGCGGCGGGCTGCGGCAGACCCGGCTGCCGGAGGCAAGCTGTCGTCCGCCGCAGCGCAAGCGATGCCTTCGACCGGACAGAGAAATGTTACGAATCAAAAAGATAGGTCTGTTGCCGCGCGTCGCGCTGGCGATCGCGTTGGGAATCTTGTGCGCCTTTTGGATGCCGTCCTCCCTGTCAAGGGTATTCGCCACATTCAACGAACTGTTCGGCAACTTTCTGGGTTTCGCCATTCCGCTGATCGTTTTCGGTCTGGTCGCCTCGGGGATAGCCGAACTGGGGACCGGCTCAGGCCGGCTGCTGGGAATCACGACGCTGCTGGCCTACGGATCGACGCTGCTGGCCGGATTTTTCGCCTACTTCGTATGCCTGTGGTGCTACCCGCCGATTCTCGGTTCCGAGGCTTCTCTCGGCTCGCTCGAGACGGCCGGAGTATCCCGGCTGGTCCCGTACTTTACGGTCGAGATGCCTCCGATCGCAGACGTGACGAGCGCGCTGCTGCTCTCTTTCGTGCTCGGTCTGGGTACTGCGCGCGGCGGCGGGAATACGCTGAAAAAAGGGTTGTCGGAATTTCGCGACGTGATCGGGCGGATCATCGAGCGGGCGATCGTTCCGTTGCTGCCGCTCTATATCTTCGGCATTTTCCTGAAAATGGGGGCCGAGGGCCAGGTGGCCGGCATTCTGTCGCTTTTTCTGAAAATCATCGCGCTCATTTTTGCGATGCATCTGCTGTTGCTGCTTTTCCAATACGGTCTGGCGGGCATCGTCTCGCGCCGCAACCCGCTGAAACTGCTTCGCACGATGCTGCCCGCCTACATGACGGCGCTGGGGACGCAATCGTCGGCGGCGACCATTCCCGTCACGCTGGAGCGGACGATCCGCAACGGCGTGAATCCCGAGCTGGCCGGATTCGTCATCCCGCTCAACGCGACGATTCATCTCTCGGGCAGCATTCTGAAAATCGTCGCATGCGCGCTGGCGATCATGTGGATGACAGGCATGCCGATCCATACGGGTCAGTACGCCGGGTTCATCGCCATGCTGGGCGTTACGATGATCGCCGCCCCGGGCGTTCCGGGCGGCGCCATCATGGCCGCGCTCGGCCCGCTGCAGTCGATGCTCGGTTTCGATGAGACGCTTCAGGGACTGATGATCGCCCTCTACATCGCCATGGACAGTTTCGGGACGGCCGGCAACGTCACCGGGGACGGCGCGATCGCGCTGATCGTCGACCGCATCTACCGCAGGCGCAAACCGCCCGATGCCGAACCGGCCGGCCGAACGGACAGCGGCGCATAACCGGGCAAACGGCCCTTTCAGCGACAACCCGTTCCTCAAGGCTCGTCCGCGCAGCTCCCTCTCATCCGATCGGACCTCGTTCCCTGCCGTCGGGCGATCTCGACTTCGCTTTTCCAACGCCGCCGCGACAGTATCCGGGTCCGGACGCACGTCGCCGCCGTGCCCGAAAAATTCCGCCGACAGACGGCTTCCCGACCCCGGACGAGGAAAATCCGCCGAAAATCCGTATCTTGTCCTCAACCAACCCGAACCGATTTTTATGAAACCGACCATTCTGCTGCTCGCCGGCATATTGATGCTGGCGCTTTGCGCCGAAGGCAAATCCTCCCGGCGCGTTCCCGCGAACGAACCCGCGACGCTCCGCGTCCACGATGCGCTCTTCCCCGCTCCTTACGGAGCCGTCCGTATCGGCGGCTATCTGGGCGAAAAGCTCGACTTGTGCATCGATAACCGGCTGATGGCTCAGGATATCGAGCGTCTCGTGCAACCTTTCCGCGACAAGCCCGACGGCAACTGGGGTTTCCGTTCCGAATTCTGGGGCAAGTGGTTCACCGCCGCGATGATGGGCTACGGCTACGCGCCGAGCACCGAGCACCGAGCGACGGTCGACCGGGCCGTCCGCGAACTGATGGCCACGCAAAGCGCCGACGGCTACATCGGCACCTATCCCGACAGCTGTCATCTGGGCGACTGGGACATCTGGGGCCGCAAGTACGTGCTGCTCGGCCTGCTGGCCTACTACGACCAGACGAAAGAGACCGTCGCACTCGAAGCGGCCCGGCGCGTGGCCGACCACCTGATCGCCGAGGCGGGCCCCGGGAGCGGGACGAACATCGCCGCGACAGGCTGGATCGGCTGGAAAGGACTGGCCTCCTGCTCCGTACTCGAACCCATAACGCTTCTTTATCAACGGACCGGAGAGAAACGTTACCTCGATTTCGCACGGCATATCGTCCGCTCGTGGGACGAGCCGAACCGACTGGCACCGGCGGGCCTCCGCCTGATTCAGGAGGCTATCGGCGAAACGGCACCGTGGAAGATGAGCGGGGCGCCGAAAGCCTACGAAATGATGTCCTGTTTCGAGGGACTGTGCGAACTGTACCGCGTCACCGCAGAGCCGCTCTATCTGGAAGCCGTGCAGCGGCTGGTCGACGCGCTCGTCCGCGACGAGATCATGATCGCCGGGTCGGGCTCGGTAGCCGAAATCTGGTGTCACGGCGCCGTGCGTCAGAGCGAGCCGCTCTATCAGGGCATGGAGACCTGCGTCACGGCAACGTGGATGAAACTGATGTATCAAATGCTGCGCCTCACCGGCGACAGCCGTTGCGCCGACCGGCTCGAGACGAGCTTATACAACGCGTTGCTCGGGGCCATGTCGCCCCGCGGCGAGTGGTGGGCCTATTACAGCGGCCTGATGGGCGAGCGGGTGCACAGCCACCAGCAGTTCCCCGACGTGGTGATGAGCTGCTGCGTGGCCAACGGTCCTCGCGGACTGATGATCACGCCCTCATGGGCCGCCATGACCGGCCCGGACGGCGTAGCGCTGAACCTATACGCCCCGCTGCAGGCCGAGGTCGCCACGCCGGACGGGCAATCGCTGAAAATCGATATGCAGACGGTCTACCCGGCCGACGGCCGCGTACGGATAGCCGTCGGCCTGCCTAAAAGCGAGGCTTTCGCGCTCCGCCTGCGCATCCCGCAGTGGAGCGAACGGACCTCGCTGCGAATCAACGGCGCCCCCTACGACGGCTATCTGATTCCGGGAACCTATGCTTCGATCGAGCGGACATGGAACGAGGGCGACCGGATCGAGCTCGACCTGGACATGCGCACCCGGGTCGTCGACGCTCCGTCGGGATCGGGCGACCGGGCGATCGTCCGCGGACCGGTCGTGCTGGCGTTCGACACGCGCCTGATACCGCGGCGCGACGGCGTGAGCGAGCCGCCCATGTATCGCTACGAGTTCGACTGCGATGCCGATGGATACATCGACGCGATGCCGACGGAAAGTCCCGTCTCCGGAGTCGCCATGACGTTCGACGTTCCCTGCCTCGACGAAGCGGGCGGACGGCATCTGCTGCCGATGTGCGACTACGCCTCGGCGGGCAACTCATGGCAGGAAGGCAACCTGTTCCGCACATGGATCCCCCAGCCGTTCGACTTCCGCCACCTGTACATCAACAACCTCGACTGGCACACGAACGTGACCGTCGGCGTCGAACGACCCGAAATCCCGGAGCTGTACCGTAAATGACGAGAACCGCACGGCATCGGATCACCACCGCACCTCGACACGAATACGGGTGTAGCGGTCGCCGATGCGTACATAGATACCGTAGTCTCCGGAAGCGACGGACATCGTCGCGGGCCTGATCTTCAGCACGCGGCCCGAAGCCTCCAGATCGAACGCCTCCCGCCCCGGCTCGCAGACGGCCTCGAAGTCGGAAGATGCGAGCTCGATCTCGAGCGACTCGGTCGACCAGTCGATTATGCCGACCGGATCGTCGTATCCGGGCAATCCGTCCGCGGAGACCCGGTCGGACAGATACTTCACGACGGCTCCCTTGTCCTCGGCGAGCCACGAGTCGACGTAGACCTTGCAATACTCGGACCCGACGACCGTAGCCGTCGTCCCCGAAGGGAAGACAAGCAGCGCATCGTCGGCGAAGATCATGTAGCCGTGACCGGGCATTACGGCCGCCTCATCGGTCAGCCCGCTCGTCGCGGGACCGCCGAGCGAGCCAATCCCGCGTACCGGACCGACGTCGGCGATCCAGAACGGCCCGTTGCTGTAAAAATTGTCGGCCTCGTTGATATAAAAGCCCGTGCTTCCCAAATAGGTCTTTCCGTTTTCCGCATCGAGCATGTTGAGCGTTACCGTTCCGGCAGGATCGGAAGGCGCGTCGTCGTCCGAGCAAGCGACAAGCGCCAGCGACAGCACGGCCGGCGCGATCCACCGCAGCATTTTCGTCTTCATATACAAAATCCGTTTTTCGTCCGGTTCGTTCCGAACGGGCCAAAGATAACGATTATTCGCGCATCGCCGCGTTACCGGTCCGATTCGCCGGACTTTTCGTATCCCCGTCCGGGCAGAGCCGACGGCGACCAGAGAGGACCGGCATTCCGCCAGTCCGGGCAAACGCGCTGGCCCGATCCGCCTGCTGCGGACTCCCGTCCGAACGGCCGCACGGAAAACCGTCCCGAACCGCCGACCGGAACCGTGCGGTATCCGAATGCCACGGGAGCGCATACGCCCGACGGGATACTTCAGGCACCCGGCGCCGTGCCGGAACGATCGCGAAGAACGCGGGACACAATCGGTTGAAACACGAATATGGAGTGCAAGCGAGCCATGTTTGCCGAAAAATTCCTAACTTTGTCGGGAATCGACACATCACTCCGAACACATGAAAAAATTCAAACGCTATCTTGTCACCTCGGCCCTGCCGTACGCCAACGGACCGGTCCATATCGGCCACCTCGCGGGCGTCTACATCCCGTCGGACATCTACGTGCGCTACCTGCGCCTCCGGGGCGAGGACGTCGTCTCGGTCTGCGGATCGGACGAACACGGCGTTCCGATCACGATCAAGGCCCGTCAGGAAGGGGTCACTCCGCAGGATATCGTCGACAAATACCATAATATCATCAAGAACGCGTTCAAAGGGCTCGGCATATCGTTCGACATCTACTCGCGCACCACGTCGCCCGTGCATCACAAGACAGCCTCGGACTTTTTCCGCACGCTGTACGACAAGGGCGAGTTCACCGAGAAGACGACGATGCAGTATTACGACGAGGAGGCCGGACAGTTTCTGGCCGACCGCTACATCGTTGGGACCTGCCCCCACTGCCGCAACGACCGCGCCTACGGCGACCAGTGCGAGAAGTGCGGCAGCACGCTGAACGCCACCGACCTGATCGACCCGCGCAGCGCGATCACCGGTTCGGTTCCGGTGCTGCGCGAGACGACGCACTGGTTCCTGCCGCTCGACAAGCACGAGGCTTTCCTGCGCAAGTGGATTCTCGAAGGGCACAAGGAGTGGAAAGTCAACGTGTACGGCCAGTGCAAGAGCTGGCTCGATCTGGGGCTCCAGCCCCGCGCCGTGAGCCGCGATCTGGACTGGGGGATTCCCGTTCCGGTCGAGGGAGCCGAGGGCAAAGTGCTGTACGTCTGGTTCGACGCGCCGATCGGCTATATCTCGGCCACGAAGGAGCTGACGCCAGACTGGGAAAAGTACTGGAAGGACGAGGAGACGAAAATGGTGCACTTCATCGGCAAGGACAACATCGTTTTCCACTGTATCGTCTTCCCGGCGATGCTGCGCGCCCACGGCGGATACATCCTGCCCGAGAACGTGCCGGCCAACGAGTTCCTGAACCTCGAGGGCGACAAGATCTCGACCTCGCGCAACTGGGCCGTCTGGCTGCACGAATACCTGGCCGACTTCCCCGGCAAGGAGGACGTGCTCCGCTACGTGCTGTGCGCGAACGCTCCGGAAACGAAGGACAACGACTTCACGTGGAAGGACTTTCAGGCCCGCAACAACAACGAGCTGGTCGCCGTGCTCGGCAACTTCGTCAACCGGGCGCTCGTGCTGACGCACAAGTATTACGACGGCAGCGTGCCCGAGCGAGGCGAACTGACGGACTACGACCGCGACATACTCGGCGAGCTGCCCCAGATCAAGAGGAACCTGGAGGAGAATATCGAGAACTACCGTTTCCGCGAGGCACTCAAGGAAGCGATGAACATCGCCCGGCTGGGCAACAAGTATCTGGCCGATACCGAGCCGTGGAAGCTGGCCAAGACCGATCCCGAACGCGTGAAGACGATCCTGAACGTCTCGCTGCAGATCACCGCGTCAATCGCGATCGCCATCGAGCCGTTCATGCCGTTCACGGCCGCAAAGATTCTCGGCCTGCTGCAGATCGGCAAGCTGGGCTGGGAGCAGCTCGGCGACACGTCGCTGCTCGAGGCCGGACACCGGATCGGCGAACCCGTGCTGCTGTTCGAGAAGATCGACGACAGCGTGATCGAAGCCCAGCTGCGGAAGCTCGCCGACACGAAAAAGGCCAACATGGCCCGCGAGGCGGGAGGCCGGACCGAACCGCAGAAAGAAAGCATATCGTTCGACGACTTCGAGAAAATGGACATTCGCGCGGCGACGATTCTCGAGGCCGAAAAGATCGCCAAGACGAAAAAGCTGCTCAAGCTCGTGATCGACACCGGCATCGACCGGCGGACGATCGTGTCGGGCATAGCCGAGCATTACACACCCGAGGAACTCGTCGGGCGACAGGTGCTCGTGCTCGTGAACCTCGAGCCGAGAGAACTGCGCGGCGTGCTTTCGCAGGGAATGATCCTGATGGCTCAGGACTCGTCCGGTAAGCTCGTGCTGCTGTCGCCGGCAGATCGGGTCGATAACGGCGCGACGATCGGGTAAAGGCTTCCGAAAACTCCGGTCCGTCCGACAACCGGAACCGCGCCCATGCCGGACAAAGTTTTGAAGACTTAAAAACGAAGCATATGACGGACACGAATTTGGATTGGAAAAACCTTTCGTTCGGCTATATCCGGACGGATTTCAACATACGGAGCTATTTCCGCGACGGAGCATGGACGAAGCCGGAGCTGACATCCGACGAGACCGTGACGATGCACATGGCGGCCACCGCCCTCCATTACGGACAGGAGGCGTTCGAGGGGCAGAAGGCATTCCGGGGGGCGGACGGGAAAATCCGCGTCTTCCGCATCGACGAGAACGCGAAACGGCTGCGCGCGTCGGCCGACTACCTGAAGATGGCCATGCCGCCCGTCGAGCTGTTCACCGACATGGTGCGGCAGGTCGTCCGCGCCAACGAACGCTTCGTGCCTCCCTACGGGACCGGAGCATCGCTCTACATCCGGCCCGTATTGTTCGGGACCGGCCCGCAAGTCGGCGTGAAGCCCGCCTCCGAATATCTGCTGATCGTTTTCGTAACGCCCGTAGGCCCTTACTATAAAGAGGGATTCAACCCGATTCGGGTCATCATCGACCGGGACCACGACCGCGCCGCGCCGCTCGGCACCGGACACATCAAGGCCGGAGGCAATTACGGGGCGAGCCTGACTTCGGCCGAGATCGGACACGAGAAAGGCTATCCGAGCGTGCTGTACCTCGACGCGAAAGAGAAAAAGCATATCGACGAGTGCGGCGCCGCGAACTTCTTCGCGATCCGCGACGGCCGTTACATCACGCCCAAATCGCACTCGGTACTGCCCTCGATCACGAACATGAGCCTGATGACGCTGGCCGCGGAAATGGGCTTGCAGGTCGAGCAGCGCGTGGTCGACTACGACGAGCTCGGCACGTTCGACGAGGCGGGCTCGTGCGGCACGGCCGCCGTGATCTCGCCGATCGGGAGCATCTACGATCCCGAGAACGGACGCACGTTCGCCTACAACGACGGCAAGCCGGGTCCTTGGTGCGAGAAACTCTACCACAAACTGCGCGCGATCCAGTACGGCGAGGAACCGGACACCCACGGCTGGATGACCGTATTGTAACGGTCGGGCGGAGAAAGCGCGACCGTTTCGCCGGAAACGTGCATGCAGGACGTGCAATCTGTTCGGTCTGGCCGGATCGCTGCCTGACCAGCGTATTCATATTGTAAGTGTCATATTTGCGACTATGGAAATAACCATTGGAATATTGACTCTTTTAGTGGCGATTTTGACATTAAAGTTGCAGTTTTTCTCTAAACCCCAAGAGGAATTAAAGCATTTACAAATTCAGTTTAAAGCAACTCAAAGGTTATCTTTACAAGTTCAAAAAGAATTGGAACAATTTATTTTCGAATACCACGTTGGCGAAAATGAAATCTTTTCAGGAGTCAGGTACAAAGATTATCTCGCTGAAATGAAGAAGTCATTCAGGGAAAATTTGTCTGATGAGATTTTTAATCGAGCGATAAGCTTTAAACTATCGAAAAGTAATATCTATTCAATGACAAAAAGTCTAGAAACTCAATTTGAAGCTCTATCTCAAATACATATAAATTTAACTCTCTTACTTAATAATGTGACTAGCAGGACGACTTCGGGCTCTGCCCGAATTTTTTCCGACGAAGGAAACTCCGTGCCGTAAAACCCGGAAGCATCGGAAATCCGACGGCCGGTACGGCAGGTAGCCGGGCGTCCGTACTGTCCGTCGTTCAACCGCTACACTTATGACAAGCGAACAGTTGCGAAAGATCCTGTCCGTCCGAGCGACGTCCCGCTTCGGGGAGCGGATAGGTCGATTGATCGCTCGTGAGGGCCTGCTCGCCGAGACGATCGATTTGGGCACCGATCCCGACCCGAGAATCGCTTTCCGCGCGTCTTATGCTTTGGAATACGCGTTCGCGGCAGACCCGAAACGAATGGAACCGCATCTGAGCGCGTTCGTCGACCGTTACGCGGAAGTAAACTGTCATGGCGCGCAGCGGCATTTCTCGAAAATCCTTGCGCTCCTGCTTCGACAAAAATCCCTGCGGCTGGACGACCGGCGGCTGGACCGGACGATCGAAGTCACGTTCGACCGGATGATCGACCGCTCCGTCCCGGTAGCGGTCAAAGTCTGGGCCATGGAAATTCTGGCCCGGCTGGCCGACAAGCGGCCTTGGATCGGCGAGCAGCTCGGCGAAACGATCCGTCATCTGATGGATTGCGGCGGTTCCCCCGGCTTATGCAGCCGGGGCCGGAAAATCTGTCGCCGGCTGAGCGAGGCCGGAGGCCTCCGGCCCGACCGCCCGAAGCGAAATATGTCCGTGCCCGACATGAAAACATGCAGGCCAGCCCCGAGAAGCCGCGCGCCCGAAAACCCCGACCGGTAACCGTCAGCCGAAACGCGAAAACCGACGGTTACCCCTACGACCCGCATTCCGGTCGAAATTCCGGCAGCGAGTCGCCGAACCCCGGGAGAACCGCCTTTCGACAAATTCTCCACCGAACGGAGTCCGTGCTGGAAGTCGTTGCAACACGTTCCCCGAAAGAACGCTACGGAATCCCCTATTCCGCATGCGCCCCCCGGAACGACAAGGCTCCGGCGCGGATATCGCGGCCGGCAAGCGCACGAGCCGGCGGACCGAACCGCCGACCACACCGATCCGGTCCCGCTGCGTGAAGCGTCGCCCGTAGCCAGACCGTTTCCACTCGCATACTCCCGATCTCCGCAGACGCCGGCACAGAAACCCATGACGTACGGGCGCTTCCGGCAGCACCCGCCTTTTTCCGCGTTTTTTTCGTATCTTTACTGCAAAACAAAAAGGCGATCCAATGGCGAAGAAACTGACCGTAGCGCTGATCTACGACTTCGACGGCACGCTCTCTCCGGGCAACATGCAGGAATACGACTTCATTCCGGCCGTCGGAAAAAGCAACCGCGAGTTCTGGGAAGAGAGCAACCAGACGGCCATGGAGCAGGACGGGGACCCGATCCTCGCCTACATGTACCGGATGCTGCACGAAGCCAAGAATTCGGGTATCTCGCTGCGGCGCGAATCGTTCGCCCGCTCGGGACAGAACATCCGGCTGTACGAGGGGGTCCGCGAATGGTTCCCGCGCATCAACGCCTACGCCGCAGCGAAAGGCATTCAGCTGCACCACTATATCAACTCGTCCGGACTGCGCGAAATGATCGAAGGCACGCCGATCGCGCGGCAATTCAAGAAAATCTATGCCAGCTCCTTCTTCTACGATGTCGACGGAGTGGCCTACTGGCCGGCCGTGGCGGTCAACTACACGAACAAGACGCAGTTCATCTTCAAGATCAACAAGGGTATCGAAAGCGTCTACGACAGCGAGCGTATCAACGAGTTCATCGAAGAGGAGAAAAGGCCCGTCCAGTTCCGCCACATGATCTACTTCGGCGACGGGACTACCGACATCCCGTGCATGAAGCTCGTCAAACAACAGGGGGGCCACTCGATCGCGGTATACAACCCGCGCTCGCGGCAAAAAAGGCAGACGATGGAACAGCTGATCCGCGACAACCGCGTGAGCTACATCTGCGCGGCGGACTACAGCCCCGACAAGGAGATCGACACGCTGGTGCGCACGATCATCGACAAGATCCATGCGGACGACCGGCTCAGCAAATTCTACAGAAAGACCGAGCCATGACCGAGCACGAGGAACTGAAGCGCAACCGGCGGATACTGCTCGGGGTATTCATCGTCCTGTTCATTGCGGTCGTACTGATCGGATTCATAGGTCATTACACGAAGTGAAAAAATTTATTTTACCAAACTATGAAAATTATTTTTGCTACCAACAATAAACACAAGCTAAAGGAAGTTCAGGCCGTATTGGGCGACGGCTACCGGCTTGTCACGCCCTCCGAGCTGGGTATTACCGAGGAAATTCCGGAAGACCGCCCTACGATCGAAGGCAACGCTTCCCAGAAATCGCACTACCTGTACGAGCGCACGGGAGCCGACTGCTTTGCCGACGACACGGGCCTCGAGGTCGAGGCGCTCGGCGGGGAGCCGGGAGTTCGCTCGGCACGCTATGCGGGACCGGGACACGATTCGGAGCGCAACATGGAGCTTCTGCTGCGCAATATGGAAGGCATAACGGACCGGAGGGCCCGCTTCCGCACCGTCATTTCGCTGATTCTCGACGGAGAAGAGCATCTTTTCGAAGGAATCGTCGGAGGCGTATTGCTGACGGTTCCCCGCGGCACGAACGGCTTCGGATACGATCCGATCTTCGTTCCCGACGGGTATGCGGAAACTTTCGCCGAAATGAGCGACGAAGCCAAGAACGCGATCAGTCACCGGGGACGCGCCGTCGCAAAGCTGGCCGCCTTCCTCAACAGCCGTCCCTGATGCGCACCTACAAAGCGCGCGGCATCGTACTCCATACGATCAAATACGGCGACAGTTCGGCGATCGCCTATCTGTTCACGGACGTGCTGGGCCGAATGAGCTACATGGTGCAGGGCATCCGCAGCAAGCGGGGCCGGGGCAACAAGGCGGCGCTTCTCCAGCCGATGTTTCTCGTCGAATTCGAGGGTGTCGAACAGCCGCACGCGCAAATGCACCGCGTCCGGGAAATGCGCAGTCTCCGCCCGCTGATGTCGGTCCCGTTCGATGTGCGCAAAAGCACGATCTCGATGTTCATGGCCGAGGTGCTGTACCGGCTGATCCGCGAGGTCGAGGCCAACAAGCCCCTGTTCGACTTTCTCTGCGAGGCCGTGCTGAAGCTCGACGCGATGCGGGAGGGAATCGCTAACTACCACCTCTGGTTCCTCGTACGGTTGTCCGCCTATCTGGGCTTCTATCCCGGCAACGAGTATATCGAAAACGGCTGCTTCGACATCCGGGGCGGGCTTTTCACGCCGTCGATGCCCGCCCACCGCATCGGCATGAACGAGGCGTGCGCCCGGCTATTGGGCACCCTGATGGAGTGCGAAGCCGATGCTTTGGCCGAGATCCCGCTTTCCCGCGCACGGCGTACGGAATTCATGGAAGCGATGCTGTCCTTTTTCGGCTACCATTTCGATTCGATCCACTCGGTCCGCTCGATCTCGATCCTGCGCGAAGTTTTCTGACGCCGCGCGATAAGGCCCTTCCCTTGAATACCGCATCTTTCGCGCAAATCCCGCCCAGCATTCCACGCAATCATCCGGGCCGGGTATCAAGCGACAAGACCCCCTCCCGAACAGCCGAACAACAGCCGCGGACCGCCCGACCGGACACGGACGAAGACGGCCGGAAAGGCCGAGATGTACTGCAGCGACAAAACGAAGAACGCGGACCGACTCCTCGGCCGAACGGCAGGCGAACGGCATTCGCTTTCCCGAATAATCCGTTAACTTTGTACCATGTCAAATTCGAGCTATTACTCATGAAAAGAACCGACTTTTTCAGAAAAATCGCAACGGCCGTCATCGCGCTGCTGCTCTGCCAGCCCGCGACTTTCGGCCAGACTTACCGCCGCATAGCCGGCTGGCCGGACGAGACGAACCGGCGAATCGAATCGTTTCTGAACTCGACGCTCGCCATGAAGGAGCGGAAGGTCGCCGTATTCGACTGCGACGGCACGCTGATCGGCCAAGTGCCCCACTACCTGAGCGAGGAATCGATGTACGACTTCGCCGTAGCGAACTACAAGGACCGTCAGGACAAGCTGTCGAAAGAAAAATGGAAAATCTGCGAAGAACTGGCCGCAGGCGATAACGTGGCCGTCTCCTACACGCAGCGGTGCATCGACTTCTTCGCCGGACTGACGCCCGACGAGCTGAGTAACGCCGGCTGGGTCTGCTACCAAAACAAGTTCGCGGGCAAGTTCTATCCCGAAATGAAGGAGCTGCTGGCCAATCTGGAGGAATACGGCTTCGAGATATGGATCGTAACGGCCTCGACGGAGCTGCTCTATCAGCGGTTCGTCCACGAGCAGCTCGGCATTCCGGTCGACCGCATTCTGGGCGTCAAGTCGTGCATCCGCGACGGCATCGTGACCGACGAGGTCGTGCGTCCGATCCCCCAAGACGCAGGCAAGGCCGAAGTCATCCACACGTTCATCAAGGCCCGTCCGCTGATCGTAGGCGGCAACTCGCGCGGAGACATGGAGATGATGCACGAGTCGGTCGGCCTGAGAATACTGGTCAATCCCGACGACGCGAAACCCGAGCAAGCTATGGGCGGAAAGACCGTCAAATCATATTGGGAGAACGATCCGATGACGCTGATCGTCGCAAGCGACGACCGCCCCGACGAAAGCATCGAATGGACGACCGGGAAACTCGGCGTTGCCCGCAATCCGTCGCATCCGAAGCCCTGACGATTTTCCCGCGCAAAAGCGAAAAACGATTCGGGAACCGCTCTAAAGCGGTTCCCGAATCGTTTTTATATACTTTATCGAATATACTTTCCACGACAGCGGACGGAAGGCAAAAGACCGCCGAAATTCGACCGGACCGCATATTCCGCCGAATCCCCGTCCGTGCTTTCGACAAAAGCGCAGGAACAAGCGAAAAAATCTAACGATAAAAGTCGGCAGCGACCGGACGAAGCCCCGATCCGGGAATTATCCGCGTCCGCCTTCCTGCGCATACGCAATCCCCTCCGGGACAATTTATCTAAAATCCCTTGCTTTCGCTTCCCGAACCTGCGACCGTCCGACGGCAGGATCGTTTTCGCACGGAAAGTCGGTGCAACACAACGCATTCGCACACGAGCACACCGAAAAAAGACCGGCATCTTCTCCGCGGACCGGTTTCCCGCCTATTCGATTCCGCGCAGCCGTTTCTCCCAAGCCCAGGCCGAACGAAGCGTATCCTCGATCGACCGCTCGGCCTTCCATCCGAGCTCTCGGTTCGCATACGAGGTATCGGCCCAGATCTTCTCGATGTCGCCGGTCCGGCGGCCGACGATCTTGTGCGGCACACGCACGCCGGTAGCCCGTTCGAACAGCGAGACGAGTTCCAGTACCGAACGGCCGCGACCCGTACCGATATTGAAGTATTCGTAGCGGTTCTTGCCCTTCCCGCCGATCATCCGGCCTACGGCCACGACGTGGGCCTTGGCCAGATCGACTACGTCGATATAGTCGCGGATCGCCGATCCGTCCGGCGTGTCGTAATCGTCGCCGAATACGCTCAGGCACTCGCGGATACCGGCCGCCGTCTGCGTGATGAACGGGACCAGATTGCCCGGTACGCCCTTGGGAAGCTCGCCGATCAGCGCCGAGGGGTGCGCTCCGATCGGATTGAAGTAGCGAAGCGCTATCCCGCACAGCTCGGGATAAGCCGCCACCGTATCGCGCAGAATATCCTCGCATATCTGCTTCGTGTTGCCGTAAGGCGACGTGGCCGGCTGCCTCGGCGTCTGCTCGGTGACGGGCAACGCTTCGGGCTGGCCGTACACGGTGCACGACGACGAGAAGACAAGATTGCGTACCCCTTTCTCCCGCATCAGGTCGAGCACGTTGAGCAGCGACAGGATATTGTTGCGGTAATAGAGTAGCGGCTTCTCGACCGACTCGCCGACAGCCTTCGACGCGGCGAAATGGATAACCGCGCCGAACCGGTAGCGGTCGAACACGCCCGCCAACGCCTGCCTGTCATCACAATCGACACGCTCGAAGGGCACGTTCCGCCCGGTGATTTCCCGAACGCCCTCGACCGCCTTCATTTCGGAATTCGACAGATTGTCGACGATCACGACATCGTATCCCGCCTCGATCAGCTCCACGGCCGTATGAGTTCCGATATAGCCGGCCCCCCCGGCCACCAATACACATTCTTTCATTATAATAAGTCTTTTTTAACGTTCCGTTCTGTTCTTATAAAATTCGCTCGCCCATCGAACGATTCCCGCCGATTTTCCACGACTCCGAAAGGCATTCCGCGCAAAACCGCCCGCGCAGCGACCGTATCCGTATCCGCGAAATATCACTCTTTCTCCTCCAACTCGCAGAGCCGCCGCAAAGCGTAATCCCGGTCGGAACCTTCCGCGCAGTCCGCCATTCTGCGATAATAAGTCGCCGCGGCCGGACGGTCTCCCTGCCGAACGTGCAACTCGGCCAGATCGGCCAGTATCGTCATATCGCGCGGAGCCAGCCGCTCGGCCCGCATCAACACAGAGGCTTCGCCTCGTCGTAACGGCCATAGTCCCCGATCTCGCCCAGTGCACGGATTTTGCCGAAACGCATGTCGAGACGCGAAGGGTACGCCTCGATTCCCCGATCGACATACGCTATCCCCCGCCGGACGAGCGCCGTACCGTAACGTACCGCCTCGGACAGAGAAAGTTCCCGGCAGGAGCCGGTCGAATCGACCGTTTCGAGAGTCGGCCCGTTCCCGTCCCCGGGACTATCCCCCGACACGGTCAGACTCTGCCGCGCCATGCGGAAACAATCGTTCAGCCCGACGACAAAAAACTCCGCCGGACGCTCGGCAGACGCCTCCCATTGCCGCAACACTCGCCGAGCGGCAGCCGTATCGCCCTTGGAAAAACAGTCTGAGAAACGCTCGTCGAACGACTGAGCCGTCAAAGCCGGAACGGCAGACAGGATGAAGCTCAACAGACAGGCCAGCCGGCGAACGACCGTCCGGCAGACACGGTCCTTTTTTCCCGGCGTCGGATGCGCCTCGGGACCGGGCCAGCGGAATACGGCTACTTGTATCTCATCCATTTGTAAAGCTCCTTGAAACCCGGTTTCTTGCCGTACATGAATATGCCCACCCGGTAAATCTTGCCGGCCGTCCACACCATCGCGACGAAACTCGCATAGAGCAATCCGACCGAAAGGACAATCTGCCAGAGAGGCACCCCGTAGGGCATGCGCGCCATCATGATGATCGGCGAGGTCAGCGGGATGATACTGCACCAGACGGCCAGCGAGCTGTTGGGCTCGCGCATGACGTTCATCATCACGATCAGCGCGAATATCATCGGAATGGTCACGGGCAATTGCAGTTGCTGGGTGTCCTGTACGTTGTCGACCGCGCTGCCGATCGCCGCGAACATCGCCGCATAGAGCAGATAACCGCCGACGAAATAGACGAGGAAGCCGCCGAACATCCGGGCAAGAAACCCGAAGTCGGTCACTCCCCTGAGCGCCGACAGCGTATCGGCATCCATTCCCGAGGGCATCTGTCCGGCCAGCGCGGCGCTTTGGGCCAGCGCGTCGCCGGCCAGCATCTGAACGGCGGCAGTCCCGAGCACCAGCACGACCGCCACCCAGATCAGAAACTGCACGACCGCCACCGAAGCGATGCCCAGAATTTTGCCGAGCATCAGCTCGAAAGGCTTGACCGACGACACGATGATCTCGAGCACCTTGGAGCTTTTCTCCTCCACCACGCCCTGCATGACCATCGCCCCGTACATGAACACGAACATGTAGATCAGAAAGCCGAACACATAGGCCGACACCATCGACAACACGCTCGAGCTGGCCCGGTCCCCTCCCGCCTCGTCGATTCGGAAGGCTTGCAGCGTCACGTCCGTCTTGACGCTCTGCATGATCTGCGGCAAATCGTCGATAGCGTAAGCCTTCAGCTTTTCCGCCTCCAGAATCTGCCCGATCCGCTCGGCGATCGCGCCCTCCAGATCGAGCGTCGAAGCCTCGTGCGTATACAGGCGGACATCCGAGGGATCGGCCAGCACGTCGGGTCCTATCACCAGATAGCCGTAGAACTCGTCCTTATCTTCCCTCAGCCGTTCCTCGCTCCGATCAGCCGGTACGAAAACCGTCTCCCGGTCGCCCTGCAGCTTGTCGCCGACGATTCCGCTGCGGTCCACGACGGCGATCCGCTTCACCTGATCGCTGCGAAGCTGCATGACGAGCGCCGGAGCGACCATCAGCCCGACCAGCAGCAGAGGCGTGAGAATCGTCGTCAGAATGAAGCTTTTTTTGCGCACGCGCTGATTGAACTCGCGGCTCACGATCAGTCCTATCTTGCTCATAAGGTCAACTCTTTTCGTTACGTCCGCGTTACAGCTCGCCGCCGACGGCACGGATAAAAATATCGTTCATACTCGGAATGATCTCCTCGAAACCGCGAATCTCGACCCGCTCGTTGAGCAGCGAGAGCGCGCTACGGACCGAATCGGCCGAAGGCAACTGGAGCCGCATCGTCAGCAACCGGCCCTCCGGTCTCGGCTCCGCCACGACACGGGCCACCCGCTCCAGCGCCTGCAGATCGAGCGCCGAGAGGTCGCCCGCGAAGTCGATGCGGAAAACGTTGCCGCCGTGCCGGCGCCGCACTTCGTCGACCGGACCGCTCAGAACGTTCCGCGAGCGGTCGATCAGCGTGATATGGTCGCATATCTCCTCGACCGACGACATGTTGTGGGTCGAGAAAACGATCGTCGCGCCCGCATCTCGCAGCGCGAGTATCTCGTTCTTGAGCAGATTGGCATTGACCGGATCGAAACCGCTGAACGGCTCGTCGAAAATCAGCAATTCGGGCTCGTGCAGCACCGTGACGATGAACTGTACCTTTTGGGCCATCCCCTTGCTCAGTTCCTCGACCTTCTTGTCCCACCAGCCGGCAATGCCGAACTTCTCGAACCACCGCTTCAGCCGGAGCGCGGCCTCGCGCTTGGAAAGTCCCTTGAGCTGGGCGAAATAGAGCGCCTGTTCGCCGACTTTCATCTTCTTATACAACCCCCGTTCCTCGGGCAGATAGCCGATGCGGCGGACGTCCTCCGGCGCGAGACAGCGGCCGCCGAGCAGAACGCGGCCTTCGTCCGGAGCCGTGATGCGGTTGATGATACGGATCAGCGTCGTCTTGCCGGCGCCGTTGGGACCGAGCAAGCCGTAAACGGCCCCCCGGGGAATCGCGAGCGACACGTCGTGCAGCGCGGTATGCGTCGCATACCGCTTCGTCACGTGCTCGACACATAGTAAATCCATGCGCTATTATTTATCGTCCACTGCGGACAAAGGTATGCAAATCTCGCCATAAATGCTTAGATTTGTACTTATTTTTAAACCCGCTCCGCACCGCCCGCACCGGGGTCCGTCCGCCGGTTCCGCACCGAGAACCGGCGGACGACGGGGCAAATCCCGAATAAGATGCTTTATCCGCTGAAATTCAAACCGATTCTCAAGGAAAAGATATGGGGAGGCCGCCGGCTCGGCGAGAAGCTGGGCAAAAGGCTTCCCGCAGGACGCGCCGTCGGCGAAAGCTGGGAGCTCTCCGGCCTCGACGGCAACCGGTCGGTCGTCCGCAACGGTCCGCTGAAGGGCAACGATTTGGAGGAACTGATCGAGGTCTACATGGGCGAGCTGGTCGGCGACCGCGTATACGAACGTTTCGGCCTTCAGTTTCCGTTGCTCATCAAGTACCTCGACGTACAGCAGCCCCTGTCGGTCCAAGTGCATCCGAACGACGATCTGGCCGCCGAGCGGCACGGCTCCTACGGCAAAACCGAAATGTGGTACGTGGTCGACTGCGGCCCCGACGCCGCGCTCCGCGTCGGATTCGACGGGCCCGTCACCCGAGAACAGTACGCCGAACACGTCGAGCGAGGCACGCTTCCCGAACTTATGGCAAAAGCCCGCGTACATCCGGGGGATACGTTCTTCATCCCGGCCGGCACGGTCCACACGATCGAAGGCAGCGTGCTGATCGCCGAAATCCAGCAGGCTTCCGACATCACCTATCGGATATACGACTGGGACCGGGTCGGGCCGGACGGGCGAAAGCGGGAACTGCAAACCGATCTGGCCGCCGACGCGATCGACTTCGCTTCCGGGACGTCGTTCGATGTCACGGCCGCGCCGGAGCGAAACCGGTTCGTCACGCTGAAAAAATGCCCTTATTTCACAACGAACCTGCTGCTGCTCGACGGACGGATCGAGCGCAACCACGTCGGGCGCGACTCGTTCGCCGTTTACATGATGCTCGACGGGCGGATGACCCTCTCGTGGGACAAGGGGACCGAAACGGTCGACCGGGGCGAAACCGTACTGCTACCCGCCTGTATCGAGGAGATCGGGCTGGAAGGCCGGGGAAAACTGCTCGAAATCTACATAGACTGACTCTATCGATGCCAAACGTATGGGATACCAAGAAGAAAAACAGCGGCAACTGGATATCCGCTACCTGAAGATGGCGACCGTCTGGGCCGAGAACTCGTATTGCGTGCGACGGCAGGTCGGCGCGCTGATCGTCAAGAACAAGATGATTATCTCCGACGGCTACAACGGCACGCCGTCGGGCTTCGAGAACGTCTGCGAGGACGAAGCCGGCCGCACCAAGCCCTATGTGCTGCACGCCGAGGCCAACGCGATCACGAAAGTCGCCAAGTCGAGCAACAGCAGCGAGGGAGCGACGCTCTACGTCACCTCGTCGCCCTGCATCGAGTGCGCGAAACTGATCATTCAGAGCGGCATCCGCCGCGTCGTGTTCTGCGACGACTATCACAGCAGCGACGGCATCGAGCTGCTGCGCCGCGTCGGCATCGAGGTGGAGAAAGTAACCCTTCCCCCGGCCCGCTGACCTGCCCGGGCAAAAAAGACCGAACCGAAAAATCATGAGCAAGCGCAAGAAAAACCGGTACGCGATCCAGCCGGCGGAATCGTCGCCGAAATCCCTGCCGATGCCCTCGCGGTATTCGACAAGAGAGTACCGGCTCGTGCAAGTATTCGTAGAAGGCTACGACGACGTGGCGTTTTGGCGCGGCATTTTCGACGACTACGAGACCGAGTGGCTGAAATTCGAGATCAGCGTTCCGCCGAGGCAAGACCTGGCCAAGGGCAAGAAAGTGCTGCTGGGCATGATCGGCGAGTGCTGCGACGACCGCATTCTTTGCGTGGACAGCGACTTCGACTACCTGTTCGAGGACTTCAACGAGCAGTCGCGCCAAGTCAACCGGACGCCTTACCTGTTCCATACCTATGCCTATGCGACGGAAAACTATCTCTGCTGGCCCGCTTCGCTGCACAAGGTCTGCGTCAAGGCGACCAAGAACGATACGATGATCTTCGATTTCGAGCGCTTCATGGGTCGCTACTCCCGAGCGATCTATCCGCTGTTCCTGTGGTATGCCTACTCCGCCCGCCGCAAAAGCGAGAAAGCGTTCACGCTGGTCGATTTCCGCAGCAGCGTCCGGCTCAACTACCTCGACATCCGCGAAGACGGGCAGCAGACTCTCGAATGGCTCGAGCGGCAGGTCTCCAAGCGCGTCCGGATGCTCGAGACGCACAACCCGCAATGGGCCGCCGAGGTGGAAGCGTTCGGGCAGCACATCCGCAACCGGGGAGTCGAGCCGAACAACGTGCATCTGTTCATGCAAGGGCACACGCTGATGGATAATGTCGTACTGATCCTGCTGCACACCGTCTGCGACAAGCTCCGCGACATGAACATCGACCGCATTGCAGCCGGAACGAAACAGGGCATCTCGCTGAAAAACGAACTGAGCAACTACAACAACTCGCTGCGCAACGTGCGCGAAGTGCTGCTCGACAACGAACAGTACAAGGACTGTTTCCTGTACCGGAAACTCCGGCAGGATATCGAACGGTACGTCAGCAAGCTGACGCAGGGAAGCCGCAGGCGATATCCCGACTTTTCCCGAAACACGCAAACGCCATGACCGACACGATCAAGAATTTCCCGAACCGCCTGCACCGAATGACGCAGGTATTTTACCGCGAAGTGCCTTCGCAGGTCGCCGCGCGCCGATTCGTCGACTCGCTCGCGAACCTGCTTTTCCCGGTCCGCGACCGGCGGGGCATGTCGCTTAAGGAGATGGACCTGCGCTGGGAGAACCTGCAGCAGGATTTCCTGCATATCATCACGCCGCTCTGCTCCGGCATGGACTGCTGCTGCGAGCGGCTGACGGCCCGGTTCTTCGCCGAGATTCCGCTGATCTACGCGGGGCTGATGAAAGACGCGAACCTTTACAAGAGCTGCGACCCGGCCGCCTATTGTACCGAGGAAGTGATCCTGTGCTATCCGGGCTTCTACGCCGTTATGGTATACCGGCTCTCGCATGTGATGCACCGGCTGGACATTCCGGTGCTGCCGCGCGTCGTATCGGAATATGCCCACAGCCAAACCGGCATCGACATTCACCCGGGCGCCACGATCGGTCCGCGATTCTACATCGACCACGGAACGGGCATCGTCATCGGCGAGACAACCGTCATCGGCCGGAACGTGAAGCTTTATCAGGGCGTCACGCTCGGCGCGCGGTTCGTCGAGAAGGAACTCACAGGTGTCAAGCGGCATCCGACCATCGAGGACAACGTCATCATTTACGCCGGCAGCACGATTCTCGGCGGAGACACGGTCGTCGGCCACGACACGGTGATCGGCGGAAACGTCTGGCTGACCGAATCGGTACCGCCCCATTCGACCGTCTACCACAAGCCCGAAATCATCATCAAAGGAAAGTGACCCGCCCATGAACCGAATTCGCGAAACGCGCCCGGCCCCGCGATACGGCCTGCTGTGGGCTTTCGTCCGGCGCATGCTGCTACTCTATGCGGCATGGGCCGTGTGCCGCGTGATTTTCTACCTGATGAACGCCTCCATAATCGGACCGGTCGGCCTGAACGAGCTGCCGCACCTGCTGCGGGGAAGCCTCGCGTTCGACACCGCGTCGATCCTGTACGTCAACGCGCCGTTCATCCTGCTGTCGCTGCTGCCGTTCCGATTCCGCGAACGGAAGGGCTACCAGCGCATGCTGCTGTGGCTCTACTCGACGGTCAACGGTATCGCGCTTGCGATCAACCTCTCGGACGGCATCTATTTCCACTATGCCCGAAAGCGTTTCACCGCCGACGAGCTGTCGTACCTGGGCAACAACGACAACACGGGCACGGTCGTGCTGAAAGCCATGGCCGAGAACTGGTACGTCGTGCTGCTGGCCGTCGCGCTGATCTTCGGTCTGGTCCGGTGCTACCGGCGGATTCGCTTCGCTCCGGCGCGACGGGAAGGCAGGCGGTATTTTCTGGTCAATCTGGGCGTACTGGCCGCCGGAGTCGCGCTGACGCTCGGAGGCATCCGGGGCGGATTCAGCCGCCAGACCCGCCCGATCACGCTAAGCAACGCGACGCTCTACACCTCGTCGGACCGCAAGGCGAACCTGATTCTGAGCAACCCGTTCTGCCTGCTGCGCACGCTCGGAAACCGCTCGCTGAGCTATACCCGTTTCTTCGATTCCGAAACGCTCGACTCGCTCTATTCTCCCTATCACGATCCGAAGCCCGATACGACCGCGCTCGGGCCGCGCAACATCGTGATCTTCGTGCTCGAGAGCTTCAGCAGCGAGCATTCGGCCCTGCTGAATCCGGATCTCTATCCCAATGGACGGGGCTTCACGCCTTTCCTCGACTCGCTGATGCGCGAAGGGTACTGTTTTCCGAACGCTTTCGCGAACGGGCACAAGTCGATCGAGGCGCTGCCTTCGGTTCTGTCGTCCATCCCTTCCTACCGCACGCCGTTCGTGCTGATGCCGCAGGCGCTGGCCGAAACCAAAGCGCTGCCCGCCCTGCTCGCCGACGAGGGATACTCGACCTCGTTCTTCAACGGATCGGGCCGGGGATCGATGGGATTCGGAGCCTATGCCACGCTGGCGGGCGTCCAACGCTATTACAGCAGGGAAGACTACGAAAAGGTTTGCGGCACGGGCGATTTCGACGGATACTGGGGCATCTGGGACGAACCGTTTCTACAATATATGAGCCGCACGCTGTCCGAAACGCCCGAACCTTTCTTCGCGTCGGCCTTCACGCTCACTTCGCATCACCCGTTCGTCGTGCCCGAGCGTTACGCCGACACTCTGCCGAAAGGAAAAACGAAAGTGCATCAGGGCGTCGCCTATACCGACATGGCGCTGAAGAAATTTATGGAAACGTCGTCGAAGGAGCCTTGGTTCCGCCGTACGATTTTCGTCTTCGTAGCCGATCACGTCTCGTCCGAGACGTTCGCTCCGAAAACGCTGACCCCTACGGGGAATACCCGGATCGTCTGCCTGATCTACACGCCCGACGGATCGGTGCGCGGCCGGCACGAGGGCGTGGTACAGCAGATCGATCTGATGCCGACGCTGCTCGGCCTGCTCGGCTACGATAAGCCCTACTTCGCGTTCGGACGGGACGTGTTGCACGAAACCGGACGGACGGCCATGGCGACCAACTCGGCGGGGGATATCTATCAGGGAATCACCGATTCGCTCGTGCTGTTCTTCGACGGGGAGCGCACGACTTCGGCTTATCTGCGCAGCGACACGCTACAGCGGCAAGACGTTTCCGACCGCCGCACGCCGCTGCTCGAAGAGGCCGAGCGACAGCTCAAAGCGCGCTTGCAACAGTATTACGAACACGTCGAGCGCCGGGACTATCTGGCCCCCGAGCAGAAAACTCCCCCGACTGGCCGCGCCGAGCGGTAGCGCCGGAGCGCTCCCGGACCCACAAAATCGTTCGCGCGACATCGGCTGCCCGCCGATTTTTACTCGTCGACCGTCTCGGATGCTTTTCGCGGAAACAGGCAACGCCCCGGGAAAGAAACCGCTATTCCGTAACATTCTGTGCAGAAGGGCAAAAGCCGAGACAAAAATAGGGAACAGGAGGTACGCGCCTTATCGGAAAACGGACGGACCGCTTCCATAAGGCCGATCCTCGTCAAAAAGCCGCAGCCCGTCTTCCGACGGGCTGCGGCTTATACGGATCATTCCGGCTACTCCAGCATCTTCAGCGTCTCGGTCAGCAGCTTCCAGAACTTATCGACCGAAGCGATCTCCAGACGCTCGTCGGGCGAGTGAACGCCGCGAAGCGTCGGACCGAACGATACCATTTCGAGCCAAGGGTATTTCCTCAGGAAAAGCCCGCACTCGAGCCCGGCATGGATCGACCGCACGAGCGGCTTGTTGCCGAACAGCTTCTCATAGGCCTCGATCGTCACCGCAAGCAAATGTGACTCGGGGTCGGGCGCCCAGCCCGGATAACCGTCCGAATGCGTCACGTCTCCGCCTCCGAGCAGGAGGACCGACTCGACCGACGCGGCCGCTGCGTCGCGCGCGCTTTCGATCGACGAGCGCTGCGAGGTCGTTATCTCGATCAGACGGTCGCCGACGAACTTGACCGACGCCAGATTGGTCGAGGTCTCGACCATGCCCGGCATCGTCGGGCTCATCGCCAGTACCCCGTTCGGCAGCCCGCACAGGGCATACAGCAAATACTGCTGGGCATCGGCATCGATCACCGTATCGGGCTCCGGCATCTCGGACAGCGTGATTTCCATCGACTTCTCGACCGGAGCGAACTCCTGTCCGACGCCTCGGACGTATTCCTCGAAAAGCTCCCGAAGGCGCTTGGCGTCGCGCGACGGTACGCCGAATACGGCGAAAGCCTCGCGGGGAATCGCGTTGCGGAGATTTCCGCCGTCGAGGTATACCAGCCTCATTTCCGTCTGCCGCGCCGCCAGCCACAGGAAACGGGCGAGCAGTTTGTTCGAGTTGGCCCGTCCCTTGTCGATGTCGTCGCCCGAGTGACCGCCCAAAAGGCCGCCGATGTCGATGCGGAAAAAATCGAAGTTCTTCGGCGCCTCCTCCTGACGATAGCGCATCGTCGCTACCGTGTCGATTCCTCCGGCGCAGCCGATGAAAAGCTGGCCCTCGTCCTCCGAGTCGAGATTGATCAGATATTTCCCGCTCAGCATGCCCTCGCCGAGGCCGAAAGCGCCGGTCAGGCCGGTCTCCTCGTCGACGGTGAAAAGACACTCGACCGGACCGTGCGCCAGATCGTCGGCATCCAGCACGGCCAGCTCGGCCGCCATGCCGATTCCGCAGTCGGCACCCAGCGTCGTACCCTCGGCACGCACCCAACCGTCTTCGACGCGGGTCCGTATCGGGTCCGTATCGAAATGGAAATTCACGTCGCCCCTCTTCTCGCAAACCATATCCACATGGCTCTGCAGAACGACCACAGGGCGGTTTTCCATACCCGGCGACGCTCCCTTGCGAATCACGACGTTCCCCGTCGAATCCTTGCGGTACTCCAGCGAGCGGCTTTTGGCAAAATCGATCAGATAGGCCACGATCTTCTCCTCTTTTTTCGACGGACGGGGAATCCGCGTAATCTCGTCGAAGAAGCGCCACACGGCCTCAGGCTTCAGATTGACTATATCCGACATAGGCTTTTCATTTGGTTTTTACGTGTAAATATAGCGATAAATTCGTTACTTTGTCAACAAACTCCATGCTATGAACGACTTCAGAATCGGGCACGGCTACGATGTGCACGCGCTCGCCGACGGCCTCCCCCTCCGACTGGGAGGCGTCCTGATCGAACATCCGCGCGGCTGCGTCGCGCATTCCGACGGCGACGCGCTGATCCACGCGCTGTGCGACGCGCTGCTCGGAGCGGCGGCCATGGGCGACATCGGGCTTCATTTTCCGGACACTTCCGAGCGGTTCAAGAGTATCGACAGCCGGATCCTGCTGCGGCATACCGTCGAAATGCTCCGCGACAAAGGCTACCGCATAGGCAACGTCGATTGCACGCTTTGCCTGCAACGCCCGAAGATAAAGCCTTACATCGCCGCCATGCGAGAAACGCTGGCCGAGACGATGGGAATCGATCCTGAGCGTGTTTCGGTCAAGGCCACGACGACCGAACGGCTCGGATTCGTCGGCCGGGAAGAGGGAGTCGAGGCTCATGCCGTCGCGCTGGTTTACAGGGAAACCCCATAGCAAAGACCCTGCTCGGCAGACAAAGTTCCCCCCGGAAACGGAGTTCGGCACACGGTCGCCAATTGGAACAGCGGAAGGCTCCCGCGTTCTCGGAGACCGGGAGACGGAACGGAAACTCCGGGTTCAGCGCGGAAGCCGACTCGCTCCCGTCCCGACAAAGAGAAAGAGCGTACCCGATTAGCCCGATACGGCAACCCGGCACCGGATGGAATCGTCTCTCCCGGTTTCCGAAAACGAAATCCGCTTGCCGGACTGCATCGGAAAACCAGCGGAAGAGAAACGAAAGTCCGATGACAGATAAAAGAGATGCGAGAGGCAGAGCTCCCCGCATCTCTTTCATACGTCCTTCGGCCGAGCGCATACCGGCGACGGCCGCGATCCTTACCGGCCGACAGCCATCTTGATAATCGCAGCGACCGGAATCACCACGACAGCCAGCGCCAGCGCATACAGCGTATAGACATCCATGACCGGCAGACCGAAAGCCGAGGCGATCCGGTTGTAGCTCGCATAAGCGTACAATACGACGACCAATAGTTTCAACACCCGAAGCATGCGGGTCGCCGTCGTATACAGCCTCTGCCGGTTGTCGTCCGTGACCGGTCTCGGATAGGGAAGCCGATGCGGAATACTCGTCAGCCACGTCAGCAGCAGATAGCTCAGCAGCGCGACGGCAGGCAAGACCCACAATCCGGCACGCAGCGAGGCCATGCTTCCGCCGCCGCGAAATTCGAAGAACTCGGGCGGCATTTCCGGCAGCGCGAACGTTCCCCACGCGGTAAACGAAAAATCGGCAAGCAGCACCAGCAACGCCGCGCCCTCCAGAATCCATCCCACCGCGCCGGGACGAACGACCGGCCTGTTTTCGGCTTTCCTTTCTTTCATCGGATGACTTCGATTCATGTACAATTTTACTTCTTCTTGGACTTCGCCATGATCTCGCGGCACTGTTCGAGCGTCAGCTCCTCGGGTACATACCCTTTGGGAATGCGGTAGTTCTTCCCGTCGAAAGCGATATAGGGACCGTATCGGCCGTTCAGCACCGCCAGTCCCGGCTCCTCGGGGAAACTGCGGATCGGCACCTTGGCCTTGGCGTCTTTTTCCCTCTTCTGAGAGATCAGCTCCACGGCCCGGTCCAGCCCGACCGTATAGGGGTCGTCCGTCTTGGCCAGCGACACGAACTTGCCGTCATGACGGACATAGGGACCGAAACGACCGATCCCGATCACGACCTCCTTGCCCTCGAACTCTCCGACCGTGCGCGGCAGCGTAAACAGATCGAGCGCCTCCTCCAACGTGATGTTCGCGATCAGTTGTCCCTTCTTCAGACTGGCATAGCGGGGCTTTTCCCCGTCGTCTCCGCCGATCTGCGCCACCGGGCCGAAACGGCCGATTTTCACGTAAACCGGCTTTCCGCTCGCCGGATCGGTCCCGAGCAGATGGGCCTGACCGCTCCGCACGGGCTCTTGCTCCAACGCCCGATCCACCGTCGTATGGAAGCGGCCGTAAAAAGCGCGGATCATGTCCACCCAGCTTTTCTCGCCTTCGGCGATCTCGTCGAACTCCTTTTCGACGAGCGCCGTGAAATTATAGTCCATGATATCGCCGAACTGCGTGTCCAAATAGTCGGTCACGATCATTCCTATATCGGTGGGCGACAGCTTGTTCTTTTCCCGGCCGACGTTCTCGGAAAGCGTCTTGCGCGCGATGGAGCCCTTCTCCAGTCTCAGTTGCACGTACTCCCGCTTGACGCCCTCCCTGTTCTCCTTGACCACGTATCCCCGGGCGATGATCGTCGAGATCGTCGGGGCATAGGTCGACGGCCGTCCGATGCCGAGCTCCTCGAGCCTCTTGACGAGCGATGCCTCGCTGTAGCGAGGAGGACTCTGCGTGAAACGTTGCGAAGCCGTAATGCTCCGGGCCTGCGGTCTGTCGCCTTTCTTCAGAGGCGGCAACAGAGCCTCCTCGCCGTCGGCGGGTTCGTCTTCGGTCGATTCGGAATAGAGTCGCAGGAAACCGTCGAACAAGACCACCTCGCCGGTCGCGACGAATCGCTCCTCGGTTCCGTCGACCGCGATGTCGACTACGGTCCGCTCGGTTTGGGCCGAAGCCATCTGCGAGGCGATCGTCCGTTTCCAGATCAGGTCGTACAGCCGTTTCTCGGCCGGCGAACCTTCGATGCCGGTCCGGTCCATGTAGGCCGGACGGATCGCCTCGTGGGCCTCCTGAGCCCCTTTCGACTTGGTCTTATAGTTGCGCGCCTCGGAATACCGTTCCCCGAACAGTTGCACGATCTCGGCTTTCGCCGCGGCGATCGCCTGCGAAGAGAGGTTCACCGAATCGGTACGCATGTAGGTAATATATCCGGCTTCGTATAACCGCTGGGCGACCGACATCGTCTGACTCACCGACATACCCAGTTTGCGGCCCGCCTCCTGCTGCAACGTCGAAGTCGTGAAAGGTGCGGCAGGCGACTTTTTCGAGGGCTTGCGCTCGACCCCGAGCACGGTGAAAGTCGTCGCCTTGCATTTCTCGAGCAGATCGAGCGCCTGCTGCTCCGTATCGAGGCGCCTGCTGAGCTCGGCCTTGAAAACGGCCTGTTTGCCGTCGGCGTCCGTGACGAAAAAGTCGGCCACGACCCGATAATAGGCCTTCGACTCGAAAGCCATGATCTCCCGCTCCCGCTCGACGATCAGCCGGACGGCCACGCTCTGCACGCGGCCGGCCGACAGCGACGGCTTGATCTTCTTCCACAGCACGGGCGACAGCTCGAAGCCGACCAGTCGGTCGAGAATACGGCGCGCCTGCTGGGCGTTGACCAGATTCAGGTCGATCCCGCGCGGATTTTCGATCGCATGCAGAATCGCGTTCTTCGTAATTTCGTGAAAAACGATCCGCTTCGTATTGTCGTCCTTGAGTCCGAGCACCTGATACAGGTGCCACGCGATGGCCTCCCCTTCGCGGTCTTCATCGGAAGCGAGCCAAACCGTCTTGGCCTCTTTCGCGAGCTTTTCGAGCTCGGCCACCGTCTTTTTCTTGTCGGAGGAAATTTCGTAATGAGGAGCGAAGTCGTTGGCGATATCGATGCCCAGTCCCTTTTTCGCCAAATCCCGGATATGACCGAAACTCGACTTGACGACATATCCTTTGCCCAAAAACTTTTCGATCGTTTTGGCCTTGGCGGGAGACTCTACGATCACCAGATTGTCTTGCATAACTCTATTTCTTTATTTCGTTCTCCGGCCGGCTTCGTTCCCGGCCGGCAGACCTTTCGCGCACCCGGACAGCCCTGCTGCGGAGGATTCTCCAAAAAACGAGAAAACCTAAAGTGTCCGCTTTAGGTTTCTGCGTATCGGCTACTCGGTCATTTGATCAACGTATAGGTGAGAATGACCCTCAACGGAGGATCGCTCACCCCGGTCTTGAGCACGACTTGCTTGAAATCGTACAGCTCGTCGTAGGCAGGCCCCAGCATCATCGTACGGGGAGCCTCGGAGGGCGAATTGACCAGTTTTTGCAGAAAACTGGATATATCCGTCGCATAGTTGCCGTGCGTACGGTTCAGATTGCCGCCGTATTGCAGGGTGATGCTGGCGGAACTTTCGTATACATAGTTATAATCGGGAATACCGGGGAAGGAAACGCTGTAGCCGGCATAAGACCCGAGTCTCTGCGGCGCCCGGTCGAAAATTCCGGCGGTCGGATCGTCGATCTCCCATACCAGATCGGCCCGGTTGATCACCATCGAGTTATAGGGTTCCTCCACCTTGGCCAACAGCTCGTCGACGAACCGGTCCGTGAAACGCACATAGGTCGAAACCCCGCCCAAGGACTGCACGTACCCTAATTGCGCGACCGGAGATCCGGACAGCGTATCGTTGATATGCTCCATCGAGGTCTCCGTATAGTCGTGCCGGATCGTGCTGACGCTGTTGTTGTTATATATCGTCGAACCGTTGGCGAACGAGTAATAGACGCTGACGGTATCCCGCCGGGTCGTCGCCGATTCGTCGATATAATTGTGGAGGTAAAGCATCATTTCCATCGACGAGTAGCCTATCCGGTAGACGCAAGCGTCTTCCGGAGAAGACGGATCGGGCACGAAACCGAATCCCTTGAACCTGTCGTAGAAAAGCGAGTCGGAAGTATAGGCCCCGCCGGTCGTGTCCATCAGCTTGCGGGCGAATTCCGCGACGGCCGGCCCCTCGAGCCTTACCCGGCGCTGGGAAGTCGGAACCCCGGTCAGTTCGAAATCGAACAGCGGCTGATCTCCGAGGACGGTCGACTGGTCGAAATTGGAATAATATACCGAGTCGTCCAGATCGTTCACCAACTCGTATACGTTGAACTTCTGCGTCTTGGTCGTATCGCCCAGATAGGACGCATCGAGCGTGAACAGCAATACGAGCGAATCGAACACGGGCGCCGTGCCGAAAATATCCCCGTCGTCGTACGACGAGGAGTAGTAACTGAGTACGTATTGGCTCGACGCGGAAGCCGCGGTGCGCCCGAAAACAGGGTCTACGGCCGAGCCGAGATACATGTACGACAGTCTCTCGCTCGGAAACGAATCGGTCTTCGCCAGATAGGTATCGATACCGTATACCGTATCCACCTTTATTTTCATCTGCTGATCGTCGGGAATCAGGCTTTCCCCGAGCCGGTTATCCACTTCGGTACACGACGCGAGCGCCGACAGAAAGAGCAGCGCCGCCGCCCCGGCCCTAAGCCTACCTCGTCTATTCATTTGCGAGCACTTTGTTGTAGAATGCCTGATACTGGTCCAGATATTCCGGTGTTGACTTATCCTGATACTCCAGAAAGCGTTTCTTTTTCTCGACGAGCAAATCCCGGATCGCTTCGGGAGGCTCCGGAGTCTCGAAAATCACGCCATCGGTGTAGTTAATAACGAACTTCATCAGGTTTTCGTATGTGGGCTTGTCCAAATGGCTCAGATATTTCCTGCCGACGCCCTCCCCCTGAATCTTGCTTTTGAAACCCGGGTCCAGTTCCCCCTCGAACGCATCGTCGTAAACCGACAGTACGATCTTCGTGTGCTTGAAGACCGGATCGTCGGCGAACGCATTGCGCAGGTATACCGGAACGATGGACGAGAACCAACCGTGGCAATGCACGATATCCGGGCTCCAGCGGAGCTTCTTGACCGTTTCGAGCACGCCCCGGGCAAAGAAGATCGCCCGCTCGTCGTTATCCGCAAAAAACGCTCCGTCTTCGTCCCGGATCATGGCCTTGCGGTGAAAATAGTCCTCGTTGTCGATGAAGTAAATCTGCACGCGGGCCGACGGAATCGACGCGACCTTGATAATCAGCTGATGATCGTTGTTGTCGATGATCAGATTCATTCCCGAGAGGCGGATCACTTCGTGCAGCTGGTTGCGGCGCTCGTTGATCAGCCCGTAACGGGGCATGAAGGTCCGAATCTCGTTTCCTCTTTCCTGCATCCCCTGAGAAAGCGCCCTGCACAATACGGACATATCGGATTCAGGAAGATAAGGCGTGATTTCCTGACAGACATAAAGAATTTTGCAGTGACTCATTTCCAAGGAATTTTACAGGATTAGGGGCTACGACCCGAAGACAAAGGTACTAATTTTTAGCCATTCGCGCAACCCGGCCTCCGATTGCGCCGTCTCAGAGAATCAGCATCGCGTCGCCGTAAGTGCCGAAACGGTACTTTTCCTTCTTGGCCATGTCGTAGGCGCTCATCAGCGCGTCGTAGCCGGCGAAGGCGGCCACCATCATCAGCTGGGTGGAGTACGGCAGATGGAAGTTGGTGATCATGCAGTTGGCCACGCTGAACTCGTAGGGAGAAAATATGAACTTGTTCGTCCACCCGTCGAAAGGCTTCAGCAATCCCTCGGTCGACACGGAACTCTCGACCGAGCGCATCACGGTCGTGCCGACGGCGCACACCTTGCCACCGGCCCTCTTGACCCGGTTCACGGCCTCGGCCGTCCGCTCGGGAATGACGACTTGCTCGGAATCCATCTTATGCTTGGTCAGGTCCTCGACGTCGACGGTCCTGAAATTACCCAATCCCACATGCAGCGTCAGAAAGGCCATGTCGACGCCCTTGATCTCGAGCCTTTTCATCAGGTGCTTGCTGAAATGCAGTCCGGCCGTCGGCGCGGCGACGGCTCCCTCGTTCTTCGCGAAAATCGTCTGATAGCGCTCCTCGTCGATCGGTTCGACTTTCGGGCGTATCCACTTGGGCAGCGGCGTCTCGCCGAGTTTGTACAGCGCCGCCTTAAACTCGTCGTAGTCGCCGTCGAACAGGAAACGAAGCGTCCGCCCGCGCGAGGTCGTGTTGTCGATCACCTCGGCCACCATCAGGTCGTCGTCGCCGAAATAGAGCTTGTTGCCGATACGTATCTTGCGCGCCGGATCGACCAGCACGTCCCACAGGCGCAGGTCGCGGTTCAGCTCGCGCAACAGGAAAATTTCGATCTCGGCTCCCGTCTTCTCCTTGTTACCGTACAAGCGGGCCGGAAACACTTTCGTATCGTTGAATACCAACACGTCGCCCTGCCTGAAATAATCGATCATTTCCTTGAATACCTTATGCTCGATCTTGCCTGTGCGGCGGTTCAGCACCATCAGCCGCGACTCGTCGCGGCTTTCGGCCGGGTATTTCGCGAGCATATCGGGCGAAAAGCTGTAATTGTACTGAGATAGTTTCATGATCGGACGATCTTTAGTTCTTGATTCGGAATAAACACAGTAATATTCATACGCAAATCGAACCGTTTTGTTTCATTTTGCCGTCTTTTCCCTCCGTTTTTCGCACCGGAAGAGGCGAAAAGCGAAGGACCGGGAGTCAACCGGCCGGTGCGTCATCGTTTCCGACGCCCGGGCGATTTCCGAGTATCCGCTCGATTTCCGCGAGCGAATAGGTGTCTTCCAGCGAGCAGGCCCCGCTCCGGGTCCGGCGCAGGGAGGTCAGATAGGCTCCGCTGCCGAGCCGCTCGCCCAAATCCCGCGCGATCGAGCGGATGTAGGTCCCCTTGCTGCACCGAATGCGAATCGCGAGCCGCGGCGGCTCGAACTCCTCGATCCGCATTTCATAGATACGGACCAGCGCGCGCCGCATCTGTACCTCGTCGCCGCGGCGGGCGTACTCATAGGCCCGCTTGCCGTCGATCATCTTGGCCGAATAGACGGGAGGAAGCTGCCACTGCTCGCCCTCCATGCCTCGCAGCGCCTCCTCGACGCTCTCGCGCGTGATATGTTCGAAAGGGTAAATCCGGTCGACCGGGTGCTCCCTATCGAAGCTCGGCGTCGTAGCTCCCAGTTCCAATCCGGCGAGATATTCCTTCTGCTCGGCTTGCAGCTCCTCGGCCCGTTTCGTCGCGCGGCCGATGCAGACGAGCAGCACGCCCGTAGCCAGAGGATCGAGCGTCCCTGCATGACCGATCTTGATCTTGCGGTGCCCCAGCCTGCGAAGCAGTACCTTGACCTTGCGCACCACGTCGGACGAAGTCCACCCGAGCGGCTTGTCGACAGGCAGCACGTAACCTTCCGCGAAAGGCAAATCCGTAGAAAGCGGTTGTCTCAAAATATCAGCGTTTTAAATCAGAGAATAGAGGATCGAGGCGATTCCCACCGCCAGACAGTACACGGCGAAATAGATCAATTTCCCGCGCTTGACCAGACCGATCATCCAGTTGCAGGCCAGAAAGCCCGAGACGAAAGCGGCGATGAATCCGCCCGTCAGCGCAGCCGCCGAGATACCGCTTTCGGCCGGAGCGAAACCGCCTTTCAGCGCATCGAGAAACGCCTCTCCCAAAATCGGGATCAGCACCATCAGAAACGAGAACTTGGCGACATCCTCCTTGCGGTCGCCCAGCAGCAGTCCGGTCGCTATCGTCGAGCCCGAGCGCGACAGTCCCGGCAGTACGGCGGCGAACGCCTGAGCGATGCCGATCACGAAAGCGTCCCGGAACGAAATATCGCTCCGGCGCCTCGGCCGGGCATAGTAGGCGAACGTCAGCAATGCGGCGGTCAGAATCAGGGAGACTCCCACGACGAGCAGTCCCGACGCGAACAGCGCCTCGACCTGCTCCTTGAACAGCAGCCCTACTACGGCCACGGGAATCATCGACAGCAGAATCTTACCCACGTACACCGTCTCCGCGTTCCGGCGGAACCGGAAAAAACCGACGATGAGCCGTCCCAGCTCCGCACGGAAAACGACAATCGTACTGCACACGGTCGCGGCATGCACCGCCACGGCGAACGTCAGATTCTCCTCGCCTTGCAGTCCGAACAGCGTATTGAAGATTTGCAGATGGCCCGAGCTGCTCACCGGGAGGAACTCGGTCAGGCCCTGCACGATTCCCAGAACGATCGCTTCCCAGAACTCCATCGCCTACTGCCGTTTTTCGGGTTTCTTCATGATCGCGTAAATCTCGAAGGCAAAGCCGAACAGAACGAGCAGCGGAGCGAGCGTGATCCGGCGGAAACTGAACATCTCTTCGTTGAACACGTTCGGATCGTCGCTGCCGCCCCCCGCCATCAGAACGAAGCCGAGCACGATGATCGCCAGCCCGATAAGCATCAGCTTGTAGTTCGTAAAAGTCAGCGGCATCTCGCGCTGCTTATCCGCCGGAGCGGACGGTTTCGCATTCTTTTTCATCTTATCGTCATAAAACGGTTTGTTTTTCACGGACGCTGTCTGCAGGCACGCGCGCCTGTACGGAAGACCCGTCGAACCGGGCAGTCCGGCACTTGAGATATTTCGGAACGGCGTACACGATAGCGCTCAAGTCTGCGGCGGCCCACAGCCAACCGTATTGGGGTCCCTCTCCTTCGAGCCACTCGCCGGCGCAGTCGAACAGGCTGAAAATCGGCAGCAGCGCGATACCCGGCCACTTGAAAAGATCGCCGACATACAACGGGTTGCGCATCACCGAATAGATTCCCGTCGTATTCGGTTCGTCGGGCACCTGTCCTTCCGCCGTGCGGCGGTCCGAAGTCCGGTCCGGCGTATGTCCCGCCGTACGGACCCGGACGGCCAGCCCGAAAAGGGAGACTAGCAAAGCGCGTACGACCAGCGGCCGGCTTTCCCGGTTCCGGGAAGTCCTGCCGCCCTGTTTTTTCAAACGTTCGCCAAACAGCATACGCGTCTAAAATACAGTCAATACAGATTCGCATTACTCGTATTCATCCGCAGGAACTTGCGCACGGCGAAGCTCGTGAAAACGAGCGAGATCAGAATGCCTCCGACCATCAGCACGCCGCAGATCGCCGCGATATAGGCATGCTCGCCCACGAAGTTCACCTCGGGCAGCCCCTCGCTGAGCCCCACGATCATCACCGCGAGCATCGCCCAAGAGATCAGCCCGGCATAAATTCCCTGCAGGACGCTGGTCACCAGAAAAGGCTTCATGATGAACCAGCGCGTGGCGCCGACCAGCTTCATCGTATGGATGATATAGCGCTTCGAGAAGATCGTCACCCGAATCGTATTGTTGAGCAGAATCAGCGAAATGACGAGCAGCGTCGCGCCGAAAAGCAGCAGAATCAGGTTGAACTTGTTGATGTTCGACGTGATCTGGTCGATCACGCTGCGCTGGTACACCACCTCGTCGACTCCCTCCCACGACAGCAGCTGCCTCTCGAGCGCCGAGAGAGCCTCTTTTTCCGCCGAAGTCGAAGCCACCTTCACCTCATACATGTCCGGAAGCGGATTTTCCTGCAGAAAGCCGACGAAATCGTCGCCCAGATAGGCCTGAAACTCGGCCGCCGCCTCGTCCTTGGACGTATACTTCACCTCGCGCACGCCCTCGTGCTTCTCGATTCTTCCCTTCAGCGCGGCGCTCTGCTCGGCCGTTATGTCGTCGCGGAGCATCACGTACACGGTCACGTTCTCCTTCAGCCGTTCGGTCGCGTTCAGCGCGCCCATGATCAGATATCCCACGGCTCCGAGCAGGAACAGCACCAGCGCGATGCTGACCGTCGAAACGATGTAGGCGTTGCGCACCCGGCGCTTGATTCTCTTATTCTTGTCCACAGCCATTCTCAGTAGCGGTTTGTTCGGTTTTGCGCTTGCGCACGGCGGCCACGCCGACGGCCGCGGCCAGCGACAGCAGGAGCAGCAGCGAGCAGACGAGCGTGACGACCGTCAGCGTCTCGTAATGCGGCGCGCGGAAGCGGAACTCGACGACATGGTCGCCGGCAGGTAGCTTCATCGCCCGCAGCACGTAATCGGCCCGGAAATAGGGAGCCTCCTGCCCGTCGACATAGGCCGTCCACCCGTGCGGATAATAAATCTCGGAAAATACGGCCACCCCTTCCGCCGCAGCGGAATACTCGTACGTGTGGCGATTCACGCGATACTCGGTCATCCGGATCGAGGCCGAACTGTCCGCCGTAACGGAAACGCCCTCCAGCATCCCGGCGAATCGCTTGTCCACCACCGCCACACGCTTCGTATCGACCGAGTCGAGCGCATCGATCTCCTCGTCCGGATCGGCCACGATCCTCACCTCGTCCACGAACCAAGCGGCCCCGTTGGCCCCGTCGTTGCGCTGCACCGAAGCGCCTCGGCCGTCGTCCGACGGAGCGATCACGTAGCGCGTGTTGAGCATGTCGTACACGTTCCAGTTCATCTTCGACAGATGATGCTCGATCAGGTCTTGGTAGCGGTGCAGCTTCGCCCCGTGGTACCCGCCCACCGAGCGGTGAAAATACGAAGTCGACGCATCGTTGAACGGGCTGACGGTCAGATTCAGCACGCGGTATCCGGGTTCGCCGACCGTATCGGCCAGTATCTGCAGGTCGGCTTCCGTCGGCCTGATCCGTACGGCGCTTTCGGGCACGAAACGTTCGCGTCCCAAATAGCGCAGGTTGACCGGTACCATATCGGCCGTCACGATCACGGCCAGCGCCGCCGCCAGCGCGCCCCGCTTGATTTTGTCGGTCGCGAACAGCCACACCGCGCCGGCCGCCAGCAGCGCGAACACCAGCGAGCGCAGCGCATCGGCACGCATCATCGACGCCCGCTCGTCGCGCATCGCGGCAAGCACGTCGTCCGGCAACTGCATCTGCGAATCGGCTCCGCCCGAGAACGACAGCAACGCGCCGCCGAACAGCAGAAACAGCAACGAGATGCCGCCGACCGTCAACACGGAGTATTTCAGCCCCTTCATCAGTCTGGCATGCTCGATCCGGCCGCACCAGATGCGCTGCAGCACGACGGCCGCGAGAAACGGCACGCACCACTCGACGATCACGAGAATCATCGACACGGTGCGGAACTTGTTGTACATCGGGAAATGACGGAAGAACAGCTCGGTCAGCCCCATGAAATGGTTACCCCACGACAACAGCACGGCGAGCAGCGCAACCGCGGCCACCCACCATTTCGACCGACCGCGCAGCACGAACAGTCCCAGCACGGCGAGCAACAGCGCCGCAGCGCCCACATAGACCGGACCGGACGTTCCGGGCTGGGGGCCCCAATAACCGGGCAGATGCGCTGCTACTTGCCGCGCATTGTACTTGCCGAGCGCGTCGGCCACCGCTCCGTCCTCGGAAAATCCGCCCTCGGACGAGCCGCCGTACAGATTGGGAATAAGCAGATTGAACGTCTCGCCGGGCCCGTAGCTCCAGGCCGTCGCATACTCGATGTCGAGCCCCTGCTGCTTCTCGCCCGTACGGGCCTCGCGCAGCTCGCTGCCTCCGCGCATCGTCTCGGCCGAATGGGAATTGATGTAGTAGAGCATGCCTGCATTGCTGCCGACAGCCAATACGGCGGCCAGGGCCAGCAGTCCGGTCGTCTTGGCGAACCGGGGCAGCGCTTTCGCACGCGCGGCCGACACGAGCTCGTTGATCCAGAACGCGGCCAGTATGAACAGGAAATAGTAGGTGATCTGCGGATGGTTCACGCCGATCTCGATCGACGCGAAGACGCCCGTCAGCGCCGCACCGACCCACATGTTGCGCCGGAACGCGTACCACACTCCCCCGAACAGCATCGGAGCGAAAGCCAGCGCCATCATCTTGGTCACATGCCCCGCCCCTATGATAATGAAGAAATAGGTCGAAAAGCCGTAGGCCAGCGACGGAACGATCCCGATCCACGGGTTGAACCGCATGCACAGCAGCATGAAAAAGAAAGCCGTCATGGCGATGAAGATCAGCGCGGCGGGCTGGCCGAGAAAGTAGAAGGCTTTCGACAGCGTCTTGATGACGGTCCCCTCGTACTGCACGTTGATCAGGTAAGCCGGCATACCCCCGAACATGTTGCCTTCCCACTGCGGGTCCTCGCCGTATTTCTCGCGGTGCTGCATGATATCCTCCGACGAGCCCTTGTACTGCTGAACATCGCCTTGGAGCAGCGTCTGTCCGCTGAACTGCGGAGCGAAATAGAACAGGTTGATCAGAACGAAAACGGCCAAAGCCGCCGCCACGGGAAGCCACCGTCGGATATTGCGCTTGTTCTCCATAGGGACCGGTTAATCGATAGTGATCTGCAAAGTAACGAAAAATTGTCGAGATTCTTGTGCCGGACACCGTTACGCGCCGAAATTTATCGCGCGGCGGGGCCTTGCCCGGCTCCGAGATTCCGGATTCCGAACTTCGCATCACCGCCGGCCTGTCGTTTCCGCACGGGCCCCGCCATCCCGCACGCCCGATCAGGGAGAATCCTCGGACCGCCCGCACCTCCGGACTGCAACCGTGCGGCAGCGGTCCTACATGAAAAGCGCGCGCACGACAACGGCGTGCGCAGCGCAACGAGTTACGCGCGCACGGCCGAGCCGGTCCGACGCGACGAAACCGCCTGTCGACGGCCGGAGCCGCTCGCCGCCGCAAGGTTCCGGGCGCTGCATCCCACGCCGGGCCGGCCGCACCGTGACTCCGCGCGTCTTGACGCTTCCGGCATCATGCGGACAAGCACCGTTCCAAACATGCTAAACCGCCTCCGGCAGCACCTGACATTCGGCCCTCAACGGCCAAGGCATCCGCAAACGGAAGAAGCGCCGGCCGCTTCCCCGGAAACGACTCGCCCCCGCCGCACCGACGCGACAGGGGCAAGATCGCACAAGGCCGCGAAGAACCCGGCCGAAGCGTTTATTCCTCCCCGTGCCAGGCTCCCGGGAGCGTCACTTTCCGTACACTTCCCCGCGACCCGCTTTCAGTGTATTTTTCATCAGCGAGATGATCGTCATCGGCCCGACTCCGCCCGGGACCGGCGTTATATAACTGCACTTGGGAGCCACCTCGTCGAACTTGACGTCGCCCAGCAATTTCCACCCTGACTTGGTCCGGTCGCTCGGCACGCGCGTGATACCCACGTCGACGACTACCGCGCCCGGCTTGATCATGTCGGCCGTGACGAACTCGGCCTTGCCCAGCGCGGCGATTACGATGTCGCCGCCGCGAACGACCTCCGCGAGATTCTTCGTCCGGCTGTGACAAAGCGTTACCGTGCAATCCCAGCCCTTCTGCGACAGCAGATTGGCGATCGGACGGCCTACGATGTTGCTGCGGCCGATTACGACGCAGTGCTTTCCGGCGGTTTCGATCTTGTAGTACCCGAGCAACTCCAGAATCCCGTCGGGCGTAGCGGGCAGATAGGCGGGCAGGCCCGAAATCATCCGCCCCGTATTGACCGGATGAAACCCGTCCACGTCCTTGCGCGGATCGATCGCCTCGATCACCTTCTGCTCCGAGATGTGCTTCGGCAACGGAAGCTGCACGATGAAGCCGTCGACGTCCGGATCGGCGTTCAGCCGGGCGATCTCGGCAAGCAGAGCCTCTTCGGTCGTCTCCTCGGGCAGGCGAAGCACGGTCGAGCGGAAGCCCACCTCGCCGCAGCATTTCTCCTTATGTCCGACATACGTCTGGCTCGCGCCGTCGTTCCCGACCAGAACGGCCGCCAGATGCGGCGGCCTGTTTCCGGCGGCCACGAGAGCCTCCACCTCGGAGGCGATTTGCTTGCGGAGGCTGGCTGCGACCTCCTTCCCGTCCATAATCTGCATAGCTCGCTATCTTAAAATTTTCAAACAATAATATCGGATACGTGAAAGCGTCCTCCGCCCTTGCCCGAGGAAACCGAGTTTTCCGCCGGTTCTTCCGCGACCCGGCCCGCGCATCTTTCCGCCGGAGCGGCTCGTCGCATCGCTCCCGGACTTCCCGGCAACCCGCCGGCCCGAACCGTCCGAAATCCGTCCTGCAAGTTTCCCGACAGACACTTACGTTCCGGCCCGCAACCCGGCAGCACGTTCTATCCGCTTACGACCGGAACTCCGGAAAAGTTTCGGCTACATCCGACGGGACACGGGGTTCCGTTTCGGCATCGGCCGCGCCCGCTATCCGTCACAACGCCGCCGCGAAGGGGGAAACCCAGCCTGCGGATTTCAGACCGCACGGCCTGAAAAATTTCGGTCAACGAGCGTCGGAACTTTCCGGCCGGAATCAACGCCTTTTGCCGTGGCGCATCATTTTCGGCATGCCGCCGGCCACCGTCTTCATCATCTTGCGCGTGTCCTCGAACTGCTTGAGCAGCCGGTTGACTTCCTGAATCGTCGTACCGCTGCCCGCAGCGATGCGCTGCTTGCGGCTGCCGTTCAGAATCGACGGATTCTCGCGCTCGGCGGGAGTCATCGACTGGATGATCGCCTCGGTCTGCTTGAACACGTCGTCGCTGATCTCGACGTTCTTGAGCGCCTTGCCGACGCCCGGAATCATCGAGGCCAGGTCCTTCAGGTTGCCCATTTTCTTGATCTGCACGATCTGGCTCAAAAAGTCGTTGAAGTTGAACTGGTCCCTGACCAGTTTCTTCTTCAGCCGGCGCGCCTCCTGTTCGTCGTACTGCTCCTGCGCCCTCTCGACGAGCGACACGATGTCGCCCATGCCGAGAATCCGGTCGGCCATACGCTCGGGGTGGAACACCTGCAGCGCGTCCATCTTCTCGCCCGAACTGATGAACTTCAGCGGCTTGTTGACCACAGCTCGGATCGAGATAGCCGCACCGCCCCGCGTATCGCCGTCGAGCTTCGTCAGCACGACGCCGTCGAAGTCGAGCCGGTCGTTGAACTGTTTGGCCGTGTTGACGGCGTCCTGACCGGTCATCGAGTCGACGACGAACAGCGTCTCGCTCGGCGAAACGGCCCGCTTGATCGCCTCGATCTCCTGCATCATCTGCTCGTCGACGGCCAAACGGCCCGCCGTATCGACGATCACCGTATTGATATGGTTTGCCCGGGCATAGCGGACCGCGTTCTCGGCGATCTGCACCGGATTGCGGTTTCCTTCCTCGGCATAGACCTCGACACCGACCTGCTGCCCCAAAATCTTCAGCTGGTCGATGGCCGCCGGACGATAGACGTCCCCCGCCACGAGCAGCACCTGCCGTCCTTTCTTGCTTTTGATCAGATTGGCCAGCTTGCCCGAAAAAGTCGTCTTGCCGGAACCCTGCAGACCCGCGATCAGCACGACGGCCGGACTTCCTTCCAGACGGATGTCGGTCATCGTGCCGCCCATCAGCGCCGCCAGCTCGTCGCGGACGATCTTGGTCATCATCTGGCCGGGCTTGACCGAGCGGAGCACGTCCTGTCCGAGCGCCTTGGCTTTCACCTCGTCGGTGAATGTCTTGGCTACCTTGTAGTTCACGTCGGCGTCGATCAGCGCGCGGCGGATCTCCTTCAGGCTCTCGGCCACATTGATCTCGGTGATCCGGCCCTCGCCCTTGAGGACCTTGAACGACCGTTCGAGCTTGTCCGTCAAATTTTCAAACATATTCTCCTGCGGATTATCGGCCTGCGCATCCCTGCTCTTCAAAAGCGAGTAGCGAAAACGACGCGGCAGCGCCTTTCAAAGTTATCTTTTCCGGAAACTGCCGCAGCCCGGCACGCGGCGAGGCGCGAAGCGGCGTACAAAAATACGAACTAATTTCCAAATACGAAACGCCCTGCGCTTTTCCCTCGTGCAAAATCGACGCGCGGCGACTCGCTTAGAAGCGGCCGCACCGTTCGCCACCCAAAGCGTTTCCGGAACGGGCGACCCGAATCCCGGCGACGGCCGCGCTTTCCCGGCCCGCACCGTCCGGACAAACGTTTCGCGCGACCGGTTTACGGCTCCGCCGATACGCCCTGCCCCGGCACCTCGCCCGAAAGACACTCTCATGCCATCCGGATTAGGACGATTTTCAAAAATACAGGATGGCGCATTCCGGAGAATAGTTTAAAACGTTCGGAATCGCCCGAAGACTATCACCGTGCGATCATACCATACCGCTCCTATCCTTATTTTAAGGAGGCTCCGTGCCGCGACTCCGGCAAAAAATAAGGATGCCTTTCGACATCCTTATCGCAACGATTCCCTCAACCGGCCTGAACGATCCGTCCGACGTCGCACACCTGCCATATAGGCTTTCAACCTGCAACAAATGCGGTCCCTCGACATAGTCCGAACAAGTTCGACCCTGCACTCGGATCACAATATATTTTATTAAAATAAATATTTGTATGTTTATAAAATATATATGAACTCCACCTTACAGCGCACCCGCCGCATAGGCCCGCACATCCTCGAGAGAAATGGTTTGCCCGCTGAGAATAATCAGCCGTTCCACCACATTGCGCAACTCGCGGACATTGCCGCTCCATTCCATCTTCCCGAGCTCTTCGATCGCCCCGGGCTCGATCGCCTTGGGCTTTATGCCGTACTCCTCGCAGATCTTCCCGATGAAGTAATCGACCAACAGCGGAATGTCCCCGGCACGTTCGCGGAGCGCAGGCACCCGAATGACGATCACGCTGAGACGATGATACAAGTCCTCGCGGAAACGGCCCGCCTCGATCTCCCGGCGCAAGTTCTTGTTCGTAGCCGCCACGACGCGCACGTCCACCTCGATGTCCTTGTCGCTGCCCACACGGCTGATCCGGTTCTCCTGCAAAGCCCGCAGCACCTTGGCCTGAGCGGCCAGACTCATATCGCCGATCTCGTCCAAAAACAGCGTGCCGCCGTCGGCCTGCTCGAACTTTCCCTTCCGCATCCGGATGGCCGACGTGAATGAGCCCTTCTCGTGCCCGAACAGCTCGCTTTCGATCAGCTCCGACGGAATGGCCGCGCAATTGACCTCCACGAAAGGCCGGTCGGCCCGGTGACTCAGCTCGTGCAGCCGGTGGGCGACCAGCTCCTTGCCCGTTCCGTTGTCGCCCGTAATCAGCACGCGCGCGTCGGAAGGAGCCACCTTTTCGATCAGCTGCTTCATATGCTCGATACCGACCGAGGTCCCGACGATCTCGGTCGGGGCGCAGGAAGCCTTGGCGACAACCCGCGCCGAGTCTCCCGCGCGCGCCGCGGAACTCTTTTTACCCGAAGGGGTTTCGATTGTGGCACGGTTTTGGCTTTTATCCTCCACAGCCGAGCGGATCGAGCGGAGTAACTTGTTCAGATCAATCGGTTTGGGAATGTAATCGAACGCTCCGTGACGGATGCTGTCGATCGCGGGATCGAGACCTTTGAGCGCCGAAAGCATGATAAAAGGCGTAGATTTGCCGCTTCCGTGCAAAGAAGTGAGCAGATCGATCGCCCGGATATCGGGTACGGCCATATCGCAGAGCACGACGTCGAAGCGGGAATGCTCGGTTTTATCGGCGGCCTCGCCTCCGGTTTCGGCCGTTTCGACCCGGTAGCCTTCATATTCGAGACGCTCCTTGAGCGTATTGCGAATGCTGCGTTCGCTGTCTACTACCAATACGTTTGTCATAACTTTGATATTTTATATGAATATTGAATAATGGTAAACTTCATATTTTTGCGCACGGTTTTTGGTTATTCCGAAAAAACCGAGTAGCTTTGTCCCAAAGTTAAGAATTCCTCCCGCTTTAAAAAACAGCAACGCGGCTGCGCTCTCCGGCGGCCGGCAAGGGAATTTCAAATCTGAAACGACCATTACGGTAAACCTTTTGAATCGATGAAGTCGCCCGTTCGGACGATTCGCGGCCGAGGTCCGATTTCGCGGTTCGCATCCTGATCCTTATGGATAAAAACTATAATTTCGAGAGAAAGAAGCTGATGCTTCCCGAGTACGGGCGTCATGTGCATCAGATGGTCGACTACCTGAAGACGATCCACGACCGCGACCTGCGCAACCAGCAGGCGCGCGCCGTCATCGAGGTGATGGGCAACCTGAATCCCATTCTGCGCGAGTCGGCCGACTTCAAGCACAAGCTGTGGGACCATCTGTTCATCATGTCGGACTTCGATCTGGACGTCGACTCGCCCTATCCGATCCCGACGGCCAAGAGCCTCTATCCCAAGCCCGACCGCATCGAGTACCCGAAGCACCAGATCGCCCGCAAGCACTACGGAAAGAATATCGAGAACATGCTCGCCGCACTGAAGGAGATCGACGACGAGGAAGCCAAGACGCAGATCGCCGGCAACATAGCCAAATTCATGCGCGCCAAATCCTTCGAGTACAATCAGGAGCATCCCAACAATGAGGTTATCATGAAAGACATACGCTCGATGTCCGATAACCGGATCGTTTTGGACGAAGTTGCCCTGAACAATCTCAAAAACGACTATAAACAGCCCTATATGAACAACCGCCAGCGGAAGAATTATTCGGCCGGCGGCCATTCCGGCTCCAAAGCGAACAACTATTCGAACAAGCAGGGCAACAAGCGGCGCATCGGCAAGGCATTGCACAAATAGCGCCGGACAGCGCGCCTTACCCCATCCCGGACATCCCCGGCCGCCGGGAAGAATCCGGGCGGCGTGTCTTTCGCAGGTCCGCCCGGGCCGAACCTGCACGGAATTGCGTTTTTTATTGCTAACTTTGCACTCCCCGATGCAAAAACGCTCATGAACGAACAGAAGAACATATCGATCCGCAACAAACGGGCGACATACGATTACGAGATTCTCGACACGTACGTCGCCGGGATCGTTCTGTCCGGTACCGAAATCAAGTCGCTGCGTCTGGGCAAGGCATCTCTCACCGACTGCTACTGCTATTTCCACAACGGCGAGCTTTTCGTCCGGGGTATGAACATAGCCGAGTACCATTGGGGCAGCTACAACAACCATGTCCCCAAGCGCGACCGCAAGCTGCTGCTGCAGCGCAAGGAGCTCGAGAAGCTCGAGCGCTCGTTGCAGGACAAGGGGCTGACCGTCGTCGGGCTGAAGCTGTTCATCAACGAGCGGGGACTGGCCAAGCTGCAAATCGGACTGGCCAAGGGACGCAAAAGCTACGACAAGCGCGAATACCTCAAGGAAAAGGATGCCCGCCGCGAGATGGACCGTGTCTTTCGCAAGTGATCCCGTGCGCCGGAACCGATTCGTATGACGACTTGCTCCGTCCGGACTTCCGATAACAGAGAGTCCGAACAGCCGTCCGACCGCAAGACCGGGAATCCGCCTCCGCTCCGATAAGAAACGGCTCCCCGCCGGACATTCCGACCGAGCCGGTCCGTCCGAAATGCTTCGTACAGTACTCCCGTCAGCGAATCTTCGGGAAGAGCTGACGGACGAAAAATCATCCCTCGTCCCGGCCATACCGCTGGAGAAATATGGCGGTGCGAAGTGTCCCGTATTCGCACCTGAGGTGTACCGCGCAGATAAACGGCATAATTAATTCCGACGTATCGAAATCGTATCCGGAATTCATGCGTTCCGGTACGCGCAACGCAGGCCGAGCAACCGATTCCGATCCTGCCCGAGGTCTCTTCCCTTCGGTGAATGAGCTTCCGCACAGGGAAGCCGGAGATGTCGAATGTTCGCCGACAAATAGACCGACAGTCTCGGCCGACCGCCCCGAAATATGCCCGACGGTACACGCCCCTGTTCCCCCAAGTCGTATCCGGACCGGATGCGGAACACGGATTCTCGCAACGGACACGGATTCTACGGAACGGAGACCGTTCACCCGAGCAGTCTTCGATATAGTTTCAACCGCCGGTACGGAGCGTATTTCAACGGCAGATCGATCAGCCTCGACGACCGGACGACCGGACGCATGTTGCTGAAAAGATCGAAGCTCGACCGCCCGTGATACTTCCCGAACCCGCTCTCGCCGACGCCCCCGAACGGCAAGCGGCCGTTGGCCAGATGGACGATCGTATCGTTGACGCAGGCTCCGCCCGACGACGTCCGGTCCAAGACCCGCTCCGCCTCTCGACGATCGCCGAAATAGTAAAGGGCCAGCGGCTTGTCACGGCGATTCACATAGCCGATCGCCTCGTCGATATGCCGAAACGTCTTGACCGGCAGCAGCGGACCGAAGATCTCCTCCGTCATTGCCGGGCTGTCGTCGTCCGGATCGTCGATCAGCGTCGGAGCGACATACCGCTGCCGCACATCGAATTCGCCTCCCCACAGCACGCGTCCCGAAGCGCCGATCATTCCGGCCAGCCGGGCGGTCGCCCGCTCCGAAACGATACGCGGATAAGCCGGACTTCGAAGCGGATAGTCGCCGAAAAACTCCCCGACCGCATGCTTCATTTCCCGGCACAGCCCTTCCTTCAGGTCCCGATGAACGAGCAGATAATCCGGCGCGACGCAGGTCTGGCCCGCAGCCAGCAACTTGCCCCACATGATCCGCCGTGCCGCCAGCCGAATATTCGCGCTGCGCCCGACGATGCAGGGGCTCTTGCCGCCCAGCTCGAGCGTCACGGGCGTCAGGTTTTTCGCGGCCGCCTCCATCACGACCCGCCCGTATTTCGACCCGCCCGTAAAAAAGATCGAATCGAAGCGCCGCTTCAACAATTCGTCGAGCACGTCGCCTCCTCCTTCGACGAAAGCCACGTATTCCGGCCCGAACGTTTCGGCGATCAGATCGCGCAACGCCGCCTCGACATGAGGAACCAGAGGCGAAGACTTCAGCAGGACGCAGTTCCCGGCCGAGATCGCGCCGACGAGCGGACACAACAGCAACTGAACCGGATAATTCCACGGCGCGACGATCAGCGCCACGCCGAGCGGTTCGGGCCGTATCCGGCTCCGCGACGGCCATAGCGTCAGAGGCGTAGATACCCGTCGGGATCGGGACCAGCGCTTCAGGTGCCGGATATGGCACTCCAATTCCTGCATCACGAGGCCGATCTCGGTCAGATAGCTCTCGCCGGCCGACTTGTTCAGATCTTCGCGCAACGCCTCGCTCAGCGCGTCCGTGCGTTCCCGGACGGCTTTTCTCAGCTCCGTCAGCGCATCGAGCCGGAATGCCGTAGCGCGTGTCGCGCCGTCGGCAAAGAATTTCCGCTGAAGGGTTATGATTTCATCGATCGCCTTTTCCATAATCCTTTGATTTCAAATTTCAGTCGGCCGCACGATTCGGGCCGCATATATCCCGACAGCGCGCAATCCGCGCGGGAAGGCTCCCCGATCCGGCACGGAGAGGACTCGTCCGGTCCGAGCGATCGCAGGCCGTTTCTGCTCAGTACACGAATCGGGCCGTCGAGGAATCGCCGAAATCCGGTCCGATTCCGGCACGGCAACGCTTCGGACTTTCCCGGCAATATTTTTCGTCTCCGGCCCGCCGATCTTGTCGGCCCCGATCCGCATGCGGGATATCTCGCCTCCCGTCTTGAGGACGAGATCGGCCGCAATGCCGCTCATCCGCATACCGAAACGGTCGCCTTTCATCGAGACGAAGTTCCGGTGCAAGTCGATCTGCCGCGCCCGGCGAAAAACGGCCGAAGCAGAATCAACGCAGCTTGTTCCGCTCGAAATGCGGAGCCACCTTCCACTGGAAATAAACGATCGACGCGACCGTCAGGCAGGCGCCGAACAAATAGGCCTTGTCGAACGTGCTGATCTGGGCGATATAGCCCCCGAGCAGCAACCCGATCCCTATGCCTACGTCCCACGAGGTCAAGTAGGTCGACGTGGCCGTCCCCCGCTGGTTATTCGGAGCCAGATTGACGAACAGCGTGTTGAAGGCGGGGAACATCGTCCCGAAACCCACGCCCAAAAACAGGGCTACGCCGAAAAAGATCCACAGGCTGAGCGTCTCGTTCAGGCGCATCAGCAGCGCGCAGGACGACAGTGCGAAAAAGCAGAGGCAGACCAGATACATCCCCCACGCAATGACCCTCGTCACGCGCCCCTTATCGACCTGACGGCCCGAGAATATGCGCGAGATGGCCATGCCGACGGCCATCAGCGTGAAGAAGACGCCCATGCCGTGCGTAATGCCGATCTGGCGCGCATACATCGCCACGTAAGTCGTCGTCATGCCGTAAGGAATCGACAGCATCAGCAAATCGGCCCCCGCAGGAATTCCCTTGACGAGGATGAAGCGGTCGAGCGAGACAGGCTCCCGCTTGACGGGTGCCTTGACGGGCGCCTTGACCAGCGAGGCCATTGCGAAGCCCAGCGAGCAAGAGATCAGCGAGCAAACGAAAATCACCTCGAACGAGTAAGCGTCGTGCAGGAACAGTCCTACCATCGGACCGACCGACATCGCTATGTTGTTGGCCAGTCCGTAGTACCCCAGTCCCTCGCCCCGGCGCGAAGAGGGCATGATATCGATCACGACCGTGTTGCCGGCCACCGTAACCATGCCGAACGAGAAGCCGTGCACGACGCGCAGTATGGTGAACAACGTGAGCGTCCCCGCCAGCAGATAGCCCGCGAAGACGGAAGTGAAGACGAAAAAAGCCAGCAGATAGAGCGGCTTGCGCGCGAACGTATCGAGCAGATAACCCGAAAACGGCCTGACCGACAACGCCGCGATCGTATAGCACGACAGCACGGCCCCCGCCATGCCGCTGCCCGTGCCGAACTCCTCCGTCAGATAGAACGGCAGGACCGGCATCAGCAGGTAAAAACCGAAAAAAAGCAGGAAATTAGCGGACAGGATATAGCAATAACTCGATGTGACCAAACGTTCTTTCGACATAGCGACAGAAATTTCGACAAAGGTAAGGATGTTTTTTGAAAATGGTTTTCGGATCGCCGATCGGCAAGCCGTCATTCGGAAGGTCTTTCGCACGGCAGCCGGACCGCGAGTTTTCGCCGAAACCGGGCTTGAATATATCCCGATAATGATTATCTTGCAGTACGAAGCGAATCGTCCGCATATCGTTCACTTAATTCCGAATGCTATGAAAACCAAAATGCTCGTCCTGTTCGCGCTTGCCCTGCTCGGAACGGCAGGAAAGGCAACGGCTCAGGCCGCAGACAAGAAAGCCGCACGCAAGGAGAAAAAAGAGCTCAGGCAATCGATCGACCGCGCAAGGCACCAGCAGGCACTGGACGCGATCCTCGACAGCGCGTTCGTTTTGCAGGCGAACGCCGTGCTTCTGGAGAACTACCCGAGAGAGCAGGTCGACTTTCATCGGAACTTCGTCTCAATGGAGGGCGGCCATTTCAGCATTCAGATGAGCGGAATCGCGGCCAATCCCGTCCTCAAGACGGGAGGCGAGGTGTCCCGCATGCGGATCAGGACCGACAAAAAAGGCTTCGTCCGGTGCAGAATAGACCTCTCGGGCATCGTGATGACTTCTTCGACCGTATATCTGACGCTGTACCCCGACAGCAACGAGGCGACCGCAACGGTCCGTTCGCTCCGGGGAGGCCGGGGCGTCACGCTCGAAGGCGTCATCGTACCGGCGGCCGATGCCGAGGTGCTTCGGAATATCTCGACTTACTGATTGCCCGCGCCGTACCGGTCCGGGCAATCCGCCGATCCGTCTCCGCTCCGATTCGCCAAAGAGCCCCGGTCGTCCGGTCTTCGGTTCTCGCTTCATCGGCTTCACGGACGGAGCGGCGCAAACATAAAGAACCGGTCGGAGCGGGTCGACCGGTTTCAATTTGCAATAACAACTTCCGGACATAAGTCCGGCCAACGCTTCCGGGCGACAATCGAGAAGAGCCGTCCCGCTCCGCCGCCTTAAAACAGCGAGCGGCCTTTGTACACGCTGCGCCGGTCGTAAGGCACCAGCTCGCCGCTGAGCGTCACCCGATTGCTGCTGTACGTGGGATACACCGTTACGGAGGCCTTGTTGTCCAACGGATTGAGCACGATTTCGGCCATCCACGACGAAGTTCCCGAACCCACGACGCTCATCTGGTAGCGCACGAAACCTTTTTTGTCGGTTTTCACCGACACGTTGGTCACGATTCCGTCGACGGTGATGCCGCCCAATCCGTTGGCGCCGGGCCATGGCAAATTGGGGAACGCAAGCTGGATCACGGCACGCTCGCCCTCCATCGAGACGAAATTGGTCGTCGAGCTGACATAGGCTATCCGGCCCCGCCGGAACGTCACTTTATCGGCTTTCAGAATGAACGCGCTATCCTGCAACGCCTTCATGGCCGAATCGTGCATGCGGGCATCCAATGCCCGGTAATACTCTTTCTGAGCCGCACGGGCCGCCTTGCGGTCCGCGGACTTTTGGGCCGAGACGCTCGCACAGAGCGATGCGAGCGCGACCATCAATAAAATCTTTTTCATAGCCGGTCGACTTTTAAAAACAAACCGTAGGCCGAATGCAGAGCCGAACTCGTTCGGATTATGCCGAGGCGCAACATTCTTCAACGATTGAAAATCCAATAATATAACGGCGACGGCGGCACGCAAATTATCCGTTCGCATCACGAAAAGCCGGTCGCAGCTCTCCCTGCCGTTCTGCCGACCGCCGGCGAATCCGTCCGAACCGCAAAACCGTCCGGTTCGAACGCCGCAAAATCGTGCCAGATTCTGCGAACCGCCATATAACGAAGACGCTTTCCCGGCCGTTTCCGTTGCAACGGCCGCATTGAAGCCCGGCCTACCTGCCGTCAGGTACGGGACAACGCTTCGCACGGACGAAAACCGGACATTCCCGCCGCATATTATCGGAATCCCGTACAAAAACGTCCGAAAAGCATGAACAAGCCGCTTTCCGGCATCCCCGACCGGGATGACCGTCCTCGGGCGAACAGCCGCACGGCCAAACGCCCGAAAGAATGAAATAAGCGCCGGACCCGTAAGCCCGTAGAATGGAGTCGCAAGCCAGAAACAGTGCTGACGAACCGCCACGTCCCCTTTCGCACGATGGCGCCGGTCCGAACCGGAAAAGGCTGCCGTCAGACCGTGATCTCGCCCCGGATCGAGCGGCCCAGCATGTCGCGGACCCAATCGCCGTCCCAGTTCTGCCCCAGCAGATACATCAGCTTCGTAACGGCGCTTTCGGTCGTAATGTCCCGGCCGCTGACTACGCCGCACTCCTGAAGGCGCCTGCCGGTCTCGTACATATCCATCGACACGCTGCCGCCCTGACATTGCGTCACGTTCAGTACGACCGTTCCCCGCTCGACCGCACGGCCTACCGCCCGCACGAACCAGTCGGCCGTCGGCGCGTTTCCCGCCCCGTAGGTCTCCAGCACGACGCCGCGAACGCCGGGAATGCGGAGCATCGCCCCGAGCGTCTCGGGACGCATACCGGGAAAAATCTTGACGATCTCGATTCCCGTTTCCAGAGCGGTCGCAATACGCAACGGGGCGGAATCCTCCTTCGCCCGGCGGATAAAAGGCTCGTTGTAATGGATATTCACCCCGACGTCGGCCAGCGCCGGATAGTTGTCCGAACGGAAGGCATTGAGCAGCTCGGCGCTGTGTTTCGTCGTGCGGTTCGCACGGAACAGCTTGTTCTGAAAATAGATGCAGACTTCCGGAACGACGGCGCGCCCTCCCTCTTTCGCCGCGGCGATCTCGATCGCGGTAATCAGGTTCTCCCGCCCGTCGGTCCGCAGCACGCCGATCGGAATCTGACTGCCCGTGAAGACGACCGGCTTGCCCAGATTCTCGATCATGAAGCTGAGCGCCGAGGCAGAATAGGCCATCGTATCGGTTCCGTGCAGCACGACGAAGCCGTCGAACGACGCATAGCTGTCGCGGATCAGCCGAGCGAGCTCGATCCATAGCGCGGGGGTCACGTTCGACGAGTCGATCGGCTTGAAATGAAGCACGCTGATATCGACGTTCAGCATCCTCAGATAGGGAAACTCCTCGTACATGTCGTTGAAATCGAACGGAGAAAGGGCCCCCGTCTCGGGATTGGTTTTCATGCCGATCGTTCCGCCCGTGTAGATCAGCAGAATCGAAGCCCTGGATGTCTCGGCCATAGCGAACGGTTATGATGCCGCCTCCGAATCGGACGCGAGCGGTTCTGCGGCAAAATTAGCAAAAAATCGAGTCGCCGAACATCGCCCGCACATTGCGTTCGGTCGCTTCCTCCACGCGTCGCTCGTCCGTACCGCACAGTTCGGCCACCTTGGCGCACACATAGCGGACGTAAGCGCTCTCGTTGCGCTTGCCCCGGAAAGGCACGGGCGTCAGGTAAGGCGCGTCGGTCTCCAGCACCGCCCGCTCGATTCCGATCTCCGGCAGCAGGCCCGCGATCGCCGACCGCTTGAACGTCACGACGCCGCCCACGCCGAACAGGAAGTCGCCGCATCCGAGAATCCGCCGGTAGTGTTCCCGCGTCCCGCAAAAGCTGTGCATGACACCGCGCACGCCCCGGCCCCGGTACTCCTCCAGCACGCCGCACATCTCGTCCCAAGCATCGCGCGTGTGAATCACCAGCGGCAGTCCGTACCGCAAAGCCAGCTCGATCTGAAACCGTAGCGCCTCCAGCTGTTCGTCCGCGAAATCGCGGCTCCAGTACAGGTCGAGGCCCACCTCGCCCACGCCGCAGAAGCGGATGCCGTCAGGCGGCGCCTCCAGCAAGCGGGCCACCCTCTCCAGATCGTCCCTGTAACGGGGATTGTCGTTGACCGAGGTCGGATGAAGCCCCATCATCGGAAAGCAATAGCCGGCATAGCGCCGCGCCGTCTCGAACATAGCCCCGTAGGAGTGTCCGTCCACAGCCGGCAGCAGGATGCGGCCTACTCCCGCCTCTCGGGCCCGGGCGACGACCGCGTCCCGATCACCGTCGAAAACCTCGTCGTAAATGTGCGAATGCGTATCGATCAGCATGACTTCGAAATCTTGATATACGAATCGCCGGCAACCGCCCGGACTATGCCGGCCAGTTCCAGCTCCATCAACAGTTCGCTGAGCCGGCCCGGCTCCAGTCCGCTCAGCAGCTCGAGCTCCTCGACCGAACGGGGCGTTACCCCGTCGATCCACTTCAGCAGATCGGCCTGCCCGGCCGGAAGCGCCCGCTCCGAACCGCCGAACAAGTCTCCCTCCGCCGGCCTCGCCTCCGGAACCGGCTCCCAGCCGAGGCAATCGGCTATATCCCGCCCCGAGCAAACCATCTGAGCTTTCAGGCTGCGGATCAGCCGGTTCGTTCCCTGCGACCGGTCGTCGTCGATCCGCCCGGGCACGGCCATGACCGTCCGCTCGTATCCGTCGGCCATTTCGGCCGTAATCAGCGATCCGCCCTTCGCCGCCGACTCGATCACCAGCGTCCCTTCGCTCAGTCCGGCGATGATCCGGTTGCGCTGCACGAAGCTCGAACGGTCGCACCGGCAACCGCTGTGAAACTCGCTCACGATCGCTCCGCCCTGCTGCACCATGCGGCGCGCGCTCTCGGTATGGCGCGACGGATAGATGCGCGTCAGCGGATGCGCGACGACCCCGACCGTCCGCAGACCGGCATTCATCGCTGCCCGGTGAGCCTCGATATCGACTCCGTAGGCCAGCCCGCTGACGATCACCGCGTCGGGAACCAGCGCGGCCAGCTCCCCGATCAGGCGCTCGCAAAGCATCGCCCCGTAAGGAGTCATGCGCCTCGTGCCGACCACCGACAGCCAGCGGGGCGAGTTCAGATCGGTTCCGCCGCTCACGTAGATCACATGCGGATAATCGGGGCACTCCTTGAGCCGGCGGGGATATTCCGCCGAGCACGCATCGATCGCCCGGATCCGGTGCCTCTCGACGAAAGCGAGCTCCCGTTCCGCCGCCCCGTGATACTCGCGGCGGCTGATACTCCGCGCCAGCTCGGGTTTCAGTCCGGATCGGAGCACGATCTCCTGCTGCGTCGCGGCGAACAGCCGCTCGGCCGAGCCGAAGCACTCGACCAAATGAATGGCCGTACGGCTTCCTATCTCCGGGTGCATCGTAAGGGCTATGTCGTCGACAGTCATTTCAGGAAACGGTTCTCTCGGTCCGGGGCGGCGCCCGGCGCCGTCCGCTGCGTAAAGATAGAAAATTATCGGCACGAACCTATTCCCGCGCAGGAGAAATAAAATCGCCGGACAATACGGTCCCGGCCGACGGCGATTCGTCCCGAACGAGGACGAGGCCCCGGAACAAACACCCATTCCATATCGCTTGCACGCCTCTTCAATGCAAGCGTCGAACAGCTCCTCCGGATGTTTTTCGGACACGAAGCCTGTTCCCATTCGGACCGACCCCGTACTTTCGAATACGGCATCGGGCCGAGTCCGGCCCGAACTCGTCCCCTCGGAAAAGGACGAAAATGTCCGTGAATTTTGACGGTTCGGAAATAATTTCTATATTTGCCGTCCCATACAGGGCCTGATGGCCGAGTGGTTAGGCAGAGGTCTGCAAAACCTCTTACAGCGGTTCAATTCCGCTTCAGGCCTCGACGAAAAGGGGCTGTCTCGTAATCCGAGACAGCCCCTTTTCCATGGTGCACGGCTTTCGCGGATTACGCCCGAACCCAGAGAATCCTCCGTCTCGCCCTCCGCAGACAACATACTCCGATTCATCCCGAGGGGCGACCCGCGATCGGGCTATTTTTCCTCCGGGCTCTGTCGAACGACGCATTCCGCAGCGACTTTCCCCCGACGGCGGCGGCGCAGCAGCCAACCCGCGAGAAACAGCGCCAGCGCCGTGCCGGTCGCGACCAGCCAATAGAAAGGAATCCCCCAAGTCAGATGCACGACCCTGAACTTGACGATACCCAGCAACAGCAAAACCAACACGGCTCCCGCCAGCAACCGGAACTCCCGGCGCACGGCCGAAACGGTCGCGGAAACCGGTACGGCAACGCCTCCCCGGCTCCGGTGCGACGGCCACAGGGCCGGAACCTCCCGGCAGCGCGCGCGATAGTCGGCGCCGTATTTCCCAAGCATGAGCCGCTCCTCTCTGCCGAGAATCGTCAGGTAGCAAGCGGCATAAAGCGCGGTCGCGCCGATCACGAACCAGTCCGTTCCCGTGTAAAGCACGATTCCGAACCAAATCAGGAAATTGCCGGCATAGAGCGGATAGCGCATCCGCGCATAAATTCCCTCCGTCGGGAAAGGCATCGCGGGCGGATTCCCCGAAGCCCGAAGCCGGGTCCTGTAGAGCATGACGGCCGTCGAGCGGACACGCAGGGCGAATCCCGAGCCGAGCAGAAGCGCACATACCGCCAGCAGAATCCATCCGTCGGCGATCCGGAACGGCGTCGTCACCAGCAAGGCGGCGACACTGGCGGGAAGCAGCCACAGCGACAGCCGTCCGCGAAGAGCGTAAAGTTTTCGAGAGAGAGCCGAGTAACTTTGCGAAAGTGTCATAGAGCGTCTTTTTCAGATGATCCCGGGGAAACCTCCTCCGTCCGTCGCATCCGCCTCAGGCAAAGCCTGACCGAGACGGCCGCCAGCGACAGGCCGAGCAGCAGACCGAACAGAATATCCATCGGATAGTGCACGCCCAGATAGATCCGGCTGTACGCCAGCAGGGCCGCCCATACGAAAATGGCTATGGCATACCACCTCCGGCGGAACAGCACGGAAGTGAACAGCGCGATCGAGAAGCTGATGGCCGCATGGGCGGAAACCGTGCCGTACAGCCCGCCCCGGTAGTCCCGGACCGTATGCACCAGCGATTCGACGCCGGGCGTATGGGTCGGACGCAGCTTCGGCACGTTATGCTTGAAGAAGTTGCATATCTGGTCGTCCGCTATGACCGTCGCACCCAGAAACAGCACGACCCACAGCAGACCGCGCGTTCCGAACCGCCTCCACACGGCATACAGCAGCACGGCATACAACGGAATCCAAGTGAGCCGGGCCGTCACGAAATAGAAGAAAGCGTCCCAGAAAGCGCCTCCGTCGCCGTTCAGGGCGAGCAGGAGCTCCCGGTCGAGATCGAGAAGCGATTGCCACATAGCGGTGTTTTTCGTTCGGTCTCAAAAATACGACGAAAAAAGCGGATCGCCAACTATCCGTCCGCATACGGAGAAGGCCCCGTCCTCCGTGCCGTCCGTGCCGCCGGCCTGACCGAAGAACAATCCGGCTCGCACGGCACTCCGTATGCAGGCCCGAGCGGAATCGGAACAAGGCCCGGCAAGACAGAGACCTTGTCCTCACAATAAGTCAAATGCTCCTATCCGCCCCCACGCGCCGCGAATCCGTCGGGCTTTCGGCATCATATCGCGTCCTCAGCCGAAACGGCACGAATACGAGTCGCCTCGGACATCGCGATCAAATACAAACGGATGCGAGCGACGAAAAGCATCGGACCGCAGAAGATTCTCTGACGCTATCCCGGTCAGAACTGGAAATAGATGAACGGCTGGATTTCGGACGACTTGATCTGCATGACGCACCATATCAGCACGGTCAGCATCAGTGCCTTGACAACGAGCGGAGCGCCCGCGACGGTCCGCTCGCCCCACGCCTCGGCCCGGCGCGGCAGCATATGCAGCAGGTAGCCCGCAGCCATCAAGGCCATGACGGCCCCGTAGCCGGAAACGACCTGAGGAATCAGTCTCCATTGGAAATGGCCGAAAATCTGCGAAAGAATCCGCTCGCCCGTCTGCATGTCCGGAGCCCGGAACAGAATCCAGCCCAGACAGACCACATGGAACGTGACCAGCACGCCCAAAACCCGCCGCCACGGCCTCATCTGCTCTCCGGAAGCTTTGAACACCGAGGGGAAAGCGTGCATCAGCGCCTTATGAACGGCCAGCGCGGCTCCGTGCAGCGCCCCCCACAGGATGAATCGGACGGCCGCTCCGTGCCACAGCCCGCCCAACAGCATCGTCAGCATCAGGTTCGCATACGTCCTCGCGCCCCTTGCGGTTCCCGCCCAGCGAAATGTAAAGGTAGTCCTTCAGCCAGCTCGACAGCGAGATATGCCAGCGCCGCCAGAACTCGGTGATCGTAGCCGACTGGTAGGGCGAATCGAAGTTGACCGGGAACCGGAAGCCGAGCAGCAGGGCCAGCCCGATCGCCATATCGGAGTATCCCGAGAAGTCGCAGTAAATCTGCAGGGCGTACCCGTAAACCCCCATCAGGTTCTCGAAGCCGCTGTACAACATGGGGTTGTCGAATACCCGGTCGACGAAGTTCAGGCTGATATAGTCCGAGATGATCGCTTTCTTGAACAGGCCCGACAGGATCAGAAAGACTCCGCGTCCGAACATGTCGCGCGAAACGAAAACGGGATTCCGGTAAATCTGCGGCAGAAAGTCCCGGGCCCGGACGATCGGACCCGCCACGAGCTGCGGAAAGAACGACAGGTAGAACAGGTAGTCGATCCAGTGCCGCACGGGCTCGATCTGCCGGCGGTACAGGTCGATCACGTAGCTCATCGACTGGAACGTGAAGAACGAGATGCCGACGGGCAGGAAAATGTCCGGCAGCGTCAGCGTCCGGTCGATCAGCCCGGCTACGGCCGAGACGATCAGGTCGGCATACTTGAAATAGCACAGCAGGCCCAGATTGATCAGCAGGCTCAGCACGAGCAGGCTCTTTCGCGCTTCGGAACGCCGGGAGCGGTGCATCAGCCTTCCGATCGCGAAGTCCGACAGCGACAGCCCGACGAGCAGCAGGAAGAACAGCCCGCTCGTCTTGTAGTAGAAATAGAGCGAGAACAGCGTGACATAGACGATCCGCAGCGTGAGACGCCGTTTCAGCAAGCCGTAGATCAGCGAGAACCCGAGAAAAACGAACAGGAACAAGCCGCTCGAAAAAAGCATCGGGCTACGCGGATCGTAGCGGAAAAGATCGATCGCCTGACCGACGTATGAACAGAAATCCTCCATGGTCTATCTCCGCTGCTGCAACGGCACGGACAAGCGACAAAGATAGCTGTTTTTTCATAACATGCGAGCAGGAACGGGCCCGCCGCTCCCGGCTTTCGCCGGTCATAAAACCAGTCGTAACAAAGTCCGCGACCGGATTCTACTCCCAATTTTATCGCATCGGAAAATTATGGCGAAAATTCTCCGATCAGACGACGTCTCGTCACGCACTATCTATCCGGAAAAAATCGAAATATTATTCGTTCGATTTCCTATTTATTTATATATTTATGCTAACAAATCTTGTCCACAAATGTTTTACTTAAATTATGTTCTTATGAAAAATCTGTTTATTGTAATCGGCAGCCTTACCACCGATGCAAGAGATGCTCTTGCCGGAGCGATAGGAGGAGCAATATTAGGTTCGGGTGCAGGAGGCGTAGAGGCTGGGCCGAAGGCCGTCGTAGGAGGATTGAGCAATGGCGCTTCGGGGTCAATCTCTGAAGCTATTGACAAATGGCTTAATTAAATAATAAGAAGACAAAATGAAAACAAAGAAATCTTTCCCATATATCGCGCTATATATCACGGCCATTGCCGCAGGCTCGTTGGTCAGTTTTTTGTTCAAATTTTTTACGGACAATCCGTATAACTTTTGGAATGTCGTAGTACCTTCCGCCATAGCCGTAGGAATAGTAGATGTGCTAAACAGACGAAAAAGAAGAAAAGAAAGAAAAGTCTAAAGTAAAAGAATGCATATCATTCATCCCGATTGAATACTTCGGGGTGACTTTGAGATATCGCTGCTGAATACTGAAATTTCCCGGATACCAGCCGACGGGCTCATCCGGGAATTTTCGGATGTATCGAGTAAATCAATCTGCATACCCGACCCAATAAGTATTGGAGCTACATAAATTACGGACGGTACTTTTGTATGAAATTCCATTACTTTAATCGAGCTATACCGTTTCTCGTATCGTTCGTGTCGGCGCACGGAATGCTGAATGAGAATCACTATGTCAAACTGTTTGCCTTCGAACTGATATTCATCGTCATGTCGGCAAGCTTTGTGACGGTCAACAGGAAAAACCGACCGCAGAACCCGTACAGCGAAACACCGCGCGCGGCGGAGAAAACCCGGCTTACCCAACCGCGCGTAAAAAAGCGGTTGCCCGGTTTTCGGACAACCGCTTGCAAAAGGATTCGGACCGACAACTACTCGACGATCGATACCCGGTCGAGCACCGCGTTGTCGAAAGGCACGCTCTGGCCCTTGCGGGGAACGATCTTCAGGCTCTTCGGGCTGACGCCGAACTTGTTCACGAGCGCATCGTAGACATTCTGGGCGCGCTGGTTGCTCAGGTACTCGTTACGCTGCGGAGTACCCGTCTGCGTATCGGCATAGCCGGTAATCTTGTACACATGGCCCGGGGAATTCTTGATCACCTGAGCGGCGTACTTCAGATTCACCATCTCCTTGTCCGTGATATTCGTCTGGCCAATGGTAAAGAATACGGCCAGCGGCTGCGCGCGGACGACCGTACGCGTAACGGTATCGGGCTCCGTGCTCTCGGCGATCGCGGCCTGCTCGGCGGCTACGGCGGCGGCTACCAGCGCGGCGTCGCGCTCGGCGACGTACTGGCTTATCTGCGCGTCGTAATCGGCCTGTTGCGCCAACAGAGCGTCAAACGCAACCGCGGCCGGAATGCCCCGGTCGAATCCGCGCTTCTTGAACTTGTACGTGATACCCACGCTGATAACGGACGAGCCGTCGATGATTCCGTTTTCATCCACGCCGTCGAACGCATCGTTGACAAGCATCTGAGACACTTCCAGATTGATGTCGATAGCCGGCGAGACGCAGAATTTCTGTACGATACCGAAGTTGGCCGTCATGTCGTTGCGTGTCGGAGCGCTCTTGTACCAGGCATGAGCGAAGCCTATGCCTATATAGGGAAGAATCTCGTACACGCGGTTCTCTTTGTAGCCGAAGACGGCTGCCGAGAAGTTCACCATGAAGTCGCCGTGCAGGTTCCACATGTTGAACTTCTCACGGTAAAGGCCGTTGCGGTCCGGCATCCCGTAGATATACGGGCTGTTCGAGTACGAGAACCCGTGCGGGCGGGTTCCGTACATCTTGAACCGCATACCGACGGCCGGAGTGAACCATTTGCCGAGGTAGACCTCGAAAGCCGACGTGATCCGCTTGCGGAATGCGCCTCGGGAATTGTCCTGTCCCTCGAACACCTGTCCGCCGGCGCCTACTCCGATGTACCAGTTATCGAAGAACCGGTTGGTCAGGTAGGAATTTTCGTATGATTTGAACGGGTTCTCCTTCGGCCGGTGATGCTGCGCGAAGGCCGCGGACGATCCCGAAATCATGACAAGCGCGACGATCAAAGATTTCACGCTGATTGTACAATTGTTTTTCATATTCGTCAATGGTTTTTAATACTTTGCTTTTTTCAAAGGACCTTCGCTTGCCGACCCGCCCGAAACTTTTCCGGCTAAGCTACGACCCCTGCGGTTCCGATCCGCTTTTCCGGCCCCCCACAACCCGAACTCGAAACACAGTCCGCAGGACGGATAGCGGAGTTTCTGAAGCAACACCTGAACGAAAACATGCCTTGCTATCAAAGCATTGGCCCCGAGATTGAAACAGCGCGTGTCGTACTCGGCGATCAGGTTCATCCGCCTGCAGAAGCGAGGCGAGAAGGAGACGCCGCCCGAGACGGGACTGTCGATCCGGAACCGGTCGTTCATCGACACGTTATATGCCAGATGCACTCCGAAGCGGTGGCCCGAAAAGACGAAATGCTTGGAGAGCGCGACATACGTCGAGCCGAAATACTGGTTGCCCTCGCCGCCGGAGGTCGAGAACCGCCCGCCGTCCGACGACGTGAAGAGGTCGTTCGAGCCGACCGCGATCGCGGGCCGCACTCTGCGTTCCCCGAGCAGCCGCACGCGGACCGAAACCGAACGGTCCTCGTTGACGAAGGCCGTGCGACGTTCGTTCATGAACGCCGTCGAGGTCAGCGCGACTTCCAGAAAAGGCAAGAACGTTACGTTCAGATAGTAATTGAACGTGTGGTAGTCGAAGGTAGCCGGCGTCAACCGGTCGTTGAGGAAATTGGCTCCGATGCGGACAGTGCCGTCGGCGGCCATTTCCGCCGACGGACTGTTCAGCAAGCCGGTGACACCCAGCGTCGACTGCGCCGACAGTTTCGATGCAACGGACATACATCCGAGCAGAACGATCGATACGGCACTCCTTACGATCCATTCGGGCCCAATCATCATGCGGTCGAAACTATCGGGTTCGTAGTCGGGTTACGGTCGTTCTCGATCAGTTGCTTCCGCCGCCGCCCGTACCGTCGCCGCCGGGAACCGTATGCGTGTCGCCGGGCGTGAAGTCGGTCGTGACCGATACCGAATTGGCCGGGACGAGCGTATTGACAACCACGCTGTACGAAGAGCCGGAGGTGCTCATGATGTTGAACGTATAGGCCACGGTCGTCACTACCTGCTGGGCGGTCATCGTCAGCTTCGTGTTGGCCGGAACCGAAATATTCACAGGAATTTCCGACTCGACCGTAGTCATCTGATCGACAGCGTCCACGCCTTGGTTGGAGGCCTTGATCACCTTCTGTATCTCGGCGGTCAGTTCGTCCACGTCGCTCGTGATGCCTGCGGCCTGAAGCGCATCGGCGATCGGAGTCGTATAGACGTAGCCGGTCAAACGCTGAACCTTCGCGAAGATCACCGGAACGGGCTCGAGTTTGCCGGTATTGTCGATCACGCCGTCGATCACGTCGATGCTGCGCGACTCGCTGCTCACCTCGCTGCGGCCGTTGGAGAAACCGATCTTGTAGATCGAGAAATGGTCGATCGTCGTATTATACGCGCCGTTGGCGAACGTCACGGGTTGCGACATCGTGTTCCACATACCGGTTCCGGCATCGTAATACTGCAGGAACGTATTGCCGAAATAGTGGTTCGTCATCGGGTTCTGAACCGCCAGATTCAGGGCCGGCGAGAACCGGTAGCCTTCCGGCAGGAATTGCAGCACGGCCAGTCCGGTCGTCGATTCGGCCTGTCCGGTCACGATGTCGTTCACGGGAGTGGCCGTGATATTGATTTCCCCGGCCACGTCCTTGCCCGACGCATCCTTGACCGTCGTACTCGGATTGACCGTCAGTTGAGCCGTCACCGCGCCGGTCACGGGAACCGTGCCGCCGGCCGCCGGATCGACGGTCGTCATACCCGCCGGAAGCTTGACCATCGTGATCTTGAGTTGATAATCGATGATCGTGCCGCGCAGCGTCGGGAACTCGAGACTGTAATAGGTCGTGTTGTACCCGCCCAGCGAGAACGTCAGATCGTAGCGCCCGGCCGAAACGAGTCCCTCGAACGAGAAGTAGCCGTTCGCGTCGGTCGTCGTCTCGTCCGAAACCGATCCGAACTTATACGAAACGGTCACGCCGGCCAAAGCGGTCAGATCGGAATTCTCCAGATTGTTGCCCAGCACCTGACCCGAAATGTTGTACTTCGCAGTCTCGTCGGGACGAATGGGAGGTTCGGTCGTCTTGTTGCAGGCGGTAGCCAGAACAACTGTTGCCAAACCGAGCAAAGCCGTTTTGAACAGTTTGGCGATACGGGGTTGATTTTTTTCCATAACGATTGAATTAATGATTGGTATAATTGTTAATTATCTGGTTGTATCGCGTCGCGTTGAAGAAATTCTCCGCGCAATTGTCGTCGGGCGAGGTTTCGTAGTTCCGGCCGTAATGCAGATAGGCTTTGGCATTGTACACCATCTCGAAATACCTCGACGGCGCGACCCGCACAGGCCGGCGGCGCTTGATCCTGTACGGAGGAAGCGCCAGAGCGAAATAAAATCCGCCGTTGTAGTCGACCTTCTGCGTTTTCTGCACATAAAATCCTACGGCGGCTCTGCGAAAATATCGGGTTACCTTGGCCGTCGCACCGATGTCGTCCCCCAAATACCGGGCCGCACTTACATCGAACATCAGATCGAACCGGTTCCACAGGTAATTTCCGCCCGCCATCCAGGTCCATTTGCTCATCGGGGCATACGACCAACCGTCGAAGTAGAGATACGAAATCCCCGTCAGCCCGGCTTCGGCATAGATTCCGAAATGCCGGCCGACAGGCTTGAACAGCTTCAGGTCGGCTCCCCAACGGTTCATACTGAAATTTCCGAAGGTAGCCTTCGCCAGCACGTTCGCGGGCAGGCGGAAGCGTTGGGACAGCGTCAGGTAGCCCGGCCTCACCCGGCTTTCCTCCTTGTAAAACTCGTTCAGGATCGGAACGATCAGCTGCGCCGTCAGCTTGGAGCCTCTCCAAAGGTTGACCTCCAGCGTCGGATTCAGATTGATCTGCACCTCGTACATCACGTCGAGCCGCGAATTGCGGAACCGGAACTGGGGATACAGGATCAGATCGACCCTCCCGGCCGAACTCCTCAGGAACCTTTTCGCTCCCGGACGACTTGTCAAAGAACGTTTCCATGCCTCTCGCGCATCCCGCGTATCGAAATCCAGCCTCCACCGCACCGAATCGGGATAGCCTCCGGTCTCAAGCACGAACTTCGGAATGCGGTCCTCCGTCCATACGACGGTCATCGGCCCTCCTGCCGAGTCTCCGGCCGCCCCGATCCGTCCCGTCACCGCATCGACGGCGTCCCGCATGGACCGGAAAGGGACCGGTTCGAGAAAAACATAGCTCCCGGTCTCGCCCTTCAACTGCCTGACATTCTCGAATCCCGACGAGAGTAGCTCCCGCTCGAGCGGAGTCTGCGCAGCCGACGACACGGCGGCGAGCGCGAGCGGCACAGCCAGCCGGCCGCCGCCGAAAATACGGGTTAGGATGCCTTTTTTCACTTCGTTCTCGATCTATTCTTGTTTCCGTCACGGAAATTGCGTCCCATGCAACATCCGGGCCGGAGCCTCCGGGACCGGCCGGAAGCGCGACATCTTGTCCCTTTTATATCACAAATCCGTCATAACGCGACACTTACACACCGCCCGGAGCTTTCGCCGAAAGTCTCGGGAGATTTTTTTCCGGTCCGTTGCGGAAACATTCAAATATTGAGCCTGAATCTTGTAAAACGCGCGGCAGGAGAAAATTCCTTTTTCTGCACGTATCGGGAAAACGAGGATTCGGACCGATTGTCCGGCACGAACGGTTCCGGGCGGACGCGGCCAGCTCCCGTTCTCAGGAAGGCCTGAAAAGCAATGTCGAAAGAATGTACGGATCGATTCGACGCGGGTTCCCGCTGCCGGACCGGCGACCGACGTATGATCCGGAATCGGCCGGGCCGAACCGCGCGCGGCCGAATCTCTCCGCGGCTCGGCGCGGCGACCGTAAGATTCGCGCCGCAGGATACACCGCCTGCGAGGATTCACTCCGTTCGCCGGACGCATACAAACGAAAAGCCCCGCCGAAATTCGGCGGGGCTTTTAACGGATCGCTCGGATATCTGGCGGAAAAGGCGGGATTCGAACCCGCGATACCCTTTTGAGGTATACACACTTTCCAGGCGTGCTCCTTCGACCGCTCGGACACTTTTCCCTGACAGACCCCTCCGGCGGACTCGCGCCTCGGGGGACCAAACGTGCCGCAAGGTACGAAAATTCCTGAAAATAAAAAATACCGGCGGCGCATTCGCACGCTCCGCACGAACGTTATCTCTCGCCGGCCGATCGCCGTACCGTCTTTCCCCTTAAGAACCGGACAGCACCGGCGAGCCGCCCCGTTCCGCCCTCGTACAGCGGCTCGCCCTTCCGCTGTCGATGCTTTCGCTACCGGATATCAACCTATGCGGACGCTACTTCAAGTCCCAAAAAATCGGAGCGCGGCCGACCGGCCCGGCGTTCCGTTCCGGACAAATCGTCTCGCGGCGACCCCGGCCCGATCCCATCGACCGGCTCAGATTCCGCGAATGCAATAAGCAAGACGAAACCGCTACGGGCAGACCGTTCTCATGCGGAGTTTCTTTTCCGGCGCATCTTTTCTATGCGGACGAAACGTGCGAATCGGTCCGGACCGGTCCCGTTTCTGCAACATGCTCTCGACCGGCAAAAGGCGGGCCGGGCGTCGGGCTTCTTGTCAAAGGGAAGGCTGCAGGGGCAAAGCCGTGTCGGGAACCCTGAAATCGATCGCAGCCGAGTCGTACTTCAGCAATCGATCGATCCGCTCGCGCAACTCGATTTCGCGCCGCATGCTGTCCACGCCGGTTATCAGCGCATCGACGAGACGGTCGGCCACATACTTGCCGCCCGTATAACCGATATGCGTGTAGTCCTTGGCCGCCCAATGCTTCTCGACGAAGCGGACCATGCTGTTATGCCCTCCCATCGCGTCGAACGTATTCCAGAACGCTACGCCCGCCTGCTCGGCGGCCGAACGCTGCGCGGCGATCATGCCCGGAACCGAGGGCATCGTCTCGAACTCCCCGTCTCGCTGCATACTGCGGTCGCATATGCCCATCACCAGCACGCTGCTGCCGGGAAAGCATTGTTTCATGTAGTTGATTACCCGGACGAAATTCTTCGCATAGGAGCCGTAGCGCATCACCTCGGGAGACATCACGTTCAGCCCGTACTGCAACACGACCAGATCGTAGCCGAGCAGTTCGCCGATCCTCGCATTGACTCCGGGATTGGTCCCGAACAGCGCCAGCCCGCTGTTGCCCCGGATCGAGAAATTGTCGACCGTTACGCCATCCGGACACTCCAGCTCGATTCCATACCCGACGAATCCCTCGGGATCGCTCAACGTGACGGCGATCGTGCGGACCGGACCGTTGATTACGATCTGCTGCGCCAGAGGACTCGGGTCGGGCCGGAAATCGCGCTCGAGCGAGTCGTTGACCACGACGTGCAGCGAGGTGTTGCCCCGATTGATAAACAGAATCCGCGCCACGCGCGCCGCATCGATATGCCTGCGGAAAGTCACGCCCTCCATGCGCGCCGTCGCGCCCTGCTGGGGAATGCAGACGTTGCCCGACACGAAAAACTTGTCCCGTACGTCCTCGGGCACTTTCCGGAACGCCTTGACGTCGTAGGTTTTCCAACCGTCGAACGTATGCCGCACCGTAGCCCTGTACAGCGCGATCGGAGACGAGAAAGGTACGAAGCCGACGCCGCAGCCGCCGTACAGATCCTGCATCCGCTCGCGCACATCGGCCGTCACGATATCGCCCTCTATGAACGAGTCGCCGAGAACGGCGATCCGGACGGGCCGCCGGCGGTCCTTTTCGAGCATCGTACGGTAGAAATGCTCCATGGCCGGAACCTCGCCGCCGAAATCCTCGATCGCAACGAGCGCCGCCGAATCGATTCCCGTTCCCTCGTTCCCGGAGCGATCGTGCCCGGGCATCGGCCGGTATCCCGGCAGATCCCATACCAACTCCCGTATTTCCGGTTCGGCGGCTTGCCGTCCTCCGGCCGAGTCGGCAGCCAGCGAATCGGCAGCGGCAGCCGCCTCGATCGCCCGGCCTTCGGCCAAAAACGTGGTATCGAAATAGAGATCGGCTTCCTCCAGCCGGGGATGCTCCTCCTGCCGGATCAGGTCGGACAGGATATTGACCCTCTTCACGCTCGCCCGGCCCACCTGAAAACCGGGTATCAACGACATGCCGACCGTCATGACGACGACGATCAGCGTGATCCAGAAAGCGCTGCCCGTATAATTGCGTTGCTCGTCCATGTTCTTCGTATCTGTACCGGGGCGAAATTAATAAATTATATCGGGCAAAGCACCCTGCCCGCGGCCGTTTCCGAAACGAACGGCACAGAACGCAGGAATGAAAAGGCCTGCAAACGGCGGTCCATCCGGCGAAAAAGTCCCGGTCCCGCCGCACACGAGAAATAATAAAGCCGGCCGAAGCGATCGCTCCGCCGGTTTTCCGGTTTCCCGGCACTGCGAGTTTTCCGCATTCCGTCGGTTTTCCTTTTCAGTCCCCGCCGGAATCCGGTGGGCCCGCTTTACTTGATTCGCTGGTCGAGCGGAACGAACTCCTTCTCGCCCGACACGTTCCGGTAGGCGGGACGAATGATCCGCTTGCTGTCGAAATTCAGCTCTTCGATCCGGTGGGCGGTCCATCCGGCGATGCGGCTCATCGCGAACAGCGGCGTGAACACCTCGCGGGGCAGGCCGATCAGATCGTACACGAATCCCGAATAGAAGTCCACGTTCGCGCAGACCCGCTTGTTGACCTTGTTGCCCTTGAAGTTCATGAACGTCTCCACGGCCCGCTCTTCGAGCAGCTCCAGAAAGGCGAACTCCCGCTCGCGTCCTTTCTCCTTGGCCAAATCGCGGGCCATTTCGCGCAGCAGCACGGTCCGCGGATCGGAAATCGTATAAACCGCATGTCCGATACCGTAGATCAGCCCGCACTTGTCATACACCTCCTTGCGCAGCATTTTGATCAGATAGGAATCGATCTCTTCCTTGCTGGTCCAGTCGCGTATGTTCTCCTTGAGATGCTCGAACTGGTCGACGACGGCCAGATTGGCTCCGCCGTGAAGCGGTCCCTTGAGCGATCCTATTCCCGCCGCGATCGACGAATAGGTATCGGTTCCCGACGAACTGGTTACGCGGACCGTGAACGTCGAGTTGTTGCCGCCGCCGTGCTCGGCATGCAACATCAGCGCCAGATCGAGCGTGCGCGCGTCGAGCTCCGTATAGCTGCCCTTGAGCATATAGAGAAAATTCTCCGCTATCGAAAGTTCCTCCTTCGGAAAGCGGATATGCAGCGAGCGCCCCTGATTGCTGTGACGCACGATGTTGTACGCATAGGCGATGATCGTGGGAAACTTCGCGATCAGATCGATCGATTGCCGCATCAGGTTATCGCGCGAGGTATCGTCCGGGTTATTGTCGAAGGTGTACATGCCGAGCACGCTGCGGGCCAGAATATTCATGACGTTCTGCCCCTCCATGTCGAGAATGTTCATCTTCGTCTTGTGATGCAGCGGCATGAAATCGTGAATCAGCGAACAGAAGGCCGTCAGCTCCTCCCGGTCGGGCAGGTAGCCCGACAAAAGAAGAAAGACGGTCTCCTCGAAACCGAACCGTTTCTCGGCCTGAATACCCCTTACCAAGTCTTCGACGCTGATACCCCGGTAGATCAGCTTGCCAGGAATCGCCTTCATCTGGCCTTCGGGCTGTCGTTCGTATCCGACGACGTTGCCGATCTGCGTCAGCCCGACCAGCACGCCGGAATGGTCCTCGTTGCGCAACCCCCGCTTGACGTTGTATTTCACGAAAAGATCCGCCTCGATATGGCTCGTCGACTTGATCGACTCCGACAACTTGTAAATGATGTACTCTCTCTTCATCTTTCCTCCTATTTTAACTTTGCGACAGCGCAATATACAAAACTTTGCGATTTTTTACAAAATGTTATAAATTGCCTGTCACTTCCCGGCCGAACTCGACCGTGCCGAGCGGCGTTCCCCTCTCCATGAAACGAGTCAGGTCGCTTGTCGCGCGTCCGCTCTCGAACGCCCGTTCCATCGCGGCGGTTATCATGGCGGCAGCCTCGGTCCATCCCATGTACTCGAGCATCATGACGGCCGACAGCAGGATCGAGGACGGATTCACGACGTTACGCCCGGCAATGTTCGGCGCCGTGCCGTGCGTCGCCTCGAAAATGGCGTGTCCCGTCCGGAAATTGATGTTGGCTCCGGGCGCGATGCCGATTCCGCCGACCATGGCGGCCAACTGGTCGGAAATATAGTCGCCGTTCAGGTTCAGCGTCGCGATGACCGAATACTCCTGCGGCACGAGCAGCGTATTCTGCAGAAAGGCATCGGCGATCACGTCCTTGACGACCAGCCGCCCGGCCGCTACGGCCGAGCTCAGCGCCTCGTCGGCAGCTCCGGATCCGCTCTCCTTCTTGATCGCCTCGTATGCGCGCATCGTGAAGGTCCGGTCGCCGAACTCGCTTTCGGCCACGTCGTAGCCCCAGTTCTTGAATCCGCCTTCCGTAAATTTCATGATATTGCCTTTATGGACGAGCGTCACCGAGGGCAACTTCCGCTCGAGCGCATACTCGATGGCGGAGCGTACCAGCCGCTGCGATCCCTCCTTTGAAACGGGCTTCACGCCGAACGACGAGCTCTCCGGGAAACGCACCTTCGTCACGCCCATCTGTTCGGTCAGGAATTTCAGGAATTTCTCCGCCTCGGGCGTACCGGCCATCCATTCGATGCCCGCATAAATATCCTCGGTATTCTCGCGGAAAATATGCATATCGACTTTCTGCGGCTCCTTGACCGGAGAGACCACTCCCCGGAACCAACGCACCGGGCGCAGGCAAACGTACAAGTCCAGCTCCTGCCGCAGCGCGACGTTCAACGAGCGGATACCGCCTCCGACGGGCGTGGTCAGCGGCCCTTTGATGCCGACCCGATAGTCTCTGAAAGCCTGCATCGTCTCCTCCGGCAGCCAACTGCCCGTTATCTTGTGGGCTTTCTCGCCGGCCAGCCCCTCTTTCCCCTCGATCTGCCGGCGGCCGCCGTAGGCTTTCCCTACCGCCGCGTCCACGACACTCTGCATGACCGGCGTGATTTCGGCGCCGACTCCGTCTCCCTCGATAAAGGGAATCTCCACCGTATCGGGCACGTTCAGTCTACCCGATCCGTCCACTTCGATCTTCTTCATTATTTCGTCCCAAATATTTATGTCATCGCCTCGGACAACGGACCCTCCGGCGCTTTGCTGCTCCGGATTCCGACGCCAACGGCTTGCGGATAAAAGCGGAAATCAGAAATAGTTCTCCTCGCGGCCGACGATCGCATTCAGCAGATTGCCAGCCAGCGAGCTCGCTCCGATGCGGAAAAGAGCGGGAGTCAGCCACTGCGGGCCGAGAATCCGCTCGACGATCGTATAATAAAGCACGGCGTCCTGAGGCGTCGAAATGCCTCCGGCCGCCTTGAACCCGACCCGTCGTCCCGTCCGCTCGGCGAACTCGCGGATCGCCATGCACATCACGACAGCCGCCTCGGGCGTCGCCGACACGGCCGCCTTGCCGGTCGAGGTCTTGATGAAATCGGCTCCGGCCTCCATCGCTATCACGGCTGCCCGGTGAATCAGCTCGGGCCGGGCCAGCACGCCCGATTCGAGAATCACCTTCAGCACGACGTCGTCGCCCACCTCGTTGCGGAGCGTCTCGATCTCGTTTCCCATCAGGTCGTACTCCCCGCTGAGCATCTCGCCGAGGCTGATAACCACGTCGATCTCGTCCGCGCCGTTCTCGACGGCCATCGCCGTTTCGAGCATCTTCACCTCCAGATAGGTCTGCGAAGACGGGAAACCGCCCGCTACGCTCGTGATCGTCATACCGCTGTCGGCTATGACCAGCCCCGCCGTCTCGACGAAAACGGGATAGACGCATACCGAGGCCACGTTCTCTATGTCCGGATAATGCCCGGGAAAACGAACGGCCTTGGCCACGAACCGCTCGATATGCTCGTGCGAGTCGGTCGCCCCGAGCGAAGTCAGGTCGATGCTGCGGAAACACCGCCGGTATACCTCTTCGTTGCCGTTCGCCCGCAGGCGCGCCTGCACGTCCGCCAGAATCGCTCGTATCTCGGCATCCGCAGGAGCGGCTCCGAACTTGGTCAGGGTATTGCTGTATTCCATAGCCGACGGGATTTAACGAAAGGGTTTCCCTGCAAATATAGTCAATTTAGAGGTCGTTCCCGCGCCGCGCCGCAAAATAATCGCACAAAACGACGCGGAGCGGATGCCTTTCCGCACCCGCCCCGCATCGACCGCGCATCCGGCCGTCCTCGGCTAAAGCATCAACGTCAGGCCGATATTTATCTGCTGGACCTGCGGACCGTGCTTTTCCTTGAATATCGTAGGCCGGTAGTAAGTCGCCGAGAGGGCGAAATGGTCGTAGCCGATGTTGATCGTATAGCCGTAGTGAAAATTGCGCAGCCCCATGCTGCCATGCTCCTTGAACTTGCCGTTGAGGTTCGGATCGTTCGCCTTGATTTTCGTATGGGAGCCCATGCGCCATCCGCCGACGACGCCCGCATTGACATAGAACAGATTGTGCCGCCCCATCTGGAACTCGACCAGAAGCGGCACGTTCAGATAACAGGTGAACAGCTTCGACTTCTGCAGCCGGATCCGCTGCTCTTCGTACTGAAAGTCGGGCACCGTCACGCCGTGCTCGTATTTCAGCGCGATGTTGTTCTCGAACCGGAAATTGTTGAACTCGAAACCCAGACCCGTGATCAGACCGAAACGGCGGCTCTTGAGCAGTGTCAGATCGACCGGATTCAACGTGACGCCGATCGACTTGGCGCTCTGCGAAAGACATTGCAGATGATCGGGCAACTTCAGCTTGCCGAGGTTCGTAATCAGCCCGCTGTAATGGATTCCTATGCCGGCCCAGTGTCCGTCGTTCCAGAAAAGCTTGTTGTGGCGTTCTCCGGCGCGTTTTTTCGAGAAATCGTTGATGCGCAGCACGAACTTGCTTTGGTTTTCGCCTCCGGCACGTCGGTCCGGATCGCGGTAACGGTCCTCGACGAAAACTTCGCGCTTCTGCGCGACGGTATCGGAAGACGACTGGGCCCGGGCGGGTGCGACGAGCGGCAGAAGCAGGACGATCGACAGAATTCTTTTCATTTCGACTCTATGGATTGTTTTTCGGATTCTTGTTGCCAATGCGGATCAGCGAGATAATTTCTACGCCGCTTTCGTTTTCGGTACGGTAAGTCCTGATCGGTATGATGCGGTCGAGCGGAGCCAGAATCGATGTCAGGACGCGCATCCCTCCCGTAGCGGTCTCCTCCGAAGCCCTCCCGTCGCGGAACGAGGCGGCGGGCATCGAACGGGAATCGTCATACCGCCACATGTCCGGCTGCGGATCGGGGCTTCCGAGCGCAACGGGAACGCTGCGGATCGTCTCGGCAATCGGCCTGTCTTTCAGATCGGCCGGAGCGACCCGCTCCCGGCAGGCGCGGGCCATTTCTCCCGAGAGCACCGGATCGATCCGTTCGTGGACGAATGCGGCACGCATGGCGGCGCTTTCCGGAACAGGAGGGACCTGTGCGGGCGAAGCCGACGCAACGCGGACATACACGGAGGGCTTCTGCGACACGGCCTGTTCCGTTACGTCAGCCTCAACGGGCTCTTTCGAGACCAAGGCTGAAGCACTTTCCTGCCGCCGCTCGACTTCCGGCTGCCCGGCCGGAATACCCCGGGCCAGCAGCGCGTCGTCGCGCGACGAGTCGTGCCGGTCGACCAGCACGAACACCCCGATCAACAGGCAGGCCGCCGCCATGCCGCCCAGAAACGACCCGGCCCTGTTCAGCCACACCGACACCCCTATGCCTCCCCGCAACAACGCTTTCTTATCGGGATAGACCCATTTCTCCGCCGGGAGCACCGGCACGCTCCCGCGCATCGAACGGATCTCTCGCCCCAAGTCGGGATGTTCGGACAAGAAAGCCTCGAAAGCCGGAAGCTCGTCCGCCGGCAGGTTTCCCTCGACGTAATCGAGAGCCCGCGATTCGTAATCCTCTATGCTGATTCTCATTACAGTATGTTGTTTATATCCCCTATGATCCTCCTGAGCGCGGTTCGTGCCCTGAATATGTACACTTTCACCTGAGTCTCCGACAACCGCGTCATTTCGGCCATTTCGCGATACGAGTAGCCCTCGTAGTCCCTCAGCATGATCAGCGACTTCTGCAACGGGGGCAACTCGTCCAGAAAACGGTCTATCAGCTCCGAAATGCCGTTGTAGTCAGGTCGCCCCGGAGCCGGACTCGTACGCAGCACCGACTCGTCCCCCGTATAGCGCTTTCCCATGCGAACCCTATCCACGATCAGCCGGTAAGCCACCGTAAACAGGTACGATTTTTCCTTACCGCTGAGCACGGCTTCCCGGTTCTCCCACAGCCTCAGAAAGCTCTCCTGTACGATGTCCTTCGCCTCGTCATCGCTTCGAAGCGACTTCAGGGCGAAACGGTAAAGGTTATCGGAATATTGACTGACACATTTATCGTACTCGGCAACGGTCATTAAGTCCGGGATTTGACACTATAACGCATAATGCAGGGGTAAAGTTACATCATTTTGCCGAAACTTCCCCGTCCCGATCGTGCACGTACTCGATCTCCTTGAACAGATAATCGCAAATCTCCCCCGTTTCCTTTTCGACTCGCAGTTCCCCTCCGTAAAGCACATCCCGGATCGTTCCCCGGAAACGCTCGCCGGTCAGACCGTCGACAAAGGGATGCCGCTCTCCGAAGTGGTACAGCCGGGCGATATAATCCTCGTCCAGCTTTCCGTAATCGCCGCCGTCCAGCTGCCTGCAACGCACTGTCAGAAAACCGTAGAAACGCTCGAAGACCTCGGCCCGGTCGAGCGCCGCGCCCTTCTGCAAGGCCAGCGAGGTCGGATTGGGCAGGGCCGGATCGAACGCGGTCTGGTTGACATTGAGCCCGATTCCGGCGATCGAGCGCGATACGCAGGCACCCATCAGGTCGTTCTCGATCAGAATGCCGGCCACCTTGCCGTCTCCGACATAAATGTCGTTCGGCCACTTGATCCTCGACTCGATTCCGAACGAATCGACCGTATCCGAAACGGACAGCGCGACGGCCTTCGACAGATAGAACTGGCTCTCGGCCCGCAAGCCGGCAGGGCAGAGCACGGCCGAAAAGGTCAGATTCATCCCTTCCGCGCTGCTCCATGAATTGCCCCGTTGTCCGCGTCCGCGGCTCTGCCGCTCGGCGATCACGACCGCCCCGTTCGTGTAACGCGCGTCGCGCGCCTCGTCATTCGTCGAAGCGAGCTCATCGAAAAAGCCCAAGGCAAAGCCCGTCCGGCTCGCAAATTCCTCCAATCGTCGTCTCACGACTCTTTTCCGATTCTTGTCATTCATACCGCAACTCGTTCAGATACCGTCCAAGCCCGCAAGGAGCCGGACAACGGCTTCGGATAAGCGCTCCGTCCGGGCCAGCAGCTTCTCCAGAACGGCCTCGGACCGAGGCGGAGCCTCCTCCTCTTCCCATGCCGGCCATGCCTCGGACGGCTCGACCGGAATACCGGCCGCCTGCTCTTCCTCAGGTTCGGCGATCGGATCGGCAAGCCGTTCCGCCCGCCGCACGGCACGCAAAAGCGCCCGGTCTATGCGCTCCATCCTCTCCTGCGCCGCTGCCCGCTGACCGGGTGCGAACCATATCCCTTCCGACCGTTTGGAGCGAAGCACATCCAGCACGTCGCCGCAAGCGGCGGCGCAGGCATCGGTCGCACCGAAAGCCCCGGCCAGCGCCTTGCCCGGCTCCCCGAAGGCGGACAGCATTCCCTCGGCCTCCCGACTCGCCTCCGCGCTTTGCCGCCTATGTTCCTCGAAATCGCGCGCACGTTCCCCGGCCCTTTGCGGATCGGTCTCCCCGAAATAACCGCGAACATCCAAAAACATCCCGTACACAGCGCGGACACGCTTCGCCAGCAATACCCTCAGCGGATAGGCCGACAACTCGCCCTCGGGAATTCTCGGAACGCGGACCGCTCCCGAACCGGCCTGACGCGTGCGCCCTTTTCCCCGAATCAACCGGCGTGTCAGTCCGGCGAGCCGAGGAACCAGCGGAAACAGCAGCATCGCATTGACCGCATTGAACAGCGTATGGAAAAGCGCGAGTCCTACGGGCTGGGAAACGGCCGACGTCAGCGGAGAAACCCCGCCCGCCCAGACGATCAGGTCCGCTATGCCGAGCGCAAGCCACGGCAGCAGAGGCAGAGCCCACAGCACGCCGAACAGATTGATCAGAAAATGGGAAAGGGCCGCCCGGCGCGCATCGGCCGACGTGACGACCGCAGCCAGATTGGCCGTCGCCGTCGTACCCACGTTCTCGCCCAACACCATGGCCAGCGCGTACTCGAACGGAATCAGTCCGCCGCCGCACAATACGATCGTGAAAGCGGTCATAGCGCTCGACGACTGCACGAGAGCCGTCAGCAGAGCGCCGGCCAAAGCGAACAGCAGAGCCGTCCCCGCACCCCGGCCGCTCAGTCCGGCCAACCAGTCGGTCACGGCAGGACGACCGGTCAGCGAGGCCACGTTGCTGCCGAAAATCCCGATCGCGAGCAACAGCAGCGCCAGGCCGCAGAGCACACGCCCCGCATCCCGCGTGCGCTTCCGCCCCAGCGCCGACATCCCGAAAGCGGGAACCAGCAAAGCCATGGCGACCGACGTCGAATCGAATCCGAACCCCAGTAACACGACGAGCCAAGCCGTTACCGTCGTACCCACGTTGGCCCCCAGAATCATCGCGACGGCCTGACGCAACCCCAGCAGCCGGGCATGGACGAAACTCACGATCATGACCGTCACGACGCTCGACGACTGCACGACGGCCGTAATCAGCGTGCCCGACAGCACGCTCCGGCCGGGCGAAAGCGTCATCGAGCGGAGCGCCCGCCGCAACGGGCCGCCGGAAAGCCGCTGCAAGGCCGAGCCCATCCATTTCATGCCGAAAAGGAACAGGCAGACCGATCCGAGAACCGTGACTATGAGGGCGGCGGTATCCACTACGCGTACTTAGATTTCACCGAACGACTCGGCGGAGCGTCCCCGGCCGCAGTAGCCGGAGGCGCTCCGCCAAAATTAGGGATAATTTTCGCAAGACGCCTATACCGGCACATCGAATTCGCGCAGCGCGTCGTTCAGCGACGTTTTCGTATCGGTCGAAGCCTTACGCTGCCCGATGATCAGCGCGCAGGGAACCTGATACTCGCCGGCCGGGAACCGCTTCGCGCGCGAGCCGGGTATCACGACCGAGCGGGGCGGCACGTATCCCTTGTACTCCTTGGGCTCCGGCCCCGACACGTCGATGATCCTCGTCGAGCCGGTGATGACCGTCCCGGCGCCGAGCACCGCCTCGCGGCAGACGTGCGCTCCCTCGACGACGATGCACCGGCTCCCGACGAAACAGCCGTCCTCGACGATCACCGGCGCCGCCTGTACCGGCTCGAGCACGCCGCCTATGCCGACGCCTCCGCTCAAATGGACGTGCTTGCCGATCTGGGCGCACGAGCCGACCGTCGCCCATGTGTCGACCATCGTCCCCTCGTCGACATAGGCGCCGATGTTCACATAGGACGGCATCAGGATCACGCCCGGAGCCAGATAGGCGCCGTAACGGGCCGCAGCGTGCGGCACGACGCGGACGCCGAGTTTCTCGTACCCGGTCTTCAGGTCCAGCTTGTCGTAAAATTCCATCGGGCCGGCTTCGGTCACCCGCATCCCGCAAATGGGGAAATAGAGGATCACGGCCTTCTTGACCCATTCGTTGACCTGCCACCGGCTGTCGCCCAGCGGTTCGGCCGTGCGGAGCTCTCCACGGTCGAGCAGATCGACCGTCTCGCGTATCGCGCTTTTGACCGCCTCGTCGCGGAGCAGTTCGCGGTCGTTCCACGCCCGCTCGACGGTCGTTTTCAGATTTTCGTACATAAAGCTATTCCACATGGTTTTACGTCGGCGAAGTTACGAAATTTATGCCGGAATTATTTGAGAAACAGCCCAGACTTTCGTACCTTGCGGAAATTTTCACGGAAAAGCCCCGCGAAAGAACGAAATTTAACCGGGCTCCCGGACTTCGCAACAGGGGAAACGTCTTCGGCGCACGCGAAGCGGAAAGCCCGGCCGGTTGCGGAGTTTTCCGCGAGAAATCTTCCCGACGTCATGCGAAGAGGGAACAGAGGAACTTGCAGCAGAATGAAAACACGTAAAATCGATAGACCCATGAAACATGCTTTGCTTCCCGCCGCACTGCTGATCGCGGCAGGCGTTTTGTGCACGAACTGTAAAACGAAAATGAAAATCTCGACACTGCCTTATCCCGTCGCCCGCATGGACAGCACGGTCGACGACTACTTCGGAACGAAAGTGCCCGATCCGTACCGCTGGCTGGAGGACGACAACTCGGCCGAGACGGCCGCCTGGGTGACGGCCGAAAACGAAGTCACGCAGAACTACCTGTCGCAAATCCCGTTCCGCGACAAGATCCGCAACCGGTTGACCGAGCTCTGGAACTATCCGAAATACGGCGTGCCGAGCAAGCACGGCGACTACTTTTTCTTTTTCGAGAACGACGGGCTGCAAAACCAGAGCGTGCTCTACCGCCAAAAAAGCCTCGACGGTCCGGCCGAGGTATTCCTCGACCCGAACAAGCTGTCGGACGACGGTACGGTCGCGCTGAGCGACGTATCGTTCTCGAAGGACGGCAAGTATTGCGCCTATGCGGCCGCCTCGTCCGGTTCGGACTGGGTCGAGATCCGCGTGATGGACGTGGCCACGCGCGAACTGCTGCCCGACGTGATCCGCTGGGTCAAGTTCTCGGGCGCCGTCTGGACCCGGGACGGCTTCTATTACAGCGGCTACGACGAGCCGAAGCAGTCCGAGGCGCTCGTCGCGCAGAACCGCTTCCAGAAAATCTTTTTCCACAAGCTCGGGACCGAGCAGAGCGCCGACCGCCTGATCTACGAGGACCGCGCCCACCCGCTGCGATACGTGAGCGCCGAAGTCAGCAAGGACGACCGGCATCTGTTCGTTTTCGCGACCGAGGGCACGAGCGGCAACGAGGTGCTGTGGGCCGACCTGTCGAAGGGCGCGCCCGAATTCGAGGTACTGTTCCCCGGCTTCGCTAACGATTATGCTCTGGTTCACGCGCGCGACGGCCGCGCCGTCTTCTACACGAACGAGGGCGCTCCTCGCTACCGGCTGGTGCAGGCGGACCTCAACGGAGCCGAACCGGTCCTGAGCGAGCTGCTGCCCGAGTCGGAGCTGCTGCTCGAAGGGGCGTCGGTGGCCGGCGGATCGCTGTTCGCGCTCTACCTCGACAAGGCCCAGAGCGCCGTATCGCAATACGACCTCTCGGGCAAGAAGTTGCGCGATTTGAAGCTGCCGGGAATCGGCGCGGCGACCGGATTCGCGGACAACGACCAGGAGCCATTCACATTCTACTCGTTCTCGGAGTTCACTCGTCCGGCCTCGATCTATCGGTACGACATCGCTACGGGCGAGTCGAGCGTGTTCAAAACTCCCGATCTGAAGTTCGATCCTGACCGGTTCACAGCCGAACAGGTCTTTTTCGACAGCAAGGACGGCACGCCCGTCTCGATGTTTCTGGTACACCGCAAGGATATGAAGCTCGACGGCAACAATCCGACTTACCTGTACGGCTACGGCGGATTCAACATCAGCCTGACGCCCGGCTTCACGCCGCTGAGCGTGCTGTTGATGGAACAGGGCGGAATCTATGCCATGGTGAACCTTCGAGGTGGCGGCGAATACGGCGAGGAATGGCACCGGGCCGGCATGCTCGCCAACAAGCAGAACGTATTCGACGACTTCATCGCGGCGGCCGAGTACCTGATCGACAACAAATACACGTCGAAGGAGAAGCTGGCGATCGCCGGCGGATCGAACGGCGGCCTGCTCGTCGGAGCCTGCATGACCCAGCGGCCCGACCTGTACGCGGTAGCATTGCCGGCCGTAGGCGTGATGGACATGCTGCGCTACCACCTGTTCACCTGCGGCTGGGGCTGGGCCGTGGAGTACGGCAGCAGCGACAACGAGGAGCAGTTCGGCTACATCTATAAGTATTCGCCTCTGCACAACATTCATGCGGGCGCCTGCTATCCGGCTACGCTCGTCACGACGGCCGACCACGACGACCGCGTCGTGCCGGCCCACTCGTTCAAGTTCGCCGCGACGCTCCAGGCCGCTCAGGGCTGCGACAACCCGGTGCTGATCCGCATCGAGACGAAAGCGGGCCACGGAGCCGGCAAGCCGACGTCGAAGCGTATTGACGAAATGACCGACGTGCTGTCGTTCATGCTATGGAATACCGGCACGGAAGTGGAATAAATAAAGAACGAAGGCCATGCGGCGAGCTCCGGCATCGGTCCGGAGTCCTGCCCGGCCGACGAGCGAAAGGAAGACCGGCACTGCTTTGTCCTGAATTCCGGGTAACCGTCATTTCGGACGACCACGTTTCCGGGTGACGACGCCGCACCGGTCCATATCCGCATTGCCTTTACGGAGATTTTCTGCCAAAAATTCTCCGAAGCGATGCTTTTCCCCCGGCTCCCGCTTCCGGCAGGAGTCGGACAGAGACGGCGGCATCCGTCGCTCATTCCTTCTCCTTGCGCCGGACAATCCGCTTTGTATACCTCTGCCGGACGACAAAACCGGGCGAAGCGGAAAATCCGGCTCCCTTCCGAAACGGGTAACGGACCGGCAGCAAGCGCTCCGCACGGAAACGAAAACACGAAAGACATGCCCCCCATCAAAATATACAAGTTCGGAGGCGCTTCGGTCCGCTCGGCCGAAGGAGTCGAGAATCTGGCGCGAATCGTCGCCGCCGAACCCGCACGACTACTGGTTATCGTTTCGGCTATGGGCAAGACGACCAATGCGCTGGAGGAAGTGCTCGACCGGTTCATGCGCAACCGCTCGGACGAAGCGATCGAGCGGTTCGCGGAGATCGAACGATACCATCGGCAGATCGTCCGCTCGCTGTTCGCCGATCCCTCTTCCGTCGAGGCACGCACCGAAAAACTCGCCTCGGAGGTTCGGGAACTGCTTCGCAGCGAAACCTGCCGGGAGGATTACGATCGCTGGTACGACCGGATCGTAAGCTACGGCGAACTGCTCTCGACCGTCATCGTCTCGGAATACCTCGCCGCACAAGGCACGCCGAACCGGTGGCTCGACATGCGCGGGCTTTTCGTGACCGACAGCCGCTACCGCGAGGCGACCATCAACGTCGACCGGTCGGCTCGAGCTCTGCGCCGGGCCGTCGACGCAGCCCCCGAACGCGTGCTGGTCGGACAGGGATTCATCGGCGCGACGCCGGCGGGCCGCCCGACGACGCTCGGCCGCGAAGGATCGGACTACTCGGCCGCCATGGCCGGCTATCTGCTCGATGCCGGGAGCGTAACGATCTGGAAGGACGTCGACGGCATCCTGAGTGCCGACCCCCGGTTGTTCGCGGACACGATGCTGATTCCCGAACTGTCGTATCTCGACGCGATCGAGCTGGCCTACGCCGGGGCACAGGTGATCCACCCGAAAACGATCAAGCCGCTCCAGAACAAGAATATTCCGCTCTACGTCCGTCCGTTCGGCGATCCGACGAAGCCGGGCAGCGTGATCTGCGCGTCGCCCCCGGTCCCGCCGGGCGTGCCCGTCCGCATTCTCAAAGGCCGTCAGGTCCTGATTTCGATCCGCCCCAAGGATTTTTCGTTCGTGCTGGAGGAACGGCTCGCCGATATTTTTTCGGTATTCGGCCAATACCGACAGAAAATCAACCTGATCCAGAGCTCGGCCGTCAATCTGAGCCTGTGCGTCGACGATTCGCGCTATTTGGAGCGAGTCGTCGATGCGCTCCAAACCGAATTCCGCGTCGTGTACAACCGCGACATGGAATTGCTGACGATTCGGGGCTACGATCAGATAACCTACGACAGATATGCCGAAGCGGAAGGGGTCTTTCTGGTCCAGAAAACGCGCCGCACGGCTCGCATCGTCCGAAGCGCAAGCCATTGACGATACGGAATCCGGAATTTTCGCGCGTGTCACCCGGCCGCATGCAGACGCACGCCTCATGCGAACCGCAAACTCCGCACAGACAGCCTTCCTGAGAAAAATCCCGCCTCGGCCGAGCACGCCGGCAGACGATCGTACCGCGACCGCCGTCCGAGCCGAGCCGGTCGGATTCGCGCTTTACATAATCTCGACCCAGCTCATGAACGGATAGGCGCGGTTCTCCATGCGCATCCGCTCCTCGAAATAGCGGAGCGTGCGCGTGAGCCCTTCCTCGATCGGGATCCGAGGTTCCCAGTCGAGCTTGCGACGAGCCAGTTCGATGTCGGGCACCGTGTTCTGCGAACTGTCCGTAGGCAGGTTCAGCAGCACGATTCTCGACGGACTTCCCGTCAAATGAACCACGTCCTCGGCCAAGGCATCGATCCGAACCGGGTCCACGCCTCCGATATTGACCGGTTCGGACAGCTTGCCGGTCGAATTCATCATCCGCACGAGCGCCTCGACCGCGTCGTCGATATAGAGAAAACAGCGGGTCTGCATCCCGTTGCCCCGGATCGATATGCTCTCTCCCGAAAGCGCGCTCTTGATGAAAGCGGAGATCACGCGTCCGTTCCCGAGCGGCATGCGCGGTCCGTAGACATTGAACAGTCTCGGGATACGGATATCGACCCCGTACTGATGATGATAGGCGGTAAAAATCGACTCGGCGGCCCGCTTTCCCTCCTCGTAGGCGCTTCGCTCGCCGACCGGGCTGACGTTTCCGCGATACTGTTCGGGAATCGACGGCACTTGCGCCTTGCCGTAGACTTTTCCCGACGAGGCCTGCAAAATGCGCGCCCCCATGCGTCGGGCCACTTCGAGCATGTTGACCGCCCCGATCAGCGACGTCTTGAGCGTCATCACCGGATCGTGCATGTAGTCGGCCGGCGCCGACGGGCAGGCCAGATTGTAAATCTGGTCCACCTCCTCGAAATACGGAAACGTGACGTCGTGACGCACGAGTCGGAACAGCGGATTGGCCGTCAGATGCTCCACGTTGCGCTTGTCGCCCGAGTAATAGTTGTCCAGCGCGATCACCTCGTTCCCGTCGGCGAGCAGGCGCTCGCACAGGTGACTGCCGATGAAGCCGGCCCCGCCGGTAACCAGTATTCTTTTTCTCATGTCGCTTGCGTATTGATACGCCCCTTCTACGCAAGAACTGTTCCGAAACATCCCCCGAAAACAGACAACGACGGCGGCCGTCTCCTGCGAGACGGCCGCCGTAAAAAACTGCGACACGGACTTAAGCCGTGCGGATTTTCGATCCCTTCAGCGCGAACCAGCCCATGTAAGCGTAGAACACGAACAGACAGCACAAGGCCGGAACGAGCCCGAACCCTTCCTGCACGCCTCCCATGACCGGCATCAGCACGGCCGCTCCGATCACGCCGGTGCAGATGATCCCCGAAGCCTGCTTGATGTTGGGTCCCAGATCGACCGTAGCCAGCGAGAAGATGCAGCTCCACATGATCGAGTGGAACAGACCGGTCCCGATATAGAGGTAGAGCGACGTCCAGCCCGAGGTCAGCAGCGAAAGCAGCAGGCAGAGCGACGACAGCAGCAGAGCGCCCGAGAGCACCTTGCGGGCGCTGAACTTGCGCAGAATGGCCGAGCCGAAGGCACGCCCCACGAGCAGCCCGCCCCAATAGAGCGACAGCAGCGACGTCGGGTCGGTCACGCTGAGTCCCAGCGACTCGAATTTGGCGGGGAAGAAGCTCGGAATACCCACCTCGACGCCCAGATAGGTAAAGATAGCCAGTGCACCGAGCATCACGTGCGGATACTTGAACGCGCTCGACTTGTAGCTCTTGCCGTTCTCGGCGACCTGATCACCCGCAGGCTCTTCGTCCTTGATCGCCGGCAGCTTGAGCAGCATGACGATCACGCCGAGGACGATAGCGAAAATGCCCAGCCCGAGGAAGGGAACCTGAATCTGCGAAACGTTGTAAGTACCGTTCGATACGATGATCATCGACACGAACAGCGGCGCGATGAACGTGGCCAGCGAATTGAACGTCTGGTTGACCGTCAGGCGCGTCGCGGCCGTTTCGGGCGGTCCGAGTACCAGCACGTACGGATTCAGCGCCACCTGAAGCAGCACGATGCCGACGGCCACGAGAAACATGCAGCCGAGGAAACCGTAGAAGCCGGCCTCGACGCCGAGATAATTCAGCGCCATGCCGAGCCCGATCACGATTACGCCCGCGACCAGCGCCGTCTTGTATCCGATCTTGCCCAGCAGCCATGCGATCGGAATCGACAGGATATACGCTCCGTAGAAAGCCGTGTTGATCAATTGCAGCTCGACGTCGTCGAGCGGGCTGAACGCCTTGTTGCAGAAGGCGATCATCGAGTTGTTCATCGTCGTGATGAATCCCAGCAGGAACATCAGCACGACCATGACGGTCAACGCGAACGTGTAGTTCGGTTTCTGTGAATTGGTCATAGTTCGTTTTTTTAGGTTATTTGGTTTGAGTGCATGCATAATCGTAGGTTCCCGTCTCCGCTTGCCGAACCGGCCGCGCCCGGACATTTCCGGAATCGCCGTCCGGCATGCGGGCTCCGGCTACCGGGGCTTCCGTCACGCTCCGGCGCCGGAATTCCGTCCGGCGCGCTACAACGTATCGAAGCGATAGACGATCCTCTGCTCGTAAATTTCCCCGGGACGGAGCACGACCGACGGAAACTCGGGCTTGTTCGGACTGTCGGGAAAGGCCTGGCACTCGATCGCCACGCCGTCGCGGTTCCGGTACTCGTGTCCGCTGATACTTCTCGGGCACCCCTCGAGCCAATTCCCGGTGTATATCTGTACTCCGGGCTGAGTCGAGCGGATCGTCATCCGCCGACCGCTCTGCGGATCGTACAGAAACCCGAAATCGGTCAGCCGGCCGGGTTCCCACCCGTCGATCGCCCAACAATGATCGTACCCGTAGCCGAACCGCAGCGGCTCGTAGTCGGCGTTTATATCGCGTCCGAGCGGCTTCGGTTCGCGGAAATCCATCGGCGTCCCCTCGACCGGCGTCCTGCGACCGGTCGTGATCTGGTCCGCGTCGGTCTCCAAAAAGCACGATGCGTTGAGTTTCAACACATTCTCGAGGGCGCCGCCCTCGGCCTCGCCGCGCAGGTTGAAATAGGCATGGTTGGTCAGGTTGACCACCGTCGGGGCGGACGTGCGGGCATAAAGCGTGATTTCGAGTTCGCAGTCGTCGTTCCAGTCGTAAACGACCTCGGCATCCAGATCGCCCGGATAACCTTGGTCGCCGTCGGGACTCAGCAGCGAGAAGACGACCCTGTCGGTTTCGACCCGACTGTCCCACAGCTTATTGGCAAAACCGGCATCCCCGCCGTGCAGATGGTGTCGTCCGTTACAGTTCCGCGTCAGGCGATACTCCTTGCCGTCGAGCGTAAAGCGGGCGAAGCCGATACGGTTCGCGAACCGGCCGGGCGTCTTGCCCATGCAGGGCCCGTCGTTGAAATAGCTTTTGAAATCGTCGTATCCGAGCGCCACATCGGCCATGCGGCCTTCGCGGTCGGGCACGACGATCGAAACGATCCCGGCGCCGATATTGCTCAACCGCACCTGCGCCCCCGCGCCGTTGGTCATCGTATAGAGGATCACGGCCTCGCCTTCGGGCGTGAATCCCCAAATGTTCTGCTCTATGTCCATCTTCGCATCGTTAATTCATCTCATACGGCCCCGCGGCTTCCCGGACATCGCGGACCGGTTTTTCCGGGGCCGCAGCCGGTCTCGCTGCGCCGAATCGCCGGTTACGACGGCTTGCAATTCCCTGCTCCGGGCGCCTCCCGACGCGGGCCCTCCGGGCTCGCCGCGACACGGCCGCCTAAGGCCAAAGCTTAGCGGGATACACGCCCTCGTCGATCAGCTTGCGTATTCGTTCGACGACGGCGGGACGGTCCTCCTTGTAGGTCACGCCGAACCACTGGGCCGAACTGCGCAGCACGCGGAGCTGGGCGCGTCCTTCGGCCACCAGCTTGTTGACCATCGTCGGTATGTAGAACTCCGACTTCGTATTGTCGATATTATCTTTCAGATAGGTGGCGAAATAGTCCTCCGAATACTTGAAATAGTCGGGCGTGAAGCCGAACATGTTCATCGACACGGGCGTGTCCTCGGCCAGCTCCACCAGCCCGCCCCGGTCGTCCTCATAGACGATGCGGCCCATACGTCGCTCGATGCGCGTACGCTCGACCATCGAGGTCAGGTTGCCACTGTGGTCCACGCTGCACACGCCCCGCGAAACGGCGCCGAAATCCGACAGCGTATTGCGTATCTCGTAGCCGACCATGCAATAGTGGTTTTTCTGGCCGGCCACGCTGCGCAGATAGTCGGCGATCGTCCGGTAGGCATCCTCGCCGTAGAAGTCGTCGGCATTGATGACTGCGAACGGCTCCTCGCGGATCGTGCCGGAAGCCATCATTACGGCATGGTTCGTTCCCCAAGGTTTCGTCCGGTCGGCCGGAACCTCGAACCCCGCGGGCAGCTTGTCCAGTTCCTGAAAAACGAAATCGACGGCTATTTTCCCTCCGAAGCGCTCGGGCGTGAAAATTTCGCGGAATTCTTTCTCGAACAGATGTCTGATCACGAATACCACGCGGCCGAACCCGGCCCGGATCGCGTCGTAGATCGAGTAATCGATGATCGCCTCGCCGTTCGGCCCCACGCCGTCCATCTGCTTGAGCGATCCGTAGCGGGAACCCATGCCCGCCGCCAATACCAAAAGTGTCGGTTTTTTCATCATGATTTTATCCGTTCGCCGTCCGAGCGAGACCTGTTCCGCGACCGCCTCCCGAAGAGACGGCGCGGCACGGCAATACCCGCAGAATAAAACGGGACCGAAGCGCGTTTATATCCCGGAAGCGTTACGCAAATTTACACTTTATAACTCATTTTCAAAATGCGATCGGATAAAACGTCGCGAAATATTTCGGGGGAAATATTCGCCGTTTTTGCGATCGGCACGGGGAAATTGTTACTTTTGTCAGTTAAAAGCAGCGCTGAAACCTATGAATTTCCGTCAGAATATAGCCTACTTCATACGCCACCTGCGCGAGAAGCACCGGCTCAGCGTCCGCAACCAGCATACCGACCGGGAAATCTGGTACATGCATATCAGTCCGCTGAACTTGTTGGCCGGATTGCTGGCTCTGATACTGATCCTGTTCATTCTCATTGCCTCCACGGTGGCCTATACCCCTGTGCTGGACCTGCTTCCGGGCTATCCCGGCAAAAAGTCGCGGACGATGCTCGTCGAGAACATCATGCGTCTCGACTCGCTCGAGCAGGAACTCCTCAACATGCAGGTATACAGCGAAAATATCGCGCTGATCATGGCCGGGCGCAACCCGGTCACGCGCAACGACATGCTGGAAGCCGACTCGCTCTCGGCGAAAAAAGGCGCTACGGTGGCCGCCATCGCCGAGGACTCGCTGCTCAGGGCGCAGATGGAAACCCCCGGCAGCCCGTACAGCCTGTACGATCCCGACGCGGTCCGAAAGAATCTGCGCAGCGCCATGGAGCTCTTCGCGCCGGTCAAAGGCGTCGTGACGGCCCGGTTCAGCCCGATCGACAACCGGTTCGGCGTATCGCTGGCCACGACGTCCAACCAGCAGGTGATGGCCGTGATGGACGGAACGGTCATCTCGGCGCCATGGACTCCCGAAGACGGGTTCGTGCTGTACGTGCAGCACGCCAATAATATGATTTCGGTCTACCGCCATAACGTCAGCGTGCTGAAAAAAGCGGGAGACCGGGTCTCGAGCGGCGAGATCATCGGCTACACCGGCGGCGAAAACGCGCCGGGCCAAGACAAGAACCTGTTCGAATTCGAGCTGTGGCACAACGGCACCCCTGTCGACCCGCAGGGATATATCGTTTTCTGAATTACCCGAACCCGCGAAAACACGACATCCGGCGGATAACGCTTACCGCCCCGAAACGAATTATGACACACAAGAAACAGCGGCTGGCGATTCTCGGCTCCACCGGATCGATCGGCACCCAGACCCTCGATATCGTCCGCCGGTACGGCGACCTGTTCGAAGTGACTACCCTGACGGCCCGCTCCCGATGGGAGGCGCTGGTAGCTCAGGCAATCGAATTTTCGCCCGACAACGTGGTGATCGCCGACGAAACGTATTATCCGGCCGTGCGCGACGCGCTCGCCGACCGTCCCGTCAAGGTTTACGCCGGAAACGACGCGCTGGAACAGGTCGTCCGTTCCGAACAGGTCGATACGGTCGTCATGGCTCTCGTCGGCTACAGCGGACTGTTCCCGACGGCCAGCGCGCTACGCTGCGGCAAAAAGGTCGCGCTGGCGAACAAGGAGTGTCTGGTCGTGGCCGGAGAACTGATTACCGAGCTATCGGAGCGCCACCGGGCTCCGATCATCCCGGTGGATTCGGAGCACTCGGCCATTTTCCAGTGCCTGAGCGGCGAGCGGTCGGAAGTCGAGAAAGTGATCCTGACCGCATCGGGCGGACCTTTTCTGAACCGCTCGGCCGACGAGCTCCGCCACGTGACGGTCGCCGAGGCGCTGGCTCACCCGAGCTGGTGCATGGGAGCCAAAGTGACCATCGACTCGGCCTCGCTGATGAACAAGGGCTTCGAGGTGATCGAGGCGCGCTGGCTTTTCGGAGTGGATGCCGGCCGGATCGACGTGGTGATCCATCCCGGTTCGGTCGTGCATTCGATGGTCCAGTTCCGGGACGGAGCCGTCAAGGCCCAGATCGGTACGCCCGACATGCACCTGCCGATCCAGTATGCGCTCACCTACCCGCAGCGCCTGCCGCTCGAAGGCAGGCGGCTCGACTTTTGCGAGCTCGGGACCCTCGAGTTCCGCCGTCCCGATACCGACCGCTTCCCGAACCTGGCGCTCGCTTACGAATGCCTGCGCCGGGGAGGCTGCGCGGGCGCGGTGCTCAACGCGGCCAACGAGGTCGGCGTAGCGGCCTTTTTGGACGGAAAGATCCGCTTCACGGACATCGCCCGCATCAACGAGCAGACGCTCTCGAGAATGCCTCAAGGACGGTGCTCGACGCTCGAACAGTACCGCGAAACGGACGCTGCGGCACGCGAGACGGCGCTCTCGCTGATCTGACAAACGAAAAAACAAAACACCGATGGATATCCTGATCAAACTTCTCCAATTCATTCTCAGCCTTTCCCTGCTGGTCATCGTCCACGAGTTCGGACATTTCCTGTTCGCCCGGATTTTCAAGACGCGGGTCGAAAAGTTCTACCTGTTCTTCAACCCGTGGTTCTCGCTGTTCAAGTTCCGCAAGGGAGAGACCGAGTACGGCATCGGTTGGATTCCGTTCGGCGGATACGTCAAAATATCGGGCATGATCGACGAATCGATGGACACCGACCAGATGAAGCAGCCCGTACAACCCTACGAGTTCCGGGCCAAGCCGGCCTGGCAGCGGCTGCTGATTATGGTCGGAGGCGTCGTGATGAATATCGTGCTCGCCCTGCTGATATACATCGGCATGAGCTGGGCGTGGGGCAAGACCTATCTCGATAACCGGAACGTCAAGTACGGCTACGCCTACGGCGAGCTGGCCAAGCGGATCGGGTTCCGCGACGGCGACCGGATCGTGGACATAAACGGCAAACCGCTCGACGACGCGGCCAAGTTGCTCCCGACGATCGTTTTCGACCAGGCGGAATACGTGACCGTCGAGCGAGACGGGAAACAGGAGCGTATCGGAATTCCCGCCGAGGCGATGGCCGAGCTGCTCAACTGCGCCGACTTTGCCGAACCCCGTATCCCGTTCGTCGTAGGCCGGGCGGTCGAAGGCGGAGAGGCGGCCAAGGCCGGCTTCATGGCGGGCGACACGCTCGTTTCGCTGAACGGCGAGCCGATGCGGTACTTCGACCAGTACCGCCGCGCGTTCGGCCAGTTCAAAGGCGATACCGTCCATGTAAGCGTCATGCGCGACTCGGCAGGAATCACGAAGCTGCTGACATTGCCCGTACGAGTTTCCGACGACGGCCTGATCGGCGTGGAGCTGACTCCGCCGGACCGTCTGCTCAGCCTGAGCACCCGCAACTATACGTTCTGGCAGGCAATACCCGCCGGAGTGAGGCGCACCGGCGAGGAAATCGGCAGCTACGCCAAGCAGATCAAGCTGATGTTCACGCCCGAAACCGAAGCCTACAAGTCGCTGGGAGGACTGATCGCGATCGGAAGCATATTCCCCGACCACTGGAGCTGGATTCAGTTCTGGCACATCACGGCCTTTCTGTCGATCGTGCTGGCGATCATGAATATCCTGCCTATCCCGGCGCTCGACGGCGGACACGTGCTGTTCCTGCTCGTCGAGGTCGTCACCGGACGCCGGCCGAGCGACAAGTTCCTCGAGCGGGCCCAAATGGCGGGCCTGATGATCCTGCTCGCGCTGCTGATCTTCGCCAACGGGAACGACATTTACCGGTTTTTCATCAAATAGCCGGGCGCCGGAGACTCCGCGAGTCTTCTGAGCATGGCCGACCGCAAACCTGAGGGCCGCGCGCGGAGATACGCACGGTTTGCGGACGATCCGTGCAGGACGCATCCCGGATACCGGACGCATCCTGCTTCGGAGACGGACCGGGCGCAGTCCGGCGCACGAACCGGCAAACGATCGGTCGGTCCGCCCCGAACGAGTCGCCATGCAACCGCACGGAACCGAACCGGAGAAAGAAAGAATTTCGCCTTCGGCGGGACGATTCCCCGAGAATCGCTATCTTTAACCGACAACTGAAACGACATGGCCAAGATCAAAAAGGCATATTTCTGCAAGGAGTGCGGATTCGAGGCTCCGAAATGGCTCGGGCACTGTCCGTCGTGCGGGGCGTGGAACTCCTTCACGGAGGAAGTGATCGCCCGCGAGAACGCCTCGCCCGTAACCGCTCTGACGGGCAACAGGCCCCGGTCGAAACCCCAGCGCGTCCGGGAAATAGAGCAAAGCGAGCAAAGGCGGTTCGACCTCTCCAGCACCGAGGTGAACCGGGTGCTCGGCGGGGGACTGATCCGGGGCTCGATGATCCTGCTGGGCGGCGAGCCGGGCATCGGCAAATCGACGTTGAGCCTGCAGATCGCGCTGCGCGCAAACGGCCTGAAAACGCTGTACGTTTCGGGCGAGGAATCGCCCCAGCAGATCAAGATGCGGGCGGAGCGGCTCGGCGTCGGCAACGACGAGTGCTACATATACAGCGAGACGAACATGGAGAACATCCTGCGCCAGATCGACGAGCAGGCTCCCGATCTGGTCGTCATCGACTCGATCCAGACGATCTATACCGACACGATCAACTCGTCGCCGGGCAGCGTCTCGCAGATCCGCGAATGCGCCGCCCTGTTGCAGAAATACGCCAAGCAGACCGACACGTCGGTCGTCGTGATCGGCCATATCACCAAGGACGGCGTGATCGCCGGGCCGAAGATTCTGGAGCACATCGTGGACGTCGTGCTCCAGTTCGAAGGCGACAACAACAATGCGTACCGCCTGCTGCGCAGCATCAAGAACCGCTTCGGCGCGACGTTCGAGATCGGCGTATTCGAAATGCGGGCCGAAGGGCTGGTCGAGGTGAATAACCCGTCGGAAATCCTGCTGTCGCACTACGACGAGCCGCTGAGCGGCATCGCTGTCGGCGCGGCCGTCGATGGCGCGCGCTCGTACCTGATCGAGACGCAGGCGCTCGTCAGCACGGCCGCCTACGGCACGCCCCAGCGCTCGGCCACCGGATTCGACTCGCGGCGGCTCAACATGCTGCTGGCCGTGCTCGAAAAGAGGGCCGGGCTGAAAATGTACCAGAAGGACGTTTTCCTGAACTTCGCGGGCGGATTCCGCATCAGCGACACCGGCCTCGATCTGAGCGTCGTGGCCGCCGTGCTGTCGTCCTATTTCGACCGCCCGGTCGGAGAAGACACCTGTTTCGCCGGCGAGATCGGCCTGTCGGGCGAAATCCGGCCCGCGCCGCGCAGCGAGCAGCGCATCAGCGAGGCGGCCCGGCTCGGATTCGGGCGCATCGTCGTATCGGGCTATCTGCGCAAAAGCCTGCCGAAGCCGCCCGGAGGCATCCGGATCGCGTACGTCAACAAGATCGAGGAAATGGCCCGTGCCGTTTTCGGAGCGTGAAAAAACGTCTCCTTTCCGCTCCGGACCGAAGATGCGATCGCATCCCGACCGGATTCCGGGTCCGTGACCCCGAAACCGACACGAAAGACGACACCGGGATTCCGCGCCTTTGTTTCGCACCTCGCACGATTCCTCGCCGCCCGCCGCTTTCAGAAGGCTCCGACCGGACATTCCCCGGAAAGAAAGCCGCTGCCGTTTTCCGTCATTCCACGCACGGACAAAACCGTGCCGCAAGAGACATGGGCAGGCCACGGGGCTTCCGTCGTCTCACGCCCTATGCCGTACCTCGAACCGACGGCGAATCGGATTTTCCGACAAACGCGACCGGACTCCATCTTTCGTCCGCATGCGATCCACGACCCGGAGAGCGCAGCAGCTATCCGCCACCGCACGAGCGAAAAGAGCCGGATAGCGACCAAAGCCGCCCGGGACGAAAGAACGTCAGAACATCACGCCTATGCGCATCAATACGGCACCGAAAGACACAGACAGTCCCCCGGAAGAAATGTTTTGCGACTGATAGCCGACCGAAAAAGTGACATTTCGTCCGATGCAGGCTCCCAGTGCCGGCGTGATCAGGAAACCTCCGATACCGGACTCCATCGAGAACCCGTAACCCGCGTCCAGCGACACGAATCCACGGAACATGCTGCGTCCGGCAGGCATATAGCCCTTCAAGTTCGCATAGACCGGCACGATATGCTCGTCCGTGAAATCGATACCTTCGATCGTCCGGCCCAGATAAGTATGGTAGCCGAGCCCCAGACCTATCGAGAAATAGGAATTGACGCGTATTCCGTTCACCACGTCCACCGTCACACGGTTCAGGCTCAGAAAGGGATTGCTTCCCACACCGGCGCCGAAACCCACCTGAATTTCGCCCTGATAGCGGGAACGCTGAGCCGCCAGATCGGAAAACGAGGCGGTCATCAGAAAGAGAAGCGGAAGAAACAGAATCTTTTTCATATCGATTGGGATTGATGATTCGATCGTGCATAACTTATATACCGCTCACGCCCGTTGCTCCGGAACAGACAAACAAGCGCTGCTCCGTATTCCGGACGGCCGCTTCGTTCGAGATCGGGACGGCCGCATCCGTTCCGACAAGCATTCGCCTCGCCTTGCGCGGTCCGATGCGGAGAGACCGGCGCCACGCCGAACCGACGGAAACGATCGGAAACTCGGCATCCGCAAGGCCCTCCCTCTCCTGAGGGAAACATATTCGACGCCCTATTTATATCCGGGAATAATGCTCCGTTTCCGCAATCCGCCTTTATGACAAATATATTTCATTTTCAGGACAAAAGCAACAGGAAAATACCCCAAAAAGGCAGGCCGATACGATAAAAAGCCCGTTCCCGTCCGCCAGTCCGCCAGCGCGATACGGAATCCGCTTTGGCAAACGGGCAACGAAAAGGCCGCCTGCATATGTCAGGCGGCCTTCGATATCGATTCGACGGAACGATCAGCCCAAATGTCCGTTTCGGAGCAGATACTCGGCGATCTGCACGGCATTCAGCGCGGCCCCTTTGCGGATCTGGTCGCTGACACACCAGAACGTCAGCGAGTTCGGATCGGCCAAATCGCTACGGATGCGACCCACGTATACGGCGTCGACTCCGGCTAAAGGCAGCGGCATCGGATAACTTTTCTCGGCAGGCTCGTCCATCAGCACGACCCCTTCCGCCGATGCGAAAGCCTCGCGCGCCTCCTCGACCGATACGGGACGCTCGGTCTCGACCCAAACCGCCTCGGAATGGGCGCGCATGACCGGAACCCGGACGCACGTAGCGCTGACGCGGACGTCGGAGTGCATGATCTTGCGCGTCTCGTTGAACATCTTCATCTCCTCCTTCGTATAGCCGTTCTCGGTAAACACGTCGACCTGCGGAATCACGTTATAGGCCAGTTGGTAAACGAACTTGGACACGGTCGGCTCCTCGCCGCGCACCAACTGGGCGTGCTGCCGTTCCAGCTCGGCCATAGCGGCCGCTCCGGCCCCGCTCGCCGACTGATAGGTCGAAACGCGGACGCGGCGGATATGCGACAGGTTCTCGATAGCCTTCAGCGCAACGACCATCTGAATCGTCGTGCAGTTCGGGTTGGCAATGATCCGGCGCGGAGGATCGATTCCGTCTTCCGGATTCACTTCGGGCACGACCAGCGGAACGTCCGGGTCCATGCGAAACGCGCTCGAATTGTCGATCATCAGCGCGCCGTGCTTCGTAATCGTCTCGGCAAACTCCTTGGAAGTGCCTGCCCCGGCCGAGACGAAGGCTACGTCTACGCCCTTGAAATCGTCGTTATGAGCCAGCAGGCGCACCCCGATCTGTTTTCCCCGGAACGGATAGACGCGTCCCGCGCTCCGCTCGGAGCCGAACAGCAACAGCTCGTCCGTAGGAAAATTCCGCTGCTCGAGCACTTTCAGCAACTCCTGACCGACAGCTCCGCTCGCTCCGACAATCGCAACTTTCATAACTCAGCTTTTTAGTTTGAAACCCTCCCGGCTCCAGCGGTCCGGAATCCGAACCGACCGGAAAAACGACAGGATTTATTTTCGGACAAAGGTAATCGAAATCGAGAATAAAAATACGAATTGTTTTATTTTTATTCAATTTGTTTGTTTACAAACAGATTTTATCATTCCACCGGACACATCATCAATCGAAGAATTCGTCTCCTCCTCCCGAAGAGGGCAGCGCCGCCGCCGGCTCAGCCGACTCGTCGCAGTCGTACGACACGGCATTGACCGGAATCGGGAACTGATCCTTTTCCGTTATGCCGAGCTTCGAATCGCCGTAAACCTTTTTCATGAAATTGGCGAAAATGGGCAGCGCGATCCGCGATCCCTCGCCGCCGGACGACAGATGGATGCTCCGGTCCTCGCCGCCGACCCAGGCCCCCGCCACGAGCTTCGGCGTCACGCCGACGAACCATGCGTCGGAGTTCTTCTGCGAGGTTCCCGTCTTGCCGCCCATGTCGGCCTTCAGCCCCAAAGCCCGTATGCGGCCGGCCGTACCGGCGTTCACGACGCGCTTGAGCATACCGAGCATCGTATAGGCCGACTGCTCCGAAATGGCGTCCTGCGACGGCGACGTGAAGTTCGCGAGCACGTTCCCGTGGCGATCCTCGATTCGCGTGACGAAAATCGGATCGACATGCACGCCCCGGTTCGCGAACGTACCGTAGGCCCCTACCAGCTCGAACAGTGAGAAGTCGGAAGTCCCCAGACAGAGCGCATAAACCGGATCGATGTAGCTGCGGATACCGAACTTATGGATGAAGTCGGCCACAGCCTGCGGCTGCCGCGCCTGCTTCATGATCCAGGCCGAATAGTTGTTACGGCTGTTGGCCAGCCCCCAGCGCAACGGCTTCCACTCGCCGTCGTATACGACCTTGCTCGCCTCGCGCGGAGACCAGGGCTCGTTGTCGGTCTCGATCGTCACAGGCAGATTCGGCACTTGCGTGCAAGGCGTCAGATCGAGCTGCTCGATCGCGAACGTGTATACGAACGGCTTGATCGTCGAGCCGACCTGACGCCGGCCCTGCTTGGCCATGTCGTATTTGAAATAGCGGTAGGACGTTCCTCCGACATAGGCCTTCACGTAGCCGTTCGACGGATCGACCGCCATGAACGAAGCCCGCAGAAACTTCTTGTAGTACATCAGCGAATCGTCGGGAGACATCACCGTATCGCGGTCGCCCTTGTAGCTGAACACGCGCATCGGCACGGGCGTAGCGAACGCCTTGTCGATCTCGGCGTCGGTAGCTCCGGCGCGCTTCATCTGTCGGTAACGGTCCGAGTTCTTTTTCGCGCGCCTCATGATCGCTTCGCGCTCGTCCTTGCTGATATCCGAGAAAACGGAGCCCCGCGCCTTCGTAACCCGGTCCATCATAGGCTGCACGGTTTCCCCCATCTGTTCCCAGACAGCTTGCTCGGCATATCGCTGCATCGTCGCATTGACCGTCGTATAAATCTTCAGTCCGTCGCGGTACAGGTCGTAAGGCTGTCCGTTGGCCTTCACGTTCTTGTCGCACCAGCTGTAAAGCGGGTTGCTTTCCCACTGCTCGACGGCCTGACGGTAGTCCCAGTCGCCGGCCGCGCCCGGTCCGAAACTCTCGCGCGACGGCTTGCCGGAAGTCATCACCATGCGCAGCATTTCGCGGAAATAGGTTCCCGTACCCGCGTTGTGGGAAATCGGGCGGAAGTCCAGCTCGATGGGCAGCGCCTGAATCGAGTCGCGCTGCGCGCGGGTCAGATAGCCTTTCTCCCTCATGCGGCTGATGACCGTGTTGCGCCTTGCGAGCGCCCGGTCGGGATTGCTGCGCGGGCTGTACCGCGTCGGCGCATTGACGACGCCCACGAGCATCGCCGCCTCCTGCACGTTCAGCTCCGAAGGCAACTTATTGAAAAAAGTCCTCGCAGCGGACTTGATCCCGTAAGCATTGCTGCCGTAAGGAACCGTATTGAGGTACATCGTGATGATCTCCTCTTTCGTATAGTTATACTCGAGCATGACGGCCGTAATCCACTCCTTGAGCTTGGATATGACGAGTTTGGAACCTTTCGAGATCGGATTGTTATAGACGGCCGTATCGCGCGGATACAAGTTCTTGGCCAGCTGCTGCGTGATCGTACTGCCTCCCCCTTGCCTCCGGTTGCCCAGCGCGAGCGTCTTGACGGCCACCCGGGCCAGCGAGATGAAATCGATTCCCGAATGGGAATAGAAGCGCATGTCCTCGGTCGATATCAGCGCGGCCACCAGCGCGGGAGAAAGCTCGTTGTAATCGACGTAAGACCGGTTCTGGATAAAGAAGCTGCCTATCATCTCTCCGTCGTCGGAATAGATTTCGGTAGCCAGATTGCTTTTCGGATTCTCGAGTTCCTCGAACGTGGGCAATTTGCCGAACGCCCCCAGACGAGTGAGCAGAAGCAGCAAGAGGATCAGTGCGACGGGCGCGCACAGAATGATCCAGAACCACCTGACGGCTTTCGGCGTCTGAAGCCGCTCGAGTATCTTCTTTTTATCCATAACGATGCGAACTTAACGGAACAAAGGTACGATTTTAATCGCTATTTCCAGTAAGAACGCATCCGCCTCCCCGCTTATTTTGGCGATCGGGCGCACAGCGGTCGGAGCGGACGTACGGGAACTCACGCCGGACAAGGTCATAACGGACGACAAACGCATCGAAAGGCGGCCTGCGGAGACCCGGGCCGGCAGGGATCGGCCGCCGCCCATAAGGAACGAACCGACCCGAAAGAACACAGCCCCTGCAAAAGACCATCAGCACGCATCGGGAACATTGCGGCAAGCGAGCTCCCCCCGAATGCGGCCGAGAGACAGCCGGCCCGCGCCCCCGTCAGAGCGGAAGCGAGAAATGGATTCCCGTCACCACGCCGCTGCGGTCTCCCGGCTTGTAAACATAGACGCCGAGCGTGGCTTCCTTCGCAGGAATCCTCAACGGATGCATGTCGAACAGAATCTCTCCCCCATAGGAGTTGACCGACCGCATCGGATAGTACGGCCCCGCCATCGTCGCCCGCTTCTCCTGATAGCGTGCGTAGTCGAAATAGAGATTCATCCGGATGCGCGTGAAATAGACGATGCTGTTGATTCCGCCGTCGGGACACCATACGGGGAACTGATAGTCGGCCGTCACAGAGGCGTAGCGCGACGCCACATAGTCGTATCCGGCTCCCCGGGGATAGAGCTCCTTGTAATAGAACATGTAATCCGAAGCGGTCTGGCGTTGTAAATTACCGCGCAGCATCAGCGAGTGATGCGGCATCAGTCCGGGCAGGTAAACGCGGCCGTACAGCGAGAGGATGCGCCCGAAACCGCCCCGGAAAGGAGCCGACACCGTCGAAAAGCGCAGCGCATAGCCCCAGCGGGGCAGAAAGTCGCGCGTGGCCATCCGCACGTTGTCGGAGAACAACAGCCCGGCCACGAGGCGCTGATAGCCCGTCTCCGAGCGATCGTTCTCCCAAATCAGCGCGTTGATGTGGCGGAGCTCGGCATAGGGAGTCAGCGTCCGCGTGTGATAGCCCGACGACAGAGTCATCGGCAGGGAGACCTTCAGGCTCAGGTCGAAATACTTTTTCCGTCTCGGCACCTGCTCCTCGCTGAGGAAGCCGTACAGCGACTGCCACCCTCCGCCGTAGTTGAAACCGAGCTCGAACTTCGGCGCCAGACCGTAATAGTTCAGCGCACCCCGGAGCTGGCTCGTACCGCCTCCCACGTATCCGTAAGCCAAGTAGGCGGTCGTACTGCTCAACAGGTCCTGCGACATGACGGTCGCGCCGACTCCGACGTTGAAGCGGGTCTCGCTCGTAACCTTGACCGGATCGAAGTCCCACGGAGCCCAACTGTGCACGTTGAACAGGTGCGTCCCCTTACGGAACCGCTTGACAGGCGTACCCTCGGCGAACTCGAACGACACGTCCACCGTGTCGATGTTCATCACGTCCCATTTGCGTCGCGGCGGATTGACCCGGTCGACCGGAAGCTCCGAATACTCGACCTCGACGAGCGAATCGGCCGTAGCCCGCTGGGTCGAGAGCCGGTAGCCGTCGAGCGTATAAGTCGTGAAATAGTACAAACTGTCGGCCTCGGGAGCCGACGGCGACAGCGAGCCGTAACGGGAGCGGCTGAGCCGGTACTGCCGGCCGGCGCGCAGGTCGTACAGATGGATCTCGTCCTTGCCCGACTGGATCGAGTTGAACGAAAGCAGACCCGCCCCGGCGCGCAGATTATAGATACTGACATAGGAAGGCTTCAGAAGCGTGCGGATCGCTCCGCTCTCGGGATCGATCGCTCCGATCGACATTCCCTCGTCGTCCAACCCGATAAAAGCGAGCGTCCGGGTCAGGCTGTCGTAAGCGAGACCGTGTACCGACATCGTGCGGGGAAAAGGGAATCGCCTCCCGTCTCCTCGGTCGAGCAGATACTGCCCCGTATAGTCGTAACCGACCGTAACCAGCCGGCCTCCCGGAAGCGGCGTCGGATAGAGAGCGTTCCCTCTCTTGCGCAGCGTCTTGCGCCGCCCGGTGCGCAGATCGTACCGGCAGGCCACCGAAAACACCCGTTGTTCCCACAGCGTACTGCTGCGGTACTCGCTCCAGTAGATCACGCTGTCGCCCAGCACCGGAGGCGTGTTGACGCTTCCGGTCCATGCGATCCGCCGCTCCCGGCCCGTCGCCAGATCGACGGCCACCAGACGGTTCGGACGGTCCATGTCCTTTTTGAGTGCGAGCAGCGTCGAGCCGTCGAGCCGCATGGGCGACCTGTAGACGGTATAGCTCGTCAGGGGCGTCGGCAGAATCGAGGCGCTGTTCGGCTCGACGGGCTGCGAGCGCCAGAAGCGGGTCAGGTCGTCCAGCGTCGAGCGGGCGATCCGGTTCACCGAGGTCCGGTAATACTTGCGCAGCGCCCATTTGGTCGTCAGGATCGTATACGGACGCCGCGCCCCGTAATCGGCCACGCGCGACCACATGTCGTCGCCGTATCGCTCCCTCGACCAGGCCACCAGCTGATAGCCGAACTGGTAATGGTCGGGAATATAGTTCCTGTACGACCCGCAGAACCACTTGTCGAGCGGAAACCGCTGCTTCCCCTCGGTCAGATAGGCCCGGTACTCGACCGTAAACGACGGCTGAAGCGCGCGCCCGAACGACGACATCTGAGTTTCGGCCATCACGGCGTCGCCCTCGAGAAACCAGACCGGAACGAGCACCGAACTGACGAAACCGGCCTGTTGTCCGAGCACGTACCCGAGCCCCTTCATAAAACGGCGGTACAGATTGCCGTACTGTACGGCATGGCGGTACTCGTGCGTCACCAGATGCTTGAGCCAGGGCTCGGCGAAAGGCTGGGCGTCGGGAATCATCTCGAGCTCGATGCGCTTGGGCGCCCACATCGCCATGCCGTTGGCGACGAAATTCTCCGTATGGAGCACGACCGGCATCTTCAGCGGAGCGTACTCGAAACCGTAGGAAATCGACGGACGGATCGTATCGAGGTAGCGGGCCACGCGCGCGGCATTGTCCGAATAATAGTCGGGGAAAACGACTTTTCCCGACGGCAGCTTGGCCTGCATCCAGCGCATCCCCTGAGGCGACCGACCCCAGTCGTAGTATTGTCCCGAAGCGACGGATGGCAACAAGGCGCAAAACAGCAGAACGACTCGCGCGAGCATACGAGCCATAGGCTATCCTCCCGCCTTTTTGACCCGGTAACCCGCACCGGCCAGCAGCTCGACCACTCGGTCGCGGTGATCGCCCTGTATGACGATCTCGCCGTCCTTGGCCGTACCCCCGACTCCGCACTTGCCCTTCAGCATGCGACCCAGTTCCCTGAGATCGTCCTCGCTGCCGACGAATCCCGTCACGAGCGTTACCTGCTTGCCTGCCCGCCGCTTGCGGTCTATCCATACACGCAGGTTCTGGCTCGGCGGAGGCAGCGTCTCGGGCTCGGGTTCCTCCTCTTCGGTTCGATACCGGAAGTCGGGATCGGTCGAATAGACCGTACCTAACCGGCTTTTCCAATCGTTATCGCTCATCGCTCTTCTGCTTTGTGAATCCGCCCCGTCAAAAACCGTGCGCACCTTCCCTGTCGCAAAGGCATCCTGCGGAGCATCCGGGCTTCCGGAAAAGTCATGCCGCGGCCGTGTCTCGCGTGCGGCCTGCAACCTATAAGCCGATCGCCTGTCCTGCAAATCAGAAAGGCAGGTCGTCGACTTCGTCCTGCGCGGCAGCCGGAATCTCTCCTCCGCCGTAGGACGGAGCAGGCGTACCGTAAGACGGCTGCGGCGCCGCGGCCGCAGGACGGGCCGGCGCGCCGTAGGTAGTTCCGTCCATCGGCGCGCCGGTCCCTTCGGCGCGTCGGCCCAGCATCTTCATGTCATTGGCTACGATTTCGGTCGTATAGCGCTTGTTGTTGTCCTTATCGGTCCATTCCCGCGTGCGCAGGCTGCCTTCGATATAGACCTGGCTGCCCTTGCGGACATACCGGTCGGCCACGTCGGCCAATCCTCTCCACAGGGTCACCGTATGCCACTCGGTATGCTCCTTGGTTTCCTGCGTCTGGCGATTGTAGATCCGCTCGGTCGTGGCGATCCTGAGCCGCGCTACCTTGGCTCCGCCCTCGAGGGCGCGCACTTCGGGGTCCATGCCCACGTTTCCTATCAAAATGACTTTGTTTACCATAATCGTCTCTATTGGTTCCTTGAAATTCTCGCCCGCGGTCCCGAGCCCGAAAGACACGAACGGTCTTTCTACCTCGCTCGGAACCTCCGGTATCGTCTCCGATTCCCGCCGCCTCCAGCCGGTCGCGACACCGCGCTCCGTCCTAATAAACGTTCTTCCGGGAAAGACATCGAAGATCAGAGCTCTTCGAGCAAACCCGTGAATAGCTTCGTCATCCGGACCTCGGCCTTGGCTCCCTCGGCCTGCACTTCCTCGTGCGTCGACTTGAGTCCCGCAAGTCCCATATTCGTAATGATGGAAACGGCGAATACGGGCAACCCCATATGTCGTGCCGCGATCACCTCGGGCGTCGTCGACATGCCTACCGTGTCGGCGCCGGCCGTCCGGTAGAACGAGTATTCCTTCTGCGTCTCGAACGTGGGGCCGGTCACGCCTATATAACATCCGTGCTGAAGCGGAATACCCGCTTTGCGGGCCACCTCGTCGGAGAGGGCGATCAGCTTGCGGCTGTACGGCTCGCTCATGTCCGGAAAGCGGGTCCCCAGCTCGTCGATGTTCGGACCGATCAGAGGGTTCGGAATCAGGTTGATATGATCCGTAATGACCATCAGGTCGCCGGTCCTGAACATCGGGTTGACTCCGCCGCTGGCATTCGACACGAACAGGCAGCGGATGCCCAGAAACTTCATCACCCGCACCGGAAAGACGACCTGCTGCGACGTATAGCCCTCGTAATAATGGAACCTTCCCTGCATCGCTACGACCCTCTTGCCGCCCAGCGAGCCGAAAATGAAGCGTCCGGCATGCCCTTCGACGGTCGATACGGGAAAATCGGGAATATCCCGGTAATCGAGCGTCGCGGCTATGTCGATGTGATTCACGAGACCGCCGAGGCCCGTTCCGAGGATGATACCTACTTGCGGATCGAAATCGACCTTACTCCGGATGAAGGACGCTGTACTTTTGATTCGTTCTAACATATAGCTCGATTTGACGGAGGAACTCGGCTTCGGAATCCCCCACGAATGAAACTTGCACGGGCACGTAGTACAACTTGCGCTGCACCGTCTCGGGTATGCGGCTGCGGTTGGTCAGCTTGACCGCATCCTTCTCGGTGGTGACGATCACGGCATCCTCGTACATACCGAGCAATTGCTCCATTTTCCGGATGTCGCTCACGCGATAGGTATGATGATCGTTGAAAATCAGCGTATCGACGACATCGTACCGGGATCCGGTCTCATGAAGCAGCGGACCGGGATCGGCTATTCCCGCCATGACGATCACCCGGTCGCCCCGGCGAATCCGTCTCTCGGTTCGGTCGGCGAACAGCGGCAGCGCCTCGCCCTGCTCCATTCTCGAGAAATAGAGCGATTGGTAAGGATAGAGTCCCAACGAGTTGCGCACGATGCGCATGTCGAGCGGGTTGAGGTCCTCGGGACACTTGGTGACCAGCACGAAATTGGCCCGGTCGATCTGTCCTCGCGTGTCGCGCAACCGGCCCCACGGCAACAGCCGGTCGCGGTAAACCGGACGATTGTAGTCCATCAGCAGGATATTGACCCAAGGCTCGACATACCGGTGTTGAAAAGCGTCGTCGAGAATAACCAGTTCGATCTCGGGGTGAATTTCCCTCAGCCGGCGGATTCCCTCGGCCCTTTTTTCGCAAACCGCCATCGGAACGTCGGGATACTTCATCTTCATCTGCTTGGGTTCGTCGCCTATGCTCTTGACCGACGAGCGCGGAGTAGAGAGCACGAACCCTTTGGTCCTGCGGCGATACCCGCGAGAAAGTACGGCTACTCGCCGCTCGCCCGAAAGACGCTCGATCAGAAATTCGGTCACCGGCGTCTTGCCCGTACCGCCGACAGTCAGATTGCCCACGCACACGACCGGAATGTCGAACTCCTCGCTCCGGAGAATCTTCAGATCGAACAGCTTGTGCCTGACGTTGATTATCAGACCGTATATCCAGGCCAACGGGGCCGCTATCAGAGCGGGTAACTTCATAGCGAACAACTTCCAACTTTCAAAAATAACTCAAAAAGATTGGAAATCAAACTTTATGCAAATAATTGTCGGGCGGAGCGCTCCGCCCGACAACCCGCGTTCCCTGCGAAAGTCCCGCGCCTCAGCGCATCCGGACATCGTAAGGCATAATGGCCTGCACTCCGCCGGTCCCCAGTATGTTTTGCAGCATTTCGTACTGCGAGTAGATCTCTCCGAACTCGCCCTTGAACAACTCGGCGCGGCTCTCGGCCGACATCATTCTCAGAACCTGCGACAGGGGATCGAGCTCGTCGGCCGGCGTCACGATCCGGAAATCGCCGGCCACTCCGGCCCGGTCGGCCGCCAGCGCGATCGCCTCTCTCAGTCCTCCGAAACCGTCTACCAGACCGATCCGGACCGCATCGATCCCGGACCACACACGACCTCCCCCGATACTGTCCACCGCCGCGACGCTCATATTGCGTCCCTCGGCCACATGGCCCACGAAAGTCTCATACACGCGCTCGACGCCGTTCTGCATGAACTGCCGTTCGGCGGAACTGAGCGGCCGCACCCCGACGGCCCCGAATACGGTCATGCCCAAATCGGCCGACGGATTGGTCTTGGCTACGTCGACCGTAATGCCCAGCTTGTTGCGGAGCGTCTGCTCGCCGTTGAACATCAGTCCGAACACGCCGATCGACCCGGTCAGCGTGACCGGCGAAGCCATGATGGCATCGGCGGGACACGAAATGTAATATCCGCCCGAAGCCGCCACATTTCCCATCGAAACGATCACCGGGCGCTCCTGGCGGATCTGCTCGATCTCATGCCAAATCACTTCGGAAGCCAGCGCGCTGCCGCCCGGACTGTTCACGCGTAGCACGACGGCCTTCACCCGGTCGTCGCGGCGCACATCGGCCAGACGGGCCGCCAGCGAGTTTCCTCCGACCAAGCCTTCCCTGTTCTTTCCGTCCACGATCTGCCCTTCGGCATAAACGACGGCTATATGATTCTTAGAAAGCTTCTTGATAGGCTCCTTAGGCTGATCGACGTACTCCGCGAGAGATACGTACCGCGGCTCGTCGTCCGCTCCCGTCCGCTCGCACAGCATCCGCTCCATGTCGGCGGCATAGGCCAGCGAATCGACCATTTTCGTCCGCACGGCGCTTTCGCCGTCGGCGAGCGTCAGCTCGGACGCATACCGCTGCAAGTCCGTCGAATCGATTCCCCGGGCCGAAGCGACGTTCTGCACGACATGTCCCCAGATCGACCCGAGCAGACGTTCCATCTGAAGTCGGTTGGCCGGACTCATGCGATCGGTGATAAACGGCTCGACGGCCGCCTTGAACTCTCCGTGCCGGATCACTTCGGGCTGCAGGTCCATCTTGTCGAGCAGACCTTTGTAAAACAATACGCCGGAAGCCAGGCCGACCCATTCGACCCCCCCTTCCGGGTTCAGGTAAACCTTTTCGGCCGCCGTAGACATATAATAGGATGCCTGCGTATAATAGTCGGAATACCCGATCACCCATTTGCCCGACTGCCGGAAACGCAGCACGGCGTCGCGTATCTCCTCGAGCGACGCCATGCCGAGGCTCATCGTAGGAGCCACGTTCAGGTAGATTCCCTCGATCCGGTCGTCCGTCTCGGCCCGCTCGATCGCGCCGAGCACGTCAATCAGCGCCAGGCTGCGCGAAACTTCCATCGACAACAGCTCCTCCATTCCCAGAGCCGAGAACGGATTCGAGGAGGGAGAATCGACTATCCTCTCCGAAAGATCGATCCGCAGCACGGAGCCCGGCTCGACGGAAACCGCCTTCTCGCTGAAAAGCGACCCGATGCCGGCCAGCACCATGACGAAAAATACCCCGATCAGAATATTGGCCACCACGAAAGCGAGCAGGCAGGCCAGAAACGTCTTAATAAACTGGTTCATCTATTTATCGATTGTTTGTTATTCGCGATAACGGCCTATCGGCCGGATATTTGCGCGTAAATTTACGAATTATTTCCATTAACGTTATCTTTGCAGCAAGAATAATGCAACAGCCGGAGAGTATATGACAGAAAACGAAATACTGGACGTGCTGCACGGCGTGCAGCATCCCGAACTGCAGTCGGACATCGTGTCGCTCGGTATGGTCGACGGTGTCCGTATCGACGAGGAAGGCATCCGCATCACGATCGTCTTCGCCCGGGCGCGCGACCCGTTCGCTCAAGCGATCCGCAAGCGCAGCGAGGAAGCCGTCGCCTCCCGCTACCCGCAATACGCCGGAAAAATATCGGTGTTCGTCAAGGAGGCCCCACCTAAGAAAAAAAACGAAAAGCAGACGGTCCCGCTGGGCGCCGACGACCGCATCCGCCGGATCGTGGCCGTCAGTTCGGCCAAGGGAGGCGTAGGGAAAAGCACCGTCACGGCCAATCTGGCCGTCGCCTTGGCCAAAGCGGGTTACCGGACGGGAGTGCTCGACGCCGACATTTACGGCCCTTCGCAGCCGATGATGTTCGGCGTGGAAGACTATCGTCCGGAAGGAGAGAACATCGAAGGGAAAGAGTGGATCGTTCCCGCCGAGGCCTACGGCGTCAAGGTCATGTCGATCGGCTTCTTCATCCCGCCGGGCGACGCGCTGATGTGGCGCGGTCCCATGGCGACCAATGCGCTCCGGCAAATGATCCACCAGACGCTATGGGGTCCGCTCGATTTTCTGTTGCTGGACCTTCCCCCGGGAACGGGCGACGTACACTTGTCCGTCATTTCGGAAATGAAGGTGGACGGAGCCCTGATCGTCACGACTCCCCAACGGGTGGCTTTGGCCGATGTCGTACGGGGGGTACATATGTTCCGCAACGAGAAAGTGAACATTCCGATCCTGGGACTGGTCGAGAACATGGCCTGGTTCACTCCCGCCGAGCTGCCCGACAATCGTTACTATATTTTCGGAGAAGGAGAAGCCGCCCGGATCGCCGAACAAGAAAAGCTGCCCCTACTGGCCAGCATACCTCTGATTCGCAGCGTGTCGGAAGCGGCGGACAGCGGACGGCCCGTCACCTCAGAAAACTTGCCGGACGGAAAATTCTACGACCTTTTGGCCGAAGGTGTCGTCGCCGAACTCTGCGAAAGCAGACGCTGACGATAACTTTTTCCCTTTACGATGACAATTCGCTGCGCACAAGGCGTTTCTTTCTTACGTCGGAAAGTTGATAAATTGTTCATTCGGCCCGGGCAAGCTGTTCGCCGAATTGATTCTTTTTCGGCCGCCGAAAGTTGGACGTTCCGGCGAAAAAAATATAGAAGAGAATTTTTCGGAAAAGCAAGGGAAATCCGTTCCGTTTTCCGGACAGCTTATCGAAAGCCGGAATACAATAATCCGCCCCTTTCGGCAACGCGTCCGATCTGTTGACAAATATTGTCTACATCTGTCGATCGAGCGATAAAAAAGATTGAAAATCAATCGATATACCTGAAAATAAATGTTAATCGATTGTTTTTAGAAGTTTAATTACGAATTTTACGGTTCAAAGGAAAAAAGTTACGAACAATATGAACGTCTATTATTACTCTTATTTTTCCTTTTTACCGAATTAAAACGAAAGAAAAAGAAAAATGACTGTCGACAACAAGCTTCCGTCGCCGGAAACCGAATTGGCCGCCCGGATCGTCCGGCTGAAGAAAGAGAAAGGCGCGGTAATTTTGGCGCACTACTATACGCTGCCCGAAGTGCAGCGCATAGCCGATTTCACGGGCGACAGCCTGGCGCTGTCGCAACAGGCCGCCCGGACCGATGCGCGGATCATCCTGTTCGCCGGCGTGCACTTTATGGCCGAGACCGCTAAGATATTGTCTCCGGACAAGAAGGTGCTTTTGCCCGAACCTGCCGCGGGATGCTCGCTGGCCGATTCGTGCCGGGCGGAGGATTTCGCCGAGTTCCTGAAAAGCTATCCGGGACATACGGTCGTGTCGTACGTCAATACGTCGGTCGGGGTCAAGGCGCTGACCGATATCTGCTGTACGTCGAGCAACGCGGTGGACGTGATCCGCAGCCTGCCTTCCGACGCGAAGATCGTTTTTGCGCCCGACCGCAATCTGGGCAACTACATCCGCGGCGTGACCGGCCGCGATATGGTCGTCTGGGACGGTGTCTGCGGCGTGCACGAGGAATTTTCGCTGGAAAAGATTCTCGAATTGAAAAAAAAGTATCCCGAAGCCAAGGTGCTCGCTCATCCCGAGTGCAAGAAGACGGTGCTGCTCGCGGCCGACTACATCGGCAGCACGGCCGCGCTCCTGCGGTTCGCTTCGACCGATCCGGCCGATACGTTCATCGTCGTGACGGAAGCGGGCATATTGTACCAGATGCGAAAGGAGAATCCCGGGAAGACTTTCATTCCGGCTCCTCCCGAAGACGCTTCCTGCGGATGCAACAACTGCGCGTTCATGAAAATGGTCACGCTCGACAAGATATACCGTGCGTTGCTCGACGAGTCGCCCGAAGTCGTTCTCGATGAGGAGATCCGGCGGAAGGCCGAGGGCTCGATCCGACGCATGCTCGAGATCGGCAAGTAAGCGGCGCGGAAGAAGATCAACCGTATATGATACAACTCATCTAAAAACTTGAATATGAAAAAATTGTTGATTGCCTGTCTGCTGCTGGCGCTCGGCGCGCCTTCGCTGAAAGCGGACGAGGGGATGTGGCTGCTGCCGTATCTCGAGAAACTGAACATCAGGGACATGAAGGCCAAGGGTTTCAAGCTGTCGGCCAAGGACATTTACAACTTGAACGGAGACGCGATCAAAGATGCGATCGTAATTTTCGGGAACGGCTGCACCGGCGAGATCGTTTCGGACCGGGGACTGCTGCTGACGAACCACCATTGCGGATTCGATGCGATCCAGAGCCACAGCAGCGTCGAGCACGACTACCTGAAGAACGGTTTCTGGGCGATGTCCGATCAGGAGGAGATTCCTACGCCGGGTCTGACCGTGACGTTCATTCGCCGGATCAGCGACGTTTCGGATCGTATTCTGCCTCAGTTGAGCGACACGCTGTCGGAGAAGGACCGCGAAGCGAAGGTGGCGGAGATCGTCGAGCGGATCAAGAAAGAGACCGAGCTCGACAACGAGCATCAGGAAGTGGAGATTCAGGACTTTTTCGGCGGAAACCAGTATCTGATGTTCGTCAAGGAGATATTCAAGGACGTTCGTCTGGTGGGAGCTCCTCCTTCCTCGATCGGTAAGTTCGGCGGCGATACCGACAACTGGATGTGGCCGCGCCATACGGGCGACTTTTCGGTTTTCCGCGTCTATTCGGACCGTGACGGGCAACCGGCCGAATACAGCAAGGATAACGTGCCTTACGCCGCTCCGGCCCATCTGACCGTTTCGCTGAAAGGGTACAAGCCGGGGAGCTTCGCGATGATCATCGGCTTTCCGGGATCGACCGAGCGCTATAAGACTTCCTATGAGATCGACTACACGTTGGGCACGGACAATCCGAACCGCATTTTCATTCGCGGCGAGCGTCAGAAGCTGATGATGGAGGACATGCTGGCCAGCGACGAGGTTCGCATCCAGTATGCGTCGAAGTATGCCATGTCGTCGAATTACTGGAAAAACTCGATCGGCGAGAGCCGCGGACTGAAAAAGCTGAAGGTGCGCGATACGAAGCTCGCTACCGAGAAGCGTTTCACCGAGTGGGTCAACGCCGATCCCGCCCGTAAGGAGAAGTACGGCGAGGCGCTGCCGCTGATCAGGAAGGCCGTCGAGGGCCGGGCCCCGTATATGGACCGTTTGCAGTATTTCTCCGAAACGCTGCTGCGCGGCACCGAGATCATTCAGGCCGCAGGCATCGCCCGGCCTTTGGTCGGCAAAGATAACCGGCTCGACTCGTCGAAGCTCGAGAGCGTGAAGAAAAAGCTGGAGGCCTTTTATAAGGATTACAGTCCTTCGACCGACCGCAAGATCGCCAAGCGGATGTTCGGAATTCTGCGTGACAGCATCGCGCCCGAGCATTTGCCCAGCAGCTTCGTCGTGATCGAGGAGCAGTTCGGCGGCGACGTGGATGCCTATGTGGACTATGTTTACGACAACTCGGCGTTCGCCGACCGGAGCCGTGCCGAGGCGCTGCTCGCTTCTCCGACCGTCGAGGCGCTGCTCAACGATCCGGCCTATAAAATGCGTCGCGAGGTAGTGAAGACCTATAACGCGCTGATCGATCCGATCAATTCGTTCAGCGAGGACTTCGCACGGGGTCACCGGTTGTATGTCGCCGGGCTGATGGAAATGGATGCCGATCGTGTGTTCTACCCGGATGCGAATTTCACGATGCGGCTGACCTACGGGCAGGTACTGCCCTACGAGCCCCAGGACGCTGTCAGCTATAACTATTTCACGACGCTCGACGGCGTGATCGCCAAGGAAGATCCGGAGAATGCCTATGAATTTTCCGTGCCCGAAAAGCTCAAGGAGCTGTACCGGACGAAGGATTACGGACCGTATGCCGAGAAGGGCGTATTGCACGTCGGGTTTATCAGCAACAACGACATTACGGGCGGCAATTCGGGCAGTCCGGTGATGAACGCCAAAGGTCAGCTGATCGGTTTGGCTTTCGACGGAAACTGGGAGGCCATGAGCGGCGACATAGCGTTCGAGCCCGCGTTGCAGCGAACGATCAGCGTCGATATACGTTACGTGCTTTTCATTATCGACAAGTATGCCGGCGCTACCCGGCTGATCGACGAAATGACGATCGTCCGCTAATGAGAAAACCGGTGCCGGACGACGGGCGCTTTATGAAAGACGAAGGTACGGAACCATTTCCGTACCTTCGTTGTTTTCCGGAAGGTTCGCTTTTCCTTGACTGTCTTCTTCTGTTTTCCGTTGCGGGCGTAGGGAATCCGATAGGTTCCGATCTTGGAAAGAGGCTCGGCGGCGGGTCCGTACCGGCCGGTTTCGGGTTTTCCGGCTTTGTAAAAACGGACTGCGGGCCGGGCGCAGAGTCGAACTCGTTCGGACCGTGCCGTGCCGAGGCGTGGCGTGTGTTGCGGATTGAAAATCCAAAACAGGCTTTATGGGTTCTTTCCCGTTTTGTCTTTTTCGCCCGGCGTTCGGAAAGGCGCGGCTCCGGATTTTCCGATCGTGCGTTTTTTTGGAAAATAACATTAATTTTGCGACGTAGCTGCTTTTTGGAAAAGACGGGAGGTATTGGCGCCGGGCATGTCCGGGACCCTTGTCGTTCACTTTGCGGCTGAAACCCTATTTGATCGAACCATGAGCAATCCGAACGAAACGGCGGCATCGGTGGAGAGGCCCCTGAATTTTCTGGAAGAGATTATCGAGGAAAGTATCGCACGCGGCGACAAGCGTGTCCAGACTCGCTTTCCGCCGGAGCCCAACGGCTATCTGCACATAGGGCATGCCAAGAGTATTTGCCTGAACTTCGGCTTGGCCAAGAAATACGGCGGCTTGTGCAATCTGCGCTTCGACGATACGAATCCGGTCAAGGAGGACGTCGAGTACGTCGATTCGATCAAGGAGGACGTGCGCTGGCTCGGATTCGAGTGGGCCGGCGAACACTATGCGTCGGACTATTTCGATCAGTTGTACGAGTGGGCCAAGGAGCTGATAAAAAAAGGACTCGCCTATGTGGACGATCAGACGCAGGAGCAGATTCGCCAGACTCGCGGCACGGTCACCGTGCCGGGTACGGAAAGCCCGTGGCGGAACCGGTCCGTCGAAGAGAATCTCGATCTGTTCGAGCGGATGCGCGCGGGCGAGTTCGGCGACGGGGAGAAAGTGCTTCGGGCTAAGATCGACATGGCGCATCCGAACATGCTGCTGCGCGATCCGATCATGTACCGCATTCTGCATTCCGAGCATCACCGTACGGGGAACAAGTGGTGTATCTATCCGATGTACGACTACGCCCATGGCGAGAGCGATTCGATCGAGCGGATCACGCACTCGATCTGCACGCTCGAGTTCGACGTGCACCGTCCGCTATACGACTGGTTTATCGAGAAACTCGGGATTTTTCCGAGCCACCAGTACGAGTTCGCGCGGCTGAATCTGACCTATACGATGATGAGCAAGCGCAAGCTGCTTCAGTTGGTGCAGGAAGGTATCGTGACGGGCTGGGACGATCCCCGGATGCCGACGATCAGCGCACTCCGCCGTCGGGGCTATACCCCCGAGAGCATTCGTATGTTCGCCGACAAGGTGGGCGTAGCCAAGCGCGACAACGTGATCGATCTGGGGCTGCTCGAGTTCTGCGTGCGCGAGGACCTGAACAAGCGCGCCGAACGGCGCATGGCGGTGCTCGATCCGCTGAAAGTAGTCATTACGAACTATCCCGAGGACAAGCAGGAAACCGTCGAATGCATCAATAATCCCGAGGACGAGTCGGCCGGACGCCGCGGGGTGCCTTTCGGCCGCGAGATATGGATCGAGCGGGGCGATTTCATGGAGAATCCTCCGAAAAAGTACTATCGCTTGTCGCCGGGCGGCGAGGTTCGCCTGCGTTATGCCTATCTGATCCGGTGCGACGAGGTGATCCGAGACGCGGAAGGCCGCGTGACGGAGCTCCGGTGCACGTACGATCCGGAGTCGGCCGGCGGAAAGTCGTCCGACGGCCGGCGGGTGAAAGGCGTGATTCATTGGGTTTCGGCAGCGCATGCGGTTCGGGCCGAGGTCCGTTTGTTCGACCGGCTGTTCACGCGCGCGAGTCTCGACGATTTGGAGGAGGGCAAGACCTTTTTAGATTACTTGAACCCCGAGTCGCTGCGCAAGGTAACCGGCTATCTGGAGCCGTCGCTCGCCGAGGCTTCCATGGGCGACAAGTTTCAGTTCGAACGGACGGGCTATTTCTGCATGGACCGCGATTCGGCTCCCGGCAGGCCGGTTTTCAACCGGACCGTCACGCTGAAAGACAGTTGGGCCAAAATAGCCGATAAGTAAAAGCTCGGTGCGACTTTCCGGAGATTCGGCCGAACAGGCGGAAACCGAAAGCATTTTTCACCGACGGAAACGCTCGGGGCCGTCGATGAGTTGTCGGCGCAGCGAGTGCAAAAGTATACTGACCCGATGAACGAACGTAGAATGTTTCGCATGAACCGGGCGGCCAATCCGGTTTTCCGGCTGTCGCTCGTCTTATTGACTTGTCTTTTCTCTTCGGCCGCGGTTTTCGGCCAGTCCGATTGCCGGATTATCATTACGACGCCCGGGTACGGTTCCATATACCGTTATGCGCCGGAGGAGTTTGCCGCGCAGATGGCCAGCGATTTCAAGATCGAAGGCGTGACGGTGGATTATGCGACTCTTTCGGAAGGTTGCAAACGACTCAAGCTGCATATCGGAAGAAAGGATTTCGTCTTTTCGATCACTTCCCAATCGCCGGTCGCACGCCTGACGTACGACCGGAACCGGCGGCAGTTCAAGGGGATAGGATTCAATTATATCGAGCACGAGGGCGTTCGCTACGAAGCTCCCAGTTTCAAGGGCCTTACGGTCGAGAAGCTCTCCGAAGCATGGCAGCCGCAAATCGAGAGATTGATCGAAAACCGCAGCCTGCTCGAAGAGGGCAAGCCGAACGTATTCCTGCTCGAAGCCGATATCGACGAGCAGGGCAACGTACACAAGATAGTCGAGCTGAACGGGGCGCTCCGGCAATATTCTCAGATATTCATCGACAAACTGTACGACATGGCTGTCAGAGGGTGGCAGCCGGCCAAGAAGGACGGCGTGCCGTTCCGCACGGTATGCCAGTTGAGGTTCGTACTGACGCGGTAGTGGAATTGTATGATACGGTCGTAAAGCCGCCGGAATTTTCTGGCGGCCGTTTTATTGATTTACTGAAGAACGCATTCGGATGAGGGCGCTTCGCCTATGGCGACTTCGACGGAATTTCTGCGTTACCGTACGGGAGAGGCTTTGATGGTCTGGCCGCCGGTGCAGCGAGTAAAAAAGCTTTGTATCGCAAGCGGAGCCGCGGCTAATTTTCGAGCAGGAGAAGTTCGGACCGATTTCTCCTTTTTTGCTTGTTTTAAGCCTTTTTGACAGCTTTTCGGCAGTCGGACGATAAAAGGGTCGTATTTCGATCGACGGATGCTTGAGAAGGGCTTTTTTCGGGTTCGGTCGTTCAGTATCTTGTCGGGCTTTGAATTTCGGCGGACATTCGAGAGATCGAAATGTTTTCCGCCCGATGAAGAATCGGATCGGAAAAACGGGTTGCGGTTTTCGGGTCTTCGGAGACGGGCAGTAGTATCGGATCATTCCGTTCCTGCTGATCGTCCGGTGAAATATTTTCCATGAAAAATCTACCTTTGTACTGTTCAGGTGTCGGGAGAACAACGGAATGAAGGCCCGACCGGAAAACGTATCAATAATCGATTGTTTATGAAAAAATGTTTCTTATGGATGACGGCTATGGCATTCGTAGCCGCTTTATGGACCGGTTGCGAGGACGATAAGGGCGGAGAGACGCCTCCCCCGCCCCCGCCGGAGACGGCGCTCAGTAATCTGAATGGTAACGTGGCGTTGCCGGAAATTGAGTCGGCGCGGCTGGATTATCGGCCCGAACTCAGTACGGCCCGGACGGATACCTATTTTCTGACTTTGTCCGTTTCCGGATTCGATGCTTCGCTCCGGACCGGTCGGGGCGTTCGGTTCGAGCTGAGCGTGGATAAGGGCGGCTCGCCGTTCGGTCGTTATCTGATCGGGGACGGCGGCGAACCTTGCGTGCCCGGCGCTCTCGACGGCGAGGAGCAGCGAGTGCATAGCTGGTACGTCGATGCGAGCGGACAGACCGTCGTAGAGGCTCCTCTTTGCAGCGGGCTGCTCGATCTGACCAAGGTGCTGGGCAAAAAACCGGGAAATACCTATTATCAGGTTTCGTTCACGGCTTATGACGATCAGTCGCCGGCCTATTCGGTGAACGGGAAATTCAGCGGTGACCTGACTGTTTCGCTTCCGGGTTCCGGATCGGAAGAGCCTGCGGCGACTTATGTGTATGCCGGCGTCAGCGGCTACTCGCAGGAAGAGGGATATACGACCTGGGCGATCGATTTCGATAACGAAAGTTTCACGAAACATCTCGGTTTCATGTCGATCAATGCCGATCCGGGCATCGCTTTCGAGGAGGGAATTCCTGCGGGACGGTACGTCATTGCGGAAGACGACGAGCCCGGTACGATCACTTGGCCGACTTATGACGATTTGGAAGCCGATCTGTCGATGATTTTTCTGGAGTCGGGTACGGTCGACGTGAGCCGCGACGGCGACCGGTACACGGTCGTCGTGGATGCGACGGACGAATACGGCGATCCCTTCAGGGCCGATTTCGAAGGACAGTTCTATTACGAGAACGTAACCGAGAAAAGTTCCGTCGGACCTGTCGAGGCTTATGCGGTATGGTATGGCGCCAAAGAAGGGACGACCTATAATAACTGGTACATTACCTTGGTCGACAACGGTTATCTGACGACGGCCGATGCTGTGGGCAATTACTATTACGGCAACATTCTGCGTTTCGATTTGCTGACCGGCTCGGACCATCTCTATACCGACGGTTTGCCCGAAGGTACTTTCCCCGTTCAGGCTTCCCGCAGCGGCGAGGGCATATGGGGCGGCGAGGGAGCCGACTGTACCTCGTTCCTTACGGAGTATTTCAGCGGGATTCCTGCCGTCTGCAAGCTGACCGGAGGCGAAGTGACCATTACGCGCGATCAGGAGAGTTACACGATTTCTTTCGACGGAGTCGAAATGTCGGGAGATCGGACGGAGCTTTCCGGAAGTTATAGCGGGAAGGTGCAGTATATCGATGCTACGCAGGAGGATCCGTCGAATTAGTCTTTCCGGACGAATTCGTCTTACGGGGTTATTCGACAAGCCGAATCACGGCTTGTCGAATTTTTTTATAGTTTTTCAAAAAGGTTTTAAGTATTTTCATGTTTCGGAATGACTCACAGCCCGGATTTGTTCGAACTTTCGGCCGAAATTTTTCACTTTTTCTTACAGATTTCAGATCGTGTTTCCTCTTCTTGTTCCCTATTAGGGTGTTTTTGATATGCGAAAATTGTTTCAGACTCTGGTCCGTAGGCCGGAAATTAACGGCTTTACTTTACTCATGTTATGCCGAATGGAAATCATATATTTACATGTTCGAGTCTGGAATTTCTATTTCTGTTAGCCGCGATTTGCGGCCACCTGTTGCGTATCCGATTGCCCTTGCCATGAAGTTTTCTCCGTCGGAAAAGACTTCCTATAGGAAAACCGGAAATATCGGGAACTCGAAAGTCGGTACAGTATAAGAGTATGATTGGGAATATCGATATTCATTTCATTCATTGATGGCGTATAGAATGGCAAGCCTTATGTTCTTCAACAACTGGTCGGAAAGGGTTTGATATTCTTGATCCAATCCCATGTCTTGTGCCGCGCAGAGCGGGTCATCGTTCCACGATCCCATTCCGCCGAATACATCGGCCAGACTGGCTGCCTCGAAGATTTGAAGTTTTTCATGCGATATCGGCGGCAATTGCAATCCGTATTTTTTATCCGGATATTCTCCGATACCGTCCAGAAGATTTTTCGCAGAATGGAAAATATGGGCAAAACCTTCACACCGGATTTGAATAGCCAATTTTTCGATATCGGACAACGCTTGTCGAAAAGAATCGGTGTTGTTTTCGAAACGGGGTTTTTCCGATGGAGAATCGGGACAGCGATATTCCGAATACTCTGTGTTCCATAGTCGCCTTTCGGGATCGAACTGCCAATTCGGGGCGAAATAAGATGTTTCGCCGCTTTGATAAAAGCAAAGAACCGAGCTTTCCGTCGTGTTCGAAAAACCGAGTATCGTCTTGTCCGTTACGTCAGTCGGACAAGCCAATGCGATATCTTGCAGTCCTTTGCTCTGGAGGAACTCAAACCACGTTTCTATTCTCGGTGCGATGCATCTTTTTGTCCCCGAAAAGAGTTTTCCGGGTAGGCATGAAAAGGTGATTGCATTTTCGTATTGCGCCGGCGTATATTGGATCGGCTCGCCGTATTGCAAGGCTCTTTTACCCGCTGCGACAATGCAACAAATTTGATGCATTTCTCCGTTCATAGCGACTCTTTTTTCTTTCTCGTTCGGATTCGAATTTTTATCGCTTTTTGTTCGTTATCCCGAATTCGGTCTCAAGTCTTTTCTCTGTTTGTGTAAAAAGTTATTATCGTATATTTATTTACGTTGCGAATTTTGCTTTGTCGACAAAATTTCATCGGATACGATCATCTAACATTCTTGATCCGCTCAGAGGATTATCGTATTTTCCAATTATCGTTTTCGACGTAAGCACGAATCTTGAAAATTGTGAAAAATAGTCAATTCGTTTTAAATCAGATTGTTATGTCCTGTATTCAAATTTTATATTACTATTTTCCCATTCTGATATTTATTTCGTTGTTGTTCACTTACGATTTTGCTTCGTTCACAAACAAGCCAGAATTAGAATTTCAGAGTATGGATTTGGTGATCTTCATTGCGCAGAAATCGGGTCCGCACATCGAGCAATGGTCGGCTCCTTCCTTGATCATTTCGAAGTGCATGCGCCTGGCTCGTTCGGGATCGAGCGACAGGTTGAACTGATCGTACCAGCGCATTTCGTACCGTGCCTTGCTCATCTGCAGGTCGCGTTCGGCGGCTCCGGGATGTCCTTTGGCGATGTCGGCGGCATGGGCGGCCAGCTTGTAAGTCACTACCCCTTCGCGTACGTCGTCCTTATTGGGCAGGGCCAGGTGTTCTTTCGTCGTGACATAGCAAAGCATCGAAGTCCCCATCCAACCGATCATCGCCGCGCCGATCGCCGAAGTGATGTGGTCGTATCCGGCTCCGATGTCGCTTACCAGCGGGCCGAGCGTGTAGAACGGCGCTCCGGCGCAATCGACGATCTGACGATCCATGTTTTCCCGAATTTTGTTCATCGGAACATGTCCCGGACCTTCGATAATCACCTGAACGTCGTGCTTCCAAGCGATTTTCGCCAGTTCGCCGAGCACTTTCAGTTCGCCGAACTGCGCCTCGTCGTTGGCGTCGGCAATGCTGCCCGGGCGCAAGCCGTCGCCGAGCGAGAAAGCGATGTCGTATTTTTTGAGCAATTCGCAGATTTCTTCGAAGTGCGTATACAGGAAATTCTGTTTCTTATTGATGTTCATCCATTTGGCGAGGATCGATCCGCCGCGCGAGACGATACCGGTGACGCGTTTCAAGGCGGCGGGCAAATGTTCCTGAAGGATTCCGGCGTGAATCGTAAAATAGTCTACCCCTTGTTCGCATTGCTCGACGAGCGTATCGTAATAGACTTCCCATGTCAGGTCCTCGATTTTGCCATGCACTTTCTCCAGCGCCTGATACATGGGGACCGTTCCGACCGGAACAGGCGTATTCCGCAGAATGGCCTCGCGGGTTTTATGAATGTTCTTGCCGGTCGATAGGTCCATTACGGTATCGGCCCCCCACTTGATCGCCCACATGGCTTTTTCCACTTCCTCTTCTATGGAGGAGCCGAGCGCCGAGTTGCCGATATTGGCATTGATCTTGACGAGGAACTTGCTGCCGATAATCATGGGTTCTGCTTCGGGATGACGATAGTTCGAAGGAAGTATGGCCCTGCCTGCGGCTATTTCTTCTCTCACGATTTCGGGAGTGATCCGATTTTCGCCCGTAACACCTTGATTTTCACGGATGGCTACGTATTCCATTTCAGGGGTGACGATTCCTTGCCGCGCGTACCATAACTGCGTGTGGAAATTCTGCTTGTCGAATCGCTCGCGCGTCCAGTTTTCACGTACTTTCCGGATACCTCTTTGAATATCGATCGTATGATTTTCCTCCGTATACGGACCACTCGTATCGTATACGAGCACTTTTTCTCCGTTTTGCAATGAAATTTCCCTCATTCCGACTCGAATCGGAAATAATTCTCCGTCTATATAGACTTTTTTCGCTCCGTTTTTTGAAAGATCGAAAATATTTTCCATTCGTTTCATATTGTTACTGTTCCACGTGGAACAAATTTGACTTTATTGTTTGTGTTTGCAATGTTCCACGTGGAACATTGTTGTTTTATCGTCCGAAATATACCAATAATACGTTGATATCGGCCGGACTGACTCCCGGTATGCGCGATGCCTGCCCTATCGTCGCAGGTCTGATACGAGTGAGTTTCTGGCGCGATTCGATCGATAACGAGTTTAGTTGATGGTAGTTGAAATCGGGTCGAATCGGAATATTTTCCAATCGAGCCATTTTGTCAGCGATATGCCTTTCGCGTTCGATGTAACCGTGATATTTGATTTGTATTTCGGCTTCCTCGATCGCTTCGGGAGTGCAGCGGTTTTCCTCGATATGATTTTTTAACGATGTCAGATGATCGATCAGCTCCGAAAACGTGATTTTGTTTCTTAAAAGCACGTCGTATATCTTTCGGCTTTGTGTCAGCGGCGTCGAATCGACCGATTTCAAATAGCTCTCGATTTCGGCCGGAGCGACACTCTGTCTTCGGGCGAAAGAAATAAGCGATTCTACGGACGATTTTTTTTGCATCGTATTCCGGTATCTTTCATCGTTGGCCAGACCGATTTTATGCGAAACGGGGGTCAGTCGGATGTCGGCATTGTCCTGACGGAGCAGAATCCGATATTCGGCTCTGCTCGTGAACATGCGGTAAGGCTCGTCGACTCCTTTGGTCACCAAGTCGTCGATCAATACGCCGATATAAGACTCGTCCCGCCTCAGCACGAGAGGTTCGTCGCCGCGAAGCTTCAGCGAAGCGTTGATTCCTGCCATCAGTCCCTGAGCCGCGGCCTCTTCGTATCCGGTCGTTCCGTTCACCTGCCCGGCGAAATAGAGACCGTCTATCTGCTTGGTTTCCAGTGAGTGATATAGCTGTGTCGGCGGAAAATAGTCGTATTCGATCGCATAGCCGGGACGGAATATCCGGACATTTTCAAACCCTTCGATCTTCTGCAGTGCGGCGATCTGTACTTCCCATGGCAGCGACGAGGAGAATCCGTTCAGATAATATTCGTTCGTATCGGTTCCTTCGGGCTCCAGAAACAGTTGGTGCGACTCCTTGCCGGCGAACGTGCGGAGCTTGTCTTCGATACTCGGGCAATAGCGCGGGCCGATCCCCTTGATCGTTCCGTTGAACAGGGGTGAATCGGCGAAGCCGGTCCGGAGCAGGTCGTGCACGGCCTCGGACGTGTAAGCCAGATAGCACGGCAATTGATTTTTAACAGGCTCTGTATCATTCGAATACGAAAATTTACCCGGGTTTTCGTCGCCTTTCTGCTCTTCGAGTCGGCTGAAATCGACGCTGCGTCCGTCGATGCGTGCCGGCGTGCCGGTTTTCATGCGACCGATTTCGAAGCCGAGCTCCGCGAGTTGCGCGCTCAGGCCGTGCGATGCGGAATCGCCGGCCCGGCCTCCCTCGGCTTGCGAGCGCCCGACGTGCATCAGACCCTCCAGAAAGGTTCCTGCGGTCAAAATGACGGCTTTTGACTTGAATACGACGCCCATGCGGGTCCTTACCCCGGTCACATGCCGATCGTCCGTCAAAAGGCCCGTTACGCTGTCCTGCCACAGGCTGAGGTTGGGTGTCTGCTCGAGCGTCCGGCGCCAGAGCTGCGAAAATCGGGCCTTGTCGCACTGGGCGCGCGGGCTCCACATGGCGGGTCCTTTCGAGCGGTTCAGCATCCGGAACTGGATCGTCGAGCGATCGGTCACGATACCCGTGTATCCGCCCATCGCGTCGATTTCGCGGACAATCTGTCCCTTGGCTACTCCGCCTATGGCCGGGTTGCACGACATTTGCGCGAACTTGGTCATATCCATCGTCACCAGCAGCGTCCGGCAACCCATATTGGCCGCCGCCGCCGCCGCCTCGCATCCGGCGTGCCCGCCTCCTATCACGATAATGTCGAATTCGAATTCCATATTGCAGTCCGGCGCCGCCGCTGCCGTTATAAGGTCCGGCGCACGCGCGCCGTCAGTTCGTTTGTTCGTAAAACAGTTTCAGGTACCGGTCCTCCAGCTTTCTCATCCGTTGCTGCTCTCCGGGCTGCTTGTCGCCGTAACCGCACAGGTGGAGTATCCCGTGAATAATGACCCGTTGCAGCTCGTTTTCGAACGGAACGCCCAGTTCCCGGGCATTGTCCCGCACGGTGTCGACCGAGATCATCAGATCGCCCGCGATCGTCCGCTTGTCGGGATCGCTGTAGTCGAATGTGATGATGTCGGTGTAGTAATCGTGCTTCAGATAGCGCCTGTTGATCTCCAGAAGCGCCTCGTCGGAGCAGAAAACGACGGACACGGCTCCGGTCTCCCATCCCTCGGCGGCTGCCGTCCGGCGAATCCATGCGGAGGTCTTGCGCTTGCCCCGGAAAGCGAACTCGCACGATTGGTTGCAGTAGTTTACGGACATATCCCTTTCAAGTTAGTGTTTCCTATTTGCGCAGCCAGAGCTCCGGATTCAGATTCTGCTGGTCTTTCCATATCTCGAAATGCAGGAAGGCGTCGTCGGCCGGCAGCTTGCCGATGGTCTGGTTCAGCGCGACCCGGTCGCCGGTCTTCACCCCGACGGCTTCCAAATTGGCATAGACGGTCACATAGTCGCCGTGCCGGATCATGACCGCGTTGTTCATGCCGGGCACGAAGAACACCACGCTGACCTCGCCTTCGAACACGGCTTTTACCGGCGCGCCCGCCTCGGCCGCGATATTGATTCCCGTATTGTTGACCGTCACGCTCTGACGGACGGCGTGCGCATGCTTTCCGTAGCCGTCGACGATAACGCCCCGCACCGGATAGGGCAGCTTGCCCCGGTTCTGGTCGAACTGGCCCGACAGCTTGGCTATGTACTCGTTCTGGGCGGCCGAACGGGGCTGGGCCTTATGCTTGCGCGACTCGGCCTCGATCAGGCGTTGTATCCGTTGCTGGAGCTGTTCGATCTTTTTCTTGTTCTGCTTGATCGTCGAGGCGAGCCGGCTCGCCTCGTTGCGGAATTTTTCCGACGAAGCCTTGTACTGCGTTTCGTCTTTGCCGAGCGATGCGAGTTCCCGGTTGCGGCTTTGATACACCTTGTCGAGCTCGCTTTTCTTGTTCTGCAGGTCGGTGACTTCGCGTCCGAGCGATGCGGCCGTCGAGTCGATCCGGGCGGCTTTCTGTTCGCGCATGCGGTTGTAGCGGCGCATGTAGGCTATCCTCCGTGTCGCGTCGTTGAAATCCTTGGAAGAAAACAGGAAAACGAGGAAGCTGTTCAGCTTGTAGTTTTTGTAGGCGCTGTAAACCATCTCGCCGTATTCCTTGCGCAGACGGGCCAGGTCTTGTTCGAGCGAAGCGATCGTCGAGCCCTTCTCGTCGATGTTCCGGTTGAGCAGACCGGCCTGTTGCTCGAGGTTGGATATGATGTTGCGGCGGTTGCGGATCTTGTTGCGGATCAGCTTCAGCTCCTTGTCGGCCGACTGCTGGTTCTTGCGCGTCTTGGAAAGCAGGTCGTTCGTTATGCTGATTTCCCGCTCGGCCCGCTTGATGTCTTCTCGCAACGATTCCAGCGTCTGGCAGGACGCTTCCCGTGCGAGAAAGGCCAGCAGGCAGATGATGAGCAGTCGTCGTCCGGTCGCCATTTTATTCGATCAGTTTGAGTCGTTTCTCGATTTCTTCGGGATCGTATCCTTTCTCCAAGGCCTTTTTCCAGTAGATCGAGGCCATGAAGCGGTCGTTCAGCTTGTAGAGTATGTCGCCGTAGTGGATCAGCAGCTCCTTGCTGTCGGTCCGGTCGAGCGAGACGGCCAGGCGCATCGGCTCGCGCGCTTCCTCGTAGCGCCCCAGCATGTAGAGAACCCATGCGTAGGTGTCGAGGTAAGTGGGATTGTTCGGCGACAGCCGGTTGGCTTTCCGGGCCATTTCGAGCGCGTCGTCCAGCCGTTCTTCCCGGAGACTCAGGAAATAGGCGTAGTTATTGTATATCACGGCGTTCGTCGTGTCGAGGCGCAAGCCTTTGTCGTAGTATTTGAAGCAGTTTTTGTAGTCGCCCCGGTTCTGGCAGTTGTCGCCGAGCGATCCGTAGATCACGCTGCGCAGCGAATCGCTGCGGGCGTACTTGAGCGCCTGCTTGTAATCGGCCTCGGCTGCCGCGTAGTCTTTCAGGAAAAAGGCCGTGACGCCTCCTTTGCGCAGATAAAGCTCGGGATCGGATGGGTAGTAGCGGGTCGCCTCGGCGGCGTACTTGGCTACCGAGTCGGGCCGGTTCAGGTAGGCTTCGATGTCGAGCACGTTGTTCAGCGCCTCGCGCCGTCCTTCCGGATCGTCGATTCCTGCCTTGTACAGATTGAGAGCCTCCTCCAGATTGCCGCCCGCGATCAAGTGCCGGGCATAGAGCTCCCTCGTCCGGCGGTCGTGCGGGTAGGCGATCGCCAGCGCCGAGGCCAGCTTGCCTATCTGAAAGTAGTTGTCCCGGTAGAACGAGGGCGTCCGGATCAGGTCGTCGTAGAATTTCAGCTTGGTTTCGAGCGGCAGCTCGGGCGCGCGGAAAAGCAGCTCGGCCGTCGCCAGAAAACGGACGTTATCCTTGCGCTGCTTGTAGAACTCGTTCAGCGAGATGATCGTAGGCGTGCTGCCCGGATTGAGCGCCAGCGCCTCGTCGTAAGTCCTTTGGGCGAGGGAGTCGAGTCCGAGCATGGCGTACAGCTCGGCGAGCGCGACATAGTTCTGTTCCTCGTAGGGAAAGTCCTCGACCGTCGCTTTCGCCTCTTCGACCGCCTGCTCGTACTTTCCCATGCTCATCAGCATCTGACGGCGGAAAGACGAGAGAATCTCGATTCTCCCTAACCGGCTTTGAGCCGAGTCGAGTACCGCCAGCGCTTGCTCGTATTCTCCCTTCTGATCGTACAGGGCGGCCGTGAGGCGGTAGTTGTCGGGGTTATCCGGATCGGCTCTGAGCAACGAACGGTAGACGGTCATCGCCGAGTCGAGCCGGTTCGTGGCGATCAGCAGCCGTCCGAGCTGTCCCCGGTACCAAAGATTGCCCGTGTCGAGCCGGTTGGCCCGCAGGCAGTATTGCAGGGCTTTTTCCGGCGCGCCGGCTCCGGCGTAGAGGATGGCAAGCTCGTAGAGCGACGGGGCGTGCGTCGAGTCGATCGCCAGCACTTTCTCGAACAGCCGGATCGAGCGGGCCGTGTCGCCCTCCATCACGTTGTTCTTGATTCCCTCCGTGTAAAAGAACGAAGCGGTCGTCTGAGGATCGTATTCCCGATCCGCCGCCGGTTTTCCTTTCGGACGCGCCGACAACGAGCAGGCCGCCTCGATCGGAAGCAGCATGGCGGCAAGGACGCAAACGCGGAAAAGGCTTTTGAAGTTCATACGGTTCGGTCGTTAGGTTGCCCGGCGTTTCCCGCTCACAACACCGAATCGAACTGGCGCAGGAAGCGCACGTCGTTTTCGAAATAGAGACGCAGATCCTTGACGCCGTACTTGAGCATCGAGATACGCTCAACTCCCATGCCGAAAGCGAAGCCCGAGTATTTGCCCGAGTCGATGCCGGAGGCTTCCAGCACGTTCGGGTCCACCATGCCGCAGCCCATGATCTCGAGCCAGCCGGTATGCTTGCAGACGTTGCATCCCTTGCCTCCGCACAGGTTGCACGATACGTCGACCTCGGCCGACGGTTCGGTGAACGGGAAATAGGAGGGGCGCATCCGGATGCAGGCCTTCTCGCCGAACATCTCCTTGGCGAAATAGAGAATGCTCTGCTTCAGATCGGCGAACGAGACGTTCTCGTCGATGAACAGCCCCTCGACCTGATGGAATATGCAGTGGGCGCGGTACGAGATCGCCTCGTTGCGGAACACGCGGCCCGGGCAGATCACGCGGATGGGCGGCTTGCTGCGCTCCATCGTACGGACTTGGATCGAGCTGGTGTGCGTGCGTAGCAGGATGTCGGGACTCTTCGATATGAAAAACGTGTCCTGCATGTCGCGGGCCGGATGCTCGGGCGGAAAGTTGAGCGCCGAGAAGACATGCCAGTCGTCCTCGATCTCGGGTCCCTCGGCCACCGTATAGCCCAGCCGCGTGAATATGTCGACGATCTGATTTCGCACCAGCGAGATCGGATGTCGGCTGCCGATGCGGTCGGCCGTGCCGGGACGGGTCATGTCGATACCGGCTCCGGCGGCTTCCGGGCGGTTCTCCATTTCGGTCTTGTAGCGCGTTATCGTTTCGGCGATCGTGTTTTTCAACGCATTGATCCTCTGGCCGAGTTCCTTTTTCAGTTCGGGAGCCACTTGCTTGAATTCCTCGAAAAGCTCGTTCATCTCGCCTTTGCGGCCGAGCATGCGGACTCTGAATTCCTCGATTTCCGCCTCGGCTTTCGGCCGGAACTCCTCGACCCGTTTCAACAGGCTGTTTATTTTGTCAATCATCGTTGGTGGTTTATATTTTTATCTCTACTTTTACGAAGTGGATTAACAGACAAAGTTAAGAATAATTTGTAAATGACGCGCATTAAAAGCTTTTTTACCCTGCTGACGCTGTTTTCCGCTCTTTCTGCCGGGGCTCAGAAGGTAGGACTCGTGATGAGCGGCGGCGGAGCCAAGGGGCTCTACCACATCGGGGTTATGAAGGCTTTGGAGGAGAACGGCATTCCGATCGACTACGTGTCGGGGACCTCCATGGGCTCGATCATCGCCGGGCTGTACGCGATCGGCTATACGCCGGACCAGATGGCCGAGCTGTTCAAGTCGGACCGGATCTCGTACTGGATGTCGGGGCGGATCGAATCCGAGTATCTCTACTACTTCAAGCAGAGGCGGCCCAGCGCGGCGATGGTGACGCTGCGCTTCGACTTCCGCAATCCGAAGAAGGTAGCCCGGTTGCCGACCAACCTGATTCCCTCCGGCCAGATCGACATGGCTTTCGTCGAATTCTTCTCGGCGGCCAACGCCGCGTGCGGCGGCGATTTCGACCGGCTTTTCGTGCCGTTCCGCTGCATTGCGACCGATGCGGCCGCCCGCAAGGAGGTCGTCTACCGCAGCGGCGATCTGGGCAAGGCGATCCGCGCTTCGATGACCATACCGTTGGTTTTCAAGCCTATCAAGCAAGACTCGACGCTGCTTTACGACGGAGGACTGTACAATAACTTTCCGTGGCAGGTCCTGCAGGAAGATTTTCATCCCGACGTGCTGATCGGAAGCAAGTGTACGGCCGGCAACAGCAAGCCCGACGAGGACGACGTGGTCGAGCAGATTCTGTCGCTGACGATGATGAATACCGACTACGACCTGCCGTCGGAGCGCGACGTGCTGATCGAGCATGCGTTCGAGGACGTGTCGACGCTCGATTTTTCGAAGGTGGACTATATCATCAACCGCGGCTATAGCGACGCGATCGACGCGATGCCGAAGATCAAGGAGCGGATCGGCCGCCGGGTCGATGCCGACTCGCTGGCCGCCCGGCGCGCGGCCTATCGGGCGTCGCTTCCGCCGCTGCTGTTCGACAGGTACGAGATTTCGGGTCTGAACGGCAATCAGACGAAATACGTCGAGCGGCTGATGCGGCTGGACCTGCCGCTGAAAAAGAGCCGCAACGATTCGGTTTTCGACTTCGAACGCTTCAAGTCGGGCTATTTCAAGGTGCTGTCGGACGACGACATCGAGGGCAGCTATCCCGATGTGCGGTTCAACGATTCGACGGGCTTGTTCGGGCTCGATCTGGAGATGCGCACCAAACCCAGTTTTCGGGTCATGTTCGGCGGCAACATTTCGTCCACGTCGATGAATCAGGCCTACGTCGGTCTCGAGTATCGCCGGATCGGCAAGAGTTCGCAGACCTACAATTTCGACGGCTATTTCAGTCCGCTCTACACTTCGCTGTCGGTACGCGGCCGCACCGACTTTTTCGCCCGCTCGCTGCTGTCGCTCGATTACGGATTCAACTTCAATTACTACAACTATTTCAAGAGCAATTTCGGTGCGATCGGGCGCCGCAACGACCTGACCTATTCCAAGTATTTCGACACCTATGCCACGGCGGCGCTGACGATGCCTATCGGGCGCTATACGGTGCTGTCGCTGCGCGCGAACGGAGGATGGGACACCTACCGCTATTTTCAGACGACCGATTACGAGGACGACGACTACATGGACCAGACGCGCTTCCCGTTTTTCGGACTGAAGCTCGAGGTAGACCGCAACGGGCTGAACTACCTGCTCTATCCGACACGCGGCATCAGGCAGTCGATCTCGGCTATCTTCATCACGGGCAACGAGATGTTCCGGCCCGGCACGCGGCCGCCCGACGGAGTGACCTATACGTCCCGGGGAGGCGATTCGCGTCATTGGTTCGGAGCTCAGTTCCTGCGCGAGCACTATTATCCCGTGTGCAAATGGTTCTCGTTCGGCTATCTGCTTCAGGCCGTACTGACGAATCACCCGACGTTCACGAACGAGTACGCGACGAATATCACCTCGCCGGCCTTCACGCCGACTCCGCACAGCAAGTTCGTTTATATCAAGGATTTCCGCAGCAGCTCGTTCATCGGGCTGGGTCTTATGCCTACGTTCGAGTTCGGCCCGAAGTTCTATCTGAAGAACAGTTTTTACCTGTTTCTGCCCAACGACCACAACGAAGTGAAGGAGAACATTCGCAAGCGGGTGCGCTTCATCTACAACTCGTCGCTGGTCTACCAGACGCCGGTCGGGCCGGTCAGCCTGACGGTTTCCAAGTACGACGCGACGAACCGCGACAACTGGTTCCTGACGTTCAATTTCGGCTTCACGATTTTCAATCGCAACGGGTTGTTTTATTGATGGCGGGCGGTATCCTTTCCCTGACCGGGAGCGGGTTTTCCGGGCGGCGGGACATTTCCGAGTCGTAAGGTGTTGGTCGTCCGAACCGGATTTCCTTGCGAGTCGAGGAGCCGGCGGATCGGAAGCGTGATTGCGCGTCGATTTCTGCACGGACTGCGGGGGATGCCGCCGGACGCGGGACCGGGCGCGAAGTTCTTCGCTTTGCTGGCAAAGGCGTTTCGGCCCGTTTGTTTCGGAACTCCGGATTGTTTCGACCGTTGCGGGCCGCGAGCGCCCGGCTGTTTCGTCCTTTCGGCGGCCCGCGTCCGGAAAGCGCGGTTTTCGTTTTTGGAGAAAAAGAATTATTTTTGCAGACTAAAACTATCTAATACAATGGCAACCACAGCTGATATCAAGAACGGGATGTGCATCGAGCTGAACGGCAAGACGTTTTCGGTCGTCGAATTCCTGCACGTGAAGCCCGGCAAAGGTCCGGCTTTCGTCCGCACCAAACTGAAGAACCTCGAGAACGGCCGTATTCTGGACAAGACCTTTTCGGCCGGCGAACGGATCGAGCCGGTCCGCGTCGAACGCCGTCCCTACCAGTATCTCTACGAGGACGATTTGGGCTGCAACTTCATGCATACCGAGACGTTCGAGCAGATACACATCGACCGCAACCTGATCGAGAACTCGGATCTGATGCGCGAGGGGCAGATCGTCGAGGTCATGTTCCACACCGAGAAAGAGACCGTGCTGTCGGCCGAGCTGCCTCCGATCATCGACATGGAGGTGACCTATACCGAACCCGGCGTCAAGGGCGATACCGCCTCGACGAACTCGCTGAAGCCCGCGACGGTCGATACCGGCGCGACGATCCGCGTGCCGCTGTTCATCCAGACCGGCGAAAAGATTCGCGTTGACAGCCGCACTCGCGAGTACAGCGAGCGAATCAAGGAATAACGAGGCTTGCCGGCTCTGCCGGGCCATATCCGAGAAAGCGCGTCCGATGTCCGGACGCGCTTTCTCGTTTGTGAACGGGAAACGGTTTTCTCTTTTTTTCCTGATTTTGCCGTCCGTCCGGTTGCCGGAAAGCGGTCTTGATCCGGCGGGATGTTCCCTTTCGGCTCGGCTTCGTTTTCGGACATCGTTTTTCGGGGGCGCGTTGCCCGTGCCGTGGCGGGAAATCCTGCGCGCCGCTCCGTCTCGGAAATAGAATTTCGACGGGACCGACTCGTTTCGGTGCGGGGCAGGGTTAGACCGATGAAAGAATGGAAAGACATGGGACTTTCGGGGGGAACGAGGAAATGTAAGCCGAGGAATTCGTAGCCAAAACGAGTGCGATTCGTGCGGCAGTATTTGCGATTTATTTATCCAGGAATTATATTTGAGCGATTTTTAATATAAACTTAAAATCCAGAGGAAATGATGATGAAAAACACACTGAAGACACTGAGCCGATTCGCCGTGTGCCTGATGATGATCGGGGCGGTAGCTTGTTCCGACGACGAGCCGGGCGGAGGTGGTCCCGGCGGCGGCGAAGGCGGCGGCGGTGAGGGCGAAGGCGGCGGTCCTTCGACTCCCGAGCTGACCGAAGGCATTTCTGCCGAAGGCTATTACAAAGGCGACACATACGAAAAAGGGACGGGCAACTACTGGATCAATTTCGTAAGCGAGGATATGGAGTACGACAGCGAGGAGGATACCTACTACGGTCCCGGCTTCATTCTGTGCGTCGACTTCAATTCCGTGCTGGCGTCCAACCCCGATCTGGCCGTTCCTCAGTCAGGGCCTTATACGATCGGCGAGAGCACCGACTATCCCGCTTTTTCGATCAATTCCGATTCCTACGATACGTACCTGAACCGGTACGACGCGAACGGAAACGTGACCGAGACGAGCTTCACGGCGGGTACGATGGATATCGCCTACGAAAACGGCATCTACACGATCGAGTGCAAGATGACGACAGTGGACGAGGAGGAGTACGAGTTCACCTATGTCGGTCCGATTCCGTTCTATAACCGTACCGGCGAGGGCGAGATGAGCAACCTGACGGACAACGTCGAGATCAGCGGTCTGACTCAGGGCATGGCTCTGTACGAGCCCGAGGCGTTTACCACGACCTCCGACCTTTACATGGTGATTCTGGCGGGCGAAGACTACGACCTGGAAACCAACTTCGGTCAAGCCGACGCGCTTCAGATTTCGGTCAATGTAACGCCGGGTTCGAACGACGGTATTCCGACGGGGACTTATACGATCGTTGACATGAACGAGGTCGACGACCTTGAGCCCGAAACGGCCATCGCCGGACTTTACGAATATGGCGGCTATTACGGCACATGGTACTACTCGACCGGCAAGCACATCGAGTCGGCTATGAAAGAGGGAACCGTCGAGATCGAGAACGAAGGCCTCGATTTCTATACGATCAACGCTACGTTCAAGGACGGATACGGCCATCAGGTGAAGGCCAGCTACAGCGGAAAGCTGCTGTTCGCTACCGTCGAGTATTGATAGACTCTGCCTCCCCCGTTACGGGGATTGTAGATAGAACGCTCGGAATAAGGGCTGCCCGGAATTTTCCGGACAGCCTTTTTTCTTGCGTTTTCCATGCGGAAGCTCAGGGGCGCCGACACGGTCCCGACTCCGTTGGGTGTTACCGCGCGAATGCGCGGCATGGCGGAAGTCCGGACCCTTTTTCCCCGTCCTTGCGGAAAGATCGGTTTTGATGCGGGACGGTCCGAAAGCTGCCGATGCGGAAGGGAATCGCCCGGTTCCGGTCAATCTTCGAGGCGGCCGCTTGAGTACAGGCGTTCCTCGTCGCCCTGCTCCTGAGCCACGAGTACCGAATCCTCGAACCGGAAGAGCGTGTTGACGGCATACCACGATCCCATAAATTCCTTGTAGTAAAGCGTTTCATGCAACACGCCGTGTTCGTCGCGGAAAAAGCTCTCTTTGAACGGCCGACCGAACTGTTCGACGAATTGTTCCTTGGTCATGCCGAGACGGACCGTCTCGCTCGTAAACCAGCTGTTGGCGGTAGGAGCTACGCTCAGTGCGCTACAGCCGCAGATCAGCGGCAGGCAACAGACGACGGAAAGCCATTTCGTTTTCATGGGCCTTGTGTTTTTATGTCCGACCGGTACGGCTCGTACCGCCGCGATCGGTTCGTTTTCGGACCGGAGTCGACCGTGGTCCCGCTCGTCGTTCGATTCGTGTCCTCCTTGTTTTTCAGCTTGTACGAGCGTCTATGGCGGGGTGCGACCGTCGTCGCGGAAACGGTATGGCGTTCCCGTTCGACCCGGCCGTGTTTTCCGCTTATCCGCTTTGACGGAAACCGACGATCGACCGTTCGGCCCGTGGCCCTGCCCGTTCGTTTCGGACGGACCGTCGCGCGGGCGTTTCGCCCGTCCCTATCCGTTCCGGGAACCTGCTTTTTCTGACGGTTTTCCGTCAGTCGTTCATATATTCTTCGATCTGGGCCGTCGTGACCGGCGGACGGTTGCCGCCGAGCAGCCGGTTGCCGAAAGAGGTGATCAGCATATCGTCCTCGATCCGGATACCGCCGAAGTCGAGATATTCGCGTACTTTGGCGAAGTCGATAAAGCCGCCGCCCAATCCTTCGCGCTCCCACTTCTCGATCAGCGCGGGGATGAAATAGATGCCCGGCTCGACGGTGATGACCATGCCCTCGCGCAGCCGCTTGCCCATGCGCAGCGACGACAAGCCCGGCGTCGAGCTGCGGAGCGTCTGTTCGTCGTAGCCGACGTATTTTTCGCCGATATTCTCCATGTCGTGCACGTCGAGCCCCATTTGGTGGCCCAAACCGTGCGGCATGAACAGCGCCTGAGCGCCGACGGTTACCGCATCCTGCATGTCGCCCCGCATCAGGCCGAGCGACTTGAGGCCTTCGGCGATCACGAGCGACGCCTCGTTGTGCATCCGATAGTAGTACGAATCGGGACCGGCCAACGAGAACGTGCGGTCGTTGGCCGCCAGCACGATGTCGTACACGTCCTTCTGTTTCTGCGTGAACCGGCCGCTGACGGGAAACGTGCGCGTGAAGTCGCTGCAGTAGTTCATCGTCGTCTCGGCTCCCGCGTCGACGAGCATCAGACGCCCGCTGAGCAGCGTGCCCTCGTGGCAGTGGTTGTGCAACGTCTCGCCGTGTTGGCTGACGATCGAGAAGAACGAGACGCCGGCTCCGTGCTGCAGCGCGATGCTCTCGATCGCTCCGGCGATCTCGCGCTCGACGACGCCCGGACGGCACATTTTCATAGCCATGCGGTGCATCTTGCTGCCGATCTCGCAGGCCTTTTCGATCTGGTCGATTTCGTCGGTGTCCTTGATCTCGCGCAGCGCTACGACCGCCTTGGCCAGCTCGACCGAGGCGTAAAGCGGAACCCGCTCGGGCGCGAGACCGAGCAGCCGGGCGATCTGCAGCGTCGTTTCGCCCCGGTAAGGAGGCAGGAAATGGACCTTGCGTCCCTTGGCGACGGCCGCTTCGATCCGCTTGCCGAGCTGCGACAGCGGCAGCGTCTTGCCGATGCCGACCTCCCGGGCCTGCTCGTCGAGGGTCGGTTGCGGACCCATCCAGATGATGTCGTCGATCGTGTAGTCGTCGCCGTAGAGCGTTTCCTCGCCCGAGTCGATATCCATCAGCCCTACGTAGTCGGGACGGTTCAGGCCGAAGAAGTATAGGAAGGTGCTGTCCTGACGGAAGCGGAACTGATTGCTCGGATAGTTGGCCGGCGACTCTCCGTTGCCCGGCAGCAGCACGAGGCCGCCCTCGATCCTCTTTCGGAGCTCGTTCCGGCGGCGGACGTATGTTTCTTTGCGGAACATGATGCGTATGGTTTTTTATTGATTCTTGTCTGTTCGCGCCGTTCGGGGCGGAAGGCCCGCGAATCGGCGATGCGTTTCCAAAAGTAAGCTTTTTTCGGGGGAATCCGAAGCGATTCGACATAATTAACCGCGCGTCGGCCGGTGCAGGGATCGGAGGTTTTACGGCTTGATCCCGGCGATCCGTAGTCTGTTCTCTTCGGGTAGAGCGAGACGGGCAGCTTTCGTGTTCGGCTTTTCCGAAATATTTTATTCCTTTGTCTTTTCTGTATTAATAACGGAACGATGACCGATACCGACGAACGAATGATCCGGGAGATTGCCCGGTTGTGTTCGCTGCCCGAGTCCCGGGTCGAGCGGACCGTGACCTTGTTGCAGGGAGGGGCGACGATCCCGTTCATCACCCGCTACCGTAAGGAGGCGACCGGCGGGCTCGACGAAGTGCAGGTGGGAGCGGTCCGCGACCAGCTCGAACGTCTGAACGCGCTCGAAGCGCGCAAGCGGACCGTCCGTTCGGCGATCGAGGCGGCGGGAAAGATGACCGGCGCGCTGAGCGCGCAGCTCGACGATTGCTGGGACGGCGACAAATTGGAAGACCTCTATCTGCCTTACAAGCCCAAGCGGCGTACCCGGGCCGCGGCGGCCCGCGAAAAAGGGTTGGAGCCGTTGGCTGCGCTGCTGATGCGTCAGGACGGCAGCCAGCCCGAGCGGCTGGCCGACCGTTTCGTCCGGGGCGAGGTCGCCGACCGGGAACAAGCGCTCGCCGGAGCCTGCGATATCGTGGCCGAGTGGGTCGCGGAAAACGCCCGGGCCCGGGAAGCGGTCCGCGCGGAGTATGCCCGCGCGGCGGTCCTCTCGTCGCGGGCTGTCGCCGGCAGGGAGGACGAGGGCGCTAAGTATTCCGACTATTTCGGCCGCAGCTTTCCGCTCCGGCGGATGCCCTCGCACCGGTTGCTGGCCCTGTTTCGCGGAGAGCGCGAGGGATTTCTGAAACTGTCGCTTTCTCTCTCCGACCCCGAGGCGCCGGTAGCGCGGCTCGTACGGATGTTCGTCCGGGGCGATTCCCCTGCGCGGCGACTGGTCGAATCGGCCGTGCGCGACTCTTTCCGGCGGCTGATCGTGCCGTCGATCGAAAACGAGTGCCTTGCGGCGGCCAAACAGAGGGCCGACGACGAGGCGATCCGGGTTTTCGCCGACAATCTGCGGCAATTGCTGCTGTCGGCCCCGCTCGGCCGCCGGCGCGTGCTGGCGATCGACCCCGGTTTCAGGACCGGCTGCAAGACGGTTTGTCTGGACGAGCAGGGGGCCTTGCTGCATTACGAGACGATTTATCCTCATCCGCCCCGGCCGCAGGCCGACGAGGCGGTCCGGAGGCTTTCGGCGCTTGTCGGAACCTACCGGATTGAGGCGGTCGCCATCGGCGACGGAACGGCCGGACGCGAGACCGAACGGTTCGTGCGCGGCATCTGGTTCGGCCGGGAAGTGCCGGTGTATATGGTCAGCGAGGACGGGGCGTCGGTCTATTCGGCTTCCGAGGTCGGCCGCGAGGAGTTTCCCGACCGTGACGCGACGGTGCGCGGGGCCGTTTCGATCGGCCGGCGGCTGATCGATCCGCTGTCGGAGCTCGTCAAGATCGATCCGAAGTCGATCGGCGTCGGGCAATATCAGCACGACGTCGATCAGGGCAAGTTGCGGCGCAGCCTCGACGAAACGGTCGAAAGCTGCGTGAATCGCGTGGGCGTCAACCTGAATACCGCTTCGCGCCATTTGCTGGCCTATGTGTCGGGGCTGGGGCCCGCGCTGGCCCGCTCGGTGGTCGAGTATCGGGCCGCGAACGGCGAGTTCCGCTCCCGGCGCGACCTGCTGAAAGTGCCCCGGCTCGGAGCGAAGGCATTCGAGCAGTGCGCGGGCTTCCTGCGCATTCCGGGAGCGTCCGATCCGCTCGACGCGAGCGCCGTGCACCCCGAGTCCTACCCGGTCGTCGGGCGAATGGCTTCCGATCTGGGGGTGCGCGTCGCCGATCTGCTGTCGAGCGCGGAGCTTCGCGCTAAGATAGACTTGCAGCGCTACGTTACGGAGCGGACGGGGCTGCCGACGCTGAGGGACATTCTTTCCGAGCTGGCCCGTCCCGGACTCGATCCGCGCGGCGAGGCCCGGATTTTCGAGTTCGCCGACGTGCATTCGATCGACGGCCTGCGCGAGGGCATGGTACTGCCGGGTATCGTGACGAACGTCGCCGCTTTCGGCGCCTTTGTCGATATCGGCATCAAGCAGGACGGGCTGGTGCACGTTTCCGAGCTGTCGGACCGCTACGTTGCGTCGCCTTCCGACGCGGTGAGGCTCCGTCAGCAGGTCCGCGTGCGCGTCGTGTCGGTCGACCGGCGCCGGGGACGCATCGGCCTGTCGATGCGGGGATTGGACGGCTGAGGCCGTTCCTGCGCGGAGCCGACGTTTTGACAATTCGTCCGAAAGCGTTTACTTTGCGGAAGTTTTTCGGGCGGTTCGCCGATGGCCGGATTCGCGCTATGCCTCGAGGTGTCCTGCCGGACGGACTTCCGCCGCCGGACGAAGCCGGATCGAGCCGGGAGCCTCGGGAGTCGTCGCAACGCTTTCTTTCCCGCCCGAGATGAACAGAACGAGCTATGTATATCAGTCCGCCGAACTTTATTCGCCGCATATTTCCGTCGCTGATCTGGACGATGCCGGAAACGGACCGGGTCTACCTGACCTTCGACGACGGCCCGACGCCCGGCGTGACCGAGTGGATCGTCGATCAGCTGGCCCGCTACGACGCCAAGGCCACGTTCTTCTGTCTGGGCAAGAACGCCGAGCAGCATCCCCATCTGTTCCGGATGCTGGTCGACGGGGGACACCGCATAGGCAATCATACCTACAGTCACCAGAAAGGCTGGAGGATGAGTCTGGAGCGCTATTTGGAGGATGTCGACTTCGCCAACGGGCTGTTGCAGACCGATCTGTTCCGTCCGCCTTACGGACGGATCAAGCCGTCGCAGGCGCACCGGCTGAGCGAGCGGTATCATATCGTAATGTGGGATGTGCTGAGCCGCGACTACAGTCATCTGATTTCGCCCCGCACCTGCCTGCACAATGTGACGAAGCATGTCAAGGGCGGGTCGATCGTCGTGTTTCACGACTCGGTCAAGTCGTTCCGCAATTTGCGGTACGCGCTGCCCCGCACGCTCGATTTCCTGTATGAAAGGGGGCTCAAGTGCTCCGTGATCGAATTGTAAGGATTATGAGGGAAACCAGTCCGAAACGCCGCATCGTCGTGGCCGTGACCGGGGCGAGCGGCTCGCTTTACGCGCGTCTGCTGTGCGGGCGGCTGGCCGCTTCCGAAGCGGTCGACGAGATCGCGCTGATCGTGACCGGGAACGGGCGGCGGGTCGCCGCCTACGAGGACCGTACCGACTGGATGGACGATCCGCGCTATACGCTGTACGACGACGGCGACCTGTTCGGAGCCCCGGCCTCGGGCTCGGCCCGCTACGACGCTATGGCCGTCGTGCCTTGCTCGATGGGCATGGCGGGGCGCATCGCCTCGGGCGTGTCCGACTCGCTGGCGAGCCGTGCGGCGGACGTAATGCTCAAGGAGCGTCGGCGGCTGGTGCTTGTCACGCGCGAGGCTCCGCTCGGCACGGTTCACCTGCGCAACATGACTGCCCTGTCGGAATGCGGCGCGGTGATCTGTCCCGCCTCTCCTTCGTTCTACAGCCGTCCCGGCACGATCGAGGAGCTGTGCGGTACGATCGTCGATCGCGTGGCCGGCTTGCTCGGCGTCGAAGTGCCGCGTTACGAGTGGGGACAGGCTTCGCCGGGCTCGGAATTCGGCGAATAATGCTTATCTTTGCTTTGCGGGAAGCCTCCGCCCCGTCCGTCCGATGAAAGATATCCGCAATATAGAGACCGACCTCGATTTCGAGAACAAGATCCGTCCGCAGCAGCTCGAAGCGTTCAGCGGACAGGACAAGATCGTCGATAACCTGCATGTGTTCATTCAGGCCGCGCTGATGCGGGGCGAGGCGCTCGACCATGTGCTGCTGCACGGCCCCCCGGGACTGGGCAAGACGACGCTCGCGAACATCATCAGCAACGAGATGGGGGCTTCGCTGAAGATGACCTCGGGCCCGGTGCTCGACAAGCCGGGCGATCTGGCCGGTCTGCTGACGAACCTCGGCAACGGCGACGTGCTGTTCATCGACGAGATTCACCGGCTCAGCCCGATCGTGGAGGAGTATCTGTACTCGGCCATGGAGGACTACAAGATCGATATCGTGCTCGACAAGGGGCCGAGCGCCCGCTCGATCCAGATCGAGCTGAATCCGTTCACGCTGATCGGGGCCACGACGCGCAGCGGGCTGCTGACCAGCCCGCTCAGGGCCCGTTTCGGCATACAGTGTCATCTGGAGTACTACGACAGCCGCGTACTGAGCGGCATCGTTCGCCGTTCGGCCTCGATCCTGAGCATTCCGATCGACGACGAGGCGGCCCGCGAGGTGGCTCTCCGCAGTCGGGGCACGCCTCGGATCGCCAACGCGCTGCTGCGCCGCGTGCGCGACTTCGCGATGGTCAAGGGTGGCGGCCGGATCGATCTGGAAATTACCCGCTATGCGCTGAATGCGCTGAATATCGATTCCCGCGGGCTCGACCGTATGGATAACAAGATTCTGCGCACGATCATCGACAAGTTCGGCGGCGGCCCGGTCGGGCTGGGCACGATCGCGACGGCCGTCAGCGAAGATACGGGGACGATAGAGGAAGTGTACGAGCCGTTCCTGATCAAGGAGGGCTTTCTGAAGCGTACCCCTCGCGGACGCGAAGCCACCGAATTGGCCTATACGCATTTGGGGCTCGTTCCTCCGGCATCCGAGCGGACGCTGTTCTGATGCTTTCCGCTCGCGCGGTTTTCGGTCCGGGGCAGGTCGAAACTCCGTCCGGAATCGTTTCGGGCGTGTCGGAAGTTTCTTTCGTCTTGGGATGGCCTGGATGCCGTTCCTGCAATTTTACCCGCTTTTTGTTGCGTCGCGTCCGTCCGATGTGTTCGGGGATGGCATGAAAAACCCGTAAGGCGCGCCTATCGTTTCGTCGCGGCATCCGTATTCGCCGTTCCGGCTCGGTCCGACGACCGCGCGATAAAGGGGGCCGAATCGTCGGTCTCCGTCGGCTCGTGACTCAGGGACCGTGCGACGGACGAATCTTCCGGGCCGGTTTCCCTATGTGCTTACCGTTCCATTGATGTGTCGCCGTATTTCGGCAACGGACGAAAGACCGCCCGGGAGACGTTTGGCAACCGCCCGCGGCCGGAACATGGCTTTCTTTCGATTCGGACGACGGAGTCTTCGGCGGATTGCTGCCGTTCGTTTCCGGCGTTCCGGAACCGTTCGCCGTGTCAGGCCTCTCCTCCCGGGAAGCTCATGGCTTGTTTTATTTCGTCGGCAGACGAGCTGGGGATCGGGATCGGGCCGATCGAGTTTTCGTAGCGGGCGATGTTTTCGTGGAGCGAGAGCAGAAGCCGCTTGGCATGTTCGGGAGCCAGCACGATCCTACTCTTGACCCGGGCCTTGGGCAGGCCGGGCATGATCCGCACGAAGTCGAGCACGAATTCCGAGGTCGAGTGCGCGATGACGACCATGTTGGCGTATTGGCCCTCGGCCATCTCCTCGCCGAGTTCGATGTCGATTCCTTTGGAAAGTTCGTTTTTCACCATATGCCGTATACCCTACTGTGATTTCCGGTAAAAATAGTGTTTTCGTCGAGGCGGTTTTCGGCTCGTTGCGGCAAATTATCGGATATTTATTAACATTTCCGGTCTGTCGGCCCGATCGGACGGGGTTAATTGCCTCGACGCTGCTTCGGGCGGCGTGTCGCGAACTTTTCCGAGGCCCGGCTTTCGTTTGCGGTTTGTTCGGCCTTCCGGAGCCGGCTTTTGGTTCGGGCGGAAGACCGTTCCGTCCGCGCGCTTTCTCTAATTCGGTCGCTCGGGCGGGGAGTTTTCATCCGGTCGTTTTCCCGTCAGGGGAAACATCGGAAGGAAAGTTTTGTGGGGACGATAGCTTTCGCCCGCTTACGGGCGGCCGGCTTCGTTACAGGCCGTTCCGTCGTTACGGTGCGTTTCCGCGACTCGTATTCTATCGGGAAGCAGCCTGCCGGTTGCAGGCGGAATAATCCCGTTGTCTGGCAGCGCAGGTCGGAATGCGAGACTGATTTCCCGACCCCGGTGTGAATTGTAAAAGCGCTACGGCAACCGGCCGCAGCGCTTTTCGTCTCTTCCGGAGAACAAAGGCGGGCTATCCGCACTTGGAGTAGCCGCAGCTCATGCAGACCGGACAGCTGTTCTGGTAGACGAGCGTCTCCTGTCCGCAGTTCGGACACTTTTCCTTGACTTTCGTGCCGTTGGCGATATACTGCTTCAACGCGCGGGCCACGCCGTTCTTCCATGTATTGATGCTCTCGCTGTCCAGTTGGAGCGACTCGATCAGCGTCACGACGTCCAGGATCGGCATCCCGTTGCGCAGCACGCCCGAGATCAGCTTGGCATAATTCCAGAATTGCTTGTCGAACAGTCGGGAGATGCCTCCGATCGTATTCGTGTAGCCGTACTTGTCTTTGTACTGGAAGTCGTACCGCTTGCGACCGTCGCTGTCCACGACCTTGAGAATCACCCCTTTCTTGATCTTCTTCGGGATGAACATCGCATCCTCCTCGATCTTGCCGGTGAAGATTTCGTAGGGCCGCCCGTTGTAGATGCCGACGAATGCGATCCAGTCTTCCTCGCCGTTCTTGAAGCGGACGATATCGGCCGTGAGCTCGATCGGACGCTTGCGGGGCGGCCGGTAACCTCCTTCGGCCGCTTCGCCCTCTTCGACTTTGGCGGTTCCCTTTTTCTTCTTTTTCGACTCGACGAGCACGCCGGCGCGCGAGCCGTCTCGGTAGACGGTGACGCCCTTGCAGCCGTGCTCCCACGCCGTCATATAGACTTTCCCGACCAGTTCCTCGGTGACCTCGTTGGGCAGGTTGACCGTTACGGAGATCGAGTGGTCGACCCATTTCTGGATCGCGCCCTGCATCCGGACCTTGCTAACCCAGTCGATATCGTTGGCCGTCGCCTTGTAATAGGGAGACAGCGCGACGAGCTTCTCGATCTCGGCGGCGGACATGCTTTTCACTTCGTTCAGGTCGTACCCGCTGGCTTCGAGCCAGACGAGGAACTTGTGGTGGAACACGTTGTATTCCTCCCACGAGTCGCCCACTTCGTCGACGAAGGTGATCTTCACGTCCTTGTCGCTCGGGTTGACCTTGCGACGACGCGTGTAGACCGGCCGGAACACCGGTTCGATGCCCGAAGTCGTCTGCGACATCAGGCTCGTCGTACCCGTCGGGGCGATCGTCAGCATCGCGATGTTGCGGCGGCCGTGTCGGGTCATCTCCTCGTAGAGAGCCGGATCGGCCTCGCGGATGCGGGCGATCATCGGGTTGTCCTTCTCGCGTTCGGGATCGTACATCGGGAACTTGCCGCGTTCCTCGGCCATGATGACCGAGGCCCGGTAAGCTTCCAGCGCGAGCGTTTTCTGTATATCGACGGCGAAGTCGATCGCCTCGTCGGTCCCGTAGCGCAAGCCCAGCGCGGCCAGCATGTCGCCTTCGGCCGTGATGCCGAGACCCGTGCGGCGGCCCTTGAGCGCCTTTTCGCGGATTTTTTCCCACAGGCTGTGTTCGACGTGACGGATGTCCTCTTCCTCGGGGTCCTTGGATATCTTTTCGATGATGGCCTCGATCTTCTCGAGCTCCAGATCGACGATATCGTCCATGATGCGCATCGCGGCCGCGACGTGGCTCCTGAACTTGCCGAAGTCGAACGACGCCTCTTTCGAGAACGGCTTGTCGACATAGCTGTACAGATTGATCGCCAGCAGGCGGCAGCTGTCATAAGGGCAGAGCGGAATTTCGCCGCAGGGATTCGTCGAGACCGTCCTGAAGCCCAGATCGGCGTAGCAGTCGGGAACGGACTCGCGCAGGATCGTGTCCCAGAACAGAATGCCGGGTTCGGCCGACTTCCATGCGTTGTGGACGATCTTGTTCCATAGCGCGCGCGCGTCGATGTCCTTCTCGTACATCGGCTTGTCCGAATCGATCGGGAACTGCTGGTGGTATTTGCGGCTTTCGGTCACCGCGCGCATGAACTCGTCGTCGATCTTGATCGACACGTTGGCGCCGGTCACCTTGCCCGTTTCGACTTTTGCGTCGATGAAGTTTTCCGCGTCGGGGTGCTTGATCGACAGCGACAGCATCAGCGCGCCGCGCCGGCCGTCCTGAGCCACTTCGCGCGTCGAGTTCGAATAGCGCTCCATGAAAGGCACGATGCCCGTCGAGGTCAGCGCGCTGTTCAGCACCGGACTGCCGGTGGGGCGGATGTGCGAGAGGTCATGTCCTACCCCCCCGCGCCGCTTCATCAGCTGCACCTGCTCCTCGTCGATACGGATGATTCCGCCGTAGGAGTCGGCCGGCTTGCGGTGACCGATCACGAAGCAGTTCGACAACGAGGCGATCTGCAGGTTGTTGCCGATTCCGGTCATCGGGCCTCCTTGCGGAATCAGATAGCGGAAATCCTTCAGCAGGTCGTATACCTCGCTTTCGGACATCGGATTCGGATAGCGTTTCTCGATGCGCTCGATTTCCCGGGCGATGCGGCGATGCATCTGCTCGGGCGAGTTCTCGTAGATTTTTCCCATGGAGTCTTTCAGCGCGTACTTGCTGACCCAGACCGTGGCCGCCAGGTCGTCGCCCTTGAAATAGGCTTTGGCCGTTTCCACCGCGTCGGTGTACTCGTACTGCTTCAGCGCGCCGGCTTGCTCTTTGTTTCGTTCCGTGGACATGACAGTGTTGCTTGTATTTTAAGAATTTATGACGTTTCGGCAGATATGCGCTCCGGCGCACAATGCGTTACAAGATTACGAACACTTTGGCGGATGTTGAAATTTCGTCAGGGAATCTTATCAAGAAGTTATCAACACCCTTTCTCCTCCCTTTGTTTTTCGAGAGTTACCGAGACTTTCTCGATTTTCCCGCCCAGAGGAGGGGCCATTTTCGAAACCTTGACCCGAACCCGGACGCTTTGCGGAAACCGCTCGCGGATGCGGCCGGCGATCCTTCCTGCGACGTGTTCGAGAATGTGCGACGGAATGTCCATCTGCTCGCGGACGGTCTCGAATACGTCGAGGTAGTTGATCGTCCGCTCGATCCGATCGCTGTCGGCGGCTTCGCCGAGCTCGGCTTCGATCCGCACGCTGACCTGAAAGCGGTTTCCCACCTGCCGCTCCAGTTCGTAGCAGCCGTGAAACGCCTGAAACTCCATGTTTTCCAATTCGATGACGGTCAGTGACATGATTTGCGGGTTTGTTAAGGTGCGATATCGTTTACAAAGAAATGGAAAACGGCGGTACGAAAACGGCAAGCGTCCCGGAAGTTATCCACATTTTATCGGCAAGGGTCCGCTTTCGCGGCTTCCGGAACGTGCGCCTCCGATTTCCGTAAAGGACGTTGCGGGTCGCGGAATCGTTCCCTTATGGCGGTACGGGCGGCAGACATGGCGAATCGGGTCCGGATCTGTCGGTCCGTCGTGCGCCGGTAGCCGGAGCTGACCGTCGACCCGCTTTTCGGCCGGCGATGTCTGTCCGACCGCATGCGGCCGCTGACGGAAAGGTCGTCCGGAACGGAGTCTGTCGGGAAAGGAAGTCGGGCTTCGGCTCGGTCCGAAACCCGGTTTTCCGGTTCTTTGCTGCGGAAGGAGCGGCCGCGCGTTTCGATCGGCATGTTCCGAAAAACGAACATGCCCCGAGGCATTCGCCCCGGGGCATGCAAGCCTTCGGTTTCGGAGCGCAGCAACGCTCTTACCGCTATGTTCAGTTGCCGAATTTCAGTCCATCCTTTCCTGCGTCGACCGTAATGACGCTGCCCCGGTCGATCCGGCCGGCGAGGATTTCCTTCGACAGTTCGTTGACCAGATAGTGTTGCAGCGTCCGCTTGATCGGCCGCGCGCCGAACATCGGGTCGTAGCCCTGCTCGGCCAGCCAGTCGACGGCTCCGTCGGTGACCGACAGCGAGACGTTGTTCTGGGCGAGCATCTCGTTGATTTGCCTGATCTGCATCACGACGATCTGCCGTACATCGTCCTTCGTCAGCGGCGTGAACATCACGATTTCGTCGATCCGGTTCAAGAATTCGGGTCGGATCGTCTGTTTCATCAGGTCGAAGACCTCCTTTTTCGTCTCGTCGAGCGCGCTCTGCGGCACGGAGTCGTTCGTTTCGGTAAACTTCGACAGCTTATCCATGATGATGTGCGAGCCGATGTTCGACGTCATGATGATGATCGTGTTGCGGAAGTCCACCGTCCGGCCCTTGTTGTCGGTCAGCCGGCCGTCGTCGAGCACCTGAAGCAGGATATTGAACACGTCCGGGTGCGCCTTCTCGATCTCGTCGAGCAGCACGACCGAATAGGGCTTGCGGCGCACGGCCTCGGTGAGCTGGCCGCCCTCGTCGTAGCCGACGTATCCCGGAGGCGCTCCGATCAGCCGCGAGACGCTGTGGCGTTCCTGATACTCGCTCATGTCGATACGGGTCATCATCGTGTCGTCGTTGAACAGGTACTCGGCCAGCGCCTTGGCGAGCTCGGTCTTGCCGACGCCCGTCGTGCCGAGGAAGATGAACGATCCGATCGGACGGCGCGGGTCCTGAAGTCCGGCCCGCGAGCGGCGCACGGCGTTCGATATGGCCTCGATCGCCTGATCCTGACCGACGACACGGTCGTGCAGTTCGCTCTCCATCTTGAGCAGCTTCTCGCGCTCGCTCTGCAGCATCCGGCTGACCGGTATGCCCGTCCAGCGGGCCACGACCTCGGCGATGTCTTCGGCGTCGACCTCTTCCTTGATCATCGCGCCGGCCTCGGCGTTCTTCGATACTTCGGCCTGCAGGCCGGCGATTTCGTTCTCGGTTTCGCGCATCTTGCCGTAGCGGATTTCGGCCACGCGTCCGTAATCGCCGTTGCGCTCGGCCTCGGCCGCCTGCACTTTCAGGTCGTCGAGCGCCTGCTTGTTCTTCTGTATCTTCTCGAGCACGTCGCGTTCGCCCTGCCATTTGGCCCGAAGCGTCGTCCGCTTGGCATTCAGCTCGTCGATCTCGCGCGTCAGCTCCTCGATCCGGCCCTGATCCTTCTCGCGGCGGATCGCCTCGCGCTCGATCTCGAGTTGCCGGACCTTGCGGTCCAGCTCGTCGATCTCCTCGGGAACCGAGTTCATCTCGAGCCGCAGCTTGGCCGCCGCCTCGTCGATCAGATCGATCGCCTTATCGGGCAGGAAGCGCGATGTGATGTAGCGGTTCGACAGTTCGACCGACGCGACGATCGCCTCGTCCTTGATCCGCACCTTGTGGTGGTTCTCGTAACGTTCTTTCAGACCCCGCAGGATCGAGATCGCGTCTACGGTCGACGGCTCGTCGACCATGACTTTCTGGAACCTTCGCTCGAGCGCCTTGTCCTGCTCGAAATATTTCTGGAACTCGTCGAGCGTCGTCGCGCCGATCGCGCGCAACTCGCCTCGCGCCAGAGCCGGCTTCAGGATGTTCGCGGCGTCCATCGCGCCGTCGCCCTTGCCGGCGCCGACCAGCGTGTGGATCTCGTCGATGAACAGCAGAATTTCGCCTTCGGCCGAAATGACCTCCTTGACGACCGCTTTCAGACGCTCCTCGAACTCGCCTTTGTACTTCGCTCCGGCGATCAGCGCACCCATGTCGAGCGAGTAGACCTGCTTGCTGCGCAGGTTTTCCGGCACGTCGCCGTCGACGATCCGGTGCGCGATGCCTTCGGCGATGGCCGTTTTGCCGACGCCAGGCTCGCCGACCAGAATCGGGTTGTTTTTCGTCCGGCGGGAAAGTATCTGCAATACGCGGCGTATCTCTTCGTCGCGCCCGATTACCGGGTCGAGCTTGCCTTTGCGTGCCTGCTCGTTCAGGTTGATGGCGTACTTGCCCAGTGCGTCGTACTCCTGCTCGCTGGTCTGGCTGTCGACCGTCGCGCCTTTGCGCAGCTCTTTGATTGCGGCGACCAGCTCCTTTTCGGTCGCTCCGGCGTCCTTCAGCAGCCGGCTCGCCTCGCTGCGTTCGGTCAGTATGCCGAGCAACAGATGCTCGACCGAAGCGTACTTGTCGCCGAACGTCTTCGTGAAGTCGCCCGCTTTTTGGATCGCCTCGGAGCTTTCGCGCGAGAAGTAGACCTCGCCGCCCTCGACTTTGGGCAGTCGCTCGACCTGCTGCCGCAGCACGCTGCGCAGCGCGCCGACGTTGACGCCCAGCTTTTGCAGCAGGAAAACGCCCACGCTGTCGTCCTCGGCGACGATCGCATCGAGCATATGCAGCGGCTCGACGGCCTGATTGCGGTCCGATCGCGCGAGGTTCATCGCGCTTTGCAGGACTTCCTGCGCTTTGATGGTCAGATTGTTGATGTTCATATTTTCGTCTCCTTTCGTTCGTTTTCCGATTTTGTGTCGAAAACCCTGCAAATCGGCTGCCAGAGACGCTTATCGGGCAATTTGTCAGTCCGTTCGGACAGACCGGCGGCGCGCATGTGATGAATTGTCGCGGCGAAGCTGCCGGCCGGTGACGTCTTGGCAATCCGGATGACAGAATAGCACCCCGCGCATGCTTTCGGGAAGCGGCGTGCCGGGGCGTTCGGCGCGTAACGGCATGTCGGACGTGAGCATGCGTTTTTGATCTTTGGCAAATGCCGTTCGCTCCCAAATGCGTGTCGGGCCGGAACAAACCGCCGGTCCGGCGGAAGCCGAGGTGCGCTCGACGGCATCGCGCGGAATCGACGCAGCTTCCTGGTCCGTTGCGGCTATTGCGGCCTCGGCACATGGAGGTATCCGTCGTCCGGCCCTGTGTCTGGAGGAGGCGGAGGTGTCTTTGTTCCCTGTCCGGGATTTTTCGCGCCGCTTGCGGATTCCGTCCGAATTTGCGTATCTTTGTAAGATAAGAAAAGTCATGGATAATTTCATCGTTTCCGCCCGCAAGTACCGTCCCGCGACATTCGCGTCGGTCGTCGGGCAGTCGCATATCACCTCGACGCTGCGCAACGCGATCGCGCGCCGGCAGTTGGCCCACGCTTACCTGTTCTGCGGTCCGCGCGGCGTCGGCAAAACGACCTGCGCGCGCATTTTCGCCAAGGCGATCAACTGCCTCGATCCGGCCGCCGACGGCGAGGCCTGCAACGAGTGCGAGTCGTGCCGGGCGTTCAACGAGGGCCGCTCGTTCAATATCCACGAGCTGGACGCCGCATCGAACAACTCGGTGGACGATATTCGTACGCTGACCGAACAGGTCCGTATCCCGCCGCAAATAGGCCGTTACAGCGTCTACATCATCGACGAGGTCCATATGCTTTCGCTTCAGGCTTTCAACGCTTTCCTCAAGACGCTTGAGGAGCCGCCCGCGCATGCCGTGTTCATTCTGGCGACGACCGAGAAGCACAAGATCATCCCGACGATTCTGTCCCGCTGCCAGATTTACGATTTCAACCGGATCCGCGTCGAGGACGGCGTGGGTTACCTGAAATACATCGCCTCGCAGGAGGGCGTCGCCTATGACGACGAATCGCTGCATATCATCGCTCAGAAAGCCGACGGAGGCATGCGCGACGCGCTGTCGATGTTCGACAAGGTCGTCTCGTTCTGCGGCCAGAGACTGACGGCTGCCGAGGTGGCCGCGACGCTGAACGTGCTCGATTACGATACCTACTTCGGCATGACTTCGCGGATTCTCGCGGGCGATTATCCCGCGGCGCTGATGATGTTCGACGAGGTATTGCGCAAGGGTTTTTCGGCCCAGACGTTCGCCGCCGGGCTGAACGGCCATTTCCGCGACCTGCTGATGTGCAAGAATCCCCAAACGCTGTCCCTGCTCGAGGTGACCGGCAGCGTGGCCGAACGCTACCGGTCGCAGGCCGCCGAGTGCCCCGTGCCTTTGCTGTTCGAGGGAATCGACCTGCTGACGGCCGTCGAACAGTCGCTGCGGACGGCCGTGAACCAGCGGCTTCGCGTCGAACTGAGTCTGATGAAACTCTGCGGGCTCGGTCAAAAAAAAAATGACGGCGCGCTGAGCCCGTCCCTGCCCGAACTTTCGTCGTCCCGCTCCGTTCCGGCGGCTCCTGCCGCGCCGCCGAAGCCTTCGGCCGAGGGAATCGTTTCTCCGCCGGCTGTCTCTTCGACTTCCGTCGGAGAGGCTTCTTCCGGAACGATTCCGCCGGTTTCGCCTCCGCCGGTATCCGCGCCGGCGGAAACCGCGGCCCGTTCCGTTGCCGGACGCGGTCCTGTGTCCGGCGGGGCTCAGAGCCTTTCGGGTCAGATGCAGGGCGAACCCGTTTCCTTGTCTCGAAGCGAGAGCAGGATTGCCTCCGCCGGTTCCGTCCCTCCGGTGTCGGCTGCGCCGTCCGGACGACAAACTCCTGAGGTTGCGACGCCTGCTCCCGCACCGACTAATTCGCCTGTTTCCTCGCCGACCGTTTCTCCCGTTTCCGTCGCCGGCCGATTTTCCGGCGGTACGGCGGCTTCCGCTTCCGCCGGCCCGGAGCTTTCCGTTTCTCTGTCGGGCCGCTCGATCCTCTCTTTGCTCGGCAGCCGTCCGGACGACGATTCGCTCGCTTCCGACGACGGGCCGGACGAGCCGGACGGAGATGCCGAAGACGAGGTTGAGGAAAATATTTCGCCCGACAGGATCGAGAGAGGATGCGCGCTGCTGACCGCCGAGCTGGCCAAGCAGCGGCCCCGCCTGAGCGTCGTGTTTCAGGATGCGTCGGTCGTCGGAGGAAAGGTGCTGCTCAAGGTGCCCAACGAGTCGCTTTACGACGAGGTGATGAACAACCTGACCGATATCCGCAAGCGGCTCGGCGAGCTTTCGGGCGTACGGACTCCGGTCGATTTCGAGGTCGTGATCGAGGCCAGCCGCGAGGGGCTCAAGCCGGTCAAGGTCGAGGACCGTCTGCGCTATCTCTTGCAGAAGAATCCGTTGATCGGCAAGTTGCGTCAGGCGCTCGACCTGGACATCGAGTAGCGTGCGGTTCGGCGCGCGGGAGCTCCCTGATAACTTTCCGGCCGTATGACGTCCGGGGTATCCGGTATGGTCCGGAGCGGGGGTCTTTCGGTCTTTTTACCGTTCCGCGCTTTTCTCGTGCATTCCTGCCATGCGACGAGGGACCGGTCGGGTCTGTCCGGGCCGGTTACGACCTTTTCCGGCGAATGGTGCCGGACGGAGCGGACGCGATCCGGGCTTCGGGCGTTCGATTTTCCCTATGATTTCCCGAAAATGATCAAATCTGCACGCCGGTAGGCTTTTCGCAGGAAATTGACTACCTTTGCCGTCGAATCCGTTAACCGTTCAAACGAAAATCGCAAGACGATGAATTTTGTTGAGGAACTCCGGTGGAGAGGCATGATTCACGACATCATGCCGGGCACCGAGGAACAGTTGGCCAAGGAAATGACGACCGCCTACGTCGGGATCGATCCGACGGCCGACTCGCTGCATATCGGGCATCTGGTCAGCGTGATGATCCTGAAGCATTTCCAACGTTGCGGCCATAAGCCGATCTTTCTGGTCGGCGGAGCGACGGGTATGATCGGCGACCCTTCCGGCAAGTCGCTCGAGCGCAACCTGCTCGACGAGCAGACGTTGCGCCGCAATCAGGAGGGTATCCGCAGGCAGCTCGAGCGGCTGGTCGACTTCTCGTCCGACGAACCGAATGCGGCCGAGCTGGTCAACAACTACGACTGGATGAAGGAGTTCTCGTTTCTGGAGTTCATCCGCGATATCGGCAAGTGCATTACGGTCAATTACATGATGGCCAAAGACTCGGTCAAGAAACGCTTCAACGGCGAGGGCGAGGGCATGTCGTTCACCGAGTTCACCTACCAGCTCGTTCAGGGGACCGACTTCCTGCATCTATACCAGCATAAGAACTGCAAGCTCCAGATGGGCGGGTCCGACCAGTGGGGCAACATCACGACCGGGACCGAGCTGATCCGCCGCAAGACGGGCGGCGAGGCTTTCGCGCTGACGTGCCCGCTGATCAAGAAGGCCGACGGCACGAAGTTCGGCAAGACCGAGTCGGGCAACGTCTGGCTTGATCCGCGCTATACATCTCCGTACAAGTTCTACCAGTTCTGGCTCAACGTGAGCGATGAGGACGCCGAGCGCTACGTCAAGATATTCACGATGCTCGACCGCGAGACGATCGAGGGTCTCGTCGCCGCTCACCGCGAGGCGCCGCATCTGCGCGGATTGCAGAAAGCGCTGGCCCGCGAGGTGACTTGCATGGTGCACGGCGAGGAGGAGTACCGCCGGGCCGTCGAGGCTTCGGAAATCCTGTTCGGCGGCGCGACGGCCGAGGCGCTGCGCGGCATCGACGAGCAGACGTTCCTGCAGGTGTTCGAAGGCGTGCCCCGTTTCGAAATATCGCGCCCGCTGATCGAGGGGGGCGTCGGTTTTCTGGCCCTGTGTACCGAGCATGCCGCCGTCTTTCCGTCCAAGGGCGAGGCCCGCAAGCTGATTCAGGGCGGCGGCGTTTCGCTGAACAAGCGGAAGATCGCCGCCGTCGATTGCATGGTAGGCTCCGCCGATCTGTTATCGGGCCGGTACCTGCTCGTGCAGAAGGGCAAAAAGAACTATTACCTGATCGTCGTTACCGATTAACCCCTGCGCCATGCCTCTTGTCAAGCCGGCGGGCTACCGCAACCTGCTCGACAACGTCGAGAATACCGAAAAGGCGATCAAGCTCGTCAAGGACATGTTCCAGCAGAACCTGTCGGCTCAGCTCGCGCTGCTGCGCGTGACCGCCCCGATGGTCGTGCTTTCCGGCACGGGTATCAACGACGATCTGAACAGCGTCGAGCGGCCCGTTTCGTTCCCTATCCGCGACATGGGCGAGCGCCGGGCCGAGGTGGTTCATTCGCTGGCCAAATGGAAGCGGCTGAAGCTCGCCGAGATGGCCGTCGCGCCGGGCCGAGGCATTTATACCGACATGAACGCGCTGCGGCCCGACGAGGAGCTCGACAACATTCACTCGCTTTACGTCGACCAGTGGGACTGGGAAAAGGTCATTACGCGCGAGCAGCGCACCGTCTCTTTCCTGAAGCAGACCGTCCGTCGGATTTACGAGGCGATCAAGGTGACCGAGAACCGGCTCTACGTCGAGTTCCCGCAGATCGTGCCGATGCTGCCCGAGGAGATTCGCTTCATTCACGCCCAACGGTTGCTCAACCTCTATCCCGACAAGACGCCGAAGGAGCGCGAGAACGAGATCGTCCGTCGCTACGGGGCCGTGTTCGTCATGGGCATCGGCGCTCCGCTGTCGGACGGACGGCCTCACGACGGCCGCGCGGCCGATTACGACGACTGGAGTACGCCGGGAGAGGACGGGTATCCGGGGCTGAACGGCGACATCCTGCTGTGGAATCCGTTGCTCGAAAGCGCTTTCGAGGTGTCGAGCATGGGAATCCGGGTCGACGAGCGTTCGCTCGCCCGCCAGTTGGATCTGCGCGGGGAGCGCGACAAAGAGAGCCTCTATTTTCACCGGAAATTGCTTGCCGGCGAGCTGCCCTGCACGATCGGAGGCGGTATCGGGCAGTCGCGGCTGTGCATGTTCCTGCTTCGCAAGGCCCATATCGGCGAGATTCAGAGCAGTATCTGGCCCGAGTCGATGCGCCGCGAGTGCTCGGAAGCCGGCATCGAGCTGGTCTGACGCGGGACCGCGTTCCCGGCGGCCATTTTCGGTGCGCCGGGCCGGGGCTTGCGGATGCGGATACGGCGGCCGGGCCTTGTTTCGGCTTGCCGCTTTTTGTTCCCGACAGTATCCTACGCATGCGAAACGGTCCCGTGAGAACTGTCGGAAAATTCCCGAATCCGGCTTCGGATATTTTCAGGAGCCTGATCGGCTTTGATGTGGCGGTTCATATCGAATAATGAGGAAATACCCGTCTGTCGGTTTGTCGGCGAAACGGACGGTCCTCGGTGACGGTCGATCCGGCGAGCGGAAAGATCGATCCGGTTTCCCGTTTGTCCGGCCGATTCCGAAACGGGAACTTCTGCGATGATTCGGACGAGGAGTATCGACAACTACCTTATCCTTAGCGCTTTTTCTGCCGATTTCATAGCGGGATTTTTTCAGAATTCGGCCGCGCATGCATACATGATAAATTCGGCGAATCGGATGCCGTCGAAGATTCGTTTTCGAAACCGAGCAACCTTTCACGATATGGAAAATCGTTTGATCGCTGTCCGTCTGTCGGCCCAGCAGCTGTCCGATCCGCGCTTCGACGATCCGCGTGCGCTCGTGCGATGGATGGGAGCCGTTCAGGCACAGGACTACAAGGCGGTCCGCTGGGCTGTCGGAATCCGGTTGCGGACCGCCTCGCTGCGCGCCGTCAACCGGGCGCTGGAGCGGGGCGAGATTCTTCGGACGCATGTGATGCGGCCTACGTGGCATTTGGTTGCGGCCGAGGATATTCGATGGATGCTGCGGCTCTCGGCCCGGCGCATCCGGTCGGCCAACAGCTCGCTGGCCCGCAGCCGGGGACTGGGGATCGACGACGGAATGTACTCCCGCAGCAATCGCCTGATCGAAAAAATGTTGAGAGGAAACCTCTGCCTGACCAAGCGACAGATCGCCGACCGTTTCCAGGCGGCAGGCATTGCCGCCGACACGCATTTCATGACGCGCTACCTGATGCGGGCCGAGGCCGACGGGATCGTCTGCAGCGGTCCCGACCGGGCCGGGCAGTTCACCTATGCGCTGCTCGAGGAGCGGGTCGCGCCGGTTCCCGAGCTGACGCGCGACGAGTCGTTGGGCCGGTTGGCCCGCGCTTATTTTCGCAGCCACAGTCCGGCGACGGCGTCCGATTTCGCCTGGTGGTCTGGCTTGTCCGCATCGGACGTTCGCGCGGCGATCGGATCGATTCGGGACGAGTTGGAAACGCTGCGGCTCGGGGATCGGGAGCGGTTGATACATCGCTCTTGGACGGATTTTCCCGCTCCGGCCCCGGCGTTGCACCTGCTGCCTCCCTACGACGAGTACCTGATCGGTTACTGCGACCGCGAACCGGTACTTCGGGCCGAGCACGCTCCGGCGGCGCATAACCGGTGGGGGATTTTCTATCCTGTCGTTCTTGCGGCCGGCCGGGTGGCCGGAAACTGGTCCGCGGCTCGCCGGGAGGGACGGCCGATAGCCGAAGTCTCGTTTTTCGATTCGTTCGGACCTGCCGATCCGGCGCTTGTCGAACAGGCCGTCGGGCGCTATCGGGCATTCTTTGAACGGTGATTGCGTTCATTCCGGACTCGTTTTACATTTTTCGGCTTCGATTTTCCGTTATGGCGAAAGAAAAATCCGTTTTCGTATTGCGACGACCGGTTTCCCGCTTCGTTTCCCCGGTTCCGGCCTGCCCGTTGCGGGGGCGGTCGGTATCCGGCGCGGCGGATTCCCGGGCCTTCGGATTTTCAAGAACGCGGTAAGTGCCTTGCGATGTCCGTTTCCCGGAAGCTCTTCGAAAGAAAAGAGATTTGAAAAGCCGGTACGATAGCGTACCGGAGCGTTCAAACGGGCCGTATGGCCGGGATTCCCCGTATTCGGGACCTGAACGGCTTTTCTGCGGGCAGCCGAAATCATCGGTGCGGAATCAGAGCGTCGCGATGCGCAGTTCCTTCGGGTAAAGATTGTTCGACCGGTTCCCGATTCGCTTGATCCATCCGAGCGTCAGGCCGTCGCAGGCGATCCGGTTGATCCCCTCGCTCAGCAGAGTCGGGTCGGTCTCTCTTTTGCGCAGATAGTCGAGCGCCTGCTCTCGGTCGAGAACGGCGGTCGGAGCGGCTTCGGGGTTCAGGTCGTGGAACATGGCCAGCGCGTGGTCCGGCTTCAGCCGGCCTCCGAAAAGCTGACCCATCCGAATGCCCGAGCGGACGACGGGCAGATTCTCCGCGATTTCCCGGACGGCTGCGAAAGCGCGTCCGTAATAACCGTAAACCGTGTCGTCGACCGTTGCGAAGCGCATGAGTTCGGGCTGTCCCACCCAACGCGCGACCTCCCGCACCGACGATTTCGGCAGTTCGGAGAATACGCTCTTACGCGGTTTCGGGACCCGCAGGCGCCGCCTGCCGTCGGCTTTGCGCGCGACGGCTGCGAAAAAGCCCTCGCCGCGTGTCCGGTGCGGATAGAAGCGGAATGTGCCGATGCCGTCCGTCTCTCCTCGCTCGATGCCCCACTCCGGAGCCGTCCCGACGTCGATCGTCCCTTCGCAGTCGTATTGCGAGGCGAGCCAGCGGACGTTCTGCTCGTTCTCGGCCGGGTTGAACGTGCAGGTGCTGTATATCAGCGCGCCTCCGGGACGGAGCGCGTCCCATGCCTCGCCCAGAATGCGCCGTTGCCGGGCCGCGCACAGCTCGGCTCCCGACTCGCTCCATTGCCGTCTCGACTCGCGGTCCTTGCGGAACATGCCCTCGCCCGAGCAGGGCGCGTCGACCAGAATCAGGTCGAAGTAGTGCCCGAACGGAGCGAAACGGGCCGGATCGGCGCTCGTTACGACGACATTCCCGATCCCCCACCGCCGGACGTTGTCAGACAGGACCGCCGCCCGGGCGCGGACCGGCTCGTTCGCGACGATCAGGCTCTCGGGACCGGCAAGGCTCGAAAGAAGCGTCGTCTTGCCTCCGGGAGCCGCGCACAGGTCGAGTATCCGCAAAGGCGCTTCGGAGTCGGCTATGGCACCGAAAACAGCCTCCAGAAACATCGAGCTCGCCTCCTGCACGTAGTAAGCTCCGCCGTGCAGCGACGGGTCGAGCGTAAATGAGGGCCGCTCGGTCAGATAAAAGCCGTACCGGCTCCACGGGACAGGCTCGAGAGCAGGCTTCGATGTCGTTTTGTAAGGATTGTACCGGACACTGACGACCGGGTCTCCGTCCAGCGCGTCGAGCAGCAGGCGAGCCTGCCGCGTTCCGAGCTGTTCCTCGATCCGACGCGCGAACGCTTCGGGGAAAAAGGATTCGCCGTCCATTACAGGCCCGACTTTTTCAAAGACTCGATCCGTCCCACGACATCGTCCAGCGACGACGGGTCGTCGACGAAATCGACGCGGTCGACGTCGATGGTTATCACCTCGCCCCGGTAGATTCGGCTGATCCATTCGTCGTACTTGCGGTTGAGCCGCTCGAGGTATTCCTCCTGTATGCTCATTTCGTAGGCTCTCCCCCGCTTCTTGATCTGCGACACGAGCGTCGGCACGCTCGCCTTCAGGTAGATCAGCAGATCGGGCGCCTGCGTGAGTCCGGTCGCCAGATCGAAAATCTTCATGTAGGTGTCGAAATCGCGCGTCGACATCAGGCCCGTTTCGTGCAGGTTCGTCGCAAAGATATGGGCGTCCTCGTAAATCGTGCGGTCCTGAATCAGGTCACTGCCCGTCGACAGGATTTCGGTAGCCTGCCGGATGCGCTGGCCGAGGAAATAAATCTGCAGGTTGAACGACCAGCGGTTCATATCGTCGTAGAAATCGCCGATATAGGGATTGTCGCTCTCCTCGAAATAGGCTTTGGCGCCCGTCCTCTGAGACAGGATGCCCGTGAGCGAGGTCTTCCCGCTTCCGATATTTCCGGCTATGGCGATATACATGTCGATAGTTTTTGGACCCGCCCGGCGAAAAGCGATCGCCGCGACGGATAGGGTGAATACAAATTTAGCGCTTTTTCCGGATAATATCAATTCGGGTCTTTCCGGCCTATTGTCCGAACCGTTCGTCCGGCATTTTGCGGAGCGTTCGGGGCGCCCGTTTCCGTCCGCTTCGCAGAAAGCGCACCGGCGATTCCCGTCTTGAAAAAGAGCAAGTTCCGGAGTATGGCCCGATACGGGATTCCATGCAGTCTTCCCGCTTTCCGATGACTGTCCGATCGGCATTTCGTCCGACGGGCAATTGTTTGGCCGTGTCTGCCGGCAGCGGGCGTCTCGGTTACGGCTTGCGCGAACGGTTTGTTTCGGAGAGGCGGCCGCCTCCGTTTTTTCCCGGATCCGGCGTAAGATTGTTCCCGTCGGAGAGGTAACCCGGGAGGCATCGTTCCGACCGGGACGGAACGGGCGTTTTCGGGCCGCCCGATCCGAGCGCGGATTCGTGCCGGCGACATGCCAAGACGACGCGGACGCCTTTGTGCGGCGTTCGCTTCTTTCGACTGTCCGTTTGGCCAGCGGGCGGAAGATACGGATGATGCTCAGCGGTTCGCTTCGTTCTTTCCCGCTTCGATCCGTTCGTAAAGCGTTCCGAGGTTTTCGACCATCCGCTCCCATGTGAATCGCTTCTTGTACTCGCGGATATTCGTGCGGAAACGTTCCAAAAGCCCGTCGCTGAAAAAACGGCCGATCGCTTCCGCGATCGCCTCCGCGTCGGGCCGGACGACCAGACCGGTCTCGCCGTCGGGAACGATCTCGCCCAAACCTCCGACATCCGTGACCAGAGTCGGCACGTCGAACCAGTAGGCGATCTGCGTGACTCCGCTCTGCGTCGCGCTGCGGTAAGGTTGAACGATCAGGTCGCTGGCCGAAAACAGTTTGCCCACTTCGTCCTCGGCGATGAAACGATCCATCATCACCAGGCTGTCGCGGATGCCGAGCCGGTCGATCTGTTCGGCATAGCGCTCGCGGCCGCTGTAATACTCTCCGGCTACGATCAGCTTGTGCCGCCCGTCGAGCCCTCCGCGACGGCGGAGCAGGGCCCATGCGTCGAGCAGCAGGTCGAGTCCCTTATAGTCGCGTATGTAGCCGAAGAACATCGCGTAGCGGCACGACGGGTCGAGTCCCAGTTCGCCGCACGCCTGTTCTCGGGGCAGAGGATCGCCGTAGCCCGTATACATCGGATGGGGCGAGAAGACCGACGGTTTGGTGCGGTCGAAGAGGTCGAGCTGGGCCCGTATCTCGCGCGACATGTAGACGAAGCCGTCGAGCGAGCCGGTCATATAGCGCGTCAGCAGTCGGTCCATCGGACGGCTTTCGTGCGGGAGCACGTTGTCCATGATCGCCACCGTCCGGGTACCGCCGCGCCGGGCGATCCGGCAGACGGTTCCCAGCGCCGGGGCCATCTGAGGAATCCAGTAGCGGACGATCAGCAAGTCGGGCCGCTCGCGCCGGATGCGCAGGCCGGTACGGATCCAGTTCAGCGGATTCACCGAGTTCAGTACGCGCGTGATGTCGAGCCCTTCCGGGGCTGGCGCGTCGGTAAACTGGCTCTTGCCCGGAAACAGGAAGGACGGGTATTGCAGCGTGAACGTATAGAGCCGGCAGGGTATTCCCGCCCGGTTCAGCGCGCGGGCCAGCAGATGGTCGAAGTCGGCCAGTCCTCCCCGGTACGGGTGGGCGGGGCCGAGCAGCACGGCATTCGTCGGTCTTTTCATTTCGGGTCGTTCGAACGTTCGTCGGCGATCAGTTGGTCGATGTAGGTACGGTCGTTGAACAGGCGGGGAACCTTGTTCTGCCCGCCCGCCTTGCCGCGGCTTTTCATCCAGCGGTAGAACGTGCCCGGCGGCACGACGGTCAGCGTCGGGCGCATCAACGTCGTATCCTTGAAGCGCTTGGCCTCGTAGTCGGAGTTGACGCTTTGCAGCGCGCGGTCCAGCGTGTCGGTGAAGCGCTCCGCATCGTCGGGCGGCGTGTCGAATTCGACGACCCACTGGTGCGATCCTTTGCTTCGTCCGTGCATGTAGACGGGGCCGGCCGTGTAGTCGCTGATGCGCGCGCCGGTCGCGTCGCAGGCGGCCTTGAGCGCCGTTTCGGCGTTATCGACGATGATCTCCTCGCCGAAGGCGTTGATATAGTGGCGCGTGCGCCCGGTGATCCGGATCTTGTACGGAGCGAGCGACGTAAACTCGACCGTGTCGCCGATCTGGTAGCGCCACAGGCCGTTGCAGGTCGTGATGATCATCGCGTAGTTGATCCCCTTGGCGACCCCCTCGAGCGGTACTGCCCGGGACGGATCGTCCAAATCGCGCACCGGCAAGAACTCGTAGTACACGCCGTAGTCGAGCATCAGCAGCAGGTCGTCCGACGCCGGATCGTTCTGTATGGCGAAGAAGCCCTCCGATGCGTTGTAGGTTTCCATGTATTTCATCCTGTCGGACGGAATGAGCTGCCGGTACTGCTCCCGGTAGGGCTTGAAGTTCATGCCGCCGTGCGTGAACAGCTCCAGACGGGGCCACACTTCGAGCAGGTTGCTTTTGCCCGTAAATTCGAGCACCTTGCGCAGCATGACCAGATTCCACGACGGAACCCCGGCGAAAGCCGTTACGTTCTGTCCGACCGTCTCGCGGCAAATCGCCTCGACTTTCTTCTCGAAATCGGGAATCAGTGCCGTCTCGGGCTTCGGAACGCGCATCCGGCCGGCCAGCCAGGGCGTGTTTTCGATCAGAATGGCCGACAGGTCGCCTTCCTGAGCGCGGCCTCCGGTCGTTTCGAGACGCCGGCTGCCTCCGAGCGTCAGCGTTTTGCCCGAGAATACGTCCGTGTCGGGCCATAGCGAGCTGGTCAGGCAGACGATGTCGAGCGGGCCCCGCATGTGGCATCCGCGCAATCCTTCGCGGCTCACCGGGATAAACTTGCTCTTGGCCGAGGTCGTGCCCGACGATTTGGCGAACCAGCGGACCTCGCCGGGCCAGCAGACGTCCGCTTCGCCCCGGCGCATCCGCTCGATGTACGGCGTGAAACCGTCGTAGTCGGTTACCGGTACCCGCGAGGCGAATTGCTCCGCGGTTCGGATCGCGTGAAAGCCGTGCTCCGTGCCGAAAAGCGTCGGAGCGGCCCGGTCCAGCAGCCGGCGGAGCTGTCTCTGCTGCACCTGAGCCGGATGCTCCATAAAGCGGTCGATCTCGCGCAGGCGGGGAGCGGAGAGTAAGCGGATCAGTCGTGTCTTGAGCGCCATAGGCTTGTCGTGTTACGGCCGGGGCCTTCGGGGCGAAGGTTCCGGGAAACTAATTGAAGAATTTTCCGATTTTCGAAATGGCCGACGGGAGCGAGAAGACGACGACCCGGTCGTAGGCGTTGATCTCGGTATTGCCTACGGCGATGAACGTCCTGTCGCCGCGTACGATGCCGCCGATCGTCGCGTCGTGCGGGAAGTTCAGGTCGCGTATCTTGACTTTCGTGGCCGGCGAGTTGGGCTTGACGATGAATTCGAGCACCTCGGCGTCGCAGCCCGTCAGGCACTTGATCGCCTGTACGTCGGTCGACATCGTGAAGCGGAAGATGTTGCTCGCCGTGATCAGCTTCTTGTTGACGATCGTGTCGATGCCCATGCTCTCGGCCAGGTTGATGAAGTTCAGGTTCTCGACCTCGGCGATCACTTTCTTCACGCCGAGCCGTTTGGCCAGCATCGCGGCCAGAATGTTCGTCTCGGCGCGGCCCGTCACGGCCACGAAGGCGTCCATATTGCTCAGTCCCTCTTCGATCATCGCTTCGGTATTGCGCCCGTCTTCGTTGATAATCAGTGTTTTTTCGAGCTGCTCGGCCAGTTTGTAGGCCTTTTCGGGCGTATAGTCGACCAGCTTGATGTTGACTTCGTCCTGCAGTTCGGCCGCCACGCGCGCGCCGATGCGGCTGCCGCCCAGAATCATCATGTTCTTGATGTCGATATTGGCCTTGCCCGAGAATACCATGACGTCTTTGACCGCATGCTGGTTCGCGATCACGTAGATGTTGTCGCCGACCTTGAACTGGTCGCTGCCGCGCGGGATGATCGTTTCTCCGTCGCGCGAGATGGCGACCGTGCGGTAGGGCTGCGACTCGCGGTCGTCGGTAATTTCGAGCAGCGTCTTGTTGACCAGCGGCGACGAGGCGTCGATCTTGAACACGACGAGCGACAGCTTGCCGCCCGAGAAGTCGACGTATTCGGTCGTGCTCGTGTGGCCGAGCAGGTTGATCACCTCGTCGGCCGCCACCTGCTCGGGGTAGAACAGGTAGTCGATGCCCATGTCGATGAACATCTCCTTGTTGTTCGGTTCCAAATACTCGTTGTTGTCGATCCGGGCGATCGACTTACGCGCGCCGAGCTGCTTGGCCAGTATGGCCGAGATGATGTTCGACGTCTCCTCGGGCCGCACGGCGATGAACAGATCCGCCTTGCGTACCGAGGCTTTCTTCAGTACCGAGAACGTCGTGCAGTCTCCCTCGATGACGATTACGTCGGCCATGCCGGCGATCGACTCGAGCCGCTTGGGATCGTCGTCCACGACCGTGATGTCGTGATATTCCCCGCTCAGCATCTTGGCCAGATGGCTGCCCACCTCGCCCGCTCCGGCAATTACGATTTTCATGTCTTGTACGTTAGTTTTCGTTTTCGGAAACCGGCATGCGCTCCTTCTCCGCGACAAACGATCCGGACCGGGAGATCGGGCCGTTTGCTCGCCGTACGGTCCGGCGACGCACCTCGTATCCGACCCGTGGCCGGCCGTTTTGCCGCGTCGATGTCGGAACCTGTCGCACCGGTCGGCCGTTTTGCCGTTTTTTTCTCAAAAACCGAACCCGGCTTGCGGTTCCGCTCGTCGTATCCGGCCGCTTGTTCGGCCGGACGAGGATTCGACGGCGCGCGGTTCGGCACGACCGTTTCGGGCAACTGCCGCCCGGGTCGCTTCCCTTCGGCGCTTATGCTGCCGGAGCCGGGCTTGCGGTTCCGTTTCCCGGCGATCGGGACGGCGGAATCGTTCGCTACGGCGGCATAGGCGCAGAGTACGCACAACGCGGTGGCCGGCGGAACCGCTCGGGCGAGTTTTGTCGTCTTTTCCATTTTGTGACCGTAACGGAGTGAAAATCCGATTCACAAATATAAGATAAAATCTCTTTTCGTGACCGCTGGCGGAATATCGTTGGCTTTACCGGAATTTTGTACGAAATTTGCGAAAAACCTTTGTAAACCGCAAATCGACCATGTCATCGGGCTGGCTCATATTTCTGATCGCCGTCGGGGTCGTCGCCTTTTTCGTCGTAGGGATGTCTCTGACGATTATTTTCAAGGGACATTACATGGAGTCCGAGATCGGCGAGAACCGGCACATGAAAGCGCGCGGCATCCGTTGCGCTTCGCAGCAACTGCGCGAGGAGGAGGCCGCGTTGCGCGGCGATTCCTCGGCGGACGACGGGGCGTGCTCCGGCGGAAGCTGCTCGTCCTGTACGGTCGTCTCCTGCGACGGACCCGATCGGGGCGGTTCCCGGTAGGGCGTCGCCCTGCCCGGTCCGGTTCGGCAACCGTTCCGCTCCGTCGGTTGCTTTTCTGTCCTTTCGTCGGCCGTTTCTGGAGGAAGGCGGCAAGCTCCCGCCCGGTCGCTTCCGTACTTGCACCGGTATTCGTTTTTTATGAAGTTTGCAGGCCGGGTCGTCGGGTATGGAACGCGGCCCGGGCCGCCACAACGCACGAAAAGCTACGAAGACATCCCCGCTAACCTGGCTCGGGGCAGGCTTTTGAAGACAAGGACTTCCGCAGACCGGACCGGGTGCTCCGGCGGGAAGAGCCGGCGCGCGCGCCGGCCGAAGCCGCTTTTCATAGGCGTATTATGACCGGGGGCGTTCCTGCGTCCGGATCTTTGTTCCGGAAAGAGGATTTTTGAAGGATTTTTACTACTATTGTACTTTCCTAAATACCCGGCTTCTATGAAGATTTCCGTTGTCGTCAATACGTTCAATTCGGAGCGTTTTCTGGATCGGTGCCTGAGCTCGGTCGACGGTTTCGACGAGATCGTGCTATGCGATATGCACAGCACCGATTCCACGATCTCGATCGCCGAACGTCACGGTTGCCGGATCGTCTATCACGAGCGGACCGGCTTTGTCGAGCCGGCGCGCAACTATGCGATTTCGCAGGCCGCCAACGAGTGGGTACTCGTGCTCGATTCGGACGAGGTGATCCCCGCCGCGCTGAAAGACTACCTCTATCGCTTTGCCGAGACGGCCGAGGCCCGGGGATACGCGGCGCTCAAAATGGCGCGGAAGAACTACTTCATGGGCCGTTTCATGCACGGCGACTACCCCGACTATATCATCCGTCTGATCCGCCGTTCGAAGACTTTCTGGCCCGAACAGATTCATGCCCGTCCGGTCATCGAGGGCCGTGTCTTCACGATTCCCGCCCGTCGCCGTGAGCTGGCTATGGAGCACCTGGCCAACGAAAGCGTCGCCGCGCGGATCGCTAAGACGAATCAGTATACCGACAAGGAGATGATTCGCCGCGAGGGGCAGGATTTCTCGGTCGGCTCGGCCTGGCTCAAGTGCGCATGGCGCTTCGTGCGCTTTTACATAGTCAAAGGCGGTTTCCGCGATGGCAAGGCAGGATTCGCCTATGCCGTGCTGAACGCATTCTACAAGTTCGCCACGGTCGCCAAGCTGTGGGAGAGGAAAGCCGGAGCGTAAGGAAAACGGTTCTGGGTTCTGCTTCCAGGCTGCGATAGTTGCTTCATTAGAGAATGGCCGAGTTTCCCGGTTCTGTCCGGCGTACGTCCGGATCGGGATTTAGCGAAAGGCAGATCAGCAATGTGGTCCGAAAAATATGCATACCGGCCGGAAGCGGGGCAGGATGCTCCGGTATTATGAGAACTTACTTTTCCGGCAGCAGAAGCCTAATCGGTGACTCGTTTCGGCATAGCTGTCCGTTGCGGTCGAAGTTCGCCTCGTTTGGATTCGGTGTCTCAGTCAGAGCGTTTGGCCGGTCGTGTCCTCGGCAACCGGGGCCCCCTCCAAAGAAACGGATTTCAGCAATTCCGGTTTTTCCCGTATCAAGTATTCGATGAAATAGTCCTCGAGCGTTTTCTTTCGGCCCGGCTCCGGCTCGGCCAGGTAATTCTCGTATAAATCGGGATATTTCTCCAGCAGATCGTACAGGCAGCCGCTGTCGAGGAGCCTGAATTCGTCGGTTTGCAGATTCCAATAGCAACAATAAGGTCTTGCCAGGCCGGAAGAGAGCGTGTTGCCGATGATTCCGAACATGTATCCGGCCAACATGGCATTCATATATTGGCTTTTCGTCCATGTAAGAAAAAAAATCCGATCGCCGAACCGCTGGACCTGCCTGAGCCGTTTGCTCGGTTTTCCTACGCCTACCGTTGTCAGATTGGAATATACCGAGTCGCCCACGACCAGGAGATTCGGGCCCATGGCCCTCAGCCTGTGCCGTAACTCGCCTTTTGGTATGCGGGCTTTCCTTATGGTGATGAATGGTCGCCGAACTTTCAGGCTCGACAAGGGAAGCGTGTCGAAGCGTCCGTTCAGATAATCGTCGGCCGTGGCGAAGAACCGGACAGACTGCGCGTCGGCGGTCCGGCATGCCGTAAGGCAAAGTATCAGTACGATGAGCTTTTTCATAACGTTTCGTGTGGTATGTCGCTTCTGCGATTTCCGCTTCGGAAGCCCGTCCCCCTCGACTGTCGGTCCGTTTGCTCGACCGTTCGGGGAGCCTTTGCGCACGGGTGGCCGGCTCGTCCTCGTCAGATGCTTGGAAGCAATAATGGCTGTGGGCGGAATACGGCATGCCGAGGCATGGGTTACTTGGTGCGGTCCCTTTTCCGGAAAGACTGTTTCTTGAAAAGATCGTCCGGGCGTCGGTTGCCGGACGAAAATCAAGGCCGTCCTCCCGCCCGTCCGAGATAGGCGTCGAAATAACCGTCGAGCGTTTCTTTCCTGTTCGGCTCCGGTTCGGTCATGTAATTCTCGTACAGGTCGGGATACTCCTCCAGCAGACCGTACAGACAGCCGCTGTCGAGCGCTCGGACTTCGCCGGTTCGCAGGTCCATATAGAACCAGTAAGGCAAGTTCCCGTCCGGCAGTTCGTTCGACGCCGTACCGTTCCCGGCGCGAATCGTCTCCTCGGGCAGCTTGGCCCGGTAGCCGGGTATCAACCGGCAGAATATCCTGTCGCCGATACGCTGTCCCGGCGCATAGCCCGAACCGCGGGCCGGAAAACGGCGGCAGTTGACATAGAGCGAGTCGTTCCGTTCGATGAGCAACGTTTTGTTTTTCAGTTTGGCGATCAGGTCGAAGTCCTCGGTCACCGGTACGGGCCAGAGCAAAAGGTTCCGCACGTCGCGCGTATGCAGGCTTTCGAACGGTTCGAATCGAATGTCCGGAGCGATCTCGCCGCGCTTGCACAGATAGTCTTCGGCCGTCGCATAAATGACCGAGAAATCGGTTATGGACGGAATCGAGTCCTCCGTACGGCCGGCCGTCGCGATCGGCCGCTCAGGTATCGGAAGTTCCGGCTCGCCCCGGAGCTTCCGCTGTCTGTAAAGGTTCAGATAATCGTCTATCGTCGCGCGGGATTCGGGCTCCTGCAGGCTCAGATAGCTTTTCAGCAGGTCCGGATAGCCGCCGATAATCCGGGTCATGACCTCGCGGTCGATCAGTTCTACTTTTCCGGTTTGCAGGTCCAAGCAAAAGTAGGGTACTTTATCCCGCTGTCTGTCGTAAGAGGCTGCGGCTCCTGCCAGGCCGAACATGGCCCAGTTGAAGCTGACCGTCGAAATTTGTTCGCCCGAAAAATATCGGAGCAGCACGTACCGGTCGATCCGCTCGGCCGGCAGGCATTGAAGCGAGTTTTCTCGGGTCGTATCGCACAAATAGGCCAAGTTCACGTAGAGCGTATCGCCGACAACGGCGAAAGTCGTTGCCTTGAGCGTTTTTTTCGTTTCCCGGTCCGTGCAGGCGAGCTTGTATCCGAAGCGTCCGAATACGGCTTCGTCGACGGGCGGTTTCAGATACAGGTCGGGCACGGTCTCGTACCGGTCGTTCCGGTAGTCGTCCAGGCTTCGGTAGATTTTGCCGCCTTGCGCCGCACTGCGTTGGGCGAGGCACAGCAACGCGAGCAGAAGAAGCAGATGTTTCATGATGCGGTATTTTAGGTTTCGGGTTCGTGTTTTCGGATGCCGTCGGGCAGGGACGGGTGCGGCCCGCCGGGATCGGACCCTCCGTCCGAGTCGGACGGCTCGGTCTCTCCGGGTGCTTTGTCGCGTATCGGCATAGCGGCAGGATTTCCCCGTCGTTTCGGAAGCTTTCCGCCCGCTGCGTGCGGTCGGGACCGCCGTACTCCGTTCCGCGACTCTTCCGGGGGCGGGCGACCGGTCCGCCCCCGGAACGCAATTCGGACTGCGGAGCCGCTGCGAACCGGGTCCGGACTCGAGAGTCGGGATAACGGAAAGTATGGATGTCCGGGTCATAGGGGACGGGTAATGAATATGCGTTGGGGTCGATTCGGTTCCATAAATATATGTCTTTTAATCGACTGGTGCAATGAACCGGCAAAAAAATTCCGCTTGGCGCGGGCCGCCTGTCTTTTGGTCGGTTCGGCAAGACGGGAATCCCGTCCGGCGGTCGCCCGCTCCGGACTTCGGGGCCGGAGCTTCCGGTCGTGTCACGTTGGGATTCAAAATTTTTATGTTGCAGTATGATTCGGGTGGAGAATACGTTCCCTGAGAACGCTCTCGGACGACGGAATCGGTTGTATGGGAGGAAAACCGGCTGACGTGTCGGTCTCCGGGAGCGCGATCGGCGGGAATCCGGAGAGACCGTTTCCTCCGCCGGAAACGAAACCGGGGCGCGTCGTTTTCGGACGCGCCCCGGCAGGAATAAAATCGTCGTTCGGACTACTTCTCCTCGACCGTATCCGAGTAGTCCATCGCGGCGTAGCGCTTGTAAGTCTCGTAGCGCCACTGCGCGTTCTTTTCCGAAGCGGCGAACAGCTCTTTGGCCTCGTCGGGGAACGACTTGAGCAGGGAAGTGTAGCGTACTTCGCTGTGGATGAACTGCTGGAACTTGCTCCAGTCGGGCTCTTTCGAGTCGAGCGAGAACGGATTCTTGCCCTGAGCCTCCAGTGCCGGATTGAAGCGCCACAAGTGCCAGTAACCGCATTCGACGGCTTCCTTCTCGGTCAGCTGGGATTTGCCCATGCCGCCCTTGATGCCGTGATTGATACACGGAGCGTAGGCGATGATCAGCGACGGACCGTCATAAGCCTCGGCCTCCTTGATCGCGTTGAGGTACTGGTTGTGGTTGGCCCCCATCGCCACCTGTGCGACGTAGACGTAGCCGTAGGTCATTGCCATTGCGCCGAGATCTTTCTTGCGGACGCGCTTGCCGGCCGATGCGAACTTGGCGACCGCGCCGATCGGCGTGCTCTTGGACGACTGTCCGCCCGTATTCGAGTAGACCTCCGTATCCAGTACGAGGATATTGACATTCATCCCCGATGCGATCACATGGTCCAGACCGCCGAAACCGATGTCGTACGCCCAGCCGTCGCCTCCGAAGATCCAAGTCGATTTTTTGATCAGGTAGTGCTTCATCGCGAGGATCTGCTTGCAGACGTCGCAACCGCAGGCTTCCATCATCGGGATCAGGCGGGATGCTACCTCCTTGGTCGCCTCGGCGTCGTTCATCTTGTCGAGCCATTCCCGCATTACGCCTTTCAGCTCGTCGGAACATCCGGTATTGCCTTCGATGGCTTCCTTCATCAGCACGATCAGTCGTTCGCGCAGTTTCTCGATGCCGACGTGAATGCCCAAGCCGAACTCGGCGTTGTCCTCGAACAGCGAGTTGGCCCATGCCGGCCCGAAGCCTTTCTCGTTGGCGCAGTAGGGCGACGAGGGAGCCGATCCGCCGTAGATCGACGAGCAACCCGTCGCGTTGGCGATCACCATGCGGTCGCCGTAGAGCTGCGTGATCGCCTTGATGTATGGCGTTTCGCCGCAGCCGGCGCACGCTCCGGAGAACTCGAACAGCGGCCGGGAGAACTGGCTGTTCTTGACGGTTTTCGTTTTGTCGACCACGGTATCCTTGTAGCCGACCTGGTTGTGCATGTATTCCCAGCGCTCGGCCTCGCCCTTGTCGAGCTGGCTTTCGAGCGGCTTCATCAGCAGAGCCTTGGTCGGGGCCGGGCAGACGTTCGCGCAGTTGCCGCAGCCCGTACAGTCGAGCGGCGATACCTGAATCTTGAACCGATAGGCTTTCGTCGCTCCGACGCCTTGTTTGGTTTCGGTGCCTGCCGGCGCGGCGGCGGCTTCCTCCTCGGTGAGCAGGAACGGACGGATCGCGGCATGCGGGCAGACGTAGGCGCATTGGTTGCACTGGATACAGTTCTCGGCCTGCCATTCGGGAACGTTCACCGCGACACCCCGCTTCTCGTATTGCGAAGTGCCGGCGTCCCACGTACCGTCCTCACGGCCGTCGAACGCGCTGACGGGCAGGTCGTCGCCCCGCAGGGCCTCGATCGGCTCGACGATGTTGCGGACGAATTCCGGCACGTCGCGTCCGACGGCCGGAGCCGGGTTCAGCGAGGCCCACTGCTGCGGGACTTCAACCTTGGTTACGTCGCCGCCCTTCTCGACGGCGGCGTAGTTCATGTTGACGATCTCTTCGCCCTTCTTGCCGTAGGACTTGTAGATCGCCTTCTTCATCTCTTCCTTGGCCGTCTCGTACGGAATCACGCCGGTCACCTTGAAGAAAGCGCTCTGCATGATCGTATTGGTCCGGCTGCCGAGTCCGATCTCGGCGGCGATCTTCGTCGCGTTGATGATGTAGAAGTTGATATGGTGCTCGGCCATATATTTCTTCATCGCATCGGGCAGATGCTCCTTGGTCGTCTCGGCGTCCCACACGCTGTTGAGCAGGAACGTGCTTCCGTCCTTGAGCCCCTTGAGCAGGTCGTACTTGCCCAGATACGACGGAACGTGGCAGGCCACGAAGTCGGGCGTGTTGACCAGATAGGGCGAGCGGATCGGCTTGTCGCCGAAGCGCAAGTGCGAGGCCGTGTAGCCGCCCGACTTCTTCGAGTCGTATGCGAAGTAGGCCTGGCAGTATTTGTCGGTCGTGTTGCCGATGATCTTGATCGAGTTCTTGTTGGCGCC